>SKEY01000002.1_pt1 | contig 674428 bp, 513 predicted proteins | sample 4843871 | NCBI WGS metagenome assembly SKEY01 (sample SAMN11008797, study PRJNA524170) | human gut metagenome | biome: Human fecal sample; material: Feces; isolation source: fecal sample from pouch patient p36 | host: Homo sapiens | place: Israel: Tel-Aviv | collected 2016-12-04
AATCACCCAAACTCTTGTGTTTTCACTTTTCCATAGGCATTTCTCAATTTAAGGGTTCATAAATGGTATGTTGTATCTCTTTTCTCTCTAAAATTCCAAGTCCACCGGGAACTTGGTATATATTAATTTTAAACTAAATCCAGTTAATTTCTTAACCTTGCCAGTCGTTTTAAGAGATAAATCTTATTATTAACAAAGGTGATAAAGTATTTTGTGTACTTCACACGTAACAAAGATATTATATTATTCAATATCAAGAACATTTCTTTGCATTTTTTTAATCTTATACTTTTAAATTTGCAAAGACAGTCTTTATATACCTTATATATATTAGAGTTTAAGGTTCTTCTATATTTAAAGAATGAAATTCTATCAGTCCATTCATCGGAGTTTCTTCAATTACGTCGAGCTCAATTCCAAACTCACCGGCAACTTCTCTTAAGATGTCCGCATAGCTATAGGCCAATGAGCCAACAAATCTGATGGGATAATTCTTATAGTCGTACTGGCAGACATTACGAGTGAAAAATCCTTTTAAATTATTAGTTATCAGTTCAAATACATAGTCATCGTTTGTATAGTCTGCCAAGAAGTAAGAAATTGTTGAGAGGAAACGGTTTGGGAAAGGACGGTTATATACCGATTCCATTACTTCATTAGAGCTGATACGAAATTTTTCAAAAAAATCGGCCATTACATCCTTAGGTGCCAAGCCTTTTAACACATCAGACAGAAACATTTTGCCTAATACAGCTCCACTGCCTTCATCGCCCAGGATATAACCACCTGCCTTGACGTTCTTGACTACTATTTTCCCGTCATAAAAGCATGAATTAGAGCCTGTTCCCAAGATACAGGCAATGCCGGCTTCACATTTAAACAGACCGCGTGCCGCTGCAAGCAGGTCACTTTCAACCTGAATAGGGGTCTTGAATTGTGCTACTAAAGATGCACCCAATATATTCTTTTTTTCATAAGAGGTACATCCGGCTCCATAATAATATACTTGTTCCAATTTCTTTTTGAAAAAAATATCGGGCAATCCTAAACGTACACTCCGGCTAATTTCTCTTCTTGTTTGAAAAAAAGGATTCAATCCCTCGGTAAAAACACGCTGTATCAAGTGGTTGTCTTCAACCAGTGCCCATTCAGTTCTTGTAGAACCACTTTCCGCAATCAGTTTCATAGCTAATTAGTTTTAGAATTGAATACAAATATATAGTTATTTTTAATATTCTTGCGATAATTCTTCAAAAAGTTTACTTCATGGTTCATAGTTCGTATCCGTCGTTGTAAGTTGTCCTTTCTGAATAAAATATTTGTAAGGTGATAACTGTTGGTACATCTGCTGTAAATAAATAGTTGCTTGTTTATTTTTAATTCGTTAGACAGTTGTTGCCCTTTCGTTAGACTAAGGTTTAACGAAAGGGCAACAACTGTCTAACGAAAGAGTAACGGCCGTTTAACGAATTGCTATTTGCAGCCGTAGAGAGTAAAGGATATGAAAAGATATGCAAAAAGCCACTATTCGGGCACTTAATCTTTTCTGATACCACACTGAAAATAAAATGTTCCGCCCAAGTTCCCGGTGGACTTGGAAAAAGAAATAAGAGAGATAGCATAAAAATATTATGAACCTTATAAATAAAAATGCTTATGAAACAATGAAAACCATGCAAAGCGGCTATTCTTAACAGCTGCTTTTATCCCCTTCCAAGTTATTTCAACCTTAATTTATCATCAATTACTTATGAATGAAGATTATAAAAAACGTAAATTAGCTAATAGCAAATTCCTTGCTGCGGTAGCAATCAGTGCATTGTTTTTAAGCAGCAGTAATGTAATGGCTACTCAAACGGGTTCTAACGGTACTCACGAAGTGTTGGAGCAGATGCAATCTATATCCATGACCGTTACGGTAGTCGACACAAAAGGTGAACCTATTATTGGTGCCAATGTCATAGAAAAAGGTACAACAAATGGTGGTATCACAGACTTGAGTGGACAATTTAAAATGAATGTTAAACCCGGCGCCATTATTCAAGTCTCTTTCGTTGGATATAGTACCCAAGAAGTTAAAGCGACTCCTATACTGAAAGTTATATTAAAAGATGATACAGAACTTTTGGATGAAGTAGTAGTAGTAGGATATGGTTCACAAAAGAAAGTAAACTTAACCGGTGCTGTAGCTTCCGTAGATGTAAACAAAACTATAGACAGTCGTCCTATTACAGATATAGGCCGTGCTTTACAAGGTTCTGTACCAGGACTTACCATCACAACTAACTCCGGTGAAATAGGCGGTGCACCTACCATCAAAATTCGTGGCAGCATAGGCTCCCCAAATGGAGAATCTAAACCGCTCATATTAGTGGACAACGTAGAGGTTACAGACATTTCAATGGTAAATCCAGATGATATTGAAAGCATATCTGTATTAAAAGATGCCGCATCTGCATCCATTTATGGGGCACGTGGAGCATTTGGTGTTCTACTAATCACAACAAAATCAAAGAGTAAGCATGAACGACTTTCCGTAAAGTATACTAATAATTTTGCCTGGCGCACACCAACCAAAACTCCTGAACAACTTCCGGGATGGCAACAAGCAGACATAAACTTACAAGGCGTTATCAATCAGACACAAGGAGCAACACAATTCTACAATGTAGTAGGAAACATGCGCGTAGACGCGACACATGTACAAAAGATGAAAGAATATTGGGAACAATATGGCTATGGTACCCAATTCGGACGTGATATGGAATTAGGGCGGGATTTTGAATTCCGGGATGGTGGTATGTTTTTTATACGTACATGGGATTGGTACGACGAATATATCAAAGATTGGGCTCCACAACAAAACCACAGTCTATCCATTAATGGCGGTAATGGTCGAACCAATTATAACATTGCTTTAGGTTACCTGCATCAAGATGGTATGATGAAAATCAACTCGGATAACTATACCCGCTATAACGCCAACATTTCGCTGAACTCAGAATTGAACAAATACATCTCCGTCCGTACAGGTGTCATGTTCACCCGTTCAGACTATGACAAGCCATTCAATTATGGTTCCGATTTATACGACCACATGTATTATCTTTATCGTTGGCAACCAATGATGCCGTATGGTACTTTTGAGGGAAAAGAGTTCCGTAATGCACTGACAGAGCTGAAATCGGCACCTACTACAACAAAAGAACGTGAATATATGCGCTTGACAGGTGGTGCAACAATCAAACCAATCAAAGACTTATCCATAGATGTTGATGTAGCTTATAGCTCAATAGAAACCCGTTATAAAAAGTATGGTACACCGAGCTTGACCAGCGGGTATGAAATATTCTCGGGGCGACCAACTGTAGAAGCTTTACGTAATTCATACGGCAATTATATATCAAGCAGTTATGATTATATCTATCAGGAAACCGGACGTACCGAAAACATTACTGCCAACATCGTTGCTACTTACGCAAAACGCTGGGGTGATCACGATTTTAAAGCAATGGCCGGCTCTAATTTGGAAAAAAGTGAATATAAATATTACTGGGCACAACGCAAAGACCTGCTTGACCCAGGAAAAGCAGAGCTAAATCTTGCCACAGGTGATCAGACTACCAGTTCGGAACATACTTGGTGGTCTGTAGCCGGATTCTTCGGACGTATCAACTATGCTTACAAAGACCGGTATATGTTAGAAGTGAATGGACGCTACGATGGTTCTTCTCGTTTCCCCTCTGGTAACCGCTTTGCTTTCTTCCCATCTTTATCTGCTGGTTATCGTCTCTCAGAAGAAGCTTTCATGCAACCATTGAAGCCCTATCTCAGCACGTTAAAGCTTCGCGGGTCATGGGGTATGATTGGAAATCAAGATGTAGGAACCAACCGCTATATTTCAACCCTCTCTTCTTCTACCGACAGTTGGATTATCGATGGCAAAAAAGTACAATCCACACAAAAGCCGACTATCGTATCTTCTGCTTTGACTTGGGAGAAAGTTGCAACATTTGATATTGGTGTAGATGCCCGTTTCTTCAATGATGCATTGGGCATTACATTCGATTGGTATAATCGTAAGACCAGCGATATTCTGACTACTGCCAATTTGCCGGCTACGCTGGGTGCTGATGCTCCATATGAAAACATGGGTACTATCCAGACCAAAGGTTGGGAACTTGCAGTAGACTTCAGACATACTTTCAAAAACGGACTTCATTTCGGAGTAACTGCTTCTTTGGCAGATGACCGTACAGAAGTAACCAAATGGACAAACAACACAGCTATTCCTACTTATGGAGCTACAGGTTGGTGGGACACCCAATATTACAAAGAAGGAATGGTTTTAGGAGATATTTGGGGATTACAATTTGACCGTTTCCTGACAGAAAATGACTTCAATGCTGACGGTACATTAAAAGCCAACATACCCGACCAGACTTCCGTATTCCCTGCCGGTTACAAATTTGCGCCAGGCGATGTGTTATATAAGAATCTTGATGGCGACAATAAAATTACCAAAGGAACGCAAACTACCGAACCGGGCGATTTAACTGTTATAGGAAATGCACTGCCTCGCCTGCAATTTGGTTTGAATTTAGATGCTGCATGGAAAGGCTTTGATATAAACTTGTTCTTTCAGGGTGTAGGTAACAGAAAACTTTGGGCAGCAGGAAATCAAGTACTACCAGGTTTCACAACAGGTGAACCGTTCTATAAAGGAGCTGAAGACTACTGGACACCGGAAAATCCGGATGCATTCTATCCACGTCCTATGGACTACCAACAAGGACAAACCGGTAATTACAATGTAAACGACCGTTACCTCCTGAATATGGCATATCTACGATTAAAAACATTGACTGTAGGCTATTCACTGCCAAAAACATGGTTAAGCAAATTCAAAGTACAAGGATTACGTATTTACTTCACAGGCGAAAACCTCTTTACTATCGATGGAGTTAAACCTGCTATTGACCCGGAAATAGGTATACGTACTGTTGGAAAAAGCAGTGATGCCCGAAACTTTGGACGCAGCTATCCATACCAAAAGACAGTTTCATTTGGTATTCAGCTCAGTTTATAATCTAAATTATGAAAATTATGAAAAAGAAGAATCTACTATATATTGCTTGTATACTAACAACAGCTTCATTAAGCAGTTGTGATGATTTCTTAGACAAGGAACCGCAAGACAAGCTAACCAATAATACCTATTGGCAAACAGAAAACTCGCTGCGTACGTACGCACAAGATTTCTACTCCACTTATTTCAAAGGATATGGCACAGACTATACAGTCTTTGGAGGCTATTTCTCGGGAGACGACTACACAGACGACTTCATCAATTTAAATAACGCAAATACTAATAGTGCAGGTTATATCTATTTTCCGACTTCTGCCACCACTGACTGGAACAGCAAAACCGCTCCCTGGAGTGATAACTACGGGATTGTTTACAAAGCCAATGTCATGATTGAAAAGATACCGGGTATGAATATTTCAGATGAAGCTAAAAAGCACTGGACAGGGGTGGCACGTTACTTCCGCGCAATGGCCTATAGTGCATTGGCAAAGAGTTATGGCGGTGTTCCCTATTATGACGAAACTGTCGACCCTACAGACATGGCACTTTATAAAGACCGAGATTCTTATTTGTATATAGCACAAAAAATCTTAGAAGACTTCCAAAATGCACTGGAGAATGTACGTGTAGATGATACGAAACGTCAAGTCAATAGATATGTAGTAGGCGCCTATATGTCACGCGAACTACTCTACCATGCTACTTGGCTAAAATATCATGGTAGCACTGTAGGACCCGATGCTGAAAAAATAGCAGATGAAGACATTAAGTCTTTACTGCAAGGAGCCATAAACGGTGCCAATGTTGTAATAGGATCAAACAAATACTCCATAGGCAATACATACAATGCACTATTTACCACAGATGACTTGGCAGACAACAAAGAAGTAATATGGTATCGTGAATATACAAGTGGATTACAAGGTAATGCCCTGATGTCCTACAACGGTCCGGAAGATCAGACTCAAGGTGGAGTCACTCAGAATGTCGTTGATAGTTACCTTTGCTCTGATGGTCTACCTATCGGACAATCTCCAAACTACCAAGGCAGCCAGGATCCTAGTATTCAATACTCTTTTGAAAACCGCGATCCTCGTCTCTACCAAACACTCGCTGACAGCCTTCGAATCATGAGTGCCCTCAATACCAACTATTCAGAAGGCACATCACCTACTGGATATGCCACTAAAAAGTTCTTAAATGATGAATGGTGGAAAAATGGTTCTTCATATTGTACCGGTATCTTAAGTCCTGCTGATGCTCCTTGTATTCGCTATGCAGAAGTACTGTTGAACTATGTGGAGGCCCGCTACGAAATATCACAAGTAGGCGGTGATGCATTTTCTCAAAATGACCTTGACCAATCTATCAATGAACTTCGTAAACGTCAGTTGACCAAATGGGGTAGTAACATACCACAAACAATGCCCAAAGTACAATTGGAAGGTAATAATCTGACTGTAAACGGCACAATAATCAACGATCCGGTTCGCGACCCTGATGTACCTTCCATACTATGGGAAATACGACGCGAACGTCGAGTGGAACTCATTATGGAAGGCCGGCGCGGTGAAGACCTTCGTCGTTGGAGTAAATTTGAATACTTAAATTCTGAAGACGCCAATGGCAACCCTTCCATGACTTTCTTAGGGGCTTATGTAAATATGAATGATTATCCGGATATGTCTGCTACAGACGAAGAAGGCAACAGGGTACTGTTCTTATACGATCCGGAAAATCCAAGCAATAAAAATGCCGACAAAGGATATATTCGCTATCTCCGAGGCAATAATCTTCGTGTATTTAAAAAAGGTGAACTGGATTCCGAACGTTATTATTTGCGGGCTATTCCAAGCGGACAATTAACAATTTATAGTGATAAAAACCAAAAATTGACTCAAAACCCCGGTTGGTAAAATCACCGGCCTCCTCATAATATAATTTTAGGCGCAGTTTAAATAGAATTTAATCTGCGCCTATTTTTTGAAGAAAAAAAACACTCTTTCATACTAGATATCTGCATCTTTCTATAAACTTCCCAATTAGCCTTTCATTCTCTCATTAAATCCAAAAGACAGAACTTAAAGTTCCTATTTCTAAAATTGTAAATTAATAATTATAATACTAAATATTCCCAAATAAGTGTTTTTGATATTAAAATAAAAAGTATCTTTGTTCCATACAAATTCTCCTTAAGTAATACTATTATGAAGAAACTGCTACTATTAACCATCCTGCTATGTAGCTCATTACTGTGTCAGGCACAAAAAGAGCGCATTGTCTTAGGCGATGAACAAACTTCAGAGTATTTTCCAATCCTGAAAGGAAAACGGATTGCAATCTTCTCCAATCACACCGGAATGGTGGGAGACAAGCATTTACTGGACATACTGCTGGAAAACAAATTCAATGTAGTAGCTATTTTCTCACCTGAACACGGTTTTCGCGGAGATGCGGATGCAGGAGAACACGTATCCAGTTCGGTCGACAAGAAAACGGGCGTCCCCATCCTTTCTCTTTACGACGGGAAAGACAAGAAACCGAGCGAAGCATCCATGAGAAAATTTGATATATTGGTTATTGACATCCAGGATGTAGGCTTGCGGTTCTATACCTATTATATAACAATGTGCCGGCTGATGGACGCCTGCGCCGAGTACAACCGCAAGGTATTGTTGCTGGACCGCCCCAATCCGAACGGACATTATGTAGACGGACCGATACTGGACATGAAATACAAATCCGGAGTGGGTTGGTTGCCTATTCCCATTGTACATGGCATGACACTGGGCGAACTGGCATTAATGGTAAACGGAGAACGCTGGTTACCGGCCTCACGCGTGTGCGACCTTACCGTCATACCCTGCAAGAATTATACGCACCAGACAAAATACACATTGCCCATCCCCCCCTCTCCCAACCTGCCGAACATGAAAGCCGTCTATCTGTATCCGGCTACCTGCTATTTTGAGGCCACTCCCGTCAGTCTGGGCAGAGGAACTTCACTCCCGTTTCAGGTATACGGACATCCCAATATGACAGGCTATGATTACAGTTTTACTCCCAAAAGTGTTCCCGGCGCCAAAAATCCGCCCCAACTGAACAAGCTATGCCACGGCGTAAACCTCAGTAATATGAGCGATGAAGAAATTTGGAAGCGCGGTGTGGATCTGAGCTACGTAATTGACGCTTATAAGAACCTGAACATAGGCGACCACTTCTTCCGTCCGTTCTTCGAATTGCTGGTAGGAACAGACTATGTCCGCAAGATGATAATAGAAGGAAAGAGCGCCGAAGAAATCAAAAACCGCTGGAAAGGCGATGTGGAAAAGTTCAAGGAACAGCGTAAGCCCTATTTGCTTTATCAAGAATGATTATTCATACAAACCGGAACCTATTAACCAGTAAACACTAATACCCAATCAATACAATGAGCCCGTTATCCGTTATCATCACCATTGCAGCCTATTTTGCAATACTCTTCACAGTTTCTTACATTGCCGGCAGAAAAGCAGACAATGCAGGTTTCTTCGTGGGCAACCGCAAATCGTCCTGGTATGTGGTGGCATTTGCAATGATTGGCTCCAGCATATCCGGAGTAACGTATGTATCCGTGCCCGGCATGGTTGCCGCAAGTAACTTCGGCTATCTGCAAATGGTACTGGGATTTATTGCGGGACAATTAATCATCGCCTTCGTTCTGACCCCCTTGTTCTACCGGATGAATTTGGTTTCCATTTACGAATATCTGGAGAACAGGTTCGGCATGTCCTCATACCGTACAGGGGCCTGGTTTTTCTTCATCTCCAAAATGCTTGGAGCGGCAGTACGGCTGTTCCTCGTCTGCCTGACATTACAACTGCTGGTATTCGAGCCATTCGGATTACCGTTTATTCTGAATGTAGCCATCACCGTAGCTTTGGTATGGCTGTACACTTTCCGTGGAGGCGTAAAGTCGCTCATCTGGACGGACTCCTTGAAAACGTTCTGCCTTGTGGTATCGGTTGTATTGTGCATCTGTTATATAGCTTCCGACCTTAATTTGTCTTTCACCGGTATGCTTGGTACAATTGCCGACAGTGATATGTCCCGCATATTTTTCTTCGACGATGTCAACAGCAAGCAATACTTCTTCAAGCAGTTCTTTGCCGGAGCATTTACCATGATAGCCATGACCGGATTGGATCAGGACATGATGCAACGCAACCTCAGCTGCAAGAATTTCAAGGACTCACAAAAGAACATGATTACCAGCGTCATTTCGCAATTCTTCGTCATTCTGTTGTTTCTGATGCTGGGTGTACTGCTCTACATATTTGCCGGCAGCCAAGGAATACAAGTGGAGAAAAGTGATGAACTTTTCCCCTTAATTGCTACAGGAAATTACTTCCCCGCCGTTGTAGGCATCCTGTTTATTATCGGACTGATTTCTTCGGCTTACTCGGCAGCAGGCTCCGCACTGACAGCCCTTACTACATCCTTCACCGTAGATATTCTCGGCACAAGAGGAAGGACGGAAGAGGAAATCGTAAAAATCCGGAAACGGGTACACATAGGAATGGCCGTAATAATGGGTATTACGATTTTTGTATTCAACCTGCTGAACAATACCAGTGTAATCGATGCCGTATATATTCTGGCAAGCTACACCTATGGCCCTATCTTGGGACTGTTCGCTTTCGGCATCTTCATGAAGCAGCAGGTACGGGACAAATACATACCGTTAGTGGCCATCGTCTCTCCGCTTCTTTGCTTCATCCTGCAAAAGAACTCGGAAGCATGGTTCAACGGTTATCAGTTCAGCTATGAGCTGCTTATATTCAATGCACTGTTCACCTTCATCGGACTCTGCATACTGATAAAGAAAGACAAAAAGAACATTTAACTTAATACATCATCATCATGAGTGTAAGACTCCACTTTTTGTTCAGCATGCTTGCCACCGCCCTTATCCCCCAAACGGGCGGTGCGCAAGAGTTTCCGACAGAAACCCGCCGGGAAATAGGCAAGTTTCTGGATGCCACTGCACGAAAAGAAATATCCGTAGGACACATCACCGTTGACTCTGTTGCCATAAACGGCAACACCCTGCAACTCTTTGCCAACATGAACTGTTCCTACATTCCTTTCCGTGAGGACAATGTAGCCGAAATTTACAAAGGCATCAGCGCCTTGTTGCCCACCGAATTTGCAAAGTACAGGCTACAGCTACGCACCAACAGACATAGTATCGAAGAACTGATTCCCCAAGCGTTGCGTTCGAAAAAAGACAAAAAGGCTCTTACATTCAGCCAGGATGTAGAAAAGCCTCTGGTAACCAAAGTTTCCAGACCTTATACTCCAACCAACGGACTGCAAAACCGTCATATTGCCTTATGGCAAAGCCACGGTTTTTACTACGAACCGAAACTCAACCGCTGGGAGTGGCAGCGTGCCCGCTGTCTGCAAACCGTGGAAGACCTGTATACACAGAGCTTCGTATTGCCCTACCTTGTTCCGATGCTGGAAAACGCCGGAGCCAATGTACTGCTTCCGCGTGAACGCGACTGCCAGACTGCCGAAATCATTATCGACAATGACGGTTGCCTTAACACCGGCTCTACCTATGCCGAACGTACCGCTGACAAGGTATGGCAGCAAGGCACAGGAAAAGGTTTCGCACATCTTCGCCCGCAATACATAGATTTTGAGAATCCTTTTAAAGAAGGTACATTCCGTATCGCAGAAACCGTCAAAAAAGGAAAAGAAAGCACGGCCGAATGGATTCCCGAAATACCTCAAAACGGACAATATGCAGTCTATGTCTCTTATCAGACTGTTCCAAACAGCAGTGACGACGCCCTTTATACCGTTTATCATAAAGGCGGGGTATCCCAATTCAAAGTCAACCAGAAAATGGGGGGCGGCACTTGGGTCTATCTGGGAACTTTCGGTTTTGATGCCGGAAAAAGCAATGCCTGCAAGGTGACTCTGAGTAACCGTTCTGCCAAAGCCGGACAAACAGTCACAGCCGATGCCGTAAAGATTGGCGGCGGCATGGGAAACATTGCCCGCCGTATCTCTGAGGAAGGGGCAACCGATAATTTGAAAAGCTCCGACAAAACTGTCAACGCATCAAATGCAGCAAAGAATATACCGGCAGCATATCAACCGTCCTATATCACCGAATACCAAAAGAGCGGTTATCCCCGTTTTTGCGAGGCTGCCCGTTACTGGATGCAATGGGCCGGCATTCCGGACAGCGTATATTCCGAAAGCCACGGAAAGAATGATTACACGGATGACTATAAAAGCCGTGGAATATGGGTGAACTACCTGGCGGGCGGTTCTGCCGCCAACCCCACGGAAAAGGGGTTGAATATTCCGGTAGACCTGGCGTTTGCCTTCCACTCGGATGCAGGAACTACCCTCAACGACTCTATCATCGGAACACTCGGCATCTATCAGACCGATGCCTACAACGGCGTATTTGCCAATGGGGCATCACGCTACTTGTCTCACGACCTGACAGACCTGATTCAATCCAATATCGTACGCGATATCCGCACACTGTATGAACCCCGATGGACCCGCCGCGGCAAATGGAATCAATCATACTATGAAGCCCGCGTTCCACGCGTACCGACCATGTTACTTGAGTTGCTTTCTCACCAGAACTTTGCCGATATGCGTTACGGTATCGATCCGCGCTTCCGATTTACGGTAAGCCGCGCTATCTATAAAGGAATGTTACAGTTTCTCTGTTCGCAATACCGTATGGATTATATAGTACAGCCCTTGCCTGTAGACCACATGGCATTGCGCATGATCGGTGAAAATGAAATCGAGTTGAGCTGGAAAGCTGTAAACGACCCGCTGGAACCGACAGCCGCTCCCGAGAAGTACATCGTTTATACGCGTATCGGCAACGGTGACTTCGACAACGGCACAGTAGTGGATAAAAACAGTTACCGCACCGTTCTTCCCGCCGGTATCGTATGCAGCTATAAGGTAACTGCCCTAAACAAGGGTGGTGAGAGCTTCCCTTCTGAAATTCTTTCGGCAGGACAGGCTTTCAACAGCAAAGGTGCAGTATTGGTCATCAACGGATTCGACCGCATCAGTGCTCCCGCCGACTTTGTAGCCCCTGCACCTGCCGACACGCTACTTGCAGGTTTTCTGGACGATTTGGACCATGGAGTGCCTTATATCAAAGACATCAGCTACATCGGAAAGATGAAAGAGTTCCGCCGTTCCATCCCCTGGATGGACGATGACGCATCCGGTTTCGGCGACTGCTACGGCAACTACGAAACACAGGTTATCGCCGGAAATACATTCGACTATCCGGCAGTGCACGGGGCTGCCATACTGAAGGCCGGTTACTCCTTCGTTTCATGCAGTGATGAAGCTGTTGAAAACGGACAAGTTGTCCTGAACGACTACACATACACCGACCTTATTCTCGGCAAAGAGTGCCAGACCAAGATAGGCAGAGGCGGGATAAAGCCTTTGGAGTTCAAGACATTCAGCAAACCGATGCAAGACTGTATTACAGCTTACTGCAGCCAAGGCGGCAATATCTTTATATCAGGCGCCTATGTAGGAACCGACTTATGGGATAACCGCCTGATTCCCGCCAATGAAGAAGACAAGAAATTTGCTACGGAAGTTCTGAAATATAAGTGGCGTACAGGGCAAGCCGCCACAATGGGTAAAGCGAAGTGCGTAGCTTCCCCTTTCCCTTCTCTTTCGGGAAACTATACTTATCATAATGAGCTTAATTCGGATTCTTACGCAGTGGAGTCCCCTGACGCCATCGAGCCTGCTACGAAAGAAGCGCATACCATAATGCGCTATTCGGAGAATAACTTGAGTGCCGGAATTGCCTATCAGGGCGAATATAAGACATGCGTCTTAGGATTCCCTTTCGAATCGCTTCGCACGGCAGAAGAAAGAGCATCTCTGATGGACGCTATTCTGACATTTTTCAACAGCAGTACCAAGAAATAAAGAATAATTTATAAAACCAATCATCATTTATGAACCGAAGACTATTCACCAGCGTCCTGTTTGCCTGCCTGCTACCGTTTATGGTGCAGGCACAGCAGGCCGTGTTCCGCTTCGCACAACTGACGGACATCCATTTAAGTCCGAACAACCCCAATCCTACGGAAGATTTATTGCGTTCCATTGCACAAATTAATGCAACCGACAGCATCGATTTCGTATTGGTGACAGGCGACATTGCTGAAGAGGGCGACCGCACCACTATGGAAAAAGTAAAATCATGTCTCGACCTGTTGAAAGTGAAATACTACGTAGTGCTGGGTAACCATGAAACCAAATGGAGCGATTCCGGCTGTACTGCCTTCGGAGAGATATTCGGTGGCGAACGGTTTGAATTCGAACACAAAGGCTTTTTGTTCCTCGGTTTTAATTCAGGCCCGCTGATGCGTATGGCATACGGCCATGTTGTCCCTCAAGATATCCGCTGGATGACGGAAACGATGGACCGGTACAATGCCGGCAATTCCCGGCCGGACAAACCTGTAATACTTGTTACCCACTATCCGATGACGGAAGGCGATGTGGACAACTGGTATGAAGTGACGGATGCCGTGCGACCGTACAACATACGCCTGTTTATAGGCGGACACTACCACCGCGACCGCGACTTGCGCTATGACGGCATTCCGGGTATCCTGATGCGCAGCAACCTGCGCGACAAGGATGAAAAGCCGGGCTACGGCATTTATGAGATTACAGAAGATTCCATCCTCGTTTATACACAGCGCATCGGAGAACCGAAAAGACAATGGGCCGCATTCTCGCTGACGGATTCATTCTATGACCGTAATGGGAAAGCCGAAAAATATCCCGACTTCTCCGTAAACAAAGAGTATGCACAAGTACAAGAGCAATGGATAGTGCAAACCGGAGCCGGCATCTACTGTTCACCGGCAGTGGAAAAAGACAAAGTATTCGTTGGCGACGACCTGGGACGCCTCACTGCCTATGCCCTTAAAAACGGCAAGAAACTATGGAGTTTCCAATCCGGAAAAAGAATTGTCGGAACACCTGCCGTAAGCGAAGGAATTGTCGTATTCGGTTCCGCTGATTGTAAGATATATGGTCTGGATGCCCAAAACGGTAATCTGTTATGGACAGTAGAAGCTGCCGAACCTGTATTGGGAGCAGTGACAATAGAGAACGGCATTGCCTATATCGGTGCCAGCGACCACACTTTCCGTGCCGTAAACATTCGTACCGGAGAGGTGAAATGGGCTTTTGCAGGCGTAAGAGGCTACATCGAGACCAAACCTTTGGTAACGGACAATAAAGTTATCTTCGGCGCATGGGACAATACCTTATACGCTTTAAACAAAGCAGACGGCAAGGAACTATGGAAATGGACAGGCGGACTGACGCGCATGCACTTCTCCCCTGCCGCCGTATGGCCGGTGGCAGCCGATGGGAAGGTATTCATTACCGACCCGCAACGTGCCATGACCGCCATTGACATAGAAACGGGCAATACCGTATGGCGTACCTTCCAATCCATGGTACGTGAGACAATAGGACTGTCCGAAGATAAAGAACGTATTTACAGCAAGACCATGAACGACAGTATCGTATGCTACTCCACCAAAGGCGACCAACCGCACAAACTGTGGGCATCCAATGTAGGCTTCGGCTACGAGCATGCTCCTTCCATGCAGGTAGAAAAAAACGGAGTCGTATTCGGAAGTACCAAAGAAGGACTTATCTTCGCGCTGGAAGCCGTGACTGGCAAAGTGCTGTGGAAACACAAAACAGGCAATTCGCTCATAAGCACAGTGGTACCGCTCGACAACAACCGGGTGCTGTTTACCGCCACGAGTGGAGAAACCGGAATGCTGAAGTTTAAAATAAAAAAATGAGAATTTTAAAATAATACCTTACAGATATGAAGAAGATTGATTGCTTTATTCCTTTTGCAGGAAAAGAACAGGCTGAAAAGACAGTACAAGGATTACAGGCTACAGGTCTTATCGGCAACATCCGTTTAGTAACGACAGACCCTACGCTCGAACCATTGCCCGGCTGTGAGATTTTATCCGTAGACATGCCCTACAGCAGCACTGCCATGAAAACCATTGCCGAAAAAACCGATGCTGAATATACATTGCTATACACCAAAGAAACGACTCTTGAACTAGGTATGTTCGCCTTGGAACGCATGATGCACATTGCAGAAGATTCGGATGCAGGAATGGTCTATGCCGACCATTACCAGATAGCCGACGGCAAGCAGACGAATGCTCCTGTCATCGACTATCAGTTCGGCTCGCTGAGAGACGATTTCAATTTCGGCTCGGTACTCCTTTTCAATACTTCAAAGCTAAAAGAGGCAGCCTGCCGCATGAAGTGCGATTATAACTTTGCCGGCCTTTACGACTTACGACTGAAGCTGAGCCAAAAGGCAGACCTCGTGCATATCAATGAATATCTGTACAGTGAAGTGGAAAACGATACACGTAAGAGCGGCGAAAAGATATTCGATTACGTCGATCCGAAGAACCGTAACCGTCAGATTGAAATGGAAGCGGCATGCACGGAACATCTGAAAGAAATCGGTGGCTACCTGAAACCGGAGTTCAAGCAGATTGAGTTCTCTGCCGGAAATTTCGAATACGAGGCATCCGTTATCATCCCCGTACGCAACCGTATACGCACCATCCGCGATGCTATCCGTTCCGTACTGGACCAGAAGACAGACTTCAAGTTCAATCTTATAATCATCGACAACCACTCCACCGACGGAACGACAGAAGCCATCGACGAGTTTAAGAATGACGAGCACCTCATCCATATCATCCCCGAACGCAACGACCTCGGCATCGGCGGTTGCTGGAACATGGGCGTACACCACCCCAAATGCGGCAAGTTTGCCGTACAATTGGACAGCGACGACGTATATGCCGATGAAAATACATTGGCCACTATGGTACGTGCTTTCTACGAACAGAACTGCGCCATGGTAGTAGGTACTTACATGATGACGGACTTCAACATGAACATGATTGCTCCGGGCATCATCGATCACAAGGAGTGGACACCGGACAACGGACGTAACAATGCCCTCCGCATTAACGGTCTGGGTGCGCCGCGCGCATTCTATACTCCGGTACTGCGCGAAGTAAAAGTGCCCAATACGAGCTATGGCGAAGACTATGCCCTTGGACTGAATTTCTCCCGCCAATACCAGATAGGCCGTGTCTATGACGTTGTTTACAACTGCCGCCGCTGGGACGACAACTCGGATGCCTCATTGGACATCGTCAAGATGAACGGGCACAACCTTTACAAAGACCGTATCCGCACGTGGGAGTTGCAGGCACGCATTGCTATGAACAAGAAAAACGGCAAATGACCTATGAATCAGACCATACACAATCTTCTAACCGAGCAGCTTGCTTCCTGGGAAACGGCGCGTAATAACTACGCCGCCCTTTCCGAAGTGCAGGTGAAAGAACTGAATGTAAACGGCACCCTTTATAAAGTACAGTTCAATCCGGCACGTATCGTATCTTCCGGAGCCAAAGTAGATGCAAAGTCCATTAAGGAACGTAAATGCTTTCTCTGCCCCGCCAACTTGCCGGCAGTGCAAAAAGGCATCCCGTTCGAAGGGCACTACAACATATTGGTCAACCCGTTTCCCATATTCCCCCGTCATCTGACAGTACCGGAAACCGCACATGTCGCCCAGCGCATAGCTCCCCGCTTCGGGGATATGCTGGACCTGGCACGGCAACTGACCGACTACACCATTTTTTACAATGGTCCCAAGTGCGGCGCTTCCGCTCCCGACCACGCCCACTTCCAGGCCGGCAACAAAGGCTTCATGCCTATTGAACAAGACTGGCGTAGACAGGTAGCAGGCAAAGTAGCCGACTACGGTCAGGCCACCCTATGGTGGCTGAACGATGCCCCGCGCACTACGCTCGTCATCGAATCTGCCGACCGCAAGACGGCTATTAAGCTGTTCGACACCGTTTATCACTCACTGGACATACAGCCCGGTGAAGACGAACCGATGATGAATGTCCTTGTAATGTACGAAGACAACAAATGGATTGTATTTGTCTTTCCTCGTGCCAAGCATCGTCCGGCATGTTATACGGCCGAAGGCGACGCCAACCTGCTGAGCAGTCCTGCCTCCGTAGACTTAGGCGGAGTATTCATCACCCCCGTCGAGAAAGATTTCATCAAAATAACGGCAGAAGACATCGCACAGATATTGGGTGAAGTATGCCTTTCTCCCGCAGATTTTCAAAAGGTGCGGAAACGCATCCAGGAACAACTGTAATATCCGTCATCCCTTTAAATAAACAAGTATGAAAGAGCCCAAAGTAGAAGTCGGCATCCTATTCGAGCCACAGATAGAATTTATCCTGCTTACCCCCTACCACGTATCCGGCAAGGAAGTCAACGGCAAGCAGACTGTTACCTACGACGAAGGTAAGATCCTTTGGAACGGCAGGCAATATGACGAATTAGTGTTTGAACCCCTGCAAGAATCCGTTGCGGCATTCGAGTTGCTGGATGTGACTATCGGGATAAACTTCCACTGGGAACGCAAAGAAGACCAACGCTTCCAGGGTTCTTTAAAGATTATCGTAGAAAACGGCAAGCTGACTGGTATCAATGTCATCCGCGTGGAGGATTACCTGACCAGCGTCATCTCCAGCGAGATGAGTGCAACCGCTTCTCTGGAACTGCTGAAGGCACATGCAGTCATCTCGCGCAGCTGGCTGCTTGCAAACCTTTCCGGTTTGCAAACTGACAAATTACAACTGCCTGTTGGTAATGATACCATGCGGAATAAAAACGCAAACCAAGACAACGCAGCCAATTGCCAACCGTCAACTGCCGACTGTCAATTGAAATGGTATGAGCGCGACTCCCATACCCATTTCGACGTATGTGCGGACGACCACTGCCAGCGCTATCAGGGGATAACCCGCGCTTCCACCGATATAGTCCGCCAGGCGATAGCCGCCACCCGCGGACAGGTACTTATCTCAGAAGGCAAAATATGCGATGCCCGCTTCTCCAAATGCTGCGGCGGAGCATTCGAAGAGTTCCAGTATTGCTGGGAAGATATCAAATATCCCTATCTTGCCAAACAGCGCGATTATCTGACTGGAAATAAAAAGACTGCTCCCGAACTGCCCGACCTGACTCAGGAGTCCGAAGCCGACCGCTGGATACGTACTTCCCCCGAAGCATTCTGCAATACCACGAATAAGAAAATCCTATCACAGGTTCTCAACAATTACGACCAGGAAACCACCGATTTCTACCGTTGGAAAGTAGAATATACTCAAGACGAACTCTCTGCCCTCATACTGAAACGCTCCGGCATAGACTACGGGCAGATAATCGACCTTGTTCCCGTGGCCCGCGGCACCTCCGGACGCCTTTGGAAACTGAAAATCGTAGGTACGAAGAAGACGCTGACTATCGGGAAAGAACTGGAAATCCGCCGGACGCTTTCTCCTTCACACCTTTACAGCTCCGCCTTTGTCGTAGACCGCGCAGAAGTGTCGGAGGCTGGCATCCCCGAGCGTTTCATCCTCACCGGAGCCGGATGGGGACATGGCGCAGGTCTCTGCCAGATAGGTGCTGCCGTAATGGGAGAACAAGGATACAAATACGATGAGATATTGCTGCATTACTACATCGGCGCCAGTATCGACCAACTATATGACTAATCCTATAACAGAAAAACAATTGACAGAATGAACAATATCAAGAAAATATCCCCCTGGGCATGGGTCCCTACCTTATATTTCGCACAGGGTATCCCCTACTTTATCGTGAACAACATCTCCGTACTGATGTTTGCCAAGATGGGTGTACCCAATGGAGACATGGCGCTATTTACCAGCCTGCTGTATCTGCCATGGACTATCAAACCTTTCTGGAGCCCGTTTGTAGACATTATCAGAACCAAAAGATGGTGGGTAGTTTCCATGCAGATTCTTATGTCGATAGCTTTCATCCTGCTGACCCTGACCATTCCGCATCCGGACGAAGCAACCATGACAGCGGGCACGACTCCTATCAGTATGTTCACCGTAACCTTGATACTGTTTATCATCACGGCATTCGCTTCCGCCACACACGATATTGCCGCAGACGGGTTCTATATGCTGGCATTGAAATCGGGCGAGCAGGCTGAGTTTGTCGGTATCCGAAGCACTTTCTACCGCCTTGCGTCTATCTTCGGACAAGGAGTGCTCGTAGCCATTGCCGGTGCCATCGAACTGAAATACGACAATATTCCGCTGTCGTGGACTATCACGATGCTGGTTACGGCCGTTATGTTCAGTGCAGTAAGTTTTTATCACCTTTTCATGATACCCAAACCGTCTTCCGACAAATCGGTCTTGGCCCCGGGAACAGCCGGTGCCAAGGCTATTTTTAAGGAGTTCGGACGCACTTTCGCCACCTATTTTACCAAACCGGGTGTACTGCTTGCCATTGTATTCATGCTGCTCTACCGCCTGCCCGAGGCATTCCTCATCAAGATGTGCATGCCTTTCCTCGTTGCCGGTAAAGAGGCGGGAGGCTTAGGACTTTCCACGGCGGAAGTAGGCATCGTATACGGCACTATCGGTGTGATATTCCTCACATTGGGCGGTATTCTCGGCGGCATATTCGCATCGCGCATCGGATTGAAGAAATCCATCTGGTGGATGGCGGCATGTATGACACTTCCCTGCCTGACTTTTGTCTACCTGGCCATTTGCCAGCCCGAAAACCTGTTTGCCATATCAACGGCGATTGCTATCGAACAGTTCGGCTACGGCTTCGGTTTCACAGCCTATATGCTCTATATGATGTATTTCTCCGAAGGCGAGTTCAAGACATCACACTATGCTATCTGCACTGCATTCATGGCGCTGAGCATGATGATTCCGGGCATGTTTGCCGGTTACATTCAGGAAGCTATCGGCTATACCAACTTCTTCTGGATGGTAATCGCATGCTGCATTGCCACTGTGATAGTCACCGTCTTTGCCGACAGGCGGATAGACCCCGAATACGGCAAGAAATAAAAGATTGATAAACGAACCATAAAGATACCCATTATGAAAAAACATCTCGTTCTCTGTATCCTTTGCACCCTTTGCTGCGTGGCATACGCACAGAAAATAAAAATAAAGACCGGCATCGAAGTGCTGAAAGAGCAAAACTTCAAATGCCTGGAAGGTAAACGTGTGGGACTGATTACCAATCCTACGGGAGTAGATAATCACATGAAATCCACCATCGATATTCTGCACGAAGCGCCGAACGTGAATCTCGTGGCACTCTATGGTCCGGAACATGGCGTACGCGGCGATGTACATGCCGGCGATCACGTAACGGACATCAAGGATGCCTCAACCGGACTGCCCGTCTATTCCCTCTACGGCAAGACACGTAAAGCGACTCCGGAGATGCTGAAGGACATTGACGTACTGGTATACGACATCCAGGACATCGGCTGCCGCTCATTCACCTACATCAGTACCATGGGACTTGCCATGGAAGCCGCTGCCGAGAACGACAAGGAATTTATCGTACTGGATCGCCCCAATCCCGTAGGCGGATTGAAGATAGAGGGTAATCTGACAGAAGATGACTGCATTTCCTTTGTCAGCCAATTTAAAATTCCGTACCTTTACGGACTCACTTGCGGTGAGCTGGCTTTCATGCTGAATGGGGAAAAGATGCTGAAAGACGGCAAGCAATGCAAATTGCAGGTTGTAAAGATGAAAGGCTGGAAGCGCAAGATGGACTATACACAGACCGGATTGCAGTGGGTTCCTTCTTCTCCGCACATTCCGCACCCGCACTCCGCATTTTTCTATCCCGTGAGCGGCATTTTGGGAGAATTGGGCTATATGTCTATCGGAGTAGGTTACACGATTCCGTTCCAGATGTTCGCTGCCCCGTGGGTGGAAGCCGAGCAGCTTGCCAGAAACCTGAATGGGCTGAACGTACCGGGTATCGTCTTCCGACCGATGTACCTGAAACCGTTCTACTCCGTAGGCAAAGGAGAGTTGCTGCAGGGCGTGCAAGTGCACATCATGGACTTCGGCAAAGCACCGCTAAGCGAAATACAGTTCCTCGTAATGCAGGAAGTAGCCGCGCTCTATCCCGACCGTGCCGTATTTGACCATGCGGATAAAGGCCGTTTCGCCATGTTCGACAAGGTAAGCGGCTCAAAACAGATACGCGAACGCTTCAGCAAGCGCAACCGTTGGGAAGACATCCGCGACTATTGGTACAAAGATGTCGAGGAGTTCCGTAAACTGTCGAAGCAGTATTATTTATATAAATAATTTGACAAGTATAAAAAACGGTAAGTCACATACTGAATATCATTCGGTTGTATATTGAATGCACTTCCCTATAAAGTTCTTTCACAAGTTATTGCGACAAGGATTGCGGGAAGAAGCATAGGAGTAAAAAGATCTATACATTATGGAAAAGAGTAACTACATGGCTTTCCTGCAGGAAGCGAGACAATTCATTCCGCAGGAGAGGATTTACACCGACGAACTCCGTCGGCTGGCTTGGGGAACAGATGCCGGTTTCTACCGCCTCATCCCGCAAATCGTAATCCGTTCGGAAGGAGAAGAGGAAATCTCCCGGCTGCTGAAACTTGCCGGCAGCCACAACCTGCCCGTCACTTTCCGGGCAGCAGGAACCAGCTTATCCGGACAAGCCATCAGTGACTCCATACTTATTGTAGCCGGCAAACATTGGGAAGGCTACAGCATATCTCCCGACCACGAAGAAATCACCCTGCAGCCCGGCATCATCGGACAACGGGTCAATGAATTGCTGGCCCCTTTCGGACGGAAATTCGCTCCCGACCCTGCCTCCGTAAAAAGCGCCATGGTGGGCGGTATCGTCATGAACAACGCTTCGGGCATGAACTGCGGTACGCATGCCAACAGCGACAAGGTGCTTCTCTCCGCCCGCATCGTACTGGCTGACGGAACGGTTCTCGACACCGGAGACAGCGTAAGCCGCGCCGCATTCGAAGTGACACACCGCGATTTCATCCGGCGCATCTGCACGCTCCGCGATGAAGTGCGTGCCGACGGGAAACTGGCGGAACGCATCCGCTACAAATACTCCATAAAGAATGTAACCGGTCTGAACCTGCTCCCTTTTGTCCGCTTCGACGACCCGTTCGATATCATAGCCCATCTTATGGTGGGTTCGGAGGGAACACTCGCATTCCTCTCGCAAGTGACTATGAAAACGGAGTATGACTACCCTTGCAAGGCAAGTGCCATGCTCTACTTCAAGACCATAAAAGAAGCTTGCCGTGCTGTGGTAGCCATGAAAAAACTAACCGACGGCAATGGTGAGTGGACCGTAAAAGGAGCAGAGCTGCTGGACTGGAAATCTCTGGCATCGGTAAGCGACCCCGTATTCCTGAAGTATAAGGGCGAAATATGTTCATCCACCCTGCCCGGCGTAGAACCGGGAGACGAAACCGGACTGACCGCCGTGCTGACCGAGACCAAAGCCCGCAGCACGGAAGAACTTCGGCAGAACATCCGTACGATAGAACAATGCCTTTCCGCTTTCCAGACCTACACGCCCGTATGCTTCACCGACAAGCCCGAAGAGTATTCGAAGTACTGGGCCATCCGCTCCGGCATCTTCCCTTCCGTGGGCGGAACGCGGAAACCGGGAACAACGTGCCTCATCGAAGATGTGGCTTTCCACATCGAGGACCTGCCCGAAGCAACCGCCGAATTGCAGCAACTCATAGCCCGTCACGGCTACGAGGATGCCTGTATATACGGACATGCGCTGGAGGGAAACTACCACTTCATCCTCAATCAGTCTTTTAGCAGCGAAGCCGAAGTGAAACGCTACGAAGACCTGATGAATGATGTCAAGACGCTGGTTGCGGACAAATACGACGGCTCGCTGAAGGCAGAACACGGTACGGGCAGAAACATGGCTCCTTTTGTACGCCACGAATGGGGAGATGCAGCCTATGAGGTGATGAAAGCCGTCAAAAACCTGTTCGACCCGAAAGGTCTGTTGAATCCGGGCGTTATTTTCAATGACGACCCGAAATGCCATATCAAAAATTTCAAACCGCTTCCGCTGATTCCTTTGGATGCCCAAAATCCGGCAGCCAAAGTAAACCGCTGCATCGAATGCGGCTTCTGCGAAGTGAACTGCCTGTCCTGCGGCTTCACCCTCTCCTCAAGACAGCGCATCGTGCTGCAAAGGGAGATAGCCCGCCTTCGACAGAGCGGCGAAGCCCCCGAACGTCTCGCCCTGCTGGAAAAACAATACCGCTATCCCGGCAACCAGACCTGTGCCGGCGACGGTCTCTGTTCCATGTCCTGTCCTATGGGAATCAATACGGGTGACCTGACACACATCATCCGCCAGAAAGAATTGCCGCAAGGCAGCATGGGATATAAGGCCGGCAATTTCGCCGCCAATCACTTCGCCGGCATCAAAAGTGCACTGCGCCCCGTATTGGGACTTGCCAACCTCGGTCATTCCGTATTGGGAACCAAAGCAATGAGCTGCATCACCAAAGGCATGCACAACGTTCTCGGCATCCCCCTTTGGACGCCGGCAATGCCCAAAGCCTATTCAATTAAAAGTTCACAATTGACAATTGACAACGATACCCTGCGGAATAAGAACGCGGACAAAGACAGTTCGACTAATGGTCAATTGAAAGTGGTTTATTTCCCCAGTTGCATCAACCAGACAATGGGACTGCCAAAGAAATCGCCTGTGGAGCAGGCATTGGCGAGCAAAATGATTGCCTTGTTGCAAAAAGGCGGTTACGAAGTCATCTTCCCCGAAAACATGGAAAAGCTTTGCTGCGGCACAATCTGGGAAAGCAAGGGAATGCTTGACATTGCCGACCGCAAATCTGCCGAACTGGAGGCAGCCTTGTGGAAAGCCAGCGAACAGGGCAGGTATCCTGTATTGTGCGACCAAAGCCCGTGCCTGCACCGGATGCGCGAGACCATCCATAAGATGAAGCTTTACGAACCGGCAGAGTTCATATATACATTCCTGCGCAACAGACTGGTATTCACCCCTACCGACCGCCCTGTGGCAGTCCACATTACCTGTTCCATGCGCAAGATGGGGCTTGCCGATACGATTACAGCCTTGGCACGTCTCTGCACATCCAAAGTCATCGTGCCCGAAGAAGTAGGCTGCTGCGGCTTTGCCGGCGACCGCGGCTTCACATATCCCGAACTGAACGCATACGCCCTGCGCAAGCTCCGCCCCCAGATAGAAGCAGCCGGCGTAAGCATCGGATATTCCAACAGCCGTACCTGTGAAATCGGGCTGACAACCAACTCCGGCATTCCGTACGTGTCCATAGTCTACCTGGTAGATGAATGTACCCAACCCGCAACCGTTAAACTCAACAACTAACTTAACACACAAAAATCATGAGTAGTACAGTAAAAACAAACAAGCGCATCCTTGCCCTCGACATCCTTCGCGGTGTCACCATTGCAGGCATGATTATGGTTAACAACCCCGGTACATGGGCGCATATCTATGCCCCCCTGCGTCATGCGGAATGGAACGGTCTTACCCCCACCGACCTTGTATTCCCGTTCTTCATGTTCATCATGGGAATTTCCACATACATCTCCCTGAAAAAGTATAATTTCGAATTCAGCCGTGCCGCCGGCATGAAGATTCTGAAACGTACCATACTCATCTTCCTCATTGGTATGGGTATCGGCTGGTTCTCGAGGTTCTGTTATTACTGGACTTCTCCCACGGAGGGCATCGGCTTCGGCGCCCAATTGTGGGAAGCCGCATGGACATTCGACCGCATCCGTATCCTGGGTGTCATGCAGCGTCTGGCCCTCTGCTACGGTACTACCGCTATCATTGCGCTGACCATGAAGCACCGCAACATTCCCTATCTCATCGCTACCCTACTGACAGGCTACTTCATCCTGTTGGTTTGTGGCAATGGATTTGCCTACAACGATACGAACGTCCTTTCTGTTGTAGACCGTGCCATCCTTACCCCCGCACATATGTACAAGGATAACGGCATCGACCCGGAGGGCTTACTAAGCACCATCCCTGCCATAGCCCATGTACTGTTGGGCTTCTGCGTAGGCCGTATGATGCTCGAAGGAGGCAAGGCTGATGAAAGCCGTGAAAGTATGCTGAACTCGCATCTTATCAAACTGTTTTTAGCCGGTACCATCCTTACATTCGCCGGCTTCCTGCTGAGTTACGGATGCCCCATCAACAAGAAAATATGGTCGCCTACCTTCGTACTGGCTACCTGCGGATTGGCTTCCAGCTTCCTGGCGCTGCTCATCTGGATTATCGATGTGAAAGGCTATAAGAAATGGAGCCTCTTCTTCGAGTCGTTCGGTGTCAATCCTTTATTCATGTACGTGCTGGGCGGTGTGCTCGGCATTCTCTTCGGCAGCATCTGCTTCCCGTGGGGCGAAGGTAACATCAGCATACACGGATTTCTGTACAAAGTGCTGTTGATGCCTGTATTCGGCGAAACTGGCGGTTCGCTGGCGTATGCGTTGCTGTTCGTCGGCATCAACTGGTGCATCGGCTACCAACTCTATAAACGGAAGATTTACATAAAACTATAATCGAATAAACTCAAAACAAGTAATAATATGATTCTAATAGCAGACAGTGGCTCTACAAAGACCGACTGGTGTGTTGTAGAGAACGGACAACTCATCCGGCAGATATTTACGAAAGGAACCAATCCTTTCTTTCAATCGGAAGAGGAAATCAGTAATGAGATTGCGACAGCACTGTTGCCCCGGTTAACAACCGATGCATTGGATGCTGTATATTTCTACGGTGCGGGATGCGGATTTCCCGACAAGATAGCCATGGTTCACCGTGCCATCACCAAGCATCTCCGGGTAAAGGGAGAGGTGGAAGTAAACACAGATATGCTGGCGGCAGCCCGCGGACTTTGCCAGCACGATGCCGGCATTGCCTGCATCATGGGTACAGGCTCCAACTCATGCTACTATGACGGCAAGCAGATTGTATCCAACGTATCTCCACTGGGATTCATCCTCGGAGATGAAGGCAGCGGCGCCGTATTGGGCAAGTTGCTGGTGGGCGATATTCTGAAAAACCAGATGACTCCCGAACTGAAAGAGAAGTTCCTCACGCAGTTCAACCTGACACCCGCCGACATCATCGACCGTGTATACCGCAAGCCGTTCCCCAACCGTTTTCTGGCAAGCCTCTCTCCGTTCCTTGCACAGAACCTGGACGAACCCTGCATACGCACGCTGGTATCGGACAGCTTCAAGGCATTCCTCAAACGTAACGTGATGCAGTACGAAAACTACCGTGAAAGCAAGGTACACTTTATCGGCTCCGTGGCTTTCTATTACAAGACGATATTGGCCGAAGCTGCCAGCGAAATGGGTATCCGGCTGGGTACGGTCATCAAGAGTCCGATGGAAGGTCTGATAGAATATCACAAGTAATCGCAAATAGTAAACCGTAAACTCGTAAATAGCCTTATGTTTGTAAAAATCTCAGAGCAACCTTCGCTCTACAACGACTTGGAAAAGAAGTCTGTCCGTGAAATACTGGAAGACATCAACAGGGAAGACCAGAAAGTGGCGCTTGCCGTACAAAAGGCAATACCGCAAATAGAGAAATTAGTGACACAAATCGTACCCCGCATGAAACAAGGCGGACGCATTTTCTATATGGGCGCCGGCACAAGCGGCCGCCTCGGCGTGCTCGACGCCTCCGAAATACCACCGACATTCGGCATGCCGCCTACCTTGATTATCGGTCTGATAGCCGGCGGAGACACTGCCCTGCGCAATCCCGTGGAAAATGCGGAAGACGACATGCAACGCGGCTGGGAAGAACTGGTAGAACGCAATATTACGGACAAGGATACGGTTATCGGCATAGCGGCCTCCGGTACAACCCCCTACGTTATCGGTGCGCTGCACGAAGCCCGCGAGCATGGTATCCTGACGGCTTGCATCACCAGCAATCCCGATTCGCCAATGGCTGCAGAATCCGATGTACCTATCGAAATGATTGTAGGGCCTGAATACGTTACAGGAAGCTCACGCATGAAATCGGGTACAGGACAGAAGATGATTCTGAATATGATTACCACTTCCGTAATGATACAGTTGGGTCGTGTGAAAGGCAACAAGATGGTGAATATGCAGCTCAGCAACAAGAAACTGGTGGATCGTGGCACGCGTATGCTGGTCGAGGAACTGGGGCTTGACTACGGAAAGGCCAAGGCGCTCCTACTGATGCACGGCTCGGTGAAGAAAGCGGCAGACGCTTACCGGGCCAAGGAATGACAACTGGCAGATTCACTACAGAGCACACAGAGATCTCACCCGGTTTTCAGACAGAAGAACAAAAGAACGGAAGAATAAACTCTGCCTTGCCGCATGCGGCATCTTCCGCACTGTTTATGTTCCCGGTTCTTCTGTCCGAAAATCCACTTATAGCAAACAAAATATGAAAACACTTACCAGTATCCTTGCACTTCTGTTCGGTCTGCAGGCTGCCACCGCACAGCCTTTGCAGCGGGTAGCTCCCGAACAGGCGGGACTGGATTCCCGCAAACTGATGTATGCCGATGAAGCCATTGAAACAGCCATCGCCGGCAAAGAGATTCCCGGCGCCGTACTTGCAGTGGTACGTAACGGCAAAATGGCCTATCTGAAGGCATACGGCAACAAACGGATTTATCCGGACACGGAACCTATGACCGTAAATACCGTTTTCGATATGGCATCCTGCAGCAAGTCCATATCCACAGCCGTATGCACTATGATTCTGGCAGAACGCGGAAAAATACGCCTGCTCGATCCTGTAAACCGCTACATCCCCGGCTTCAAGGACTGGGAGAGCGAAGACGGAAAAGACAAAAAGGTAATCCGCATAGCCGATTTGCTGACACACAGTTCCGGACTCCCGCCTTATGCCCCGGCTGCGGAGCTGGAACAGAAATACGGTTCTCCCAACCCGGCAGGGCTGATGGAGTACATCGCCGGATGCAAACGTGATTTCAAGCCGCAAACCGACTTTCAGTACAGCTGCCTAAACTTCATCACCCTGCAACACATCATAGAGGCCGTCAGCGGACAATCCTTGCGCGACTTTGCCCGTGAAAACGTCTTCGACGTACTGGGTATGAAGCATACCGATTATCTCCCTTGCCTACGCGACAAGAACGGCAAGTGGATAAATACTGTTCCCCTATCGGAGAACATTGCTCCGACAGAGAAACAACCCGACGGGCAGGTTCTTTGCGGACAAGTGCACGACCCGCTTGCACGCATTCTCAACGGCGGCATCAGCGGCAATGCAGGCGTATTCTCCTGCGCCGAAGACATTGCCATACTTTGCGCCGCCCTGCAAAACGGCGGCGAGTGGAACGGACATCGCATTCTCAGCCCGCAAGGCGTAAAGACCATGCGCACCGTACCCCGTGCTACAGCGGGTCTGGGCCGCTCACCGGGTTGGGATGTATGTAGCCCCTACGCATCCAATGCCGGCGATTTCTTCAGTCCGAATACCTACGGGCATACGGGCTACACCGGTACATCTGTCGTAATCGACCCCGACAATGACACGTCTGTAATCCTGCTGACTAACGCCGTGCATCCGGAAGACGGACACAGCGTGGTACGCCTGCGCTCACTGGTAGCCAACGCAGTGGCAGCCTCTCTGTATCCCGCTCCGCGCACATATACGGACCATTATTACAAACGTTTTCTCCAGTTCATGGACGAACCTGCCATCGGCAGCAAAGATATAGTCATGCTGGGCAACAGCCTGACGGAAAACGGTGGTGACTGGGCCGCCCGCCTTGGCAACAAGCACGTACGTAACCGCGGCATTATCGGCGATGAGGTAATGGGTGTGTACGACCGCCTGCACCAGATATTGCCAGGACAACCTGCCAAACTATTCCTGCTTATCGGCGTAAACGATGTTTCGCACGACCTGACAGCCGACAGCATCGCCGGTATGATTCGCATGACGGTAGAGCGCATCCGGAAAGAGTCTCCCGACACCAGGCTTTACCTGCAAAGCCTGCTTCCTATCAACGAAAGTTTCGGCCGTTATAAAAGACTGGCAGGCAAGACAAATATGATACCCGAAATCAACAAACAACTGGAAGCACTTGCCAAAGAAAAGAGCCTGACGTACATCAATCTCTTCCCTTTATTCACCGAGAAAGGAAGCAATGTATTACGTGCCGATTTGACAACAGACGGATTACACCTGAAAGAAGAAGGCTATAAAATATGGGCGAAAGCCCTCAGGAAAAAGATTTAGAAAAGACACATGACGCATATAAACGGAAAAAGGTGATAAAGAACAAACTTTACCACCTTTTCTGTTTTTATATCCAATCAATCAGTCTGCAATACCTTCCAAACATACATCAAAGGTCAATGATGTATAACCGGGAATATCACCGGATGAACTGCCGCTTGCACCATATCCGCTCTGCCAGGGAATATACAGCATCCAACGCTCACCGGCCCGCATATATTGCAAAGCCCATGTCCAGCCCGCAATAACTTCGGATACCATAAATTCGGAAGGGGAATTAAACGCCGTAGGCCATTTGGATTCGGGAGAGTTTTCGGACAAGGGATCTGATAAAGGCAACGGAATTTCGCGGTCTGTCGCTCCAAAACCGTCAAAATTGCCATCGAACTCTTCTCCGGTAATGAAAGTACCACGATAGAAAACGCTTACCTTTTCCGTGAACAACGGGTATGCCCCGCTATCTGTTTTCCACAACTTCTTGCAATACACATACTGAGGACGTAAAGTACCATTGACCCCGGTACCGCTGGTCGGCACGGATATAGCATACAACGTGCCAATCTCCATCTTCTCGGCATCTTCAAGCGAAGCCACGATATTATCGCCGGTCTTACCTTTTATGGAATCAATAAAAGCTTCATTACGCGGTACCCAGTTATCATATTTTCCGGCCTCCTCCACTTCTTCGCAAGCCACAAACGCACCTGCTATGAACAGCAAGAAGGGTAAAAACAAAAGGAACGGTCTCTTCATCTGATTATAAATTACGGGATTACTATTATTCGGCATTTGTCTCCCGACATTCAGGGCACAGCTTTTTCGCTACGCTCTGAACGGCAGGGACAAACAAAATACATTTTATCTTATTGCAGCGTTTTCAGCAAAGACGTAATGCTTACGCGGTCTGCAATGATATTGTTCAGTTCGGAGATAGCCACACGCTCCTGCTGCATCGTATCGCGGTTGCGCAGCGTTACGCAGTTATCTTCCAACGTCTGGTGGTCTACGGTTACACAATACGGAGTACCGATAGCGTCCTGACGGCGGTAGCGCTTGCCGATGCTGTCTTTCTCGTCGTACTGGCAATGGAAGTGGAACTTCAGGTCGTTGATAATCTCACGAGCCTTTTCGGGCAGACCGTCCTTCTTCACCAGCGGCATAACCGCCAGTTTCACCGGAGCCAGCGCAGCAGGCAATTTCAGCACCACGCGGGTTTCGCCGTTCTCCAGCTGCTCCTCACAATAAGAAGCCGACATGATGCTAAGGAACATACGGTCTACGCCGATAGAAGTTTCGATAACGTACGGAGTATAGCTTTCATTGGTTTCCGGGTCAAAGTACTTGATGTTCTTGCCGGAGAATTTCTCGTGCTGGGACAAATCGAAGTTGGTGCGGCTATGGATGCCCTCTACTTCCTTAAAGCCGAACGGCATCAGGAACTCGATGTCGGTAGCGGCATTTGCATAGTGGGCCAATTTGTCGTGGTCGTGATAGCGGTAATGGTCGTCACCGAATCCCAGCGCCTTATGCCATTTCAAACGGGTTTCTTTCCAAGTCTTGAACCAGTCGAGCTCAGTGCCCGGTTTTACGAAGAACTGCATTTCCATCTGCTCGAACTCGCGCATACGGAAGATGAACTGGCGCGCAACGATTTCGTTACGGAAAGCCTTACCGATTTGTGCGATGCCGAAAGGAATCTTCATACGTCCTGTCTTCTGCACGTTCAGATAGTTCACAAAAATACCCTGAGCCGTTTCCGGACGGAGGTAAACCTTCATCGCACCTTCCGAAGTGGAACCCATTTCGGTAGTGAACATCAGGTTGAACTGACGGACTTCCGTCCAGTTCTTCGTACCGCTGATAGGGCAAACGATTTCTTCGTCCAGGATTATCTGGCGAAGCTCTTCAAGATTGTTGTCGTTCAGCGCTTTGGCAAAACGTTCGTGCAAAGCGTCGCGCTTGGCCTGATGCTCCAGTACGCGGGCGTTCGTGCTGCGGAACTGCGCTTCGTCGAAAGCCTCACCGAAACGCTTGGCGGCCTTCGCCACTTCCTTGTTTATCTTGTCGTCATACTTGGCGAGCTGGTCTTCAATCAATACATCGGCACGATAACGCTTCTTCGAGTCGCGGTTATCAATCAAGGGGTCGTTGAACGCATCCACGTGTCCGCTTGCTTTCCAGATTGTAGGGTGCATAAAGATAGCCGAGTCGATGCCTACGATGTTTTCGTGCAGCAGCACCATGCTCTGCCACCAGTATTGTTTGATGTTATTTTTCAGTTCCACACCCATCTGACCGTAATCGTATACGGCTCCCAGTCCGTCATAGATGTCGCTGGAAGGGAACACGAATCCGTATTCCTTGCAGTGTGATACGAGTTTCTTAAAAACGTCTTCCTGTGCCATTTTTTATTGTATCTTAATTAATTCGAAATCTTTGTTCAGTTAAAAAGCGCCACAAAGATAGGGATTTATCTTATATGTAGGGCAACGGGGGTATTAATTTATCTTATTCTTCGCCCGTCTTTTGATTCTTGTCCGCCCGCCGCATTGCAGGCGTCAACTGACTTTCGGGAACATACAGACTGAAAGGTATCCTAAACGGTTGTACCTCTTTCAAACGTGCAGTCAGCCCGCGGTCTGCCACAAAATACACGCGTGAGAGCTTCACCTTGCCGGGCATCACCTGTTCCGGACGGTCAAACCCGGGGCTGGTAAGAGCGGTCTGGAACGTCCCCAGATTGGGAATGGTCACCGACTGTCCCATGCTGAGAATATCCTCAATCGTATCTCCCAATTCCGACAGGATACCCATAATCATCCCCTGTGGAAAATGGCTGCGCTTGGACAGCAGTTCCGCCAGTTTCGTTAAATCCACTCCGCCGCGTTCCTGCAATTTCTTCTGAACGGCGTACCATTGTTCCTTTCTCTTGCCGGACGATAAGTCCGCTTTCTTTCTTACCAGATAGGGTATAGTCATGACAGTACCATTAATTTTTCACGTTAGTATTATAAACATGTACGACACCCGGGTGTCAGCACATCCGACACCCGGGTCTCAGTATGTCCGACATCCGGGTGTCGGTATGTTCAACACCCGGGTGTCGTACATACCAAACCGGCTGTAAAGATAAACTTTTATTGCGAATAAAGAAAATCAGAAACGACTTCCTTGCTCCTTTTTTAATGCAATTTGCCTGTTTTCCCGATAAATTTCGTATTTTTGCCTGCAACTGCCCAACCGGCGGTTATTCATGAATAGACAACTCCCGAACAAATATGAGCGAAGACTTTGAAGGAACAAAAGATAATTTGGATAAAGAACTCCCGAAGGGGAGCGAAGGGCATTCGGATTATAAACCTGCGGATACCAATGATGCAAACGTCAAGCACCAACTGAGCGGCATGTATCAGAACTGGTTCCTGGATTATGCCTCGTACGTAATCCTGGAACGTGCCGTACCCCACATCATGGACGGACTGAAACCCGTGCAACGGCGTATCCTGCACTCCATGCGGCGTATGGAAGACGGACGCTATAACAAGGTGGCAAACATCGTGGGACACACCATGCAGTTTCACCCGCACGGCGATGCCAGCATCGGTGACGCACTGGTGCAGCTCGGCCAAAAGGATTTGCTCATCGACTGCCAGGGAAACTGGGGGAATATTCTTACGGGAGACAGCGCAGCCGCCCCCCGTTACATCGAAGCGCGCCTTTCCAAATTTGCACTCGATGTGGTGTTCAACCCCAAAACAACCGAATGGAAACTGTCGTACGACGGACGAAACAAGGAACCGGTGACGCTACCCGTCAAATTCCCCTTGCTGCTGGCACAGGGTGTGGAAGGTATTGCCGTGGGGCTTTCTTCCAAAATATTACCGCATAACTTCAACGAACTTTGCGACGCATCCGTAAAATACCTGCATAAGGAAGAATTCAAGCTCTATCCCGATTTCCAGACAGGCGGCAATATTGATGTCTCGAAGTACAATGACGGTGAACGCGGTGGAGCCGTACGGGTACGTGCCAAGATTGAAAAGGTGGATAACAAAACACTCGTCATCCGCGAGATACCTTACGGAAAAACGGTGGCCAGTGTCTGTGATTCTATCGTTAAAGCAAGCGAAAAGGGAAAAATCAAGATAAAGAAAGTAGAAGACCTTACTTCCGGAAGCGTGGAGATATTAGTCCATCTCGCCCCCGGCGTATCATCGGACAAGACGATTGATGCACTTTACGCCTTTACGGATTGTGAAGTCAGCATTTCGCCCAACTGCTGCGTCATCAACGAACAGAAACCGCACTTCCTCACCGTAAGCGATGTACTGAAGAAGTCGGTGGACAACACATTGGCCTTATTGCGCCGGGAACTGGAAATACGCAAGAGCGAGATACTGGAAAGCCTGCACTTCTCATCGCTGGAGAAAATATTCATCGAAGAACGTATCTACAAGGATAAGGAATTTGAACAGGCCAAGAACATGGATGCCGCCTGCGAACACATCGACGAGCGTCTGACACCTTATTATCCCACATTTATCCGCGAGGTGTCCAAGGAGGATATCCTCAAGCTGATGGAGATAAAAATGGCGCGTATCCTCAAGTTCAACTCCGACAAGGCAGAAGAGCTGATTGCCCGCATGAAAGCGGACATCGAGGAGATAGACCGCCACCTGGCAAATATCGTGGAATATACGGTGGACTGGTTCCGCATGCTGAAAGAGAAATACGGCAAAGCCTTCCCGCGCCGTACCGAATTACGCAACTTCGACACCATCGACTCTACCAAAGTGGTGGAAGCCAATGAGAAACTGTACATCAACCGCGAAGAGGGTTTCATCGGTACCGGCCTGAAGAAAGATGAATTCATAGCCAACTGCTCCGACCTCGATGATGTTATCATCTTCTTCCGCGACGGACGTTACATCATCACTCCGGTAGCAGACAAGAAATTCGTAGGCAAGAACATACTCTATGCCAATGTCTTCAAGAAGAACGACAAACGTACCATCTACAACGTTGTCTACCGCGACGGGAAAGAAGGCACGCATTATATCAAGCGTTTCGCCGTGACTTCCGTAGTGCGCGACCGCGAATACGACGTGACACAGGGCACACCCGACTCACGCATCGTGTATTTCACAGCCAATCCCAACGGTGAGGCCGAAATCATCAAAGTGACGCTCAAGCCCAATCCGCGCATACGCCGCATCATCTTCGAAGAAGATTTCAGCCAGATAAACATCAAAGGACGTCAGGCCATGGGTAATATACTTACCCGTAACCCGGTTCATAAGATAGCCCTGAAGCAGCGCGGCGGTTCCACATTGGGCGGACGGAAAGTATGGTTCGACCAAGATGTCCTGCGCCTCAACTACGACGGCCGCGGAGAATACCTCGGTGAGTTCCAAAGCGACGAGCAAATCCTGATAGTGCTGAACAACGGCGAATTCTATACCAGCAATTTCGATGTGAACAACCACTACGAAGACAATATACGGGTATTGGAGAAATATGACCCGAACAAGGTGTGGACGGCAGTCCTTTATGATGCCGACCAGCAGGGGTATCCATACATCAAGCGATTCTGCTTTGAAGCAAGCAGCCGCAAGCAGAACTATCTGGGCGAAAACAAGAATAACCGCCTCATCCTGCTGACCGATGAATACTATCCCCGACTGGAAGTCGTATTCGGCGGGCATGACAAATTCCGCGAACCGCTGGTGGTCGATGCAGACGAATTTATCGCCGTAAAAGGTTTCAAGGCGAAAGGCAAGCGACTGACTACCTATACGCTGGATACTATCAACGAGTTAGAACCTACCCGCCAGCCGGAAACCCCGCAAATCCCGGAAAGCAAGAATGAGGAAGAACCCGAAATCCTGGACCCGGACCACGGAAAGAGTGAAAGCGACATACTGGACGAGCTGACCGGACAAATGAAATTGTTCTCCGATAATGATGACAGCAAGGAACATGAAACTACCTAAACCGATAATACCGGTTATCTGTACGGTACTGCTGTTATGCAGCAGTGCCATGCAGGCACAGCTTCCCGCCACAGCGGAAGGTTTGGAACAGAGCCGCCTCGTAACTCGCGCCACCATGTACGGCGTAGGTCTTACGAATGTATTCGACACTTATCTGTCTCCCCAGGAATACACCGGAATTGATTTCCGCGTCTCGCGCGAAAGCATGCGCATGACCAGATGGATGGATGGCAGGCTCTCCCTGCAGAGTTTCTTTCAGGCCGATTTGGGATATACCCGCAACAAAGCGGATAACAACAATACATTCTCCGCACTGGCAAACTGGAACTACGGCCTGCACTACAACTTCCCCATTACAGGCAATTTCAAGTTGCTCGCCGGCGGTCTTGCCGACCTGAACGGCGGTTTTGTCTACAACCTGCGCAATACCAACAATCCGGCATCGGCACGCGCCTATATCAATCTGGACGTATCGGGCATGGCCATCTGGAACTTACGCATAAAGAACTATCCGCTGACACTGCGCTACCAGGTCAATCTGCCGTTAATGGGCGTTATGTTCTCACCGCACTACGGGCAATCCTATTACGAAATCTTCTCGTTGGGCAACAGCAGCGGAGTGGTGAAGTTCACCTCATTGCACAATCAGCCGTCACTGCGGCAAATGCTTACGGCAGACTTTCCGGTGGGACGTGCCAAAATGCGTTTCGCTTATATATGGGACGCGCAGCAGTCACACGTGAACGATATAAAGACACACACCTACTCGCACGTATTCATGGTGGGATTCGTGAAGGAGCTGTATTTATTGAAAAACAAGAGAAAGAAATAAAGAAGCGGAGTGATAAATGAAGAATGACAAGATGGTAAGGTTTCTGAAAAATATAATGGTTCTGATTGCCGTGCTTCCTTTGCTGGGCAGTTGCATCCGCGAAGACGAAGTTGCCAATTCTCCGCAGGGAAACTTTGAGGCCCTCTGGAAGATTATCGACGAGCAGTACTGCTTCCTGGAATACAAACAGATAGACTGGGATGCCATACACGACGAATACAGCAGGCTGATTACCGGCAGCATGAGCAGCGAAGGCCTGTTTGAAGTGTTGGGGAACATGCTGAACGAACTGCAGGACGGGCATGTAAACTTAGCTTCCGCCCACAATGTTTCGTATTACGATGCCTGGTATCAGGACTATCCGCGCAACTTCCGCGAAGACATTGTGGAAGACTTCTATCTGGGCAAGGCGAGTACCGACTACCGCACTGCCGCAGGCATCAAGTACAAGATATTCGAAGATAACATCGGCTATATGCGTTACGAGAGTTTTTCTTCGGGCATAGGCAACGGAAACTTGGATGAGATACTCTCCTATCTTGCCCCATGCAGCGGACTTATCATTGACGTACGCAACAATGGCGGCGGCAACGTAACCAACTCCGAACGCATCGCCGCCCGTTTCACCAACGAGAAAGTGCTGACCGGGTATATCCGCCACAAAACCGGCAAGGGACATAATGATTTCTCCGAACCTTACCCCATAGAACTGGAACCCAGCAACAGCATACGTTGGCAAAAGAAAACAGTAGTGCTGACCAACCGCCGCTCCTACAGCGCAACCAACGATTTCGTCAATCAGATGAGTTGTCTGCCCAATGTCACTATCATGGGTGACAAAACCGGTGGCGGCTCCGGCATGCCTTTCACTTCCGAACTGCCTAACGGGTGGACAGTACGCTTCTCCGCCAGCCCGCATTTCAACGCCGACATGGAGCAGATAGAATGGGGAATAGAGCCCGACATCAAAATCAATATGGACGAAGCGGATGAAACAAAGCATATAGACACTATCATCGAAAAAGCCCGAGCTTTCCTTAAAGGGGAGTGGACTCCGGCAGTCAGCGAATAACTTTCTTTGCACTTTTACTTGTAAAACCAAGAAAACTTCTTATCTTTGCACCGCTTAACGGGAAAATCCCTTGCGGGTGTGGCGTAATTGGCAGCCGCGCCAGACTTAGGATCTGGTGCCGTGAGGCGTGTAGGTTCGAGTCCTATCACCCGCACACACATACAGTCTTTTATAGACAAAAACCCACTAAAACTGCAATTTTAGTGGGTTTTTTATTGCTTATACCAAGGCACTACGAAAAAAACAGACACCTTTTCGGTGACCATTTCGGTGACATGGCTTGCTTCTTTCCTTCAGTGTTCTCTTTTGGTTGAGAAAGGGAAGAGGCACTGAAAACATGGCACCACTGTATTGCCGGGTTACGATTACAGGACAAAGAGAAGAACCTCATCATCGAACGGACTGCGAAGCGCCCGAAGAAACCTTCCGGATTATGTTAAAAACCGGAGATATACAAAACGCCCAAATCTTTTTTGCATTCCGATTGTTTCAGAGGAGACAATCAAGTTAGTTATCCACTAAAAATTTATGCAATGAAGAAAAAACCTAAACATTCTATGGAGAAAGCCTTCTGGCTGAAAAATCTATTTCTGATAGCATGTTTGCTCTTTACGGCAACTCCCGGTTTCTCTCAAAACAAGACAGTGACCGGTACGGTGACCGACGCTACGGGCGAACCGCTCATCGGAGCATCCGTACTGCAACAAGGCACTTCCAACGGTGTCATTACGGACATTGACGGAAAGTATTCCATCCAAGTGCCGCCCGAAGCTACTTTGGAGTTTTCCTACGTAGGCATGGTAAAGCAAACCGTCAAAGTAGGTAACCGGAGTGTTATCGACGTGCAGATGAACGACGATTCGCAGATGCTTGCCGAAACGGTCGTCATCGGGTACGGCAGCGCCAAGAAGCGCGACCTCACCGGGTCTATCACCAACATAAAAGGCGATGAGATTGCCAACAAACCCGTAGTCAACCCGGTAGCCGCCCTGCAGGGAAAGATAGCCGGCGTACAGGTTATCAATTCCGGCAAGGCAGGAGCAGATCCTGAAATACGCGTGCGCGGTACAAACTCCATTAACGGCTACAAACCGTTGTATGTAGTAGACGGCCTGTTCAATGACAACATCAACTTCCTCAATCCGCAGGACATCGAGTCCATGGAAATCCTGAAAGACCCGTCGTCCCTCGCCATCTTCGGCGTGCGCGGCGCCAACGGTGTCATCATCATCACCACCAAGAAAGCCAAAGAAGGACAGACGCGTGTCAACATCAACGGCTCGTTCGGCTTCAAACGTGTAACGGACAAGATTGCAATGGTCGACGCCGCCGGGTTCAAGGAACTCTACAACGAACAGTTGAGAAATGAAGGCAATCCCGAATTTGATTTCACCCCGTGGACGGGCAATACCGACTGGCAGGATGAAATCTTCCAGACCGGATTCATCACCAACAACAATGTCAGCATCACGGGCGCTTCCGCCAGACACAGCTTCTACCTCGGCGCCGGTTATGCCTACGAACAAGGCAATATCAAGCACGAGAAGTATAGCAAGGTCACACTGAACATAAGCAACGACTATAAAGTTACGGATAACTTCAAAGTAGGCTTCCAGTTCAACGGCGCACGCATACTGCCCGCCGATACAAAAAGTGTGGCAACAGCTCTCCGCGCAGCCCCGGTAGCCCCCGTATACAATGCCGAATACGGCTTGTACACCACCCTGCCCGGCTTCCAGAAAGCGCAGATGAACAACCCTATGGTGGATGTGGACTTGAAAGCCAATACCACCCGTGCGGAAAACTACCGCGCATCGGGCAATGTATACGGCCAATGGGACTTCCTGAAAAACTTCCAGTTCAAAGTAATGTACTCCATGGACTATGCTTCCAACAGCAGCCGCACCTACACGCCTGTTATCAACGTATTCGACAGCAGTGTGGAAGGCAACGTCGTGACCCTCGGCAACGGTAAGACCGGCGTGAAACAGTCCAAGGAAACCGAAGCCAAAGTACAAAGCGACTACCTGCTGACCTACACCAATACCTGGGGCGACCACAGCCTGACCGCCACCGCCGGCTTCACCACCTATTACAACAAGCTGGAGATGCTGGGCGGAGAACGTACGCAGGGCGTAGGCCTGGTTATCCCCGATAATCCCGACAAGTGGTACATCAGCATCGGCGATGCGGCAACAGCCACCAACGAAAGCAAGCAATGGGAGCGCAGCACCGTATCCATGCTGGGACGTGTGCTCTATAACTACAAAGGCAGATACCTGTTCAACGGTTCGTTCCGCCGCGACGGTTCCTCCGCATTCTCCTACACCGGAAACCAGTGGCAGAATTTCTACTCCGTCGGCGCAGGCTGGCTGATGTCCGAAGAGGAGTTCATGAAAGACATCACCTGGCTGGATATGTTGAAGCTGAAAGGCTCGTGGGGTACGCTCGGCAATCAGAATCTGGACAAGGCCTATCCTGCCGAACCATTGCTCACCAATGCCTATTCCGCCGTATTCGGCAAGCCGTCCGCCATCTATCCGGGCTACCAGTTGTCCTACCTGCCCAATCCCCATCTTCGCTGGGAAAAGGTGGAAGCCTGGGAAGCGGGTGCAGAAGCCAACTTCTTCCGCAACCGCCTGCACTTCGAGGGTGTATATTACAAGAAAACCACCAAAGACCTGCTGGCGGAAGTTCCGGGCATCTCCGGCACGGTGCCGGGCATCGGCAACCTCGGTTCCATAGAGAACAAAGGCGTGGAACTCGCCATCGACTGGCGCGACCGGATTGGCGACTGGGGCTATAGCGCAGGTTTCAACCTCACTACCATCAAGAACAAGGTATTGAGCCTTGTACAGGAGGGTTACTCGATTATCGCAGGCGACAAGAGCCAGAGTTACACAATGGCCGGCTATCCTATCGGTTACTTCTACGGTTACAAGGTAGAGGGCGTGTACCAGACGGACGAAGAAATAGCCCGGTCGCCCAAGAATACCCTGGCCACCGTGACTCCGGGCGACCTGAAATTCAAGGACGTGAACGGTGACGGTGAAATCACCACTGCCGACCGTACCCTGATAGGCGACCCTACCCCGAATGTCACTTACGGCATCGCCCTCGGCGTAAGCTATAAAAACTGGGAGCTCGGCATCGACATGATGGGACAAGGCGGTAACCAGATATTCCGTACCTGGGACAACTACAACTGGAGCCAGTTCAACTTCATGGAACAACGCATGGACCGCTGGCACGGACCGGGCACAAGCAATACCCAGCCCCTGCTGAATACGAAGCATACCATCAACAATATGAATTCCGAGTACTACATCGAAGACGGCAGCTTCTTCCGTATCCGCAACGTACAGTTGGCGTATAACTTCGACAAGACCCTGATATCCAGAATCGGCATGCAGGCCCTGAAGCTCTACGTCAACATCCAGAACCTGAAAACCTGGAAACACAATACCGGTTACACTCCCGAACTGGGCGGCACGGCCATTGCTTTCGGCGTAGACGACGGCAGCTATCCGATGCCTGCCATTTATACATTCGGCTTTAATCTGACATTCTAAAAACAATTCACCGCAGAGCACACAACCCGGTGTCTGCTGCGATGAACCAAAAAATAATAATCATGAAACTGAAACATAAGATTCTAACTCTGATAGCAGGTACACTCACCACCTTTGTCCTGACATCCTGCAACGACTTCCTCGACCGCGACCCGCTGGGGCAGTTCACCGAAGACGATGCTCCCAACGCCCTTATCGGCGGAAAGATGTACAACGTATATTACCTGATACGCAGCTATAACATCACTGCCGGAATACCCGCCTTCATGATACACATGGTACGCAGCGAGGACTCCGAAAAAGGCAGCGATGCCGGCGACGGCGCCGACCAGGCAGCCATGTGGGACGATTTCCAGTATACAGCCTCCAACGGTACGCTCAGTGCCTATTGGGGACAGAACTATAAAATCATCTACCAGTGCAACGAAATCCTCGACGACCTGGAAAACAGCGGAAACAAGGATGATTTGGAGAACGTACGTACCAAAGGCGAAGCCCTGTTCTTCCGCGCCTACTGCTACTTCAACCTTGTACGTGCCTGGGGAGAGGTGCCGCTGGTAACATTCAAAGTGAAAGAAGCATCCGACGCCAACGTGCCCAAAGCAGCTGTGAACGAGATATACGAACAGATAGACAAAGACCTGACCGAAGCCGAGAAATGCCTGCCGCTGACATGGACTTCCGAGTATATCGGACGCATCACCTGGGGAGCCGCCCGCTCACTGCACGCCCGTACCTACATGATGCGTAACGACTGGGACAATATGTACGACGCTTCCACCGAAGTCATCAAGTCCGGTCTCTACAACCTGAACACGCCCGTAGATAAAGTCTTCACCGTTGAGGGCGAGAACTGCGGCGAAAGCGTGTTCGAACTGCAATGCGAATCGACCGATGCCCTGAAAAACAGTGATGTCATCGGAAGTCAGTTCTGCCAGGTACAAGGCGTGCGCGGCGCAGGCGATTGGGACCTCGGTTGGGGCTGGCATATGGGTACTACGCTGTTAGGCCAGGCATTCGAGCCCGGTGACCCCCGCAAAGATGCCACCCTGCTTTATTTCCGCCGGAGCATCAGCGACCCTATCACTCCGGAAAATACCAACAAGCCTTACGGTGAATCTCCCGTATCCACCGCCATGGGGGCTTACTTCAACAAAAAGGCGTATACCGAACCCGAACTGCGTAAGAAATATACCAAAGACGGTTTTTGGGTAAACATACGTATCATCCGCTACCCGGACGTATTGCTGATGGCTGCCGAGGCCGCCAACGAGAAAGGTATTCCGGGAGAGGCTATCGATTATCTGGAGCAGGTCCGCGCCCATGCACGCGGTACGGACAGCAGCATACTGCCCAAAGTCACGTCCACTGACCAAAGCACACTGCGCGATGCCATTCGCCACGAACGCCGCGTTGAGTTGGCATTGGAACCCGACCGTTTCTACGACCTCGTGCGCTGGGGCATTGCCAAAGAGGTGCTTCAAGCTGCCGGAAAGAACTATCAGGACAAAAATGCCTTGCTGCCATTGCCGCAAGAAGAAATTGACAAATCAAATGGAGTGCTGAAACAGAATCCTGATTATTAACGATAATTAGTGGTTAGCGATTAGTGATTAGTGATTAATACCATACGGCATGATAATGCACCTAAGGCTGAAAGCTTTTTATCTACAAGGTTATGACAAATGATTTATACACAAGGAATTCGCCTTTATAGAGTGCATATTAATACATCTGTAATATGAAAGTGTGTCAAAACCAAGATTCGCTTACTATTGGTTTCTTTTTAGGTACAGATTACACAGAAAACACAGATTTTCTTTATTCTTTTTCCGTGAAATTCGTGTAATCCGTGCCTAAAAGAAATCGTCAAGTGTATTTTGACACATCTCTCTTGAAGATAAAAGCCTTTCAGGCTTTCACTTAGAAAGACCTATATGCATTATCCATACTTAAAAAGTATCTATAAAAGCATATGCAAAAACGTGTGTAAAGAACCGTATTAGAAAATACATATTAAAAGAAACATATTATGAAGAAGCTTTTCAAAAGAACCGGCCTGCTACTTGCAGCCGCCTTTATAAGCACCGCCGCCATGCAGGCGCAAAAATCTCCTCAAGACATGGACCGCTTTATCGATGCCCTGATGAAGCGAATGACCGTAGAAGAGAAAATAGGGCAATTGAACCTGCCCGTTACCGGTGAAATCACTACCGGGCAAGCCAAAAGCAGTGACGTAGCCAAGAAAATCGAGCAAGGGCTCGTCGGCGGACTTTTCAACCTGAAAGGAGTGGACAAGATACGCGACGTGCAAAAGCTGGCAGTGGAAAACTCCCGTCTGGGCATTCCCCTGCTCTTCGGCATGGATGTGATACACGGTTACGAAACCATCTTCCCCATCCCTCTGGGACTTTCCTGCACCTGGGATATGACAGCCATTCGGGAATCCGCACGTATTGCCGCCATCGAAGCCAGTGCCGACGGCATCTCCTGGACATTCAGTCCGATGGTGGACATCAGCCGCGACCCGCGTTGGGGACGTGTCAGCGAAGGCAGTGGCGAAGACCCTTTCCTTGGCGGAGCAATTGCCAAAGCGATGGTATACGGTTATCAGGGAGCCAACCTCTCCGACCAGCTCAAGCGCAACGATGAAATCCTTGCCTGCGTCAAGCACTTCGCCCTCTACGGGGCAGGCGAAGCGGGCCGTGACTACAACACGGTAGACATGAGCCGCAACCGCATGTTCAACGAATATATGTACCCCTACGAGGCCGCCGTAGAGGCAGGTGTGGGCAGTGTAATGGCGTCCTTCAACGAGATAGACGGCGTACCTGCCACAGCCAACAAATGGCTGATGACCGATGTGCTCCGCAAGCAATGGGGCTTCAACGGCTTTGTAGTGACCGACTTTACCGGCATATCCGAGATGACAGAACATGGCATCGGCGACCTGCAAGCAGTTTCCGCACGTGCCCTCAATGCCGGGGTAGATATGGATATGGTGAGCGAAGGTTTTGTGGGCACGCTCAAAAAGTCCGTCATGTCGGGCAAGGTAAGCATGAAGACCCTCGATACGGCCTGCCGCCGCATCCTCGAAGCCAAGTACAAGCTGGGCCTCTTTGACAATCCCTACAAATACTGCGACCCGAAGCGTCCCGCACGCGACATCTTCACCAGAGAGCACCGCGCCGCCGCACGCCGCATTGCCGCCGAGAGCTTCGTATTGCTGAAGAACGACAGCATCGGGCTACATCCCGGCTCTCTGCCCCAACCGCTGCTCCCGCTGAAAAAAGAAGGAACCGTAGCCGTTATCGGTCCCTTGGGCAACACACGCAGCAATATGCCCGGCACATGGAGCGTAGCCGCACGCCTCAACGACTATCCGTCCTTGTATGAGGGACTGAAAGAGATGATGTCCGGCAAAGTGAACGTCACATACGCCAAAGGCAGCAACCTCATCGGCGACGCCGCCTACGAAGAACGCGCCACCATGTTCGGCCGCTCCCTGAACCGGGACAACCGTACGGACAAGGAACTGCTGGACGAAGCCCTGAAAACAGCCGCCGGTGCAGACGTTATCATAGCCGCACTCGGCGAATCTTCCGAAATGAGCGGCGAAAGCTCCAGTCGTACCAACCTCGACCTGCCCGATGTGCAGCGCTCGCTGCTGGAAGCCCTGCAGAAGACGGGCAAGCCCGTAGTGCTCACCCTCTTCACCGGACGTCCGCTGACGCTGACCTGGGAGCAGGCGAACGTACCCGCCATACTGAACGTATGGTTTGGCGGAAGCGAAGCCGCCTATGCCATCGGCGACGTATTGTTCGGAGATGTCAACCCCAGCGGAAAACTGACGATGACTTTCCCGAAGAATGTAGGGCAAATACCTCTGTTCTACAACCACAAGAATACCGGACGCCCGCTACAGGCAGGCAAATGGTTCGAGAAGTTCCGCAGCAACTACCTGGATGTGGACAACGAGCCGCTTTATCCCTTTGGATACGGCTTGTCCTACACCACTTTCCGGTACAGTGACATTGCTCTGAGTACCCCGTCGATGGGACAGGACGGTTCCATAACCGCCGCAGTCACCGTTACCAACACCGGCAAACGGGACGGAGCCGAAGTCGTACAGCTATACATCCGCGACCTTGTAGGAAGCATCACCCGTCCCGTGCGCGAATTGAAGGGCTTTGAAAAAGTCTTCCTGCGCGCCGGCGAAAGCAAGACCGTTTCCTTCAAGATTACTCCGGAGCTGCTACGCTTCTATGATTACGACCTGAACCACGTAGCCGAACCTGGAGATTTCGACCTCTTCATCGGTGGAAGCAGTCAGGCTGCCAGGACGGCTCGTATTACCTTGAAGTAAACCCGCGGTTTCTCCTGAGGATACTGACAGTTTCGCCAAAGGAAACGCGCAGTTCCCTCAGGGGAAACTGAAATTTCCCACTAAGGAAACGGGAGTTTCTCCCTAAGGGAACGGGCGTTTCCTTACGAGGAAACAGAATTCTCCCAACAGTATATAAATCATTGCACGTAAAACAGTATGAAATCAGTAAACCTATATATCCCGCTTCTCCTGCTATTGTTCCTTGCAGGAGCCTGCGGTACAAAGAAATCCGATGGTGCATCCGGAGCATTGAGCGACGACGCCCTGCTGGACACCGTACAACGCCGGACCTTCAATTACTTCTGGGACGGAGCCGAACCCAACAGCGGACTGGCACGCGAACGCATCCACATGGACGGCGTATATCCCGAAAACGACCAAAATGTAGTGACATCCGGCGGCAGCGGTTTCGGCATCATGGCAGTGCTTGCCGGTATCCACCGGGGCTACGTCACCCGTGAAGAAGGCCTGGCACGTATGGAACGCATCGTTTCTTTCCTCGAAACCGCCGACCGCTTTCACGGCGCCTACCCCCACTGGTGGTATGGCGATACGGGGCGGGTAAAGCCTTTCGGACAAAAAGACAATGGCGGCGACCTCGTAGAAACCGCTTTCATCATGCAGGCTCTCCTTGCCGTACACCAATACTATGCAGGCGGCAATCCGCAAGAGAAAGCCCTCGCCGCCCGTATCGACAAGCTATGGCGGGAGGTAGACTGGAACTTCTACCGCCAGGGCGACCAAAACGTGCTCTACTGGCATTGGAGCCCTGAATACGGCTGGGAGATGGACTTCCCCGTGCACGGCTACAACGAGTGCCTCATCATGTACATCCTTGCCGCCGCCTCGCCTACGCATGGCGTGCCCGCCGCCGTATACCACGAAGGTTGGGCGCAGAACGGCGCCATCGTCAGCCCGCATAAGGTAGAGGGAATCGAACTGCATCTGCGGTATCAGGGCACGGAAGCCGGTCCTCTGTTCTGGGCGCAGTACTCGTTCCTGGGACTCGACCCCAACGGGCTGAAAGACGAGTATTGCCCCGATTACTTCGGCGAAATGCGTAACCTCACGCTTGTGAACCGCGCCTACTGCATCCGTAACCCCAAACATTACAAGGGCTTCGGAGCGGACTGTTGGGGACTGACCGCCAGCTACTCCACAGACGGGTATGCCGCCCACTCGCCCAACGAGCGCGACGACCGGGGAGTCATCGCTCCCACCGCCGCCCTTTCGTCCATCGTATATACACCGGAGTATTCGCTGCAAGTGATGCGCCACCTTTACGACATGGGCGACAAGGTGTTCGGCCCTTACGGATTCTACGACGCTTTCAGCGAAACGGACAACTGGTATCCGCAACGTTATCTTGCCATCGACCAGGGGCCGATAGCCGTCATGATTGAGAATTACCGCAGCGGACTGCTTTGGAAACTCTTTATGAGCCATCCGGACGTACAGCAGGGATTGCGGAAGTTAGGATTCCAATTGAGTTCTGACACCCCCATTTCCGCTTCATAACCGGGATTGCGATCCTACTGAACGCTATTGCCGCCTCCACCGCCCTTTACATCATCATTGCTGATGGAACGGGCGGCTTTCTTGACGCTGGCTTTCAGCTCGCCGATACGGTAACTGACACTGATGCCGAAGCGCTGGCGGCTGTACTTGCTCCAGCTCTCCTGCGTAAAACCAACACCTTCGAGCGTATTGGTATTGTCCATGTACTTCTTAAAGAAGTTGCTGGCAAAAGCAGAGAGGGTCAGACGTTTGTCGAAGAAAGACTTGTTTACGCTCAAGCCGTAATCGAAGTAACTGCTTCCTTTGCCCTGTAACATTACCCAGGGAGTCTGGCCGAACACGTTCAGACTGATGCGCCAGTCATGGGGCAGGGTTTGTTGCGCACCCCCGTAGGCAAAAAGATTCCAACCGTCGTTTTTAAGACCGTTAGCTCCTTCCATATATGAATAGTTACCGTAGACATTGGCATAGATACGGGTATTGGCTGTAGCATTCCAGTTGATATAACCGCTAAGACTCGCATTCTTGGTTTTTCCTATGTTCTGATAAGTGGAGTAAAGCACCTCTTTGCCGGTAGTCTCTTTCAAACCCTCAATCTCGGTATCGGGAACCATTTCGGAGATTTGCTCGATGCTGTTGTTGGTAAACGAATAGCGGAGCGATAGGTTGATATTGAACTTCTGCGTAAAATTACTGTAACTCAGATTGAAAGCATGGCTTTTCTCACTATCCAGATTGGGGTTTCCTTGCGTGATATTGGTAGGATTACTGTCATTCAGGTAGGGATTCAGATACCAGATGCCCGGACGGTAGATACGCATGTTATAACCCAAACGCAAGTTGGACATATCCGTCAGCTTCCAGCCGATGCTGGCGGAAGGAACTACATCGTCGAAATCCTTCTTGAAGTTATCGCCTTTGCCTAAAAGATACTTCACATTCTGTATGGTATGCTCGTAGCGCACGCCCAGCCTGCCGGAGAGCTTCTTCACTTTCAAGGAATAACCGGCATAGGCAGCCAGAATATCATTCAGGTGTTTGTAGTGGGAACTATGGTCTTCATCGAATTCATAATCGGTTTGCTGCCCTGCGGCGCGCTGGAAGCGGTCGTCCTCGGCAGTATTGTTGCGAAGGATGTATTTAACTCCGGTTTCTACTGTGTGCATCTTGCCGATGGGAGTCGTATAATCTGCCTGTAAGGTGTGCTCCGTAGTGCTTTGCGAACCGTCATTATGCTGGTCGAGCATGCGCTTCATAAAGTCCTGCCAGTCCGGGGCCACATTGTCCATATCATACTCGTAGCCGGAATAGGAATCCGAGGTCTGCGGGCGGGTATTAATCTTATACGAGAACGTGAGCATACGCTCCTTTACGGGAAACAGACGCTGGTAGTCGATACCTCCGTCAATGGAATACCAGGAACTTTTACTGTGACTATTGGAGACATAGCTGTACAGTTCGTTGGCAGTACCGGGGAAGGTAGCCAGCGTATTGGTCTCCCCGTCGCTCTTGTTCTTGCCGCCCCAAAGCCCGAAGGACATGGTTACCAGCCGCAATGTGTCGATTTCATAGCTGGCTTCCATACTGCCTGACTGGAAAGAACCGTCTCCCTTGCTTGTCCCGCTGTAATCCAGGTCGGACGAACTGCTGTCCGTTTCGCCGACGGTACGCCGATTACCGCCGGAGTAGCTGCGGGGCTGGTTGTTATAGTTGTAATTATAACGGGCGCTGAAAGTCAGTTTGCCGCTTTTTATCGTACCGAATACACCCCCACCGGCGCCACGGTTACTGACATTGCCGCTGAACGTAGCCGTATACCCTTCCAGTCCGCCGCCTACGGTAACAATGTTCAGGATACCCCCGACACCTTCCGCATCGTACTTTGCACTGGGATTGGTAATTACCTCTATGTGCTTGATGGAGTTGGCGGGCATACTTTTCAGGACTTCCGTAGGATTATTACTCATCATGTTGTTGGGCTTGCCGTTGACATACACCTTGAAACTGCTGCTGCCGTTCACCTTGATGTTGTCTTCGCCGTCCACCGTTACAAGGGGTACTTTGCGCAGCATCTCAAGAACAGAGTTCGACTTGGAATCGGGGTCGTCCTGCACGTTATATTCTATCTTGTCGATATCTGCCTTTACCAACGGCTTCTGGGCTACAATCTCCACCTGTCCCAACTCATTGGAAGCATCTGTAATATACATGGTACCGAAGTCCACCGACTTTTCTCCCGGTTTTACGGAGAAGTTCTTCACAATACTGTTCCGTCCCACCGAAGAAATTGTCATAATGAAGTTGCCTTTATTACCGGGTACTTTCTCCTGGAAGTGTCCCTTCATATCCGTCACCAGCATTTTCAACGCATGTTCCGGCGCTTCTTTCTTGACTATCTTGATTGTAGCGTACGGCTCGCCTTCTTTAGTAAGAGAATCGAGTAAGATACCCTTAATCTGAAAGGAAGAGTTTGCCGCATTCTGTGCAGTTGCCCAAACGGGTATTAACAATACCGCCAGCAACATGGCCCATCTGTTTTTCATGGTGTTTCCCTGTTTAAATCTATACCTTGTCTGTTTTTTCGTAGCAGATAGTGTCTACTGTCACAACGAATTAGGCAAAAATAGGGCATTCTTCGGCATTTATCGGAACACCGGAGTTAAAAAAAGCGAAAAGCACATTGATTTACAGAAAGTAGAAAAACAACAGCAGGAACACATTGGCGGCAATGACACAACCGAAGCCTCTCAACACCCACGAACGCAACGGACTCTTCTTGCCGGAGAAGAACAATGCATAACACATATTTACGGCAATGTTGCTTACTATCGCCTGCATGCTGCAAGCCGTTATCAATGAAACAGGCACATTGCCCGTACCCTGCAGAAGATTCAAGATGAACGGAGTGATGTCGCTGAAGCCGGAAACAAAGGAGAGCAGAGTCAACCCGCCCTCGCCGGCGTATATCAACGTATAATGGGTAGCGATTGTAAACACCACAAAAAGCACGGCAAAAATAAGCGCCACCTTAAACTCCAGCGGATTGCTGCCGTCCTCATCTTCATCGACCGTTTCCGACATGGCAGGACGCTTCCACCGGGAATGCAGGAACCACGCCGTCCCGGCAGCAACGGCAGACATTATCAGCAAATACGGATAAATGGCTGTCAAAGCCCCTACACTGAATATTCCTATCAGGATAAGGAACCGCAAGAACATCATGCTGACCGCCAACAGCATCGCCGCCACATATTCGGGTGCTTCCTGGGCGGATACTTTCCGACTTTTGCGCGCCAGTACGGATATGGTGGCAGTGCTGCTATACAACCCGCCTACAATGCCGGATACCAAAATACCAGACTCGCGGAATACGTATCTTTTCAGCAGATAAGAAAGATAGGAGATGCCCGAAACCACCACCGTAGCCAGCCATATACTGTAAGGCGTGAGGTTGATGCCCGGTATCAGATTGTCGTCGGGCAGCATCGGGAGAATAATACCGCTGATGGCAAGGAACTTGGCAAGCGTAATCATTTCGTCGTTCTTCATCCGCTGTGCCAGTTCGGTAAACGTATGTTTCAGCTCGGTAAAGAGCAATACGGTCACAATTACCATTACATAGAACCAGGAGGGCTGCGTAGCAACGATAGGTGCAATGCAATACGTAATGAGCGCAATGACAATGGTAGTGACCCCGAACACATGAAACTGCGCCTGCTTAACGTAATAATTCAAGGCAAGCAGCAACCCCAGGACAGCCCCGCCACCCATAAACAGGCGATAGTCCGTCGGGTCAAGAATATAGAGGAGATAGCCCAGAATGCCGATAAAGGTGAAAGTACGGTCCGTACCGAACAAGGTTGTCTCTCCTTCGCGCTTCAGACTGATACGCCTCAAGGAAAGACCTATAAGCAAAGAAAACACCGTCACCAGGATAAAAGTGACGAGTTCTTCCGGCAAGTATTGGTACAGTTTCTCCATATACGAATCAACAATTACGGGGCGTAATTAGTTTACTTCCATTCCTTGAACGGATGCTTCATCAGTTGCGAATTGTAATAACGGATATCTCCCGTCACTTCCTGCCCGATAAAGTCCGGTTTCTCAAAAGGCTCGTTCTCCGAGGCAAGCTCCACTTCGGCAACTACCAGTCCCTCATTCTCACCGTAGAACTCATCTACCTCAAAAACATGGTTTCCGCTGCATATCAGGTAACGGGTTTTATCAATAACACCCGGCTCACACAGTTTCATCAGCTCCTCAGCTTCATTCAGAGGAATTTCTTTTTCCCATTCGTAACGGCTGATACCGGATGCATCGGATGCTCCCTTAATGGTGAGATACCCCTGCCCGCCACGTATGCGTACCCGCACCGTCCGTCCGCGCGCACTGCTGATATATCCCTGAATGATACGGTCCTGCGAGTATGCTTGCGACTTGTATTCTCCTTTTACGAGAAATTTCCGTTCTATCTCTTGCGGCATATTTATCTTCTGAATCAGCCTAAGAAGGAATAGCCCACCAGCATGGCAACCACCAATACCAAAGCGGCAACTCCGATAATCAGCAATACTTTCCTGGCTTGTTGTTCTTCTTTCCGGCTGTGCATTACTTTCTTTTTACTCTTTCCCATGGTGTTTCTATAGTTTAAAGTTCAACGATAAACAAAGTAAAAGGAAATTCGGGAAGTTTGCAAGCATTTATAAAAGAAAAAAGAAAGGAATGTGTCAAAACAAAAAAACGTTTGTTATTTGTTTCTTTATCAGACACGGGATTACACGGAATTCACCGAAAAAGAATAAAGCAAATCTGCGAAATCCGTGCAATCCCGTGCCTATAGAAAAGGACTAAATGTTATCTCCGCCTGCAAATTCCATCAGGTAGGCCTTGACGAAACCGTCTATCTTACCGTCCATTACCCCGTTTACATCCGAAGTCTGGAAATTGGTACGGTGGTCTTTCACGCGGCGGTCGTCGAACACGTAACTGCGGATTTGCGAACCCCACTCAATCTTCTTCTTGCCGGCTTCCACCTTTGCCTGTTCCGCCATACGATGTTGAAGTTCCTTGTCGTACAGAATGGAACGCAACTGACGCATTGCATTCTCCCGGTTCTTGGGCTGGTCGCGCGTTTCGGTATTCTCAATCAGGATTTCCTCTTCCTCGCCTGTGTAAGGGTCTTTGAACTGATAGCGCAAACGCACGCCGGACTCCACCTTATTTACGTTCTGTCCGCCCGCACCGCTGGAACGGAAAGTATCCCACGAGATGCGCGCCTGTTCGATGTTCACCTCAATCGTATCGTCCACCAGCGGAGTGACGAAAACGGATGCGAAAGAAGTCATACGCTTGCCCTGAGCATTATAGGGAGATACGCGCACCAAACGGTGGACACCGTTCTCGCCTTTCAGATAGCCGTAGGCATAATCGCCCGATATTTCAATGGTACAGGTCTTGATTCCGGCCTCGTCGCCTTCCTGCAAGTTGGAAATAGTTGCCTTATATCCGTGTGTTTCGGCATATCGCAGATACATACGCATCAGCATGCTCGCCCAGTCCTGACTCTCCGTGCCGCCAGCTCCCGAATTTATTTTCAGTACACAATCCATCTGGTCGGCTTCCTCACGAAGCATATTCTTGAGCTCAAGGGCCTCTACGGCAGCGGATGCCTTTGCATAGGCCTCATCCACTTCCTCTTCCGTTACCAGTTCATCCTTGTAGAAATCGAATGCAAGCTGCAACTCATCCGCCATAACCTTGACTTCATTGTAGCCGGAAATCCATTGCTGCAAGCCTTTCACTTTCTTCATCTGAGCTTCGGCGGCTTTCTGGTCATCCCAGAAACCCGGAGCCTGCGTGCGCAATTGCTCCTCTTCCACTTGTATTTTTTTTCCTTCGATGTCCAAATAGCGGTTCAACGCTTCGGTACGTTCCTTGATATCTTTCAGTTGTTCAATGGTAATCATATACTTTCTTCAAATTCTATCTTTTCAAACCGCAAAGATAGTGCAAAAGTCTGAAAAAATCGCATAAATCCGCTGCAATCAACGGAATAAGAAAGAGGGCGGGCTATTCCGCCACTACATCCCAACCCGAAAGTACATCACCGTAGAAGTAGAAAGTAACCTTAAAGACCGTCCTGCTGTTCTCATCCGCCACCCGATAGCAACGGGTGGCATCGTAAGATTCTGTTTGCTTATACTCACCCAAGGCCAACGGGGGTAACTCCTCTTTACCGGATGCTTCGGCCACAATCCGTCGCATACGCTTTTCCACCGACGCCATGATGCCTTTATGAGTAAAAGGATTGGTATCCGCCACGTGAGGATGCACCGCTTCAATGATACCGCCATTAGCCGCGCGCACCGCACGTACACTGTCCGTATAAGCTTTGAACCGCTTCTTTACCTCGAATGAGCGCAAGCCTGCCACCGTAAATACGGCAATGCCCTGAGCACCGCTATTCAGCGCGGCATCCATACATTCGAACATTTCCGGACCATCGGTAGCGGTCATGCCGCAATACAATACGGTTTTATCATTCTTGTCGCGCACATTCTCAACCGTACAATCGGAAATAAAACTGACATCTTCCGTATAGAAAGTATGGTAAACCATCGGAAAAACGATATCCAGGTTCCATTTACCCCAGTCCTGCCGCACCATGCGTGAAGCCATCTTCGGCGTAGGAAACGGAGATGCCGCCATTGTCTTACCATACGAATGCACCACTCCGGCAATCATATTCGCAACTTCCGTTATCTGGTCGCAACGGAACTGCCGCCACTTTATGTCTGTCGAAGGGTCCTGCTGCTCACGCGGGTCATAGCCATACCTGCTCTTGAACTTTTCGAGCATGGCGGGATGATAACCGTAATCCCATGCGGCATATTCCCGGTCTTGCACAATACCGTAATGCGGCCATAACGTGGTAGGAAGCACTACATCCACCAAACGGTTGTAGTCGATGGCAATTCCGCTCAATCCCTCGACTTCGCAATACGACTTAATTTTCTCCCTGATGAATTCGCGCACCTCAGGCAGTGCGGGACAGAGGAATTTATAATAATCCACATATGCCGTAGTATCTGCGAGGCTCTTTCCGTTGCGGTTTACGCTGAACCAGTCGGGATGTTCTGCCAAAATCTTATCGCGGTCGTGCTCCAGATTCATGGTCCACAACCATGCGTATACTTCAATGCCGTGTTTACGGGCTATGGGGATGGCAATGCGATAGTCGTCGGGAGTGGGTGCATTCAGCATTATTCCATCCATGCCGATGTCATTCATCACCTGGCATACCGAATCGAAATTCATGCCGGGACGATAATCCAGCCATGTCCAGAACATGGGATACTGCTTAACGGTTACATTATTTTCCTGCCGGCATGAAAAAACGCTCCATATTGAAAACGACAATATCAGCGCCGATAAAAGCTTTCTCATAGCATACTAAGTTTTAAGATTAAAAATATCTTTCCATAGAATATAAACAGACCACACCGGCGCAACCCTAAGAAGAAATACACATTTTTTATCCCGACTTCCAACTTTTTCCCCTTTTCTCCCTCCCCGCTCACAAAGACTTCTGAACAGGGGAACAATGAGTCTCTGAGTGAAAGGCATTCAGTCAGGAAGTCAAAGGCATTCAGTCCCTGACTCGATGGAGTTCATTCAACGGGACTTGGAAAGTAATATATTACTATTGACGCACTGTAACTATACATTACTTTTTCAAACATTCCTTCTTTAATGAAACCAAAATATAAAAGCACGAACCTCACAGCCCATGCTTTTCCATTGTTAACTTCACTATTAAATGCAAAATAATATTTGCTATTTCTCCTTTTTTCACTTATTTAAAATCTTCCCTGTCACCTCTTTCAAACTAATAGCTACTCCACCGCCTGGTGCCAACCTCTGCTTCAAGATACTTTTATTTGTCACCGTTATCCGACGAATATTATAACTTTGTGGATTAGCATTCCAGTCAGCATCCTTGCCATCTTCGTAGATAGTGGCAATAAATTTTTTTCCTTTGGGAAGATAATCGAACGGAATAACAGCGGTACGCGCATTTTCATCGGTAATTGCGCCGATAAACCATTCTTCGCGCCCTTTTGCCTTACGGGCAACTGTTATATAATCTCCCGGTTCCGCTTCAAGGTAATAACTATCGGCCCAATCTACCGGAACATCTTTGATAAATTGGAAAGCATCCATAAAACGACGGTAATTGGACGGTTTATCAGCAGCCATCTGAATCGGGCTGGGCATAGTGAGATATAAAGCCAACTGTTTAACCAAAGTCGTACCAACCTGTTCTTTCATCTTATCTCCTTTATAATAACTTAAACGAGTTTCAAAGATACCGGGAGTATAATCCATCGGACCACCTTTCAAACGGGTAAAAGGAAGAATAGTAGTATGGTCAGGATCATTTCCTCCCATCGACTCAAACTCTCCGCCACGGGCAGACTCCTGTGCAAGCCAATTAGGGAATGTACGGCACAATCCTGTAGGACGAACCGCCTCATGGCTGTCTACCATAATCTTATAAGCAGCAGCACGTTCTACCACATGGATATAGTGATTGTTCATCCATTGCGAGGAATGATATTCACTACGCGGGATAACATATCCTACATAACCAGTCTTCACAGAATTATATCCATTATCTACCATATATTGGAAAGCCTTTTCCAACTGGCGTTCATAATCAGCGGCATTAGCGGATGTTTCATGATGCATTATAATCCGTACCCCTTTACTGGCAGCATAATGGTGCAATTCCTCCACATCAAAATCAGGATAAGGTTTGGTAAAAAGGAACTGACGGTCTTTGCGGTAAGAAGCCCAATCTTCCCAACCTTCGTTCCATCCCTCTACCAATACAGCATCAATGCCATTCTCTGCCGCAAAATCAATATATTCTTTTACATGAGCAGTATTGGCTGCATGACGACCGTTCGGAGTTATTGCCGTATAGTCTGTAACACCCGGTTTGGCTTTATTGTAATCACTATACGCCCAAGTACGACCTTCTCCAGTAAACATTTCCCACCATACGCCTATGAATTTTTGCGGTTTAATCCAAGAAGTGTCTTCTAAGCGGCAAGGCTCGTTTAGATTTAAAATCAATTGCGAAGCAAGGATATCCCGAGCATCATCACTGACAATAACAGTACGCCAAGGCGTACGACACGGAAGTTGCAAATATCCTTTCTTGCCTAACTTATCAGGAGTAAGATGAGAACTCAGACGAAAATCTTTATCATCCACATTTAACAACATACCGGAGTAATCCACCAAAGCGGCTTCGTGTATGTTGATGTAAAGGCCGTCAGAACTCTTCATCATCAACGGAGTCTGTACTGTAAAAGAGGTTGCTTTGGACTCATAACCTTTCTTACACAATCTTTTTTCCATAACCTCTTTTATTTCAGAAAGAGGAGCGGTGGTATAGGCGAATTCATTGGTATCGTAATCCCCTGGAATACAAAAAGTCTTGTGATTACCTGTCAGATTGAACTCAGTATATTCATCCTTTACAATCAGATAGTTTATAGTTTCCTGTTCCGGCAATTCATAACGAAATCCCAATCCATCGTTAAAAAGGCGGAAGCGAAGCAGTAATACACGCTTATATTCATTTTCTTGTGTTAAGGTCACAAGCATTTCGTTATATTGATTTCGGATACTGGCATACTCTCCCCAGACAGGTGTCCATGTTTCATCAAAAGATGAATTTCGGACATCTTTTTGTAAAAAACCGCCAGTAAGCGAAGCTTCTTCCATCTCCAGTCCTAAACGGCTGGTAGCAATAACCGTTTTATTTTTATAAGCAAGCTGATAGGTAGGTATACCATTATCCAGCCGGAATAACAATGCCAAATTACCATCCGGTGATGCCAAATGCTGAGCAAACACCTGAGATGCGACACATAGGAACAGTCCGAAAAGTATTGTTCTTATCATATTCATCATATCCTAATATTTAAGTATTCTATATTCATAGGGAGCCAAACGCAACGTATCCTCCAATGCAACAAGAGTATCCTTATAAACATCCATACACTCATGTCCTTTCCATTCTTCAGGCAGAAAAAAATTCCGAACTGCATTGCGTACATTTACCAAGACTAAAAAACGATTCCGGTCCGTCCCTTTTTGAAATACCGCCACATCACAATCCGGATAAATTTTCAATTCTCCTTTACGAATGGCAGGATAATCATTATAGAGTTTCATCAAGATTTCATATTCCGTACGTATGGCATTATTGGCATTCCAGTCAATATGGCAATAATGAAAGAAATCCACACGCCCCGGAAAGGCAACCTCCTGCGAACTGTAAATCAGCGCACCACCCTGCAGATAAGACGAAAGCACAAATGCAGCCATTGCTCCACGTTCACTCCCAAACTCTCTTACAGGAGACATTTTTACCATTTCATCATGGTTAGTAATAAAACGTAGCTTTACCTTCCCGGCCGGAATAGTATCGTACTCCGAATGTGCTATATCCAGTAATGTGGTAACACAACTATCTTTCACAAATACATCACGGACACCCTCCAGGAAATCCCATGCATAATTCATATCAAATCCGGCCGTAAAATGATCTTTCCGTTTGCCTTCGGCTAACAATAGCAATGGATGGTGAGGAATTGCCCGAAGTGAATCAACTGCTTGTTTCCAGAAGTCGAAAGGTACAAAGTCGGCCGCATCACAACGAAAGCCGTCCACTCCGACACTATCTACCCAAAACTTCATAGCATCAATCATGGCAAGACGCATTTCCTTATTGTCGAAGTTCAAATCTGCAACATCTTTCCATCCGGTATTAGCCGGAGAAACTATATTTCCTTCTTCATCCTGCATATACCATTCTTTATTATGTATCCAAGCATTATCCCAAGAAGTATGGTTTGCCACCCAATCAATAATGACATGTAATCCTTTCTTGTGACAAGCATCAACCAACCCTTTAAATTCATCCAAAGTACCGAATTCCGGATTTACCGATTTATAATCCTTGACACAATAGGGCGAATTCACCGAACTCTCCCGCCCAACCTCATTAATAGGCATAAACCATACAACATTCACTCCTAACCTGCAAATAGAATCCAAATATTCACCTACAGCATTAAAAGAAGAATTTGGAGCAAATACACGCGGATTCACCTGATACATCACCACATCTTCAGGAGCAAGTGACGGATAAGCATTAGTATGCTGTATCCTGCCACATGCGCAATATAATGGTAATAATGCTATTAAAAACAGTATATTTCTCATTCGCATAGCACTCATTCTTTTTCCCAAATATAATATTGATAAGGTTCCAACGACAAAGCCACCGGAAGTGTTATGACCTCACCTGTCATCAGGTTTTTCACACTATCCCCGGCTCGTTCTATGGGTGTTTTCACCGCCAGCCTCTCATCGGTTGTATTCACCATTACAAGCAATCCTTTTCCCTTGTTCTTGTAATAAAAGGACGCGACATTACCTGTTTCATAAGTTTTCAGGGTTCCTTCTCTCAATGTTGCCGAAGAATTGTATATCTGCATCAATTGCTTGTATTCGTTTAAATAAGCAGAGTTTGAACTCCAATCAATGGATGTATATTCGAAAAATGACAAAGGATGATCATAGGCAACCTCCTGTGAACTATATATAAGTGGCGTACCACCCAACATAGAGGAAATGACAAATGCCGCCATTGCTCCACGTTCATTCTTATAGACTTCCAATGGGGATTTTTCTGCTGCCAAATCATGATTTGTAGAATAACGTAAACGTTGTTTACCTATAGGCACCCCCTTATATTCCTGATTATGTATCTTATACAATGCTGACAGTTTTGATTTCCCGGCAAAGACAGCTTGTAACTCCTGTGCAAAATCCCATCCGTATACCAAGTCGAAGCCATCAGCAAACAAAGTAGTTTCACTCCCCTCGGCAAGCATCAGCAGATCATCTCCTTTAATAGTTTTCAGTTCGTTGATAGCTTGTTGCCAAAAGTCATGAGGGACTCCTTCTGCATAATCACAACGATAACCGTCTATATCCACTACCTCTATCCAATATTTCATAGCCTCCAACATGGCAGCACGCATATCGACATTATCATAATTCAGATCTGCAACATCAGCCCATCCCATACCCTCTGGAGAAATAATATTTCCATTGGCATCTTGTGTGTACCAAGTTTTATTCTGCATCCATGCGTTATCCCAAGACGTATGATTGGCCACCCAGTCGAAAATGACACGCATGCCTTTCTCATGTGCCCTTGCAACTAAAGTTTTCACATCATCCAGTGTACCATACCCGGCATTCAGTTTTTTGTAATCTTTCACACAATAAGGTGAACCGACAGCATTTTCGCCCCCTTGCTCATAAATAGGCATCAACCAAAGAACAGTAGTCCCCAAAGATTTGATTTCATCCAAACGTGTTGTAATAGCAGCTAAAGCATTGGTCCGAGCAAAAATTTTAGGATTTGCTTCATACAACACAACTTTATTTCCTATGTTACCCGTTGCGGGAGTCAAATCTTCCATACCCTCTCCTGAGTTATCACTGCACCCTGTGAAGAAGTGCAGTAACAACATCGGAAGTATCATTAATAAATAATTTCTGAATTTCATATATTTTGTTTTTAGTTTGCGACAGGTGCTTCTATTTCCGTACAAGCATCGGCTGTGATTGTGAAATAATAATCGCGGTTTAAGGTTATCGGAAGATCCGGTAACTGAACTCCACCATTATTGTTATTGAAAATAATAGTTATAGATGTGTCAGAAAGTTCTACCGGCATAGTAAATCCTGTAAAAGTCACTCCATTAATATCTTGGCTTCCAGTAGCCTGCATTCCCGGCCAAGCACCAATGACGGGATCAATACCAACATAAGCATACAATGCCAATCCTTCCCAACCGGTATTATTGACAACATAAATGGTATAACCATCCACCGGATCGGGATCCGGTTCTACCGTACCTGGATTCTGAGGATCTACTTCCACCCCTTTTTTATCAGTAATACTAAAATAATAATCGCGGTCCAATGTTACAGTTGCCAAATCAAATTGGTTACTACCACCATCATTACATATAAAATTATACATCAGCCCTTCGTTTGCTTTTCCTGTATCGAAATATTTATAAGTAATACCTTTAATAATCACAGTTCCAGTAGTTAGAATACCTGGCCAAGCACCAAACAATTCCGGTAACTCATTGCCCCAAGCATACAAAGACAATGCATCCCAACCTGATTTATCCTCAATAAAAATAGCATATCCATCGTGTTTGATATTTTGATTCGGATCTATTTCTTCATAACCGGTGTTTGTGATTCGCAAATAATAGTCCCGATTAAGTGTTACTACAGCAGCATCAAACTGTTCACCTCCATTATTATTATTAAAAATAAGATTATATGTCAGCCCCTCATTATCTGCACCTGTATCGAAATATTTATAAGTAACCCCATCTTTCACCTCGGTTCCGGCAGGTTGTATACCCGGCCAAGCACCAAACAATTCGGGTGAGTCGTTGCTCCAAGCATAAAGGGTCACAACATCCCAGCCGGAATTATCTTCTACATAAATAACATAACCGTCATGTACTATCTTATCCGGTTCTTCTTCCTCTTCAAAATAAGTCGCCCAACGGGAAACCGTTACATTCGTTCTCGTACCTACACCAACATTCAAGACATGAGATACATCTTCATTCTTCACTGTACGTTCCTTTCCTTGTTTTTCCGAAACAAAATAGAAACCGTCTGCCAGCGTCTTACCATTCTTGAATGTAGAAGGAAACAGATAAATACCCCACTTCACATCACTATTCCCAGCTTTTTCCAAACGCCATTCCAACTGGCCTACAGCATTTTCTCCGTCATTAAAATCACCTACAATATAAATATTCTCATCAGCATCCGTGCCCTGAGGCATAATTACTTCCAATAAAATAGCATTATCTTTTATTTCAAATTGAGGTAATTCACTATCAAACACAATTTCTTTCTTATCATCGCAACTGTTCACTAATACCATTAACGGCATCAATAACAGTAAATAAAATATATTCTTCATGAGTTCTCTGATTTAATATTACTTATAACTAGGATTCTGAATTAGTCCCGGATTAACCAACAAAGCCGATGACGGAAGCGGATACCACTCATATTTACGATCACGTTGTGCAGGAAGTACCTTGCCGTCTTCTGTAGCCCTGCCAAAAAACCACCATTGTCCTTGTGTAAACTTATCGAAACGACGTAGGTCTGTACGGCGACGACGGCCTTCTGAAAGAAACTCCAATCCCCATTGGCTCAACATCCAATCCATATCAAAATCTGTAAATCCTGGTCCAGGTATATCTTTTACTACTGCCCAGTCTGATGCTGTAAAGTAACGCTTACGCACATTGTTTACCAGTTCTTTCGCCCCATTGGAATCTCCGGCACGCATTTTACACTCTGCCAACATATATACCACTTCGGTCAAACGGAATTCGACTTCGTCTATATTCTGAAAATCGATTCCCACAGACTCCGGATAAATAGGATACTTAACCAGTCTTACACCTGAAGTTGTTTCTCCCCAACGAGGAGACATTACTGTTTCTAAATTACGACCTTTATTCATAAAAGTACCGACCTGATCAACATATACTATAGGCTGTCCATCACGGTCTGCATCTGCTTTTAATGTTTCGCCTTTCCCGTAATTGGCTTTAATAGCACCTTTCAGAAACATCCCTTTATAGTTACCGATTGTTTCATCATATATATAATTTTGCTTACGGATATCTCTATCATCGTAACGCTCATACACTGCACCCAATTTATCGTTATAAGGAGCATCCAAGAAACATTTCGGAGAATCTGTTCCTCCGAATGAATTAACATTGCCCGAATTATCGTATGAAGGAACTAAACATGTGCAATTCCAAGGACTTTGCGTATAAGTACCACCAAAATATTCCCAAATATTATAAGGCAAGAAAGGCATATCACGCATCCAACCACACTCAAGTTGCCCAACTTCAAAAGCAAAAGCCATCACAACCTCCGGACAATTAATATTATCCATCGAATAAATACTACGATAATCATCTACTATAGAATAAGTACCATATTTGTTATCCAATATCTCCTGACAAAGTATCGCGCATTCGTTATAATGATTTTCTTTAATAAAAATTTCAGAATTCAACAATAAACGAGCCTTAATCATACGATTCACCGCTTGATTCATACGATTTACACTGTTTCTTTCAAGATCGTTTACACAACCATCCAATTCCTCCATGATAAAGTCATATATCTTCTTACAGCTTGTATCAAAGTCTGGATCGGCTGTAGGAGGAACGTCTGTCCCAGCAGATATATTCAACGGTAAAGCACCACCCCAAATTTCAAAAATATTATAATAAGCCCATGCACGGAGTGTACGTACTTCACCGATATAAGATTTCATTTTTTCTTCTGTCATTTTAAGTGAAGCAGGATTCAGAGTCTGCAAATCAGCAATTAATGTGTTACAAAGTCCGATAGTAGTCCATGAGGTTTCCCACGTGGAACGAATAATTTTGGAGTCTGGAGTCCAAGTATGGGTAGAAAGAACAAATTTCTCAGCTTCATCATATCCCCACAACCCTCCATTCCAAGAACGCCATGCTACCTGGTCGGCAGAAAATTCCTGAAGATACCAAAAATATTCCATATAACTCCTTGCACCAGTATCATAAATAGAAGCAACGGCACCTTGTACACTTTTCTCATTTTGATAATAAATCGAGGAATCTACTCTGTCAAAAACTTCCTCTTCAAGATCGAAGCAGGATGACAAAGAAAAACTCAGAACGGCCAATAGCAGCCAGTTATATTTTATATATTTCATGTTTTCGTTCTATTGAATGATTATACTAATTATTTAAATCGCAATGTCAATCCCAAGCTCAGTTGAGTAGCAGTAGGATAAGCACTATTTGAATCAACTCCCGGTGTCAAGCCATTGACAGATACAATAGAAGGATCATTTCCCGAATATCCAGTTAGCGTAAAAAGATTCTTGGCAGAAACAAACACACGCATACTATTCAAAATTTTATTGGGCTTCGGTGTAAAATTATATCCTAATGTCACATTTTCCAATTTAAAGTAATCTCCCTTTTCAAGAAAGAAAGAAGATATGACACCACCACCTGTTACAATGTTTTTATCTTTCAGATAGGCATCGCGAAGTACATTGTCTGTTCCGGCACCTTGCAGCCCCATACCGTATCTGCGCATATTAAAAATATCAAAACCAAACGCACCACGGAAAAAGATACTTAAGTCAAAATTTTTATAACGTAATGTGTTATTCCATGAAAGAAAAGAAGTTGGAGTTCCGTTACCAATATAACGTTTATATTTAGCATCAGCTTCCGAAACCGGAACCTTTTCACCTTCATCTGTATAAATCAGCATCTTTCCATCTTCCACTCCGGCATATTCATAACCATAGAATTGTCCTACCTTACCACCTTCTTGTACACGAAAGAAATACTCGCTGGTTCCCACTCCAGGTTTCTGATACAACTCTACATACGATGCCTGATACATATTATTGGAAAGAACTTTCAATTTAGTCGTTCCATAAGAATAATTGATACCTGAAGTCCACTCCACCTTTGTCCCTTTAAATATATCACCGTCAATAGAAAGTTCTATACCACGGTTTTGCGTAGTACCTACATTAACAAGAATATTATTATAAACAAACGGTGGCTGTGGAGCCGTATAGTTATAAAGTAAATCCTTAGATTGACGATCGAACCAATCAATAGAGCCTCTAAGGCGATTCCAAAGGACAAAATCAACACCGATATTGACACTGAGACTCTTCTCCCAACCCAATTCTGGATTAGCATTCACAGAAGGTGCATATCCTTTTACCCATTCACCGTTCATCAAATAACTACCCTTAGTACTATAAGTAGCCAAAGAAAGGTAAGAATCAAAGTCGGAACGACCTGTAACACCATAAGAAATACGAGGTTTCAAGCTTTTCACTACTTTAGAAGCATTCTTCATAAAATCCATATTCGCTATCTCCCATGCTATAGAAGCTGATGGAAATGCACCCCATTTATGATTTTTACCAAATTTAGTCGAGCCCTCATAGCGTATAGAAGCAGATGCCATTAATAATTTTTTCCAATTATAATTGATACGTCCGAAGGTTCCTATCAATTTAGAAGCAGATTGTCCCGTTGCCATTTGCGCTTTTCCATCAGTTAAATAGCTACCGCTACCCAAGTCATGCCATTTAATGTTGTCATAAGCAAAATCATTATTAGAAGCTTGCAAACGTTCCCAATGGGCATTCTCGTAAGTATAGCCTGCAACAGCTTTAATACTATGGTTTTGAACATCAAGCGCATAATTCACTAACCACTCCAAACGTTGTGTATACCACTTCTGATATGTCACCTCAGCACGACCTTTATAACCATTCCAATAAGACTCTCCAGAAGTAGAAGGAGTAAAATATTGTTGTTTCAAATCATTATAATGCAAAGAATAACTAAGAGAGGTATTTAAAGTCTGTTTTTCAGAACGAAGAATATTCAGTTTTGCTTCGGCCGTACCCAACACATACAGACGTTGTCCGTTATTATCTATGTCTTTCAATTCTGCCACAGGGTTACGTGCTCCAGTAGGAGAAGATGGTTGATAATAATTACCTTTGTCGTCATACAACGGCATTGTGGGATTCATAGAAAGAGCGGTGTCAAACATCCCGTCATTCCCCCAAGTTTCATTCACTCTACGAGCATTCAAGGAACCATTCAGTTGCAAACGGTTATCTATAACACGTTGTTCTATAACAAAACGGCCTCCGTATTCTTCGCGCTCGCTTTTCAAGTCTATACCTGTTGCATTTTTATAATTGAAAGAAGCACCATAATATCCGTTTTTCGTACTACCATCAATAGAAACATACTGATTGTTATCATAAGAAAAATCTCTTAGCAGCAAACCATACCAGTCAGTCGATGCACCGTAATCTGTTCCACGCCGTGAACGACGGAATTCATCCGGTGAAAGGATATCTGGTCCATCATTAACAAGATTCACACCAAACCAACTATCATAAGTTACTTTAGCCGTTCCCGGTTCACTGACACCTTTTTTCGTTGTAATCAGAATGACACCATTTGCTCCCCGTGTACCATAAATAGCAGCAGAAGCTGCATCTTTCAAAACAGTCATTGATTCAATGTCTTGTGAAGAAAGATTTCTAATATCTCCACCTGCAATACCGTCAATTACAATCAATGGATCGTTTGAAGCTGTAATAGAGGTTGCACCACGAATTTGCAAAGACGAACCAGAATTCGGATTGGCAGAAGCCGTATTATTCACATTTAATCCTGCAACCTTACCAGTCAACATCTCCATCGGATTATTCATCGCACCTTGTTGAAACTGACTTTTATCTACTTGCACAATGGAACTGGAAAGTTCTTTCTTACTTAATGAGCCATAGCCCACCACTACCACTTCATCCAAAGTCTGCAAATCTTCCGATAATATCACATTGATTTCATGCTGTCCTTTACAAGCCATCTCTTCATTCTTATACCCGATAAAGGTAAACACAAGTACAGATGATGAATTAACGTCCGAAACAGAATACTTCCCGTCAATATCAGTAATAGTACCATTGGAAGTTCCCTTTACCATTACATTGGCGCCAATGACCGGTTCACCGGTTGCATCTTTTACAGTACCTCTTACCGTAAATTGCTGCGCTGAAGTTACCATTGCAATAAGTAATCCGGAAAAGAATAGAAAAGACCGGAAAAGACACTGCTTTGTTCTTTTTACATTCATAATACTTCGATTTAATATAAACAATAAGTTTCACCGTCTTATACTTCCAAGAACGGTTATGCAAATATCAGTAATTATGAATATATTTTATTTGAGAACTAAAATAAATCTAAAAACATTATAAACGTTATATACTATATATCAACAATATAAATATCTAGTACAATGAGAAAAAACTAAAGTACAAATAAACTTTCTAAGCCTTGAAAGAACCTATTTTCATTACTCTTTCCTCAAAATCGTCACGATACAACGACTTATTTTTCAGCTTCGAACGATATGTATAAATAGTAGTAATGGAGTAACGTAGAAAACTCGCAATCTTTGCACTATCAGTAATTCCCAAACGTATCAATGCAAATATTCTCATTTCTGTAGTAAGGCATTCACCTTGTTTAGGTACAATGTTTTCTCTTTTAGGTAACAAACTATTAAAACGTTCCACAAAATCTGGAAAAATACTCAAGAAAGAATTATCAAAATTCCGATAGAAATCTTTCAGTTCGTCATCGATGAATTGAGTTGATTTGAGTGTTTTATATAATTCTTCCACCTTGCCCGAGGCAGCCTTTTTATTCAACATCCGACGATAAGTTTCTAACTTATCAATATAGACAGAACACAACCCGAGGAATCGACCAATGTATTCCTCCTTAATACGATTTGTTTCTGTCAATGAATCATTCATCTGTTTTTGTAGCTTATTAGCTTCTAACAAATCTGCATTCAGTTTTTTCAACTCATTATTAGCACAAACCACTTCCAATCGTGCCCTTGCCAATTTTTTCATCTGGCGAAAAATATAACCAATAGTAAACATGAGAAAAACAGAAAGCAAGCTAATCACTCCCAAGAAAATCTGTAACTTCCTATGTTGCATTTCTTTCTCCATCTGATAAGAGTAATCTATCATAGGAAGCATTTTGGAAGCTTGAACATTACGCAAACGAGCATTATATAGGTTTGCATCCGCTATACTTTTTTTCATGTAATTATTCGCACGTTCCACATCACCTTCTTGATAAAGAATTTCTGCCAATGTCCGAAGAGAGTTATTCTCCTTTACAACTCCTTTTACATCAGCAATAGCACTTTTCACCAAATTTATCTTTTGCATATCCGGCTTTTTGCCAAGTTGATAAACGAAAGCTAGAATGGAAGTAACAACAGCATATTCCCGAGTATCGGAAGATAAATCTAATAGAAAACTATTCAGTAGTTTTTCTGCATCCTTTTGCTTATTCTGATCAACCAGTACCGGCCCCTTAATGATAATATATCTATAAGTATCTTTGGGAACTATTTGGAGCACTGAATCTCTATAAGCATTCATACTGTCAAGATACTTTGGCCTATATTCATCATCTTGAGCATATTCAGCATGATAAAGATAAATATTTTCAAATGCCATATAATAGTCTATAAGCATATCATCGGAAAGATATTGCTTATCTATAGTTTTCAGTAATTCTACAGCTTCAGCATAAAGTCCCGAAGTAGCAAGAATGTGTGCCTTCTTAAGTATTGATTCATTCAGCCAGTTTTGTCGTCCTATTTGCTTTGCAATACCTATATTTAAATTGACATAATATCGGGCAGAGTCACAAATATAAGCTTCATATTCTTTAAATAACAAATGATTAGTACGATATTCCTCTTCTAATGAGATATTATGTTTCAAGGCATTCTCCTTTATCAAGGCAATACGTTGCTTCTTAACCGTCTCATAATGAGCACTACGAATAAGCTCTTCATCAAGTACATTTAATAAGGAGTCAACATTAGTTTGAGCCATTAACGACACAGACATTAATAAGAAAAGGAAGCCTAATACCCCCTTTTTCTTATTCAATGCTTTTATTTTATTTGCACATTTCTTTACCTTCATAACTTTTCAATATGGTATTGCTTTCAAAGGTATAAAAAATGAACTACAAACACAACTTAAACGATTTATTCTTCGTACATCTTATCAATCAGCTCCTTATAATTCTTTGCCACCACAGAACGTTTCAGCTTCAATGTATTTGTCAGCTCGCCCCGTTCCATGCTGAACGGTTCGGACAATAAAGTGAAACGTTTCACCTGCTCATAATGCGCAAACTGCTGTTGCAACGTATCAATGCGGGCACGGAACAAAGCCTGCACTTTAGGATGCTGCAACAAGTCGGCCATATCCTTGTACTCAAGGCCTTTCTCCTTGGCATAGTTCTTCACCAAGCCATAAACCGGAACAATCAGGGCAGACACAAACTTACGCTGGTCGGCAATGACAGCAATCTGGTCAATGTAACGGTCTATCGACAGTTTGGTTTCCAGAGCCTGCGGAGAGATATACTTTCCGTTCGAGGTCTTGAACAAATCCTTGATACGTTCGGTCAGGTACAAATGATTTCCTTTCAGATAGCCGGCATCACCAGTATGGAACCAGCCGTCTTTGTCGATAGCCGCAGCGGTGGCTTCCGGTTTCTTATAATAGCCGGTAGTAATAGTCTTACCGCGAAGCAGGATTTCATTGTTTTCTCCAATCTTCACTTCAAGGTCGGGCATGACAGTACCTACCGAACCTATCTCATACCCCTTGTCGAGGAAGCAGGACACGGTAGCCGTAGATTCCGTCAATCCATAACCCACCACCATATTGATGCCCACCGAGTGCACGAATTCGCAGATTTCATCGGATACGGCAGCACCGGCAGTCGGGAAGAAATTACCGTTCTCAATACCGATTGTCTTTTTCAGCAGGGCATAGATAGTCTTTTCATAGAATTTATACTTCAGATGAAGCATCAGGGGCGGCGTTTTGCCTGCACGCAGGTAATCAATGTTGTGCATCTTCCCGACTTTAAGAGCATCCAGCATCATTGCTTTCCGTAGGCCGCTCTCCTGGGCAATCTTCTCCTGCACACCGGCATATACCTTCTCCCAAAAGCGGGGAACGCTGCACATCAATGTAGGACGTATCTCCTTGATAGTGGTTTGAATATCTGCCGGACGAAGATTGACGCAAACCTGCACACCTCTGTGAAGACAGAAATAAGTCCATGCTTTTTCAAACACATGCGTCAACGGAAGGAAGTTCATGGACACATCCTTATCCGTCATGGCAGTCAGGCGGATATCATGAATGCGGATAGCCTCTCTGTAGTTGAAGTGGTGCAGCATCACTCCTTTCGGCTCGCCGGTGGTGCCGGATGTATAAAGAATATTGGCAAGGTCGCTGTCCGATGCACGGGCGGTACGCTCTTCCACAACGGCATTGTGGGGTAGCCCCTCGCCCAATGCCAGAAACTCGTCGTAGTAGATAGAGGTCTTGTCGCGGGGATCGCGCACGACGCTGCGGTCGAAAATAATCAGTTTCTCCAGAGAGTGGCAAAAGCCGAATGCGCTGAAAGCGGCATCATACTGGAATTGCTCGCCCACAAAGAGGAAACGTATCTGAGCATCGTTGATAATATACTGGGCCTGAGCCGAAGAGCTGGTAGCATACAGCGGTATGGTAACCAGACGGTTGGCAAAGGCTGCAAAATCGGTAAATAAACATTCCGGCTTGTTTTGTGAGAAGATACCGATGTTCCTCTGTTCCTCTGCACCTAAAGCCACCAACGCATTGGCTGCCTGACGTACTGTCCGAGAGAATTTATTCCAAGTGATAGGTATCCATTGTGATGTTTCATAGTCCCTGTATTTAAGGGCTACTTTGTCTCCATACTTCTCTGCCTGACGATGTATCAGAACAGACAAATGATGATAAGTCATATTTTTAATGAATTGGTAAATATGGGTACAAAGGTATTAGTTTTATTTGAAACTATCTCCCTTTTTCGGGATTTATCCGTAAGTTTGCAAAGTAATAACGAATATATAACAGAACCCAACGATGACAACGGATATAGAAACACTGGTTTCCGAGGCAATCGGACTGCTTAAATCATTGATAGCCATACCATCATTGAGCCGTGAAGAGGAGCAGGCCGCGGATTTTCTTCAGAATTACATTGAAATGCAGGGAATGGCAACCGGACGGAAAGGCAACAATATATGGTGTCTCAGCCCGATGTTCGACCTGAACAAACCTACGCTGCTGCTGAACTCGCACATCGACACGGTGAAGCCCGTAAACGGATGGCGGAAAGCCCCGTTCACCCCTACGGAAGAGAACGGCAAGATTTACGGTTTGGGAAGCAATGATGCCGGAGCAAGCGTAGTCAGCCTGCTGCAGGTATTCCTGCAATTGTGCCGGACTACACAGGCTTACAACCTGATTTACCTGGCTTCCTGCGAGGAAGAGGTGTCGGGCAAGGAAGGAGTAGAGTCCGTACTGCCGGAACTGCCGCCCATACAATTCGCCATTGTGGGCGAACCCACGGAGATGCAACCCGCCATTGCCGAAAAAGGGCTGATGGTACTGGATGTCACCGCCTACGGCAGGTCGGGGCATGCTGCCCGGAACGAAGGCGACAACGCCATATACAAGGTGCTGAACGACATTGCCTGGTTCCGCGATTACCGTTTCCCGAAAGAATCGGCTTTATTGGGGCCGGTAAAAATGAGTGTAACCATGGTGAATGCAGGGACACAGCACAATGTAATACCCGACCGCTGCACATTCGTAGTCGACATCCGCAGTAACGAATGTTACACCAATCAGGAACTTTTCGATGAGATACGGAAACACATCGCCTGTGAAGCCAAAGCGCGTTCTTTCCGCTTGGGTTCTTCGCATGTTTCTCCCGAACACCCGCTGGTAAAAAAGGCCGTTGCGATGGGTCGGACTCCTTTCGGTTCGCCTACCCTTTCAGACCAGGCACTGATGTCTTTCCCGTCCATGAAAATAGGACCGGGCAAGAGCAGCCGCTCCCATACTGCGGATGAGTTTATCTTCGTCAAAGAGATTGAAGAGGCTATTGCACTTTATCTGGACCTGCTGGACGGAGCAACAATATAAAACTTATCTGTTCAGCCAGGGTTCGGGATTCAGCTTCTCCTTTTCACGGCGTAGCTGGAAATGAAGTACCGTACGTCCGCCGTCCGCCCCATCCGAGAATACCTGGCCGATAGCTTGCTTGGTAGTGACCGTGTCGCCTTGTTTCACCGAAGCGGAAGCCAGGTTGCAATATACGGAAATATAGGCTCCATGACGGATAAGGATATTAAACAGCCCGTTCAGTTTGAATACGGCCGCCACCTTGCCGTTGAAGATGGCACGCGCCTGTGCCCCCGGTTTTCCCTGGATGTCGATACCTTTATTATCCAACTTGACATTGCGTAATCCCTCCACGGCATATTGCCCGTAATGGCTGGTTATGATATAGGCTCCGCTGATAGGCATAGGCAGCTTGCCGCGGTTATTGGCAAAGTCACCGGACAGCTCTCGGTCGGCCTTACTCATGGTATAAGTTTCCAGAGGAGCAACCTTTTTTCCGGAAGCGGACGTTCCCGACTTAGCCGCTTTAGCCGCTTCTTTCTTGCGGGCAGCCGCTTCACGGCGTGCTTCCTCTGCGGCACGTTTGCGGGCTTTCTCTATTTCTTCGGCAATCAAGCGGTCGATACGCGCATTAAGCTGGCTGGCCTCGCGCCGCTTCTTGGCAATCTCGTTCTGTAATCCGCGTTGCTTCTTCCGTAAATCGGCCACAAGGATACGCTTTTCTTTCTCCTGCGCTTCCAGTTTTACTTTCTCGGCCTCACGTTCTTTCAGCAGATTGGCTTTGGCAGCCCGCACCTGCCTGAGCTCCGCTTTCTTCTTATTGACCTGTTCCTGCTTTTTCAGCACTTCCTCGCCCTGCAGGCGTTGGTAGGTGGCATACTCACGCACATAACGCAAACGGCGATAGGTCTGCGCCAGACTCCGTGCAGAGAAAATAAACATCAGCTTCTCCTCAATGGAACGGTTCTTATAAAGGTACTGGACAGACGACTCGTATTTCTTCTTCTTGTCCTTCAAGTCGCGCTGCAATTTTCCTAACTGGCGTTCCAATGACGATAGCTCACGGTCTATCGACTCCACATCGTTATTTATGGTAAGGATATAGCGTTTGCGTTCCTCTATCTGTCCCGTCAAAGCGGCAAGTCCGTTCAACTGGCTGCTTACGGTTTTCTTTGTAGTTTTCAGAAGTGTTTCCGATTCGGTAATCTGCTTTTGCAAAGCACCGCGCTTGCTTTCCAATTCCTTTATCAGTTTGTTGGACTGGGCAAGAAGCGGAAAAGCCAGACAGAAACAACCTATAAAAATACAAAGCAAACGTCTCATAAGCTCATCAGCATTTCTAATATTTCATTCAACTCAACTTGTGTGTACTTTGAAGACAGCTCGGTAGGCGTCAGCGAAAACGAATTATTGGAAAAGCCGGACAACTCGATTCTGCCTTTCTCCAGCGAAGGAATGCCCAATTCCTTTCCCGACAACTCTTTCTTTCCGTTGGGTTTGGAAGCATTGAATAGAATCTTTTCCAAATGGGCAAAGTCGGCTTTCTTCGGTAGCACATCTTTCAATTCCTTACGGGTAGCACGGACGTAACGCTTGCCCATGCGGTCTACCAGCAATATTTCTTCGGGTGTCACCTCCATGCGCGCCACCTCTGTACGTATGATAGGCATGAGGAAAGAAAGCTGCATCCGTTCGCCGCTTATCAGCTTCATCGTACCGTTTACGGTGAAAACGGCGTCTTTGGTAGGAACGGTCAGCCGCACCTTGGAAGACAGGTAGCGGGTACTTTCGGGAAATTTGGACGTCTCTGCCTTCCGGGTGGTTTTACAGCCTGCCAGACAGCAGAGGATAAAGAGCATAAAGACCAGAGTCCTGCCATTGAATTTTGTTTGTTCCATTACCTTGTTACTTTTATTATGTATCACTTCACCGTTTTACCGACTTACTTATCACTGATATACTTCTTCTTCCGAATCTTCTCCTGTAGGGTCCTGGACTTACTGCCTATCTTCAATGCCTGGTTCCAATACTCCAGAGCCTTGTCCACATCACCCGTCATATAGTAGATGTCGCCGCAATGTTCTACGATGACATCGCTTTTACCTCCGTCACTTTTCATGGCATCATCTATATACAAACGGGCCTCGGCATAATTGCCTTTCTCAAACAGAATCCAGGCATAAGTGTCCAAATAGGTGGCATTATCGGGTTCCGCCTTCACCGTCTTATAACTCATCTCCTCGGCTTTATCCAGATTACGACGCTCGACAGACAGGTAATAAGCATAATTGTTCAAAGCTCCGATATTGGAAGGATTGTACACCAGCGCCGAATCATAGGCAGCATAGGCTTCCGTATTCAAATCTTTCGTATGATAGGCGTCTCCCAAAATGGAATAGAAATCCGAAACGACCTCTTTCTTACTGTCCGCCGTAATTTGCGTCAATGCTTTCTGACAAATGGAAATCACATCATCCGTCCGTTCCGCCTGGTTATAAGCGATAGCCAGATAGAAATAGAACTCCAGCATCTCCGGGTTGGTTTCAACGCCGGCTTCGCATAAATCAATCACATCGTTGTAATCCTCCTTGCGTACCGCTTCACCCAGCAACATCATACGCGCAGCCGTATTGGTAGGATCGATTGCCAACACCTGACGCAGTACCGGAAAGGCTTCCTTGTTCATTCCCTTAGATAAAAGATACTGAGCGTAAAGCATCGGTATCCCGGCATCATCCGGTTCTTGTTCCAGAATACGGTCGAAAAGGCTGATAACCCGCGTACTGTCCTTACCGTCCTGCTCATTCTGCACGACAAACTGGCGCATTACATTCAGTTTCGTTTCCGAAGGAACTTTCTTGTTGAGTAATAAGGTGTCCAACTGCTGCTGATAAAGGTCTTTCTGACCGGTCTCCTCATAATAGGACGCCAACGAATACATCGCCATGGCATTATCCGGCTCGGCATCCAACACCTTGCGGTACATGTTATATGCTTCCTCTTTCTTTCCGTTCTGCATATATACATCCCCTAACACAACCTGATAACGGGAATCCATCGGATACTCCGCAACCAGGCTCTCTATCTCATGGTAAGCATTCTTATTGTCTTTCATTTGCAGATAAATACGGAACTTCTCCATACTCAACTGCTCGCTTTTGCCCATCTTCTCCTCAATCCGGTTCAAAGTGGCAATCACCTTATCATACTGCTCCTGCCGATTATAAATGTCCAACAAGGCATAAAGCGGGTCCAACTTGTCGGTGAAACGTATGGACATATCTTCCAGCAGCTTCATCGCTTTCTCCTTTTCGTCCTGTTGCTGATAAAGATTCGCCAGTCCCTGACTGTACCAATAATTATCCGGATCGTTTTCCACGGCCTTCTCCAATGCAGCCTGCCCCTGAGGCACTTGCTTCAGGAACAAATAATATTGCGCCAGTTCGTATAAGGCCGACGAAGCATTCGGATTGATAGTCAGGCAATGCTGCAGCAAATCAAAAGCCGCATCATAGTCTTTCTGAATCTTCAGACGGGCTGCTTCCAAAAAGAAGTAATCATACTTACGCTGCTGTTCCGGAGTAAGTTTCGCCACAGGCTTCGCCGATAATGCCTTTGCCTGCTTACGGGATGTCCCGCAGGAGACAAGCAAGAAGCTCGCCACCAACAAAAACAGCCCTATTTTCTTATTATCGAATATGCTCATTATCTATATAAAATCAAATGGTATAAGCAACCCTCCGTCAATCACTAATCACTCATCGCTAATCACTCATACCCCATCCCAACTACACGCCCGTATGTCCGAAGCCACCGGCACCGCGTTCCGTTTCATCCAACACATCCACCTCCTGCCATACGGCCTGCTCATGGCGGGCAATTACCATTTGGGCGATTCGTTCTCCGTCCTCAATCATAAATGTTTCCGAAGAAAGATTTACGAGGATAATACAGATTTCACCGCGATAGTCTGCATCGATAGTACCCGGAGAATTCAATACCGAGATACCTTTCTTGATAGCCAAACCGCTGCGGGGACGAATCTGCGCCTCAAACCCCGCCGGCAAAGCGATATACAAACCTGTAGGAACCAGGCAACGCTGCAACGGTTCCAAAGCTATCGGCTCGGAAAGATTGGCACGGATGTCCATTCCGGCAGACAACTCGGTGGCGTATGCAGGCAACGGATGTTTCGACTTATTTATAATTCGGACGGTCATACTATTATTTGCCATTTCAATGAAGTTACGATTGAGATTACTTTAATTCACTATTTAACGGACAAAATTACGGATTTTGAAGCAAATAGTCATACATTTGCAGTTAAATAATAAGAAAGTAAGAACATGATGGACTGGAATACCCTCATATCCGCCAAACGATTCGGCTTAGAAGAGTTTCATAAAGAGCGTCACGAGAACCGTTCTGAATTTCAGCGGGATTACGACCGCCTCATCTTCTCCGCACCTTTCCGGAGATTGCAGAACAAGACACAAGTGTTCCCTCTGCCCGGCAGCATATTCGTACACAACCGGCTGACACATAGCCTGGAAGTTTCCTGCGTAGGTCGTTCGCTGGGCAATGACGTAGCCAAAGCCATCCTTGCCCGCCGCCCCGAACTGCAAGACTCTTATCTGCCCGAAATCGGCTCCATTGTTTCCGCAGCATGTCTGGCGCACGATTTGGGCAATCCGCCATTCGGACATTCCGGCGAACGCGCCATCTCTACTTTCTTTTCGGAAGGAAAAGGGCTGGCATTGAAAGAAAAACAACCCGACGGAGAACAACTCACCCCGGCACAATGGGAAGACCTGACTCATTTCGAAGGAAATGCAAATGCTTTCCGTCTGCTTACCCATCAGTTTGAAGGACGCCGCAAAGGCGGTTTCGTCCTGACCTATTCCACACTTGCCAGCATCGTAAAATACCCCTTTTCATCGAGCCTGGCAGGACAGAAATCCAAATTCGGCTTCTTTACTACCGAAGAAGAAAGCTTCCGGCGAATAGCCGAAGAACTGGGGATGAAACAACTTAACGGTTCACCTTTGAAGTACGCACGTCACCCGCTTGTCTACCTGGTAGAAGCGGCAGATGACATCTGCTACCAGATGATGGATATTGAAGATGCCCACAAACTGAAGATTCTCACTACGCAGGAAACGCAGGACCTGCTGCTGGCCTACTTTCCCGACGAACGTAAGGCGCACATCCTCGACACGCTCAAGATTGTGAGCGACACCAATGAACAGATAGCCTATCTGCGTTCTTCCGTCATCGGGCTGCTTATCGGCGAATGCACCCGGGCATTCCTCGATAACGAAGTACAGATACTGGAAGGGGAATTTGAGGGAAGTCTCATCAAGCATATCACCGAACGGCCTGCCGCGGCCTACCAACATTGCGCAGAGGTATCTTTCAAGAAGATATACCGTTCGCGCGATGTATTGGACATAGAACTTGCCGGCTTCCGTATCATCAGCACCTTGCTCGAACTGATGATCGATGCGGTACGTTCACCGGAAAAAGCATATTCGCAGTTGCTCATCAACCGGGTATCCGGACAATATAATATGAAAGCAACTGCACTGTATGAAAGGATACAGGCCGTATTGGACTACATATCCGGCATGACGGATGTATTCGCCCTCGACCTCTACCGGAAAATCAACGGAAACAGCCTGCCGGCTGTATAATTTATCTGCTCGGATAGAATATCTTATTCGCCCCGGAAGTCAGTTTGCATGCTTCCGGCTCGCTTTCGATGAATGACTGGATATGGCGGATGCGCTTTTCCGCCAGGATTTCATCGACGGCAATCAGGATACCTGTTTCTTCCACATCACCGAAACCGTAATTAATGGCCGTACCGAACATACGCATTGTCGGACTAAGACTCATGTAGGCATTTACCAACGGCGGAATATTGTATCCCAGCTTACGGATTTCGCCATTCAATATTTTATAGTCTTCCTTAAATGTATCCTTACAGAACAATGCAGCCAGTTCTTCCTCGTCCGACTCCAATTGCAGCGGTTTCATCGGAGTAATCAGACTGTCTTTATCGGCAAAATGCTTTCTCAGGAAATAAAGAATCATGTCGCGTCCTTTACGGATATAGCTGGGATACATGGTAACCTTTCCGAAGAAATACTTCACGTTGGGCATAACCACCGTCAACGCACCCAAGCCGTCCCACAAATTATCCAATGCGAACAAACCTTTGCTGTCGCGACGGGTAGACTGGTATTCGAGCGTCACGAATGAACGTCCAAGCTCAATGGTAGTAGGAAGATATTCATTCAAGAATTTCTCGGAAAAATTAAACATGTGCGCAGTAGCCAAAATCGGCGCGCCGTGTTCGTCGAAGCGTACATCCGTACCGAGAATATAGCGGTAACCGCCCAATATCTCTTCCTCTTCCGGATTCCAGACTATCAACTGCTTATAAGGATTATCCATAATATCGTACTCATCAATATCCATGGACATTCCTGTTCCGCCACCGGCAGCACGAAATGCAATCTCACGCAGACGTCCGATTTCCTTCATCGTATTGGGTGAATCCTGAGCAGTAATAATATATATCTGATTATTACTCTTATTCGTCATGCGCAAGCGTTTGTCTTCGGTCAACTCCGCTTTCAGCAGTTCTTTGCTTATCGGTGCAATAATATCTTCCATCTTCCGAGCTTCTATTTTTTAATATTCAATGTTCAACTTACAATTTATACACGATATCTTTCACATACTGCGCCCATTGGGCAGGTGTTTTCGTCTTATCGAATGTTTGCCAGGGAATAGGCTTACCTATAGTAATGGTAAATGTTTTATGACGGTTTTTCAACATTTCATCTGCCAGATACAACATGGCTATATTAAACTTGATACCCAACGTTTTGCAAAGATTCGCCAGGTTATAGAAAAAATCGGAGTTACGGCCGTCAAAATGAATGGGCACTACATCGCGGTGCGCTTCAACGCTCTTTACTATAAACGTCTTTTTCCAGTCCAAATCGCGGATAACCCCATTCCGGCGACGCGAGCAAAGCCCGGCAGGAAACATGATGAGCTGATCGTCCGATGCAAACCCGGCCTCTACCATTTTCGGAAAGTCCTTGGCCTGCTTGCCTGTCTTATTGATAGGAATACAAAGAGGAGCCAGTCCATGCAGGTTCATAAGTAGGTCATTTACCATATATTTCACCTTTCCATCGTAAAAACTCCCGAGTACATAGCCCAACGCCACTCCATCCTGTCCGCCTAAGGGATGATTGGAAACGAATGTATAAAGACCGTCTTTTCGCAGATTCTCCTTGCCCTTCACTATCAATTTGGCATCCAGAAAGTCCAGACAAGCCTGCAGGAATTCCACCCCCACTTTATCTTTCGACTCTCTCAGAAAAACATTCAATTCATCCTGATGAACAATGCGCTTCAAATAAGATACGACAAACTTAGGGATATACTTCACATGCTTCGGAGCTTTCTCCCGAAGAATCTTATCAATGTCAATCAAAAATAAAGAGTCGTCAGCCATTCTTTTTGTGATGAAATGATTGCGCAAAATTAACGCATCTTTTTAATTAAATGCAAATATTCGATAGAAAACTGCACCCAAAATCTATCAAATAGCACCCAAAATCTATCAATTGATAGTTTTCACCCCAAAGATTGCTTAAAAACAGCCTGTCGAAAAGCCGGAACTTTCGTAAACTTGCAATGCTAAAAGGCAAAACGAACAAGTAACCATTTAACAAAGCACATTTATGAATAGTATGACATTTAAAAAAGATCTGATCGGAGTTCAAAACGATTTATTACGCTTTGCGTACAAGCTCACCTCCGACCGCGAAGAAGCCAACGACCTTCTTCAAGAAACATCACTCAAGGCTTTGGATAATGAAGATAAATACATGCCCGATACTAATTTCAAAGGTTGGATATATACGATCATGCGCAACATCTTTATTAACAATTATCGTAAAGTAGTGCGCGACCAGACATTTGTGGACCAGACGGACAATCTTTACCACCTGAACCTGCCGCGCGACACAGCATTCGAGAACACAGAAAGCGCATACGACCTGAAAGAGATGCACCGTATCGTCAATTCACTGCCACGCGAATACAAAGTACCGTTCTCCATGCATGTTTCCGGTTTTAAATACCGCGAAATAGCCGAGAAGCTGGGACTCCCGCTGGGAACTGTAAAGAGCCGTATCTTCTTTACCCGCCAAAAACTACAACAAGAACTGAAAGATTTTGTTTAGTCAACATTCTATATAAAATCATCCCATGGGGTAAATATATCTGCCTCATGGGATGATTCTTTTTATCCCGTAAGATGTTTCATGTGCCTTACGGGACAAAATCATTTGTATAGGGAGACAAATCATAAGCCAACCGCAAATTACAGGGTTCACCCGCCAAGCGCCGTCAACAGGGCATAATGAAAGGTGAAGGGGATACGGACAAACATCGTTTTATTCAAAAACGCACTATCTGTTCGGGGCAAACACACCATATATTCCCATTAAACAGATGATGCATTTCCTGCCTACAGACCATGTGTTTACTCAGGAAGCACACAATACCCCCACCAAACAAACAATATAACACATTGTTCATTTTCAATAGAATAAGTAATCAACAAGCTGTTGAAAACTTCTAAATAAGATTTTAGTTAAAACATTGTGGGGAATTGTGGGGAAATGTGTACTTTTACCGTCGCTTATTATAATAAGGTGAAAAATGATACGCTTTTTAGGCAATATTGAAGCAAAGACGGATACAAAGGGACGTGTATTTATCCCTGCCGGCTTTCGGAAACAGTTGCAGGCTGCTTCCGAAGAGAGACTCGTATTGCGTAAAGATGTATTTCAGGACTGCCTGATACTTTACCCCGAAAGCGTCTGGTTCAAAACGCAAAACCAACTCCGGCAGCGGCTGAACAAATGGAATGCGAAACACCAACAAATTTTCCGACAGTTTGTAAGCGATGCGGAAATCATGATTCCCGACGGGAACGGACGCATCCTGCTGCCTAAACGCTACTTGCAAATGGCAGGCATACAAAGTGAGGTACGCTTTATCGGCGTGGACAACACCATCGAAATATGGGCGAAAGAAAAGGCTGAACAGCCTTTCATGGACCCGGAAGAATTCAGCGAAGCGCTGCAAGATATTTTAGGAGAGGAAAACCTGGGAGAGGAAGAAGCAGAGACAAGCGATAAGTGCGTAGAGTAATAGAACGATTGTAATGAAAGAAAAATGAAAGAAGAAACAACATATCATATTCCGGTACTGTTGATGCCAAGCGTTGACGGAATGAATATCCGTCCGGACGGAACGTATGTAGACGTGACATTCGGCGGCGGCGGCCATTCCCGCGAGATACTCTCCCGCCTGGGCGACGGTGGAAGACTGCTTGGTTTCGACCAGGATGAAGATGCCGAACGGAACATCGTAAACGATCCGCACTTCACTTTTGTACGCAGCAACTTCCGGTATCTGCATAACTTCCTGCGTTATCATGGCATCGAGCAGGTAGATGCCGTACTCGCCGACCTCGGTGTGTCGTCACATCATTTCGACGATAGCGAACGGGGGTTCTCGTTCCGTTTTGACGGTGCCCTCGATATGCGGATGAACAAGCGTGCCGGACTCACAGCCGCCGACATCGTAAATACATACGATGAAGAACGCCTTGCCGACATTTTCTATTTGTATGGAGAATTGAAGAACAGTCGCAAGCTGGCATCCGTTATTGTCAAGGCACGTGCCGCTCAAAAGATTGGTACCATCGGGGAATTTCTGGAAATTATCAAGCCCCTCTTCGGACGTGAAAGAGAAAAGAAAGAGCTTGCCAAAGTGTTTCAGGCGTTGCGCATCGAAGTCAACCGGGAAATGGAAGCGTTGAAAGAGATGTTATATGCAGCCACGGAAGCATTAAAGCCGGGTGGACGGCTGGTGGTAATCACCTATCATTCGCTGGAAGACCGCATGGTGAAAAACATCATGAAGACCGGCAACATAGAGGGCAAGGCGGAAAAAGACTTCTTCGGAAACGTACAGACGCCTTTCCGCCTGGTAAACAATAAAGTGATTGTTCCTGATAACGATGAAATAGAACGCAACCCGCGTTCGCGAAGCGCCAAGCTGAGGATTGCGGAAAAACTGTAAGAATGAGGGAAGCGATAAGGCTGTAAAGAGATAGAACGATGAATGAAACAAATAATAAACAAGAGGAGCAAAAAGGCGAAAAGGTGAAAAGACGGACTTCGCTAAAGAACATTATAGGCGGTGATATTCTGGCTACGGACTTTTTCCGCCGTCAGACGAAGCTGCTTGTCCTCATCATGGTTCTTATTCTGTTCTATATCCATAACCGTTACGCCTGCCAGCAGCAGATGATAGAGATAGACAAGCTCAAGAAAGAACTGATAGATATAAAATACGATGCCCTGACACGCAGTTCCGAACTGATGGAGCGGAGCCGTCAATCGCGTATCGAGGAATACATCGCAACGAAGGAAAGCGATTTGCAGACTTCGACCAATCCGCCGTACTTAATCAAATAAGTACGGATAATGGTAAGCAAACCGATAAACAAGTAAACTGTAATATAGTATAATAGTAAATCGAAACAACCTTGGCAGTAAACAAGAAAAATATAATGACCCGCTACTTCTTCGTAGTCCTCGTCATGGGACTGATAGGAGTAGCTATTATCGTAAAAGGTACTGTCATCATGTTTGCCGAACGTCAGTACTGGCAAGATGTTGCCGACCGCTTTGTAAAGGAGAATGTCACGGTGAAGCCCAACCGCGGCAATATCCTTTCATCGGACGGTAAATTAATGGCGAGCTCCCTACCGGAGTACCGTATTTACATGGACTTCAAAGCGGGTGGAGAGAAGAAAGACACCATGCTTATGAATCATCTGGGAGAAATCTGCGAAGGATTGCACCGGATATTCCCCGATAAAAGTGCCGCCGAATTTAAAAGACATCTGTTAAAGGGACGTAAAAAGGGTAGCCGCAATTACCTGATTTACCCGAAACGTATTTCCTATATCCAATATAAGGAAGCCAAAAGACTGCCGGTGTTCAACTTGAACAAATACAAAGGCGGTTTCCACGAACAGACTTACAACCAGCGTAAAAAGCCCTTCGGCTCTTTGGCCGCCCGTACATTGGGCGACCTCTATGCCGATACAGCGCAAGGAGCCAAAAACGGTATCGAACTTGCCTTTGATACGTTGCTGAAAGGACGCGACGGTATCACCCATCGCCAGAAGGTGATGAACAAATACCTGAACATAGTGGACATTGCTCCCGTAGACGGTTGCGACATCATTTCCACCATCGACGTGGGTATGCAGGATATTTGCGAGAAAGCACTGATAGACAAGCTGAAAGAGATAAACGCCAGTGTGGGTGTTGCCGTATTGATGGAAGTACAGACCGGAGAAGTAAAAGCCATTGTCAACATGATGAAAGCAGGCGACGGCAACTATTACGAAATGCGTAATAACGCCATCAGCGATATGCTGGAGCCGGGTTCCACATTCAAGACGGCCTCTATCATGGTAGCCCTTGAAGACGGAAAGATTACTCCCCATACGGAAGTCGACACAGGCAACGGCATCATGATGATGCACGGCCGCCCGATGAAAGACCATAACTGGCATCGGGGCGGATATGGTAAAATTGATGTGACACGTATTCTGGAAGTATCATCCAATATCGGTGTTTCATATCTTATCGACAAGCACTACAGCGACAACCCGCAGAAGTTCGTAGACGGATTGAAGCGTATCGGTATAGACCGCCCGCTCCACCTGCAAATAGCCGGAGAGGGCAAACCTAACATCCGCGGTCCGAAAGAACGGTATTTTGCCAAGACCACGTTACCCTGGATGAGTATAGGATATGAAACGCAGGTACCGCCACTGAACATACTGACTTTCTATAATGCCATTGCCAACAACGGTACAATGGTGCGCCCTAAATTCGTAAAAGCGGCAGTGAAAGACGGTGAGGTTGTCCGTGACTTTCCTACGGAAGTTATCAATCCGAAGATTTGCTCGGACAATACGCTGACACAGATACGGGAGATTCTGCGCAAAGTAGTTGCCGAAGGTTTGGCCAAACCCGCCGGAAGCAAACAGTTTGCCGTAGCCGGCAAGACGGGTACGGCGCAGATTTCGCAAGGTGCCGCCGGTTATAAGGCGGGACGGGTGAATTATCTCGTCAGTTTCTGCGGATACTTCCCGGCAGAGGCTCCCAAATACAGTTGCATCGTTTCCATACAGAAGCCGGGACTTCCGGCATCGGGCGGTTTGATGGCGGGTAGCGTATTCAGCAAGATTGCAGAAAGGGTATATGCCAAGAATCTGCGGTTCGATATACGCAGTGCGATAGACAGCACCACCAATGTAATTCCTGCGGTAAAAGCCGGGGAGATGAACGAGGCATTATGCGTGCTCAACACATTGGATGTTCCGGTGCAGAAACAATTTGAGGTAGAAAACAAGAGAGAGTTGTGGGGACACAGCCAGGCTGCCCCGTCCGCCGTTATCCTGCAAAATCAGAAAGTTTCTGACGGCATAGTTCCCAGCGTAGTGGGCATGGGGGCCAAGGATGCTGTTTATCTGCTGGAAAGCAAAGGACTTAGAGTACGCCTCAACGGCATCGGCAAGGTAAGAAACCAGTCCATCGCAGGCGGAAGCCGATTGATAAAAGGACAGACAATAGCCTTGACATTACGTTAATATAAGAATATACATTATTATATAATAAGGAATGAAATTAAGCGAACTATTAAAAGCGATACAACCGGTACAAATTATCGGCAGTACGGAGAAAGATATAACAGGAGTGAATATCGACTCCCGTTTAGTTGCGGCCGGACATTTGTTTATGGCAATGCGCGGTACGCAGACCGACGGTCACGCATATATCCCTACCGCCATTGAAAAAGGCGCTATAGCCGTACTGTGCGAAGACATGCCGGAAGAAACAAATCCTGATGTTACATATATCCAAGTAAAAGACAGCGAGAATGCGGTGGGTAAGGTTGCCACCACTTTCTACGGTGATCCCACTTCCAAAATGGAGCTGGTGGGCGTAACCGGCACTAATGGCAAAACAACCATTGCCACCTTATTATATAATACATTCCGTTATTTCGGATATAAAGTCGGACTGATTTCCACGGTATGCAACTATATTGACGACCGCCCCGTGCCGACCGAGCATACCACCCCCGACCCGATTACCCTTAACCGCCTGCTGGGTGAGATGGCAGACTCCGGATGCAAATACGCATTCATGGAAGTCAGCTCCCACTCTATCGCACAGCAGCGTATCAGCGGTTTGAAGTTTGCCGGCGGCATCTTCACCAATCTTACGCGCGACCACCTGGATTATCACAAGACTGTCGAAAACTACCTCAAAGCAAAAAAGAAGTTCTTCGACGACATGCCTAAGAACGCGTTCAGCCTGACCAATCTGGACGACAAGAACGGACTGGTCATGACCCAGAACACACGTTCGCGCGTATATACGTATTCATTGAGAAGCCTCAGCGATTTCAAGGGAAAAGTATTGGAGTCTCATTTTGAAGGCATGCTGCTCGATTTCAACAACCATGAGCTGGCCGTACGCTTTATCGGCAAGTTCAATGCTTCCAACCTTCTTGCCGTATTCGGCGCAGCCGTACTGTTGGGAAAGAAAGAAGAAGATGTGCTCGTTGCCCTCAGCACTTTACACCCTGTAGCAGGCAGATTCGACTCTATCCGCTCTCCGAAGGGCATTACCGCCATTGTGGATTATGCCCATACTCCGGATGCGTTGGTGAATGTGCTGAATGCCATCCACGGCGTACTGGAAGGCAAAGGCAAAGTGATTACCGTAGTCGGCGCAGGCGGCAACCGTGATAAAGGGAAACGTCCTATCATGGCTAAAGAGTCCGCCCGTTTGAGCGACCGTGTCATCATCACTTCCGACAATCCCCGCTTTGAAGAGCCGCAAGACATCATCAACGATATGCTGGCAGGGTTGGATAAGGACGATTTGCAGAAGACAATCAGTATCGCCGATAGAAAAGAAGCCATAAAGACCGCCTGCATGCTGGCGCAACCGGGAGATGTCATTCTCGTAGCCGGTAAAGGACATGAAAATTATCAGGAGATAAAAGGAGTGAAGCATCATTTCGATGACAAAGAGGAACTAAAGGCGATAATGTTTTAAAGTGATAAAGTAAGAAACTATGTTATACTACTTATTCCAATGGTTAGATAAATACGACTTCCCCGGTGCGGGTATGTTCGGCTATACATCTTTCAGGGCATTGATGGCTATCATCCTGGCATTGCTCATTTCGAGCATCTGGGGTGACAAGTTCATCGACCTGCTGAAACGCAAACAGATTACCGAGACGCAACGGGATGCCAACATCGACCCGTTCGGCGTAAACAAGGTGGGCGTACCGAGCATGGGCGGAGTTATCATTATCTTTGCCATTCTGATTCCCTGCCTGTTGCTGGGCAAGCTGAATAATATCTATATGATTCTGATGCTTATCACCACTGTGTGGTTAGGTTCATTAGGGTTTGCCGACGATTACATCAAGATATTCAAGAAAGACAAGGAAGGCCTGCACGGTAAGTTCAAGATTATCGGCCAGGTAGGCTTGGGACTCATTGTAGGGCTTACCCTGTATCTCAGTCCGCAGGTCGTTATCCGTGAAAACATCGAGGTAGAGAAACCGGGACAAGGCATCGAGGTAGTACATGCCGCCAAAGAAATCAAGGCTACACAGACTACCATCCCTTTCTTCAAGAGCAACAACCTTGACTATGCCGACCTCGTGTCCTTCATGGGAGAACACGCACAAACGGCGGGCTGGATACTGTTTGTGCTCGTCACCATATTCGTAGTAACCGCCGTTTCCAACGGTGCCAACCTGAATGACGGCATGGACGGCATGGCAGCGGGCAACTCCGCCATTATCGGTCTGACACTGGGCATACTGGCATACGTATCCAGCCATATCGAATATGCCGGTTATCTGAACATCATGTACATACCGGGTTCGGAAGAGCTGGTAATCTTTATCTGCGCTTTCATCGGTGCACTTATCGGCTTCCTCTGGTACAATGCCTACCCGGCACAGGTATTCATGGGCGATACAGGCAGTCTGACCATCGGCGGCATCATTGCCGTATACGCCATTATCATCCATAAAGAGCTGCTGATACCTATCCTATGCGGCATATTCCTTGTAGAGAACCTGTCGGTAATTCTGCAACGGGTATACTACAAAGCCGGCAAACGGAAAGGGGTTAAACAGCGTCTCTTCAAACGGACGCCGATACACGACCACTTCCGCACCGGCATGAACCTGATAGAGCCCGGTTGCAAAGTAGTATTTACCCAACCGGCACAATTGTTCCATGAATCGAAGATTACCGTCCGCTTCTGGATTGTAACCATTGTACTGGCAGCAATAACAATTATAACGTTAAAGATAAGATAACAACCCAATGAAGAATTATGAATGAAAAATGAAGAGTTACCGATCTTAATTATAATAGTATATGAGTAGAATTGTAGTTTTAGGAGCAGGCGAAAGCGGCGCGGGAGCTGCCGTACTTGCCAAGGTGAAAGGTTTCGACACGTTCGTATCCGACATGTCTGCCATTAAAGACAAATACAAGGAACTGCTGAACAAGCATGGCATTGCCTGGGAGGAAGGACAGCACACGGAAGAGCTGATACTGAATGCCGATGAAGTGGTAAAAAGTCCCGGCATCCCCAACGACGCTCCGCTGATTCTGAAATTGAAAGAAAAAGGCATCTCCATCATCTCCGAGATAGAGTTCGCCGGACGTTATACAAACGCCAAAATGATTTGCATCACCGGTTCTAACGGCAAGACTACCACCACCTCGCTCATTTACCACATCTTCAAGAGTGCGGGACTGAATGTAGGGCTGGCAGGCAACATCGGCAACAGCCTTGCCTTACAGGTGGCCATGGAGAAACACGACTATTATGTTATCGAACTCAGCTCCTTCCAACTGGACAATATGTATAAGTTCCGCGCCAATATCGCCGTTCTGATGAACATTACCCCTGACCATCTGGACAGATACGATCACTGCATGCAGAAGTATGTGGATGCCAAATTCCGCATCACGCAAAACCAGACTCCGGAAGATGCTTTCATCTACTGGAACGACGACCCCATCATCCGCAGAGAGCTGGAAAAGCACGGCTTAAAAGCCCATCCCTATCCTTTCGCCGCCGTAAAGGAAGACGGCGCCATCGCTTATGTGGAAGACGGTGAAGTGGAAATCAACGAACCGATTGCTTTCAATATGGAGCAGGAAGAACTTGCCCTGCGAGGAACCCATAACCTGTATAACTCATTGGCTGCCGGCATTTCCGCCAACCTTGCAGGTATCCGCAAAGAAGATATCCGCAAAGCCTTGTCCGACTTCAAAGGTGTAGAGCACCGTCTGGAAAAGGTAGCGACCGTACGCGGCGTCCAATTCATAAACGATTCCAAAGCAACCAATGTCAATTCCTGCTGGTACGCCCTGCAAAGCATGACAACCAAAACCGTGCTTATCCTCGGTGGCAAAGACAAGGGGAATGACTATACCGAAATAGAGGATTTGGTACGTAGCAAATGCTCCGCACTGGTCTACCTGGGACTGCACAATGAAAAGCTGCACGGCTTTTTCGACCGCCTCGGTCTGCCGGTGGCCGATGTGCAGACCGGCATGAAAGACGCGGTAGACGCCGCTTTCAAACTAGCCCGGAAAGGCGAAACAGTATTATTGAGTCCCTGTTGCGCTTCCTTCGACCTCTTCAAGAGCTATGAAGACCGGGGCGACCAATTCAAGAAATACGTAAGAGAGTTATAAATGGATTTATTAAAAAGCATATTCAAAGGAGACAAAGTAATCTGGATTATTTTCCTCTTCCTCTGCCTCATCTCCATTACAGAGGTGTTCAGTGCTGCCAGTACGCTTACCTATAAGAGCGGCGACCATTGGGGGCCCATCACCCAGCACAGCATTATCCTGATGGTAGGCGCTGTGATTGTGGTCCTCATGCACAACATCCCCTACAAATGGTTTCAGGTATTCCCTGTCTTCCTGTTGCCGGCTTCCGCAATACTGCTGATACTGGTCATGATGATGGAACGTATCAACGGGGCGGCGCGCTGGATGACGTTCATGGGCATACAGTTCCAGCCCTCGGAGATAGCCAAAATGGCGGTTATCATAGTCACGGCTTTCATCCTGTCCAAAGGGCAGGATGAGGACGGCGCCAACCCGAAGGCTTTCAAGCGGATTATGATAATAACCGGAGTTATCTGCCTGCTCATTGCTCCGGAGAACTTGTCCACGGCGGCATTGCTGTTCGGGGTAGTCTTTCTGATGATGTTCATAGGGCGTGTCTCTGCAAAACGACTGTTGATGCTGATTGGCAGCCTGGCATCGGTAGGCATTGTTGCCGTAACCTTCCTGCTGATGACCAAGAACAGCGACATACCTTTCCTGCACCGGTTCGACACGTGGCGTGCCCGTATCGAGAAGTTTACGAGTGACGAGGTAGTGCCTGCCGCAAAATTCGATATAGACAAAGACGCCCAGATAGCCCACGCACGTATCGCCGTCGCCACCAGCAATGTCATCGGCAAGGGACCGGGCAACTCCGTACAGCGTGACTTCCTGAGCCAGGCATTCTCCGACTTCATCTTTGCCATTATTATCGAGGAACTCGGACTGGTAGGAGGAGTCATAGTCGTATTCCTCTACATCTGTCTGTTGATACGTGTAGGACGTATCGCAAAGAAATGCGACCGCACCTTCCCCGCCTTCCTCATCATCGGCATAGCCCTGCTGCTGGTGTCGCAGGCCATCTTCAACATGATGGTGGCCGTGGGACTGGCTCCCGTAACCGGGCAACCGCTGCCGCTTATCAGCAAAGGAGGTACTTCGACGTTGATAAACTGTGCCTATATCGGCATGATACTGAGTGTGAGCCGGTACACCGCCAAGCTGGAAGAACAGAGAGCGCACGATGCCCAAATCACCATGCAGGTGGAAACCGGCAACGGAAACGAAAGCACCTACAGCGAAGCGCAAAGCGCTGCCGAGCCGACAGCCAAGATGCTGAACAGCGATGCCGAATTTGAATAAGATTAATTATCAGTAGTAGCAAGTAGATAAACTCAGATATGGAAACAAAGAACAACAAGCCGCGCATTATCATCAGCGGTGGCGGCACGGGCGGACACATTTTCCCGGCCGTATCCATTGCCAACGCGATTAAGGAATTGCGTCCTGATGCGGAAATCCTGTTCGTAGGTGCAGAAGGCCGCATGGAAATGCAGCGTGTACCCGATGCCGGCTACAAGATTATCGGCCTGCCCGTGGCGGGCTTCGACCGCAAGCATTTGTGGAAGAACTTTGCCGTATTGGTGAAACTGGCACGCAGCCAATGGAAAGCGCGCAGCATCATCAAGCAATTCCGTCCGCAGGTGGCAGTAGGCGTGGGCGGCTATGCCAGCGGCCCTACCCTGAAAACGGCAGGAATGATGGGAGTGCCTACCCTGATACAAGAGCAGAACTCCTATGCAGGTGTCACCAACAAACTGCTTGCCAAGAAAGCCTGCAAGATATGCGTTGCCTACGAAGGCATGGAAAAGTTCTTCCCTGCAGAGAAGATTATCATGACCGGCAACCCCGTCCGCCAGAACTTGCTCGGACATGCCGTTGCGCACGAAGAAGCCGTAAGCTACTTCAGCCTGAACCCGTCCAAAAAGACTATCCTGATACTGGGCGGCAGCCTCGGGGCACGCACCATTAACCGCACCCTGACCGCCGGCCTTGACGTCATCCGGCAGAACCCCGACATACAGTTCATCTGGCAGACCGGCAAAATATACATCGACCAGGTAAGGGACGCCATCACCGCGGCAACCGGTGAAGCCGTACACCACCCGCATATCAATGCCATACCCAACCTGTATGTGACGGATTTCATCAAAGACATGGCGAAGGCCTATGCCGCTGCCGATTTGGTAATCTCCCGTGCCGGCGCCGGCTCCATTTCGGAATTCTGCCTGCTTCACAAGCCTGTAATCCTTGTCCCCTCGCCCAATGTGGCAGAAGACCACCAGACCAAGAACGCACTGGCGCTCGTCGATAAAGACGCCGCCATCTACGTAAAGGACGCGGAAGCCGAAGAGAAACTCCTGCCCGCAGCACTGGATACGGTAAAAGACAGTGATAAACTGAAAGAATTGAGCAACAACATCGCCCGATTGGCATTGCCCGACTCGGCAACCGTCATTGCCAAAGAGGTGCTGAAACTTATTAAATGACAAGTACATGAATATAGAAACCATAAAATCCGTTTATTTCGTCGGTGCCGGCGGTATCGGCATGAGCGCACTGATACGCTATTTTCTATCCAAAGGCAAGTTCGTGGCGGGATATGACCGTACGCCGAGCGAACTGACCGGGCATCTCATTGCAGAAGGTGCACAAATACATTATGAGGAAAACACCGGTCTCATCCCTGAGATTTGCAAGGACAAGGAGAGCACACTGGTGGTGTACACCCCTGCCATTCCTCAGGAGCATGCCGAACTGGTCTATTTCCGGGAGAATGGTTTCGAGATACATAAACGTTCCCAGGTATTGGGCACGATTACCCGCAGCAGCAAAGGACTCTGCGTTGCCGGCACGCATGGCAAGACCACCACAAGTACAATGGCGGCGCATCTCTTCCACCAGTCGCATGTGGGCTGCACGGCTTTTCTCGGAGGCATCTCCAAGAACTACGGGACAAACCTGCTCTTATCTCCGGCCAGTCCGTACACCGTAATCGAAGCCGACGAGTTCGACCGTTCGTTTCACTGGCTTTCTCCCTATATGAGCGTTATCACCTCTACCGACCCCGACCATTTGGACATATACGGCACGCGCGAGGCTTATCTTGAAAGCTTCCGCCACTACACCACCCTTATCCAACCGGGAGGGGCACTGATTATCCGGAAGGGGCTTGCCTTGCAGCCGGATGTACAGCCGGGCGTAAGAACTTATACCTACTCCCGCGACGAAGGAGACTTCCATGCCGAGAACATCCGCATCGGAAACGGTGAAATCATCATCGACTTCATTGCTCCGGACACCCGCATCAACGATATCCGGCTCGGTGTACCTATCGGCATCAACATAGAGAACGGCGTGGCAGCCATGGCGCTTGCACACCTGAACGGGGTCACCGATGAGGAAATCAGACAGGGAATGGCCGGTTTCCGCGGCGTAGACCGCCGTTTCGACTTCAAGATAAAGACGGACAGACTCGTATTCCTCAGCGACTACGCCCATCATCCCGCCGAAATCGCGCAAAGCGTGAAGTCTATCCGCGAACTTTACCGGGACAAGAAAATAACGGCTATCTTCCAACCCCATCTCTATACCCGTACCAGAGACTTCTACAAAGACTTTGCAGACAGCCTCTCGCTACTGGACGAAGTGATTCTGACGGAGATATACCCTGCCCGCGAACAACCCATTCCCGGTGTCAGCAGCCAACTCATATACGACAACCTGCGCCCGGGCATCGAAAAGTGTATATGCAGGAAGGAAGACATTCCCGACCTGCTCTCGAAGAAACCGATTGAAGTGCTGATAGTGCTGGGAGCCGGAGACCTGGACAACTATGTACCTTCCATAGCCCGGCTGCTCGAACAGCGCAGCAAAGCGTAAACCGTAAAACAGTAAACAGCAAATAAGCCTATGATTAAAAGGATTCTACTTTCTATCGTCCTGTTGCTCGTCCTTGCCTACCTGATAGTGGCCGTTACCGCTTTCAACCGGAAGCCGGCGGGTCAAGTGTGCCGTGATGTGGAGCTGGTTATCAAAGACACGGTATATGCCGGCTTCATCACGAAAAAGGAAGTAGCCGCCATGCTGGAAAAGAAAGGCGTCAGTCCCATAGGCAAGCACTTGGACCGTATCCGCACCAAAACGTTGGAGCAGGCGCTCTCCAAGCATCCGCTCATCGACGAAGTGGAATGTTACAAGACGCCGAGCGGCAAACTCTGTATCGAAGTAACCCAGCGCATCCCTATCCTGAGGATAATGAGCGCCAACGGCGAGAACTACTATCTGGACAATAAGGGCACGGTAATGCCGCCCGATGCAAAGTGCGTTGCGCACCGTGCCATTGTGACCGGAAACGTAGAAAAGTCGTTTGCCATGAGGGATTTATATAAGTTTGGTGTATTTTTGCAAAAGAATTCGTTCTGGAACGCGCAAATCGAGCAGATTCATGTATTGCCCGACAAAAACATAGAGCTGGTACCGCGCGTAGGCGACCATGTCATCTACCTCGGTAAGCTGGACGACTTCGAACGGAAGCTGAAACGGGTAAAGGTATTCTACGAAAAAGGATTGAACAAGGTAGGCTGGAACAAATATTCCCGTATCAGTGTTGAGTTTGGTAACCAGATTATCTGCACGAAAAGAGAATAGTTACCGCGCAGCAAATAGTAGACAGTAAATAGTAAAATAGTAAATAAAACAGTTATGGCAACAACAGATTTCATCGCCGCTATTGAGTTGAGTTCTTCCAAGATTTCCGGTATCGCAGGAAAGAAGAACAGTGACGGAAGCATTCAGGTGTTGGCCTATGCACGCGAAGATGCGTCCTCGTTTATCCACAAGGGGGTCATCTACAACATCGACAAGACAGCACAGGCATTGACTTCCATCACCAACAAGCTGGAAAACCAGCTCAACAACTCCATTGCCAAAGTATATGTAGGCATCGGCGGACAGTCATTGCGCACAGTAAAAAACGCGGTGAGTCGTACACTGGACGAAGAAGGCATCATCTCGCAAGAGCTGGTAGACTCTATCTGTGACGAGAACCTTGAAGTGCCGTTGGCAGACATGAGTGTACTGGATGTGGCCCCCCAAGAATACAAGATAGACAATACCCTGCAAGCCGACCCGGTGGGCGTGGCAGGCCAGCACATCACAGGACAGTTCCTCAACATCGTGGCACGCGCCTCACTCAAGAAGAACCTGGAACACAGCTTCGAGCAGGCAAAGGTGGAGATAGCCGACCTGCTTATCGCTCCGATAGCGTTGGCAAACGCCGTTTTAACGGAAAACGAAATGCGTTCGGGCTGTGCACTGGTGGACTTCGGCGCCGATACCACCACCATTTCGGTCTACAAGAACAATATTCTCCGCTACCTGAGCGTATTGCCGCTGGGTGGCAACACCATTACCCGTGACATCACGTCCCTGCAGATGGAAGAGCAGGATGCCGAAAAGCTGAAACTGCAATACGGCAACGCCCTCTACGAAGAAGAGGAAGAGAGCGAGACACCCGCCGTATGTGCACTGGAAGACGGACGCGCCATTGAGCTGGCCACGCTGAACAACATCATCGGAGCACGCTCCGAAGAAATCCTTGCCAACGTATGGAACCAGTTGCAGCTCTCCGGTTATGAGGATAAGCTATTCTCCGGAGTCGTATTCACCGGAGGTGGAGCAAACCTGAAGAATATCGAGGAAGCCTTCCGCAAGCAAAGCAAAATAGAGAAAGTAAAGACGATGCGCTTCGTGCATGATACCGTTCACGGATTCAGTGACGTACTGACCAAGGACGGTATGCAGAACACCTTGCTCGGCCTTCTTGCCGCAGGCAACGAAAACTGCTGCCTGCAGGAGGTGAAATCGGCACAACCAGCCGGCAACCCTGCGTCCACCCCCGCTGACATGTTCGGTAACGACGAAGCCCTGAAAGAACAGGAAGCCGCAGCCCGTGCCGCCAAAGCGCAACGCGAGAAAGAGGAAAAGGAGCGCAGGGAGAAAGAACGCAAAGAGCGGGAGAAGAAAGAAAAGGAGAAGAAAAAGAAAGGTCCCAGCTGGTTTGAAAAGACCTTCAACAAAATCTCCAATGAGATATTCTCGGACGATGATATGAAATAATTAAAAACTCTATAATCATGGATGATATAGCACAATTCGATTTTCCGACCGATTCACCGAAAATCATCAAAGTTATCGGTGTGGGTGGCGGTGGCGGCAATGCCGTAAACCACATGTACCGGGAAGGCATACATGATGTAACGTTCGTGCTGTGCAACACAGACAACCAGGCGTTGAAAGACTCCCCCGTTCCTGTGAAGCTGCAACTTGGCAAAGAGGGTCTGGGAGCCGGAAACCGTCCTGCCCGCGCCCGCAAGGCAGCCGAAGAGAGCATCGAAGACATCAAGGCCATGCTGAACGACGGTACTAAAATGGTATTCATCACTGCCGGAATGGGCGGTGGCACAGGTACAGGTGCAGCGCCTATCATTGCACAGACCGCCAAAGAAATGGACATCCTGACTATCGGCATCGTCACTATCCCGTTCCGCTGGGAGGGCGACAAGAAGATAGACCAAGCACTGGACGGCGTGGAGGAAATCAGCAAGCATGTAGATGCCCTGCTGGTTATCAACAACGAAAAACTGAGCGAAATATATAGCGAACTCTCCGTAGACGATGCTTTCGACAAAGCCGACGACACCCTCTCAGTAGCCGCCAAGAGCATTGCCGAAATCATTACCCTGCACGGAAAGGTCAACCTCGACTTCAACGATGTGAAAACCGTGCTGAAAGACGGTGGCGTGGCCATCATGAGTACCGGCTACGGCGAGGGAGACAACCGCGTGAGCATGGCCATCCAGAATGCCCAGCACTCTCCGTTGCTCAACAACAACGATATCTTCAACTCCAAGAAAGTGCTGCTCAACATCTCGTACAGCTCGCAATACAAATTGATGATGAGCGAAATGGACGAAGTGAAAGAGTTCATGAACCGCTTCAGCCGCGACTTTGAAACCAAGTTCGGTATGGCCGTGGACGACAAACTGGAGCAAAAGGTCAAGATTACCCTGCTTGCCACCGGCTTCGGCATCCAGGACATCCACATGAAAGAGATGGACGACCGCATCACCCAGCGTACCGCAGAAGAGCAGAAGCGCCTTGCCGAACTGGAGGAAGAGGAAGAGCAAAGACGCTCACGCCGCGAAACCTACTACGGAAAGGATGCCAATACCAAGTATCAGCGTCTGCGCCGCCGGCATATCTATATCTTCAACCCTGAAGACCTGGACAACGCCGACATCATCAGCATGGTGGAGAACTCCCCTACCTACCAGCGCGACAAGAGTACCCTGGCGGCAATCAAGGTCAAGGCGGAAGAAGCCGGCATACTCGCCACCGAAGAAGCGCAGGAAGCTGAAAGCGGCGGCAACGGCATAATCACTTTCTAAACCGTCTGCCGTTCCGGACTTCAGCCGGAAACAGTACATTGTAAACAGTAAAACAATAAAGAACAATATGGATTTATTTGAAAGAGTCAGCGAAGACATTAAAAACGCAATGAGAGCCAAAGACAAAGTAGCTTTGGAAACCCTGAGAAACATCAAGAAAGTATTCCTCGAAGCCAAGACCGCTCCGGGAGCCAATGATACCCTGACCGATGCCGATGCCCTGAAAATCATTCAGAAGCTGACAAAGCAAGGCAAGGACGCCGCCGAAATCTACGTGCAGCAAGGCCGTCAGGACCTTGCCGATGCAGAACTGGCGCAAGTAAAGGTTATGGAAGCATACCTGCCCAAGCAGATGTCTCCCGAAGAACTGGAAGCTGCCTTGAAGGAAATCATCGCCGAAACAGGCGCTACCAGCGGTAAGGATATGGGCAAGGTAATGGGCGTAGCCAGCAAGAAACTTGCCGGGCTTGCCGAAGGACGTGCCATCTCGGCCAAAGTAAAGGAATTGCTGGGATAAGCGTTCTGCCCAACCCAATACGTACAGAGCCGTACTTCAAGCTCCCCTCCGGTTGGAGAGCAGTTTGAAGTACGGCTTTTATTGTTTCCATGCCTATGACACGCCCGTTTCCCCCGGAAGAAACGCCCGTTCCCTTTCATAGAAACGAGAATTTCCCTTTAAGGAAACTGAAATTTCCCTTAAGGGAAACGCGCGTTTCTCTACTGGAAACTCCAGGAAACACGTAAGGAAACGGAATGCCCTTTGAAACGGAACTCAATCAAACAACTCTTTCAAGACTTCCAAAGACTTTAGTACGGGAAAATCCGGCAGATGCAAACGGTAATACTCGTTCATAATCGTCAGACAACGGGCACGCTCCATGCGGCTCATGGCAAAGAGATGCATCGTTTCGTAGTTCATGCGCATCAGCCTTGTGAGACGTGCCGCCTCTTCCGGCGCTATATAGTCGGAATGCAATTGCGGACGCAACGGGGTAAAGCAGGCATTCTGCAAATCAAAATAATCGCCGCCGTGATAATCTTCCAAGTTCGGATATAATCCGAGAAAACGCGACAAACGCATCAAAAAGACCAGATGAAAATTGGCAAAGCCACTGCCGCATTCATCCAACCAGACAATGGAATGCTGCAAATAAGCGAATAAAGGACGGTTTTCCGCCTCCTCGCGCAGCGCACGATATAAGAATTCGGACAGAAACAAAGCGATGGCAGATTTATAAGGGTCGTAAGGAATCGAAGTAAAAGGATAGAAAGACTTTGCCTCTTTCACCTTATATATAGAAGTATTCGGACGGAAATCCGCTTCCAGCTCCACCAAAGACAGAGGTTGGAACAGTACCGACTTCACCGCAGCCTTGCGCGAACGGGACACCGGAACCAGGAAAGAAGCCCGTCCGGACACCTCGGTATAGATGTCTACAATAATAGAAGTATCCTTATACTTCAAAGAATGCAATACGATTCCTTGCGTTTTCTGTAACATTTCCGTCCTTTAATCAAGTTTCAATCCGGCTAACAAAGCTACAAAAAAAGCGCGAAACTACGGAACTTAAAGAAGAGGAATAAAAAAAATGAAGCAAATACAGAAAATTTAAAACATCATTATATACCTGATTATCAATAAATAAAACCACATATAAGAGAAAACGCAGAAGAATTTCTGCAAAATTTTTATCAGAAATGTTTGCCAATTCAAAAATAGTTTCTACCTTTGCAACCGCAAACGAAAGGAAAAACGGTTGCAAAGAGCGGAAACGCTCAACAAGGATGGCCCGTTCGTCTATCGGTTAGGACGCAAGATTTTCATTCTTGAAAGGGGGGTTCGATTCCCCCACGGGCTACAATTAAAAAGATAAACGAATTAAAAAAGATTAGTCGAGATGGCAAATCACAAATCATCACTGAAAAGAATCAGACAAGAAGAGACAAGAAGACTTCACAACAGATATTATGGCAAAACCATGAGAAATGCTGTTCGTAAGCTTCGTGCTACTACAGATAAAGCTGAAGCAACAGCAATGTATCCTGGTATCACAAAGATGTTGGATAAGTTGGCTAAGACTAACGTAATCCACAAGAACAAGGCTAACAACCTGAAGTCAAAGTTGGCAGTTTATATCAACAAACTCGGTTAAGCTGATAAGTTACACAAAAGATATGGGAGTCCGGACTTTTTAGTTCGGACTTTTCTGCGTTTGTATCATTTCCGGGCAATACCCTCAAAACAAACAAATCCTCACGGTGCTAAAAAGCTGTAAACAGCCCAAATTTATCAAGCCGCCGGCATGATATATCAAGGATTTTCACTATTTTTGCTTTGTTATTACAATAAGAGAAATTAGATTATGACTGAAGAAGAAAAGATAAACGGCGAAAGCAATTACTCGGCCAGTAACATCCAGGTACTGGAAGGTTTAGAGGCTGTACGTAAGCGTCCTGCCATGTACATCGGCGACATTAGTTCCAAGGGACTCCATCACTTGGTTTACGAGGTTGTAGACAACTCCATCGACGAAGCGCTCGCCGGTTATTGCGACCACATCGAAGTTACCATCAACGAAGATAACTCTATCACCGTACAAGACAACGGACGCGGTATTCCGGTAGACTTTCACGAAAAAGAACAGAAATCCGCTCTCGAAGTTGTCATGACCGTGCTGCATGCCGGCGGTAAATTCGACAAGGGTTCCTACAAAGTTTCCGGTGGTTTGCACGGCGTCGGTGTATCTTGTGTAAACGCATTGTCCACGCACATGACGACGCAGGTTTTCCGCAACGGAAAAATCTACCAGCAAGAATACGAATGCGGCCATCCGCTATATTCGGTAAAGGAAGTCGGCACTACCGCAATCACCGGTACGCGCCAGCAGTTCTGGCCGGATGCTACAATCTTTACTGAAACGGTCTACAGTTACGATATTCTGGCAACCCGCATGCGCGAACTGGCCTATCTGAACGCCGGCATCAAAATTACGCTGACCGACCTCCGCGTAAAAGAAGAAGACGGAAGCTGCAAGCAAGAAGTTTTCTATTCCGTAGAGGGCTTGAAGGAGTTTGTACGCTATATAGATTCTTCCCGCGAACATCTGGTGAACGATGTCATCTACATCAACACCGAAAAGCAAGGTACTCCGGTAGAAGTAGCCATCATGTACAATACTTCCTACAACGAGAATATCCACTCTTATGTAAACAATATCAATACCATCGAAGGCGGTACGCACCTGGCCGGCTTCCGCCGTGCGCTGACCCGCACCTTGAAGAAATATGCCGAAGACAACAAGATGCTGGAAAAGGCCAAAGTAGAGATTTCCGGCGATGACTTCCGCGAAGGTCTGACCGCAGTTATCTCCATCAAGGTGGCCGAACCGCAGTTTGAAGGACAGACCAAGACAAAGCTCGGTAACAACGAGGTTATGGGAGCTGTGGACCAGGCTGTAGGCGAAGCACTCTCCTATTACCTGGAAGAGCATCCCAAAGAGGCCAAAATGATTGTAGACAAGGTGATATTGGCAGCACAGGCACGCGTGGCTGCACGCAAGGCGCGCGAGTCCGTACAACGCAAGTCACCGATGTCCGGTGGCGGCATGCCGGGCAAACTGGCCGACTGCTCCAGCAAAGACCCGGAAGAATGCGAATTGTTCCTCGTCGAGGGTGACTCTGCAGGCGGTTCTGCCAAACAGGGACGTAACCGTACTTTCCAAGCTATTCTGCCGCTTCGCGGTAAGATTCTGAATGTAGAGAAGGCCATGTGGCACAAAGCATTTGAAAGCGATGAAGTAAACAATATCATTCAGGCTTTGGGCATCCGTTTCGGTGTAGACGGCGAGGACAGCAAGGAAGCCAATATAGACAAGTTGCGTTACAAGAAAGTAATCATCATGACCGATGCCGACGTCGATGGTTCTCACATCGACACGCTGATCATGACGCTCTTCTTCCGCTATTTCCCGCAGGTGATACAGCAAGGGTATCTGTACATTGCCACTCCCCCGCTCTATCTCTGCACCAAAGGCAAGGTAAAAGAATACTGCTGGACAGACCAACAGCGCCAGAAGTTTATCGATACTTACGGCGGCGGTTCGGAAAATGCAGTCCACACCCAGCGCTACAAAGGTTTGGGTGAAATGAATCCGGAACAATTGTGGGAGACAACCATGAATCCGGAAAACCGTATGCTGAAGCAAGTGCATCTTGAGAATGCAGCCGAAGCCGACTATACCTTCTCCATGCTGATGGGTGAAGACGTAGGCCCGCGCCGCGATTTCATCGAAAAGAACGCAACCTATGCAAATATCGATGCATAATCAGGATATTAAAAATTGAGAATTAAGAATTGAAAAATAGACATGCTATCATTTTAATTCTTAATTCTCAATCCTCAATTTTTTATTTACCAACCTCACATCTTACAACGAAGAAGCTCCGGACGGACAGGAAATACCTGTTGACCGGAGCTTTTCTTATATCATTCCCTGCTTTTTCATCTCCTCGGCTGCCAGTTCCAGCTCGGCATACCAATCTTCGCCGAATTTACGTATCAAAGGTTCCTTTAAGAACTTATATACCGGAACATCCTCTTTCCGCCCCAACAGGACAGCCGCCTTACAAACATCCCAACGGTGATAGTTCACCGCCTTATAAGGCCCGTAATCGCCTATGCGGATAGGATAAAGATGGCAGGAAACGGGTTTGTAAAAGTCCGTCTTACCTTCTCTATACGCTTTTTCTATGGCACAATAGCAACAGCCTTTCCCGTCATAGCAAGTAAATACACAATCCTTGTTATTAACGATAGACGTTACCAAATCGCCCTCTTCATCCGTGTACACCACTCCTTGTGCATCTATCACGGCACGCGCTTCCGGAGAAAGTTCATCCCAAATCACAGGCAGTACCTCTTCCAGTTTCTCTACCTCCTCAAATTCCACCGGAGCACCGGCATCCCCTTCAATGCAACATTCTCCTTTGCAAGCATCCAGATTGCAAAGGAACTTCTCGCGCAGTACATCAAAAGAAACTACAACATCATCTATCTGTAACATTAGTAAATTGAAAATTAAAAATTGAGCATTAAAAAATAAATGTTCACCTGTTTAAAGATTGTTTCATCCGCTTCTTCTAAGACAATATGAATTCTTTCTGAGCATCCGCTAAAAACTTGTATGCGTTTACTATTCGAATAGCAAACGCATACGACTTAGCATGGATAACATTATCCCTTGCTATCATTTCTTAATTTTTAATTCTCAATTATCAACTTATAATCAAGTCTTTACCAGTCATTTCAGCAGGTTGCTTCATACCCAGAATATGCAGGATGGAAGGAGCTACATCCGCCAATACACCGTTCTCTACCTTAGCATTCTTATCGGCCGTAACATAAACAAACGGAACGGGATTCAGAGAGTGGGCCGTATTCGGCGTACCGTCCTCGTTCAGGGCATGGTCGGCATTACCGTGGTCGGCAATGATGATTACCTCGTAATCGTTGGCTTTGGCAGCTTCCACCGTATCTTTCACGCATTCGTCGATAGCTTTTACGGCTTTCTCAATGGCTTCGTAGATACCGGTGTGACCCACCATATCACCGTTCGCATAATTCACTACGATGAAATCGAACTTCTTGGTATTAATGGCCTCAACCAGTTTATCTTTTACTTCGTAAGCGCTCATTTCCGGCTTCAGGTCATACGTAGCCACCTTCGGAGACGGAACAAGGATACGTTCTTCCGCATCGTACGGAGTTTCGCGACCGCCGTTGAAGAAGAATGTCACGTGGGCGTACTTCTCCGTTTCGGCGATATGGAGCTGGGTCTTGCCGTTGGCTGCCAGGTATTCGCCCAAGGTATTCTGTACGTTTTCCTTATCGAAGAGAATGTGCACACCCTTGAAGGAAGCATCGTACGGAGTCATGCAATAATACTGCAAACCGGGAATAGTGTGCATTCCCTGCTCGGGCATATCCTGCTGAGTAAGCACGATAGTCAGTTCCTTGGCACGGTCGTTACGATAGTTGAAGAAGATAACTACGTCACCTTCCTTGATAGTACCGTCGAAGTTCGCGTTTACAATCGGTTTGATGAACTCATCGGTTACGCCCTCATCGTAAGACTCCTGCATGGCCTGGACCATGTCGGAAGCAACCTTACCTTCTCCGTTTACCAACAGGTCATAAGCCACTTTCACACGTTCCCAACGTTTGTCGCGGTCCATGGCATAGAAACGGCCTACGATGGAAGCAATCTTACCGGCTGACTTTTCGCAATGTGCCGTCAACTGCTCGATGAAACCTTTACCGCTCTTCGGGTCGGTGTCGCGACCGTCCATAAAGCAGTGGATAAATGTATTCTCGATGCCGTATTCCTTTGAAATATCGCAAAGCTTGAACAGATGGTCGAAAGAACTGTGTACACCGCCATTGCTGGTGAGTCCCATAAAATGGATGTTCTTACCGTGCTCTTTCGCGTAAGAGAAAGCGGAAACGATTTCCTTGTTCTTCAGGATGCTGCCGTCGGCACAAGCACGGTTAATCTTTACCAAGTCCTGGTATACGATGCGTCCTGCACCGATATTGAGGTGACCTACTTCCGAGTTACCCATCTGTCCGTCGGGCAAACCGACATTCTCGCCGCTTGCCTGCAACTCCGAGTGCGGATAAGTGGCCAACAGGCTGTCCCAATAGGGAGTAGGCGTATTGAAAATCACATCATCTTTACCTTGATCGCCGATACCCCAGCCATCAAGAATCATTAAAAGGGCTTTCTTGCTCATAATTATTAGTTTTTTAATTGTACAATCTCTACTTATATGGAAGAAGGGAATTGATTTACAATCCGTTTTTCCAATTGCAAAGGTACAAAATAGCGGCCAAACTATGTCATTCGGAAAGTAAAAATAACATTTGCACAAAGGAGCGCTTTCCATAAACAACAAGAAATCCTAAAAAAGCCATGCCAACGCATGAAATCCAATATGATTTTCATACTTTTGCATGGCTTTTAAATAAAATCAACTGAAATTATGGACGATTCAAACCCACGAACGTGCAATAGTGTTTACAATTAAAGCGAGCGGAGACGTTGGTCGCAATGCCTCTGTTCGGACTAAAGAAAGGAGGCAAAACAATGAGAAAGTATCTCTACAGCGAAAACGGCTTCGTAGAAAAAGCCGAATGGAAACCTAACTGCTGGGTAAACGTGGAGTGCCCGGACGACAACGATTTCCAATTCCTTACCCAAGAACTGAAAGTTCCCGAATCATTCCTTGAAGACATAGCCGATACGGACGAACGTCCGCGTACGGAGACCGAAGGCAACTGGCTGCTGACCATTCTGCGCATTCCGATGCAGAGCAACCAGCACGGCATCCCGTTTATCACTGTGCCCATCGGCATCATTACAAACAACGATATCATCGTTTCCGTATGTTATCATCACACCGAACTGATACCGGACTTCATACAGCATACCCGCCGCAAAGGGATTGTTGTCAACAATAAGCTGACACTGATTTTACGAATCATATACTCCTCCGCCGTATGGTTCCTGAAATATCTGAAACAAATCAATAACGATGTGGCCACCGCCGAAAAGGAACTGGAAAAGAGCATCCGTAACGAAGACCTTCTCCAGCTGATGAAACTGCAAAAAACGCTGGTGTACTTCAACACTTCCATCCGCGGCAACGAAGTCATGATAGGACGGTTGAAAAACATCTTCCAAGACACGGACTATCTTGATTTGGAACTGCTGGAGGATGTTGTTATCGAACTGAAACAGGCGTACAACACGGTAAACATCTACAGCGACATCCTTACAGGGACAATGGACGCTTTCGCTTCCATCATTTCCAACAACGTGAATGCTATCATGAAACGCATGACAAGCCTTTCCATTACCCTGATGATACCTACGTTGATAGCCAGTTTCTATGGTATGAACGTGGATATACATCTGGAAGGATTTCCACATGCGTTTGTGTTCATTGTGTTGCTGTCCGCAATATTATCGGCCGTGACCTTTATATGGTTCAGAAAGATCAAATGGTTCTGAAAATACGTGTAGGCTACAGACATCAGTATTTCAACACCTTTGCAGACACCGTTTTATACCTGGGCATCGTCATACCGATAGAAGCACCGATATAGGTGGGGTCGCAAACTATATATTTCCGGCCGTTCACCATGAGATAATCACCGGAAACATTGCCATTGAAGCGGACAGCAGTGGCGATGTGTTCCGGGTAATCCAGCAATACGACATCAAGCCCCAAGAGTTTCCGCACCAGATAAGAGAACAGCATTGCACGGTCCTCGCAATCGGAATAGGGATAGTAGAACAGTTCTTCGACAAAGAACGGCTTCTCGTATCCGAACTGTTGGCCGTCTGTCTGATATTGGAAAGCGGTCTGCACGAAATTTATCAGAATGTTTGCCGCATCCGCCTCATTCCGCCCCTGCACCAAAGGAGCCAATGAAGATAATATCCGGTTTTCCATGGCAGCATTGACCGGAGCATTGAAGTAGACGCTGTAATCGCACTGGGGATAATCTTTATAGAAATCCATCAAAGCCTTCGGAACATCCACCGTTACCCTGGCAGCGCTTCCCTTTGCCTGGTGAGTGGAGCTGACAACTGTACCCGGAAACAACGGAGCCTCTTTCAATTGCATTCCTACACTGTTCTTTGCCTTGGGAGAGTCTTTCTGACACATGTAGAACTGGCATTGTTCATTATTGCCGCTGAGATTATAGTAGTTCTGACCGTTTAAGGTTATATAAGGATGCGCATAGATAGAACAATCCGTAGCAACGAACAACATCATTTTATCTTCCGTGGCTTTTCTTGCCATGCGTGCCTTGTAACCCATTTCATTGAGCAGGAACTGTTGCATTACAATGCTTTCATTGGCCGTACCGCAATAAGTATCGGCTACCTGCCTCACCAATGTAAAAACTCCCCAATCGTTCAGCCGCAAATCTTTCCGTATCTGCGCACAATCTGCCAATAACGGCTTGTAATCGGAGTTGCATAAAGCCTCGTAGGCATCTGCAATGGCATTCTCATTAAGTCCGTTCAGGCTGCATTTACGGTTCAGGCTGTTATTCAAATAAAAAGCCAGACCGCCATACATTACCTTGCTGCGTCCCGATTCGCCCCTGTACAATGGGGACGTTGGAGTTGAGGAGACCGGTAACCGGGGTTCTGCCGCCGGCTCCGGACGTCGGTCTGCTTCAACAACAGGAGCAGGTTCTGCTTCCGGTTCGGTCTCGATAACCTCGACCACCGGTTTCTTTTCCGGCTGCACCGCCGGCTTGTCCGCAGGTTTCTCTTCGATAATGATGACTTTCGGGTCTTTCTTCTTCCGAACTATCACTTCAGGTTTGTCAAAGACAATTTTGTCTACCTCATCAAGCTGTACTACCGGCTTCTGTTTCCCTTCCGAAGTTGTCATATCAAGTATTTCCTCAATCGTCAGGCAAACCGGCTTTTCACTCTTCGGCGCAGTTTTTTCATCGTATATAACCGGCTTCACCGGTTCGGGCTTCACCCGCTTCAAAACCGGCTTCTCTGCTTCAAACTCCTTCCAGGGCTCACGCATGAAGTTGATGAAGTCTTTATCGGCATCATCCATAAATTTATCGAAGTCTTCCAGCTCCTCTTTCATAAAACCGGATATGCCGCCCTTGTTCTCCTGAGCCATTCCCGTAAGAGCCAATAAAAGCCCTGCAATAAAAGATATTGTTTTCTTCATGGTCGCATCGTTTTAAATAACCGAAAAAGGTTGCACCCGGAGCACTGTGCCACAGGAACAACCTTTATAAATCCATATAGATTACTCAGCCTCTACCGGTTCGCCGATAAACTCCTCCACTTGCTGGGAGAGTACGCCCAAAGCCGCCTGTTTTTTAGCCGCCAACGCAGCCTCTTCCCTGGCTTTCTTTGCTTTGGCCTCATCGATAGACATATATACATTGAATTCCTTGCTGCCGTCCTTGTTTTCTTTCACCAATACAAGGTGCTGCTTCACAAGACCGGCAATCTTTGTATTGACACCCGATTCATAAGCCGCGCCGAACTTGTCAATCTCCTCTTCCGGAGTAGAAGACGCCTCGGAAGACATCAACCCTTTCATCTTGCCTACAACCTGTGCTTTGGCTCTGGAAGCATAACTGGTAATGCCGTTCATTATGGCATTCTCTCTGCCTATTTTTACATTCTTGCCGATGGCAATACCTACCAGCTCGATGCGGTTTTCCGGATCTTCCTCCAGATACGTGCGGTACTTGGAAAAAGCATACTCCAGCGTAGAAGAACTTGCCAATGGCTTCCATCCCTCTTTGGTCAACTCTTTCACCCTTTTCTTGACATCCTTTTTCAGAGCTTTGGACTGTGCACCGGCAGTTGCCGCACAACCGAACAATATAGCGCAGACAAGCGCAAAAAACGCAAAACTTCTTTTCATAATCATTTCTTTTTAATTGTTAATAATATACTCATTCCCAGTTTGTGACATAAGGTAAAGACAACTGGGAGCGCTCTACGGCACCCGTTTGCGGATTGACGAATGTTATGGCACCCTGCACAAAGGAGAAAAGCGACTTCTTTTTCTCTCCGACCGTAAATTCACCCTCTGCCAATGCCTTTATCTGTATGATGCCTTTGGTTTTATAAACGCCATCTATATCGTCGAATATAATAGGAGCGGATATTTCAGGAACATGAAGTTCCAACGCCTTCAACCCGAAAGGAGTGCCTCCCCTGTTGTTCAATGTCAGACGGATATTGATATTGAATATCTTTCTGTCCGCCACGGAATCGGCCGTCAGCACCAGTTTCCCTTCCGGTACGACGGAGAAAGCCATGCTTCCCGTTCCTGCCTCGTTCAGGAAAGCTTTATGTTGCAAACGCTTGCCGCCGACTGTCAGTGAGATGTTCAGGAAGTTCTCTTCTTCCGGCAGACAGTCTTCCGCACTGTACGTAATGAGGAACATCCCGTCGGCAGGACGGACGCTGATTTGACCGGCGCAGTTGGACGTAACTTTGGGTTTGGCCGCCACTTTTATAGGATTACCATCCAACAGAAGCTGACACTGATACTTTCCGCTTTCAAGGAAAGTGCCCGTCAGTGTAAGCGCATCGTACAACTGCCTGTAGCGGGCAGTCAGCCCCTTTACCCGGCTCAAACGTACATCATCGAAGAAGTACTCGGACAAGGTATTCAGTTCCGTTATGGCACGGCTTATCTCATCGACAGATTCGATTGCCCCTATCTTCTGCTCCAATGCTTCATACCGGGCCACCTGCCCGGCATCCAACGCTTCAAATTCCGCAGTCAGTTTCCTTTGCTCCAAACGCGAAAAAGGATACTTTACCGAATAATTATAATGTTCTTTTTTCGTGGCTTTGTCCTGAACTTTCTCCCAATAGATTTCTTCGACATTGGAAAGGGAAATCCCTTTCAGAAAAGGAAGATTGGCAGACTTTATCCTGGATATCTGCGTAAAAGCATCCGAAGATTCTATGTTTCCATTCACATTGACTTCCGAAAGAGTATTCTTCTTGGACACCGTTACATTGCTGGCTACCGACTGAATGATACGTTCGGTTATCTCGGTCAACGCTTTCGTCTGCCCCTCTGCCAACGAGCCGGCCGTAACCGACACTACCAGATAATCTTCCACCGCCGTATTCAGCCAGCCCGGAACTTTCTTTGTACTCCTTTCCACCACTTTGGTCTGGGCTGCGACACCCGCAGCCAGCAATGTGATGAAAATCATCCATATCAATCGTTTCATACGCTTTTTATCTTTTTATTGCCATTGAACCGGCAGGTTACGAATGTATACTTTTGTATCCGCTACCAACAACTCTATATAAGAAAAAAGGGAGAATCTGTCGAATACGTTCGTTACATAAAACTCCCGCCGTACCGTTACACGGGGCGGCATCTTCATCCATGCCCCATTCTGTATCTCGAAGTTCTTGCATTCCGTACCGCTGTCCGTAAAGGCGGAAGTAAATCGCAAGAACTCATCCGTATTACGGCCTGTGTCCACATTGGTCATTTCCGCCAAAATCGTGATACGCTGCTGGGTAGCATTACCTGTGCACTTCAAAACCTTGAACTGCAACCTGTTTGTGGAAAGGGTAATTTCGCAGCGGGCTGCCGGAGTTTCCTGCGCAACGGGCTTTTCAACCACTTTCTCAACAATCACAGGTTTCTCGACTACCTTCTCAACCACAACCGGCTTTTCCACTATCTTTTCAACCTCCACTATTTTCTCCACTTCAACAGGTTTCTCTATCACTTTCTGTATAATCACCGTATCCGGCTGTACATCGGGCACATACTGCGCCAACTCCGTCTGGAGCACGGAAGCCTGCTCATAACAAGGCACACTCTCCGACACGGCAGAAAGATAACTCAATGCCTCCGGGTATTTCTTCAAATTGTAAAGGCTTTGTGCTTTCTGAAGAATAGTGGCGCAATTAGCGGCATAATAATCCTGTATCTTCTGCCGGGCAATACGGATAAAACGGGTGTAAACCGGATCGGTTGTACGCAGAGCGGAAATCATGGCTTTATAGGGGTCGGCGCCTTCTGCAGCCTGCCCGGACACGGACACAACGGCACTGTGATACATGCTGCCGTCTATCCTGTTCTTGGCAACCAGCGTCAATTCTCCCTTTACAAGCGTGGTATTACGCATCAATCCCGAAGTGGACTGCTTGTCTAAAACCGTTATCACCGGTTCTATGACAAAGACATTATAGTCGTTTGCCGCTCCCGCACTGTTTCGGGTGATAATTTGTCTCAACTTGTTTTGAAGCATTTCTTGCGATGCTGCGGACAACTCGCTTTCCCCGGACAACGGTTGTACGGAGAAGTTGATTGTCTGTCCCGAAAGCTGAACGGTACAAAATCCTGCAATCAATAGAAATAAGAATTTCTTCATATCATAATTATTAAAAGACAGATGTCCGGCTGTGTATCTTATCCATAAAAACACCTGCCGGACACCCAGTCCAATGTTATTCCCTGGAATTCTGAATTAAAAGCTGTATGTACTGTCCGGAAGCGGCTTTCTCGCTAACCGTATAGCCTTTGTCTTTCAACAATCCCGATGCAAACCTTCTCAGCTTGCCCGTTTCCGATTTTATGGAACGCGGTCTTCCCGTATCAGGGTCATATACCGGCACACGCATATAGACATTCAGACCGTTGCCTCCCGAACGGACTTCACCGTTGCCTTTGAAAGCATTTTCAAGCACCCACTCGTCAAGTTCATCACTCAACGTCATATCTCTTGTGCCGACAGCATCGTTTTCCATATCAAAGTCGCAGTTTTCATCGACATTGAGGGTTATGTTCACTTCCCGACCATTGGTTACCATATCACGGAATGCCTGTTTCAACTGGTTGAAGAAATTCTCAGAGATGCCTTCCAAGGCATATTCGGTCAGCTCTTTTTTAGACGCACGAAAACGGTCGCTCACAATACTGGCGTTTGCCAACGAAAAACCGGTCTCACGCTCTTTAGCCTCCATCAAAAGAGTGACATTGGAAGCTCCTCCGGCGAAATCTTCTTTGGAAATTTTCACCGTCACATATATATCCGCCCGTGCGCCATCCACATACGCCTGCAATCCGGTAGATTTGGCATTCAATGCAGAGGCCGCATAAGCACGGTTCTGCACCCGCTGGAACTCCGTCATAAAGTCAATCGTCTTGAAATTACGCAAATTAAACTCTTCCTTTATCTTGGAAAGAGCCAACGGCACAGCTTCATCATTCAGAACCGCATCTTTTATCCGGTCGTTCTCTCCTTCTCCGGGTTCTACAAACGGAACCACCATTACATTCGGCTGTCTCGCCTGACCGTTTTGGGCTAACAGATAAAGAGGTAGGAACAGACTTAAAAAAGAAACAACTATTCTCATAATCATCTATATTAATCAAAAACCGAACGAATCGAAGTTCATATTCGCTATCTTATTCTTCAAAACATAATAGTTGACTGCAATATCAAAAGGCTTCTTCTTTACTTTCTCACCTTTCACTTTGTCCAGTTTTCCCATGGGCTTCACCGAACTTATACAATCCTTATACTCCTTGTTCTCAAAAAAAGCAAGCAACTTGCCCTGGCTCTTCGCTTCCGCCTCCGACTCCGTCATCGAAATCACAGCCGGATAATCCTTGGAAAAACCCGAATAAAGCAAAGCACGGATTACACGCACTTCCGCATCTTCCTGCGCCAAAGCATCATTCTTGCCATATCCCAACGTACGGAGTACCACAACGGCATCTCCTCCACGTCCCCTTACTTCCATTAAATTAACCGATCCACCATAATTCACCGGTTTTACCTTTTGGGCAAAAGAAGTCGTGAAGCACAGTAAACAGAAAAAAGAAAAAATCAATATCTTCTTCATATATCAACGGGATTTTAAAAGTAACAGTCTACATTGCAGGAAACTGTTGGCATCCAATGTAGGTATCAATTCTATTATACGGTCTTTACCCTCGGTGAAAGAAACCGCAGATGTAGAAGCGCGCAAGTCTTGTACCTTTACAGCACCAACCACTTCGCTCTGACGCTCCCCACCACTATATTTTATCAAAGAAACCTGGAACTGATCTCCTTTTCTTATATTCAGGCTCTCGCCGCAGGTAATGACATATTCATCTCCTTCGTAGCCGAGAAGCCCGTATACCGGGATATTATTTAAAAAGAAGTCCGTCAAAGGCTCCGTTAAAGTAGCCAGAGCTTCCTGACAAGCAGCGTCCCGGTTGGGACGGATAGCGGTTTTCTTGATATCGCTGATAAACTCACGCGAAATCAATGCTGCCGCCGTAGAATCGCGCGCATCACTGATGCTTACTTTCAGGCGAAGTACACAGGAATAACCTGCTCCACCTGCCCTGCGGGTGAACTGGCAACTGTTTATATCACAGGAAAGCGTATAGTCATTCTGCTTGGAAGATACGTACTCTATCTTTTCCGCTCTGGACATCTTCATAAACAGACTGGCCTCTGCATCCCGTGTGAGGGCTTCCAATGCGTTTTCATCGGATATCTCAAAACGCCCGCTCGCCTTTGCCACTTCATCCAGCTTGGCACGTACATTCCCCTCATAGATACGAATCATATCCATAGGTTTGGTATTACCTTTGGCCTCCTGCTCTTTGGCAATATTCACCAAAGTGCCGTCCGTAACCTTTATATCTACAAGACGTAAGGTCATTGCGTTCTTACCCTTACTTTGGGCAAAAACACCCAAAGCAAGAGTAAGCATTACAAACAATAAATATATCTTTTTCATCGTGCTGTCCCTTGTTTACAACTATTCTTCTTTCACTTCCTGCCCCTCGTTGGCTTTCTTATACTTCAGTTTCTCCGTGTTCTCTTTGATATTACGCTGAATCAATGGGATTACATTTACAGACATCTTAATAGCTTTTGTTGCCTGTTTCACTTTCTTTCCGATTGTCAATGCTTTCAATGGGTCCGAAGTCAGAGATGCCAGTGCCGATACGCTTTCAGCAGTAAGGGAGACTCCGCGGGCAGCAGCCTCTGTAAGATTCAGAGTAGCGATACTATATACTTTCAGCGCATCATTCTTGGCAATGGGTTCGTTTGTATTCTTGTTTTTGGCATTCCAAATTGTATCCGTCACTCCCATTTCTTCGTCAAAATAAGGTTCGGGAACCATCTCTATAAAAGCAGTATTCTCTTCTACCCGTTGCAGCAAAGCAAACAATTCATTCGTGTGTATAAAAAATGTATCAACTTCCGCAATGCCTATATTGGCTTCGATAGGCTCCCACTCTGCCAAAAATTCTTCATAATCTGCACGCAAATCAGCTATTTTAGCATCCTTCTTGGCTGCTTTCTTCAATTTAGCTTCTTTCTTGGCATTCTCTTTTGCTTGTTTTCGTGCTTCTTTTTCTTGTCTTGCTTTCTCTTTCTCCGTTAATTCCTGAGAGTAAGTAGTGGTAGTCAAAACAAGCAGACCCAATAAAACCAATAAATATTTCTTCATAACCTGTAATTTTTAATATGAAACAGAAATAGTACTTCTGCTCCAGGGTTTATAATAAATGTGTAAATCTCCCTTTTCGCCTAAAAAATATTGATAGTTGTGAACAGCTTTTTACTAAATCTGAAAATACGCTTCACAGTCAGTTTCCAATCTGCTTAATCATGATATCACATCTTATCAATCCGTCTCAGATAACTTTTTTTTTCGTTAACAAAGATAAGCGCATTTTAATATTGCGTATGTACACTAATTTTATTATATTTGCCCAATAAACACCTACTATTAACCAAAATACTATCAGAATGAACACAAAACTAAAGAAAATCGCAGGACAACAACTGCAGCTGCTACGCTTGGAGAAGAACCTGACACAAGAACAAATGAGCGAAAAACTAAATCTTTCTACAAGTGCCTACTGTAAAATTGAATATGGTGAAACGGATTTAACACTGACAAGATTAGACAAAATCGCAAAGGTACTGGGTATCTCTGCGTTAAGTCTATTCAGCCACATAGACAAAAGCATGAATCCGAATACAGACAACAGTTGCAAAAACAACAGCAACAATGACAGCGCATATGACCTGAATGACCTCCGTGAACTCATCAAGGCCAACACCAGAATCATCGACCTGCTATCCAAACGGATAGACTTATTGGAACAAAGATTATAGGAAAGGAAGCTCCAACTGCCCGCCACCCAGCAAATTGAACGTCATGCGGTGATAAGGAGTGGTTCCCCGTTCGGCAATAGCCGCACGGTGCTTCTTTGTGGGATATCCCTTATTATGATTCCAGTCGTAATAAGGGAACTCTTCGTGCAGCCGGTTCATATAATCGTCGCGATAGGTCTTGGCAAGAATGGAAGCAGCTGCAATGGAAAGGTATTTGCCGTCGCCTTTCACAACGGTGGTATGCGGAATGTCCCGGTATTTCTTGAAACGGTTGCCGTCGATAAGCAAATGTTGCGGACGTAGCTGCAACCGGTCAACAGCACGGTGCATGGCAAGAAAAGAAGCATTGAGGATATTTATCTTATCTATTTCCCCGGGAGAAACAATCCCCACCGCCCATGCCAACGCTTCTTTCTCAATGACTTCGCGCAGGGCATACCGCTGTTTTTCGGTCAGTTGCTTGGAATCGTTCAGCAGTTCGTTCTTGAAATCTTTGGGAAGAATAACGGCTGCGGCATAGACAGCACCGGCAAGGCAGCCGCGCCCCGCTTCGTCACATCCCGCTTCTATCAGTTCTTTATTTAAATAAGGTAACAGCATACATCACTACATTAGAATGCGCAAAGATAAACCTTTTCATAAGTAAACCGGATTTTTAAAGAGAATAAATATGACTATCTTTGCCGGCAAATTAAAATACAACAGAGATGTTTACGATTATCGGACTGATGCTCACCGGAATGTTGCTGGGCTATCTCTTACGGAAAAGAAGTTTACATAAGATTCATACTGTCATCACGGTATTAATCTGGGCGCTGCTGTTCATCCTCGGCATTGAAGTTGGCGGCAACGAGCAAATCATCAAAGGATTGCACACCATAGGCATCGAAGCCGTGATACTGACCTTGGGCAGTACGTTGGGCAGTGTCATTGCTGCCTGGGCGCTGTGGAAAGCTTTATATAGGAAGAAAGGAAAAACGGCATGAAAGGCAGCCTTATCATAATCGGTTTCTTTGTTTTGGGTACGCTTTGCGGAATTTTCCACCTGATACCCGTTGATGCAGTCATGGATAGCAAGGTCAGCTTCTATGCACTTTGCGCCCTGATGTTCAGTGTAGGATTGAGTGTAGGTAACGACCCGCAGACATTGAAGAATTTCCGTTCGCTCAATCCCCGGCTGGTATTTCTGCCCATTATGACGATACTGGGCACGCTGGCAGGCTCTGCAGCGGTCAGCCTCATCCTGACGCACCGTTCCCTGACCGATTGCCTGGCCGTAGGTTCGGGGTTCGGATATTATTCACTCTCCAGTATCTTCATTACCGAATACAAAGGAGCCGAACTCGGAACTATCGCCCTACTCGCCAATATCAGCCGCGAGATACTTACCCTGCTGGCAGCACCGTTACTGGTACGCTGGTTTGGCAACCTGGCTCCCATCTCTGCCGGCGGCGCTACAACGATGGATACCACACTCCCGATAATCACCCGTACCGCAGGACAGCAGTTTGTCGTAGTCTCCATATTTCACGGATTTGTTGTGGATTTCAGCGTGCCGTTTCTGGTGACCTTGTTCTGTTCGATATAGGTGATTACAGACAAAGCGCTGCTTCGAACGTAGAAATTAGGATATTATCGTGATAAATCCATCCCATGAGACAAATATATTCGTCTCGCGAAACGGCAAAAATCATCCCGTGAGATGAATAAATCCGTCTCACGGGATGAATGATTTCGTCTTACGGAACGAATCGCGTATGTTTAGAACAGGCTCCAAGCCACAGTCAGCCCCGCCATAACAATGGCCACCATGCTCATCAGTTTGATAAGGATATTAAGGCTCGGACCGGAAGTATCCTTAAACGGATCGCCTACCGTATCGCCTACAACCGTGGCTTTATGCACTTCGCTGCCTTTGCCGCCGAAATTGCCTTCCTCGACATACTTCTTGGCATTGTCCCACGCACCGCCGGCATTCGCCATAAAGATAGCAAGTACGAATCCGCTGCTAAGTCCGCCGATAAGCAGTCCCAACACACCGGGAACACCGAAGACAAGTCCGGTCAGAATGGGAGCAATGATTGCTATCAGCGAGGGAAGCACCATTTCGCGTTGCGCGCCTTTCGTGGAGATGGCTACACAACGTTCATAATCGGGTTCGGCCTCACCTGTAAGAATACCCTTTATCTCGCGAAACTGGCGGCGTACTTCATCCACCATATGGGCAGCGGCACGACCTACGGCATTCATCGTCAGTCCGCAGAACAGGAAAGCCATCATCGAACCGAGGAACATACCCGAAAGAACTTTGGGATTCATCAACGTTACATCGTAGTGGTGCATGAAATCGAAGAAAGTGGCATCTTGTACGGACACCGCTTCACCGCCCACAAAGATGTCGGTAGTGCCCAGACGGGTCAGTCCGATACGGATTTCCTCGATGTAGGATGCAAGCAGGGCAAGTCCCGTCAATGCAGCCGAACCGATGGCAAAGCCCTTACCCGTAGCGGCTGTCGTATTGCCCAAAGAATCGAGCGCATCGGTACGCTTACGCACCTCCTCACCCAGACCGGACATTTCCGCATTGCCGCCGGCATTGTCGGCGATAGGACCATAAGCGTCCGTGGCCAGTGTAATGCCCAACGTGGAAAGCATGCCTACGGCAGCGATACCGATGCCGTAAAGTCCCAGACCTACATTGGCAAAGTCGAAACCGGAAGCAAAAAGATAGGAAGCAATGATGCCCACCACTACGGCAATTACCGGAATGGCAGTAGAGAGCATACCCAGACCGATACCCGAGATAATGACAGTAGCTGGCCCCGTCTTGCCGCTCTCACTCAATTTCCGGGTGGGGCGGTAAGACTGGGAAGTATAGTATTCCGTGGAACGACCGATAACGATGCCTACCACCAGCCCCACAACCACCGAGCAGGATATCCACACCCAGTTGTCCAGCTTCAACAGCCAAAGAATAAGGAAAGTGGCAATGACTATCAGCACCGAACTCAGGTTCGTACCGAAAGCAAGGGAGTTCAGCAGGTCCTTCATCCCGGCATTCTCCTTGGTACGCACGGAGAAGATGCCTATAATGGAAAGGATAATCCCCACAGCGGCAATCAGCATCGGGGCAATGACGGCTTTGAACTGCATCAGCGTATCCCCCGAATGGATAAAAGCGGCTGCGCCAAGAGCCGCCGTAGCAAGAATGGAACCGCAATAACTCTCGTAAAGGTCGGCCCCCATACCGGCAACGTCGCCCACGTTATCGCCTACATTGTCGGCAATGGTTGCGGGATTGCGGGGATCGTCTTCAGGGATGCCGGCTTCCACTTTGCCCACAAGGTCGGCGCCTACATCGGCGGCTTTCGTATAGATACCGCCGCCCACGCGTGCAAACAACGCCTGTGTGGAAGCTCCCATACCGAACGTCAGCATCGTAGTGGTAATAATACAAAGTTTATGAGTGGGTGTCATCACATCCACAGGGATAACCGCATTGAGCAACAGATACCAGAAGGATATATCGAGCAGGCCAAGCCCCACTACAACCAGCCCCATTACCGCACCGCTGCGGAAAGCGATGCGCAAACCCGCATTCAATGAGTTACGGGCAGCGTTTGCCGTACGCGCCGAGGCATACGTGGCCGTCTTCATACCGAGAAATCCGGAAAGGCCGGAGAAGAATCCGCCTGTGAGGAAAGCTATCGGAACCCAGGAGTTCTGCACTCCGAAGCCGTAAGCCATAATCGAGAAGAGAATCACCAGTCCCAGAAACACCCATCCCACAATCTTATATTGCTGACGGAGATAGGACATGGCGCCTTTGCGCACAGCAGCGGCAATCTTAACCATTTGAGGAGTTCCCTCACTCTCTTTCATCATCTGACGATGGAAATACCAGGCAAAGCAAAGCGCCAGAACGGAAGCGGCCGGTACCAGCCAGAAAAGCAATTGGTCCATAGCATAAATCGTATTAAAAGGTTGAACGAAAGCTTAAAAGTATTGATTTGAAATGAAATAAGCAAACGATTAACCGAATTTATGCCAAAGACTGGAAAAACAAAAGAATATATCAGAACGTACTTGATGATTTCCTTTAGGCACGGAATTACACAGGATTTCACGGAAAAGAATAAAGTCAATCCGTGAAATCCTGTATAATTCCGTGCTTGAAAGAAATAAACCGCAAGCGTTTTTTATTTTGCCGCACTCTCTTTATTCTACCGTCACAGCCGTACCGCAAGCAGTCACCATCAGCATACTGCCGCTGCCGCCTACCGTTTCGTAATCAAGGTCAACGCCAATCACTGCATTAGCGCCCAACAAACGGGCTTGTTCCTGCATCTCGCGAAGCGCCGTATCTTTAGCCTCACGAAGCACTTCCTCGTACGAACCGCTGCGTCCGCCTACCACATCGCGGATACTGGCAAAAAAGTCACGGAATACATTGGCGCCGATAATTGTTTCGCCGGATACGATGCCATAATAACGGGTTATCTTTGCACCCTCAATCACTGAAGTCGTTGTTATTAACATAATCTTTATTTTTAAGTTATCTGCAACTTATCAGACGCACAAAGAGGAAGAAAAGTTGCAGCAATAGTCAAAAAAAATTAAATACGCAATTTCATCCGGCAAGCATCAAAACATACGGCTCACACGCTCTATGCCCGCTACCAATACATCTATCTCCTCTTTCGTGTTATACAGACCAAATGAAGCACGCACCGTTCCTTCAATGCCGAGACGCTGCATCAACGGTTGTGCGCAGTGATGCCCCGTACGTACGGCAATGCCCAAACGGTCGAGCAAAGTGCCCATATCGAAATGGTGAATATCGCCTACGAGGAAAGAGATAACACTCCCTTTCTCTTCGGCCTCACCGAAGATGCGCATACCGGGAATCTCTTTCAAACGTGTCATGGCATATGTAGTCAGTTCATGTTCATGGGCGGCAATCTTCTCCATGCCGATGGCAGAAACGTAATCCAACGCTTTGGCAAGCCCTGTCGTACCGATATAATCGGGTGTTCCCGCCTCGAACTTGAAAGGAAGTTCATTGAAAGTAGTCCGTTCGAACGATACGTGCTGTATCATTTCGCCGCCACCCTGGTAGGGGGGCATCTTATCGAGCCATTCTTCTTTACCGTAAAGCACACCCACACCGGTAGGACCGTACACCTTGTGACCGGAAAAAACGTAGAAATCCGCATCCAAATCCTGCACATCCACCGGCATATGCGGAATGGACTGGGCTCCGTCCACAAGCACGGGAACGCCTTGCCCGTGGGCATAGCGTATCATCTCCTTTACGGGATTCACCGTACCCAGCACATTGGATACATGGGCTACGCTGACAATCTTCGTACGTTCGGAAAACAACTGTTTGTACTCGTCCAACAAAAGTTCGCCTCTGTCATTCATCGGGATAACTTTAATGGCAATCCCTCTTTTGGCAGCCAGCAATTGCCAGGGAACGATGTTACTGTGATGTTCCATGACGGAGAGAATCACCTCATCCCCCTCCTGCATAAACTCTTCACCGAAGCTGGACACAAACAGATTGATACTTTCCGTCGTGCCGCGGGTAAAGATGATTTCATTCGTGCTGCCGGCATGGATGAACTTCCGTACCGTCTCGCGAGATGCCTCGTGCAACTCCGTAGCCTGCTGCGAAAGGAAATGCACACCGCGATGCACATTGGCATTGACCGAATAGTACTCATCCGTAATGGCATCCACCACCTGACGGGGTTTCTGCGTAGTCGCACCGTTATCAAAGTAAACCAACGGCTTACCATATACCTCACGGGAAAGTATCGGAAAATCAGCTCTTATCTTTTGAAGGTCCATATCTTTCAAATTATGAATTATGAATGAAGAATAAGCTGCGCAGCATCAGTACCCGCATGGCAATTCTTCATTCATAATTCTTCATTATTTACATATTGCACACCCGCGGCATTTGTTCAGTTCACCGCGGAAACGTTTCTCCACCAGCAGGTGCAGACGGTCTTTCAAGGCATCCAGGCGGATTGTGTCAATCACCTCGTTTACAAAAGCGAACATCAGCAGCAAACGTGCCTCATGCACGGAGATACCGCGCTGCTGCATATAGAACAGGGCGCTTTCATCGAGCTGGCCTACCGTAGCGCCATGACTGCACTTCACATCATCGGCATAAATCTCCAGTTGCGGCTGGGTATACATATGCGCTTCGCGAGTGGCGCAAAGATTACGGTTCGTTTGCTGGGAACTCGTATGCTGCGCACCCGGACGTACCAGTACCAGGCCTGCAAAAGCACCGACAGACTGGTCGTCGAGCACATACTTAAAGAGTTCGTTGCTGGTACAGTTGGGCACTGCATGGTCTATGGTGGTATTGTTGTCCACATGCTGGTTCTTATCCGCAACAGCCATCCCGCAAAGGTTCAGTTCAGCACCTTCACCGGCAAGCGTAACTTCGGTTGTGTTGCGGGTAGTACCGTTATGCAAAGTCATTCCGTTCAGCAAAACGTTGCTGTTAGCTTCTTGTCTGACATACAAACTGCTGATGCGTACCGTACTGGTATGCGTCTCCTCCAGTTCATAGAAGTCGAAAGTGGCGTTCTCCCCAACGAATACCTCTACCACTTGCGTAGCAAGGAAATTCACACTGTCCATGGCGTGGTCGCATGCCAAAAGACGGGCTTGCGCACCCTCTTCCAAAATGATAAGCACACGGCGGTTTACCATAAAGTTGACATCGCCGCGCAGAATGTTCACCAACTGGATAGGTTTCTCCACCACCACGTTCTTGGGAACATACAGCAATACGCCGTCCTGCGCAAAGGCAGTATTGAAAGCCGTCACTCCATCTTTGGAAGTATCTGCCAGCTTACCGTAGTACTTCTTCACCAGCTCCGGACGCTGTTCCGCCATTTCCTTGAGGCTACCGAAGATAACGCCCTCAGGCAAATGCGACTTCGGCAAAGCCTTGTTATAGAAAGCATCATTCACAACAAAGTAAAGGGAGGTGCTCATATTCGGCACATCGCACTTGAATACTTCGTAGGGATTAACCGGAATCTCCAACCGGTTCAGGTTCAGTCCGTAATCGGGTTCAAAGAACTTGCTGACATCGGTATATTTATATTTCTCCGTCTTACGGGTAGGAAATCCAAGCCGCTCGAAGTCGGCAAATGCAGCGGCACGCGGAGCATTCAGCGCTTCGGCGCTATGGCGGCATATCATCGCCTCCGTCTGGGAGAAAAGGTCTATATATTGTTGCTCTACACTCATGTTATCTGATTATGAGTTTTGAATTATAATTATGAACGGGCTGCGCATCATCATGCTGCAGGATAATTCATAATTCATAATCCATAATTTATAATTCACTCGCTTCTTTCTTAATCCAATCGAAGCCGCGTGCTTCAATCTCCTTAGCCAGTTCGGGACCACCTGTCTTCACGATGCGTCCGCCAAGCAGTACATGGACGGTATCCGGTTTCAGATAGTCCAGCAGGCGTTGGTAGTGGGTGATGACCATTGCGCTGGTTTGGGGAGTCTTCAGTTTGTTGAAGCCATCGGCTACAATGCGCAAAGCATCTACATCAAGACCGGAATCCGTTTCGTCGAGAATGGCGAAAGTAGGTTCCAGCATAGCCATCTGGAAGATTTCGTTGCGTTTCTTCTCACCGCCGCTGAAGCCTTCGTTCACGCTACGGTTGGCAAGTTTGTTGTCCAGTTCGACAATGGCGCGTTTCTCGCGCATCAGTTTCAAGAATTCGCTGGCAGACAGGGCGGGCAGATGACGGTATTTACGCTGTTCGTTGACAGCGGCACGCATAAAGTTCACCATCGAAACTCCCGGTATCTCCACCGGTGTCTGGAACGAAAGGAAAACACCTTCATGAGCGCGGTCTTCAGGACTCATAGCCAAAAGGTCCTTACCGTTGAAAGTTACCGTACCGCGTGTCACCTCGTATGCAGGATGTCCCACCAGCACATTGCTCAGTGTACTCTTTCCGGCTCCGTTCTGTCCCATCAGGGCATGCACCTCACCGTCGCGAATCGTGAGGTTGATGCCTTTCAATATCTCTTTGCCATTGATGCTGGCGTGCAGGTCTTTTATCTCTAACATGATATTTAATTTTGAATTTTGAATTCCAATAGCTATCCTACGCTTCCCTCGAGTGAAATAGCTAATAATTTCTGAGCCTCTACGGCAAACTCCATAGGCAGCTTGTTGAGTACCTCCTTTGCATAACCGTTCACAATCAGTCCTACGGCATCTTCCGTAGAGATGCCGCGCTGGTTGCAATAGAATATCTGGTCTTCGCTAATCTTGCTGGTGGTTGCCTCGTGCTCTACAATGGCCGTCTCGTTATGGATATCCATGTAGGGAAACGTATGCGCACCGCACTTATCGCCCAGCAGCAAGGAGTCGCACTGGCTATAGTTGCGGGCATTGTCCGCTTTTTGGGCAACGCGCACCAGACCGCGGTAAGAGTTCTCGCTCCGTCCGGCGGAGATACCTTTGCTGACGATAGTGCTGCGGGTATTCTTTCCGAGATGAATCATCTTCGTACCGGTATCTGCCTGCTGGTAATTATTGGTTACCGCCACGCTGTAAAACTCTGCCGTAGAGTTATCGCCCGAAAGGATACAGGACGGATATTTCCAGGTAATGGCCGAACCGGTTTCCACCTGCGTCCAGGACAGTTTGCTATTTACCCCTTTGCAGTGTCCGCGTTTCGTTACGAAATTATACACGCCGCCTTTGCCTTCGGCATCACCCGGATACCAGTTCTGGACAGTGCTGTACTTCACTTCCGCACGGTCGTGCACCACAATCTCCACAATGGCGGCATGCAGTTGGTTTTCGTCACGCATCGGCGCCGTACATCCCTCCAGGTAGGAAACGTATGAATCATCATCCGCCACAATCAACGTTCTTTCAAACTGTCCGGTATTGCGGGCATTGATACGGAAGTAAGTGGACAACTCCATCGGACAACGTACCCCTTTCGGGATATAGACGAAAGAACCGTCGGAGAACACCGCAGAGTTCAGTGCCGCAAAGAAGTTGTCGCGATAGCCCACTACCGAGCCCAAGTACTTCTGTACCAAATCAGGATGTTCGCGCACTGCTTCGCTGAACGAACAGAAGATGATGCCTTTCTCCATAAGCGTCTCCTTAAAGGTAGTCTTTACGGATACAGAGTCCATTACGGCATCCACCGCCATACCGCTAAGTGCCATCTGCTCTTCCAGAGGAATGCCCAGTTTATTGAATGTCTTGACCAGCTCCGGGTCTACCTCGTCCATGCTCTTGGGTCCGTCCTTCTTCTTGGTAGGGTCGGCATAGTATGAGATAGCCTGATAGTCTATTTCAGGAATACGGAGATGCGCCCATGCAGGCATCTCCAGCGTCAGCCAATGGCGGTACGCTTTCAGGCGGAACTCCAGCAACCACTCGGGTTCTCCTTTTTTCTCGGAAATCAGCCGCACCACATCTTCATTCAAACCACGCTCGATGATGTCTGTGTGCACGTCGGTCGTAAAACCGTACTTGTACTTCTCCTGAGTGAGTTCCTTTACATATTTATTGGGTTCTTCTTGTTGCATTGTTTCTATAATTATAAAATTACAAGTTACGAATCAAACCACATCTCCATTCACAATCTGTTCCGTAACAGCCTTTGCTGCAGGAAAGAATATTCCGGCAAATGACTTCATGGGATAATATAACACCGATTCTTTCTTTTTTGTTTGACTGAGCAGCGTATTGTCCGAATCTATAAATTCGATAACGCCCACCAGCAAACTCACCAGCAGAAGTGCTTTCAGCGCTCCCAGCCCGGAACCCAGCCAACGGTTCAGCCAACCGAGCGACACGGCTTCCATCGCCTTCGTCAGCAGCGAAGCTATCAACGCAAAAGCCAGAGGCACCGCTACCCAGATAGCAATGAATGCCAGCACTTGCGCCACTGTCATTGAATCGGTAATCCTGGAAAACACTTTCTCGGCAACGGAAGCATACAAAGCCTTTGCCGCCACCAGACCGGCAACCAGTCCCAACAAGGTAGCCAACTGCTTTACAAAACCTTTTATAAAACCTACAAGCGCTCCGGCACCGATTATTACCAAGATTATACTATCTACAACAGCCATAACTATATTAAAAAGGCGCGGATTACGCGGACAAACACGGTTTTTCTTAACCAATCCGTGAAATCCGTGTAATCCGCGCCTGAAGATTTTTTATATATTGCTTACAGAGTCTGCTTTACCTCCACTTCTTCGTAAGATTCGATGATGTCTCCTACCTTGATGTCGTTGCAGTTTGTCAGGCTGATACCGCATTCGAAGTTTGTTCCAACTTCCTTCACATCGTCCTTGAAGCGCTTCAATGCATTGATATTTCCTGTGAAGATAACAATACCGTCGCGAATCAGACGAGCCTTGTCGCTGCGTTTCACCTTTCCGGTCTTCACCATGGCACCTGCCACAAGACCCACTTTGGTAATGTTGAATACCTCGCGCACCTCGATAGTTGCCGTCACCTGTTCCTTCAAAGTCGGCGCCAGCATACCTTCCATGGCAGCCTTCACCTCTTCAATGGCATCGTAGATGACAGAGTACTTGCGGATGTCCACACCTTCCTGCTCTGCCAGTTTGGCGGCAGCGCCCGAAGGACGAACCTGGAATCCTACGATAATCGCATCCGAAGCGGCAGCCAGAGATACATCCGATTCGGAGATAGCGCCGACGCCTTTGTGAATAACGTTTACCTGTACCTGTTCGGTAGACAGCTTAATCAACGAGTCGCTCAACGCCTCAACGGAGCCGTCCACGTCACCTTTCACGATGATATTCAGTTCGTGGAAGTCGCCCAATGCCAAACGGCGGCCCACTTCATCCAGCGTCAGCATCTTCTGTGTACGCAGACCTTGCTCACGCTGTAACTGTTCGCGCTTGTTGGCAATTTCACGGGCTTCCTGTTCGGTTTCGATTACATGGAACGTATCTCCGGCAGCCGGTGCACCGTTCAAACCGAGAATCAAAGCCGGTTCCGAAGGACCTGCCTCTTTCATGCGCTGGTTACGTTCGTTGAACATGGCTTTCACCTTACCGTAGCTTGTACCTGCGAGTACAATATCGCCCATCTTCAAAGTACCGTTGGACACGAGTACCGTAGCCACATAACCACGACCCTTATCCAATGAGGACTCGATGATGGAACCGGTAGCGCGACGGTCGGGGTTTGCTTTCAGTTCCAGCATTTCGGCTTCCAGCAATACTTTCTCCATCAAATCGCTTACGCCGATACCTTTCTTGGCTGAAATATCCTGAGACTGGTACTTACCGCCCCATTCCTCAACGAGGAAGTTCATGGCAGCCAGTTCTTCCTTAATCTTATCGGGATTGGCAGTCGGCTTATCAATCTTATTGATAGCGAATACGATAGGCACACCGGCAGCCATGGCATGGTTAATGGCTTCTTTGGTCTGCGGCATCACGTTGTCATCGGCAGCCACAATGATGATGGCGATATCCGTTGCCTTGGCACCGCGGGCACGCATGGCGGTAAACGCTTCGTGACCCGGAGTATCGAGGAACGTAATCTTGCGTCCGTCTTCCAATGTCACGTGGTAAGCACCGATATGCTGCGTGATACCACCCGCCTCACCGGCAATAACATTTGCCTTACGGATATAGTCGAGCAACGAGGTCTTACCGTGGTCTACGTGACCCATCACCGTTACAATCGGAGCACGAGGCTGCAAATCTTCCTCGGCATCTTCTTCCTCAACGATTGCCTGAGCCACTTCCGCACTTACATATTCTGTCTTAAAACCGAATTCTTCCGCTACCAGATTGATTGTTTCCGCATCCAGACGCTGGTTGATGGAAACCATCATACCGATGCTCATACAAGTAGCGATAACCTGCGTAACGGAAATATCCATCATGCTCGCCAACTCATTGGCAGTCACGAACTCGGTCAGCTTCAATATCTTGCTTTCCGCCATTTCCTGGTCTTCCAGCTCCTGCATACGGCTGGATGCCATGTCACGTTTCTCCTTACGGTATTTCGCACCCTTATTCTTGCCTTTGGAAGTCAGGCGTGCCAAAGTTTCCTTTACCTGCTTTGCCACATCCTCTTCACTTACCTCCTGCTTGATTACAGGTTTCTTGAAGCGGTCTTTATTCTTGTTCTTACCGGCTTGTTGGTTATTACCCCCTTGCTGGCCGCCTTTCAGACGATCGTTTCCGCCACGCTGGAAGTTGGATGCATTGTTGATATCCACCTTTTCCTTGTTAATGCGGACGCGCTTTTTCTTGCCGTTGGCATCGTTGCCATCTTTCGTCTTATTATCGTCACGACGAATCTCCTTGATAATGGCTTCCTTCATCAGCTTCTTCTGATCCTGGCGCTGCTTTTCTTTTTCTTCACGCTCTTTCCGCTTTTCCTCTTTCGATTTCTTCTTCGGACGTGTAGACTGATTCAGCGCAGCGAGGTCTATTTGTCCGATGACGTTAATCTTCGATACAAACTCAGGCTGATGTATTTTGAATATTTCTTCTTTTTCTTCTTTATTTTCCGAAACAGCCTCTTCGGTTGCAGCGGGAGCAGGCTCTTCGTTAGAAACCGATACGGGTTCTGCAGCCACCGGCGCAGTTTTTTCTTCTTCTGCCGCCGGAGCAGGTTCAACCACCGGAGCAGGTGTCGGCTCGGGCTGAGGTTCGGGAACGGGTTCCGGTTTCGGAGCCTCAACAACAGGTGCAGGTTCTTCCACCTTTACTTCTTCAACCACCGGCATCTCCGGTTCCACCGCTTCTTCCTCTTTTTCCACAGTATGTTTGCGATTCAGTTTATCCAAATCAATCTTCCCGACAGGCTTAAACTTCGGACGTACATCTTCGGGAACCACAGCCTTTACCACCTCTTCAGTTTTCGGCTTTTCCTGTGCTTCCTTGTCATAACCGTCAATAGCCACCGATGCCTTGTTGCGTTCCTTACTCTGACGTTCCTGAATGAAACGCTCCGTTTTCAATTTAAGATCCTTATCTGTACTAAACTCTTTCACAAGCAAGTCGTACTGCTCGTCGGTAATCTTCGTATTGGGATTTGCTTCAATGGCATATCCCTTCTTTTGCAAGAACTCAACTACCGTCGTGATTCCTACATTTAAATCTCTTGTTACTTTATTTAACCTTATCGTCATACTTTAATTTAATGAATAATGGAGAAAGAAGTGGTGGTTAGTGATTAGCGATTAGGGGTTAGCGATTAGTGTTTAGTGATTAGTGTTTAGTGATGATTTTATTATACATACCAAAAATCACTTATCACTTATCACTAACCCCTAATCACTAATCACTAATTTTCCCCTTCTTCAAACTCCGATTTCAAAATGCGTAATACTTCGTCCACCGTTTCCTCTTCCAGGTCAGTCTTTTCAATCAACATCTCGCGCGGTGCATTCAACACAGCCTTGGCGGTATCAATACCGATAGCCTTGATGGCATCGATTACCCAACCGTCAATCTCATCGCGGAATTCATCCAAGTAGATATCTTCATCCTCTACCGCTTCATCCAATTCGCGGAACACGTCAATGGTGTACTCAGTCAACATACTGGCCAGCTTGATATTCAAACCGCCTTTACCGATAGCCAGCGACACCTCTTCCGGTTTCAGGAAGACTTCCGCCTTGTGCTCTTCCTCGTTCAGACGGATAGAAGAGATTTTGGCAGGGCTGAGGGCACGCTGTATAAACAACTGGATATTCGACGTATAGTTGATGACATCGATATTCTCGTTGCGAAGCTCGCGAACAATACCATGAATACGGCTACCCTTCACACCGACGCAGGCGCCTACCGGGTCGATACGGTCATCGTATGACTCAACGGCAATCTTGGCACGCTCACCGGGAATACGGGCAATCTTCTTGATAGTAATCAGTCCGTCATTGATTTCGGGTACTTCCATCTCGAACAGACGTTGCAGGAAAACGGGCGACGTACGACTCAGGATAATCTTCGGATTATTGTTCTTGTTGTCGACGCGGGCTACCACGGCGCGGGCAGTCTCACCCTTACGGTAGAAGTCGCTCGGAATCTGTTCGGTCTTGGGCAACAGCAATTCATTGCCTTCGTCATCGAGCAGCAACATTTCCTTTTTCCAAATCTGGTAAACCTCTGCATTGATAATAGTACCCACCTTATCAATGTATTTATTGTAAATACTGTCTTTTTCCAGTTCCAAAATCTTGGAAGCCAATGTCTGGCGCAAGTTCAGAATAGCACGGCGGCCGAACTTCGCAAAGTTCACCTCATCCGTCACTTCCTCTCCCACCTCGTACGAAGCGTCAATCTTCCGGGCTTCGCTCAAAGAAATCTGCAGGTTCGGGTTTTCAAGGTCCTCATCCGCCACAACTTCACGATTACGCCATATTTCGAAGTCACCCTTGTCCGGGTTCACAATCACGTCGTAATTCTCATCGGTTCCGAACATCTTTGCAATCACACTGCGGAACGACTCTTCGAGCACGCTCACCATGGTGGTTCTATCAATATTCTTCAGTTCTTTAAATTCCGAAAAGGTATCTATCAAGCTGATAGTTTCTTCTTTCTTGGCCATAGTCTTATTTAAAACTAATTAAGTATTTAGTATATTTTATCTCTTCGTATGCAAAGGTCAGGTCCTCATCCACCATTTTAGGACGCTTGGCTCCCTCCTCTTTCACTTTCTTCTGAACAGTAACGGTGAACTGCCGCTCGTCGGCATCTTTCAACACTCCGCAATGCTTGCGGCCGTCTTTTGCCAATACTTCCACTTCCTTGCCGATGTGGTTGACGTACTGTTGCAGCACTTTAAACGGTTGTCCGATACCGGCGGAACCGACTTCCAGTTCGTAATCCTCATCCTCACGATTCAACCGGGACTCTATGTAGCGGCTCAACTCTACACAATCCTCAATCCAAACACCTTCTTTGTGGTCTATCTCCACCACAATCTTGTCATCCGGGCTGATTATGACTTCCACCAGGAAGTACTCCTTATCTTCCAGCCACTCGTCTACAATCTGACAAACTGTTTTCTTTTCTATCATAGATTAACCATTAGGAACAAAAAAGAGGAGCTCAATCGCCCCTCCACCTTTCATCCGTTTCGGTTGCAAAGATATAAATAATCTGTTCGACTACAAAATAATAGGAGAAAAAAAGAATATTTAGCACTCCTGCCCGAATTTATCTTCCATTCAAAATTAATCACTACATTTGCAGGGTTCTTTAAACTCAATCGTCATGGTACATCACCTGAATACCAACAAACAGTTTATGATAGGCAACGGCATCCTTGCTTTTGCCGTAATATTCGTTGTCGTTATCTTCGTCTACATGAGCATGCGCCTGCAACGGCAGAAAGAGGGCGAACGCCACTTTGCCGAAACCTACAACATCACTTTGGTGAAAGGCTTTGCCGGCGATTCCATCTCCATTCTTCTCAATGACAGCGTGCTGGCAGACCGGTGCATCGGTGAAGAGCCTTTCAATATCGAGGTAAAACGGTTTGCCGAGCAAAGCGCACTGATGATAGTGGACAAGGCAACCGACAGACTTTCTCTGTTTGAGTTGAGCGAAAAAGGCGGTAACTATCGTTTTGAAAAAGACGGCGATGAAGTGAAACTGTTGGCACAGTAGCCCGCTTCCGTGCCTCTCCCACTATAATCGGCCTGCTTCAGAAGTCTGTCCTATACTTTCTCAGCTCGCTGCGCAGCAGTTGCGCCTTGCCATCCGTCATGCCATCAAGCAACGCCCAAAAGCGCTCGCCATGATTCATTTCACGGGTATGCGCCAACTCGTGCAGCAGCACATAGTCTATCAAGTGTTTGGGCAATAGGACAAGGAAATAGGACAGATTGATGTTTCCACGGGCGGAACAACTTCCCCAACGCCCGCTGCTGGAGTTTATTTTCACACTCTTATAAGGAAGATTATGCCGCAACGAGAGTGCATAAAGCCGAGGCGGAAGAATAATCTTGGCATTACGCCGCAAGGCTTCCTCAATCACTTTACGCAGCCAAGCCTGCAACTCCTTATTTGAGAAGTCTGCATCCGGCGGACAGATAATCTGCATCTCCCCCAGTTCCGAGCGCGAAAGGAAACGGTCGCGTTCTCCGCCGACCAAACTCAACTTGAAGAATTCCGTATCAATCCGATAACCCAAGTCAATCAGCGGACGGCTTTGCTTCTCTCGGGCGGCCCTCAACCGGGGACGCAGTTGCTCCACAGCATTCTTTACCTCCCCGATGGTTGTGCCCGGCGGAACAGTTACATGAATGGCATCCTCACGCGTACGAAAAGTCAGACGCCGGGCACGGACATTCACCCGTACCAACAAACGTCCCAGCTCCTTATCCTCTAAAACATGCTCCGTTATCATCTGTTCTTTCCTCCTTGAAATAAGGGCAAAAGAACGAAGAATCGTCCGAAAAAGCAAACGGCTGTCTACCAAAAACGAACAATGTGTTCAAAAGCGGACACCGTATTCTCTTCATTACATCCTAATAAACAAAGATTTATGCTTATGGCATAGAATTTGAATAAGAACCGGCAACAAGAAGTTCCCGGTAAAAAGTCATAATCCCCTGCAACTTTTTGAGAGAAGATTACGTCTAACAAACAAGAACACTTAAAATACATTGAACATGAAAACATTAACAGCAATCATCGTATCAGGCATCTTCGCATTAAGCGCAACAGCCTGCACGTGCAACTCCGGTCTGTTTGGCGGAAAAACAGTCAAAGCCAGCAGGAACTATGTAACCAAGAATATCAAAGTAGACAACTTCACCGGTCTGAACCTGGCAGGCAGCCCGAATGTTACTTACACCCAAAAGGCGGGAAAACCCGAAGTGGAAGTGTATACTTCCGACAATATCGTAGACCTTCTGGATATCAATGTTGTTAACAACACCTTGAATATCAAGTTCAAGAAAGGTATCAACGTATCTTACAACAAGCTGGAGATACGCGTCTCTTCCGAGACACTCAACAACATCTCCGTTGCCGGCTCTGGTAATGTAGAGTTAGCCAACGGACTGAAAACAGACAACCTGAAAGTATCCGTAGCGGGTTCGGGAGACATCGACGCGGACAACATAACCTGCACCGGCAATCTTAACGTATCCGTGGCAGGGTCGGGCGACATAGAAGGCAGCAACATCACTTGCGCCAATCTCACGGCATCCATAGCCGGTTCCGGAGATTTGAAGCTTGACAACGTATCGGCCGCCGGCACCGAAGCCTCCGTCTCAGGATCGGGCACGGCAATATTGACGGGAACTTCCCAGGAAGCCGATTACCGTGTAGCGGGTTCGGGCGACCTGTTTGCATCCGGTCTGCAGGCAAAACGCGTTTCGGCAAGCGTATCCGGTTCGGGAGACATCAAATGCCACGCCACCGACTTCCTGAAAGCACGTACCAGCGGCAGCGGAAACATCGGTTATAAGGGCAACCCGGAACTGGACTTCCCCAAAAAGGGATTATACAAACTTTGATTCCACATATACTGCAGGGGGGCAACTTTCCGCTCCCCCAACAATAATAAAAGGGACGCTGCATCACGCGGCGTCCCATTTATCTTAGTTAGTTTCTATAAAATTTTGAGAGAATTGAAACTTCACAGCCTCTGTTTTTGTTTTAATAAAAGCACACTAACTATATTATATTTAAAGCAAATGAAAATGTTATTTTAAAAGCAAATGAAAATATCTACTGTCTGTTTTCCTTCTCCTTGCTTACACGGTGCAGACTATCCAATATCTGCTTCTCGTGCGTTGCGGCCCTATCCCCCGAAAGGGCGACCGACGGAGCGGAAATTTGTTTGCCGATAGTATCGGCGGCAGCCACCTCTCTTACATCGGCAAAGAACGAATGTTGCATCACATTGCCCAATGAAAGCACCACTGCCACTGCGGCTGCGGCTTTAAACAACGGCATGAAGCGCGCCGTCAATGTCATGCGCCTGGCCTTCACAACCGGAGCTTCAATCTCGGCAAGCACCCGTGCATCGAAATCCGCGCCCAGATGTTCTTCCTGCTGAAGTTGCTGATATACAAACAAATCCTTATAACGCGACAAGTGTTCGGGAACGTCCTCTTCTGTAAAGAAAGTACGCAACTGCGCTTCTTCCTCAAGCGAAGTCTCACACTGCCAATAACGTTCTAATAGTTGTTCTATATATTTAAAGTCCATAACCTTCTATATCAATAAACCGTTGTTTAACCTTTTGCCTTGCCCTGAAGAGATTCACTTTCACCTGTTCCTCTGTCAGACTCAGGACAACCGCAATCTCCTTGTAGCTCTTACCTTCCACATCCCTCAGCTGCATAATCAACCGCTGCTTTTCGGGAAGTTCGTTTATCAGGCGGTGTATCAGAGCCATTCGTTCTTTATTCACCAGCCTTTCGTAAGGGCCCGATGCTTCGGAAGCCTCTTCCATATCGGGGGTAAGTTCCACCGCTCGGGCGTCTTTCCTTTCGCTGCGGTCTATCGCCAGATTCCTTGCCACTGTCAGGCAATAGGCTTCGACAGAACCGAACTGCGTCCACTCGTCGCGCTTGTTCCATACCCTAATCAACGTTTCCTGCACAACATCTTCCGCTTCCGCCCGGTCGGATGTAATCCTCAGGGCCAACCGAAAGAGCTTGTCTTTCAGAGGGAGAATGTCATTACGAAAACTGATTTCCTGCATCTCTAATTAATTGACGGTTCAGCAAACGGAAAGTTACAGTCTGCCACCACTTTTTTTTGATTTATTTTTTGATACGGGTTCCGCCATCACTGTTTATAGCTGAGGCTAAGGTGATTACAACTTCCGTGACTCCGGCATTCAAAGCCTCGAAAGAATTCTCCAGCTTGGGAATCATGCCGCCCTGGATAACCCCTTCGGCAACATACTGCTTAAATTCTTCCGGAGTAATCCGGGAAATCACGCTGTCGTCGTCATTCTCGTTGCGCAGCACGCCTTTTTTCTCGAAGCAATATACCAGCGTCACGTCAAACTGTCCGGACAAGGCTTTGGCCGTTTCTCCGGCAATCGTATCGGCATTCGTATTCAGCATGTGTCCCTCGCCGTCGTGTGTCAGCGGGGCCATTACCGGAACAACGCCTTTATGGATGAGTTCGCTCAGGAACGCTCCGTTCACCTGCTTCACATCGCCCACGAAACCATAGTCCACCTCCTTTACCGGACGCTTCGCGGAACGGATCACGTCCATGTCCGCACCCGTCAGGCCGAGCGCATTCACGCCTCGTGCCTGCAAACCGGCCACTATGTTCTTGTTCACCAGTCCGCCATACACCATTGTCACCACCTTCAAAGTCTCGGCATCGGTGATGCGGCGTCCATTCACCATTTTGCTTTCAATACCCAACAGGGCTGCGATTTTCGTTGCCGAACGTCCGCCGCCGTGCACCAGGACTTTATATCCTTCGATGGCGGCAAAGTCATCCAACAACTTGCAGAGGGTGGCTTCCTCTTCCACGATTTTGCCACCCACCTTGATTACAGTCAGTTTCTCTCTCATTATTCCAAATATGTGTATCCGTACAAACCGGAACGGTAATTAGACAAAAATTCCTTGCCTTCTTCCAGGGAGATGCGTCCTTCCTTTACCGACTGGCTCACCCAGGTCTCCAACGTACGCACCAGCTTCTTCGGACTGTACTGCACGTAATCCAGCACTTCCGCCACCGTCTCACCGTCGATAACCTGCTCTATCGTATACCCCTTATCGCTCACGGATACATGCACCGCATTCGTATCGCCGAACAGATTGTGCATATCGCCGAGAATTTCCTGATAGGCGCCCACCAGGAACACACCCACATAATAGGGTTCCTTACTCTTCAAGGAGTGTACCGGCAAGTAATGGGACACGTTCTTGGTAGAGATAAAGTTGGCAATCTTACCGTCCGAATCGCAGGTAATGTCCTGCAGGGTAGCCGTCCGGTCCGGCCGTTCGTCCAGACGCTGGATAGGCATGATGGGGAATATCTGGTCTATCGCCCAGGAGTCCGGCAGGGACTGGAAGAGCGAGAAGTTACAGAAATACTTATCCGCCAGCAGTTTGGGGAGACCGCGGAATTCATCGGGCGCATGCTTCAGTCCGCCGGCTATCTGGTTCACTTCGCGCATGATAGACCAATACAGCCGCTCAATTTTGGCGCGGGTCTGCAGGTCCACGATGCCGTGGCTGAACAAATCGAGCGCCTCTTCGCGTATCTGCTGCGCATCGTGCCAGGCTTCCAGCATCCTGTTCTGGTTCAGTGTATCCCAAATGCCGTAAAGCTCCCGCAAGAGTTCGTGGTCATTTTCGGTCACCTCTTCATCGTCGTCCCATTCGGGCAGATTGGTGGTTTCCAGCACCTCGAATATAAGTACGGAATGATGCGCCGTCAAAGCGCGTCCGCTCTCCGTAATGATATTGGGATGGGGAATGCCGTTCTTGTCGCTGGCATCCACCAGAGTAGAAATGGAGTCGTTCACATACTCCTGGATGGAATAGTTCACGCTGCCCTCGCTGTTGGACGAGCGCGTTCCGTCATAATCCACTCCCAGGCCGCCGCCGATGTCCACAAATTCCACGTTGAATCCCATGTTGTGCAACTGCACATAGAACTGCGACGCTTCACGCAGAGCGGTTTTGATACGACGGATTTTCGTTACCTGGCTTCCGATGTGGAAATGTATCAGCTTCAGGCAGTCCTGCATGCCTTTACTTGCCATGAAGTCGAGCGCTTCGAGCAATTCGCTGGACGACAGTCCGAACTTGCTTGCATCACCGCCCGAATCTTCCCACTTGCCGCTTCCCGACGAAGCCAGCTTGATACGTATGCCGATATTGGGCTTTACATTCAACTGCTTCGCCATTTTGGCTATCAGCTTCAGCTCATTCATTTTCTCTACTACGAGAAAGATGCGTTTTCCCATCTTCTGCGCCAGCAAAGCAAGCTCTATGTAACTCTCATCCTTGTATCCGTTGCAGATAATCAGCGAGTCGGAGTCCATATTGATGGCAATCACCGCATGCAGTTCGGGTTTGGAGCCTGCTTCCAGTCCGAGATTGAATTTCTTGCCGTGGCTGATAATCTCCTCGACCACCGGACGCATCTGATTCACCTTAATAGGATAGATAATAAAATTCTCCGCCTTGTAGCCGTACTCTTCCGCCGCTTGTCTGAAACAACAGGAAATCTTCTCAATCCGGTTGTCAAGAATGTCGGGAAAGCGCACCAGCATGGGCGCCGTCACGTCACGCAGTTGCAATTCGTCGACCAGGTCTTTCAAATCGACGCCGACGCCGTCTTTACGCGGTGTTACTACAACATGACCTTTGTCATTGATACCAAAGTACGAAGTGCCCCAACCTGTAATGTTGTACAGCTCTTCCGAATCTTCAATACGCCATTTTCTCATTTCTTGTTACTCTGCTGTTTTAGTAGTTTATTTATAAAAAAGGGGTACAAAAATACATATAAATCTGGAACATCTTGCCTTTTAGGGCGAAAAACACACATTTACAAGAGATTAAATGCCCAGCAGGCTACGCAACTGCTGCACGGACCCGGCAATCTGCCGTCTGCTTTCCAGATGTCCTGCATCGAAACGGTAGCGGGCTTGCACGTAGAAAGGGGCGCGTTTCTCCAATGCGTCCGCAATAAAGGCGCGCAGCTCCTCGTCCGTCTTTCCCTGCAGGATGGGGCGCTGATGGGTTGCCACCCGCAAACGGTTGAACAGTATATCGGGATGTACATCCAGGAACACGGTTTGCCCGTGTCCGTTCATGTAGTCCATATTGTCGAAGAAACAGGGCGTGCCGCCGCCGGTCGAGATAATGACATCCTCAAACTCGGACACCTCGTGCAGCATATTCCGCTCCAATTCACGAAAAGAGGCCTCTCCCCGCTCGACGAACAGTTCACGGATGGATTTGTGAAAACGTTCCTCGATGTACCAGTCCAAATCAATGAAAGGTACATTCAGTTCGCGGGCAAAAGCCTTTCCCAAAGTTGTTTTACCGGCTCCCATGTAACCGGTCAGAAAGATACGTATCATAGTTGCTTACCGTTTGTGTACAAAGATAAGCAATTCTACAGTGAGACTACCTCACAATCAGCGGAAAATTTTAATCCGCTCGCTCAACTCCCCGAACTCCTTTTCGCCGGGTTCGGCAGTGGGCGTGCCAAAAGGCATTTCGGCTATCAGCATCCAGCTATCCGGCAAGTTCCAGGTACGTCGCACCTCGTCGTCAATCAGCGGGTTGTAATGCTGCAAGGAAGCTCCCAAACCTGCGTCTTCCAGCATGGTCCAGACAGCCAGCTGGTGCATGGCCGATGTATGCTGTGACCAAGTCGGGAAGTTTTCGCTGTAAGAGGGAAACACATCCTGCAATTTCTTTACAACCGTCGTGTCCTCAAAATAAAGCACAGTGCCATGCCCGGCAGCAAAGCAGCCGTCAATCTTGGCTTCCGTCTTTGCAAAAGCCTCAGGCGAAATGCGCTGCTTCAACGTATTTTTTACAATATCCCATAGTTTCTTATGCTCGTCGCCCAGCAGCAGGACGATTCTTGTTGACTGCGAATTAAAGGCCGACGGCACGTTCTTCACCGCCATACGGATAATATGCACCACTTCCTCATCCAAAACAGGAGAGTCGCTACCTATGGAATAATAACTGCGCCGGTGTTCCAACGCTTCTGCAAATGTTCTCTTCATATCTTTTTATTTTATTGTCTGTTCTTACTAAGAATAAATGAGTTATATAAAATTACAAAGTCAAGGAATTGGACCGATACTCTTTTTTTACTTCCCACTTCTCCTCAATTTAAAAGAACAAGCGAACGGAGCCGATTGTTCGCATTTGTGAAATATATTCGTACCTTTGCCGCAGTTATGAAAAAAGAGAAATTCTACGTTGTATGGGCAGGCGTCACTCCGGGCATTTATACATCCTGGACCGAATGCCAGCTACAGACCAAAGGCTATGAGGGGGCAAAGTTCAAATCGTTCGACACCCGCGAGGAAGCAGAGCAGGCCTTTGCCGCTTCACCCTACGATTACATCAAGCGCAATACATCCGCAGGCAGCACGCCATCCAAGCCGTCTCAAAATGCAGACGCTCCCTACCCCGCCGCCGTCCTTGAAAACAGCCTTGCCGTAGATGCCGCATGCAGCGGAAATCCCGGAGCAATGGAGTACCGGGGGGTACACGTTGCCAGCCGCCAGCAGGTTTTCCACTACGGTCCCGTGTACGGCACCAACAACATCGGAGAGTTTCTTGCCATCGTGCACGGCCTTGCCCTGCTGAAGCAAAAGGGCTTTGACATGCCTATTTACAGCGACAGCGTCAATGCCATCGGTTGGGTGAAACAGAAGAAATGCAAGACCAAGCTACCCCGCGACTCCAGAACCGAACAACTTTTCCTGCTGATAGAGCGCGCCGAGAAATGGCTGCGTGAAAACACCTACTCCACCCCTATCCTGAAATGGGAAACCAGGCAATGGGGAGAAATACCCGCGGACTTCGGAAGAAAATAGCAGGGCGGAACACCCATATCCCCATGACAAAACCCTCGCATACACGGGGGATAATGTCGTTATGCCACTACAGAAACAGCCTTATCCTTCTACTGAAACTTCGTCCCTCAATTGCGGGCCCGACAGCCCGCATACGGCAACCGTACGGCCCGCAGCCGGCAACCGGGGAGCCCGCAATTGAAAAACGAGGTTTTGCATCAGGCTTTCCTATATTATACATGCGCCAAAACGACAAAACCAACGGGCAACAGTCACATTAAAACGCAGAGATTGGGATGCTCCGCCCCTGAAAACAGAGGATTTTAACCGCTGTTAACACGTTCTGCATCATGCGCGTTTTGTAGCTGTATATAAGCATTTTACAACAGAAAAGAAGGGTAAAAATGACGACAGAGGGTGACGACCAACAATTTGTCATCACGCTCGTCACCGTTGTCAACAGTTCCTCTATCCCTTTCCGGGACAGGGATAGAGCGCTACAGGTGATGAGTGACGAGAAAAAACGAAAAACAACACAGAGGGGGTATTATCCCAAAGATTGCATATCATTCAGCTTTTTATAGTAGCCATCTTTGGCAAGCAACTCCTCGTGCCTGCCGCGTTCTACGATTTCGCCCTCGTAGAGCACGCAGATTTCATCCGCATTCCTGATTGTGGAAAGACGGTGCGCAATGGCAATCGTGGTGCGGGTTTTCATCAACCGCTCCAAAGCTTCCTGTACCAGACGTTCCGACTCCGTATCGAGTGCGGAGGTGGCCTCATCCAGAATCAGTATGGGAGGATTCTTGAGAATGGCGCGGGCAATGCTGATGCGCTGGCGTTGTCCGCCGGAAAGCTTGCCGCCACGGTCGCCGATATTGGTATCGTAACCTTTCTCGGTGTCCATAATGAAATCGTGGGCATTGGCTATCTTGGCAGCTTCCACAACCTGCTCCATGGTGGCATTCTCTACACCGAAAGCAATGTTATTGAAGAATGTGTCATTAAAGAGAATGGCTTCCTGATTGACGTTTCCTATCAGGCCGCGCAAATCGGCGATGCGCGCATCCTTGATATCAAGACCGTCTATCAGTATCTTGCCCGATTGTACATCGTGGTAGCGGGGCAGCAAATCCACCAACGTGGATTTTCCGGAACCGGATTGTCCTACCAGTGCGATAGTCTTGCCTTTGGGCACGGTCAGGTTGATATGCTTCAATACCTGGCGGGAACCGTCGTAGCTGAAGCTGATGTCCTTGAATTCCACCTTGTCATCCAGCGAGACGAGCTGCTTCGGCCGGGCAGGTTCTTTAATGGGATTCTCCGCAAAGAGTATCTTGTCGATACGCTCCATGGAGGCAAGTCCTTTGGGAATGTTGTATCCGGCTTTGGAGAATTCCTTCAACGGGTTGATAACACTGTACAGTATCACCAAGTAGTAAATGAACGAGGGGGCGTCTATAGTAGCGCTGTTGCTCAGAATCAACGTGCCGCCGAACCACAGCACGATAACGATGACGCATGTACCCAGAAACTCGCTCATGGGATGCGCCAATGCCTGACGGGTGGCTACCCGGTTGATAGCATCGCGGTATTCGTTGCTGCACTTATTGAAACGCTCCATCATCTTGTTTTCGGCAATGAAGGCTTTAATGATACGTAACCCGCCCAGGGTTTCTTCCAACTGCGACATAGTATCGCTCCACTTTGCCTGCGCATCCAGCGACTGCCGTTTCAGTTTCTTGCCTACCGTGCCCATTACCCAGCCCATGCCCGGAAGCACCAGCAGCGTGAACAGCGTCAGCTGCCAACTGATGGCTATCAATGTGCCGAAATAGGCTATAATCAGTATCGGGTTCTTTATCAGCATATCCAGCGAGCTGGTAACGGATGTCTCCACCTCGGTAACGTCGCCGCTCATGCGGGCTATGATATCGCCTTTCCGTTCCTCGGAAAAGAAACTCAGCGGCAGGTGCAGCACCTTATTATATACTTGCGCACGGATGTCGCGCACCACGCCCGTGCGGAGAGGAATCATCACGGCGGAAGAGGCGAAATAGGAGAATGCTTTCAGCAGGGTCATCACCGCCAGAAAGACGCCTAAAATCAGCAATGTCAATGAGCCGCCCTGCGAGGCTATCATCTCGGTGACGTAATAATAGAAGTTGTTGACCGCTATGTCTTTCATGTTGATTCCTGCCGCATCCCAGGGAATGAACTCGTAGGTCTTGGTATCCATCTTGAAAAGTATCTGAAGGATAGGGATAATCAGGGCGAAAGAGAATATGTTCAGAATTGCCGATAGCAGGTTCAGGAACAATGCCCATATCAGATATTTCTTGTAAGGCGGAACAAAACGCCGCAGGAGTCGGAAGAATTCTTTCATTCGGTCAAACAGTTAATTCATTACGTTCGTATCGGGCGCAAAGATAGCACAAAGCAGGGGGAGAATAAAACGAACAGGTTCTTTTTTGCGCGCCGGGCGGATAAAAACCAGCCGATTGCATGTGAAACGGCTGTTTTTATCAAAACGCGGCACAATAACCGGTACTTTTTCTGCAATCCGATAATAATTGTGTAGCTTTGTAGCTGGATAAAAACAACGCTAAAGAAGAATGAAACCATACGATTACCTGATTGTAGGCAGCGGCCTGTTCGGAGCCGTGTTTGCCCATGAGGCTCATAAAGCCGGAAAGAGATGTCTGGTGATAGAGAAACGTCCACACACCGGCGGCAATATCTACTGCGAAGAGGTAGACGGCATCAACGTGCATAAATACGGTGCGCATATTTTTCATACAGACAACAGGGAAGTATGGAATTATGTGAACCGGCTTGTAGAATTCAACAGATACACCAACTCTCCGATTGCCAATTATAAAGGCAAACTGTATAACCTGCCTTTCAACATGAACACTTTCTACCAATTGTGGGGAGTGCGTACTCCGGCAGAGGCCCGGACAAAGATACAGGAACAGTGCAAGGAATACGAGCATATAACCCACCCGCAAAACCTGGAAGAACAGGCACTGAAACTTTGCGGAAAGGACATCTACCGGCAACTGATAAAAGGATACACGGAGAAACAGTGGGGACGCCCGGCAACAGAGCTTCCGGCATTTATCATCCGGCGCATTCCGTTCCGGTTTATCTTCGACAACAACTACTTCAACGACCCGTATCAGGGCATTCCCATGGGAGGATATAACCGTTTAATCGGTGCCTTGCTGGAGAACATCGAGGTGCGCACCGGAACCGATTACATGGCGCACCGCAAAGAGCTGGACGCTTTGGCGGAGAAGGTGCTCTACACCGGCTGCATAGACGAATACTTCGATTATGCATGCGGACATCTGGAATATCGCAGCCTGCGATTCGAACACAGACACCTCACGGATATAGAAGACTTTCAAGGCAATGCAGTCGTGAACTATACCGACCGCGAAACTCCTTATACCCGTGTCATCGAACACAAGCACTTTGAGTTCGGCAAACAGCGTTCTACCGTCATCACCTATGAATATCCCGATGATTTTGAACAGGGGAAAGAGCCTTATTATCCGGTAAACGACGAAAAGAACAGCCTGATTTTCAGGAAATATCAAGAACTTGCACAGCAACAGGAGCGAGTGCTGTTCGGTGGCAGACTGGCGCAATATACGTATGCAGACATGGACGATACGGTGGCAGCGGCATTAAAGCTGTGGGAAAAAGAGAGTTTATGATTCCGCCTTACTTACCCGCACTTACGAGAAATTGCCAAAGCCTCCAGTGCGGATAACGCCAGAATGTATAACGGGTATCATGGATATCTGCAAGCAGCTCTTTCACAAAAGCAGAAGTCCGCAGCTCTTCAACCGTATTGTCTTTTTGCGCACACCGCAGAATGCGGCGCAGCATCCTCAGCCTGCGGTAAATCATTACAGGCATATAGCGGGCATGTTCTTCTTCGGGAATGGACGACAACCTCTCCTTATGGAAGATGTGCTCGTAATCAGCCGTAAGTTTGAATACATGCGTTATATTCCCGCCATGTTGTATATAGTTATAGACACTGTTTCCGCCAACCAGACGTACCGGCTTGGATGACGCAAATGCCAACCGCAGGTTCATAAGCATGTCTTCTCCCATCACAATCTCCCGGGGTGTACGTAGCGTGTACTCATCAAACAACGTGCGCCTGAACAGCTTTCCGCACGTAGCCGAAATGTTGTACCTGCCCTTGATTAAAAGCTTACGGTAACAAGCCGGCGAAAGCCTGTTTACCCCCCACAAGCGCTTTTTCCTGCAAAAACCGACTACAATATCCGTATCTTCCGACGTTGCTTGAAACAAACGCTGCAAAGCGTCGGCAGGCATGGTATCATCAGAGTCGACAAAGACTACCCATTCTCCTGTTGCCAGCTCCACCCCTTTTTGACGCGCATAGGCTGCTCCGCCATTTTGCACATGCAATACTCTGATGCGAGTATCCTTTTCCGCCAGTTCGTCGCACAGAAGCCCGGTGCCATCCGTACTTCCGTCATCGACCAGACATATCTCGAAATCTTCAAAAGACTGTGCAAGCAAACTTTTTATGCATACAGTCAGGAAATTTTTCCGATTATAAACAGGTATTACAATAGAAACTTTTACCATCTCACTTAATCAGTTATCAAACAGCTTCATAGGATACGTCCCGGGCAGCGGGCTGCTACTTGCCGAGGTTCACATATTTGGGTTTTCTAAGCCCCAACAAATAAGGCACGCACTTAATGTACCTTTTTAAACGCTCTTTTACAGAAGAAAGCGGCCGTTTCCCTTTCCAGGGCGTCATATCCAGGTATTTATAGTATTCATTCCTCAACGGATGCATACTGTCATAATTCCAGGGCTTCTTGTTGGTATAATGCAGAATGACAGGATGCAGCAGTTCTTCACGGAAAGCCTGCCAGTCGACCACCCGTTTGTCAATGCCGTAGCGATAAAAGCCATCCTGCATGTTCCACTTCAAAGGAACAAAGACCTTGTCCTTGCATAGGACGACATTCAGCAAATCCTGGTCATTAAACTGGATGCGCTCCGGATAAGTCTCGAAATACCGCACACACTGCACATCGACCTTATGTTTCCGCCAGTAATCAAGATTAATCAGCAGCACCCCCGCATTGAAATACGAGCAGGACTTATCATAGTGCAAGCGTTCGTAACGCTCATCCTCATCCTTGCCGATATCTTCGACACAAGCCGCACCGCACCCGGACAAATCCGTGTTCCAGAATTCGGAAATATCTCCCAATATTACAATATCGCAGTCCAGGTAAAGTACTTTCTCCAAACTCTCGGGCAGAATAGATGAAAACATGCAACGGTAATAAGTTGCCATGGAAATCCGCTTGCCGAACTTTTTTATGGAAAAGCATTGCAACAGATCTTTCGGAGGATAGTAGAAGCAGACTTCATTGCCATAAGGAGCAGCCAGATTGCGTAGAATAGCCTGATCCGCTTCCGAAAGGTACGGAGCTACAATATGCACACAAATATCGGCACGCTTATTATTCTCAAACAGAGAAACCAGCGTAACAGCACAGTGCTGTATAAAATTAGCATCAATATTACAAGCAATATGTATCATACAATGGTGTTAACAATTTGACGTTTGTTTGGTTACCTGAAAATATTTATCCATTACAAGCAATGAAATCAGCCGTTCGCGTCCGGCATCGAAAAATTGGGAAACATATTCATGGGCATGCTCGACAATCTGTTCCGCCTCTGCCGGATGAGCGATGTAATAGTTCAGTTTCTCCTCCAAATCGGAAAGGTCATCCTTAATCTCAATATAGTGATAATCGGGAATCAGCTTTCCTTCCATAAACCAGGTTTCACAGGTAGGACGCGTCATTACGGCAATGGAGTTGGACGACATTACCCATTTCAGATTGGAGGCGACATCGTTACCCTCGAGCGCCATGATAAATTTATAATCAAGATGCTCACGGATTGTTTTCTTAGGAGTCATCCACTCCTCAGGATAACCTTCGTTCCTGCCCACCACGCCGCAATCGCAAATGGATGAGCCAAAATATTTTTGAAGGAACTTCTCACGAATGCGGCTAAGGCGAATCTTGCCGCGAAATATAGCCTGATTGCGTTTTTGTGAAAAAGGCACAGGATCGTTCAGAAATATAAAATGACGCAGTTTGTCCAGTTTAAGCACAACCGAATACGCATTGTCCTCCTTCAGCAGCCGGCTCTTTACAATCGAAGGGTATTCGGGAGTAAAATATACGTCACCGGGAATATAGCTGATGCGCAGTTGGCGGTCAAACCAACGGGCCACATCCTGCAAATCAAAATAATATGCCTTGTGAAACGTAGACGGACGGAAATTCTTTATCTTGTCCAGATAGACATAATAGCTATGCTTATGCTCATGCAATATTGTATCGGGCAGGCCTACCGGATACTGCATCTTATTATAATAATTCACCCTTTCATAAATGTAATCCTTATCAGGCCGCGCCTCCACTTGTGCCAAACAGCTCTTTCTCCGGATTCTGAAAAAGCAATCGGGTATGCACCGCTTCAAATATCCCTTTAAAAAGAAGAATACCTTCGGGGGCTTGCCGCTACGAAGCTTATACAACAGACTATCACTCATCTAATACCGTTTTATGGTCAAAAGAAATGTTTTTTAAACGTTCGTTTAAAAAACACAAAGATAAAAGTTATTTCCTATCTAAAAAATATTGTGACTCGTTTTTTTCGCATTTACGGATAAAAATGTATCAATCTGAGGATACGCACATATAATACAGTTATAAATATATACAAATAGAAACAATTTAAAATCGTTTGAAAAGATGTTTTTTAAACGAACGTTTAAAAAACATTTTCCTCAAAAACAGAGATATGAGATTTATTAAAATGACCGGCGGACTGGGCAATCAAATGTTTATCTATGCCTTCTATATGCGGATGAAAAAACATTACAGCAACACCCGGATTGATTTATCCGATATGGTGCACTACAAAGCCCATAACGGCTATGAGCTGCATCGGATTTTCAATCTTCCTCCAATAGAATTCCGTATCAACCAACCCTTAAAAAAGGTTATTGAATTTCTCTTTTTCAAGAAAATCTATGAACGCAAGCAAGTCACGTCAAGTCTTGTTCCATATGATAAAAAGTATTTCTGGCCTCTATTATATTTCAAGGGTTTCTATCAGTCGGAACGTTTTTTTGCCGACATGGCAGACGATATACGCAAGGCTTTTACATTCAATCCGCGCCTGTCCAACAAGAAAACAAAGGAAATGTCCGAACAGATAGACCATGATGAGAATGCGGTTTCCATACATGTACGCCGGGGAGATTACCTGGAACCCAAATATTGGAAAACAACCGGCTGTGTATGCCAACTGCCTTATTACCTCAACGCCATAGCCGAAATGAACAAACGGATAAGCCAGCCCTCCTACTATGTTTTCTCGGACGACATTGCCTGGGTGAAAGAAAACCTGCCGTTGCCAAAAGCCTTCTTTATCGACTGGAACAAAGGTACAGAAAGCTGGCAGGATATGATGCTGATGAGCCGCTGCCGTCACCACATTATCTGTAACAGTACGTTCAGCTGGTGGGGAGCATGGCTGAACCCGCGGGAAAATAAAACCGTCATCATGCCCGAACGCTGGTTCCGGCATTGCGAAACACCGGACATCTGTCCCGACAAATGGATAAAAGTACCGATTAATCAACCTGACAGCATACAATAAATTATGAAAATTGGTATTCTTTATGTGGGTATCGGAAAATATATCCGACTTTGGGATAAGTTCTATTCCAGTTGCGAATCGATGTTTCTTCCTCAATATGAAAAGAAATACTTCATATTCACCGATTATCCGTTAAAAAGCAGCACTAATGTACAAGTTTCGTTCCAGGAAGATTTGGGCTGGCCCAAAAATGTCCTGTTCCGCTACCAAATGTTCCTAAGGCACAAAGAAGAACTCAAACATTTTGATTATCTGTTCTTTTTCAATGGCAATACAGAGTTTCTGCAAATAATAACCCCCGAAGAATTTTTACCGACCGAGAAAGAGGCATTGACCGGTTTGGAATGGCACACCTATAGAAACAAACCATTGCGAAAATATCATTATGAGCGAAGAAAAAATTCACAAGCATACATACCATACAACAGCGGCGAGCACTATTATCAAGGCGGACTAATCGGCGGTGAGAGCAAGGCCTATATCGAACTGTTAGAACAATGCAGCCTTATGACGGAAACCGACTTAAAAAGAAACATCACAGCACGCTGGCATGATGAATCTTACCTGAACAAATATCTGCTGGATAAGCAAATTAAAATTCTGAGTACAGAATATGGCCGCCCACAAGAATGGACGGTTCCCCCAACTCCCAAAATAATATTCCGGGATAAGAACACCATCTTGGGAGCATCCTATATCTGTTCCTTAAAAAAAAGGAACCGCCTGAAACTTATTAGCAAAGCCATTCGGAATATTCTAAACAAGCTACTGAAACGATGAAAGAATTAAGGTTATTCTTGAGAAAAATAGATCAAAAAATTATATCTAAAGGCAAACATTATCTGCTTACCCTCATTATACTTTACAGATATAAGACAAATGAGGTTCTTGACCATTATAAGGAACAAACACCCCAAAAGGAAGAACCTATCGGTGCAACATCTCCAATATGGGTGTGCTGGTGGCAAGGAGAAAAGAAGATGCCCGACATAGTAAAAGTATGCTATTCCTCCATATGCCGGCATGCAGACAACCACCCCGTAATCCTGATAACAGAGAAAAATTTTCAGGAATATGCAACAATGCCCGACTTTATCATGCAGAGATTGTACAAACGCGAAATGACAATCACGCATTTTTCCGACTTGCTAAGAATGAATTTATTAAAACGGCATGGAGGCATATGGCTGGATAGCACAATATTGCTCACAAAAGATATAGATTCGATAATCAACACGAGCCTACCATACTACAGCCATCATCACATCCCCAATAACTGCAACGTGGTAAAAGGTAAATGGACCGGTTTCTTTCTTGCTTGCGGTAAAGGCAATATTCTCCCCTCTTTCATCCTGGATGCTTTCTACAATTATTGGAAAAACAACAACCGGATTGTAACTTATCTTTTTATCGATTACCTCTTTGCCTTAGCATACAAACATATTCCTGCCGTATCGAAAATGGTGAATAATATTCCGGTACAGCCCATGAGTAATCTTTCTAAATGCTTAAACCAGGAATATGATAAAAAAGCAATGGAAACGTTTTATACCAAATACCATTTCCACAAGCTGACTTACAAGAAAGCATTTGCCATGCAAACCCGCAACGGGAAAAAGACAATCTATGCCCATCTCCTGACCGATAAGGCATTCTGACAACCGGTCAATCAGTCTATTTTCCCCAGCCTTTCGTGTATCCCGTCGCAATAAGCTTTCCACAGTTTAGGGATATCACTCCATCGGTAAGCATCGGTAAACGGACAAGTGACAAGAGCCGTCAAAATATAGCCCGCCACTCCATTAAAACCGCGAAGATACCTTACTGCCCAATTACGTCCATAATGATGGCTCAAATAAGTGGAATTACGCACCTGATAGAAACGTTTCCACTTTTTCTTCTTACTCCGTTCGCTCCAACTGTCATTCGAGAAAAACTTCTCCTTATCCATCAGCGCATCAGGAACATACAGTATTCTGAATCCCGCCTGTACCGTACGGAGACAATAGTCCGTATCATCACAAAAGATAAACAGTTCCTTATTGGGATAACCAATCTTCCCAACAACCTCACGCCGGATAAACGGTCCCTCAAAAGCCGCTCCTTGTATCTCCACAGGCCCTGTTACAGTCTGTTTCGCCAGCTTCCCGGTGTACATGGAAGCAAAAGGATTCGTCAAGTTATAACCTTGAAACTCATGCGTGAAAAGCTTCCCCTCCTGCAAACGGCGCGGAGCAAGTATACCTATATCTTCCCGGCCGGCATGCTGCAATAACCGTTCCAGACAATCGGCACGCGGAAAAACATCATCATCCATGCACCAAATCCAATCCGCACCTGCCTGATATGCATACTGCATACCGGTGTAAAAACCACCGGAGCCCCCCACATTAGCCTGATTGATAACGGTAAGTCCCGATTGGGTCTTCAGCCATTCGGCAGTAGCATCCGTACTGCCGTTATTGACAACTACAATTGAGGAAACAGGCTTATTCTGTTGCAGGCAACGAACCGTTCTCTTCAACAGTTCTATCCGATTATAAGTGACAACTACGGCTATAATATTCATGACGATTTTAATAAAGATTATCAATCTTTCCCGGCTGAGTACTTCTGTAAGCAACCATCAGCTCAAAACACTTTTCCACATCGAAACCGCGGGCCTTTGCATACTCCTCCGCCATCCAGCGATGCATCTGCGGGGTAGCCGGCAACCGTTCGAAGTTCTTGCAACCGGCTTTCATGCCGATAGTTCCGACAAACATACGGTTCAAGTCGACAATCTCCAGCTTAATGCCTTCCGGTGTTTTCTGAAACAGGATATTTTCACGTCCGTAATCTTTATGGGCATATCCATGTTCGTGGAGAACGGCAGTTACCCGCCCTATCTCACGCAAAACTTCCTCTTCATAGTCAAACTTCCGCCTGAACAGGTCGTTATAGACATACGGACATGTTGACAGACAGCTCACATAGTAACTTTTATCGAACAAAAGGCCGCTGCGCACATTGAAATATCCTACCGGTTGCGGAGTCCCTACCCCTATCTTAAGATACAGTTCGGCATGATCGTAAGAACGCTTCGCTTTGGATGGACGGAAAATACCGTACACAAAGCGATTAATGATATTCGGGCGGTGAAAAGATTTAACAACATACTCCCGACCGCCATATTCCATCTTTCTCAATTCATTACGTCCTTTATGAATAACGATACCTTCGTTTTTTTCAAAACGTTCCGGCAAAGACAAGATAAAATCTCCCAACTCCTTAAAGTCCGGGTGAATAACTAATGTATAAGGATGAAACATATCGGATTTCCGGCTCATTTCAGATTTCATAAATATATCAGATTTTATCCAACCCCTTTGTATACTTCAACCAATAATATTTCAACGGATTCTTATATTTCAATTGTTTCCACGGACGGCTGCCATGAGGCTGATGCAATACCGGCAACGTAGTAAACAGGTAATTCTTAAACCCTTCTTTTAAAGATTGATGCGAAACAGTTACATCATGCCAGTTCTTTTCAGGGTTCAACTGATGGAAGTCGAATGCTTTCAGGAAATTCAATGTCAGCAAGGAACAGCAGAAACTGCAATGCTTTTTCTCCGGAAACACCTGGTTTTCCTTACCTTTCGCAAAAAGATAGGGATAGTTGATTTCTCCTTTCTCATCGACTGTGACGGCAGCGGCAATACCGCAGTCCGCCCGTTCCGCCGCTCCGTTGAACAAAGCCTGCAATGTATTCTTCTTTACCACAACATCCGACTCCACGATTATCAAACCTGCCTCCGCCTCGATGGCACGTTGCTGTGCCATTTGCAATACCAGCAGATAGTTCGGTGAGGGATGGTCCGTTATTTCCGCAAGATTTACCAATTCAAAGCCCAGTTTTTCGGATGCATCCTGTAACTTAGCCGTGTTCTCTTCTGTACTGAAGTCATTATATACGGTATAGGTAAACGGCATCTGAAAATCGGATGCAACAATGGCTTCCACCGTTTGCAACGTCAATTCAATGGAGTCCTTTACAGGAGTAATGATATGAATACACTTCATTGGATATAATTAATTAGTCTTTGTTCAACAAGCTGCAAAATTCCCACAAGTTGACAAAACTATACAATATTTTGCACACAGCCAAACAGTTTGCCGCATTTATTCCTTATCCGCTTTCCGTTTTACCGTATGCTTTACTTTCAATACGGCAAGATTCAGTTCAATCGTCGTTTCCGAGTCTGTTGCCTGAAGATTATTGTCCAATAAATCGGTGAACAAATCACCGCTTTTCTCCAACAAGGATTTCTGTTGCTCTTCAGAAGCATCCGGCAGGTTGTTCAAGGTACGGGAGAGTTCGCGCAGTTTGGCAAAAGTCTCGATAATCGCAAACGTTGCATTTGTAGCACGAGAACTTTTCAGAATGGTAGCAAGCATATAAAGACCTTTCTCTGTAAAGGCTTTAGGCAAGACTCTTGATTTAGAAAGATTTGTGGTGGAATTTTTCCACCGCAATTTCCCTAATTCACTATCATTCAACTCAATAATATACCCTTTGGGAAATTTATCCGGATTATTTTTAACCGACTTATTAATATCCCGTGTTTCCACCCCATACAAAGCAGCAACATCCCTGTCCAAAAGAACCTTCTGCCCGCGAAGAGTAATTATCTTATCCTCTATTTCCTCAAAGCCAATCAGTGTTTTCATCAGTATATCAATTTATGTTTTAAACAATCTGTCAAAGGTATGCATTATTATATCAGAAATGTCTGTTCTCATGAATTATTTCTAACTTTGCCTGCAATAAAACAAAAGCATCATGAAAGTAATTGTCGATGATAAAATACCTTTTATAAAGGAAGCCATTGAAAAAATAGCCGATGAAGTAGTCTACGCACCGGGAAAAGACTTCACCCCTTCTTTAGTGAAAGATGCGGATGCACTAATTATCCGTACACGCACTCGTTGCAACCGGGAATTGCTGGAAGGTAGCAAGGTTAAGTTTATCGCTACGGCAACCATCGGCTTCGACCATATCGATGCGGAATACTGCCGCGAAGCCGGTATTACATGGACAAATGCTCCCGGCTGCAATTCCGCCTCCGTAGCCCAATACCTGCAATCATCTTTAATTTTGCTGCAAGCGCTGAAAGGTATCAATTTACCGGAAGTTACTATCGGCATTATCGGAGTAGGCAATGTAGGCAGCAAAGTTGCAAAAGTGGCACAGGAATTGGGGATGCGCGTTTTACTGAACGACCTTCCCCGTGAGGACAAAGAAGGGAAACAAGGCTTTTCGTCCCTGCAAACACTCGCCGAAGAATGCGACATACTCACTTTCCACGTACCTTTATATAAGGAAGGCAGATACAAGACCTGCCATCTCGCCGACGACGCCTTTTTCCAATCGCTAAAGCGGAAGCCTGTTATCATCAACACTTCACGCGGAGAAATAATCGAGACCGGTGCACTGCTGAACGCTTTGGAAACAGGACTGGTTTCGGATGCTATCATTGATGTCTGGGAAAATGAACCGGCCATAAACCTCACCTTATTGGATAAGGTATTCCTCGGCACACCGCACATCGCCGGCTATTCGGCAGACGGCAAAGCCAATGCAACCCGCATGTCACTGGATGCCCTATGCCGGTATTTCAATGTACAGGCAGACTATCAGATTATTCCTCCTGCCCCAAGCCAACCGCGCATTACAGCAGATACCCTATCGGCCGCCTATCTACAAATGTACGATCCCCGACAAGACAGCAATGCGCTCAAAACGCATCCGGAACTATTTGAGAAGTTACGGGGAGACTATCCTTTAAGAAGAGAGAAAGAAGCATACACAATTGTGAATCATCCGGAATAGCATGCCGATTCTTTCCGCAAAAAACAATATCCCGAAAGGTTATCAGCACACTTCCGACAACAAACCGCCGATAACTTTCGGGTAATATTCATATTCCAGCGCATGCACCTTCTTTGCCACGTCTTCTGCCGTATCCTGCGGCAGGACAGGGCATTTGTACTGCACTATAATTTCGCCCTCATCGAAATGCTCATTCAAATAATGTATGGTAATACCGGTTTCCGTTTCACCGGCAGCCACCACAGCTTCATGCACATGCCCGCCATACATTCCCTTACCGCCAAATTTAGGCAATAAGGAAGGGTGAATATTTATAATTTTATTAGGATAAGCATGCAAGATACAGTCCGGCACACGTGCAAGGAAACCGGCAAGGACAATAAAATCTATTCCTTTATCTTCCAACAAAGACAATACAGCCGTACCATCCACCCATGCGGCCTTGTCCAAACAGGCAAACGGAACATTCAGTCTACGTGCACGTTCCAAAACAAAGGCAGTCTCCCTATCAGCCAAAACCAGCTTTACGTTCACCGATTCGCTATTTTGGAAATAACGGATGATATTCTCTGCATTTGTTCCGTTACCGGAAGCGAAAATAGCAATGTTTTTACTCATAAACCCTCCAAATCCTGCACAAAACCGTGAAAAATGTGCAAAAAGGTGCATTTAATTCATCAAATATTTGCGAGGAACGATAAATATTCATTCCTTTGCACCGCAAATTTAAAGAAATAAAACTAATTATTAATTAAAAACTTAAAGTTATGTCTGAAATTGCATCAAGAGTGAAAGCGATTATCGTCGACAAATTAGGCGTTGAAGAATCAGAAGTTACTAACGAAGCTAGCTTCACTAACGATTTGGGAGCAGATTCTCTTGACACTGTAGAACTTATCATGGAATTCGAAAAAGAATTCGGTATCTCTATTCCTGATGACCAAGCTGAGAAGATTGGTACTGTAGGTGATGCTGTATCTTACATCGAAGAACACGCTAAGTAATCTTAATCCATTCATATCTTAGTATGGAATTAAAAAGAGTTGTAGTAACAGGTCTTGGCGCCATTACTCCCATTGGCAACACAGTACCCGAATTCTGGGAAAATCTCGTGAATGGGGTTAGTGGAGCAGGACCTATTACTCATTTCGACGCATCACTTTTCAAGACCCAATTCGCATGCGAGGTGAAAAACTTTGATGCCAATCAATATATCGACCGCAAAGAGGCACGCAAGATGGACTTGTATACCCAATATGCCATTGGTGTAGCCAAGCAAGCGGTAGAAGATTCCGGTCTTGATGTCGAAAATGAGGATTTGAACAAGATCGGTGTCATCTTTGGCGCCGGTATTGGTGGAATCCGTACATTTGAAGAAGAAGCAGGTAACTATGCCCTCCATAAAGAAAACGGTCCTAAGTTCAATCCGTTCTTCATCCCCAAGATGATTTCGGATATTGCTGCCGGACAAATTTCTATCCTGTACGGTTTTCATGGTCCTAACTATGCGACTTGTTCTGCATGCGCCACTTCTACCAATGCCATTGCCGACGCATTCAACCTCATCCGTTTGGGTAAGGCAAATGCCATCATCAGCGGTGGTTCGGAAGCAGCTATCGCAGCCTGCGGTGTAGGTGGCTTCAACGCTATGCACGCTTTATCTACCCGCAATGACTCTCCGGAGACTGCATCCCGCCCGTTCAGCGCAAGCCGCGACGGTTTCATCATGGGTGAAGGCGGCGGCTGTCTGGTTCTTGAAGAACTGGAACACGCTAAAGCACGTGGTGCCAAGATTTATGCAGAGGTTGCAGGCGTAGGTATGTCTGCCGACGCGCATCACCTGACAGCTTCCCACCCGGAAGGTCTGGGAGCCAAACTGGTAATGACAAATGCGTTGGAAGATGCAGAAATGAAACCCGAAGAAGTAGATTACATCAACGTTCATGGTACATCTACTCCTGTTGGTGATATTTCGGAAGTGAAAGCTATCCAGGAAGTATTCGGCAAGCATGCTTATGAGTTGAACATCAGTTCAACCAAATCCATGACAGGCCACTTATTGGGTGCCGCCGGTGCGGTGGAAGCCATCGCAAGTATTCTTGCCATCAAGAACGGCATTATTCCTCCGACTATCAACCACGAAGAGGGTGATAACGACGAAAACATCGACTATGACCTGAACTTTACGTTCAACAAGGCTCAGAAGCGTGAAGTGAATGTAGCTTTGTCCAACACGTTTGGATTCGGCGGTCATAACGCATGTGTTATTTTCAAGAAATACGCAGAATAATACGGTCGTGTTACGTAATCAAATAGATAAAATAAGGCTCTTATTCCATAAGGACAGAGAGTCTTATTTTTGTTTTTATAAGATACTCGGATTCTTTCCCCGTAACATCCGGTTCTATGAGCAGGCACTGCTTCACAAATCCACTTCCATCCGTTCCGAAAAAGGACGTCCGTTAAATAACGAGCGGCTGGAATTTTTAGGCGACGCCATTTTGGATGCCATTGTCGGTGATATAGTATATAAGCACTTTGAAGGACGCAGGGAAGGCTTTCTTACCAATACCCGTTCTAAAATCGTGCAACGGGAAACTCTAAACAAACTGGCTGTAGAAATAGGGCTGGACAAACTGGTTAAGTATTCCACCCGTTCTTCGTCGCACAACAGCTATATGTACGGCAATGCTTTCGAGGCATTTATCGGAGCTATCTACTTGGACCAAGGCTATGAACGCTGCAAGCAGTTCATGGAGAAAAAAATCCTCAAGAACTACATCGACCTCGACAAGATGTCGCGCAAGGAAGTCAACTTCAAATCCAAACTTATCGAATGGAGCCAGAAAACCAAAATGGAGGTTTCCTTTGAGCTGATAGAGCAATTCCTCGACCAGGATTACAACCCGATGTTCCATACAGAAGTCCGCATAGAGAGCCTTTCTGCCGGAACTGGTACAGGCTATTCCAAAAAGGAGTCACAGCAAAATGCCGCACAAATGGCATTGAAGAAAATCAAGAGTGACGAAGCCTTCAAAGAAGCTATTGAAACAGCCAAGATACAGAACCACGCGGCAAAGGAAAATGTGGCAACAGAGGAAACCCAAATTGTCGCAGAAGAGACCTCTGCTGTAGAAACATCAGAAGTTCCTGAAGCTACAGATTATACGGAACCTGCGGATGCTGCACAAGATACAGTCAAATCATCCGAAACAAATCCCCATACGCTTACCCTGGACGACTAAATCATGGTCTTCGGTCACTAATTTGAGCTTTCCGGCTATCTCCCCCAAAGGAGCGGAAGATATTTCATTCCCTTTCAGCGTTACCATACGTCCAAACTGTCCGCCTGCAATCAACTCCGTAGCATGCCCTCCCATGCGGGTCGACAAATTACGGTCAAAAGGCGTAGGCGAACCACCCCGCTGGATATACCCCAAAACCGTTTCACGGGTTTCGATACCCGTTTCGTATTCAATCTCCTGTGCGATATATTCGGCTGCACGTTTCTTGCCGTCCGTCTGAATTCCCTCGGCAACCACAACGATGGAATACGGCTTTCCTTTCTTCAGACGATTCAGAATCGTATCACCTATATTATGAATATTATAAGAAAGTTCGGGAATTAAAATCACATCACCGCCACCAGCCATACCGGAGTACAGCGCAATCCATCCGGCTTTATGCCCCATCACTTCTATCACCATCACCCGCTTGTGCGAACTGGCGGTAGAGTGCAACCGGTCTATGGCATCCGTAGCAATACTGACGGCAGAGTCAAAGCCGAAAGAAAAATCGGTCCCCCAAATATCATTATCAATGGTTTTAGGTACGGAAACTATATTCAAGCCCATGGCAGCCAACTTAGCAGCCGTCTTCTGCGTACCGTTACCGCCGATACAGACAATACAGTCCAGCCCCAGTTCCTTTACATTCCGTTCTATCAAAGCAGGCTTGTTTACATCGGATACCACCCCGTTTTTCTTGAACGGCTTTTCACGGGAAGTACCCAGCATCGTACCGCCCAAATTCAACAACCCGGACAGAGACTTGTCCGTAAACGATTCCACATCTTTTGTCAATAATCCTTGAAAACCGCTATGAATACCTATTACTTCCATTCCATAATGATTGATAGCCGTTTTGCAAACGCCGCGGATAGTCGCATTGATACCGGGGCAATCCCCGCCTGAAGTCAAAATACCGATTCTCATGATGTTTTAGTTTAAATTACGGTTCTTTTCACCTATACGGACGTAAAGATAGAAAAAAAAGAGAAAAAAGATAGAGATGCCGATAAATAAGATTAATTTTGCACACTTAAACAGATTTCGATAAGAACGATGAATATTACAAAACTTCTGAATAAAGTATACTTCGCCCCCCGCTTGAAAGAAATCGAACTGTACACCGAACATGCAGGTGAGTTGCAGGCAGGTGTCCTGAAACGTTTGGTACGCATGGCCGCCAATACGGAATGGGGAAAGAAATATGACTATGCCTCTATTCGTACTTATGAAGATTTCAAAAAACGCCTTCCCATACAGACTTACGAAGAAATCAAACCTTATGTAGCCCGCTTGCGTGCCGGTGAGCAAAATTTGCTCTGGCCGTCGGAAATACGTTGGTTTGCCAAGTCTTCGGGAACAACCAACGATAAAAGCAAATTCCTGCCGGTCAGCAAAGAGTCTCTGCAAGACACTCATTATCAAGGCGGGAAAGATGCTGTTGCCATCTATTTGGGAATCAACCCCGAAAGCCGTTTTTTTTCCGGAAAAGGATTGATTCTCGGCGGTAGCCACAGCCCCAACCTGAACTCCAACCATAGTTTGGTAGGTGATTTATCCGCCATTCTGATACAGAATGTACACCCGCTGGTCAACTACATCCGTGTGCCAAGCAAGGAAATAGCCTTGATGAGCGAGTTCGAACCTAAGATGGAGGCCATAGCCAACAGTACAATCCATGCCAATGTCACCAATCTTTCGGGTGTGCCATCCTGGATGCTGGTACTTGTTAAACATATACTTGAAAAAACCGGGAAACAGTCATTGGAAGAAGTATGGCCCAATCTGGAAGTATTCTTCCATGGCGGAGTGGCTTTTACTCCTTATCGGGAACAATACAGACAAGTCATCAAAAGTTCCAAGATGCACTATGTCGAGACATATAATGCCTCCGAAGGTTATTTCGGCACACAGAACGACCCGAACGATCCGGCTATGCTGCTGATGATTGATTACGGTGTTTTCTATGAATTCATACCTTTGGAAGATGTCGGTAAGGAAAATCCGCGTATCTGCTGTCTGGAAGAAGTAGAACTCAACAAGAACTACGCAATGGTCATCTCCACTTCTGCCGGACTGTGGCGGTATATGATTGGAGATACCGTGAAGTTCACCAATAACCGCCCGTACAAATTCGTCATTACCGGCCGCACAAAGCATTTCATCAATGCCTTTGGCGAAGAACTTATCGTGGACAATGCGGAAAAAGGTTTAAGCAAAGCCTGTGCTGCCACGGAAGCACAGATTGTAGACTATTCCGCCGCTCCCGTCTTCATGGACGAACATGCCAAATGCCGCCATCAATGGCTGATTGAATTTGCCAAAATGCCAGATGACCTGGATAAATTTGCCAAAATATTGGATGACACCCTTAAAGAGGTAAACTCCGACTATGAAGCCAAACGACAGAATGACCTGGCTTTGCAGCCTCTGGAGATAATCGTTGCCCGCAGAAATCTGTTCCACGATTGGCTGGACAATAAAGGCAAGCTTGGCGGACAGCATAAGATACCGCGCCTCAGCAATACAAGAGAATACATGGAAGAGATGCTGAAGCTCAACTTCAAAGAATAATACCACCGCCCAACAACAAGCCGTCCGCATCATAAAAGGCGGCGGCTTGCCCCGGGGCGATAGACTCCAACGGCTCCAATAGCGAAACCCGCAGATATCCGTTCCCCTCCTGAGCAACCATACAGCGGTTTGCCTGTTTGCGATAGCGTATCTTTACGATAACCGTTTCCGCTCCCAATACCCGATGTGCACTGATAAGGTTCCAATCTTTAAGATACATTTCCTTTTTATATAAGGAGGCAAGTGGTGCAAGTACCACCTCGTTGGTTTCCATTCTGACTTCCTTCACAAATACAGCCCGATTCAGATGAATGCCCAGTCCGCGCCGTTGACCTATCGTATAGAAAGGGTATCCTTCATGCCATCCTAATACATTCCCCTTTTCATCAAGAAAATGCCCTCTGCCCGGCAGTTGCTCCATAGGAACCTCACGCTTCAGGAAAGAACGGTAATCCAACGGACAGAAACACACTCCTATACTGTCTTTTTTAGTGGCGACACGCATAAACCCACGTTCAGCGGCATAAGCACGCGCATCCTCTTTTGTCATATCTCCCATCGGGAGTAACATCCGTTGCAAGATATCCTGTTTCAAGCCCCATAAAAAGAAAGTCTGGTCCTTGTCTCTGTCAACTGCCGGAGCAATGTAATAATTGTCCTCTAAAAAGAGTTTACGTACGTAATGTCCGGTAGAGATCCAATAAATCCCCTTTTCATCGGCTATTTCCGCCAAAAGTTTCCACTTCAGCTCATTATTGCAGAGGGTACAGGGAACGGGGGTATGCCCCGCCAGATATTCATCTATAAAGTAACGGATAATGCGTTCACGGAAGAGTTCCCTTGCATCGTATGTAATATGCTCAATACCCAACCGTCCTGCCAGCGCCCGCGCATCTTCCAGATATTCCGTTTTTCCACCCACTTCGTAAAAACGGAAAGTGACTCCCGTTACTTCATAGCCGGCTTCCTGTAACTTCATGGCAGCCACGGAACTGTCCGTACCGCCGCTCATTCCCAATAATACACGTTCTTTTGACTTCATACTGCAAAAATAGTATTTCATCCTGAGAAAACCCTATCTTTGCCACTTTCAAAAAAACAATCAAATTCAAACCATGAAACAAGACTATCGACTGCTCGTCCTTGACCTGGACGGAACCCTGACCAATTCGAAAAAAGAAATCTCTCCGCGCAATCTCCGTACCCTGTTACGGCTACAGCAAAGCGGCGTACGCCTGGTACTGGCGTCAGGCCGTCCTACCTACGGCATTGTTCCTTTGGCGGAACAACTGCAAATGAAAGAAAACAACGGCTATATTCTTTCTTATAACGGCGGAGAAATCATAGACTGGAGCACCGGTGAGCTACTGTATAAAAACCTGCTTCCCGACGATGTACTGCCTATCCTGTACCAGACTGCAACCGATAACCGGCAAACAATCCTCACATACGACAACGAATGCATACTCACCGAAAATCCCAACGACCCGTACGTACAAAAAGAAGCATTCCTCAACAAAATGCAGGTACGCCGCGTAGAGAACTTCCTGCAGGAAATTCCCCTTCCCCTACCCAAATGCCTCATTGTTGGTGAACCGGAACAACTTATGAAAACAGAAGCCGAACTGAGCCTTCGTCTGCAAAGGCAAATCAGCGTATACCGTTCGGAACCTTATTTTCTGGAACTCGTTCCTTTGGGCATAGACAAAGCACGTTCGATCGCCGTATTATCGGAAAAGCTGGGTATCACCCGCGAAGAAGTGGCAGCCATGGGCGACGGTTACAATGATCTCAGCATGATAAAATACGCCGGACTGGGCATAGCAATGGACAATGCACAGGAACCCGTGAAAGCTGCTGCGGACTACATTGCTCCAAGTAACGACGAAGATGGAGTAGCCATCGCCGTAGAACGATACTTCCTGCACGCTTTTTAAAAACAGATAGTCCTAATTTACAAATATTTGTTATACCTTTGCCTTTCCAAAAAGAACTAATTATCAAACGTTATGGAACAACAACTGACCATTTACAACACCTTAAATAGAAAAAAGGAGTTATTCGTACCTTTGCATGCTCCTCATGTAGGTATGTATGTCTGCGGACCGACCGTTTACGGTGATGCCCACCTGGGCCACGCACGTCCTGCCATTACTTTCGATTTACTTTTCCGCTATCTTACACACATTGGCTATAAAGTGCGCTATGTCCGCAATATTACCGATGTAGGTCATTTGGAGCATGACGCGGACGACGGTGAAGACAAAATTGCAAAGAAAGCCCGTTTGGAACAACTGGAGCCCATGGAAGTGGCACAGTATTATATAAACCGTTATCACAAGGCAATGGAAGCATTAAACGTGCTTTCTCCCAGCATCGAACCGCATGCATCGGGACATATCATCGAACAGATAGAGCTCGTAAAAAAGATACTGGAGAACGGCTACGCTTACGAAAGTGAAGGCTCCATTTACTTTGATGTAGCCAAATACAACAAAGACCACCACTACGGCAAACTGTCAGGACGTAATCTGGACGATGTACTAAACACTACGCGTGAACTGGACGGCCAGGAGGAAAAACACAATCCCGCCGACTTTGCACTGTGGAAACGTGCCCAACCGGAACATATCATGCGCTGGCCAAGCCCATGGAGTGACGGCTTCCCCGGCTGGCACGCCGAATGTACGGCAATGGGAAAGAAATATCTGGGTAAACATTTTGACATTCACGGTGGCGGTATGGACCTTATCTTCCCGCACCACGAATGTGAGATTGCACAATCCGTAGCATCGCAAGGCGATGACATGGTACATTACTGGATGCATAACAACATGATAACCATCAACGGACAGAAAATGGGTAAAAGCCTCGGCAACTTCATCACATTGGATGAGTTCTTCACCGGCTCCAACAAAACGCTGACACAGGCTTACAGCCCGATGACCATCCGTTTCTTCATTCTCCAGGCCCACTATCGCAGTACGGTAGATTTCAGCAATGAAGCCCTGCAAGCTGCAGAAAAAGGTCTGACAAGGCTTATGGATGCTGTACACGGACTGGAGAAGATTGTTCCAGGCAAAGCTTCTACGATAAACGTGAAAACATTACGTGCCGAATGCTATGAAGCCATGAACGATGATTTGAATTCTCCGATTGTAATAGCCCACCTCTTCGATGGTGCCAGAATGATAAACAATATCATTGCAGGCAATGACACCATTACAGCCGAAGACCTGAAAGAGCTGAAAGAGACCTTCCATCTCTTCTGCTTCGATATATTGGGACTGAAAGAGGAGAACACCTCCAATGAAGAACGCGAAGCCGCTTTCGGTAAAGTTGTAGACATGTTGCTGGCAGAACGTATAAAAGCCAAAGCCAACAAGGACTGGGCTACTTCCGATAAAATCCGTGATGAACTGACTGCATTAGGCTTTGCCATCAAGGACACCAAAGACGGATGTGAGTGGAAATTAAACAAGTAAACCCAAAACGGTTATAACCGTTTCCTATAAACGAAAGAAAGAGGTGCATCATATCCTCCAAAAAATTACCCCTGCCACATATGATTGTGGCAGGGGTAATTCAGTTTAGAAACAACAATTTTTATTTATCGTACGGTATCATGTCGGACAAGATGCGCTCTCTGTACCAGGGATCGTCAATCTCCTTCAAGACTTTTCCCATCTCTGCACACAGCTCATCTACTATTTCCTTATTCTCCTCTAACGGAAGATTATTCATCTGATACGGATCTTTTTCGTCGTCAAACAAGAAACTCTTTACAAGCTTATGGTTATCACGGTCTACATAAAGAGCCAATGTGTAACGGGCCGATTTAAAACCGCGTGACGATGGAAAATAGGAACGAACCTTACCGTCTTCATCTTTCTTACCATCTACGTTCTGAATATAAAGAGCTCCTGCAGGACGCACTATATCAGCTTTTTCATTAAAGAACAGCGGAGCATAATTGTGTCCCTGCACATTTGCCGGAATAGAATCGGAAAGACCCGCCAACCCCAACAAAGTAGGCATAATATCCGGAGAAGAAAGCATCAAATCATCCAGACGGGGTTGAATCTTGTCGGGGAAGCGAACCAGGAAAGGCACATTCATCGACTCGGAGAAAGGAGAATTCTTCGGATCGTCCGTGTGCTGGCTGCACATAGTCTCACCATGGTCGGAAGAGAAGACTACGATTGTGTTTTTATCCAATCCCAGTTCTTTCAACGCATCGAGTATCTGCCCGAAAGCACGGTCAACACCTGTAACGGAAGCGAAATAGTAACGTACACTCTCCGCCTTTGCCATTTTAGAATCGGCATTGGGGCGAATCAGCAAGCTGTCCAACGGCTGATCCTTGTATAAGTTGAAGTCCTGTTCCATACAGTCGTCCAACGAACGATAGGGACTATGCGGCGGATTCATGCCGACCATGATAAAGAACGGTTTCTTCGGGTCGCGTACATTTCCCTCATTCTTCAGATAAGAAATAACTTTACCTGACTCATGCAGCGGAGACCATTCGCGCGGATCATGCCGTTTACCGTCCGTATCCCAATAATGCGGATTCTTATGTTCATCAAAAGTTCCGTAAGCATACCAATAGTTAAATCCGTGACGACGGTCTTTCGGTGTATAAGCATCCCATGCTGGTATGCGGTCTTCCACATATTTTCCCGGACGCTGGGGGTCATTGGGGGTCGGGAAGTCTGCATGCAGTTTACCGAAATAGGCACAGTCGTACCCCGCATTGCTGAATACATCGCTCACACAGTCTACATCTTCACGCAACGAACTGATAGGACGGTTCGAATTGCAGTTCAAAGGAATGCCACTCTTGTTGGGATACATGCCTGTCAGTAACGAACCCCGATGAGGACTGCTCAATGGGCAATTGCTCATGGCAGAGGTCAGTACCAAAGACTCTCTCGCAAAATCATTCAGACGAGGAGTATGCACCGGATCATTCCGGAAATTCACTTTCTCCCGAAAACCTTCCTGACCCCAGAACTCCATTGCCTGATTGCGGAACTGGTCGGGAAAAACATAAATAACATTCGGCTGTTGGGCCTGCTCTGCCTGCGGAGTTTTACAACCCTGCAAGGCGAACAAGCCTAAACCACCTAACAATATATTCAATTGACTTTTCATTTTTCCAAATCTCTTTTACGCTTCAAAGCTTCCAGGAAATAATAATCGGCGTAGTTCAGCGGAACATCGATTTCAGCACCGTGAGGAATACTGCCGACCGAGTGCATCAGGATAAAGTTCCCGTTTGTCCCTACCTCTGCACGATAAGCCGGAGAAGCAAGACTTTCCATTATTCTGTCAGCCGTTTCCTTATACCCCTTATCGGTAACATAGGTACTCAGTTCATAGAGGGCAGAAGCTGTACATGCTGCGGCAGAAGCGTCACGAGGCTCGTTCGGAATCTTCGGAGCATCGAAGTCCCAGTAAGGAACCAAATCTTCGGGAAGGTTCTTGTTTCCGAAAATAAAGTTATACACCTTTTCTGCCTGTGCCAGATATTTGGCATCATGAGTATAACGATAACACATTGTATAACCGTACAAAGCCCATGCCTGTCCGCGAGCCCAAGACGATTCATCGGCGTAGCCCTGCGCTGTTTGTTTTTTGCGCACCTCACCAGTCTCTGGATCATAATCCACCACGTGGTAACAACTGTTGTCCGCACGGAAGTGATTGGCCATAGTCGTGTCAGCATGTTTCTTAGCCACATTATAGAAAGTAGAGTCGCCCGAAAGTTTAGTGGCTTCGAACAGCAGCTCCAAATTCATCATATTGTCAATGATAACCGGACATTTCCATCCGCGTTCGGCCTGCCAGCCTTTGTCGGCATCCCAAGACTGGATAACACCTGCACCCGGACGAAAACGGGTAGACAATGATTTAGCAGTCTGGATAATTACGGGCTTGTACTCTTCCTTATTGGCAAAACGATACCCGTTCAGATAGCTGGAACCAATCATAAAGCCTACATCATGATGCCAAGTAAGATATTGTACGGAATCCAATGCTTCAGTATACTTCTCTGCCAGCGGTAACCACTTTTTATCACCGGTCAGTTCGTACGTATACCAAATATTACCGGGAAAGAAACCAGAGCACCAGTCATCGATAGGAACGTAGTGAATGCTACCATCCTTATTAATGGTACGCGGATTAAGAATTTTGCCAGATTTTTCGATAATGTCTGTCTGAAGTGTTTCCTGTGCCACCGCATTATCAATATTCTCCTGAATGAAATTATTTGCAGTCTGTTTTTGTCCTGCACAACCTGCTAAAACAAGAAGGGAAATACCCAATGTAGTAAGAGTCGTTTTCATAATAAGGGATTTATTTATTAATTATGTCTATTTTTTCGAAGACAAAAGTAGTGCATGCTTTCGAAAATAACCCACCTAAATTATCCAATTAAAAGCTAAAATATTACATTTGTGTCCAAAACATCAGATTTCTCCTTAATATTAATCATTTATTACCAAACGACATGACGCCGCAAGAATTTTTCAAGAAAGACTGTTTTGCCGATAAAGCAGGTGTAGAACTGATAGAAATAAAAGAAGGATACAGCAAAGCCCGTCTGGTGATTACGGAAACACATCTCAATGCCGGAAATCGCACCCAAGGCGGAGCGCTTTTTACACTGGCCGACCTCGCCTTGGCAGCGGCAGCCAATTCTCACGGCACACTGGCTTTCTCACTGTCTTCCAATATCACTTTCCTGCGTAGCAGCGGTCCGGGCGACATATTATATGCCGAAGCCCGCGAACGGTACATCGGACGTACTACCGGACATTATCAGATTGACATCACCAACCAGAACGGTGAGCTGGTAGCCACATTCGAGTCAAGTATCTTCAGAAAAGGAGACGCACTGCCGTTTACTTTGTAACAACGGAAGTCATCGGGTAACGATTCCCCCTTACACTTTTGAGGAAAGCTTTTGCAGAGCCGAAATTCAAATACATATCCAAACGTATGGGAAGGTGGTTCTTATCATCGGAAACGAAGAAAGTAATCACCTCCTTCTCTTTTCCTTTCTTGTACTCCACGAAAGAGAATACAAGGCAGCGGTAAATTGTATCATTATTCGCTTCTATATCTTCCTTTCCGCGATAAATCAAGGTTTGCTCCTCTACTCTGCGCCCTGTTGCCATAGGGAAAAGTATCTTCTCGCCTATCTTGTAGTCTTTAGGGTTATAAGAACGGGCTTGCGCCAAAATACTCAGCATATCAAAGATACAGCGGCTGTCGCTGTACTCCATCTCCTGCGGTTCACGCACGGGATTATGCCAGGTACGTCTCTGCTTTACGGTAGCTATACCGTCATCATACGAGAACCATGCCTCATCGACCGTATAGCGTTTTCCCTCCTCGGCTGCTTTACGAAAATAAAGCGGTTCCAGTTTATCGCTGATATAGCAAGTCAGCGTATCGCGCATTTTAAAGAAAAAATCCGTTTTCTTGCTGCCCACAGAAAGAAGATTGAAACGGTAGGCCGGCTGGAAGCGGTAAGTAGTAGCATTGGTAGTCAAGCTTGCCAGCCCTACTTTCTTCCAGATAAATTTCCAGTTAAAATACAAATCGTACATAACATGTTCGCCCGACTGAAACGCTTCGTTCTTAGCCACGCATTGAGCCTGCACAGGCATTATGCTGCACAGACACAGAAGTCCGGCCAGCAAAAACAATCCTGCAGCCCGCTTCCATTTAATAACTATATCCCCTACCGCTGTTACGGTTGCTGTTGTTGCGGTTATTCTGGCTTTTCTTCTTTTTCTTGTCTTCATCTGGCTTTTGTTTTTTCAGTTCATCCGGTTTTTGCTTATCCAACGGTTTTTCTTTTACGTTCCAGTCCTGAATCAAATCAAAATTGGCCTTAAATTCCAATACCTGCGGATAGTAATAAACCATTTCGGGCTGGCGCCTGGCAGCATAATCACCGGTATCCCATACACCATTCCCATTTGTATCATTAATGAGCCGGGCTCCATATTTACCCGGATTCAAATAATAAAAATCCGCTTTTCCTTCTACAACCGGAACAGTACGTACTACCTTGTCCTGAGCATCCAGCAATTCTACAAATGCAGTAGAATCAGCTCCGGTAATGTTGAAAAATATCTGTCCGTACTCTTCCAATTTCTTTACAGTAAACTCCTTCTTCACTTTATCGGTAAACAAACCGTACAACCCGTGAAAAGCGGTCGAGTCCACTTCAAAAACGTAACTTTCACCCGGTTTCCAGTCTGCATACAGATTGTAACGTTTCAAATCCAACGAATCCCGCATAAAGTCAAACGGCACATCCTGCCATAGCGTATCGACTTTCTGCCTTACATGCAAGGCAGTATCATTAAAGCCGGCTATCGGTTCCGTAAAGCTCAATGTGATATAGTCGTATACATCCATTGCTGAAGGCGCATACACATCCATTGCAAGGAAAGGAGTCGGTTCCGGCTCTTCTTCACCCTTTTTCCTTCTTTTCTTCTTCTCCTTCTCGGCTTTTTCCTTCTCTTCCAGTTTCTTTTCCTGCAGTTTCTGCCAGCTTACCTTCGATACGATTCTCAAAGTATCTGTCCGGGGAACTAACTGATTCAAAGTATCTGTATACAAATAACTCAAGCTCATCCTCAATGTATCTTGCTGATAAAGCAAAGAATCTTTTATCCAATAGTGAATCGTGTCGTTCCTCCCGGTTGTCTGCTCAATGACAAAAGCATCCTTTTCATCGAAATTCAACCCTTTCATCAGCGGCAGACTGTCGGCAGGAGCCGTAAAATAAAAAGAGAATTTTTCCGGAGTAAGACGTTCCGTTTTCATAAGACGCTGCGAGAAAGTTTTTTCCTTGAAACTGCGCAACAGCACATCATCCGGCAGGAAATGGGTATATTGTCTCTCTACAATCGTATCTACGGTCAAAGAGTCTCTCCACAAGGTATCCTGGCGCATACGCCTTTCCATGGAAGGGATAATAACGGAGTCATTAAAAGCTATGACCTCCGTAGGCTGGGAAAATTTAAAATTCTGGTCGGCATCCATTAAAGCATAAATACGATATCTGCCAGGAGAGACTCCACGAATGGAAAACTGTCCACGGCTATCCGTACGGCCTACACGGTCGAAAGGCAACGTGGTAAATGCCGAATCGGCTAAATTGGCATGTAATCCTACCAGTACCCCCTTTACCGGTTCCAAATTCGATGCATCAAGCAACGTACCGGCAATGGCCATTGAATCAAGCTCTGCTCCGGTAGAAAATGTATAGGTAAACCCCTGCATCGGGTTTCCTTCATTATTATCCTGAATCGCGTCGGCAAAATCGATAGTATACGTAGTATTAGCCTTTAACGTATCTTGCAGGTTGACCACTACCCTTTTACCGTTTGCCTTTATTTCCGGTTGCTGCACTTGAGGAGGTGAAATAACCACTTTTTCATTGGCTTTCTCCAATTTGATAAACTCATCGAACTCAATAGAGATTTTACTCTTTTTGTTATGGAGTGCACCCGGCAGGGGAGAACCGGTGACAAAATGAGGTGGTTCCTCATCAATCGGACCACCTTCCAGTCGGCCCACACTGGCACAGGAATATAAAACAGCCACACTTACAGCTGCCCCTAACAACCGACGTACAAACGGTTTCATCTTAATATGATGCTTGCAATCTAACATGATGCAAAAATAAAGGTTATCCTGCAATTAGCAGTATGCTTTACAGTATTTTAATCAAAAAACAAATATTTCCTTCAAGTATATATAAAACATAGTTAAAAATGAGGGAAATTCATACCTTATATACGGAGAAAAGAATAATTTTGCGACCGAAAACTAAACATTATGATTTAGTTTTCACCGTTATCCTTCTTCTATGATTTACACACAAAAGCTTCGGATTAACTAGAATAAAATTATACAGAGAATAAAAGAGTATGAAGAGTAGATTAGTATTATTGGCATGTTGCCTGGCACTGCTCAGCAGTTGTGGACAAGGTGACAAAAGCACGGGAAAAGCACCCGAATTTGCAGTGATTACAGTAGAAACAACCACTGCCAACCTGACAAACAGTTATCCGGCTACTATTAAAGGAAAACAAGATGTGGAAATCCGTCCGATGGTAAGCGGTTTCATCACCAAATTACATGTGGACGAGGGTTCCGTCGTACACAAAGGACAAGTATTGTTCAGCATCGACCCTGTACAATACCAGGCTGCAGTAAATTCGGCCAAGGCTGCGGTTGAAACGGCAAAAGCCGCTGTAAACACACAAGAACTTACTGTAAGCAACAAACGCACGCTGAACCAAAAGAACATCATCAGCGATTACGACCTGCAAATGGCTGAAAACCAGTTGGCACAAACCAAAGCACAATTGGCACAGGCGGAAGCGCAACTGATCAATGCTCAAAACAACCTGTCATACACCAGTGTAACAAGCCCCAGCGACGGTATTGTAGGTACTATCCCCTACCGTGTAGGTAGTTTGGTAAGCCCCTCCATGGCCACCCCGTTGACCACAGTTGCCGACATCTCCGAAATGTTCGCTTATTTCTCCATGACCGAAAGACAGCTCCTGTCACTGATACGCGAAGGCGGAAGTACCAAGGATATTCTGGCAAAGATGCCTCAGGTACAACTGCAACTGATTGACGGAACCATGTATGCCGACAGTGGTCGTGTAGAAACCATCAGCGGCGTTATCGACCAGACTACAGGTGCAGTAAACATGCGTGCCCTCTTCCCCAACAAACACAACATTCTGCGTAGCGGCGGTACAGGAAACGTAGTATTCCCCAATCCGATGGAGAATGTAATCATGATTCCTCAATCGGCCACCACAGAAATACAGGACAAGAAATTCGTATTCGTTGCACAACCTGACAACACGCTGAAAAATACCGAAATACAGGTATTCAGCCTGAATGATGGCAAATATTTTTACGTTACAGACGGCTTGAAGGCCGGCGATAAAATCGTGATAGAAGGCGTACAGAACCTGAAAGACGGACAAAGCATCACTCCTATCACTCCTGAAGAGAAAGAGGCTGAATATCAGAAAGCCCTCAAAGACCAAAAAGAAGGTAATATCCAAACTGCGTTCAATTAACATTTAACGCCCCTAATCATTAAGTAACATGAAATTAGATAGATTTATTAATCGTCCGGTACTATCTACGGTAATCTCCATCCTGATAGTAATCCTGGGACTTATTGGTCTGGCAACGCTGCCTATCACCCAATATCCGGACATTGCACCACCGACGGTATCGGTACGCGCCACTTACCAGGGTGCCAACGCCCAAACGGTGTTGAACTCTGTCATTGCGCCGCTGGAAGACCAAATCAACGGTGTGGAGAACATGATGTACATGACTTCCAGTGCATCCAATAACGGTTCCGCCGAAATTTCCATTTACTTCAAACAGGGTACAGACCCGGATATGGCAGCCGTTAACGTACAGAACCGCGTTTCCATGGCTCAGGGTTTGCTACCGGCCGAAGTAACCAAAGTCGGTGTGACTACGCAGAAGCGACAGACATCCATGTTGATGGTATTCTCCATTTACGATGAGAAAGACCAGTACGACATCGAATTCCTTGAGAACTATGCCAACATCAACCTTATTCCGGAAGTAAAGCGTGTAAACGGTGTGGGTGATGCCACCGTGCTCGGTCAGGACTACTCCATGCGTATCTGGCTGAAACCGGATGTGATGGCACAATACAAGTTGATTCCTAACGATGTAGCCGGTGCACTGGCCGAACAAAATATCGAAGCGGCTCCCGGACAGTTTGGTGAACGCGGCAACCAAAGCTTCCAATACACCATCCGCTACAAAGGCCGTCTTCAACAGCCGGAAGAATTTGAGAATATCGTAATCAAAGCCCTTGAGAACGGTGAAGTTCTCCGTTTGAAAGACATTGCCGATATTGAACTCGGACGTCTGTCCTACAACTTCAATAATACGGTAAACGGCCATAAGGCAGTATCCTGTATCGTATACCAGATGGCAGGAACCAATGCTACGCAGACTATCAGTGACCTGGAAGAAGTACTTGGAAAAGCATCCGAAACGCTGCCTTCCGGTTTGAAAATCAATATCGCCCAAAGTGCCAATGACTTTCTGTTCGCTTCTATCCATGAAGTAATCAAAACATTGATTGAGGCGTTCATCCTCGTGTTCATCGTAGTGTATATCTTCCTGCAAGACATGCGCTCTACGCTGATTCCTGCCATTGCCATTCCGGTAGCTTTGATTGCTACTTTCTTCGTACTGCAACTGATCGGCTTCAGTATTAACCTGCTGACACTCTCGGCTATGGTGCTTGCCATCGCAATTGTAGTGGATGACGCCATAGTTGTCGTCGAAGGTGTCCATGCCAAGCTCGACCAGGGATATAAATCGGCACGGACTGCATCTATCGACGCCATGAGCGAGCTGGGCGGCGCTATCATTTCCATTACACTGGTGATGATGTCCGTGTTTGTGCCGGTAAGTTTCATGGGTGGTACAGCCGGTACATTCTACCGCCAGTTCGGTCTTACAATGGCCATCGCCATCGGTTTCTCCGCATTGAACGCCTTGACACTGAGTCCGGCCTTGTGTGCCATCTTCCTGAAACCGCACAACAGTGATGCCACCATGAAAGAACGCATCGGTGTCGCAACTAAAGAGGCACGTAAAATCATGATAGCCCGTTATGTGGATTCTATCGGCAGAATGATGCGTCCCGGCCTTACACTGCTCTTTACTACAATCGCCATTTTGGGTATGATTTTCGGTTTGTTCAGCTTTGAGAACCATCCTGTACTCTGTCTGGTAATGATTGTTATCAGCGTATTGGCATTAGCAGGTATGACTACGGATAAGTTCAAACACTCTTTCAACGCATCCTACGACTCCATCCTGGGTAAATACAAGAAACAAGTGCTCCGCTTTATCCAGAAGAAATGGCTCTCCGGCGGTATTGTGGTAGGCTCCATTGTACTGTTGATGGTGTTTATGAACATCACACCGACAGGTATGGTGCCCAACGAAGACACCGGTACCATCATGGGTGTAGTAACGCTTCCCCCCGGTACTTCACAAGAACGTGCCATGGAAGTGCTGAACCGTGTAGACAGTCTCGTTGCAGCCGACCCTGCGGTAGAATCGCGTACGGTAATTTCCGGTTTCAGCTTCATCGGTGGTCAGGGACCTTCCTACGGTTCGCTCATTATCAAGCTGAAAAATTGGGAAGAACGTTCCACCATGCAGAATTCAACGGTAGTTTACGCCACACTTTTCATGCGTGCGCAAAAAATCATCAAGGAAGCACAGGTACTGTTCTTTGCTCCGCCTATGATTCCAGGTTATTCGGCATCCAGCGATATCGAACTGAACATGCAGGATAAAACCGGTGGCGACCTGAACCACTTCTTCGATGTAGTGAACGACTATACTGCCGCACTGGAAGCACGTCCGGAAATCAACTCCGCAAAGACCAGTTTCAACCCTAACTTCCCGCAATATATGTTGGATATCGATGCTGCTGCCTGTAAGAAAGCAGGCCTCAGCCCAAGCGACATCCTCAGCACCATGCAGGGATATTTCGGTGGACTTTACGCTTCTAACTTCAACAGCTTCGGTAAAATGTACCGTGTCATGATTCAGGCAGAACCGAATGCAACCAAAAATCTGGAATCACTCTCCAGTATCAAGGTACGTAACGGCAATGAGATGGCTCCCATCACCCAGTTCGTATCCGTCAAGAAGGTATACGGTCCGGATATCATCAGCCGTTTCAACCTTTACACATCTATGAAAGTGATGGTGGCTCCTGCCAGCGGTTATACATCCGGTCAGGCACTTGCTGCCATTGCAGAAGTGGCCAAAGAGAACCTGCCTGCCGGTTTTGCCTACGAACTCGGCGGTATGGCACGTGAGGAAGCCGAAACCAGCGGTAGCACAACCGGTTTGATTTTTGTGCTCTGTTTCGTATTCGTTTACCTGTTGTTGAGTGCGCAATATGAAAGTTATATTCTTCCGCTCTCCGTATTGCTCTCCGTACCATTCGGATTGTTGGGTAGTTTCCTATTTGTCAGCGGCATCGGTTCATTGGGTAACATTCCTGCATTGAAAATGATTTTGGGAACCATGTCTAACGACATCTACATGCAGATTGCACTTATCATGCTGATGGGTCTGTTGGCCAAGAACGCCATCCTGATCGTAGAGTTCGCCCTCGACCGCCGCAAAATGGGTATGAGCATTACATGGGCTGCCGTGCTGGGTGCCGCCGCCCGTCTGCGTCCTATCCTGATGACTTCTCTGGCAATGATTGTCGGTCTGCTCCCGTTGATGTTTGCTTCCGGTGCAGGAGCCAACGGTAACCGTACACTGGGAACTTCGGCTATCGGCGGTATGTTAATCGGTATGATTCTGCAGATATTCATCGTACCTGCCCTGTTCGTTGCTTTCCAATATCTCCAGGAGAAGGTTAAACCGATGGAATGGGAAGATGTGGATAACTCGGATGCAGAACCTGAGATTGAACAATATACAAAATAGTGATTAGCGTTTAACGATTAATGGATAGTGGACATCCACAAGCAAAATACTAATTATTAAACACTAACCGCTAAACACTAAAATATAGTTTATCATGAAGAAAATAATAATTCTGATGTGCGCAACTGCTTTATTGAGCAGTTGCCATATCTACAAATCATACGACAGACCCGAAGATATTACAGTAGAAGGCCTATATCGGGACACCATTGCCGGTGGCGATACACTTGCCGCAGATACTGCCAATTTCGGTAATCTGCCCTGGAAAGAAGTGTTTACGGATGCACAGTTACAGACACTTATCGAACAGGCATTGACCAACAATGCCGACCTTCGCAGCGCTGCACTCACCGTAAAGCAGGCTCAGGCAGCACTGATGTCCGCACGTCTGGCTTATGCTCCCATGCTGGCTCTCTCTCCGCAAGGAACGGTAAGCAGCTTCGACAAAGGTAAAGCCACACAGACGTATTCGCTTCCTGTGACAGCAAGCTGGCAGATAGATCTGTTCGGTCAGTTGCTGAACCCCAAGCGTAAGGCTCAAGTCTCACTGAAACAGACACAGTTCTATGAACAGGCTGTACAGACACAAGTGATTGCAAACGTAGCCAATATGTACTATACACTGCTAATGCTCGACCGCCAGTTGCAAATAAGCGAAAGCACCTGTGACATCCTGAAACGCAACCTTGAAACCGTAGAAGCAATGAAAGAGGCTGCTATGGCTAACAGTGCAGCCGTAGAGCAAAGCCGCACCGCCTATGCACAAGTACTGGCTTCCCTGCCCGATATCCGCCAAAGCATCCGTGAAACGGAAAACGCACTATGCCTGATGCTGAACCAACCTGCACAGAGCATTGCACGTGGTACATTGGAACAGCAACAGTTACCTGCCGAATTCTCTACCGGTATTCCTTTGCAACTGCTGTCCAACCGTCCCGATGTAAAAGCTGCTGAAATGTCACTGGCAGCAAGCTACTACGACACCAACAGCGCACGTGCAGCTTTCTATCCGCAAATCACCTTAAGCGGTTCTGCCGGTTGGACCAACAGTGCAGGTTCCGCTATCATCAATCCAGGAAAGCTGCTGGCATCCGCTATCGGTTCGCTCACACAACCTCTGTTCTACCGCGGTGCCAACATTGCCCGGTTGAAACAAGCAAAGGCACAGGAAGAGCAAGCCAAAATCCAGTTCCAGACCACACTGCTCAAGGCCGGAAATGAAGTAAGCAATGCTTTGTATCAATATCAAATGACCTCGGACAAAGCCATTTCACGTGAAATTCAAGTGAATTCTGCCCGCAAAGCTGCGGAAGATACAAAAGAATTGTTTAACTTAGGCACGTCAACCTATTTGGAAGTCTTGTCCGCCGAACAGTCTTACCTCAGCGCACAGCTTTCGGAAGTGGCCGACACCTTCGACCGCATGCAGTCTGTAATCAGCCTGTATCAAGCATTGGGCGGAGGAAGAGAATAATATCAGTTACGGGTTATGGGTTATAAGTTATTTTTGACGGCTCATCTCCCATAACTCATAACTTATAATTTATAACTCATAACTAATTACTATGATTAGTCCATTAGCATCTGTAGATTCTACCGCAAAAATCGGTAAGAATGTAACCATTCAGCCTTTCGCTTACATCGAAGGAGATGTGGAAATCGGTGACGACTGTGTGATTATGTCAAATGCAAGTATCCTCAAGGGTACGCGTTTAGGTAAAGGAAATAAAGTACACCATGGTGCCGTACTGGGTAGTGAACCGCAAGATTTTCATTACACAGGCGAAGCAAGTCGGTTGATTATCGGTGACAACAACGACATTCGTGAAAATGTGGTTATCAGCCGTGCTACGCACGAAAGCGGATGTACGCGCATTGGCGATAGTAACTATCTAATGGACGGTGTTCACCTCTGCCACGACGTACAAGTAGGCAATCACTGTGTACTGGGAATTAAGAGCACAGTGGCTGGCGACTGCCACATAGACGACTGTACAATCCTGAGCAGTAATGTTATCCTACATCAGAATTGCCACATAGGCAGTTGGGTATTGATTCAGGCAGGTTGCCGCATCTCAAAAGATGTACCGCCTTATGTTATAATGAACGGCAATCCGGCAGAATATCACGGTATCAATGCGGTGGTACTCCAGCATAAGCATCAGGTTACCGAGCGTATTCTGCGCCATATAGTCAATGCTTACCGCCTGGTATATCAAGGGAATTTCAGCATACAGGACGCTTTACAGAAGATTGAAGATCAGGTTCCGATGAGTGATGAGATACATAATATCATCAACTTTATCCGTAACTCAAAAGGTATTGTAAAGTAAACCTCGGCATATAAGAAAAAAGGCTTGCAGAAGTCCTGTGAATAAGACATCTGCAAGCCTTTTTTCTTATATGCCGGTTTTATTACTATTCAGAGTATTATACCCCCCGTACCTACTTGAAACGCAACATCCCGAAAAATTCCGGACAATGGAAGTTCGGCTTTTCCAAATCAATGGGATTCCATGACAGGAAATGAGGAGTCTGCAACTTATCACCGCATTTATAGAAATTGGCACGAATGGCCTTACCGACCAATGAAGTGATATTATGCATAAAGAAAGCGGAATAAGGTATCACCAAAGCCACTTCCCAACTGCAATCTCCCATCCGCTCCTCAAAATCTTCCTGCCCCAAAGAAGACCAACGCTGTACTTTATCAAGCACTTCCTGCGGTGCATGTTGACGGTTGGAGCGTCCTGCTCCCGCACCGATAAGCAGTCTTCCAACACAGTTACATTCCATATTATAATATACTCCGTCTCCGGCAGGAATGGAAAAGAACTCCACACAGGCATCTTCCCAAACCGGCCCGTTGTCTTTGCCCGCTACTGCGCGTACGCTGGCTTCTTTCACTTTATAATGAATCAGGATAGCGTTGTCCGTATAAGCAATACGGAACTTTACGTCCGGACAGTATGGATATGCCGCCCAATTCACTGTATTAACCGGCTGAAAAGCCACTTTTTCTTCATCCAAAAGAGCAGGCACCGCTTCTACCGGTATATTTGCCATACTCACTTTCTTGACATCCAGTTCTTTCATCATCTTATTTTCAGGAGTTAATGCGAATAAGGGTAAGACACAGCAACCCATCATCGCCGCCATTATACACCTTTTCAAATGCATGAAGCTATGAATTTCTGCATTTCCGGAGTATGTTCTTCTACGCTTTGAAGCAGTTTGAATTGAGCCTTTGTGCGCACCAGGTTATGTTCCGGATATTGAATTTTATAATAAGTATCGCCATTGATATAGTCGGCCAGGAAACGCACGCACTGCATATAAGGGAACAGAGCAGCCGCATAGGGCAGGTTCTCTATCTCTACCGGCAGCAGGAAAGATTTGGCCGATTCCAGATAGCCTTTTGTGAATGCCTTGAATATTTCCATATTGAAATTCACATTCGCAAGGTCTTTATCATCTTCCAAACCGGTATTGGCTCCCGAACGCAGGAAATCGCCAAAGTCGGAAAAGACGAAACTGGGCATTACGGTATCGAGGTCGATGACACAAAGTACATTGCCACTTTCGTCAAACATCATATTATTGACTTTCGTATCGCAATGGCAAACCCGCTTGGGTAACTTGCCTTCACGATGCAGGCGCTCCGCTTTGCACATTTCCTCTGCACGGCGCTCTATCTCATCCAGAAAATACCGTACTTCCTTTACACGTCCGACAGCATCGGCCGCCACGGCATCGCGAAGCTGTTTCAAACGGAATTCCATATTATGGAAGTCGGGAATCGTCTCGCCCAGTTTATCGGGAATATCGGCAAGCATTGCCTGGAAATTACCGAAAGCTACGCCTGCATAATACGAATATTCGGGGTTAACCGTTTCGTAGGTCCTTGCATTGGGAATAAACGCCATGACACGCCAATAACTCTCACCATCATGCCAATAAGTCTTTCCTGTATCGGCAGGAAAGAAATGCAGCACCTTACGTTCAATGTCTTTCTCGCCTTTCTCTTCCAGTTTCTTACGGATATGAGTGGTTACGGCATTGATATTGGCCTGCAACATTTCTACGTTTTGGAAAATGGCATGATTGATACGCTGCAATACATAATCGGGGGCATCAGCCTCGAGAGTGCTTACTTTATAGGTGTCATTAATAAGACCGGCCCCTAAAGGATTGATTTCTTGAACTGTACCCTGCAATTGAAAATGAGATACGATAGATAAAAGGTCTTTCATGATAATAAATAAATTAATTTATGATACAAATATACGCTCTTTATTACATATAATAAGTTTATTATTGTCCGATGAACATCCAAAAATATACATTTAAACAAACATAACCGCAAAATCCAAATAATAAATGAGAATCTTTGTACAAAATATCCTTATATTTGTGACTGAAACCTTAAAAATGACTCAACGTGCAGAAGCTTATCATCAGATTATTCTTTATTTTAGCGAGTGCGGCTTTCGCAAATGTGTATGGGCAGAACATAACCTTTAACCACCTTACCACCGACGACGGATTATCTCAGTTTTCCGTAAACAGCTTATATGTTGATGAAAACGGCATCCTATGGATTGGCACACGCGAAGGGTTGAACCGTTACAATGGAGACGATATACAGACCTACAAGCTACAGAAGAACAATCCCAACAGCCTTTTCTGCAATACCGTATCCCGCATTACGGGCAATCATAACGGGAAAATATATCTGCTCTGCACCGAAGGAGTGGCGGAATTCAACCTTGCCACCCAAAAATTCACTACGTTAATACAAGGCAATATCAACAGCATCTATTACAATGACGGACTTTTTATCGGCAAAAAGAATGAAATATACCGTTATAACGAGGAAACTGGAAATTTCGACCTTTACTATCAACTCCCGGACCGAAATCTGGAAATAGTCTGTATACACATCAATAAGGATGTACTATGGCTGGGAACAACAACCAACGGCGTATACTGCCTGAATATTGACAAAAAAGAACTGACGCATCCCATTCAGAAAGGAAATATTACCAGTTTTTATCAGGACAGCGAAAGTGAATTGTGGATTGGCAGTTGGGAAGAAGGACTGTTCCGTGTAAAAGCAGACGGAACAATAGAAAACTTCAAATACAATGCCAAAGACCCACACAGTCTCTCCTCCAATTTCGTCAGGGCCTGCTGTGAGGACAATTTGGGCAATATATGGATAGGTACTTTCAACGGATTAAACCGATACAATAAAATAACCGGATTATTCCAGAACCATACAGCCAATGACACACAAGCCGACGGGCTCACCCACTCTTCCATCTGGTGTATCGTAAAAGATAACCAAGGTACACTTTGGTTGGGAACCTATTTCGGCGGTGTCAACTACTTCAATCCGGAATATGAAATCTACACCCGTTATTCCTACTCTTCCAACGAGAAGAAAGGGCTGAGCAATCCGGTTGTAGGACGCACCATTGAGGATAGAGACGGCAATCTGTGGATAGGAACCGAAGGCGGCGGACTGAATTATTACAACCGCCGCACACGCGAATTCAAATGGTATCGCCCACAGGAAGGACGTAACAGCATTTCGCATAATAATGTAAAAGCGCTTTATTATGATGCCGATAAAGAAATTATATGGATAGGCACTCATTTGGGCGGTCTTAACAAACTGGATATACGCTCAGGGCATTTTACCCATTACCGCATGGAAGAAGGTAATCCTAACACTCTTCCATCAGACATTATCCGCGATATCATTCCCTACAAAAGCCTGCTGATTATAGCCACACAAAACGGAGTATGCCTCTTTGACCCCGCTAACGGACAATGCCAACAACTGTTCAAAGATAGCAAAGAAGGAAAATCCATTAAAATGGTAGCAGATGTCACATTCGATTCGGAGGGTACACTATGGATTGCTGCCACTGGAGAAGGAGTATTCAGTTATCGTTTTGACACCTGCAAACTGACAAACTACCGCCATGATGCCACCAACCCGAACAGTCTCAGCAATAACAATGTGAACAATATAACGCAAGATAGCAAAGGCAACCTGTGGTTCTCCACCTCGGGTAGCGGTCTGGACTTATATCGCCCCGCAACCAATGATTTTGAAAATTTCGACAAGGAAAGGAACGGTCTGGCCAGTGACTGCATTTATGAAACACAAGAATCTCCCAGCAGCGGCAAATTACTGCTCATCACCAACGAAGGATTCTCCATCTTTAACTACAAAAATAAGACTTTTAATAATTACAGTGCTGAAAACGGTTTCCCGTTGACAGCCGTCAACGAAAATGCACTCTGTGTCACCTGCGACGGTGAAATATTTCTGGGAGGCATACAAGGCATGATTTCTTTCCATGAAATGGAACTGAACTTTACCCCAAAACCTTATAAGATTATCCTCTCACGGCTCATCGTCAACGGTAGGGAAATCTCTGTAGGAGATAAAACCGGCATCTTGCAGCACTCTTTATGCCACACCGGAGAGATAACCCTCAATGCTGACCAAAGCATGTTCAGTATAGAGTTTGCCACATCCAATTACATACCTGCCAACAAAGACGATATTATTTACAGACTGGAAGGCTTTTCCAATGAATGGACAAGCACGCGAGGGCTGCATACCATTACTTACACCAATTTGAATGCAGGCACTTACACATTGCTCATCAAGCCGGAAGGAAAAGACGAAAACCTTTGTCCGCAAGCACAGCTCACCATTCATGTATTGCCGCCGTACTACAAAACGACACTTGCCTACTTCATATATATTATCATAACGGGAGCGGTTCTGTGGTATCTGATACGCGCCTACAAATCAAAAATCAAACTACGCGAATCTTTGAAATACGAACAGAAACATATTCAGGATGTAGAAGCGCTGAACCAATCCAAATTGCGCTTCTTCACCAACATCTCGCATGAGTTCCGCACTCCTCTGACTCTTATTGTGGCTCAGGTAGAAACCTTGCTGCAATTACAGAACTTCACACCTGCCATCTACAACAAGATATTGGGCATTTATAAAAACAGTATCCAGCTACGCGAGCTAATAACCGAATTACTCGACTTCCGCAAGCAGGAACAGGGCCATATGAAGATTAAAGTCAGTCCGCACAACATCGTGAATTTTCTGTATGAAAACTATCTGCTGTTCCTTGAATATGCCAGTGCCAAACAAATCAACTTCAATTTTGAAAAAGAGACTGACGAACTCGAAGTATGGTACGACCAGAAGCAAATGCAGAAAGTTATCAATAACCTCTTATCCAATGCTATCAAGCATACGGAAAAAGAAGATACCATTACGCTCAGTGTAAAGGAAGAACGGAATAACGTTATAATTTGTGTAAAAGATACGGGAAGCGGTATCGATGCAAAGGAGATAGATAAGATATTCGACCGCTTTTATCAGATAGAACCGACCGGTTCTACTGATGCCGGCAAGAGCGGCACTGGTATAGGACTGGCTTTGACCAAAGGTATTATAGAATTACATCATGGTTCCATCCGTGTAGAAAGCGAACTTGGCAAAGGTACAAGCTTTATCGTTACACTACGCTTGGGTAACGAATTCTTTACAGAAGAACAAATCAACCGGAATCCGGATTGCGTACATCAGATTGAAATTTCCAAATCCGAAGCAGATGCTTTCCTGAAAACCGAACTGGAAGAAAATGCTCCCATCAAACGTATTCCGGATGCCAAACTATTGATTGTAGAGGATAATGAGTCCATCCGCGAAATGCTTGCCAACATCTTCAAGCCATTCTATCAGATATTGATGGCAGCCAACGGAGAAGAAGGCTGGGAACTGGTACGCAGTGAAATGCCCTGCATTGTGGTAAGCGATGTGGTCATGCCCAAAATGTCGGGTACAGAACTATGCAAACTCATAAAAACGGATTTCAACACCTGCCATATCCCCGTAGTGTTATTGACTGCACGCACTGCCATTGAATTGAATATCGAAGGATTGCGGATCGGTGCGGACGATTACATAACCAAACCGTTCAATACAAACTTACTGATATCCCGCTGCAACAACCTGGTGAATTCACGCATCCTCTTACAGGAAAAATTCAGCAAGCAACCGCAAACGGCTGCACATATGCTTGCTACCAATCCGATTGACAAAGACATTCTGGACCGTGCCATGTCTATCATCGAACAACATCTGGACGACACAGAATTCAATGTCAATGTCTTTGCCAGAGAAATGGCAATGGCGCGCACCAACCTGTTCACCAAACTGAAGGCCATTACAGGACAAACCCCAAACGAATTTATACTGACTATCCGTTTGAAGAAAGGTGCTTTGATGTTGCGCAATAATCCGGAACTGAACATTACGGAAATTTCCGATAAGATAGGATTCAGTTCCTCACGCTACTTCAGCAAGTGCTTTAAGGACATCTATCATGTCAGCCCGCTGGCTTATCGCAAAGGAGAGGAAGCTGATAAAGACGAGGAAGAAACAGTAAATGAAAAATAAGAATTCTGCACTTTTGTACTTTTTATGATTCCGTGTGTACTCTTTTATACATACAGACCGGAAGATAGCGCATATCTTTGGACTTGGAATAAAACTTTAAAGTCCAAAGGCTATGAAATATTTATCTAATCTTCTACCGTATCTTCCAAGTACGGTCCTTTTGATAGGATGTGGCAATCCGTCTAAACAAGAAGCCAAGAGTGACCAACCGCAAAAGCCTAATGTTATCTACCTGATCGCTGACGACTTGGGCATCGGCGACCTCAGCTGCTACGGTGCCACTAAAATAAGTACCCCGAATATAGACCGCCTTGCCGGTCAGGGTATGCAATTCACCAATGCATATGCCACCTCTTCCACAAGTACCCCTTCCCGCTTCGGACTGCTTACAGGTATGTATCCCTGGCGGCAAGAGAACACAGGCATTGCACCGGGTAATTCCGAACTGATTATTGATACAGCTTGTGTCACAATGGCCGATATGTTCAAGGAGGAAGGCTATTACACCGGAGCCGTCGGCAAATGGCATTTGGGATTAGGTCCTAAAGGTGGCACGGACTTCAATCGCGAAATCAGGCCGAATACTCAAGACATAGGCTTCAACTATGAATTTATCATTCCTGCCACAGTAGACAGGGTTCCTTGTGTGTTCGTAGAAAATGCCCATGTTGTAGGACTTGATCCCCAAGATCCCATTACTGTCAGCTACCAGCACAAAGTGGGCGACTGGCCTACAGGGCTTGAAAATCCTGAATTGGTAAAAATGAAACCCAGCCAGGGACATAATAATACCATTATCAACGGTATCCCCCGTATCGGTTGGATGACCGGTGGCAAATCTGCTCTTTGGGTGGATGAAGATATTGCAGATATCATTACCGGAAAAGCCAAAGATTTTATCGTTGCACATAAAAACGAACCTTTCTTCCTGTATATGGGTACACAAGATGTACACGTTCCCCGAGTCCCTCATCCGCGTTTTGCAGGGAAAAGTGGTTTAGGACCGCGTGGTGACGTTATTTTACAACTGGACTGGACAGTCGGCGAGATCATGCACACCCTCGATAGTCTGGATATTGCTAATAATACAATCTTCGTATTATGCAGCGACAACGGTCCCGTCATTGATGATGGTTATCAAGACCAGGCCTTTGAATTGCTGAACGGCCACACCCCCATGAAACATTACCGGGGCGGCAAGTATAGCGCATTCGATGCCGGAACCCGTATTCCATTTATCGTACGCTGGCCGAATGGTATCAAACCGGGCAAACAACAGGCTCCATTCTCCATGATTGATGTATATGCTTCATTTGCAGCCCTGCTGAATCATGAACTTCCTACAGGTGTTGCCCCTGACAGCCGCGACCAACTCAACAACTTCCTTGGCACGGACACCATCGGGTGCGACTATGTGGTACAACAGAACCTGAATAATACTCTATCCATCATTCAGAATAACTGGAAATACATCGAACCGAGTGACAAACCGGCTTTGGAACATTGGACTAAAATGGAAACGGGAAACAATCCCCAGCCACAACTTTATGACTTATCTGTAGACCCTTCCGAAAAAGAAAATTTGGCTGGAACTCACCCAGATAAAGTAAAAGAACTGGCTATTCTGCTGGAAAAAGTAAAAGCTGCAAAAACCAAGTAAATAAGGACTAAGCAGAGCACCGATTGTCCGCAGATAATGTACAATATCAGATTATTTGCGGACAATTAGTGAATATCTCTACCTTTATTAGCCTATACTTTTGCGAAGAGATTTTCCGATTTTGAACAAGACTGATAAAAGCCTTTTTTTAAATAACCAATTAAATTAATATTTATGAAACAGAAATCTAATCTATTCAAAACATTAGGTATTATGTTGCTCTTTGTGCTATTCGCCACACAAGCTAATGCACAAAACATTACAGTAACAGGTACAGTAAGTGACAATTTAGGTCCTGTGATTGGTGCCTCCATACAAGTGGAAGGAACCAGCAACGGATGTATTACAGACATTGACGGAAATTACACACTTCCCAACGTACCGTCCAATGCGACTCTTGTATTCTCGTATATCGGTTATCAGACCCAAAAAATAGCAGTAGCCGGCAAAACGCATATTAACGTAACGCTAAGTGAAGACAGTCAATTATTGCAAGAAGTGGTGGTAGTGGGCTATGGCGTTCAACGTAAAAGTGACTTGACCGGTGCGGTGGCTTCCGTAAAGACAGCCGATGCATTAAAAAGTACCCCGACAGGTAATGTATCCGATGCCTTGCAAGGGCGTATGGCCGGTGTATCCGTACTCTCAGGTTCCGGTGACCCCAGCGGCGACAACACCATCCGCGTCCGTGGTATCAACTCTATTACGGCAGAAACAGGACCGCTTGTTGTAATTGACGGATTCATCGGTGGTTCTCTCCAGTCATTGAACCCTGCGGATATCGCCTCCATTGAGGTATTAAAAGACGCTTCAGCAACAGCCGTATACGGTTCACGCGGTGCCAATGGTGTTATCCTGGTAACGACCAAAAATCCTGAAAAGGATAAGCTAACTGTCTCTTTCAACGCATTTGCCAATATTAAAACCGTTGCCAAATACCCCGATAACCTCTCTCCGTACGAATATGCCAACTTGGTAAACGATTACGGTAAAGAATACTTTGGCTATGGCGATAATCATTTTTACAGCCCGGAACAACTCGAAGCATTCAAATCCGGCAAGGCAGGATATGACTATTCAAGAGAAATTTTCCGTAGCCCGGCAGTTACTCAGAACTATGAACTTTCCATTGCCGGTGGTGGTGAAAAAACAACGTTCTTAGCCTCTCTCCGTTATCAGGACGACCAAGGTATCATTAAAGAATCAGGAAGCCAAATCTACAGCTGGCGTTTAAAGGTAGATACCAAAATCAAGAAATGGCTGAAAGCAGGTTTGAACATATACGGTCACTATCGTGAAACAAGCAAACCCCGTATTACCGAATACGATGGCTTGATACAGCAAAGCATGTACTTTCCAAGTACCATCGAACCCAAAAATGAAGAAGGAGAATATAACAATAGCTTCTTCGATGGTGGCAAGGCATACAATCCTATGGGATACATCTGGGAATCCAGCAACTCTAACAAAACAATCAATAACCGCATACAGGGCTATGTCCAGTTCGATATTCTGGACGGTTTGAGTTTCCGCTCTCAACTAGGCGTGCTTTTTGATAACAGACTGAATACTTCGGTAGAAAACGAAGACAGTTATTATTCCTACAAAAACAGTCTGACTCAAGGACAGGCACGTAGCTATTGGAATACTTCATGGCTGAATACCAATACTTTGAGTTATGTAAAGGAATTCAATGAAAATCACCGTATCAATGCAACTGCCGTATTCGAGCAGTCTTATGACAACAACTACAACCATACCGGTACAGGATATAACTTAGACTATATCGACATGATCGGTGTCAATAATCTGGCATGGTCCGATTCAAACCTCGCAGCCATTGCATCCGACCGCAGCATCAATACCCTTATGTCAGGAATGTTACGTGTCAACTATGTATTCATGAACCGTTACATGCTTACCGCCTCTATCCGTGCCGATGGTTCCTCACGTCTGAAAGATAAATGGAGTTACTTCCCTTCTGCTGCATTGGCATGGGATTTGAAGCAAGAAAATTTCTTGAAGGAGAATAGTTTCATCGACCAACTGAAACTCCGTTTGGGATACGGCTCCGTAGGAAACCAAGCTGTAGAGGCTTACCGTATCTATTCCAAAATGACGCCTGTTACCGTTACTACTCCAAACGGGAGTTCTTCTACCGCCTATAAGATAGACCGACCGGCTGCTCCTTTCCTAAAATGGGAACGCAACGACCAGTTCAATGTCGGAGTTGATTTCGGTATTCTGAACGGTCGCGTACGCTTAACAGCAGACTGGTATAGCAAATTGTCAAAAGATATTTTGCTGGAAGTGGCACGTCCCTCACACATGGGATATACTGCCATCCTTGATAACGCAGGTGAAATCAAGAACACAGGTGTTGAGTTTACAATCAGTGCAGATCCTTTCAGTGATAAAGAATTCAGCTGGCACACAGACCTGACGTTATCTCACAACAAAGGTACGTTCAACAAGATTCCGACAGCCAACCACCGCCAACAACAGGCCGGAAACTTCCAAAACCAGATATTCCAAATGATTGAAGGAGAGAAGTTAGGTTCATTCTGGGGATACACATTCGCAGGAGTATGGCAGGAGGATGATGTAAATGCTCCATTCGTAGATGCCAATGGTCAAACAAACGGCAAAACCAACGGAGAAGTGTACAAAGTAAAACCGGGTAACTCCAAATATGTAGATGTCAACAAAGACGGCGTATACAATGATGCAGACCAAGGCATTATCGGATGCGGACAACCGACATTCAACTGGGGCTGGAACAATACATTCAATTACAAAAACTTTGACTTCTCGTTCTTCGTAGTAGGTTTCCATGGATTTGACATCTACAATGCCACTCACCAAATGGGATATAACTTGATTAAGAGCCAACAAATGGCAGGCGTAACCCCTATGCGCGAGTTGCTGAACCGTTGGACACCGACCAACACCAATACAGATATACCGGGATTCGTGAAAGGCGGAACTGAAAATAAAGACTTCTTCAGCACGCGTTTCGTTGAAAACGGAAGTTTCATCAAGATGAAAAGCATCACATTAGGTTATACTCTTCCTGAAGCAACCTGCCGTTCATTGGGTATCAACAACCTGCGTGTATATGCCTCCGTACAGAATCCGTTCCACATCACCAAATACTCCGGTCTGGACCCGGAAGCTACTATGGGTAGTCCTTTGGTACAAGGTGTTGATTGGGGAGCCTATCCTAACAGCCGCAATTATTTAATCGGTCTGAATTTCTCATTCTAATGAATAACCTATTTAAATAAGAACAACATGAAGAAATTAATATATTTAACAGCAGTTGCCGGAAGTTTATTACTGACGACCTCTTGCGTAGACCTCACACAAGAACCCGAATCCTTTATCACAGAAGAAGAATACTGGAATACGGTAGACCAAGCAAGCCTTGAAAAAGCGGCAGACGCCCTTTACAGCGATTTATGGCAAGGAAATTACGGATTCAACAGCCGTCTGCAACGCATCAATGTATGTGCGGATGATATTACCTACCGTGCAGCCAAGGCCAATAACGAACTGGCTTATTATAGCAGACTGACTCCGAATCTTACAGCTAATGATGCTGACTTCTCAACTACTTGGACCCTGTTCTATAAGGTCATCAGCAGTTCCAACAAAATTATCAAGGGAACTACTATCCCCACCAACGAAAAAGAAGCCAAAGCATTTAAAGAAGTATTGGGCGAAGCCTATTTCATGCGCGGTCTTTCCTATTTCTATCTGACCCGTCTGTATGGCGATGTGCCTTTATTACTGGAAAACGATGAGGCAACCATCACCATGCCGAGAACATCAGTTGCCGAAATATACGATAAAGCGATTATTCCCAGTCTGACTACAGCTACCGAATGGTTGCCCAACAAAGGACGTAGCGGCAACAGCACTCCCTCAAAATGGGCCGCAAAAGCATGCTTGGCAGATGCTTATATGACAATGGCAGGATGGCCGTTAAACAAAGGAACCGAATATTACGGTCTGGCAGCAGCCCAAGCCAAAGAAATCATGGACAATAAGGCCCAAGCCGGTCTTGTACTGACAGCCGAATATTCCGATTTATGGAAAGAAGACAAGAAAACAGAAACCAACGAAGTAATGTTTGCCCTGCAGCATAGTGCCAAACATAAGATAGCAAGTAACTACGGTAAATCTTACTATCCGAGCGATTATTCTCCTAATGCAGGATGGGCAGACTATTACGGCAATGAAGATTTCTTCAAGGCGTATCCCAATGATGACCGCAAAGAATGGAACTATATGACAGAATGGAAAATAAAAAGCGGAGAGATTATCCCATATACCGAAAGTGCAGACAAACTTCCCGCCATCTCCAAGTACTATGATTATGACGAAGGAGCCCCCGGTAAAAGTGCACAATCAAACGGTATAACTTGTATTTACCGCTATGCAGAAGTTCTTTTAATGTACGCCGAAGCTTCTACCCGTGCTACAAACTCTGTGAACCAAGATGCCCTGAATGCTATCCAGGAGGTACAGAAACGCGCCGGTTATCAAGACAGGCAAATAGAACTGACCACAACAACCGAACCTACCGCATTCTTAGCAGCCGTATCCAACGAACGCGGTTGGGAATTCTTTGCAGAAATGAAACGCTGGTTCGAACTGGTACGTTTGGAAAAAGTAAAAGAGGTACGTGCTGAAGAATGGGATGCTTCCACTTTCAACACAAATCACCATTACTATTTCCCGGTACCTTATCAACAGGTAGACCTTGCCGGCTGGACCAATAATGCAGGATATTAATATACCACAAAACTTCTAACCTTATTTTTATTATCAATAATCTGATAAACAGACCTTAATCAATTTAACATGTAAAGAGGGAAGGATCGTGAGATTCTTCTCTCTTTTTCTTATAAACAATATATCCGGTATACGAAAAACCTGTATCTTTGTTCACATCCAATTAACGCTATAACATTATCACATTCATGAAAAGATATAAGCTGATACTTTTCTTTAATATTTTCATTCTTCTGACAGCATCTGCGCAAAAAATAGAAAACCTGGTTGAGTTAAAGCAGCAGTCAGAAAACCGTTTGTTTCACCGCCTGGATAAAGCCCCACGCACACCTGCCTTTGCATCCGAAGGTTATTGGGTATGGGGCAGCTCAATAGTAAAGGGAGATGACGGTAAATATCACATGTTCGTATCCCGGTTTCCCAAAAAATTACCATTTCATCCGGGATGGATGGTCGCGTCTGAAATTGTACATGCTGTGTCCGATATACCGCAAGGACCTTATCGTTTCAGTGATATCGCACTTCCCGCACGCGGTGCACAGTATTGGGACGGGCGTTCTACACACAATCCGCGCATATTGAAACAAAACGGTAAATATTATCTCATTTATATGGGATCTACACACCCGTTTGCCGAACCGACATACGCGCAGCTCACCTTAGACAGCCCCTGGTGCACCGTTGCCCGCGCCAATAAGCGCATCGGACTGGCTGTAGCCGATTCTCCATATGGTCCCTGGAAACGTCTGGACGAACCGATACTCAAAACCCAACCGGGTACATTCTATAGTTTCCTTACCTCAAATCCTTCTCCAATCATACAGGAAGACGGTTCAGTTCTCATGATCTTCAAAGGCCGCCATTACACTAACAATTACGAACATTCGGCAATGAGTCTCGGAATAGCCTATGCTCCTGCAATAGAAGGTCCTTACCATGTATTGAACAACAATCAGCCTATCTTTGAAGTAAACGGACAAGGTGAAGCCGAAGACCCTTTCCTATGGAAAGACACCGAAGGCTATCACATCCTATTCAAAGACCATGTAGCCAAATTTACAGGAGAACGGGGCGGTGGTGTTATGGCACACTCTGAAAACGGTATCCAGTGGACAGTAGACAAGGCTCCCAAAGCCTATTCCCGTACCATAGAATGGGAAGACGGAAAAGTGGAGATGCAAGGGCAACTGGAACGCCCCTTTATTTTCTTTGAAAACGGCAAACCTACTTACATTTTCTTTGCCACTATGGACGGTCCCGGCGGATTCGAGAATGCATCACACTCTTGGAATATGGTTATTCCTATAAAAGATAAAGAATAAAAACGTATCTTTGCGGTTATGAACAAGAATTTATTGCCTATTCATTTCGCTCCTCTTCAAGGATATACAGATGCTGCTTACCGACAAGCACATGCTTGTATCTTCGGCGGTATCGACACCTATTATTCTCCTTTTGTACGTGTGGAACACGGTGAAATCCGCCGAAAAGACATACGTGATATAAACCCGGAAAACAATCGGAATATACACCTGATCCCCCAACTGATTGCACCCCAACCAAGCACGTTGGAACAGATTGTATCCCTTTTTATCGAGCATAATTACCAGGAAGCAGACATCAATCTGGGGTGTCCTTTCCCCATGCTGGCCAAACGGCATAACGGAGCAGGAATGTTGCCGTATCCCGAAGAAATAAAAGAACTACTGACTGCCGCCACAGAAAAATATCCTCAAATCCGTTTCTCAGTCAAGCTCAGATTAGGCTGGGAAAACGCCAATGAATGCCTTGCACTCCTACCGTTACTGAACACACTTCCCCTATCCCACATCATCCTGCATCCGCGTTTAGGGAAACAGCAATATAAAGGAGAGGTAGATTTAAACGGATTTGAAGCTTTTTATCATGGATGCGATAAACCCTTGTTGTATAATGGGGACCTGCATACAATAGAAGATATACAGACCGTTACCGAACGTTTTCCGAGATTGGCAGGAGTTGTAATAGGGCGTGGTCTGCTTGCCAATCCGGCTTTAGCTTGGGAATACCAGCAAAACAGAAAGCTGTCTCCTGATGAAATGCTATCCAAAGTAAAACAGCTACATACAGCGATATACAACAGCTATGAAGAACAGTTACAAGGCGGTGAAACACAGTTATTGATGAAAATGAAGAACTTTTGGGAATATCTGCTGCCCAACGGTAACCGTAAAGCTAAAAAAACTATACATAAAACCAGTAAACTAACCAATTACCGGATAGCAGTAAACGATTTGCTATCTTCATACCAATAAGAATAAAAACAGAGAAAGAAAGTGTGTCAAAATGCTTTTCGGTCATTATCGGCCTAACGTCTTCCAACGATGATTTAATGACAGAAATGAAAGAACATTCTAAGCAAAGTTAATGACAGGATGTAAGATTATCAGCATTTAACACACTTTCCGATTTACATATCCGGAATTAAATGCACCTCAGGACGTATTTGAACTACATGATGCAGTTTCATCCACTCATTCAAATAAGCACGATGTTGTAAGAGAATTTGCCGATACTTTTTCTCTATAGCCAAGTTCCTCATTTCTCCGCGGTCATTCACCATGTCATAAAGCTGCTCACGATACAGCCCTTTATCATACAATACATATTTATAACGCGGAGTACGCAAGGCCCAACCTCGGGCAACTCCTTTATCAAATGTCGTCTCACTGACAATATAAGGCTGGTGTGCCTGTTGAGGATCAGCTTTTTCCACCAAAGACCTAAAAGAGACGCCATGTAAACCTCCAGGAAGGGAAATTCCCGCCCAGTCACATACGGAAGCAAAGAAATCGACACCTTCATTAATAAGTTGGGGCATTTCTTTGCCGGCATTCTTCTTTCCGGGAAGGGTAACTATCAAAGGTACATTCACTACCTCTTCATATAAAGCCGATTTCTGGTTCCAATGATGCGCACCCATACCATCACCATGATCGCTTGTAAAGATAACTACCGTATTCTTCCACAAATCCTGTTTATCAATTGCATCGACAATCTTACCAATCTCGGCATCCACCTTTTCCACCAGCCGGAAGTAAAGGCTGCGATAACGCCGCCAATCATCAGGAGAATAATGACGGGTTGGATAAGCCGAATAGTTCAATGTCTGTTCATAATCTATTACATCGGCATCATAAGGATTACGGGCAAAATTTGAAGGAAGTCCGGGCCATTCATCTTGAGGAAGTTCGGGCAAATTGCCAAATGGCAAGTTCTGACTGCGCGCATACTCACAGATATTATGGGGATTATCAAACCCCACTACAAGAAAAAAGGGTTTGGAATGTTTCTGCTCAAGGAAAGCAACAGAAGCTTCAGCCAAGCCATTATCATTATGCGGATGAATGGTAGAAAAGCCGAACTTACCATCGGGCATGGAAGGGGTATGTACATGCCATTTTCCACCATAAGCACACTCATAACCGGCACGTTGCATTAACCAGCCTAAACTGGCAGTACGCAAAGAATCGGCCACAGGAACGTTGTTTCGGGAGAGTCCGACTTCGTGGGAAGTATGTCCCGTAAACATGGATGCCCTGGAAGGACCGCTTAACGGAGCGGAGCAATAAGCATTTTTAAATAAAATACCTGCCTGTGCCAAACGATCCATATTCGGCGTGTGTACATCTGTATTTCCCATACAACTCATGGCAGAAGCTGTCTGCTGGTCGGTTACAATATAAATAATATTAGGCAGCTCCTTTGCCCCCAATAAAGAGGGGGCAAAGGCAGTTGCACAAAACATGATATTCTTTAATTCCGTCATGACAAAAAAGATTTAATCAAAACCTATTTACGCAACAACTCTACATCAAAGCTTGCAGCATCCTTACACGTAAAACGCAACACTGTTTGTTTCTTATCTGCCGAAACAAGTTTGCAATACGGTGTTTCCGCTACTTTCCACCAACCTTTCAATGTAACAGTCACGGGAATTTCTCCACTCTCGTTATCAATCCACGGACGAGAATAGATACTCCGTTCAATCCGCTTTCCATCCTTATCAAAAGCCTCATCACTCGGACCGCGGTACAATGCCAAATCCGGCTGGGAAACAGTCAGTAACAGTTTGCCTCTATCTTCACGAATCATAACCAGACAGGAAGTATCCGCCTTCTGTAACAGACCGTCTGCAGGAAGCGTTTGAGGAGTTTCAAACAAAACATAAGAGGTAAGATTATCCGTCAAAGAACGGACTATGTGGGCATTACGATCCTGCTGAAGAACTTTATAGGAAGGTTTCTTCGCAAATGCTTTCAGGGAAGCAGCGTCCGTACGGGGCAATACGGCATATTCATAAGAAGCACCTCTCGGAGCCTTACCATGTTGCAGCGTCAAGGAAACCCAATCGCCCGAAGTCGGCTTTGTACTTCGCTCACCGACTGTAACCTGCGGGAAATTCTTTTCATATTTCGCACTTCTCATAGAGGATTTGGAAAGATAGTACCCTACCCCATTCGGATCAATATAAGTCTGTCCGTCACTCTTGTAACCATTCCAGTATTTATGATTCTCAGGAGTAATGGCTGCTAATTGGAAAACAGTTGTCTCGGTAGGATACTCTGTATTCGTATTCTCAATGTCCGTACCTAAACATACTATCGTACCGTCAAAGAAGTGGAAAGACTTACGGGCACGGTGAGAGCCGTTATATTTGTCATGCTCATGCAGCTTCATACCGAAGTTACCATTCAGGCGGGCCTGGGACAGCCCACCGGCAAAGGCCTCATCGGAATAAAGCATTTCTTCCATACCTGAGTAAACATCCACATTCAATACCTTGGCGCGCAATTGCTCAAAAGGCAGATGAATACTCGTCACTCCCGGAATGCGATTCCAGTCGAAGCCGTTTTCTTGCCAGCCACTAGTAGTAAAAGTCACCATTTCATCGGGTTTACCCGTTAATATCTGCATACTGCCATGTGCCAGATAACGGCCGTAGAAATTGGCGGGAAGATAGTGTTCGGCAGCCCACAGATAACGGGAATGTCCACGCACTACAGCCGCCCAATTATCCCGACGCTGTACGGAAACACAACCGTAGCCCAATGCAAGGTTGCCTTGCGGATCGGGTTCGGGGCGGAATCCCTGTGTTTCAAGCAGTTTCTTCATCTCCAACTCTTGACGAGTGGAAGCCTTCGGAAGATAATCAGGAACATCTTCATCGGGCCTATTGACATAAGCCATCAAACGCAGATAAGCAGCAGCCATGTCGGCATCATATTCCTGCTTACCGTCCGGTGTTCCTGCAATAGCCATAGTAGCATATTGAATGGGAATCAGTTCTCCTTTTCCGTTAGGATGACGACCTGACATGGAAAGAGACCATTGCTTCAAATTACAATAAAACCGCATCGTGAGCAGCACGTTCTTAACAGTGGAATGCGCCAGTTCAGACACCTTGAACTCTGTTCCGCTCAATAAATAAATCATATTCGTGGCTCCATCCAACCCACCGACAGCATAAGCGGGATAGTTATTACGATGATGAAAACAAGCTCCATCTTTCTTGAAAGAACCCGACAATCCTTGAGCCGGACGGCATCCATAATCCAACCAACGCGAGAAAGAACGCAGATATTGCAGCTTTTCCGGAGTATCCTCCATAATCAGGATACTGGCCATACGTCCCTGGGTCTGCGTATTGAAAGAATCTATATCTATACCGTTTACGGTAGGTTTAGGATAAACCTCGTTAGTGATGGCATACCAGCGCAGCGTGCGTTCGGCTTCATTCAGCTTGCCGGCTTCATTCAGTACCTCCTTCATCAGGAAATAGGCTACATAGAGTCCGCGCATACTGTAACCGTAATGATGAATGTTTCCCCAACAACTGCCGTAAGCCACGCCTTGGTCGGTAATATGGTCGTACATGGCAAGGAACTTTTGCTTCAATTCATCCTGCACAGCAACATCCGCTGCATTGTTATAGGCTATGGCAATACGTTTCATCAGTTTGAAATACTTGTCCATTTCCATACCCAGCTTGGTAAACATATCCTTATCCCAATTCGGTATCATACGTTCGTAAGCTTCCGCCTGACGCACCATGAAGATAGGCAGACCGCTCACTTTCCCGTTTTTGTATGTAATCTTATAGTAGTCATACTGTTTACGGATAGCCGTCATTTCCTTATCTGACAACTTTCCGGGTGTATAGAGCATATCCCTGAAGCGTTTTTCTATTTTCCGCATTTCCTGTTTCTGCGTTTCGCTAACGGCAGTCAAGGGTATATCCGGCTTCCACAAAGAATGTTCGTAAATAACAAGCCAATGATTGGTAGTTCCCTTATTCACAAACGGAACTTGCACGTCAGCCGTCTGCTGGCGGGCATCCACCTTACTGGCGGGTATAATATGATCTAAATATAACTTCCCTTTTGTATCGGGAGCAATAATACGGATTTCATTCATCCCCTCTTCCGGCGTCCCCACCATATCACGTTCATAGCACACCCATGCTGCACGCCAACCGGTAAAGTTGATTCCAAATGGGAAAGAAGTGCATTTCTTTCCATCTTTTAAAAATTCAAACTCTATTTTCTTGTCCTGTGCTTGCTCATTGTACACCCATACAATGAAAGCGGAAAGATAGGTATCTTTTCCGGTAGGGTCTTTTTTCTCGAACTTCAAATCCTTTTTGATAGAAAGCACAGCCCCCGGATTAAATGTCCAACTCAAGCTATGCAAACCATCTTTATAATGTTCATCACTGATTTCCAAACGGGAATCCGTTCCCGAAATAAATACCGGTATTTGCGGGTCTTCAAAAGAAAGCAGTTTGTCATTCTTCACTACCTGGGCTTCTGCACTTACCGGTAACAAAGTCCCGAGGAGCATCCCTACTCCCATTGTCCATTTACTAAATTGCATCATATTTATTTACTTAAGGTTATTTATATGTTTCATTTTAGATACCCAACATCTCCTCCGCGTAAGTGAATCTTATAATTAAGTATTGTACAAAGAAAAAGCTCTTTCAAAAAAAAGAGTGACATAAATCGTACAGAAGAGGTCTAAAAATGTCATAAGCCCTTATATCATACCTCAGACAACAAGCTGAAACAGAAAAAGAGTTGTCATTCCCATTTGTCTGTATCATATTAATTTACATATTATTGATTAGGAAGAAATAGCGGAAATACATTGGATACGGTTCTTTACGGGCCTGCGATAGAAATAAATTCTCGTATTGTTTATTATGCATTTTACACATATATTTGCGGTCAATATAAGATATAAGAAATTTATATCTGTAGTTTTTTTAACCTTAATTAGTTGTTTTATGAGAAAAAAGCAAGACCCGATTTCTCTACCCAAGAGAATTGTATTGGGAGCATCCTTGATTTTAGCTTCTACCTACACTGTTGCATGGGCCGGCAATACCCAGAACGAAACGCCCCATCATCATGCAATAGAAAGTATTACTCAAGTAAAAACTGTGACAGGAGTCGTAACGGACCAGTACGGACCGGTTATCGGTGCCAATGTACATGTAAAAGGAAGTACTACTGGTACAATCACAGACATCGATGGTAAATTTTCAATTGAAGTTCCGGTTAACTCTGTCTTGGAAATTTCGTACATCGGTTTTCTTACCGAGGAAATTCAAATTACCGGAACAACCAAAAATCTGAATATCCATCTGAAAGAAGACTCCGAGACCTTGGAAGAAGTAGTGGTAGTGGGTTATGGTACTCAAAAAAAAGTAAACATGTCAGGGTCTGTTTCTTCTGTAAATGTAGGAGAACTGACAGAAAGCCGTCCCATTACCAATGTATCACAAGCTTTGGCCGGTGTAGCAGCAGGTGTGAGCGTTATGAGCGGCAGCAACCAACCAGGTAATGACAATGCTACTATAACAGTACGAGGACAAGGTACCTTGAACGAATCGGCTCCCCTGGTCATCATTGATGGTGCGGAAGCCGGCATCAATACGGTCAATCCTCAGGATATTGAATCTATATCTATCCTGAAAGATGCCGCCTCTGCGGCTATCTACGGTTCACGGGCGGCCAATGGTGTTATCTTAATTACCACCAAGCAAGGCAAGGCGGGAAGTATCCATATAGACTATAACGGCTACATATCTTGTACTTCAACCACCATTCCCCACCACATGGATCCGGTATCCAACTATGCCGATTACATGGAACTGATTAACGAAGGATATGAGCAGTCTGGCATGGCAAAGCCCTTTAAGGACCAGGCTCTTATTGAAGAATGGCGTGCTGATGCAGGAAAAAATCCGTTGAAATATCCCAATACCAACTGGCTGGAAGAAACCTTTAAATCCTCCGTTGCACACAATCATGTTATTTCCATGAACGGTGGTAGTGAAAAAATTAAATTCTACTCATCTTTCGGCTATCAAAATAATCCGGGTGTAATGGAAAACACCGGTTTTGAGAAATATAATGCCCGTCTGAATGTCTCTGCCGATGTTAAAAAATGGCTGAATCTGGCCGCTCAAGTCAGTGGCTACGTTTCCAACATGGATCCTGCAGCCAAGTATCAAAGTGAAGGAAGTACAGTAAGCGATGTATTTAAATTTGCCTCAGCCACCACTCCGGGTATGGTATTCCGTGCTCCCGACGGACGCTACGGTGCTATGAACAACTCGGAAGACTCTTCCCAATCAGCCAACAACAATCCATTGCTTCGTCTGAACTCCGTGGACGGTAACATTCACAAGACCAATGTACGAAGCCGCTTTATAGCAACACTCAAACCATTCAAGGGTTTTACCCTGACAGGCTCCTACTCCTATGAGTTTGTAGATGAAGAGCGAAGCAGCAAACCGGTTTTCCTTGAAGGTTGGGACTTCAGAAATGAAATAGTAACTTTCACCAATAAGAAGAAAAGTAGCATCATGAACTACGACGGAAAGATAGACCGATTCTTCAATGATGTAGTAGCCCGTTATGAAACTCGCCTGATAAACGATGCGTTAGGTATCAATGCAATGTTGGGTGCCAGCCAGGAAAAATACCGTTCACACAATTTTAAAGCTACTAAATATGATATGATAGATACCAGCCTTGGAGTACTTAATGGTGCTATCGGTGATGCATCTGCCAGTGGAAGCAGTGCAGAGTGGGCCATGCGTTCTTTCTTCGGTCGTATCAACTTGGATTGGCAACAGAAGTATTTGCTGGAAATCAATTTGAGAGCCGACCAATCTTCCCGCTTCCTCAAATCCAAACGTACCGGATACTTCCCTTCCGCATCTTTTGCATGGCGTTTAGAACAGGAAAAATTCATGGAAGGATTAAGAGACAAAGGATTGAGCACACTGAAGCTGCGTTTGTCTTACGGTTCGTTAGGCAACAATGCAGTGGGCAACTACGATGCCCTAGCTTTATATGCCAACAAAAACGATGACGGTGCTTTCAACTACAGTCTGAACAATTTAGTGGCATTAGGTCTGGCACAAGCCCGTATTGCCAATCCTAATTTAACCTGGGAGTCAACTTATATGACCAATGTAGGTATTGATTTCGGGCTATTCAACAATCGTCTGACCGGTACAATGGATTACTTCCACAAGAAAACCAAAGATATCCTCATCAATCTCCCCGCACCTGCCGTACACGGTATCGCATCCATTCCCAAACAAAATAGTGCAGAGGTGTTGAACCAAGGTGTGGAACTTACACTGGGTTGGCAAGATAAAATAGGAGATTTCTCCTACTCGGTAAACGGAAACTTTACTTATGTAAAGAATGAAGTGACCAAATATAAAGGCAAAGACAAAGGTGGCATTACCTACAGCGGCGCTAATATCATTTGGGAAGGACATGCTATCAATTCACAATACCTGTTGCGTTGCGACCGCATCATCCAAACCGATGAAGATTTGGCATTGGTACAGCAAATGATAGACAATGCTCCGGTGGTAGACGGCAAAAAAGTTGATCCGTTCGCAGCTTTCGGTACTCCGCAAAAAGGTGACTTGCTTTACAAAGACATCAATCAGGACGGTATTATCGATATGGATGACCGCGAAATCGTAAGCGATGGCCCGAACCCAAAATTCCAATTTGGTCTGAATCTGAATGCTTCTTATAAGGGGATTGATTTTGCCATGCTGCTGCAAGGGCAAGCCGGTGCTAAAATTTACTGGCAAAATGATTTGGCCAATACCCCCAGTGTACGCCACGGCTATCAACTGAACAAGGAAGTGGCAGACGGCAGATGGTACGAAGGCAGAACAGATGCAACCTATCCGCGCCTGCTGGAATACCAAGACCAAAGAAACAAACAAATGAGCGACTTCTACCTGGAGAATCTGGCTTATCTGAAAATACGTAATATCCAACTGGGGTATACGCTTCCAGCCAAATTAACCAAGAAAATTTCATTAGAACGTCTTCGCTTCTACGGTAGTTTGGAGAACTTCTTCACTTTCACCTCTTTCAGAGGCTTCGATCCTGAAATAGGAGGAAGCATTGACTATCCTGCCATGAAAAATGTAGTGTTCGGCATTAACCTTAGCTTTTAACCAATAACATTGAATAAAATGAAAAAATATAAACTCTTTATCACATTGGCTGCTTCTCTATTCCTTACAAGCAGCTGCTATGATTTGGATGTATATCCTGAAGACCAATTGAGTTCGGGAACCTTTTTCCAGACTCAAGACCATGCAGACCAAATTATGATGGGTGTCTACAGCCAAATGCAGTCGGATGATATTTTTGGACGTCAGTTCGGTCTTGACTGTTTGGGTGGCATCGGCAGCGGATATGACCCTGCATCATACGCAGTTATAGGTCGCGGTACTTATAACTCTACTTCCGGATTAGTAACCGGAAAATTCAAAAATCTGTACGAAGGCATAGCCCGTGCCAATATCTTGCTTCAAAACGTAGACCGGTGCGATATGAGCGATGAGCTGAAACTGAGATACAAAGCTGAGGCCCGATTTATGCGTGCACTCTATTATTTTACTCTGATGGACTTCTTCGGTCCTGTACCTGTTTATGATGAAAGCACTATCGTAGCCGAAGATTTCATGAACATGCTGGAGCCAAGAAAAAGTCTGGAAGAAGTACGCAAATTTATCATTGACGACTTGGACAACGCCGATACTTACCTGCCTACAGAATGGGATGCGTCCAATGCCGGTCGAGCTACCAAGGCTGCTGCCATGTCGCTGAAGGGTAAAGTGCTACTCTATGCCAAAGAGTATGAAGCCGCCAAAGAATGTTTTGAGGCTGTTGTAACAAACAAGGAAGGCAAATATGGCGAAAAAGAACTCTACCCGGATTATGCAGGCTTGTTCAAACCGGGTGGTGATGAAAGCAGTGAAATGATTTTCGCCATTCAGAACATAGGGGGTGTAGGACAGGATTTCGGTATGCCCACGACTTTCTATATGGGTAGCCGTGCTTCCTATGGAAGTTGCTGGAACAATGTCATGGCCTCTATAGATTTTGTAGACAGCTATGAATGTAAAAACGGAAAGCCCTTTGACTGGAACGACTACTTCGAGGGTTATAACGAGAATATAGATATAAGGAAAGAAGTACTCTATGCCAAGCTGGACAACAGCAAAAAAGTGGTAACTTATCCTGCAAGCCGCGACAAGCTATTGGAAATGTACGAAAATCGCGACCCGCGTATGAAAGCATCTATTATTCTTCCCTACACACACTATGCCGGCTGGGTGAAAAATGCGCCGAAAGATACAGAATTCATTCTCCTGGAAAAACAGGGTGATGCCCATGAAAACAATGGTTTCATCCGTGTCAATCAGAATTATCAGCTCTATCTCTGGAGAAAATTCGTAGCAGAGGGCAACATGGACGGTGCTATCAATAACCGTGCCGACACTCCGATCAACTTTCCTATCATCCGACTGGCCGATGTGTATCTGATGCTCGCCGAATGTTATAACCAGATGGAAAACGGAGATCAGGAAAAAGCTGTATATTATATCAATAAAGTCCGTAACCGTGCCAGTGTAAATATGCCTGAAATCAATAACGGTGATTCTTGGATGGAAGCAAGAACCAAAGAAGAAGTATTTGCCCGTATCCGTCATGAACGCGCTGTAGAACTGGCAGCAGAAGGCTGGAGCTTCAGTGACATGAGACGTTGGGGCTTACTGGAGGAAGTGGCAGGCCCGGTGAAAGATATCGTAAACAAGAAACTTTATGACCGTGTAGTCAACGAAAGAGACTATCTATGGCCTATTCCGCAGGACGAAATAGATAAGAATCCCAATTTACGCCCTAACAATCCGGGATGGTAATATACACCGGATATGATATAATACTCTGAAAGAAAAAATTCAATACCGGAGTCAGATACAAAAAAGTCCATCGGAAATTATCCGACGGACTTTTTTTATTGTTTGCCCCAATGCAAAAAGCACATGCCCTTGTGCAAAAATCCAAAAAACGACAGCAGATGTTACGGATGAAGCTCCTCAAAGCTTTTATTCTCCTCCTGCATTGTACGGACAGTCTCTTCCAGCTCCCCGATAGGCAGGTCGAGATTATACCAATCATTATAGCAGTCGGTCACATACCAATTACCATCCACCAGCTCAAACACAACCCGGAGCGAGGGCTCCGACTCATCATACCCCGCCTCAAATTCTTTATAGGCAGGTTCATCCCGGGTAAAACGTGAGATGTAAACTCCTCCTTCCTCTTCTGTGATACGTCCTTCTTTCAAGGTTTCACTATCCAGTAACGCCCATTTATCACGGGTAAAAGGAAAAGTCTGCTCTGTCTCGCCATCATCCTGCAACAATACGATAGGCGATTTCAAAGGAAACTTGATACGTGAATACTGAAATGAAGCACTGGATGTAAACTTATGGAGAAATGACTTGAAATCCTCTCCGGCTGCCAGACTGTTGAAAGTTGAGAGCATAAACGCCATGCACAGACAAACAACAAAATTAATAGCTTTCATAATAGATACGAGTTATTCCGATTTAAAGTGCAAATATACGACAAGCCGGAAATTTACAATGAAAAGCCGGCGGGAATTTACATCTGTTACTTCTTACCCCTCAAATACTCATAACCGAAGCGGCAGCGCAAACAGTCCTTCCTGTCGCAATATTCCTTTTGAAGCTGAAGCAAAGCCTGTGAGTCGGCCGCAGTATAAACGGGAAGTCCGGCTCCACTCCACAGACGGGTGACATGATTGTTCTCGGCTTTCAATGCTTCAAGAAAACAAGTGGCACGGTCACAAAGCCGTTCATCTGCTCTGTGCATTCCGTAAGCATACAGAAAAGGGATAACGGTGTTGATAAGAATAAGGTTCAAAGCATTCTCTCCCAAACGCTTTTCTTGATGGGGCGAGCTTTTTTTAAACGTAAAATGTGTCTCCCAATAGGGCGAAGTCCGTGCGGATATTATCTTCTTTATATCTTCCGCAGTTTCGGCCGCCATAACTCGTGAAAACAAAGATTGTTCCTTATGATACAGCCAGGCAAGCTGTGCCAGGCGCACATGGGGGAAATTGCCGGGACGCAAACGTAAAAAACGCCACCGGTCACTACTCACTGGAGCTGACAATTCGAACTTGCGCTGCAAATAATGAAACTCTTTCTGAAGTTCCCGATAGTAACAATCCTCCTGCCAATCTTCTTCCAAAAGCCCGGCCTGTCCCAAAAAGAACGCCTCTACCTGAAAAAGGCTATCCCGATGCTTGTCTACCGCACGGAAAGGCAGATGAGCGGCCCACGCTTCAAAAGCATCGCCATTCAGACCGAAACCCAGATTACGGGCAAGGGTAATAAAGAATACATCTTCCCAATGATTGTTGCAACGCTCCAGACGTGCGGCAATGGCCTGTGCCTTTTGTTCAAAACGCTCCACCTGCAAAGCCGATAACCAGGAATGGACCGTCAGTTTCGGTAAGGAAGCAAGAATAGAATAACAAGGAGGGTATATTTCCGTCTGACGTAATTCGTCATAACGCCGGCGGACATTGTCCGGACAGTGCAACAGTAGCTGGGGAACAATACCGCCGTTGGCATAGTACACCTCGCAATCCGACTCGCCCACCACATGCAGAATAACATTATCGTAAACCGTATCCCGGTTATGTCCGTGACGAAACCAGTCCGAAGCCTGCGTATGCAACTCAACGTTACCCACCCAAAGCGTACCGTTTATTTTCAGTTTTGCGTTAAAGAAATCGGGGCCTGCATCAGTATTCGGCAAACCGGGATCTATCACTTCGACCGGCTGTCCGGAGGTTGTCTGGAGAGGCATTAAAGGAAATATCTTATGCTTCCAAACGTAATGCAGCAATTGTTCCATTGTTAACTTATCGTTAATGTTGTGCGCAAATGTAAGAAAAAGATTACCTTTGCGACATATAGTTCGTTGATAAACTGAATAAAAACCAAAGAAACAATGAAAATCGCATTAATCGGTTACGGAAAAATGGGTAAGGAAATCGAGAAGATTGCCTTAAGCCGCGGACACGAAATTGTCAGCATCATCGATGTGAATAACCAGGAGGATTTTGAATCGGCCGCATTCAAAAGTGCCGATGTCGCCATAGAATTTACCAATCCGACGGCAGCCTACAACAATTATATGAAAGCTTTCAAGGCAGACGTAAAATTGGTTTCGGGCAGTACAGGCTGGCTGGAAGAACATGGTGAAGAGGTAAGAAAGCTTTGTTCCGAAGGTGGAAAAACCCTGTTCTGGTCATCTAATTTCAGTCTGGGAGTAGCCATATTCTCGGCCGTCAACAAATATCTGGCGAAGATCATGAACCGGTTCCCTGCTTACGACGTAACAATGAGCGAAACTCACCATATACACAAGCTGGATGCTCCAAGCGGCACTGCCATTACCCTGGCCGAAGGTATTCTGGATAATCTCGACCGCAAAAGCCGTTGGGTAAAAGGTACCTTGCAAGCACCGGATGGAACCGTGTCAGGCTCTGTCGAATGCGCTGCCGACGAACTTCCGGTCAGCTCTATCCGCGAGGGAGAAGTACCGGGCATTCACAGCATCCGCTACGATTCAGAGGCAGACAGCATCACCATTACCCATGATGCCAAGACCCGCAGCGGCTTTGCTTTGGGAGCTGTGTTGGCTGCAGAATATACAGCCGGCAAACAAGGTTTCTTAGGCATGAGCGATTTATTTCCATTTTTAAAAGACTAAAGTATTATGAGAAAAGCAACACGTGCCCAATGGGTCAAATTCGGCATAGTTACCCTGCTCTACCTGATATTCCTTGTCTGGGTGAAAAGTTGGTGGGGGCTGATTGTCCTTCCTTTCATATTTGACATCTACATCAGCAAGAAAATACCCTGGAGTTTCTGGAAAAAATCCAAGAATCCGGCTGTGCGTGGCATTATGAGTTGGGTAGACGCCATTGTATTCGCCTTGGTGGCTGTTTATTTTGTGAATATCTACATATTCCAGAACTATCAGATACCTTCGTCTTCACTGGAAAAATCATTGCTGGTGGGTGACTTTCTGTATGTAAGTAAAATGAGCTACGGTCCGCGTGTACCGAACACACCGCTTTCCATGCCGTTGGCACAACACACTTTGCCGATATTCAACACCAAATCGTACATTGAATGGCCGCAATGGAAATACAAACGCGTACCGGGTTTCGGAAAAGTGAAGCTGAATGACATTGTCGTGTTCAACTTTCCTGCGGGTGATACGGTAGCGCTTAACAGACAGCAAGAAGATTTTTACAGCCTGGCTTACAGGGAAGGACAGCGCGTATATCCCAATAAAATCAATATGGACAGTCTGACGCGCGACCAGCAGCGTACCGTCTACGACCTTTATTACAATGCCGGCCGTAATCTGATCCGTACCAATCCGCAAATGTACGGTGATATTGTGGTACGTCCGGTCGACCGCCGCGAGAACTATGTAAAACGCTGCGTCGGCCTGCCGGGAGATACCCTGCAAATCAAAGATACACAAGTGTACATCGATGGAAAAGCCATCGAGAATCCGGAAGAGATGCAGCTCAACTATTTCGTACAGACCACCGGCCCGTACATACCGGAAGAGATGTTTCGCGAATTGGGCATCAGTAACGACGACCAGATACTGATGACCGATGACTTCAATTATGAAGAAGGACTTATGCAGATGGGATTGGACCGCCGCGATGCTCAAGGCAGACTGACTCCGGTGTACCACCTGCCCCTCACCCAAAAAATGTACGATACGCTCGCCGGCAATAAAAAACTGGTCAGCCGCATTGTCATGGAACCGGAAAACCTTTCAGGACAAATGTATCCGCAAAACCTCTATACAAAGTGGACACGGGATAATTACGGTCCAGTCTGGATACCGGAAAAAGGTGCGACCATTACCCTGAACAAAGATAACCTGCCCATTTACGAACGTTGCATCGTAGCTTATGAAGGCAATACACTGGAACAAAAACCGGACGGTATCTACATCAACGGACAGAAAACAGACACCTACACCTTCAAGTTGGACTACTATTGGATGATGGGCGACAACCGCCATAATTCCCTTGACTCCCGCTACTGGGGCTTCGTACCGGAAGACCACGTAGTAGGTAAGCCTATCGTTGTCTGGCTCTCATTAGATAAAGACCGTGGTTGGTTTGATGGAAAAATCCGTTGGAACCGCATCTTCAAGTGGGTACATTAATACAGTGACCGGAAGTTAGCGATCAATACACACTATGCGGAGAAGGAATTGGAAGATTGCAGCTACCCTGACCGGAGTAATACTTACAGTGATATTGCTCCGGAGTTGCGTTGCAACTTCCTATCTGATTCCTTCCACAGGAATGGAAAACTCACTGTACCGCGGTGAACGTATCCTGGTAAACAAATGGAGCTACGGACTACGGTTGCCTTTCATAAGCTTATGGGGGTATCACCGTTGGGGCGACAAACCAGTACGTAAGGATGACATTCTTGTATTCAATAACCCTGCCAACCTCTCACAAACAGCAATCGACCAGAGAGAAGTATACATCGGCCGTTGCCTGGGAGTACCGGGAGATACTTTGTGGGTAGATTCTCTTTTCTCCGTAATTCCTTCGGAAAAAAACGCTCCCGACCAGAAGTTCCTTTATACATATCCCCGGAAGAAAGAGAAGCAGTTAGACTCACTGCTCACTATCCTTTCTATCCGCCCCAACGTATTATTGGGACAGGATACGGCAAAAAACGTACGCAGCTTCAGCAGGTATGAGTATTATCTGTTGGAACAGGCTTTAGGAACAAACAACTGGATAGAGCCTGCCGATAAAGAAGACTCGGTTGACGTACTGAAACCTCTCATCATCCCCGGCAAAGGGAAAGCCGTACGTGTATATCCCTGGAACATGACACTGCTGCGCAACACATTGGTGTTGCATGAAAGGAAACGGGCAGACATCAAAAATGATACACTATACATAGAAGGAAAACCTGTACAGCATTGTTACTTTATGAAAGATTACTATTGGGTGGGTGCCAACAACTCGATAAACCTGTCAGACTCCCGCTTGTTCGGACTTGTCCCCAAAGACCATGTCATCGGAAAGGCCGCCGTCATCTGGTTCTCAAAGGAGCAGGATACGGGATTGTTCAACGGGTATCGCTGGGACAGGATATGGAGAAGAATAAAGTGATAATCAAACAGCCAAATGATAAAGTACCAGGCAGTAACTCCTGCCGGTTCTTATTTTTTAATTTTTAATTCTTAAATGCTCAATTCAAATGACCGTCTATCTTTCTTCCGCCTATCTGGCTCCGGTTGAATACTATACCAAACTGTTGGCATACGACCAAATATATATCGAACAGCACGACCATTATACCAAACAGACGTATCGTAACCGTTGCACCATTGCTGCGCCCGACGGTGAACTTGCCCTTTCCATTCCTACAGTCAAACCCGACACACCGAAATGCCCGATGCGTGATATCCGTATCTCCGACCACGGCAACTGGCGTCATCTGCACTGGAATGCCATTGAATCGGCATACAACCATACACCTTTCTTTGAATATTACAAAGATGATTTCCGCCCTTTTTATGAAAAGAAATATGAGTTTTTAGCCGATTTCAACGAAGAACTTTGCCACCTCGTCTGCTCCCTGATAGACATACAGCCAACCCTGAAACGAACCTCGGAGTATAAGACCAGGATTACATCCGATGAAGCGGATTTCCGCGAACGTATTCATCCCAAAAAGGATTTCCGTACGGAAGACCCCGATTTCTTTCCCCAACCCTACTACCAGGTATTTCAGGAAAGACTCGGCTTCCTGCCCAACCTCAGCATTATCGATTTGCTGTTCAATATGGGACCGGAAAGCTTGCTTGTATTACAACAAAGTACTAGTAAATTATCATAGCATAAGAACGACTTCAGACAATACTTCATCTTGTAAATATATCAAACCCCATAATAAAAATCAGAGCTTAATTAGACTACGAAGAATTCGGCATCGGATGATAAAACCATGAAACTTCAGTAAAAGACTATTATTTTACATTTTTTCCCTATTTTTGTTCACTCATACTATTATGAAAAGCTGAAAAATAAGAGAACCATGAGCATTCAAAGACACTTCATTTTATTTATCTTGTCCTTACTGGTGATAACTCCATCCATTGCTCACCAAAAGCCATACGTTATAAACTTTGCCCGCGATAAGTATCATGCTGCAAACAAGAACTGGACCATTGGACAAGATGAGAAAGGAATTACTTACTTTGGAAATGACATCGGATTGCTTGAATTTGACGGTATAGAATGGAAAATTTATCAAATGCCAAATTTTTCTTTGATAAGATCTTTGGCAGTAGAATCCCATTCTACAATTTACGTAGGTGCTTTGGGGGAATTAGGACGATGGGATAGAAACCAAGCAGGTAAACTTCAATATACTTCTTTCAAAAATATGCTCCCACCTAAAAGCTTGGAAAATGAAAGTTTTTGGCGTATATGGATAGACAATGACAAAGTTTATTTTCAATCTTTCTCCAATATTTATGTCTATGATCACCACACCATACAGCAACTAACGACCCCAAAAGGTTTTCTATTGCTGACCAAAGTGAGGAATGAATATTGGGTACAGGAAATGTATGGTTCGCTATACCAATTGACAAACAAACAACTGAAGAAGATAAAAGGCAGTGAATTTCTAAATGGAACTCTTACTCGTGTTATTCTACCCTACGGGAAAGAACGCTATTTAATAGGTACTTCCACAGGAGAAATTTATCTATATGACCGCAAAAACTTTATTCCGTGGAACAATTCCCTCTCTAAATTATTAAACGGACAAGAACTGAATTGTGGTATCTATTGTGCCAAACGAAATACATACTACTTAGGGACACAGCTAAGTGGTATCTACGAAGTAGACATACAAGGAAATGTACTGAACCATTTTCATGCTGCCAACTCCTTACAAAATAATACTATTCTATCCTTATATGAAGACCAGCAAAACAATATATGGGTGGCAATGGACCGCGGGCTTGCATATATCCGATATACAAACAAATTGAGCTACTATCACACAACAGAAGGCATCTCAAGTGCTGTATATACAGCCACATTGTGGAATGACTATCTATTTATAGGTACCAACCAGGGAGTATACTTCGTCCATAAAGAGAAAACCAAAGATCTTGAAATGTTCTCTTCTATGAAATTTCTCAAAGGTACAGAGGGACAAGTATGGGCCTTTAAACAAATAGATGGACAACTCTTTTGTTGTCATAACAAGGGATTGCTAGAAATCCGCCCAGACTTTAGCATACACCAACCCTACCGAATTGACATCGGAGTGTTCAAAATGTTAGAAACTAATTATAATGAGAAAGAAATAAATATTCTCGTTACTTATAAAGAAGTTTATATCATCAATAAGGAAACAAAAGATGTACATATCATACGAGAAATACCTGACCCTATCAATGAAGCCGAAATAGACCATTTAGGTAACATCTGGTTGGGGACAGTAAACAATGGAGTCTACAAATGTCGGCTGAATGAAGAAATGAACGCTTTCCGCTACTATACCTACTACGGACACAAGAAAGACAAAACTCTTCCAAAACATCTCCAGATATGTAAGGCAAGTGGACGTATTTTCTTTTTAGGAAACGACCAATTCTATGCTTACAACGAAAACAAAGATAACTTACAATCCTCTCCACTACTAAACCAATGCTTTAAAAATATTAACTCTCTCAAACGCATTGTTCCCATCAATCATGAAGCAAGTTGGGCCATTACAAGTTCTTCGGTTTATAGATTCTTCTATGACGGCTACATTGCCCGCATTCAAGAAGCCTACAAAATTGAAGCAGACAATTTATCACTTATTACGGCATCCGAAAACATATCCGTACTAAATGATTCTCTCTCATTAATTTGTTTAGATACAGGATTTATCATACATAATTCCCAAAAAAGCAAGCAATCAAACAACATAAGCCTTACTCCACCAAATTTAGAATACATACGCACAGGAAAAGATAATAGTATAAACAATAACTTCCTTAATAAAGATATTAAAATCGCTTATCAAGACAATACAGTGACCATAGGCTTTTCTGTCAACGATGCCTTTGCCAAGAATTTATTTGTAGAATACCTACTAGAAGATGTCGATAGCACATGGAGCCAAGCCAAAAAACAAAATTACATATCTTATGCCCGGCTACCTCATGGAAAATACACCTTGCGTCTTCATTCCACAGATGGGCTGAACAATTATTCTGATGATACTATTATCCATTTTAGAATACTCCCACCGTGGTATCTTACCTCCTGGTGGTATCTTGTCTGTACTCTATTAATAATAGCCTCTTTTTTCGCCATTTTTCTCTTGATGAAGAAGCGATTACAAGCAAAGAATCTAAAGCGAATGAAAATAAAAGAAACAGAATTTCTACGTCAAATGAATGAACAATTGCAGAACGAAATAGAGAGGAAAAATGCAGAATTATTCACACAAACCTCATTTATTATACAGAAAAACGAACTAATTCTGAATTTAAAAAGAATAGTAGATGAGATTTGTTCTAAAAATACACAAAAGGCGTTAATCCCACTCTATCAAAAAATAAATCATCTACTTGCCAATAATCTCAATACAGAAGACGACTGGAAAATATTCCTCATCAAATTTGAACAGAAACATCATAATTTTTTCAAAACATTGAAAGAGCATTATCCCCAACTCACCACCAACGATTTAAGACTTTGTGCTTGTCTAAAACTAAATATGGATACCAAAGATACTGCTTCGTTAATGAATTTATCCATCCGTTCTATTGAAAACAATCGCTATCGTCTTCGCAAAAAGCTAAATTTAAAATCTACACAAAATTTAAACGATTTCTTTTTGACAATAAATTGAGCATACATAAATCTAATAATCAGATAATTACAAAAAATTGAGTAGTAAATGTGAATTTATAAAACTATTAAAAATCAGAATTATGTATTAGTGATGAGGGTGTTTTTTTGTTTTCAGATATCACAAGTCATACATTTGTCTAAAATTGAATTAAAGCACTGCGCAGGGCAAAAATCAATTAAAAAAACAAATGTTATCCACTAAAAATTAATGCAATGAAGAAAGAACCACATCTTCTTTTAAGACGAGTCTCTTATCTTAAAAGTTTATTCCTAATGACATGTCTGCTAATAATAGCCACATCTACATTAGCCCAAACAAAAAATGTAATAGGTACTGTAACCGATATTTCCGGTGAAGCTCTTATAGGTGTATCTATTCTCGTACAAGGCACCAATAATGGTGTAGTTACTGATTTAAATGGAAAGTATACATTGAACCATGTACCAGAAAATGCAACCTTAGTCGTAAGCTATATTGGAATGCTGACACAAGAGATAAAAGTCAATGGACAATCTACCATCAATATCATTTTAAAAGAAGACTCACAACAACTTGAAGAAATAATCGTAATAGGTTATGGTGCAGCAAAAGCCAAAGATTTAACTGCTCCTATTACCGTTGTAAAGGGAGAAACACTAACTTCAGTACCATCTACCACACCGATGGCAGCTCTTCAGGGAAAAGTACCAGGCGTCAACATTGTAAATAATGGTGCACCGGGAGAAGGGCCTACTGTACAAATTCGCGGCATTGGTTCTTTTTCCAATAGTAAGCCCTTATTTGTTGTAGACGGGATGTTTTACGATAACATCAACTTCTTGAACAACGCTGATATTCAAGAAATGTCAATCTTGAAAGATGCTTCAGCTGCAGCTATATACGGTGTACGCGCTGCAAACGGTGTAGTACTTATCACTACTAAAAAAGGAGCACGTAACCAAAAAGCAAAAATCACCTATGACGGATATGTCGGTATTCAAAAAGCATCCAATGTCCTTGAGTTGTGCAATGCGCACGAATACGCCACCATGCTTCTTGAAGGAAATTATGATGCTTATCAAGCACATTTCAAACAATCTATTGATAAATATGGAGGTAGCTATGCCGACACTGATTTTCACAATTGGACATTCGGTGCTGACAACAATTGGTATGATCAACTTCTACGTACTGCAGTTATCACAAACCACAGTTTAAATATAAATGGCGGTTCTGATAAAGCCGTTTATTCTGTAGGTGCAAGCTACTTATATCAAGACGGTATCATGAACATTGACAACAACTACAAGCGTATGAACTTTCGTGGTTCTGTCGACTATGACGCTGCCAATTGGCTGAAAGTCGGATTCAATGGTGTATTCAGTAATTCTACCCAGCAAGTGCCTAATAATCAAGCATGGCAGAAAGCCTTCAACTGCCCACCGATTGTAGCTCTTTATGATGAAAATAACGACAAAGGCTTTCCTGACAAATTTGGATCTCCAGATGCAATAGGTTATACATCAAATTTTTACAATCCCATTGCAACAGCCAAATATTTTGATTCAAGCAAAGAGAACTATCAAGTTTTAAGTAACTTCTATGCACAGATTGATTTTATTCCAAACAAACTTAATTTCAAAACAAATTATTCTTATAGTTTCCTATCCACTCAAGGTCGTGAGTTCACTCCCAAATACTACGTTAGCAGTTGGCAACAATCAGCAACAACCCAACTTACAAAAAATGAAAATAAATACTATAACTATATTTGGGACAACACTCTGACCTATAATAACCAATGGGGTAAACACAAATTCGGTGCTATGGCAGGTTATTCTATGCGTCAGGAACAATGGCGTATGTTCGAAGGTAAAGCAAGTAACGTTCCCGAAGGTGCAGATGAATATTGGTACATTAAAAATGGTGATGCTGCAGGTGCTACCATAAAAGACGATGGTTACTGCTACAGAGGTATCTCTTACTTTACTCGTTTGAATTATAATTATGATGACAAATATCTGTTAATGTTCACTATGCGCGCCGATGGTTCCAGCAAATATCAGGAACATTGGGGTTACTTCCCTTCAGTTGGTGCAGCTTGGGTTCTCTCAGAAGAACCTTTTATGAAAGGTCAGAAATGGGCCGATTTTCTAAAGTTACGTGCTAGCTGGGGTAAACTAGGTAATGACCATGTAGCAGCAAGTGATGGATTCGCCTCAATTGCTACCGGCAATGACGCGTCTGGAGTCTTTGGAAACACTACTCTAGCAGGATACCAAAACACGACCTACTTTAGTTGGTTAAAATGGGAAGTAGTAGAGGAATGGAATGCAGGTATAAACTTTATCACTCTGAACAATCGTTTGAATATTGACTTTGACTATTACCATCGCATGACAAGCAATGCTGTAATTGCACCGCTCCTTCCATTCAGTACCACGACTTTAGCCGGGAACTATGGTAAGATTCTAAACTCAGGTATTGATATAAGTGCCAATTGGAATGACAAAATCGGCAAAGATTTTTCCTATAACATAGGTATAAATATCTCCACCCTAAGAAATCGAGTAAAAGATTTGGGTGACAACAAAATCATTAGAGGAGGAAAAACTGTAAATATTGTAGGCAAAGAAATGAATTCATTTTATGGTTTCAAGATGATAGGCGTTTATCAAACAGATGAGGAAATTGCCGCCGACCCCATTGCTGTAGCCAATGGTTGCGTACCAGGTGATCTAAAATATGCTGACCTTGATGGCAACAAAGTTCTAGACGGTAATGACCGCACCACATTAGGCTCATATATTCCCAACTTCACTTATGGAATAAACCTTGGACTCAACTACAAGAATCTCGACTTCCAGTTGACTACCTATGGACAAACCGGTGCTCAAATGTTCAATCGTAAACGTGCGCTTCGTTATTCTTCTCAAAACTATAACTTTGACCGCGCTCAATACGAGGATCGTTGGACAGGCCCAGGCTCTACCAACTCTAATCCATCAGCTGCCGCCTTACTTAAACCATGGAATGTAAGTGACCAAAAATACAGTTCTTACTTTGTGGAAAGTGCTGATTTCTTCCGCATTCAGAATATTACGCTCGGCTATACATTCCGCAATCTCAAATTAGGCAACTATATTATGCCGGGAATACGTCTGAGCCTCACAGCTGACCGACCGTTCACTACTTTTAAAGCGAACTCATTCTCTCCTGAGTTATCCGACAGCGAGGGCTGGGATACTGAAGTATATCCTCTGACATCATCTTATACTTTTGGGGTAAGATTTGATTTCTAAAAAAGATATGCTCCCCTACGAAGACACTTACTTAGTAAAAATATCAATAAACTAGAACTAATGAAAACATTAATAAAACCCTTTGTATATATAATATCCGCCTTAATGGTGTTGTCATTCGCGTCTTGTAATGATTTTCTGGACAAAGAACCAGAAGGAAAGGTACCAGAAGAAAAAGTAGACTATACCAATTTAAGTAATATGTATCAACCTGTATCAGGTGTATATGCTAAGATTCGTACTAGTGGTCTTCACTGGGTTATATGGGAAATCACTACCATTCGCGACCAAGACGTATTCAGTGGTCAATGGAATGGTAGCGACTACTACAACCTAAGCGAATATAAATATAATGATTCTTTTTGGGGAATCAATGAATTATGGATGCAATACTATAATATCATCAAAACAGCCAATGCAGCCATCGAGTCATTAGACCTATATGCCGAAAACATAACTAATGACGACGATATGAAAACCTATAAGCAATATCGAGGTGAAGTAATGTTTATGCGCGCTTACGCCTATTATCGTCTAGTTCAGGCATTTGGAGCGGTTACTATCCTTCGTGACAATAATCAAACCGATTTGAGCCGTTCCACCGTCAATGCAGTCTATAAATATGCTTTAGAAGATTTGCAATACGGCATGGACAATATGCCACGTATCCGTCCTAATCAAAGTGAACATAAAGGAGCTGTAACAGCTTTCTCTGCTGCAATGTTAGCTGCCAAGATTCATCTGAATCAAGCTAACTATACCAAGGTGGAGGAATTAACAGACGACATCATCAAGAACGGAAAGTTTACACTCTATCCAGACTTCTATCAGTTGTTCAAAATTCCAGGAAAACTTTGTGACGAATCCATATTCGAATGCCAAATGACCGATTTTGGCAATGGTTCCGGTGACTTAATCGATCCAGGAGAGTGGTTCACTTGCCAAGGTCCCAATAATTCCGGTAGCAATATCAATGGATGGGGGGATTGTGGCATTTTGAAGTCCTTCCGTGATTGGGCTTACGAACGTGGCGAAACTGTGCGTGCCACAACATCATTCTTGTTAGCAGGCTCTACAACTCCAGACGGTGACGTGATCAAGCCACAGATCAATTCTGCAAAAACAGACTGCTGGAATGGAAAGGCCTATACGCCGACCAACCAATTGACTCCGGGACGAACAAAATATGGTACAAACAACAATGTACGAATCTTCCGTTATGCCGATGTACTATTGATGAATGCAGAAGCTAAAATTAAAAATGGCAAAAGTGGTGACAATCCTTTCAATGAAGTCAGAAGACGTGCCAAAATGCCCGAACTTAAGAATGTAACCTTTGAACAAGTCATCGATGAACGTCGTATGGAGTTAGTATGCGAATGGGGCGAACGCTATAACGACCTTGTACGCACGGGCCTAGCAAAGACAGAATTGGTAGGATGGTCTGAAGACAAAGCTCTTTTGCCACTTCCTTTCAACCAATACACTCAGACTCCCGATTTATTAAAAGAACCAAAAGACGAATAAGCCTCATTGGCAAAATCTATATAGTATAACAATCTATTTTCACTTGATATATTTCAAGTTATAAGATATGAAAAAAAGAATATTATTTATAGCCTTTTCTCTATCCACACTCATGGCAATTGCAATGCCGGGAAAAAATAGCCTGAAAAGTACACCTCAGGAAATGGACAAGTTCGTAACAGAACTGATGAAAAAAATGACCATAGAGGAGAAAATAGGCCAGTTAAACCTGCCCGTCACCGGTGAAATCACCACTGGGCAGGCCCGTAACAGCGGCGTAGCCCGACAAATAGAGCAAGGTCTAGTAGGTGGAGTACTCAATCTGAAAGGAGTAGATAAAATACGCGAAGTACAAAAACTAGCCGTAGAGAACTCACGATTAGGTATCCCTCTACTTTTTGGCATGGATGTGGTACATGGTTATGAAACCATATTTCCCATTCCTCTAGGACTTTCATGTAGTTGGAATTTGGCAGCTATTCAAGAATCAGCACGTATTGCTGCTGTAGAAGCTAGTGCTGATGGCATCTGTTGGACATTCAGTCCAATGGTAGATATCAGTAGAGATCCACGCTGGGGACGCGTTAGCGAAGGTAATGGAGAAGACCCCTTTTTAGGTGGAGCAATAGCGCGAGCGATGGTACTAGGCTATCAAGGAGCAAACAATGAACAACAGCTTCAACGCGATGACGAAATTATGGCTTGTGTTAAACACTTTGCCCTTTATGGAGCAGGGGAGGCCGGACGAGACTATAATACTGTAGACATGAGTCGTAATCGCATGTTTAACGAATACTTATACCCTTATCAAGCCGCTGTAGAGGCTGGAGTTAGTAGTGTCATGGCATCCTTCAATGAAGTAGATGGCATACCCGCAACTGCCAATCACTGGCTGATGACTGATGTACTTCGTCGACAATGGAACTTCAATGGATTTGTTGTAACAGATTTCACTGGTATATCCGAAATGGTAGCACATGGCATAGGAGATCTACAAACCGTTTCTGCACGGGCCCTCAATGCAGGTGTAGACATGGACATGGTAAGTGAAGGATTCATAGGGACTCTCAAACAATCTCTTGTACAAGGAAAAATAAGTATGGAAACCTTAAATACGGCTTGCCGACGTATCCTTGAAGCCAAATACAAATTGGGGCTGTTTGATAATCCCTACAAATACTGTGATTTAAAACGCCCTACACGCGACATTTTTACAAAAGCTCATCGAAAGGCTGCCCGGCGAATAGCTGCCGAAAGTTTCGTACTATTAAAAAACGAACCTTTTAATAAAATAGACAAAAACGGCACGACTACCCACTCCCTTTCTCCCCTTCTTCCACTCAAGAAAGAAGGTACAGTTGCTGTTATTGGTCCATTAGGAAACACTCGTAGCAATATGCCAGGTACATGGAGCGTAGCAGCCCGGCTCAATGACTACCCATCCTTATATGAAGGACTGAAGGAAATGTTGGCAGGCAAAGTGAACGTAATCCATGCTAAAGGAAGTAACCTTATAAACGATGCAGCTTATGAAGAGCGCGCTACTATGTTCGGGCGTTCGCTGAATCGCGACCAGCGGACGAACCAAGAAATGCTAGACGAAGCGCTGAAAGTAGCTAATAATGCAGACGTCATTGTAGCTGCTTTAGGCGAAAGTTCCGAAATGAGTGGTGAAAGTTCCTGTCGTACTAATCTTAACCTCCCAGACGTACAACGAACTTTATTGGAAGCCCTACTGAAGACAGGTAAGCCCGTGATACTTACCCTTTTTACTGGACGTCCATTAACACTGACCTGGGAACATAAAAATGTACCCGCTATACTGAATGTATGGTTCGGTGGAAGTGAAGCAGCCTATGCAATTGGAGATGTATTATTCGGTGATGTCAATCCTAGTGGAAAACTGACCATGACTTTCCCTAAAAATGTAGGGCAAATCCCCTTGTTTTACAATCATAAAAACACAGGACGCCCTCTACAAAATGGGAAATGGTTCGAAAAATTCCGCAGCAACTATTTGGATGTAGATAATGATGCGCTCTATCCTTTCGGCTACGGTCTATCATACACAACTTTCCAATATGGAGATATTGTACTGAACACCCCAACCATGAAACAAAACGAAACAATAACAGCTACAATCCAAGTTACAAACAGTGGGAAATACGATGGAGCAGAAGTTGTACAACTTTACATTCGGGATCTTGTGGGAAGTATCACCCGACCAGTACGCGAACTGAAAGGATTTAAAAAAATATTCCTCAAAGCGGGAGAAAGTAAGACTGTTTCTTTCAAAATTACAGCTGATTTGCTCCGATTCTATGACTATGACCTGAACCAAGTAACCGAACCGGGTGAATTTGATATATTCATTGGTGGAAGTAGTCAGGCTACAAAAACTGCAAGATTGACATTAAAATAACAAAAAATGAAACATTATATTTTTCTACTCTACTTCAGTGGTCTTCTATCACTGTGTTGTTGCAAAAATCAGTATACTTCCACCGACAAATCGGTGGAAGTAATGACATTTAACATACGTCTGGATGCCCCTTCAGACAGTGCCAACAACTGGAAATACCGTAAAGAGAATGTTTATCAAATGATTACTTACTATCATCCCGATCTATTAGGTATGCAAGAAGTATGTCATAACCAAATGGAAGACCTGAAACAGGGTCTTCCTCAGTATACAGCCTTAGGCGTAGGACGAGACGATGGAAAAGAAGCCGGTGAATACTGTCCAATATTCTTCAATCCAAATCGGTTCACTCTCCTAAAAAGCGGTAATTTCGCACTCAGCGAACATCCTGATTCTATAGGTATAAAAGGATGGGATGCGTCTTATAACCGTATCACTACTTGGGCCATATTAAAAGAAAAAAGAAATGGAAAGGAACTTGTCTTTTTCAATACCCATCTTGACAATGACGGAAAAATAGCACGCAAAGAAAGTGCTCGACTCATTGTACAAAAAATAAAAGAAATTGCTCCGCATATACCTGCCATCCTCACCGGAGATTTCAACTGTACTCCTGATGAAACACCACTACAAGTGTTAGAAGAAAATGGCATGAAGAACTCTCTAAAAACTGCAAATGTAACTTATGGCCCTTCTTGGTCATTCCACGACTTCGGCCGCTTAACAAAAGAGGAATGCACGCTACTTGATTATATATTTACTACTGATAATATCGAAGTAAACCGTTACCGAGTCATTCAGGACGAGCCCAATAATGGTTTTCTTTCTGATCACTATCCTATACTTGTCAAATTAGCTTTCAAATAATTATGAATATCCTATATTCTCTTTTATTCTGCTACCTATTATTAGGATTCTCCCAATGTACAAATATTACAGCTAAGCAAGCCAAAAACCAACTGAGCAACGAAGCATTGCTGGATACTGTACAACACCGCACTTTCCGCTACTTTTGGGAAGGAGCGGAACCCAACAGCGGACTTGCACGCGAACGTATCCACATGGACGGTATCTATCCTGAGAACGACCAAAATATAGTAACTTCCGGAGGAAGTGGTTTCGGCATCATGGCAATATTAGCTGGTATCGATCGTGGTTATGTCACCCGCGAAGAAGGTTTAAAACGCATGGAGCGCATCATCACCTTCCTTGAAACAGCCGATCGCTTCCATGGAGTCTATCCTCATTGGTGGCATGGAGACACTGGTAAAGTAAAACCTTTCGGACAAAAAGACAACGGAGGAGATCTTGTGGAAACAGCTTTCATCATGCAAGCCCTCCTAACTGTACATCAATATTATGTGAACAAAGACAGCTCAAGACAAACTCCAACTGAAAAGGCTCTGACAGAAAGAGAACTTTCACTTGCTACACGTATTGACCAGCTATGGCGTGAAGTAGACTGGAATTTCTACCGACAAAACGGACAAAATGTTCTCTATTGGCACTGGAGTCCCCAATATGCATGGGAGATGAACTTCCCTATACATGGTTACAACGAATGTCTCATCATGTACATACTTGCAGCCGCCTCGCCAACGCACGGAATACCACCAAAAGTCTACCACGAAGGATGGGCAGAGAACGGAGCTATCCTCAGTTCTCACAAAGTGGAAAATATAGAACTGAATTTACGTTATCAAGACTCCAAAGCCGGACCTCTTTTTTGGGCACAATACTCTTTCCTTGGCCTCAACCCCACAAAATTAAAAGACAAATACTGCTCTGATTACTTTAATGAAATGAAAAATTTGACACTTGCCAACCGGGCCTACTGCATCCGCAATCCTAAATGCCATAAAGGATTTAGTAGCGACTGTTGGGGACTGACAGCTAGTTACTCCGTGAACGGGTATGCGGCACATGCACCCAATGAGCACGATGACAAAGGGGTAATTTCTCCTACAGCTGCCCTCTCCTCCATTGTCTATACCCCAGAGTATTCGCTACAAGTAATGCGCCATCTCTATGAAATGGGTGAAAAAGTGTTCGGCCCATATGGATTCTACGATGCTTTCAGCGAGACGGACAATTGGTACCCACAACGTTACCTTGCCATAGACCAAGGGCCTATTGCAGTTATGATAGAAAATTATCGCAGCGGATTGCTATGGAAATTATTCATGAGCCATCCTGACATACAAAAAGGATTACAAAAATTAGGTTTTTCAATAGAAAACTAACATACCCCAATTTAACATCATGAAAATCAATCTTGTCTTACTCACTCTATGTATGCTTGTGCATACATCTTTATTGGCACAAACCAATGAATTACAACGCTCTATCCCAGAAGCCGAAGGTGTTCCATCCGAAGCAGTCATCACGCTATTCGATTCCTTGACAGCTTTACCACACACAGACATCCATAGTGTCATTGTGCTACGTCATGGCAAAGTGATAGGTGAAATTTATCCAACTCCTTTCGCACCTGAATATCGCCATACAATGTACTCTTGCTCCAAAACCTTTGTGGGCGCAGCCGTAGGATTAGCCATTGCAGATAACCGTCTAAGACTGACTGATCGCATTGTTTCTTTCTTTCCAGAACAATTACCGGACTCCGTTTCAGAGAACTTATCTAACATAACTGTACGCCATCTACTTACAATGACTTCTGGTATCACACCCGATTGGAATATGCGCAACGTTTGTACAAACTGGTTATCCACCTTTCTTGCCAAACCTGTGAAAACCCCTGGAGTGCAGTTTGAATATGATTCTATCAGTACCTATGTGCTTTCTGCTATTATACAAAAAGTAACTGGCATGACACTGTTGGACTATTTGAAACTAAAGCTTTTTAATCCAATGAATATCAAAGAAGTTGCATGGGAAATCAGTCCAGAAGGAATTCATACAGGTGGATGGGGCCTACACATACAAAGTGAATCACTTGCCAAGTTCGGTCTATTACTCCTAAATCAAGGCAAGTGGAAAGGCAAACAACTGCTATCGTCATCATGGATAAAACAAATGACAAGCAAGCAAATGGAAGCGGGAGATGAAGACTATGGCTATCAGATGTGGCTGTGCGACTATCCTGGTGCTGTACGGGCCGATGGCGCATTAGGGCAATACGTACTCATCATGCCGAAAGAAGACATGGTAGTTGTCATTACAGAATGTACGCTAATAAACGGCCGTAATCAGCGCAGATTAGTATGGAACAAACTACTGTCTGCCATAAAGAACCAAGCACTTATACCAGGGAAGGCCTATGCTCGATTGAAAAAGAAGCAAATAAGCTATACACTTCCCACAGTACAAGGAAAAAAACAATCACCATTGGCAACTGCTTATGCCAACCGAACCATTACCCTTGAAACGAACCGATACGGCTGGCAACATCTACATTTATTATTCGGCCCCAAAGAAGTGAATTTGAAAATTGATGATAAAAATGGGACAAGCCATATCCTACCCTTTGGTTACAAACAGTGGTTAACAGGTACAATCAATGCATACCCACCCTATTCCATTACACCTGTAGGTAGCTTTAACGGGCTTGAAAAGACTTTCCACGTAGCAGGTAGTTATGCATGGCTACCGACAGACGACTTACAGCTAAAAGTACATTATGTAGATTGGATTAGCGCTCTTGACATCACATTTCATTTCAACGGTAACAATGTAACATTAACTGTAAAAGAAAATTTTTCTACAAATGAAACCATTCTTAAAGGTAAATTCTAATACATAAAAACGTATCTTTGCCCACAGAGAGGAAATTTTCGATATGCTCAAATTCAAACTCCCAACGCAGAAAACAGGGTATTGCTACATTCTTACTGCACTCCCTGTTCTTCTGCCATCATAGAGTGCATATTGGCCAACAACATACCCCCTACTGTGTTTTACCGCAATCTCAATATTTACAAGAGAGGAGAAATAAGAAGCAATCCGTTTTGTAACAGATTAAAATCTTGATTTCATCAATGCTCACTATGACTACGAAGGTTAGCTGGTAGCTATCCACGGACTGGAAAAAGAACCAAAACGTAGCAATTGCTGCCTAAAATGCTTCAACCTACATCTTACAGAAACGGCACGTTATGCTGCCAGCTACGATTTCTCCGTCTTCGCCACTATCCTGGCCTCTTCACTATGGAAAAACCTCGAACAAATTAAACAAGTTCTGTTCGATATATCCCTTATCAACACATAATTTTCCTTTTATATTCTCTAAGAACTTACTTTGCTTTAGAGGTTCACGTTCATCTGCATTTCCCGAAGTGAACATGAAATTAAGAATTTCCTCCTTATCATTGATAATCAGATACAACTTGAACCCAAATAAGCAGTTCATGGAACACTTCCTCTCTCAGTTCAACAAAACAATTGTAGGAAACTAAACATGAAAACAACTGTTTCAAACGTTTACAGGCATCCCCCTTATAATAAGGGCTGAAGCATCTGAAATCACCAGGATGAAATAAAATAAGAATGGTTATAATCTCAGTATCACTCATCCGGTTCTGTTTGTTACAATGCTTGCGGTTACTGTCTTTTACCATATATTTTTCTTGTCACCATGCAAATTCCTTACAGAAATCATCTGCCATATAATAAATTTCTGTAATTTTGGACTTTGGGAACATAGCGGTAATCGTTTAAATGTTATAATTAAATACTATAAATTTAATACTTTTTCTCTATATTCCTATTATTCAATAAGATATTTATTGAATAATATCGAACTGACATTAAAGACATAAATTATGAAAAACTTATTCGACATTAAAGACAAAGTAATCGTCATAACAGGCGGTTGTGGCATTTTAGGAAAAAACATCGCCAACTATCTGGCCGAGCAAGGAGCTAAAATCGTAATTCTGGACCGCGTAGAAGAGGCAGGCAGGGAACTGGAAGCCGAGCTTAACCGAAAGTCCGAAGCCCTGTTTCTCGTAACCGACGTACTGAACAAGGAAGTGCTGGAAGAAAACAAGAAAGCCATCCTCGAACGCTTCGGCACTATCGATGTGCTGCTGAACGCCGCAGGCGGCAACATGCCGGGCGCTACCATCGCTCCGGACAAGACCGTGCTCGACCTCGATGTGGACGCATTCCGCAAAGTGGTAGACCTGAACCTCTTCGGTACGGTGCTTCCCACCATGGTGTTCGTAGACGTCATGGCAAAGAACAAGAAAGGCGCCATCGTTAATTTCTGCTCCGAATCCGCCCTTCGTCCGCTGACGCGCGTGGTAGGTTACGGTTCCGCCAAAGCGGCCATCGGCAATTATACACGCTATATGGCGACCGAACTGGCAACCAAATTCAGCCCCGAACTCCGCGTGAACGCCATTGTTCCGGGATTCCTGCTCACCAACCAGAACCGTGCGCTGCTCACCAACCCCGACGGTTCGTACACAGACCGTGCAAAGACCATCATCGCCCACACTCCGTGCGGACGCTTTGCCGAACCGGAAGAACTGTTCGGAACCATCCACTACCTCATCAGTGATGCTTCCAGCTTCGTGACCGGGGCACTCTCGGTGGTGGACGGCGGTTTCGACGCATTCTCCATCTGATGAAATCCGTGAGAGTATGCCAAAATAAAACTCACTTGCTATCTGTTTCTTTTTTAGGCACGGATTACACGGATTTATTTTATCCCTTTTTCCGTGGAATCCGTGTAATCCGTGCCTAAAAAAGAAATCATCAAGTGTATTTTAGCACATCCTCATTCATAATAGACAGACATATACTTTATAAACTTATACCATTACAATATGATACTTTGTGAACAAACCTGGCGCTGGTACGGTCCTAACGACCCCGTCAGCCTATGGGACATCAGACAGGCCGGAGCCACCGGCATCGTGAACGCCCTGCACCACATCCCCAACGGCGAGGTGTGGACGGTGGAAGAAATCATGAAACGCAAGGAGATGATTGAAGCCGCAGGTCTCCGCTGGTCGGTCGTTGAAAGCGTACCCGTACACGAGCACATCAAGACGCAGACCGGAGATTTCCAACGGTATATCGACAACTACAAGGAAAGCCTGCGCAACCTCGGCAAATGCGGTGTGAACATCGTGACGTACAACTTCATGCCCGTACTGGACTGGACGCGTACCGACCTTGCCTACGAGCTTCCCGACGGCAGCCGCGCCCTGCGCTTCGAACGCGCGGCCTTCATCGCTTTCGACCTCTTCCTGCTGAAGCGCCCCGGTGCGGAAGCCGATTACACCGACGCGGAAAAGGCCAGGGCCAAAGCCCGCTTCGAGCAGATGACGGAAGACGACAGGCAGTTGCTGGTACGCAACATGATTGCCGGCCTGCCCGGTTCGGAAGAGAGCTTTACCTTGGAGCAGTTCCAGAAAGAGCTTGACCGCTATAAGGATATCACCCCCGAAAAGCTGCGCTCCAACCTGATATATTTCCTCAGCGAAATCTGTCCCGTTGCCGACGAGGCCGGCGTCGAGCTGGTGATCCATCCGGACGACCCGCCCTGTTCAATCCTGGGCCTGCCGCGTATCATGAGCTGTGGCGCCGATTTCCAGGCTCTGATTGACGCTGTTCCCAACAAGAGCAACGGTCTGTGCCTGTGCACCGGTTCTTTGGGCGTAAGCAGCACCAATGACTGTGCCGCCCTGATGGAGCAGTTCGGCGACCGCATTAACTTCGTGCACCTGCGTAGCACGCAACGCGATGAGGAAGGCAACTTCTACGAAGCCAACCATCTGGAAGGCAACGTCGATATGTACCATGTGATGAAGGCTTTCCTCGAGCTGCAGCAGCGCCGTAAGGTTTCCATCCCGATGCGTCCCGACCACGGTCACCAGATGGTGGATGACTTGAAGAAGAAAACCAACCCGGGGTACTCCTGCATCGGCCGTCTGAGAGGATTGGCAGAGCTGAGAGGGCTGGAAATGGGAATCGCCAAATCCTTGTTTGAATAAGGAATTCCTTTAAAAACGTGCTAAAAGCCATTCAACTGCAATGATACTGCGATTGAATGGCTTTTTTATAACCTGATACCCCATATTGAGAAATTCTTTCCTATATTTGCCCCTTGAACCCCCAAAACAGATTTATCATGAAAAACTTAACACTCCAACGAGTGGCTGCGGTAGATGTATTCCGCGCACTCACCATGTTCCTTATGCTCTTCGTAAACGACATTCCCGGTTTGAAGAATGTTCCTCACTGGCTGATGCACGCCGCTACCGATGAGGATATGCTGGGATTTTCCGATACCATCTTCCCGGCCTTTCTGTTCTGCATGGGCATGTCAGTATCCTTTGCCATACAGAACCGTTATAAAAAGGGCGATACAACCACACAGGTCATTGCACATATATTCTGGCGTACGGTGGCGCTCATTGCCATGGGGCTGTTCTCGCTTAACAGCGGCGGCATTGAAGGCGGTCTTTCCCATTCCTGGTTTACTATCCTTATGGTAATCGGTTTCTTCCTGACATGGGGAGTATATCCAAAGGCCGAAGGTACAAAAAAAGCCCTTTTCACCGTAATGAAAGTGGCAGGCGTGGTATTGCTTGCAACGCTGGTTATTTATAAAGACCTCAACGGGAAACCGTTCCATACAAGTTGGTGGGGAATCCTCGGTCTTATAGGCTGGACATATGCCGTATGTGCCGGTATCTATCTGTTCACCCGCGAAAGCCTGCGTAAAAACGCGGTTGCATGGTTTGCAGTGATAACGCTCGCTGTAATCAGCCATTCCGGCCTTATCCCGGAAGAGTACGGAAGCCGTATCCTGTTGCTGCCTTTCATTCCCAGTGACTGGACGCTGCACGCATTCGGAATGTCGGGTCTGCTGACCTCCTTGCTCATGCAACGCTACGCCAATCGCGAACACCCGGGCAAATTCATCGGTATGCTCTGCATCCTTGGTGCCGGCATGTTGATTCTTGCACTGGTTTCGCATCCATACTGGATTATCTCCAAGATACAGGCTACCCCGTCCTGGCTGTTTTATTGTCTTGCCGCCTTCTTCCCGTTATTCGGCTTTTTCTATTGGCTGACCGATGTAAAGGGCAAAACCAACCGGTTCGATATAATCAAACCCGCAGGAACGGCAACGCTCACTTGCTACATTCTTCCCTATATATGGTACTCCGTCCAGCAATTAGCCGGCTGGACTTATCCGGAAGCATTGGGAAGCGGTGTACCGGGACTGCTCAAATCGCTTGTCTTCTCCATCATCATCGTACAGTTGACAGGACTGCTGGTGAAAGGCAAAATAAAACTGAAAGTTTAAAATACTTCATGACTATGTTGAAAATTCAAACTCCCAACGGCGAAGACAGAGTTCTGCTCCATTCCTGCTGTGCTCCCTGTTCCTCTGCCATCATTGAATGCCTGCTGGCAAACGGCATCCGCCCGACTGTGTTTTATTGTAATCCCAACATCTATCCGCAAGAGGAATATGAGATAAGAAAGCAGGAAGCCGTTCGTTTCGTAACATCCCAAAACCTCGATTTCATCGATGCGGATTACGATTATACCCACTGGCGGAACACAATGCTGGGACTGGAAAACGAACCGGAACGAGGCAGCCGTTGCCTGAAATGCTTTACATTACGCCTGACGGAAACGGCACGCTATGCTTCCGAACACGGCTTCTCTGTCTTTACCACTACCCTCGCATCTTCGCGTTGGAAAAGCCTCGACCAGATAAACGAAGCGGGAAAACGGGCAGCCGCCCTTTATCCCGGTACAATCTTTTGGGAACAGAACTGGCGGAAAGGCGGATTGCAAGACCGCCGCAACCAGCTCCTCAAAGAGTATGACTTCTATAACCAACTGTACTGCGGCTGTGAATTCAGCAGAAAGCGGTTGGAACAGCCTGAAGAGAATAAGCGGGAATAAGGTATTTTTAGTAAAGGGAGATTCCAAAAACAAGCAGCCGGACCACACATCCTAATTCGTCAGACAGTTGTTACCCTTTCGTTCAACAACTGTCTGACGAAAGGGCAACATCCGTCTAACGAATTAAATTCAATAAGAGTCCGGCATAACAATCCCTGCCTCAACACCTGAGTTCAGCAACGGAAAAGGCTGTCAATCGTAAACAAGTGTCGATAAATAATCCTCCGCAAACATCTCGTTTGCCACTTCCAACAGAATTTCGGGAGTCAGTTGTCCGATACGCCGGAACACGGCTTCGGCTGTTTCATATTTATTGTAATGCAGGAAAGTCTTTGCCATGCCGAGGGCATTGTTCTCGTTATTGTCCGAAGCCACGCCTATCTGCCCGATAAGCTGTTTTTTGGCGGCGGCAAGCTGGGAAGAAGTCATCCGGGTATCGCGCAGGCGTTTCAGTTCTTTATACACAAGGCGGGTACAAAGCTCCGCATCCTCCGGGTCGCAACCGAAATAAATACAGAAAGTTCCGGTATCGGTATAAGAAGTCAGGTTGGACTCTACATTATAGACCAACCCACGCCGTTCGCGCAAGGCCACATTCAGCCGGCTGTTCATGCCCGGACCTCCGAGGATGTTATTCAGCAGATAGAGCGCCGTACGCTTGTCTTCATACGCATTGTACCCCCTACTGCCAATCATGATGTGCGCCTGATGGGTATCTTTGTGTAAAACCAGATTTTTCGGAACATATAAAGGCGGGGGCGTACGACGGTTATCGACAGCCTCAGCCGGAATATCAGCCAATAGTTTTTCCGCCCAACGCACCACTTGTCTGAAATCCATATTGCCTAAAACAAAGAACACCATATTGCCCGGACGGTAAAAGCGGGAAGTAAAGGCCGCCGCATCTTCGCTGCGGAACTTCTTCAACTGTTCCGGATTGCCGAGGATATTACGTCCCAGAGGATGCCCGCGAAAGATTAAATCCTCAAAATCATCAAAAATCAGTTCGGACGGGTTGTCTTCGTACGACTGGATTTCGTCTATAATGACCTCTGTCTCCTTTTCAATCTCCCGCTGAGGGAAAGTGGAATGGAATACAATATCCGTCAGCAACTCAAAAGCACGCCCGAAATGTTCGGTAAGAAATGCGGAATAAATTACGGTTTCTTCCTTATTGGTGTAAGCGTTCAAATCGCCGCCCACATTCTCCATGCGGTTCAGAATATGCCACGCCCTGCGCTTCCTGGTGCCTTTAAAAATAAGATGCTCCACAAAATGCGCCATCCCCTGCTCGTTTTCGAGTTCATCGCGTGTTCCGGCATCCACCGCAAAACCACAATAAGCCACCTTCGACAAGGAGGGTTCATGGATGATGCGCAAGCCGTTCGACAATGTGTGCTGATTATGGCGAGGCTGTATTTCTTCTGTTAAATTCTTCATTCTTACGCTACAAACAGTTTACCGGCACAAAAATACAATAAAACTTATTGCCGTTTATGGAAAATTACGGATATTTGTAGACTTATAATCCATAAATCAAAATTGAGACAATGATAGCATCCATTCAAGAGCTTTTGCAGAAAGAAGCGCAGGCCGTATTGAATATTCCTGTAACGGACGCATACGAAAAGGCGGTAGAACTTATCGTAGAACAGGTACACCGTAAAAAAGGCAAACTGGTAACTTCCGGCATGGGTAAAGCAGGGCAAATAGCCATGAATATTGCTACAACCTTTTGCTCGACCGGCATTCCTTCCGTATTTCTGCATCCCAGCGAAGCACAGCATGGAGACCTGGGTATCCTGCAGGAGAATGACCTGCTGCTGCTTATCTCCAATTCAGGCAAAACACGGGAAATCGTCGAACTGACACAACTGGCGCATAACCTGAATCCGAAACTGAAATTTATCGTCATTACAGGAAATCCGGACAGTCCGCTGGCACAGGAATCGGATGTATGTCTCAGCACAGGAAGTCCCAAGGAAGTCTGCATACTGGGCATGACCCCTACCACTTCCACAACGGTAATGACCGTTATAGGAGATATTCTGGTAGTACAGACCATGCAGAAAACCGGATTTACCATTGAAGACTACTCCAAACGTCACCACGGCGGTTACCTCGGAGAAAAATCAAGAGCGTTATGCGTAAAGTAATCGGCATCGGGGAAACGATATTAGACATTATTTTCCGTAACGAGCAACCTTCGGCTGCCGTTCCGGGCGGTTCCGTATTCAATGGAATCGTTTCATTGAGCCGCACCGGCGTTCCAGTCTGTTTCATCAGTGAAACCGGCAACGACCATGTAGGCAATATCATTCTCAGGTTCATGCGTGACAATCATATCTCTACGGACTACGTCAACGTATTTCCTGACGGGAAATCGCCCGTTTCGCTTGCCTTTCTGGATGATAACAGCGATGCCGAATATATCTTCTACAAGGATTATCCCAAACAGCGGCTGGATGTCATATACCCCAAACTGGAAGAGGACGACATTGTTGTCATCGGCTCTTACTACGCATTGAATCCGGTGCTGCGCGAGAAAGTGTTGGAGCTGCTCGACCAGGCACGCGAAAAGAAAGCCATCGTGTACTACGACCCCAATTTTCGTTCTTCCCATAAGGAAGAGGCCATAAAATTGGCGCCGACCATTATTGAAAATCTGGAATACGCGAACATTGTACGCGGCTCGCAGGACGATTTCTTCTATATGTACAACCTGCGCGAAGCAGACAAGATATACAAGGACAAGATTAAATTCTACTGTCCCAATTTCCTATGCACGGCAGGAGCGGAAAAGATTGCGCTCCGCACCGCTTCCGTCTCCAAAGAATATGACATACCGCCACTGAAAGCCGTAAGTACCGTCGGAGCGGGCGACAACTTCAATGCAGGCATCATTTACGGCTTGCTGAAATACGATGTCCGCTATGACGACCTGAATACAATCGGTGAAGCCAAGTGGGACCAGATTATCCGTTACGGCATGGAATTTGCCGCAGAAGTCTGCAAAAGCTACAGCAATTCGGTGTCAAACGAGTTTGCGGAGAGATGCAAATATTGAGGGCCTTCTCCAATCAGCACTTAAAAATAAATTATCATTTAAAAATTATAAAAGCTTCATATACGCTGTATAATCTGCAACGAAAAACCATATATTTGCTGTAAACGACATTAGAGAGTTTACGAATTATGTATAAGAATCTGTTGAACTTGCTTGTTCTGGCAGTGTTGCTTCCTTCTTGCAGCGGCACAGCTCCACACATATCCGTTGTATGCGAAGAAAATAATGTAGGGAACTGTATCGTCAAATGGGAAATGGCTCCGCTTATCAAAGGGAACATAAAAGTATATGCTTCGACCGATCCTGACTTCATTCCGGAAGATGTTCCCGTGGCCATGGCCGATATCTCGGACTTGAAAATGACCATCGTCACGAACGATCCGACCAAACGTTATTATTACACCCTTTTGTTCGACGACAAATATCGTGTTAAGATTGCCACGCGCAACATCAACATTCCCGGTGTACAGAACTTCCGTGATTTGGGCGGCTATCCTTCTTATTCCACCAAGAAACAGATGCGCTGGGGAATGATTTACCGCTCGGCAGAGATAGACAGCCTTGAATGTTCCTCACGCAGGGAGCTCAAAAACCTCGGTATCAAGACACTTATCGACTTGCGGGCTTCTTCGGAGATAGGCAGGCAGTCACCGCTGCAAAAAGGGTTCCACGTCGTGCATATTCCGCTTGCCACAGGAGATATGGAAGACATACTGAAAGGCATACGGGAAGAAAAAATCAAAAGTGACACCGTCTACCGCATGGTAGAGCGTATGAACCGCATTTTAATAGACCAATATACCAAAGAATACCGGCAGATATTCGATATCCTGTTGGATAAAAACAGTTATCCGGTAGTCATACACTGTTCCTCCGGCAAAGGACGTACCGGTATCGTGTCCGCACTGGTGCTTGCCGCACTGGGAATAAACGAGGACATAATCATGGAAGATTACCGGCTGAGCAATGATTACTTCAACATTCCAAGCGCCTCCAAATACGCTTATCAGTTGCCTGCACGCTCGCAGGAAGCCATCACTACCCTTTTCTCCGCACGCGAGGATTTCCTGAACGCGGCCAAAGACGAAGCGGAACGCCGATACGGTGACATGGATACTTACCTGCGGAAAGGTATCGGACTAAGCAAGAACGAAATAAAAAGGTTACGGAGTATTTTGCTCAGTAATTAATGATTAATCGCCAAAAAACTCTTATCTTTGCGCCAAATGCGAAGATAAACCGCACCTCGGCATAAAAAACAGACAAGTTTATTTTATTATGCTCCCGGCTTGCATTATCTTTGCACCTGAAATATAAAGATATACAAAGATTTAATGAAGACATTTGAAGAGCTCGGTGTGTCGCCGGAGATACGCCGCGCCATTGAAGAAATGGGATATGCGTGTCCCATGCCGGTACAAGAGGAAGTAATCCCTTACCTTTTGGGAGAAAATAATGATGTAGTAGCACTGGCACAAACAGGAACAGGAAAGACCGCAGCGTTCGGTCTGCCGCTTATACAGCAAATCAACGTTAACAACCGAATACCCCAATCACTTATTCTTTGCCCTACCCGCGAACTCTGTTTACAGATAGCGGGCGACCTGAATGATTACTCCAAGTACATCGACGGTCTGCGGGTATTGCCCGTGTACGGCGGTTCGTCCATCGAAAGCCAGATACGTGCCCTGAAGCGGGGAGTACACATCATCGTAGCTACCCCCGGACGTCTGCTCGACCTTATGGAACGCAAGACCGTCTCACTCTCCACCATCCAGAACGTGGTTATGGACGAGGCGGACGAAATGCTGAACATGGGTTTTACGGACAGCATTAATGCCATTCTCGCAGATGTGCCCCAAGAGCGTAACACACTGCTGTTCTCCGCGACCATGAGTCCCGAAATCGCACGTATTTCCAAAAAATACCTGCACAATGCAAAGGAAATCACCATCGGACGCAGAAATGAAGGAACCAGCAACGTGAAACACGTGGTGTTCACCGTTCATGCCAAGGATAAGTACGCCGCCCTGAAACGCATCGTAGATTACTATCCGCAGATATACGGCATCATCTTCTGCCGTACCCGCAAGGAAACCCAGGAAATTGCCGACAAACTGATGCAGGAAGGTTACAATGCCGACTCTTTGCACGGTGAACTGAGCCAGGCGCAGCGCGATGCCGTCATGCAGAAATTCCGCATACGCAACCTGCAACTGCTGGTGGCTACCGACGTTGCCGCACGCGGTCTGGACGTCGACGACCTCACCCACGTCATCAACTACGGCCTGCCCGATGATACAGAAAGCTACACACACCGCAGCGGACGTACGGGACGTGCCGGAAAAACAGGCACATCCATCGCCATCATCAACCTGCGCGAAAAAGGCAAAATGCGTGAAATCGAACGCATCATCGGTAAAAAATTCATTCAGGGAGAAATGCCTACCGGCAAGCAAATCTGCGAGAAGCAGTTGCTGAAGGTTATTGACGAACTCGAAAAAGTAAAAGTAAATGAGGATGAAATCCGTGATTTCATGCCCGACATTTACCGCAAGCTGGACTGGTTGAGTAAGGAAGACCTGATTAAACGCATGGTTTCCCTCGAATTCAACCGCTTCCTGGACTACTATCGCGACCGTGAGGAAATAGAAATTGCCACCGGCAGCGAACGCAGCGCCAAAAGCGGCGAACGCGGCAGCAATGCCCGCAAGGCAACTCCGGGCTTTAAACGTCTGTTTATCAATCTCGGTAAAATGGACAACTTCTTCCCCAACGAACTGATCAGCCTCCTGAACAACAATACCCGCGGGCGTGTTGAATTAGGCCGTATCGACCTGATGCAGAAGTTCTCTTTCTTTGAAGTGGAAGACAAAGAAGCGGGCAACGTTATAAAAGCCTTAAACCGGGCCAACTGGAACGGCCGTAAGGTTTCTGTAGAGATTGCGGGAGAAGAAGGGAAAGACGCTCCCAAAGGAAAACGCAGGAACGAAGGCGGCAACTACGGCAAAAAGGAATTTGACGGCAAAAAACGCAGCTACAAGGATGAGCGTCGCAGCGAGGTTGCCGGCAAACGCAGCGATAAGACCGAATATGCCGCTACCGACAAGAAAAAGAACAAGCCCAGTCGCGAAGAACGCGGTTATACCAAGGCACGCGGCAAAAAAGACGATTGGAAACAGTTCTTTCAAGGCAATAACGAATTTAAAGATTCAGAACCGGACTTCAGCGAAGAAGGCTGGGCAAAACGGACACCTAAAAAGAAATAAGCAAACGACGTGAACAAAGTCAACGGTTTTTTATATGGACTATTGTCTTCTGCCAGCTTCGGATTGATTCCGCTATTTACAATCCCCGCCATGCAGCAAGGAATGGGTTTCTGGTCTATTCTATTATATCGTTTTCTTTTCGCCATGCTGGCACTGGCAGGCATACTGCTGCTCGACAAGCAGTCTTTCCGCATACGCCGTAAGGAGATATTGCCGCTTCTGCTGCTGGCATGCCTTTACGACAGTTCCGCAGTATTCCTCTTTTGGGGGTATCAGTTCATGTCGAGCGGTGTGGCCACCACCCTTCATTTCATGTATCCGGTGCTGACTACGCTTATCATGATGATATTCTTCCACGAGAAGAAATCTTTGTGGCGCATGGCGGCCATTGCACTGGCAGTAGCCGGCGTATTTTTCCTGTCCAACGGAGACGGTACGGGAAGCGTCACCTGGTCCGGCATATTCATTGTTTTGCTTTCTGCATTGGGATATGCCCTTTACCTGGTAACGGTAAGCCAACTGAAAAATCTCGAAATGAAAGGGCTTAAAATGACGTTTTACGTCTTTTTGTTCGGCGGTATCCTGTTATTCACCGGAACGGAAATCTCCGGGATAGGGTTACAGGCCATTCCGGACCGCACCACATTGGGCAATCTGGTGATGCTTGCGTTAGTACCTACCGTAATATCCAACCTTGCACTGGTACGCGCCATCAAAAACATAGGCTCCACACTGACATCCGTATTGGGAGCTATGGAACCTGTAACGGCGGTATGCGTAGGCATTGCCATCTTCGGAGAGCCGTTTACCCGAAGCATAGCACTGGGCATCCTGCTCATCATTTCAGCCGTAACCGTCATTATTCTAAAAAGATGATGGAGTGACAAGGTGATAAATAACAGTGTAACAAAGCAATAGGGTGACAAAGCAATGCATCATCACTTTATCACCCTATTATCTTATTGCTTTTTATCTCCTATTTCGTACAGCTCTTGGTACTGAAAGCAACGAGCATCCAAACCATTTTTTCCTGCTCTTTCAGGTAACCGGTCATTAAGTCGGCCGTTGCATCATCACCGGCTTCATTGGCCAGTTCTATCACTTTTCTTTCTTCACCGATAAGATAGCTGTAAGTTTCGAGGATATGCTCAACAGCCTCACCGCCACAAGTAATACCGGAGATTTCCTTCACTTTGGCAACCTTGAGATATTCGCTGAATTTGTTTTCGGGCGTACCGCCCAACATCAGGATACGTTCTGCGATTTCATCCACTTTCTCTGCGGCATCGTTGTACATATCTTCAAATTTGCCGTGCAGCACGAAGAACCCGTGTCCTTTAATATCCCAATGGAAACCGCGCAAATTGGTATAATGTACCTGAAAGTCTGCCAATAGCTGATGCAATGCCGATACTACGTCAGCAACTTTCTTTTCATTCAAATGTAAGTAATCTAAAGTTTTCATAATCTTTCTATTTTAAAAGTTCATACTATTTTTCTTTGTTCCTGTTGCAAAGATAAGCGGCAAATAAGTGCTTGTCAAACAGATAATTTCTATCTTTGCATAGAACGATTCTATATATAACATTCAAAAGCCCTGTTTCTATGACTTTACAACAATTGGAATACATACTTGCTGTCAATCAGTTCCGCCATTTCGCCAAAGCTGCTGAATATTGCCGGGTCACACAACCCACCTTGAGCGCCATGATTCAAAAGTTGGAAGAAGAGTTGGACACAAAGATTTTCGACCGCAGCCAGCAGCCTGTGTGCCCTACTCCCATCGGCATTCACATCATAGAACAAGCCCGGAATGTGTTGGTTCAGACCCATCGTATAAAAAACATTATAGAAGAAGAAAAGCATTCGCTCAGCGGAATTTTCAAACTGGGCATACTTCCCACCATAGCTCCCTATCTGCTGCCGCGTTTCTTTCCGCAATTGATGAAGAAATATCCGCAGCTTGATATCCGGGTGGTAGAGATGAAGACGAACGACATCAAGAAAGCCCTGCAAACGGGAGACATAGATGCCGGAATCGTAGCCGGTCTGGCAGGAATGGAAGAATTCCGGCAAATACCGTTATTCTACGAACAGTTCTACACGTATATTGCGCGGGAAAACCGCCTTTTCAGCAATGAAGTCATACGGACTTCGGACTTGACGGGAGAACAACTTTGGCTGCTGGATGAAGGGCATTGTTTTCGCGACCAGCTGGAGCGTTTCTGCCAACTGAAGGCAGCCCGTGCCAGCCAGTTGGCCTATCATCTGGGCAGCATGGAAACCTTTATGCGCATGGTAGAAAGCGGCAAGGGCATCACTTTCATTCCCGAACTGGCTGTCCTGCAACTGAACGGCACGCAGAAAGAATTGGTACATCCTTTTGCCATCCCCTGTCCTACCCGGCAAATCATCATGCTGACCAACCGGAGTTTTATCCGCAACACGCTTTTAAATACAATCGCCCAAGAGGTAACAGCGGCAGTGCCCAAAGAAATGCTCTCCCTGAAAGCCACTCAGGTACTCGTATAGATTTTGTCTATCGGCCCATAAAACCTTTCAATCGGATTTTTTGTTCTACCGGAGAAAAATGCTATATTTTTGCAAACAGGAAAAGCAAAGATCGGCTGCACCTCGGCATAATCAGGCAAGCCTGCTTCTGCATTCGGTCTGCACAATCTTTGCACCGGTAAAACAAAAACCAAACCTTTTAAAAAGTATAATTATGGAACCGATTATCAACTCTCAACTCCCTGAATTCAAAGTTCAGGCCTTCCAAAACGGAAGTTTCAAAACAGTAACTAACGAAGATGTAAAAGGCAAATGGGCCATTTTCTTCTTCTATCCGGCAGATTTTACGTTTGTATGTCCTACCGAACTGGTGGATATTGCAGAAAAATACGACCAGTTCCAAGCCATGGGCGTAGAGGTCTATTCCGTAAGTACAGACTCCCACTTTGTACATAAAGCATGGCACGATGCTTCCGAAAGCATCCGCAAGATTAAATACCCGATGTTGGCAGACCCGACAGGAACATTGAGCCGTGCATTCGGTGTGATGATCGAAGAAGAAGGTATGGCTTATCGCGGTACATTCCTTGTAAATCCTGAAGGAAAAATCAAGATTGCCGAGATTCAGGACAACAACATCGGACGCAATGCGGACGAACTGCTCCGTAAGGTGGAAGCTGCGCAATTCGTAGCCACTCACGACGGTGAAGTCTGTCCCGCCAAATGGAAGAAAGGCGGTGCAACGTTGAAGCCGAGCATCGATTTAGTCGGCAAGATTTAATCGTACCCCCATACGATAGACATTACTATGTAAAGACTATCTCCATTTCTTCCTTGCAAGAGTACAAGAAATGAGATAGTCTTTTTTTATACTCCAACATTTAAAAACCTGCATCATCATGTTAGAAGCAACTATATTAGACCAAGTGCGGAGCATATTCCAACCATTGGAAGCCCGCTATACCTTTCACATCACCTGCAATCCGGAACATGAACAGGCCGGTGAGATGATTGATTTTCTGAATGACATAGCGAGCTGTTCCGACAAACTGTCCTGCCAGGTGACCGAAACCGATGAGCCCAAACTGGAGTTTACGCTCCTGAAAGAGGGGGAGGAAACCGGAATAAAATTCCGTGCCGTTCCGGGCGGACATGAATTCAGTTCGCTGCTTCTTGCCGTGCTAAACGCCGATGGAAAGGGCAAAAATCTCCCGGACGAGGGTATCGGCCGCCGCATCAAGGCATTGCAAGGCCCAATCCATCTGCAAACCTATGTGTCGCTGGCCTGTACCAACTGCCCGGACATTGTGCAGGCGCTCAATGCCGTAGCACTGCTGCATCCCCATATCACCCACGACACAATAGACGGAGCCGTCTTTCAGGAAGAAGCGGATGCGCTGAAAATACAAGCCGTACCGTCCGTTTACGCCAATGGGAAGCAACTTCATGTGGGACGCGGTTCTTTAGGAGAACTCCTGAAAAAACTGGAAGATACCTTCGGCAGCCTGCCGCAAGAGAATGCAGCACCCGTCTTAAGGGAGTTCGACGTGCTGGTCCTGGGCGGAGGTCCTGCCGGGGCTTCGGCAGCCGTTTATTCCGCCCGCAAAGGATTGCGCGTAGCCATTATTGCCGAACGAATAGGCGGACAGGTAAAAGAAACCGTAGGCATCGAGAACCTCATCTCCGTACCCCGGACAACAGGTTCACAGCTTGCCGACGCACTCAGGACGCACATAGAACATTACCCGATAGAGATTTTTGAAGACCGGAAGATTGAAAGAGCAGAGCTTCAGGGCAAAGAGAAAAAGGTTTTCTCCGGTGGCGGAGAAACGTTTACAGCCCCTGCGGTAATCATTGCCACAGGCGCAAGCTGGCGTAAACTGAACGTAGAGGGAGAAGCCGAATACCTCGGACGCGGTGTAGCCTTCTGCCCGCATTGTGACGGCCCCTTCTACCAAGGCAAGCATGTAGCCGTCATCGGCGGCGGGAACTCCGGCATAGAAGCGGCCATCGACCTGGCGGGAATCTGCAGGAAAGTTACCGTCTTCGAATTTGCCGATACGCTAAAAGCCGACCAGGTATTGCAGGAAAAAGCCGGAAGCCTTCCCAACGTGGAGATATTCACTTCTTCACAAACCACCCGAGTGACGGGCGACGGAGAGAAAGTAACCGGTATCCGCATCAAAGATCGCATCACCAACGAGGAGCGCGACTATCCTTTGGACGGTATCTTCGTACAAATCGGCCTGGCAGCCAACAGCGCACCTTTCCGGGACGCATTGGAAACGACACCGACCGGTGAAATCAAGACAGACGCATTCTGCCGCACCACGCTTCCGGGTGTTTATGCAGCCGGAGACGTGTCCGACGTACCCTACAAACAGATTGTCATAGCTATGGGTGAAGGGGCCAAAGCGGCATTGTCCGCTTTCGACGACCGCATCAGGGGAATCGCATAACCGGCTATTTTCCGGAAACGATTTTCAGCTCCCGTATCAAATCTCCGGCTTTGCCGTACTTCTCTATCATGAACAGGATGTAGCGCACATCGACCCCGATGCAGCGCTGCATCTTCGGTTCATAGAGTATATCGCTGCTCATCGCTTCCCAATTACCGTCAAAAGCCAGTCCCAAAAGTTCGCCTCTGGCATTGAACATGGCGCTTCCCGAATTGCCGCCGGTTATATCGTTATTGGAGATAAAGCAAACGTTCATTTCTCCCTTTTCACCGGCATATCTGCCAAAGTCGCGGTTGGAGAACAAAGAAAGAAGTTCCGGCTGCACCTCAAAATCCACATCGCCTGCATGGGTCTTTACCTTTTCAAGAATACCTTTGGTCGTGGTATAATAATCGTATTCAGCACCGTCAAACGGGGTGTATCCGCATACCGTACCGAAGCTCAAGCGCATGGTGGAATTGGCGTCCGGATAGAAATTACGCGATGAATACATCCTGCGTACGGCAGCATTCAGCAAGCGCTCATTACGGGCGATATTCATGGCGGACTCTCTCGTCTGCATATTGATTTCAAACATCTTGCCAATCAGGTCTATGCCCAGGTTTATGGCAGGGTCGTCATAGATGTTATAGGTAGTGTCCCGCTCCAGAAAACGTTTTAATCCGCGAGGGGTAGTCAGTTCCGAAGCGGCATACAAACTATCCGCATAGGCCTTGTCGTTACCGCCGTACCGGGTGGCAATCGTACCGTAAAACTCCGGTAAATAGGTAGAATCGACCTTGGAACGATATTCTTTCACCATGGCGGTAAAGACTTCCTTGTCGATTTCCAAATCCAGATTGGCGTACTTTTCTACAATTGCTTTCAGATTGGCCTCAACCGTTTTCCGTTCCCCTTCAAAATCAAAATTCAAAATGGACAATGCCAATTGTATCAGTTCGGGACCGTTCAGGAAAGATTCGGCAAAATAAGCCAGAGCACGGTTGGCTTCACGGGTATTTTTATAGCCCAGTTCCAAATCGGGAAACAGCCGCAACAGCTTCTCACGTTCTCCGGGTGTCTGTTGTATCCAGCGGCGAAGCTCCCGCTCCATGGCACGCTTCTTTTCCAAGACATGCAATTTCCGGATAGCCCGGTTCACCCCGATGCTGTTTTTCCAGTAATTGGAGCTTTCATCGTATTTGGAAGCATACTTTATGCGGATACTGTCCCGCCTGTCCATTTCGCGCTTCCAGATAGCCTGCTTGATGCCCCGGACATCTATTTGTGCCTGATTGCCGTTGTTCATCATCTCTTCGATGCCAAACGAAGAGAGGTAACGCTCCGTGCTGCCCGGATAGCCCAATGTCATGCAGAAAGAACCCTCTTTATACCCGTCCAGAGAAATCGGCGCTACGTATTCGGGACGATAAGGGACGCTTTCCGGCGAATAATCCGCCGGGCGGTTGTTCTTATCGGCATAGATGCGAAATACGCAGAAATCGCCCGTATGACGCGGCCACACCCAATTGTCCGTATCCCAACCGAACTTGCCTACCGAGGAAGGCGGTGCAAATACCAGCCGGACATCGTTATAGTCGCGGTAAACAGACAGCCAAAACTCATTGCCGCCATAGTACGCATCTACAATTCCCACCAAAGTAGAGTCCTTACGCGCCACTTCCTCACTGATGGCAAACATCACCGAATCCACCGCACCGGAACGCTCCAGCTCGGTCATCTCCGGCTTTACCGCACCAAGCACCCGTTTCGTTACATTCTCCGTCCGCAGCAGAAAGCGGACATAAAGCTCCGGATTCGGCAGTTCCTCGCTGCGGTTACGTGCCACAAAGCCGTCTTTCAGATAGTCATGCTCCACGGAAGAATGCTGCTGGACGCTGCTGAAACCGCAATGGTGATTCGTAAATACCAGTCCGTCTTCCGACACGACCACCCCCGAACAGAAACCGCCGAAACTCACTACGGCATCTTTCAATGAGGGACGTCTGGCACTGTATAGCTTGTCTGCCGGCATTTGCAAACCGAGCTCTTTCATTGCCCGGCGCGTCTGTTTATTCAGATTACCCAGCATCCACATGCCCTCATCCGCCTGCACCACCCACGCAGAAAGGCAGCAAACAACCACTGCTACAAATCTCAAAACCATATCGTTCTCTACTTAACTTTATATAAGTTTGCCTGCCCGTTTTGTATTCCCACACCGACAGCCTGTGCGGCCGGACGCTTCTCTTTCACCGCATCCGGACATCACTCCGCAATCAGCCTCAACTTTTCGGAACCCGTACGCGCTCTCAGCCATTCGGTTATTTTCTCCCTTTCACGGGCATCCGGATGCTTGCCGAACTTCAGGACGGCAAGCGTAACGGTATCTATCCGTACCGAATCGACCGTCAGCTCAAGCGCGTGCGAAATGGAAACCGACTTAACGGAGGGATAAAGCACCTTCAGCTCAGGGATAATCTTTTTGCCCAATTCATCGTATTTACGGTACTGTTCCAAGTTCTTTTCCAAAGAAGAAATCTGCTGCTTCTGCTCCACCAGACGCTGTTCGCTGTTCTTGTAGAAATCTTCCATAACCATGGCGCGGATAGACGACATATCCAGCGACTCGTTATTCATTCCCTGGAGCACAACCAGCTTCGTATTGTCCAGTTTATAATCTTTCATTTTACTGCGGGCAATGGCAATAGAGGCTTCCGGCACTTCCTGACCTATCAGGACTACCCGTATCTCATGGTGCTTGCCCTCATGGTGGATTTTCTTATCCAATACCTGCGTATTCTCAAAGGCAAGCTGCTCGTTTACAAAGCGGTTGGCCGCACTTTCAAAGAAGGTATCCTGAATTATTCCCACTGTGAGATACACCGCCGGACACATCGTAAGGACAGCTATCAGCACGATATACTTCCGCACCTTCTTTTCACGGTTCTTATCCACAAACTCCTTGCGCTGGAAGTGCATTACCCGTACGCCGATAAAAGTAGCCAGACTGATGAATACGGAGTTAATGAAATAAAGGTAGAATGCACCGAGGAAATAAATCAGGTTTCCCGTTGCCAGTCCATAACCTGCCGTACACAGCGGCGGCATCAATGCCGTGGCAATGGCGACACCCGGAATCACATTGCCTTTCTCCTTCGTGGAGAGTGCCACTACTCCCGCAAGACCGCCCATTAGTGCGATGAATACGTCATAAATCGTCGGTGAGGTACGCGCCAGCAACTCCGACTGCCCCTCGGCAACCGGGCTCACCAGAAAGAAGACGGTAGCCGTGGTGACACTGAACAGCGTAGTTATCAGGAAACTTTTCAACGAGCGCTTCATCAGCTCAAAATCGTTCAGACCCACTGAAAGCCCCACTCCCATGATAGGTCCCATCAACGGCGAGATAAGCATCGCACCGATAATTACAGCGGTAGAATTGACATTCAGACCGAGTGAAGCCATAAAGATGGCAAATATCAGAATCCATAAATTGGCTCCTTTAAACTCGACACCCTTACGGATGGAGTCTACAGTGGCAAGTTCATTGTCTTTATCTTTGCGCAAATCGAGATACTCTTTCAGGAAGTTCTTGACGGCAAATACATTCCGGTTGGGATTGACAGGCTGTTCCATAAAAATAATTCTATTTTCGGATAAAACGATTGATAACAGGTATTTGACTAAGCGGCAAATCGCGCTTTATAATATAGGCTATAAACAGGCATAACAACAGCGTACGGAACGTCATACGCAGACAGATGTTTTCAATAGGTACACATTCCGCAGCCACATAAAGCACCGCAGCCAACAGCACATAGCACCCTATCGACTTTAAATCGTACTGAATCGGGTATTTCTTCTGACCGACAAAATAAGAGAGCAGCATCGCAACGCCGTAACCCGTAAATCCGGCCCATGCGCAAGCCATATACCCGAACTTCGGAATTAAAAAGATATTCATCACCACCAGAATCGTGCATCCTATCAGTGAGAAATAAGCTCCCCAACGCGTTTCGTCAATCAGCTTGTACCAGAAAGAGAGATTGAAATAAATTCCCATGAAGATTTCCGCAGCCATTACAATGGGCACAACACGCAGCCCCGGCCAATAGTCGCGGCCGATGATGTAGCGGAGAATATCCAGATAGAACATCACTGCCAGAAAAGCCACCAGTGTAAAGATGATAAAGAACTTCATGGCCTGCGCATACACCTGCTTGTTGTCCTTATCGCGGCTCTTGCCGAATACAAAAGGTTCGTAGGCGTAGCGGAAAGCCTGTGTCAGCATCGCCATCACCATGGCAATCTTGCTGGCGGCTCCATAGATGCCGAGTTGTACGCTGGCTTCCGCCTGGTCGGGGTAGACAAAGGGAAAGATAATCTTGTCCGCCACCTGATTCAGGATGCCCGCAATGCCCAACACCAGCAACGGCAGGCTATAAGCAAGCATCCGCTTCAGCAGTTTCCTGTCCAGCACATAAGCGAAACCGCGCAATTCGGGTATCATGCACAGCATGATGGTAGAAGTGCACACAAGATTGAAGAGGAAGGCATACGCCACATCATCGCCCTTCATCCAGACATAATAAATCAGGTTCAAGGCTATGTTCAGGAAGATGAACAGCAGTTTGAGCGCTGCAAACTTGACGGGCCGTTTCTTATAGCGCAAATAAGCGAAAGGAATGCTTTGAATGGCATCCATCGCCACTACAATCATCATCATTCCCACGTACCAGGGATGCTCTCCATATTCCAGCCAGTCGGCAACCGGTTGAAGAAACAGCAGTCCCAGCGCAAGGAATGTCAGCGCACCGATGCCTACGCTGAGCAATGTTGTGGAATACACCCGCATCGGGTCGTCCTCTCCTTTATTGGCAAAGCGGAAAAAGCCCGTTTCCATGCCGCACGTCAGCAGCACCAGCAACAGTGCCACCCACGCATAGATATTAGTCACAACGCCATAGCCCCCCGACTGTGCAGACAAGGCCATGGTGTATACGGGCACTAACAGATAGTTGAGGAAACGCCCCACAATACTGCTCAACCCGTAAATGGCAGTTTCTTTTGCCAATGATTTCAATCCAGCCACGTTATTCAGTGTTTTATTATACTCTCTCTAACCGGTCGCTTATCAATAAGCGTCAATCATTAAATAACGTCTTCTGGCTATTGTAGAGGCTCCGCCCCAAATGTTTATAGGCCAGTTCCGTTACTTCACGACCGCGGGGAGTGCGTTTCAGGAAGCCTTCCTTTATCAGGAACGGTTCATAAACTTCTTCGATGGTTCCCGCATCTTCTCCCAAGGCCGTAGCGATGGTTGTAAGTCCCACCGGACCGCCCTTGAACTTATCGATAATCGTACAAAGTATCTTATTGTCTATCTCATCCAGTCCGTACTTGTCAATGTTAAGCGCCTCGAGTGCGAAATTGGCGATTTCCGTATCGATGCTGCCCGAACCTTTCACCTGTGCAAAGTCCCTCACGCGACGCAGCAAGGCATTGGCGATACGCGGCGTACCGCGGCTGCGGCTTGCGATTTCCGAAGCGGCTCTTGTGGAGCAGGGTACGTCCAGTATGCTTGCCGAACGGCGGATAATACCGCTCAGCACATCATCGTCATAATACTCCAGATGGAGATTGATGCCGAAACGGGCACGTAGCGGAGCCGTCAGCAAACCGCTGCGGGTGGTGGCCCCCACCAGCGTAAACGGATTCAAATCAATCTGTATGCTTCGCGCCGACGGACCTTTGTCTATCATGATGTCGATGCGGTAGTCTTCCATTGCCGAATACAGATACTCTTCCACTACGGGACTCAGCCGATGTATCTCGTCGATGAAAAGCACATCGTTCGGCTCCAGGCTGGTGAGTACGCCTGCCAGGTCGCCCGGCTTGTCGAGCACCGGACCGGAAGTAATCTTGAAACCTACTCCCAATTCATTGGCTATAATGTTGGAAAGTGTGGTCTTTCCCAATCCGGGAGGACCGTGAAGCAACACATGGTCCAGGGCCTCGCCCCTGAGACGGGCAGCCTTCACGAAAATGCGCAAATTATCAACCACCTTATCCTGTCCGCTGAAATCCTCGAAGTTCAAAGGGCGGAGAGCGTTCTCGAAGTCACGCTCCTTGCTGGTGAGCTGATGCTCGCGTATGTTAAAATCTTCTTGTTCCATTAAAATTCAATCTATACAACGACAAAGATAGTGCAAACCGAGAGCAGAATAAAATGAATCCATTCATTTTTTATATCGAAATGCCGCTTATCTCCGCTTCCGGACAAAGATAAAGAAATCTTTCAACGTTTCATAAACTCCTTCCTTTCTTCTTCCGGGAATTTCTCTATGGCATAGCGCAGCATTGTCCGCGGCATCACCTTGCTGTGTTTCTCAAGAAACTGCACCAGCAAATCCTTATCCCTCTTTCCCATCTCACGCAGCATCCAGCCCACCGCTTTCCGCATCAAATCGTGCGGATGGTGCAGCAACCGTTCCGAAAGCGCCAGAATATCGGTGAAATCACCGTTTTTGATAAGCGTATAAGTAGAAACCACCGCAATGCGTTGCTCCCAGAGCAACGCACCGTCTGCCAGGCGATAAAGGTCGTCGCGGGATTTGTCTTTCAGATATTCTCCCACGATACCCGGAGCGGACAAGTCTACCAAATCCCAGTTGTTGATACGTGCCGTCTGCGAAAGGTAGAAGTCATAAATAAGCTTCCTTTCCTTTTCACCGCTTTTCTTAAAACGCTCCACCAGCATCAGCAAAGCGCAAAGCCGGCACTCGTGCCACTGACTTTGCAGCAGTTCCGCCATTACAGCAAACGGAGCATCCTTGTGTTGCTTCGCCACCGTACGGGTATTCGGAACCACTACACCCAGAAATTTATCGCCCTCGCCGTATTCTCCCTTTCCCGTCTTGAAGAAACGGGGAAGATATTCCCTTTTTACCGGATCGGCATACGTCTCCAATTCCCTTTGGATATCTGCGGCAATATCCGCTATTTCTTCCGTTGAAATCGGATTATTCTGCAGCGTGCCTGCCAACGGGATTTTCCTTTTTCTCATCACTCACCGTTTGATTTACATGTACTTGAATTATCTTGCCAGCAGACAAAAATACGACAAATCTATAGAAACTATGAAAAGTTATCTTTAATTTTGCAACAGATACACACTTTAGTCACTAAAAACGGAACACCATGCATAAAGTATTTTTAGGAACCGCCTGTTTCCTGTTTTCCGCCCTGTCGCTACATGCACAGTCCCCGCTCGAAAAAGGATTGCAAAGCATCAACCGTACTTCCGCAGAAGCCATTGTGGAGTTTCTGGCCGATGACGAACTGCAAGGACGCGAAGCAGGCATGCATGGTTCGCGGGTAGCAGCCCGCTACATCGTATCCTGCCTGAAAGAAGCCGGTATCCGCCCTTTGGACAAGAACGGCTATTACCAGCCTTTCGAGGCATACGCCAAGGAAAGGCAGCAACGCGGACGCTGGCAGGTACACCCCGACTCCGTTGCCGTACTGAAACAAGGCACGCACCGTTCCCTGAAAATGGATAATGTGCTGGCATACATTCCCGGCAAGCGCAGCGATGAATATGTCATTGTAGGCGCTCACTTCGACCACCTGGGCGTAGACGAAACGCTGGCGGACGATAAGATATACAACGGTGCGGACGATAACGCATCCGGCGTTTCCGCCGTATTGCAGATAGCACGTGCATTTGCCCTCAGCGGAGAAAAGCCGCTGAGAAATGTTATCTTCGCCTTTTGGGACGGCGAGGAAAAAGGATTGCTCGGTTCAAAACATTTCGTACAGCACTGTCCGTTTCTCAAACAGATAAAGGGTTATCTCAACTTCGACATGATAGGGCGTAACAACAAGCCCGAACAACCGCAGCACGTAGTCTACTTTTACACAGCCGCCCATCCTGCCTTCGGCGAATGGCTGAAACGGGACATCACCCGCTACGGACTGCAACTGCAACCCGACTACCGTCCCTGGGACAACCCCGTGGGCGGAAGCGACAATGCCTCGTTCGCCCGTTCGGGCATCCCCGTCATCTGGTATCACACCGACGGCCATCCCGACTATCACCAGCCGTCAGACCACGCCGCATTACTGAACTGGGAAAAAGTCGTGGAAATAACCAAGGCATCCTTCCTCAACGCATGGAATCTTGCCAACGAAAGCAACTATTAATATTTAAGAAGAAGAGTAAGGACACATGGTTTTAAATTACATCTGGGTAGCATTTTTCGTAATCGCCTTCATTGTAGCACTCTGCAAACTCCTGTTTATGGGAGACACGGAGATATTTACGGAACTTGTCAACTCCACATTCGACTCATCCAAGACCGCATTCGAAATATCACTGGGGCTCACCGGCATTCTATCCTTATGGCTGGGCATCATGAAAATCGGCGAAAACAGCGGTATGATAAACGCGCTTTCGCGCTGGCTGAGTCCCGTGTTCTGCCGCCTCTTCCCGGAAATTCCCCAAGGACACCCCGCCATGGGTTCCATCTTCATGAACCTTTCCGCCAATATGCTGGGGCTGGACAATGCCGCCACCCCGATGGGACTGAAAGCCATGAAAGAGCTTCAGGAGCTGAATCCGAAAAAAGATACCGCTACCAACCCGATGATTATGTTTCTGGTAATGAACACATCCGGGTTGATACTGATACCCGTCAGCATCATGATGTACCGCTCGCAAATGGGCGCTGCGCAGCCTACGGACATTTTCATCCCTACGCTGATTACTACCGCCATCTCTACCATTGTCGGTGTCACCGCCGTCAGCATTGCGCAACGGATAAACCTGCTGAACAAACCCATTCTTATTCTGATCGGTTGCATCAGTCTGTTCTTCTCCGGGCTTATTTACCTGTTCACCCAAGTAAGCCGCGAAGAAATGGGCGTTTACTCCACGCTGGTTGCCAACATCATTCTCTTTACCATCATCCTGCTTTTCATCCTGTGGGGATTATGGAAAAAGATTAATGTGTATGACGCTTTCATCGAAGGCGCCAAGGAAGGATTTACAACCGCCATACGCATCGTTCCCTATCTGGTGGCATTCCTCGTTGGAATCGCCGTTTTCCGCACTTCGGGAGCGATGGACATCATCGTAAACGGCATCGGTTACATCGTCGGACTATCCGGAGCGGACACCGAATTTGTAGGTGCGCTGCCCACTGCATTGATGAAATCGTTAAGCGGCAGCGGAGCCAACGGACTGATGATTGATACAATGAAGCAATACGGTGCCGACTCTTTTGTCGGCCGCATGAGCTGCGTGGCACGCGGCGCCTCGGATACCACGTTCTACATCCTTGCCGTCTACTTCGGCAGCGTAGGCATCACGAAAACCCGCAACGCCGTCACCTGCGGTCTGATAGCCGACTTTTCCGGTATCATCGCCGCTATCATCATCAGCTATATATTCTTCTTTTAAAAAAAACTGGAAATAGTATGATAAGTTATCAGACAGACGGCATCGAAATGCCCGCAATCAAGAAGCGCGAAACAACGGAATGGATCAAAGCCGTTGCCGCCACCTACAACAAGAGAATCGGCGAAATAGCCTACATCTTCTGTTCGGACGAGAAAATCCTCGAAGTGAACCGCCAGTACCTTCAGCACGATTACTACACGGACATCATCACTTTCGACTACTGCGAAGGCAACCGCCTGAGCGGCGACCTCTTCATCAGCCTGGATACGGTACGCACCAACGCTGAACAGTTTGCCGGCAATGACTACGAACGGGAGCTGTACCGCGTCATCATCCACGGCATCCTGCACCTTTGCGGCATTAACGACAAAGGACCGGGAGAACGGGAAATCATGGAAGCCGCCGAAAACAAGGCGCTCGCCATGCGATAAAATCAAAAGGCGTATCGGCAAGCAAAGTTCAACTCTCCCCCCTATCGTTTTTTTGCACAATCTCTCGTCACTCGTCACTAACCACCTCGCATCCCTTTACCAGAGAGGGATTGCGGATGTGACGACCAACATGATAAGGGTGATGACAAACAATCGGTCGTCACCCTCAAAAACAGGCTATACACTATGGGTCAATGCATTAACCCAATAATCAGAAATTCCATATAAGCGACTTTTTCAACGATTTCCGAGGTCTGAAAAGGTTTTATACGGGCAATCGGGAAGCTAATCCCGTAGATAAATGTTCCATTCTCTCTTTCTTTTCTTTGTTTTGCACCGTATATAATACCGCTTTACCACGTTACTTTCTTCGTTTTCCAATTGCAGGCTCCGCGGTTGCCAATTGCGGGCTGCCGGGCTCGCAGCTGGCAACCGTCCGTCCCGCAACTGCGGGACGAAGAAAAGAACCTGCCTTTCGGAGATTTCCCTTAAACGAATAAGAGATTATATACAAGGTGAAAGGAGATTACATACAGGCAAAACGGAAAGAAACCCGCGAGGTATTTCCTAAGAATTCACAAGGAAAGGAGATAAATCGCGGCTACAAAATAACTTTTTAGTAACTTTGCATGGTTTTAAAAGAGATTGAACGAATGGAGTTTAAGTATGACGTTATCGTAATCGGCGCCGGACATGCCGGCTGTGAAGCCGCTGCCGCCGCCGCAAACCTGGGTTCAAATACCTGTCTTATCACAATGGACATGAATAAGATAGGACAGATGAGTTGTAACCCTGCCGTAGGAGGTATTGCCAAAGGACAGATTGTACGCGAAATAGACGCCTTAGGCGGATATATGGGATTGGTAACCGATAAAACGGCTATCCAGTTCCGCATATTGAACCGCTCCAAAGGCCCCGCCATGTGGAGTCCGCGCGCGCAGTGCGACCGCAACAAATTCATCTGGACATGGCGCGAGATTTTGGAGAATATTCCCAACCTGCACATCTGGCAGGACACCGTACAGGAAATCCTCGTTGAAAACGGCGAGGTAACCGGACTCACCACCGTTTGGGGAGTGACCTTCCGCGCCAAATGCGTCGTACTGACTGCCGGAACTTTCCTGAACGGACTGATGCACGTAGGGCGCACCATGCTTCCGGGCGGGCGCATGGCAGAACCCGCATCTTATCAACTGACCGAATCCATCGCCCGGCACGGCATCACATACGGACGAATGAAAACGGGAACCCCCGTACGCATCGACGGACGGAGCGTGCATTACGAAGATATGGAGATTCAGGAAGGGGAAAACGACTTCCATAAATTCTCCTTTATGAACAACGGCGTACGCCACCTGAAGCAACTGCCGTGCTGGACCTGCTTCACCAATGAGGAAACACACCGCATCCTTCGTGAAGGGCTGCCGGATTCTCCCCTTTTCAACGGGCAGATTCAAAGCATAGGGCCCCGCTATTGCCCCAGTATAGAAACCAAAATCGTAACCTTCCCCGACAAGGAACAGCACCAGCTTTTCCTGGAACCGGAAGGTGAAACGACGCAGGAGCTTTACCTGAACGGCTTCTCTTCTTCCCTGCCGATGGACATACAGATTGCAGCGCTGAAAAAGATTCCGGCATTCCGCGACCTCGTGATTTACCGCCCCGGCTACGCAATAGAATACGATTACTTTGATCCCACCCAACTGAAACATACGTTGGAAACGAAGAAAATCAAAAACCTATTCTTCGCCGGACAAGTAAACGGAACGACCGGCTACGAAGAAGCTGCCGGACAAGGAATCATTGCAGGTATCAACGCGCATATCAATTGCCACGGCGGAGAACCGTTCACCCTTGCACGCGACGAAGCCTATATAGGCGTATTAATCGACGATTTGGTTACCAAAGGCGTCGATGAGCCTTACCGCATGTTTACTTCACGTGCGGAATACCGCATCCTGCTCCGAATGGACGATGCCGATATGAGGCTGACCGAAAGAGCCTGGAAACTGGGACTTGCCAAAGAAGACCGATACGAACTATTAAAGAGCAAGCGCGAAGCCGTTACAAGCATCATAGAGTTCACCCGGAGTTATTCGATGAAACCGGCATTAATCAACCCGGTGCTGGAACAGCTCGGCACTACCCCGCTCCGCCAGGGATGCAAGTTGGTAGACTTAATAAACCGTCCGCAAGTAACCTTGGAAAACATGGCAGAACATGTCAGCGCTTTCCGTCGGGAACTGGACAAGATTACGGAACAGGATAAAGTTGCAGACAGAAGAGACGAAATAGTCGAAGCTGCGGAAATACTTATCAAGTACGAAGGCTATATCGGACGCGAGCGAATCATAGCAGATAAACTGGCACGGCTGGAAAGCATAAAGATTAAAGGAAGGTTCGACTATAATTCCATCCAGTCTCTTTCTACCGAAGCCCGCCAGAAGCTGGTGAAGATAGATCCGGAAACGATAGCCCAGGCAAGCCGAATCCCGGGAGTGTCTCCCAGCGACATCAACGTGCTGCTGGTGCTTTGCGGGCGATAAGGGGCAACGTTCCACGTGAAACAAAGAATTCAATAAACGTATTAAATAAACTGATTATGAGCAAAGAAACACTTGCCAAGACCATTCGGGAAATTCCCGACTTCCCCATCCCCGGGATTTTATTCTACGATGTGACCACTCTGTTTAAAAACCCGTCGGCACTGCAAGAACTTTCAGACACCTTGTATGAAATGTACAAGGATAAAGGGATAACCAAAGTGGTAGGTATAGAATCCAGAGGCTTCATCATGGGCCCCATTCTCGCCACCCGCTTAGGTGCAGGATTCGTACCCATGCGCAAGCCCGGAAAGCTGCCTGCGGAAACAATCGAAGAAAGCTACGACAAAGAGTACGGCAAAGATACGGTACAAATCCACAAGGATGCCATTGAGCCGGACGATGTAGTATTGCTGCACGACGACCTTCTGGCTACGGGCGGAACAATGGAAGCAGCCTGCAAACTGGTGAAGAAACTGAACCCTAAAAAGGTATATGTAAACTTCATTATCGAATTGAAAGAGTTGCATGGAAAGGATATATTCAGCAAAGATGTAGATGTAGAATCGGTATTGACACTCTAAAGAAACAACCGGGTGGTAAAGCAATCACATCGCTGCATGAGAATGTATCGCCGCATGCTCTTGGCAGCGTATTGCTTTACCACCTTTTTCTTACGATATGGACGAACTAAAAACAAATGATTACCTGAAGGGTATCGTTCTGAACCTTCCCGAAAGTCCCGGTATTTACCAATATCTGAATGCCGAGGGAACGATTATATACGTAGGGAAAGCAAAAAACCTGAAGCGCCGGGTCTCTTCCTACTTCAACAGAGAACATGAACCGGGAAAGACACGGGTACTGGTGAGCAAGATTGCAGATATCCGGTATATCGTGGTCAACACGGAAGAGGATGCCTTGCTGCTGGAAAACAATCTTATCAAGAAATACAAACCCCGTTACAACGTACTGCTGAAAGACGACAAGACCTACCCGTCCATCTGCGTGCAGAACGAATATTTCCCCCGCGTATTCAAGACGCGGCGAATCATACGCAACGGTTCTTCCTACTACGGCCCGTACAGCCACATACCATCCATGTATGCAGTGCTCGACCTCATCAAGCATTTGTACCCGCTACGCACCTGCAACTTGAATCTCTCGCCCGAAAACATCCGGGCAGGGAAATTCAATGTATGCCTGGAATACCACATCAAGAACTGTGCAGGCCCCTGCATAGGCAAGCAGAATCAGGAAGAATACCTCAAAAACATCGCCGAAATAAAGGAAATACTCAAGGGAAATACCCAGGAGATAGAGCGGATGCTGTATCAGCAGATGCAGGAGCTTGCGGCGGAAATGAAGTTTGAAGAGGCGCAGAAAATCAAGGAAAAGTATCTGCTGCTGGAAAATTACCGTTCCAAATCGGAAGTGGTAAGCAACGTATTGCACAATATCGACGTGTTCTCCATCGAGGAAGACACCGATGAAAAGTCCGCATTCATCAACTATCTGCATATCACGAACGGGGCTATCAACCAGGCTTTCACCTTTGAGTACAAGAAACGGCTGAACGAAACGAAAGAGGAGCTCCTGTCACTGGGCATTATCGAGATGCGCGAACGGTACAAGAGCCTTTCCCGCGAAATCATCGTGCCCTTTGAGCTGGACATGGAGCTTAAAGACGTTATCTTTACCATCCCGCAACGCGGTGACAAGAAGAAATTGCTTGAACTCTCCATCCTGAACGTTAAACAATACAAGGCCGACCGTCTGAAACAAGCGGAAAAGCTGAATCCGGAACAACGCACGGTACGCCTTTTAAAGGAAATCCAGCAAGAATTGCACCTCGACAGGCTGCCTATGCGGATAGAGTGTTTCGACAACTCCAACATCCAAGGCTCGGACCCTGTTGCCGGATGCGTTGTCTTCATCAAAGGAAAGCCGTCCAAGAAAGACTACCGGAAGTATAACATCAAGACCGTGGAAGGACCGGACGACTATGCATCCATGAAAGAGGTTGTAAAACGGCGTTATCAGCGCGCTATCGAGGAGAACGCTCCCCTGCCCGACCTTCTTATCACCGACGGCGGAAAAGGGCAAATGAGCGCCGTAAAAGAGGTTGTCGACGAACTGAACCTTGACATCCCCATTGCCGGACTTGCCAAAGACGGGAAACACCGCACATCGGAACTGCTGTACGGTTTCCAGCCGCAGACCATCGGACTGAAACAAAACTCTCCCCTTTTCCGTCTGCTGACGCAAATACAGGACGAGGTACACAGGTTTGCCATTACCTTCCACCGCGACAAGCGCAGCAAGCGGCAGGTAGCTTCGGCCTTAGACGAGATAAAAGGGATTGGAGAAAAGACAAAGAACGCTCTGCTAAAGGAGTTCAAAAGCGTAAAACGAATCAAGGAGGCATCGGCGGAAGATATTGTCAAAGTGATTGGAGAGGCGAAAGCGAAAATCATAAAGGACTATTTCACAGACAAATAGTCCTTCAATACAAATTCTTGTCCCACACCGCGGCAATCACGAATTTATTCGTAACTTTGCAACCTGCAAAATTATTTTTTAGGACTAAAACATGAGAGTAGTTATACAACGTACCGGGCATGCGTCTGTCACAATCAACGGAACCTGTAAGTCCGCCATCCGCAAAGGATTTATGATATTGGTAGGCATAGAGGAGACGGACGGCAAGGAAGACATCGACTGGTTGTGTAAAAAGATTGTCAACCTGCGTGTTTTTGACGACGAGAATGGCGTTATGAATAAATCCATACTCGACATTGACGGTGAGATATTGGTAATCAGCCAGTTTACGCTGCACGCATCTACCAGGAAAGGCAATCGCCCCTCTTACATACGGGCGGCAAAACCGGAAATATCCGTTCCGCTGTACGAACAATTCTGCAAGGAATTGAGTTTTGCATTAGGTAAAGAGATAGGTACCGGCGAATTTGGAGCCGATATGAAAGTAGAATTAGTAAACGATGGCCCTGTGACCATCTGTATGGATACAAAAAACAAGGAATAATGACGTTAAAAGAAGCACAACAAGAAGTGGACTCCTGGATAAAAAAATACGGAGTACGCTACTTCAGCGAGCTCACCAATATGGCCGTATTGACCGAAGAAGTCGGCGAGCTGGCACGAGTTATGGCACGCAAATACGGCGACCAGTCTTTTAAGGAAGGAGAGAAAGACAACGTTGAAGAAGAAATCGCGGACGTCCTTTGGGTACTTCTCTGCATTGCCAACCAGACCGGTGTAGACATCACCGAAGCATTTGCACGCAGCATCGAGAAGAAAACCAAACGCGACCAGGCAAGACATATCAATAATCCTAAATTATCCGACCATGGAGAATAACGAATCTACACAGAGTAAGTACGATGCCGCTCTGGCGAAGTACAACACCAATTTGAATGATGCGGAAGTGGCAGCGGAAGTAGCCGGAATAATCGCAGAGAAAGTCCCTGCAAACAATACTCCGGAAGTAAAGAAGTTCCTGTTCAACTGCATCGACCTGACCACGCTCAACAGTACGGACAGCGATGAAAGCGTCATGAAATTCACCCAAAAGGTAAACCAGTTTGACGAAGAATTTCCCGATTTGAAGAACGTAGCGGCCATCTGCGTATATCCCAACTTTGCGGAAGTAGTAAAGGATACGCTGGAAGTGGAAGACGTAAAGATAGCCTGCGTATCGGCAGGTTTCCCCTCTTCACAGACTTTCATAGAAGTAAAAGTAGCCGAAACCGCCATGGCAATCATGGAAGGCGCGGATGAGATAGACATCGTAATCTCCGTAGGAAAGTTCCTGAGCGGCGACTATGAAACCATGTGCGATGAGATACAGGAGCTGAAAGCCACCTGCAAGGAGCATCACCTGAAGGTAATCCTGGAGACCGGCGCGCTGAAAACGGCAGCCAATATCAAAAAGGCCTCTATCCTATCCATGTATGCCGGAGCCGATTTCATCAAGACTTCCACCGGCAAACAGCAGCCTGCCGCCACTCCGGAAGCAGCCTACGTAATGTGTCAGGCTATTAAGGAATACCATGCCTTGACGGGCAACAAGATAGGTTTCAAACCGGCAGGCGGCATCAACTGCGTAAACGATGCGCTCATCTACTACACCATTGTAAAAGAAGTGCTGGGCGAAGAATGGCTGAACAACGGATTGTTCCGTTTGGGAACCAGCCGTCTGGCAAATCTCCTGCTGTCGGAAATCAAAGGTGAAGAAATGAAGTTCTTTTAAGAGGAATACGGTTGATATATCCGTTATATAAAACGAAGCGAAGAACCTGCTCTCTATATAAGGAAACAAGGTTCTTCGCTTCGTTTTTGAATGACGGGATATAAAAGAAACTTTGATAGATATTCCGTCTTTATTGTATAAAAAACAAACTTATTTTTCGCGTTCCACTACGTAATCAAGATAGCAAACAAGCGCTTTCTTGACATCCGTATCTTCCATGGAAGCTAATAACGAAAGCGCCTTTTCCTTAAACTCAATCATAACTTTCGTAGCGTATTCAATGCCTCCGTTTGCCTTGGAAAACTCGATCAATCGGGCTATTTCATCAGTTGTGGCCGTTCCGCTCTTTACTTTCGCGGCAATCTCCTGTGCCTGCTTGTCGCGGGTTGAATTAAGGGCATAAAGTGCAGGTAAGGTCAGCTTTCCTTCCAGCATATCATTGCCGGTAGGTTTGCCGATTTCCTTGCTTTCGTAGTAATCGAATATATCATCCTTGATTTGAAAGCAAAGACCGATGTATTCGCCAAAGAGACGTGCATATTCCACCTTTTCATCGCCAGCTCCCACCGAAAGCGCACCCGCTTTCATGCACGCGGCAAAGAGTACGGCCGTCTTCTTGCGGATGACATCAAAGTAAATATCCTCGGAATATTCGGGATTGCTGACATTGGAAAGCTGCAACAGCTCCCCTTCTGCCAAATCCTGTCCCAGCTTCGAAACAATATCGATAATGCCGTAATTGCGCGTCATCCCCACTTCCACCAAAGCCGTTGCCAGTAAATAATCTCCCGTAAGCACCGCCACCTTATTATTAAAAACGGCATTCACGGAGAGCTGCCCCCGGCGTTCGGTACTCTCGTCCACCACATCGTCATGCACCAGGCTTGCCGTATGCAGCAGCTCCAAGGCAACCGCAGCATGAAGCGTTGCCGGACAAATCTCATTGTACAGCTTCGCCGCAAGCAAAACCAGAATCGGGCGCATCATCTTCCCATTCTTCTGCCGTATATGCGCAATCACGCTGTTCAGCAAAAGGTTAGAACTGGAAAGGCAACTATCAAAATGCTTTTTGAAGTCTTCCAACTCCGCAGAAATCGGGGATTTTATGAAGGATATACTGTCCATACATCGCTATTTGAGCACAAAAATAGTAATAAAACGGTTAATACGGTATTTTTTTGTACTTTTACCATGAAAAAAAGGATAAATATATGAATTCAACCGATAAACTTTTCTTGCTTGATGCCTACGCATTGATATACCGTGCTTATTACGCGTTCATCAAAAATCCGCGAATCAACTCCAAAGGATTCAACACTTCCGCCATTCTGGGGTTTGTGAATACCCTGGAAGAGGTGCTGAAAAAGGAAAATCCCACACATATAGGAGTAGCTTTCGACCCTTCGGGACCTACATTCCGCCACGAGGCTTACGAACAATACAAAGCGCAGCGGGAAGAGACTCCCGAGGCTATCCGCCTTTCCGTACCTATTATAAAGGATATTATCCGCGCCTACCGCATTCCTATCCTGGAAGTGCCCGGTTATGAAGCCGACGACGTAATAGGCACGCTTGCCACCGAAGCCGGCAGACAAGGTATTGTCACTTACATGATGACGCCCGACAAAGACTACGGCCAACTGGTGTCGGAGAATATATTCATGTACCGCCCCAAACACAGCGGCGGATTCGAAGTCATGGGCATCGAAGAGATAAAAGCGAAGTTCGATATTCAGTCCACAGAGCAAATCATCGACATGCTGGGACTGATGGGCGACTCTTCCGATAACATCCCCGGCTGTCCGGGCGTGGGAGAGAAAACCGCACAAAAGCTGGTGGCTGAATTCGGCAGCATCGAAAACCTGCTTGCCCATACCGACCGGCTGAAAGGTGCGCTTAAAACCAAAGTAGAGGCAAACCGGGAAATGATTGCTTTCTCCAAATTCCTTGCAACCATCAAAGTGGACGTACCTATCAAGCTCGACATGAACACACTCGTCCGCGAAGAGCCGAACGAAGAAGAGCTCCGCAAGATTTTCGAAGAGCTGGAATTTCGTACCCTCATCGATCGTGTCCTGAAAAAGACAGGCTCTCCCCTTCCCTCTTCTTCCAGTTCCGCTTCGCCCGATCCTTATGCGGGAACTTTGTTTGCCCAACCCACCGACGGCACAACTTCCGGAAACAACGCTCCGGTTCAAGGCGATTTGTTTGCAAATTTTGCGGACAACGGGACGGGTGATGTAAAAAATTCGATTCTCACGCGCTTAGAAATGCTCGATGTAGACTATCAACTGATTGATACAGAAGAGAAAAGAAAGAAAATTATTCAAAAGTTACTTACAAAAGAAATTCTCTCAATAGATACGGAAACCACCGGAACCGAACCGATGGAAGCGGAACTGGTGGGAATGAGCTTCAGTGATGCCGAAAACCGGGCTTACTATGTACCCGTTCCGGCAAATCGTGACGAAGCGTTAAAAATCGTCAATGAGTTCCGCCCTCTTTACGAAAATGAAAATTCCATGAAAGTAGGACAAAATATCAAGTACGATATGATTGTCCTTCAAAACTACGGAGTACAGGTAAAAGGAAAACTTTTCGACACCATGCTTGCCCATTATGTATTGCAACCGGAGCTCCGGCACAACATGGACTACCTTGCCGAAATCTATCTGCACTACCAGACCATCCACATCGACGAACTTATAGGAGCCAAAGGCAAGAACCAAAAGAACATGCGCGACCTTCCGCCGGAAGATGTATACCGCTACGCTTGCGAAGATGCGGACGTTACACTGAAACTGAAGAACGTACTCGAAAAAGAACTGAAAGAGCACGCTGCCGAACATCTCTTTTACGAAATAGAGATGCCGCTCGTACCGGTGCTCGTCAACATCGAAAGCAACGGAGTGCGTATCGATACGGAAGCGCTTAAACAATCGTCCGAGCATTTCACGCTCCGCCTGCAGGAGATTGAAAAAGAAATCTATGCACTGGCAGGTGGCGAAACCTTCAATATCGGCTCACCCAAACAGGTAGGCGAAGTGTTGTTTGACAGACTCAAAATCGTAGAGAAAGCCAAAAAAACCAAGACCGGACAGTATGTCACTTCCGAGGAAGTACTCGAGAGCCTTCGAAACAAACATGCAATCATCGGTAAGATACTTGAATACCGCGGACTGAAAAAGCTGCTAAGTACCTACATCGATGCATTGCCCCAGCTGATAAATCCGCGTACGGGACGTATCCATACCTCGTTCAACCAGGCGGTAACCGCTACCGGACGACTCAGCTCAAGCAATCCGAACCTGCAAAACATACCCATTCGTGACGAGGACGGCAAGGAAATCCGCAAAGCCTTCATTCCCGATGACGGATGCGAGTTCTTCTCTGCCGACTACTCGCAGATCGAACTGCGCATCATGGCACATCTGAGCCAGGACAAGAATATGATTGATGCCTTCCTCAGCGGTTATGACATTCATGCCGCCACTGCCGCCAAAATATATAAGGTGGATATTAATGACGTAACCGCCGATATGCGCCGCAAAGCCAAGACAGCCAACTTCGGCATCATCTACGGCATCTCCGTCTTCGGGCTGGCGGAGCGTATGAACGTTCCCCGTCAGGAAGCCAAAGAACTGATAGACGGGTATTTTGAAACCTACCCGCAGGTCAAGGAATACATGGATAGAAGCATACAGGTGGCGCGCGAAAACGGATATGTGGAAACCATCTTCCACCGCAAGCGCTTCCTGCCCGACATCAACTCACGGAATGCCGTAGTACGCGGTTATGCAGAGCGCAATGCCATTAACGCTCCCATCCAGGGAAGTGCTGCCGACATTATCAAAGTGGCCATGTCGCTCATCTACCGGCGCCTTCAAAGTAACAATCTGAAAGCAAAGATGATTTTACAGGTCCATGACGAACTGAATTTCAGCGTTCCCGAGACAGAAAAAGAGATTATACAAAAAATTGTAATCGAAGAGATGGAACGGGCATATCGCATGCTGGTACCCTTGAAAGCCGATTTCGGGTGGGGAAAGAACTGGCTGGAAGCGCACTAATCCGCTCGATAACTTTATTTAACTTACAATCAGAAAGCAACAGAAGCAATCGCTTTAAAATACAGTTTGCTCATCAGAATATCCGGCATCTTTGCTGCCGGATATTTTTTATTCACTAACCGCTCCAAAAAGAAAGCATACTATTCTTGTTACTTTTGACAATTTGATAAAATATTAGCCATATATTTTATTTATGTCAATTATATGCGTACCTTTGCACCGCTTTTAAGAAAGATATGATAGAAAATAGTAAGTAATACTCTAAAAAACATAAATCATGAAAACTTTAAAAACTTTGATTTTATTCTCTTTTCTTTTTGTGTGTGGAATGAATGCGTCAGCAGACAACAAAAGTAACCTTATTTACAATTCGGAAGAAGTAAATGGAATGAAAGTTGCCGAAACTGTTTACAAGATGGATGGCAGTACGCTTGCCAACTATATGAAGTACAATTATAAATACGATGACCAAAAGCGTATAACAGAAAGCGAAGCGTTGAAATGGAATGCCGTAAAAAACGCATGGACTCATGACATGTGCATCCGCTATGCCTATGAAGGCAAATCCATAACTACTACTTATTATAAATGGAGCAATAAAAAGAATACCTATATTCTTATCCCTGAAATGACAATAACAATGGATAATCCCGATATGTAATCCATTCATTTTCTCTCATAAATATACTCTAATAACTAATAATAACCCAAAACCTTTTCATAAACTGAGGAGCCGGAACAAATACATTCCGGCTCTTTTTGTATTTTTGCTTTCCAATAAAAACATAGAAGCATGATACCCCAAGCACTTATCCACTACGTCGAAACGGAGATTATCCCCCGATACGAACACTTCGACAAGGCACACAACCGTTCGCATGTACAAACAGTCATTGACGAAAGCCTCGCTCTTGCCGAGCTTTATCCCCAGGCAGACGAACGCCTTGTCTACACCATAGCAGCCTATCACGACACAGGGCTTTGCCGCGACCGCGCCACGCATCACCTTGTTTCGGGAGAAATCATAGCCGCCGACAGCAACCTTCTGCAATGGTTCGGCAAAGAAGAGATGGCAATCATGCGGGAAGCCGTGGAAGACCACCGGGCATCCAGCGACCATGAGCCGCGCAGCATTTACGGAAAAATCGTGGCCGAAGCCGACCGTATCATCGACACAGACACCACCCTGCGCCGTACCGTACAATACGGACTGAAACAAAATCCTGCGGCGGACGAAGCATGGCACTACCAACGTTTTCACAAACATCTGATGGAAAAGTACGCACCCGGCGGCTACCTTAAACTTTGGCTTCCCGACTCAAAGAACGCCGAAAGGCTGAAAGAACTGCAAAGCATCATAGCGGATGAGGTGCGTCTGAAAAGCATTTTTCACCGCATGTTCGAAGAAGAGAAAAGATAAAAGACTATCTTTGCAGCCAATTAACTGAATAATAATTAAAAAACAAGATATATTTATGGCATTAAAAGCAGGTATAGTGGGACTGCCCAACGTAGGGAAATCCACTCTTTTCAACTGTCTGTCCAGTGCAAAGGCACAGGCGGCAAACTTTCCTTTTTGTACTATCGACGCCCAAATGGGTCAGGTATCCGTGCCTGACGAGCGACTGACCAAACTCGCCGAAATCGTTCATCCGGGACGCATCGTGCCCGCCGTATGCGACATTGTCGATATTGCCGGACTGGTGAAAGGCGCCAGCAAAGGTGAAGGGCTGGGCAACCAGTTTCTGGGCAACATCCGCGAGTGCGACGCCATTATCCATGTGCTGCGTTGCTTCGACAACGGCAACATCGTACACGTGGACGGAAGCGTAGATCCGGTGCGCGACAAGGAAATCATCGATACCGAACTCCAGCTCAAGGACCTCGATACGGTAGAAAACCGCATCAAGCGTGTAGAGAAGATAGCCAAAGTTGGCGGAGATAAAATGGCGAAAGTAGAGTACGAACTCCTGCTCCGCTACAAAGATGCATTGGAACAGGGACAGAGTGCCCGCACCGTAATACCTCAGAACGATGACGAGGAGCAATGCGCCAAACAGATGTTCCTGCTCACCACGAAACCGGTACTCTACGTCTGCAACGTAGACGACACCAGCGCCGCCACCGGCAACCAATACGTAGAGCAGGTGCGCGAGGCCATCAAAGACGAAGATGCCCAGCTCATCATCATCTCCGCACAGACCGAAGCCGACATCGCCGAACTGGAAACTTACGAAGAAAAGCAGATGTTCCTCGAAGACCTCGGCCTGAAAGAAAGCGGTTGCAACCGGTTGATTAAAGCTATCTACAGCCTGCTGAACCTCGAAACCTTCATCACCGCCGGCGAAATGGAAGTAAAGGCATGGACCTACCGCAAAGGCTGGAAAGCCCCGCAATGCGCCGGTGTTATCCACACCGACTTCGAGAAAGGGTTTATCCGTGCAGAAGTCATCAAGTACGAAGACTACATTAAGTATGGCAGTGAAGCCGCCGTGCGCGAAGCCGGAAAACTGGGCGTGGAAGGCAAGGAATACGTGGTGCAGGACGGAGACATCATGCACTTCCGCTTCAACGTATAAAAATAACAGGAAGAGGGTATGTCGAAATGAATGACAAACTATATGTTTTGGGCAGGGCCAATGATGTAGCAATCAAAAATTTCGACATCCTCAATCATAAAGCTGAATTCGGCATTTCGAGACAATTCAATAATCATCCTTTTTACTCCTAAAATTTATGGAACAGCAAGGAGAAATAGTACTTTATCAGCCAGAAACAACCTTCAAGCTCGAAGTGCGATTAGAAAACGAAACAGTTTGGCTCACGCAAGCACAAATTGCAGAATTATTCGGTACCGGCAGACAAGCCATTACCAAACATCTGAAAAATATCTTCAACAGCAATGAATTGAAAGAAAATTCAGTATGTTCCATTTTGGAACTAACTGCTGCGGACGGCAAAACCTATAAAACCAAGATATATAATCTTGATGCGATTTTATCCGTAGGATATCGTGTCAATAGTAAAAATGCAACCTCTTTCAGATGTTGGGCAAACAAAATATTAAAAGAATACCTGCTGAGAGGATATTCGATTAATAAACGGCTAAACAACATCGAGCAAAGAATAAACAATGATTTACCGAAACACGAACAACGTATCGGGCAAATAGAAGAAAAAATAGATTTCTTTGTCCGTACCGCCCTTCCACCCGTAGAAGGTATCTTTTTTGAAGGACAAATCTTCGATGCCTATGTTTTCGCCTCTAATCTGATAAAATCAGCCCAAAAGACAATTGTTCTCATTGACAATTATATTGATGAAAATACCCTTATGATACTTAGTAAGAGAAATGAAAAAGTGGAAGCTACTGTATATACAGCCAAACTCACCAAACAGTTGCAATTGGACCTGCAACGACACAATGCTGAATATCCGGCAATAGCTATCCATGAATACAAGCAGTCTCATGACCGTTTCCTCATCATAGACTCCGAAGTTTTCCACATAGGGGCTTCCTTGAAAGATCTTGGAAAAAAATGGTTTGCTTTTTCAAAACTGCATTTCTCCCCGCAAGAACTGATTGAGAGGATGCTGACAGAAATACAGAAATAATTAATTTTCTAAAGATACGCTACAAATGAAAAATAACAACCTGAAGTATCTCATTGCAGGAACCGGCGGTGTAGGCGGTTCAATAGCCGCATTTCTCGCTCTCGCCGGAAAGGACGTCACCTGTATTGCCCGTGGCGGACATCTTGCCGCCTTACGTGAAAACGGATTGAAGTTACATTCCGATTTAAAAGGCGAGCATACATTGGACGTTCCGGCTTATACGGCAGAGGAATATGCTGCCCTCGCCTCTTCGGCGGACGCTTACAAGGCAGACGTTATTTTCGTATGCGTCAAAGGCTATTCCGTAGACTCCATTACGGAATTAATCAGGCACGCCGCACACAAGGACACGGTAGTAATCCCCATCCTGAACGTCTATGGCACAGGTCCGCGCATCCAGCGGCTGGTTCCCGGCGTCACGGTACTGGACGGCTGCATCTACATCGTAGGATTCGTATCCGGCAAAGGCGAAATCACGCAAATGGGCAAGATATTCCGGTTGGTTTACGGGGCACACAAAGACACCATTGTTTCCCGTGAAACATTGGCAGCCATACAGCGGGATTTGCAGGAAAGCGGCATCAAGGCCGACATATCTCCCGACATCAACCGCGACACCTTCGTCAAATGGTCTTTCATCTCGGCCATGGCCGTTACCGGAGCCTACTACGACGTGCCTATGGGCGAAGTGCAGAAGCCCGGCAAAGTACGCGACACCTTCATCGGGCTTTCGCAGGAAAGCGCGGCCTTGGGACGGAAACTGGGCATCGGATTCGAGGAAGACATCGTAGCGTACAACCTCAAGGTAATCGACAAGCTTGCCCCTGAAAGCACCGCTTCCATGCAAAAAGACATGGCGCGCGGCCACCAAAGCGAAGTGCAGGGATTGCTTTTCGACATGATTGCGGCAGCCGAAGAACAGAATATTGACATCCCTACATACAGAATGGTAGCGGAGAAATTCAAATAATTTTATACCTTTGCCTCACCATCTTATACAGTTTCGTCTTCCGGAGCGTAGCGCAGAACCTCTTCCGTGCAATACATACATAAAAAGAGCAGATTCTGCGCTACGCTCCGAAGGACGGAAACAAAGATATAAACTAACTTAAATTGCTTATGAATATGCTGACTCTCCTCTCTATCAACTGGAATCCCAACCCGGAACTGTTCAACCTTTTCGGCAGCCTTCCAATCCGGTATTACGGCCTGTTATGGGTGGTAGGTATCGCTCTTGCCTACGTAATAGTACACCGCCAGTACCACGACCGGAAAATCGACGAAAAGACATTCGAACCGCTGTTCTTCTACTGCTTCTTCGGCATCCTGGTAGGAGCGAGACTGGGGCACTGTCTGTTCTACCAGCCGGATTATTACCTGAATCACTTCTGGGAAATGATACTTCCCGTGAAGTTCCTGCCGGACGGCGGCTGGAAGTTTACCGGCTACGAAGGGCTTGCCAGTCACGGCGGTACGCTGGGACTGATTATCGCCCTCTGGATGTACTGCCGCAAAACCAAGATGCACTATATGGATGTGCTGGACATGATAGCCGTAGCCACACCTGTCACCGCCTGTTGCATCCGCCTTGCCAACCTGATGAACTCCGAGATTATCGGCAAGCCGGCCGATGTGCCCTGGGCTTTCGTCTTTGAACGGGTGGATATGCTGCCCCGTCATCCGGCACAGCTCTACGAGGCAATCGCCTACTTCATCTTCTTTCTGGGCATGGTTTACCTGTACAGGCGCGGACAAAAGCAGCAGGAAAACAAGCTCAAAACGGACTTCAGCACCACCAAAGCCAAGTCCACCGCAGTGCAAACCGGCGCTACCCTACCCTACCACCGCGGTTTCTTCTTCGGCCTCTGCCTGACTGAAATATTCGTATTCCGCTTCTTCATCGAGTTCCTGAAAGAGGATCAGGTGGATTTTGAAAGCACAATGACGCTGAATATGGGGCAATGGCTCAGCATTCCGTTCATACTTATCGGAGTGTACTTCATGTGTTTCCACGGCAAGAAAACGGCAGGAAAATAAGAACTCCTCAACAATAAAAAAATATCAAGGCATGAAACCGACAGTTCCACCTAAGGAAACTGAAAGTTCCATGCCTTGATACTTCTTGTTCCACTACGTGAAACAAAGAGTTTCTCACGGGGAAACAAACCGTTCCCTCAGGAGAAATTTTTTGTTTCATTCTTTGAAACCCGACTTACGTCGCAGGTTACTTTCCTTTGACTATCCGCTTGATGTCATTCAGCTTGTTCAGCGCTTCGAGCGGTGTCAGGTTGTTCACATCCAGGTTCAGTATCTCGTCGCGTATCTGGCACAACACCGGGTCGTCGAGCTGGAAGAAACTGAGCTGCATGCCGCCGCGCGTCTCTCCCACTTCAACCATCGGCTTGGCCGCGATGCCTTGCTGGCGGTTGTCCTTTTCAAGCTGTTTCAATATATCACCGGCGCGTTTCACGATACTTTTGGGCATACCCGCCATTTTGGCTACATGGATACCGAAGGAATGCTCGCTGCCGCCGCGCTCCAGTTTGCGCAGGAAAATGACCTTATTGTCGATTTCCTTCACCGATACATTATAGTTCTTGATGCGCTTGAAGGATTTCTCCATTTCGTTCAGTTCATGGTAGTGCGTGGCAAAGAGCGTACGCGCCTTGGCGTGCGGATGTTCGTGGATATACTCCACGATGGCCCAGGCAATGGAGATGCCGTCGTAGGTGGAAGTACCGCGCCCCAACTCGTCAAAAAGCACCAGGCTGCGGGGAGAAAGGTTGTTCAGGATGTCGGCCGCCTCGTTCATTTCCACCATAAACGTAGACTCGCCCACGGAGATGTTGTCGCTGGCTCCCACACGGGTGAATATCTTGTCCACCAAACCGATATGTGCGCTTTCCGCCGGAACGAAACAGCCGATTTGCGCCATAAGCGTAATCAGGGCGGTCTGACGGAGCAATGCCGACTTACCCGCCATGTTGGGACCGGTAATGATGATTATCTGCTGCGTACTGCTGTCCAGCATCACATCGTTGGCTACATACTTCTCGCCTATCGGAAGCTGCTTCTCGATGACCGGGTGACGTCCCTGGTGTATCTCCAGCACCTCGTCGTCGGAAATTACGGGACGGATATAATTGTTTTCGCGGGCTGCGGTGGCAAAAGACAGCAGGCAGTCCAGCCGGGCTATCTGGTTCGCATCGGTCTGAATGGCAGGAATAAACTCGCTCAAGGATTGCACTAACTCTGCATAAAGCTGTGTTTCCAGCACCAGTATCTTGTCCTCGGCGCCGAGTATCTTTTCCTCATATTCTTTCAATTCCTGCGTAATGTAACGCTCGGCATTGACCAGTGTCTGCTTGCGAATCCACTCCTGCGGCACTTTATCCTTGTGCACGTTGCGCACTTCGATATAGTAACCGAACACATTGTTATAGCCGATTTTCAGGCTGGGAATGCCCGTAAGCTCACTCTCCCGCTGCTGTATCTGCAAAAGATAGTCCTTGCCGGAATAGGCTATCCGGCGCAGCTCGTCCAATTCGGCATTCACGCCGGATTTTATCACACCGCCTTTATTGACAAGCAACGGCGGGTCGTTGTTGATTTCCCTTTCGATGCGGTCGCGGATGGAACGGCAGATGTCCAGTTGTCCGCCGATATGGTTCAGACTGGCGTTATCGGCATCCATACAGGCTTCCTTAATCGGTTCGATAGCCTGCAGGGCCACTTTCAGAGCGACTACCTCGCGGGGAGAAACACGTCCTACGGCTACTTTGGAGATAATGCGTTCCAGGTCGCCTATCAAGTGCAACTGCTCTTCAATCACTCCCTTGAACTCAGGCTTCCGGAAGAAATACTCCACCACGTCCAGCCGTCCGTTAATGGGCTTCACATCCTTCAGGGGGAATACCATCCAACGCTTCAGCAGGCGGGCCCCCATCGGACTGATTGTTTTATCTATCACATCCAACAAGCTGCTGCCGCCGTCGTTCATGCTGCCCATCAGCTCCAGGCTGCGCACCGTAAACTTATCCAGACGGACGTACTTATCTTCCTCTATACGTGCCAGCGAAGTGATATGCCCTATCTGCGTATGCTGCGTCATAATGAGGTACTGCAAGATAGCCCCCGAAGCGATGATACCGTTTTTGAGATGCTCCACGCCGAATCCCTTCAGGTTCTTCACTTCAAAGTGTTTCAGCAGTTTTTCGCGGGCGGTGGTTTCCGTAAACACCCAGTCGTCCAGCTCGAACGTAAAGAACTTGCTGCCGAAATTGCCTTCGAACATTCCCCGGCGGCCACGCTCAAACAACACCTCTTTCGGGGCGAAGTTGTTCAGCAGCTTGTCTATATGGTCAAAGGAGCCTTCGGCGGTCAGGAACTCACCGGTGGAGATATCCAGAAACGCCACCCCGCAGGCGCCTTTACCGAAATGAACGGCGGCGAGGAAGTTGTTTTCACGGTAATTCAGTATGTTGTCGTTAATGGATACGCCCGGCGTTACCAATTCGGTGATACCGCGTTTCACCAGTTTCTTGGTGAGCTTCGGGTCTTCCAACTGGTCGCAAATGGCTACGCGCTTGCCCGCACGTATCAGTTTGGGCAGATACGTATCGAGCGCATGGTGGGGAAAGCCTGCCATTTCAATCGTTTTTCCCTTGCCGTTGGCGCGCTTAGTCAAGGTAATGCCTAATATTTCAGAAGCCAGGACGGCATCGGTGGAATAAGTTTCATAGAAGTCGCCGCAACGAAACAGCATGACCGCATCGGGGTGCTTTGCCTTCAACTCAAGAAACTGCTTCATCATCGGGGTAAGGACAATATCTTCGTGCATACAGGTATATCTTTGCGGAACACAGAAGCACGGTGGCGCAGAGTTTTTAACGGTATGAACTCCCGGTTTCATGAAGCAGACGCTCTGCACAAGCAACTCTGTGCCACCGTATCTCTGTGTTCATTGATTAATGTTACAAAGATAATCCTTTTTTAGAAAATACGTATGTAAAGGGTTTCAATCCTTAGCAAGCCTTAACAAAGCCGGTGTTTTTGCTAAAACATGTTATAAAACACACTTTTTTATTTGCTTTATTTGGAAATTTCCCGAAAGTCCGTACCTTTGCACTGTGTTTTTCATAGTATTAGATTTAAGGTTAACAAAGGTTGGAGTACAGCGGTACTCCTTTTTTTATGCCCGTACGTCCGGTTCATACATCCGCAACGCCCGCGCATGTCCGGCTTCAACCGCTAAAACCGGCGCAAAAGTTCCTCGAGCGTCACACCGCTGTCCGCTTTCATCTTCTCCATACGAATACGCTTCAGGCGCTTCTTTACCGAATCTTTCTCCAGATGCATGATTTGCGACATTTCCAGTTGTGACAGTTGCATCTTCACCATACAGCAGTAGCGCAAATCCTCTTTATTCAAAGCAGGATAGTGTTGTTGCAGCCGCCTGGTGAAGTTATCGAAAATAATGTCCGCGTTCTGCACAATGTCTTCCCAGTCATCGTCCGAAAGAAGGATATTGCTCCCCTTCTCTATCTCCTGAACGATACGCTGGTTCAGCCTTCTGAAGAAAGTCTCCTTCAGCCGGGCTTCCTTCTGCTCCATTTCGGCCATACGCTGCAAGTTCTCGGTAGTTACTTGCCGCTGATGATGCAATTCTTCCTGCTGACTGGCAAGCTGGTGCTGCTGCTCCACCAGCCGGCGGCGGTTGCGCCAATAAAAGAAATAAATGGTACTTGCTATCCACAGCGACAATAGGGACAAGGTAGCCATCAGATATACATTGCTCTGCCTTTCGGCGGCCTGAGTGCGCCAATAAAGGTTCTCCACGGACAGTTGCTCGTGCTTGTAAAGCTCCTGCAACGCAATGACTTCCGCCGTATGGCGTTGCTTCCTCACGCTGTCCGCCAGTTCCGTAAAACGCAGCAGAAGAGAGTATGCCTCATTGCACCGTCCCATTTTATAATACGCTCCGGACATATGGTTATAGGCATCTGCCTGTGTTGCCAAATTCGGGCTGGCAACGGCTTTCCAGAAATAATGGTAAGCGGAGTCATACTGCCCCAGCTTCCCGAACAAATCCACCTTATCGGCATACAGGCCGAGAATGGCAAGGGTATCTTTACGGGAACGTAACCCGATAGCTTTGTCTATATACTCCAGTGCCTTTCCGTTCTCTCCCATTTTGGCATAGATACTGCCCAAATCGGTATATACATGAGGTAATTGCGACGGCAGGGAATCCGCTATTGCCGCATCATAGGCGGTCTGTGCATAATAAAGGGCGCTGTCCAGCCTGTTCAGAAAGTAATAGCCGGTGGCGATATCGCACAACGCCAGGTTCTTGTAAAACAGATTGTCCATCCTCAACGCCGCCTTCAACGCCTCTTTGGAATAGCGCATCTTGCCCTCATACTCTTCCTGGTTCAGGCAGACGACTCCCAGCCATGTATTGACCCTGTAGAGCTGCTCGTCATTGCCGCTTCCCTGCAGGAAAAGCAAGGCTTTCAGAAAAGACTGCATGGCATCCTTCATGCGGTACAGCCGCCTGTCCAGGTGCGCCTTGCAGTACAACGCCCGTTCGGCATACAGAGAATCTCCCGACTCACTGAAATATTTGATGGCCGGCAGCAGCAATGTATCGGTTTCCGCATTCAACTGCTGTTTCCGGTGCATGGCTTCGGACAATAATAAAGCGTAGAGCGCATAGTCGCGGTCGGTAAGGTTGTTCTGCGGCTCTTTGATTTCCTGCATCACGGCGATAGCACTGTCCGTCTCTTTCTCCGCCATCAGTTTTTCCGCCAGCGCTACCCGGCGGTCGGGACCGCATGCTACCAGAAACATACTCCACAAAACAATCGAAATTATATGTTTATACCTCATCGTTCCAAAATTTGTCATTCATAAGAATCCATTACCACTTCACCGGTTTCCCCGTGCACAAGTATTACCTTCACTTTATCCGGCTGCACGGAGTCGCGTACATCAATCTCCCATAACGGCATATCCCGGCTTGCATCCACATAACGGTTTACACTGACATGTGCCGTGTCCGACAGATTTATGCCACGCAGTTTAGCAAATATATGAATATCCTGCCATGTATACAGAAAAGTGTGCTTCTTTTTAACCTGCCCGGACGAACCCGCTGCCACCCCGGCCTGCGCACCGGCAGAATAACGGATTTCATCCTGCGGCTGCGGATACACGGTTGCTACCGGATGTATTCCCTTGACGACTCCCCAGCCCAGCCAACCGTCCGCCAGGTCTATTTTCAGGTAAACACGTTCCGAACCTTCAAACTGCCGTGCCATGCGGGGCGACACATTGACACATGTGTACCGGTCTCCTTCCACAAACAGTTCGCCATACGAAAAGGTATTCAGCAGCCAGGAAGCGGAATAGCGCGAAGAACGGGATTTAGGCCTACGGTCGTGCACCTTGGCGGCTATAATCCTATAGTCGCAGGTTTTATCGGCAGAAGTAAAGCACGCATTCAGCCAAAAGAGAGAAACGACTACCACATTCGTACACAATGCCGACAAACCTGCCCCCCAGAACAAACCGTAAAGCATGTTTCTCCCCAGCCGCCTTGCTCCTTTCTTCTCGTCCCGGCCGCAACGGAGATACACATACAGCATCCGGCCCCCCATGCCGATAACGAACAGAACAGAAGCGACAACCGCATTCAGACTTTGATAGCTGCCCGTTGAAAAAGCCGTGCGCAGCAACCATGCTTCTTCCGGATGCCAGGCACGGCAATGCAGCAAAAACAGTACGATTATCACCGGAACTGCAATCTTCCACAAAGCAATCCTGCCCTTTCGCCCGGCAGATTCCGCCCGTATGCTTTCCTCACGGCACCGCTGTCCGGGTGTATGCTTCAATCTTTGCTTTTTCCCACTCATATGGCAGTACGGTTATCAGCCGGTTTCCTACAAATAGGTCTCACCGTCTATTTTCAGCAAAAAAGGTTTTATCGGATAGTCCGTACCGCCGAAGGTCAACTTCCTGACTCTGATGATATTGCTTCCGGACCGTACCACTTCCATTCTGTACACAAACGCATACTCCTCTTTCCCGTCCTTCTTGCTATACCGGGTGGAAAACGACAGTTGCCTGATACCGGGATGCTCCAGTTCGGGTTTGCTCTCATCGGGATGGCGGTTGCAGGTCAGGACGAATTTAAAGACTTCTCCCGGCCGGAGTGTTTCAGGCTCGGTGCTGACACTACAGACCACTTCTTCTATATTCTCTGCAGGAAGTACGCAGACCTTCATCGTAGAGCAGGTACGCATCTTCCCTCCTGTCATGGCCCGTACCGAAGGCAGAGTAACCCAACCGGCTTTCTTGAAACGGACTATGTAATAGTTTCCGTGGAGTGAAAGATTCTCCTGCTTGCCGTTTACAAAAGAAGTCCTTGACGACCGCGTAGAATGCGGGCCCGACACCAGCTCCGCCTCACAGTCGTCCCACCGGGGAACGGACATGTCGTAAATCTCTCCGGTACTGTAATAGCCGACCCGGACATCCTGCCCCACATGCACTTTGCAAAAAGACGTATCTACTTCATTGAAGAATCTTACACTGTCATTTTGCGCCGACAAGGTTGCAATATGCAATGCCAGACAGCACAAAACGACAAGCACTTTCGGATAGCGTATCTCATTCATCCCGGTACTGTTTTGTTTCTTCCCACTCTTTTTCCAGCTTACCGTCTATGTCATACATTTTCCACCGGCCTACACGTCTGCCGTTGAGGTATTCGCCCGTTTCACGAACGGCGTCGTTCTTCACGTAACGCGACTCGAACAGTCCGGTTTTCCGCCCGTTTACATAAGTGGATATTTCCCAATAATCATAACGGTTGGTAACAATCAGCCGGCGCTCCTTACCATGCAGACGGCCGTGTTGGTAGGTCGCTTCGTAAACAAGCTCTCCATTGCCAGGATTATATTCGCGATAAAGCCCGTCCTTACGGTCGGCTTTCAGGTAAAATTCACGGCTGCGGGCGCCCGTATTACGGTCATACGATATATGCAGTCCTTCTTCCCTGCCGTTGACGTAGGTCTTCACGGATAATGTATCGCCACTTTCGGCAATTTCAATCCACCGGCCGTCCTTTTGGTCGTTCTTATAATGCCCCAGAATATGCGGCTGCCCGAAAGTGAACATCGAGGAGTATTCACCGTCTTTCATGCCGTATTCATTATAATATTCCGTCTCATAAAGTTCGTACGTCCCTTTCAGGAAAGTAAACTGTTTGCCTACCTGCTTACCGTCCTTATAAGTATGGTCCCTGCGCAACGTACCGTCCCACTCATAAACCATATCCTTTCCATCCTGCTTGCCGTTGCGGTAGTTCACCTCGCGCTCTACCTTGCCGGTAGTAAAATAGGTTTTATGGGCGCCGTGCAGCTTGCCGTCCTTATAGGACTTCTCTTCCTGCACACGCCCCTCGCTATCGTACATCTTAAATACACCGTCTTTCTTGCCGTCCTTGTATGTACCGTCGCATTTCAGCTTGTTGTATTCATACTCTCCATACTTGCCGTTGTAAAAACCGTCCCTAAATTCAGCCTGTATATAAGCAGAGTGATAACCGTCTATGATGCGGTGGTCTCCGTTCAAGGGTTTTTCTGTTTTCAGGTCACGAAAAAGAATACGTCCGTCACCCACATTGATAGCCGATACCTGCTCAATCGGATACTCCTTCTGTGCCTGTACCATAACAGGCAGAAACATCAGAAAAGAAATCAATGCCACACATTTCTTCATAGCTCTTTCTTTCAAAATCCTACTCTTTTTATCCATAATTATTACTTTTTATAAAAGTTGAAAACAGTCGTATAACGCACCAACGGGCTTATAGGACAAAAATAAAAGATAGGTACTGAATAAGAAAACGGACAAGGGGTATAATTACGGAATACTGCACACCCAATAAATATCTATTTTACAACTGATTATTATGATATATAAAGAGGTATGCAAGGGTATATTTATATATCAATAAAAATATACGTTATAATTTTTCAAAGCAAATAAAGAAAATGGAAAAGCAGGTATCCGACTGACGTTTCTTTACTGTTTTGTATCTATTTTTCTCTATTCATAGAATACTTTTTCTTTCTAATCCAAATAAAAGAAGGTGCGCTATTGTGATATGAACACGCATTCGTGAAATTCAATCGGACACACCTTCTTCTATCCTGTAATTCCGGCTAAAGCCGTTATGCTTCCTGCTTGGAATATTCCGAAAACTCACATCCAAACTGTTCCACCAGCATATTATCCATGTCATCGGCCTTAAAGGCAAGATTCACCAGATTCTTACGGATTTCATCTTCCGACTCTTCCGTGAGGTCGGACAGATGGATGCGATAAGCCATATAAATCTGCCGGCCTTCAATGCCCAGTTTATAGGGAGCGAAATCCTCACTCAGGATATAGTCCAATACACGTTCCACCTCTTTCTTAGGCAAGAGGTTAATGGGAGAAACAGCAAACAGATAAGTGTTTTCATACACAAAAATACGAATCTCCGAACTCCCTTTATGAAACGTCCACGAATCGTAACCGTCCCGCGCAAGGATAGGGTTAACTCCCATTTCGGCAATAGCCTGTTCGCAGAACACACTCAAAGGCGACTGTTCACGCTCCGCAAAAACTTCTTCCGGCAACTTTTCGCCGCAGGAAGGACAAAATTCCTCTTCCTCGGATATCAGCTCATCGCAACTGTCGCACTGTACCTGGAATGTATTGCGGTCAACCCCGTCAACCGACTCCAAAAGCTTGCGCAATGCCTCTACACGCACACCGAACCCCATATTGTCCGCATTGGTGAACTTGCTTACCGTTACTCCCACCACTTCACTGTTTTCATTGAAAATAGGTCCGCCCGAATTACCGGGATTTACGGCAGCATCGGTCTGTATATAATATTTTCCTTCCATAAGCTGCTTGGGCGAGGAAACCGACCCTTCCGTTACCGTAAAAGGCATGCCGTAAGGATACCCCGCCACACTGACCTTTCCGCCGATGGCCAATGAATCATCCGCAGCCAGGTTCAGTTCGGGAAGAGCTGAAAAGTCTGCATCCACAGCCAATAAGGCAATATCCAAAGAAGGATTTACGAGCACCACTTTGGCAAGGTAAGGATTCCGGTCGTTATCATGTATGGCAACAGTATGGAAACCGTTCACCACATGGTAGTTCGTTACAAAAAGATTATAAGATTTCAGATAGAAACAGCTTCCGGAACCGCCGGCATGTGTCACCTTATATACGAGTTTATAAATGTTCTGATCCATAATATATAGTTTAGATACCGTTAAGTTAATTCATAATTCCCATCACCTTCTTCTGCATTTCAAGCATCAGCCGGGAGTATTCCTGCATATTACCGCTCATCATGGCTTCCGCCATTTTCTGTTGCAACACCTGCATGTCGTCACTTCCCATGGTTTCCGTAATTTTCTGCACCTGTTCCATGCCGGCAGCAAAGTCCGTCTCATCCTCATCGTCCAAATCGCCTTCCATAATCTTGTCCATAGCGTTGTAAAGAATTTCAGAGGCCTCTTCCAAAGAGCGGTTGCCTGCCTTCTTCAAAGCTTTTGATATAACGGCATTGATATCGTCCTGCATATCATTATAGAAATAAGCTTCGTAGAACACATAAAGCAAGCGTACCGCACTGCGTTCATAATTCTCCGACTGGATGGCTTCGGTGGCTTCTTTATAGACATTCATAAAATTCTCCTGCACGTTTTTCAGGGAAGAACGGCGCTTTGCAGATACCAACGTGTCCGTGTAGTAAAGGTCTTCCGCCAGTTTTTCCTTCGGAACGGCAAGCAGCTTTTCAAGGAACGCTTTTCCTTTTGATACAACCTCTTCCGTAGGCAGGTCGGCATCCATATCATTCACTGCCTTGTCGAGGTCGTTCAGCAATTGTCCCTGAGGATGTGCAAAATAGGAAATCTGGTAGAAAGCGGTATCCAGCACATTCCACGAATAACCGTACCGGCGGTCGGCCCCATACTCTTTGAGTGCTTCCAACGTTTCGCGTCCCAATGTCTGTATGCCTTCATAAATGCGGTCTACCTCTTCCTGCGGATACGGAGTCACCTGCGGCTCGTAACAGCGGGTAGCGCCAAATTTCGTACAGAACTCATCGTCATACTTATCGCCTATGTGGCAGATATTCTGAAGCACAAAATACATTTTATGCGGATGACTCTGTGAAAGCGGACAAACATATTCCATATTCAACTTATCACCGTTCTTTACGAAGCGGGGCAATAACAATTTATTCAGGTTCAAGTCCGCCACCTGACGGAGCATGGCTACCCTACCCTTTTCCGGCAGATTCAGGAAATCGGCATTGATATGGAAAAAACCGTCGGCAATACGGATATGTACAAGAATGGAACCGTGAGGAATGTGAAACTCCGTACCGTCGGCATTACCGTACTTGGTACGAAAGTCCGCGTTCAAATAATCCAGCAAACTATGAAAAGCCTGTACATATTCACCCCGGTTATACAAGTCCACACCCTGTTCGTAGGCTTCGGTACGGATAGCACTTTGCGTAGAATCTACTACGGGAGAAATAAAAGCAAATGTCTGTTTCATATCATGATATTGTATTTAAAGAAATAATAATAACCGTATCCCGCCCTGCGGAATGCCGGAAAACAAATATAGAAAGCAAAACACAAACAAGAACATAGATGCAGGGGGATAAATACAGAATGAAAACATCCCGTTAAAATATTGAATATTAAAAATTTATTCAATATAAACAATATAAAACAAGGGGATATTTACCCCGAAAACATGGATTGCTTCCCTTTTTTTCCGCCCGATACATATCAGCCGGACGGCACAACAGAACGGGAAATGTAATGATTCTTCGCTCCCACATATTATATGGAAAAGCCGGTATTCACAACAAGTGGTTTCCTTTTTCAGTACAACAAAAAAACGCTCTTAATAAACCTTTCTGCAATTTTACTATAATTCGAAAAAAATTATAGTAAAATTCTCTCCGAATTTATTAACAGCCTGTTTTCCCCCTATCGCGACACTTGTAATAAATACAAACAAAAAAGGATGCAATCTTCACAGATTACACCCTTTGAAATATCCTAAAAAATCTTTTTTGTAAAATCCTATTGAAGTAATTCAGCCATTATTTGTATTACAAACAAAAAATTAGTTTTAAAAGCACTTCACAAATATAGCGAATAAAAAGCGTATTGTCAAGTATTCCATGCTGTTTTTTTACCCTACTTCGCTACAAATCTGAAAATAAACCCTTAACTTTGCACCGTTTAATTAACAGGATATAAACCAAATTAAACGGGCTATCAACAAGTTTTAGTAAGTATATCAACAAGTTTTCAACAATATAATTACAACCATTATGGAATACAATTTCAGAGAGATTGAAAAGAAATGGCAGAAACGGTGGGTGGAGAACAAAACCTACCAGGTGACGGAAGACGAAACAAAGCAAAAATACTATGTACTGAACATGTTTCCCTACCCCAGCGGCGCAGGTCTGCATGTGGGTCATCCGTTGGGATACATCGCTTCGGACATCTATGCCCGTTACAAACGTCTGCAAGGTTTCAATGTCCTGAATCCTATGGGATACGATGCTTACGGCCTGCCCGCAGAGCAATACGCCATACAAACCGGACAACATCCGGCCATTACCACCGTCAACAATATCAACCGCTATCGCGAGCAACTGGATAAGATAGGTTTCTCTTTCGACTGGAACCGTGAAATCCGTACCTGCGACCCGGAATACTATCACTGGACACAATGGGCGTTCCAGAAGATGTTCAACAGCTACTACTGCAATGACGAAAAGAAAGCACGCCCTATCGAAGAACTGACAGAAGCATTCGCCAAATCCGGTAACGAAGGACTGAATGCCGCATGCAGCGAAGAACTGCATTTCACTGCCGATGAGTGGAATGCCATGAGCGAAAAAGAGCAGCAGGAAGTCCTGATGAACTACCGCATCGCCTATCTGGGTGAAACAATGGTAAACTGGTGTCCGCAACTGGGTACCGTGCTTGCCAATGACGAGGTGGTAGACGGCGTATCGGAACGCGGCGGCTTCCCCGTAGTCCAGAAAAAGATGCGCCAGTGGTGTCTGCGCGTATCTGCCTACGCACAACGTCTGCTGGACGGACTCGACACCATCGACTGGACCGAATCTCTGAAAGAGACGCAGAAAAACTGGATAGGTCGCAGTGAAGGCGCCGAAATCCAATTCAAGGTAAAGGACAGTGATTTGGAATTTACCATTTTCACCACCCGTGCAGATACCATGTTCGGAGTTACCTTCATGGTACTGGCTCCCGAAAGCGAATTGGTGGCCCAAGTAACCACTCCGGAACAGAAAGCCGATGTGGACGCTTACCTGGAGCGTACCAAGAAACGTACCGAACGCGAACGCATCTCCGACCGCAGCGTCACCGGCGTATTCTCCGGAAGCTATGCCGTCAATCCCTTTACGGGCGAAGCAGTGCCCATCTGGATTAGCGACTACGTATTGGCAGGATACGGAACAGGCGCCATCATGGCCGTACCTGCACACGACAGCCGCGACTACGCTTTTGCCAAGCACTTCAACCTGCCTATCGTTCCGCTGGTGGAAGGCTGCGATGTAAGCGAAGAAAGTTTCGATGCCAAAGAGGGTATCGTATGCAACTCTCCGAAAGCAGGTACAGAGCCTTATTGCGACCTCAACCTGAACGGACTGACTGTCAAGGAAGCCATCGCCGCCACCAAGAAATATGTGAAAGAACATAATCTGGGACGCGTAAAAGTAAACTTCCGCCTGCGCGACGCCATCTTCTCGCGCCAGCGCTATTGGGGCGAACCGTTCCCGGTTTACTACAAGAACGGAATGCCTTACATGATTGATGAAAGCTGCCTGCCGCTGGAACTTCCTGAAGTGGCCAAATTCCTGCCCACCGAAACAGGCGAACCACCGTTGGGACATGCCTCTAAATGGGCTTGGGACACGGCAAACAAATGCGTGGTCGATAATGAGAAGATTGACAATATAACCGTTTTCCCGCTGGAACTGAACACCATGCCGGGATTTGCAGGTTCGAGCGCATACTACCTGCGCTATATGGACCCGCGCAACCACACGGCACTCATCGACAAGAAAGTGGATGAATACTGGCGCAACGTAGACCTCTACGTAGGCGGTACGGAACATGCTACCGGACACCTGATCTACTCCCGTTTCTGGAACAAATTCCTGCACGACCTCGGCGTATCCGCCGTCGAAGAACCGTTCCAAAAACTGGTGAATCAGGGTATGATCCAAGGAAGAAGCAACTTTGTATATCGCATCAAGGATACCAATACATTCGTATCGCTGAACCTGAAAGACCAGTACGACACTACCCCGCTCCACGTGGATGTCAACATCGTGTCCAACGACGTTCTCGACACGGAAGCGTTCAAGGCATGGCGTCCTGAGTATGCTACCGCAGAGTTTATCCTGGAAGACGGCAAATACATCTGCGGCTGGGCTGTTGAAAAGATGAGCAAATCCATGTTCAACGTGGTTAATCCCGATATGATTGTAGAGAAATACGGTGCGGATACGCTGCGTATGTATGAGATGTTCCTCGGCCCTGTAGAACAGTCCAAGCCCTGGGATACGAACGGTATCGACGGCGTACACCGCTTCATCAGGAAGTTCTGGTCGCTGTTCTACGACCGTACCGGCAACTACCTGGTAACTGATGAAGCTGCCGGCAAAGAAGAGTTGAAATCCTTGCACAAGCTCATCAAAAAAGTGACGGGAGACATTGAACAGTTCTCTTACAATACAAGCATCAGCGCCTTTATGATTTGCGTAAACGAGCTGTCCGCGCTGAAATGCAGCAAGAAAGAGATATTGAATCAGCTTACCGTTACGTTGGCTCCTTTCGCTCCGCACGTATGTGAGGAATTGTGGGAGACATTAGGTAATACAGGTTCTGTATGCGACGCGCAATGGCCTGCATACAACGAAGAATATCTGGTGGAAAATACGGTGAACTACACCATTTCGTTCAACGGAAAAGCACGTTTCAACATGGAATTCCCTGCCGATACGGCATCGGATGTCATTCAGGAAACGGTATTGGCAGACGAACGTTCCATGAAATGGACAGACGGAAAGACCATCGTCAAAGTAATCGTAGTACCCAAGAAGATTGTAAACATTGTTATCAAATAACAAATATGCAAATCACAAAACCAACCAAAGCGGAAGTGATGAGAGAGTTGAAAGACTATGTCTTCATCACTTTCGGATTAATTTCTTACGCTATGGGATGGGCTGCGTTCCTTATCCCCTATCAGATTACGACCGGCGGTACTACAGGTATCGGAGCCATCATCTATTATGCCACTGGATTTCCTATCCAATGGTCGTATTTCATCATTAATGCAGTCCTGATGACGTTTGCCATCAAGATTTTAGGACCTAAATTCAGTATCAAGACCACATTTGCCATCTTCGGACTGACTTTCTTCCTATGGTTTTTCCAGTTGCTGGTGAACGGAGCGGACGGAGTGCCGCCTCAGATACTGGGACCGGGACAGGATTTCATGGCTTGCCTCATAGGCGCCGCCATGTGCGGTGCGGGTCTGGGCGTAGTGTTCAACTGCAACGGAAGTACGGGCGGTACGGACATTATCGCAGCCATCATCCATAAATACCGCGACGTTACTTTGGGACGCATGATTATGGCTTGCGACGTTATCATCATCAGTTCCTGCTACTTCATATTCAACGATTGGCGACGGGTGATTTTCGGTTTTGTAACGCTGTTCGTCATCGGCATCGTACTGGATTATATCGTCAACGGTGCGCGTCAGTCGGTACAGTTCTTTATCTTTTCCAAAGAGTACGAAAAGATTGCCGACCGCATCACCAAAGAGACTCATCGCGGTGTAACCGTACTCGACGGTATAGGCTGGTACAGCAAACGCAACGTGAAAGTATTGGTTGTGTTGGCCTACAAACGCCAGTCTGTCGAGATATTCCGTCTGGTCAAGGACATCGACCCGAATGCTTTCATCTCTCAAAGCTCCGTTATCGGCGTGTATGGAGAAGGATTCGATAAATTGAAAGGAAAATGAAAAAGAAATTTGTATTTGCAACTAACAATGCCCACAAACTGGAAGAAGTAACCGCTATTTTAGGAGATAAAATAGAGCTTCTCAGCATGAAAGACATCCATTGCAGTGCGGATATTCCCGAAACAGCAGATACGCTTGAAGGAAACGCTTTGCTGAAGGCAAGGTATATCTTTGAAAATTACCACCTGGATTGTTTTGCCGATGATACCGGTCTGGAAGTGGAAGCCCTGAACGGAGCTCCCGGAGTGTATTCGGCACGCTATGCCGGCGATGCACACAATTCAGAAGCCAATATGCAGAAGCTGTTGCAGGATATGGAAGGAATGGAGAACCGAAAAGCCCGATTCCGTACCGTTTTCGCACTTATCGTCAATGGAAAGGAACACTTGTTCGAAGGCATCGTAAAAGGCGAAATAACGAAGCACAGGCACGGTACTTCCGGTTTCGGATATGACCCGGTCTTTATTCCGGAAGGATATACGCAGACATATGCCGAAATGGGAAGCGAATTGAAGAATAAAATCAGCCACCGGGCAGTGGCAACGGATAAGCTTTGCAACTTCCTGTCCAAGTAATGAAAGTGGCAAAAGTATGCGGATGCTTGCATTATGATAAATTTTCAGGCACGGATTACATGGTTCCGGTTTATGAAAACCGTAAATTCCATGTAATCCGTGCCTGAAAAAATATTGAAATCATTTTCATACCCTCATCGAAGAATGCCAGCGACAAGGAAATAATTCACTATAATCCCAGTTTTGCAGAAATCTCCAGCATCCTCTTGATCGGTTTCACCGCTTTCTCTGCTATTTCCGCATCCACCTTGATTTCCGGAGATTCGTCTTTCAGGCAATTATAAAGCTTTTCCAATGTGTTTAACCGCATAAAGTTACACTCATTGCAGGCACAGGTACTGTCGTTGGGCGGTGCCGGAATAAACTTCGTCTGCGGACATTTCTTCTGCATCTCGTGCAGGATACCCGATTCCGTGGCAACGATGTAATCCTTTTCGGGATGGGCAACCGCATACTTCAGCAAAGCCGCCGTAGAACCTACCACATCCGCCAGCTTCAAAACCGTGTTCTTGCATTCGGGATGAGCCAATACCACTGCACCGGGATGCTGCTGCTTCAATTCAACAATCTTTTCAACCGAGAACTGTTCGTGTACATGGCACGCCCCGTCCCATAACAACATATTTCTGCCTGTAACGGAGTTGATATAATTTCCCAGGTTTCTGTCGGGACCGAATATTATTTTCTCATCTTCGGGAAAGCTTTCTACGATTTGTCTGGCATTGGTGGAAGTTACCACTACATCCGTAACAGCCTTTACGGCAGCCGTTGTATTCACATAGGATATCACCGTATGTCCGGGATGCTCTTTGACGAACTGTGCAAACTTATCCGCCGGGCAACTGTCGGCAAGCGAACAACCCGCCGCCATGTCGGGCACCAATACCTTCTTGTCGGGACAAAGTACCTTTGCCGTTTCACCCATGAAGTGGACACCGCACATCACGATAATATCGGCCTCCGTCTTTGCCGCCCATTGTGCCAGAGCCAGACTGTCGCCTACATAGTCGGCTATGTCTTGTATTTCACCCTTCTGGTAGTAGTGCCCCAGAATGATTGCATTCTTCTCTTTCTTCAGTTGCTTGATAGCTTCTATCAGATTATCCATAATAATAATTTTTATTTCTCTTCTTTCTTTAAAAATCCTTTGATAGTGATGATGGGCTGTTAATAGTGTGGACAAATAAATCCGAATTTTCTTGCCCATGAAGTTATTAGTACAAGGCTAAACTTTATCCTTAGGTTATTAACGTAAGCAATTAAAGTTATATCTCTTGATAATAAGCTCCCTACTCTGCCATAGTCTCACTTCATTAACATCTTGTTGATAACCGCAAAGTTAATAACTTTAAAGGGATTAATCAGTGAAATAGTACTTAAAAATGTGTTTATACAGTCTTTGAAAGTTTAGGTTAACTTTTTTGGTTTGTTCGTTATGCAGACGTATTATGCGTTACTTTGAATAATGCAAATATTATTTTTAAAAATCTTTCCATACGCTATTGACACCTTTTCAACGGTTATTAACAGGGATGTGAACGGAAAGAAGTATCTTTGCACGACATGAGCCGGTACATAGTGTACAGACCGGCACAAAGTCTTACGATTATGAACAGAAAACTGAAGATAACCGAACTGAACCGCATTAGTACAGAGGAGTTTAAGGAAGCGGAAAAACTGCCGCTTGTAGTTGTATTGGATAATATCCGCAGTTTGCATAATATAGGTTCCGTATTCCGCACTTCGGATGCTTTTCGCATTGAATGTATCTATCTGTGCGGCATTACGGCTACTCCACCCCATGCCGAAATGCACAAGACGGCTTTGGGAGCGGAATTTACCGTCGACTGGAAGTATGTTAATAACACTGTTGAAGCTGTTGATAACCTTAAAAACGAAGGCTATACGGTTTACTCCGTAGAGCAGGCAGAAGGTAGTATTATGCTGAATGAGTTGACTTTAGACAAAAACAGAAAGTATGCCATAGTAATGGGGAATGAGGTGAAAGGTGTTCAACAGGAAGTTATCGACCATTCTCACGGCTGCATTGAAATTCCGCAATACGGTACGAAGCATTCTCTGAATGTATCGGTTACGGCAGGCATTGTTATCTGGGATTTATTCAATAAATTGAAGTGAGTGGACAAATATTAGTAATTAACAGCTTTATACTTGATTTATCAACCAACTTATTTGCTTATATAACAGTTATTTATTTCCTTTGTATGTTTGCGTTAGTAACAGGTTTATCAACATAATATTAACTGATGTTTTATCCGGATGAATGGTATTGCAGAGAGGTCGGTGATGTGGAATTTGTGGCACGGTTGCCATAAATTCAGTGAAGGATGCAGATATTGTTATGTCTACCGGGGAGATGCAAAAAGAAATGTTGACAGTTCGGTTGTGGTTAAGACGAAAAATTTCGATTTGCCTGTACGGACGAATAAGAGCGGAAGTTTTAAAATTCCGTCCGGAACTTTTGTTTATACCTGTTTTACTTCCGATTTTTTTGTTGAAGATGCAGATGCGTGGCGAACTGAGGCATGGGAAATGATTCGTCAACGCAGTGATCTTCATTTCCTGATGATAACCAAACGTATAAACAGGGTTATGGAGTGTCTGCCTGTCGATTGGAAAGACGGATATGATAATGTAACTATCTGTTGTACAGTTGAAAATCAGTTATGTGCGGATAATCGTTTGCCTGTTTACAGAGCTATTCCTATAAAACACAAAATTATTATTTGCGAGCCGTTGTTGGAAGAAATCAGTTTGGATGCCTATAATATAGGAGAGTGGGTTGAACAAGTGGTTGCAGGGGGAGAGTCCGGATATGAGGCCCGTATCTGTAATTTCGACTGGATTATGAAGCTTCACGATATTTGTCTGGAAAACAATGTTTCTTTCTGGTTTAAACAGACAGGTTCTAAATTTGTTAAAGAAGGCACTTTATATACCGTAAAACGTCAGTTTCAACATTCACAGGCACGTAAGGCGGGCATTAATTTTAAATGATGTACTGAAGTTATCAGAGCTGCCCGCTCTCTACCAGTAAGATTACTCTTTCCGTAAGCGCATCATCTCCCGTAGGGTCGTATTGTTTTTTCAGACTGGCTCCGAACAGTGCGGCAAAGGTCTGGTAGAATCCGGCTTTAAAAGGTCCCATAAATGCTTTTACCAGTTCGTAGGAAGTGGAATGGGTTTGCCGGTCTACCAGTTTGATTAACAGTTTTCCTTGTGCAAAGGAAAGTTTTTTCATACGGGGAGTGTATTGTTCTTTCAACCCCTTTTCCACAGCTTTCAGGTGCTTTTGCCGCTCTTTTTGAGTGGGAATGGTCTGCAGGTATTCGTAAGTCTCGATAATCGCCCGGTTGATTTCCTTTGAAATTGGAAGCACTTTCTTTACGTCGCGGATAAGTTTGTAGTATTTCGCCATTTCGCGCCTGTTCTTGAATTTTAGCGGTTTGAAGATGTAAACGGTAGGAAGTTTCACGTAAGGAATCGTATCGCCGTTGTACACGCACATAGGAGTGAGATAGATGCTTTTGGATGCACCGGTTTGGGGTTGCTGCTGGGCATGACAAGTCAGGACTCCTGCCGAGAGAAATGTTATGAGTATTACTATGTTAAACCGTTTGCTCATAGCGCAAAAGTACACCATTCTGCGTAATGTTGTTACATTGCTTTCATTTTTCCTTGTTCAATTAACTAATTTAAGGTAACTTCGTTGCCTATTATCCGGAAACACACTATTATAGATGACCCTAATCAAGATAGGAGTTTTTATGAGTATGCTGTTAATAACTCCTATGCTTGTAGCTCAAAATGCGACATTATCCCTGTGGGAAGAGAATCTGGAACAACTCTCCGCCGATGAAGAAGAGAGAAACTGGGAAGATGAACTGGAAATGCTTTCCGCTCGTCTGCAAGAACCTGTCAATATCAATGCCGCCACAAAACGGCAATTGGAGGAATTTCCTTTCCTTACGGATATTCAAATAGAAAATATTTTGGCGTATGTTTATATAAACGGGCAGATGCAGACTCTTTATGAGTTGCAGTTGGTGGCGGAGATGGACAGGCAGACTATCGAACTGCTGTTACCCTTTGTCTGCATAAAGACCGTTAAGGACCCTTCCCGCTATCCTTCTTTAAAAACGGTATTGAAGTATGCCGGGCAAGAAGTATTGACACGTCTGGATATCCCTTTATATACCCGCAAGGGATATGAGAAAAACTATCTGGGACCTGCCGTTTACCATTCACTGCGTTACAGTTTTCGTTATGGAGATTACTTTCAGGCGGGAATAACGGGAGAGAAGGATGCCGGTGAACCGTTCTTTGCTTTGCATGACGAGAAAGGGTATGATTACTATTCGTTTTACGGCTTACTCAAAAACAGGGGCAGGCTGAAAGCTTTGGCATTGGGCAATTATAAACTGGGGTTCGGGCAGGGCCTGGTGATTGGCACAGACTTTGGATTAGGAAAAACTTTCTCCATGTCTGCATCCGAATTCCGCAGAGGGGGAATCCGGAAACACAGCTCTACGGACTCGTATAACTATTTTCGCGGAACGGCGGTAACAGTGGAAATTCTTCGTTTTTTAGAACTTTCCGCGTTCTATTCGCACCGTTCTATGGATGGAGTGGTGAAAGGCGGAAAAATCGCTTCCATTTACAAAACAGGCTTGCACCGTACGGAGAAGGAGGCGGATAAAATGAATGCATTTGTCATGCAATCGGCGGGTGGTAACCTCACTTACGAAAAAAATAGATTGAAAGTGGGGGTGACAGGCATTTATTATCGTTTCAGTCATCCTTATGAACCGGATTTAAAGAAGTATGCGAAATACAACTTGCATGGAAATGATTTTTATAATCTGGGTGTGGATTATAAATACCGTTGGGGAAGATTGGTATGGATAGGAGAGGGGGCTGTTGGCAAACGGGGATATGCCTTGCTGAACCAACTGAAATATAAAATATTAACAGGTTATCAACTGCTGTTAATACATCGTTGTTATTCCCACGATTACTGGTCTTTCTTCGGGCGGGCGTTCGGCGAGGGAAGTGCTCCGCAAAACGAAAACGGCTGGTATCTGGCTACGGAAGCTGCTCCCTGGGCGCACTGGAAGTTTTTCGCTTCTTTGGATATGTTCTCTTTCCCCTGGTGGAAGTATCGCATCAGCAAGGCTTCGCAGGGAATAGACGGAATGTTTCAGGCTACCTATTCTCCGCAGAAAGACTTATTGCTATATCTCAATTACCGGTATAAGCGCAAGGAGAGGGATGTGTCGGGAACAGGCGGGAAAGTGACGTTACCGGTCTTTCATCATAAGCTCCGTTGCAGGCTTGCTTATACGCCGGGAGCTTTTTCATGCCGCACCACGGTCGATTACAACTATTTTCGCCAGCAGAGTGGGGAAGGGCATGAGTTTGAAGGAAAACAAGGCTGGCAATGTACCCAGTCCTGCGCTTATACTTTTTCCGGATTCCCTTTGGCCGTATCCGTACAAGGTACTTATTTCCATACGGACGATTACGATTCGCGGATTTATGCTTCCGAAAAAGGATTGGTTTATACGTTTTATACTCCTTCTTTCTACAGCAGCGGTTTTCGCTATTCTGCTCATATACGTTGTGATTTGAACAAAACTTTTATGTTTCTCGTTAAGTTCGGGCAAACCGTTTATCGGGACCGTGAAACTATCGGTTCGGGTAACGATTTGATAGAAGGAAATACAAAAACAGACTTGCAGATGCAGTTTCGTGTTAAGTTTTGAAGAATAACTGCCGTATTTTTGGAAATATCTGGATGTTTATTTCTTATCTTTGCTGTGCTGATTACGCGGTTTGTCTTTGAAATATCGGAAAACCGCCAATCACCGCTGTTAAATCATAATTTGTAAATAGTAAATCAAATGACTGTCATTTATCCGTCTCCCATATTCGGTCCCGTCCATTCCCGCCGTTTGGGAGTATCTTTGGGAATCAATCTGTTGCCGGAAGACGGTAAGGTGTGCACTTTCGACTGCATTTATTGCGAGTGCGGGTTTAATTCCGACCATCGTCCCAAGAAACCGCTCCCCACACGAGAGGAAGTGCGTGCCGCATTGGAAGCCCGTCTGCAGGATATGCAGAAAAACGGACCCGTACCCGATGTATTGACTTTTGCAGGAAACGGAGAGCCGACCGCACATCCGCATTTTCCTGAAATCATAGAAGACACGCTTGCTTTGCGCGACAAATACTTTCCGAAAGCCAAGGTAAGTGTATTGAGCAATTCTACTTTCATTCATCGTCCTGCCGTATTCGAGGCTTTGAACAAAGTGGATAACAATATTCTGAAACTGGATACGGCAGACGAAGCTTATATCCGTGAGCTCGACCGTCCGGCAGGACATTATTCTGTCCGCAGGATAATCGGGGGAATGAAGGCTTTTAAGGGTAACTGCATTATCCAAACCATGTTCTTGAAAGGCGGTTTTGGAGATAAGGATATGGATAATACTTCCGATAAGTATGTTTTACCCTGGTTAGAGGCCGTCAAGGAAATTTCTCCCCGCCAGGTAATGATTTATACTATCGACAGGGAAACTCCCGACCATGACCTGCAAAAGGCTACTCATGAGGAATTGGACCGTATTGCAGCATTGGTGAGGGAAGCAGGGATGGCTGTGAGTGTCTCTTATTGAAAAATATAATTTCCGATATTCTCATGCGAATTCTTTTTCTGATTGTTGCGAATCTTTTGGGTTTATGTGAAATCGTGGCACAAGACATAGTTTTCAATAAGACTGTTTATGATTTAGGTACTGTTTCCGAAGATGAAGATCCGGTTACGGCTACCTATATTTTTACAAATAAAACGAAAGCTCCTTTAGCTGTTGCTACTGTCAGGACAACCTGCGGATGTACTACGGCGAATTATTCCAAAGCTCCGATATTGCCGGGAAAGCAGGGCAGCATTAATATTGTTTATAACCCTGCCGGAAGACCGGGAGTGTTCAATCGTTCTGTGACCGTATTTTTTTCCGGGAAAGAGAATCCTTTCGTATTGCAGGTTAAAGGCTATGTAAGACCCGGAAAGCCGCGAAAATATGCGGGATATGCGTATGTATTGGGCAAGTTGCAATTACGTACTACTTTGGTGCGTTTTCATCCGATGAAACTGGGGACACAGATGCAGAAATCAAATGTCATGGTAATCAATTCGAGCAATCATTCTCTTCAGGTTGGGTTCAAAACGGAAGATCCGGATTTTTCTGCTGTAATGATACCAGCCAAACTCGCTCCGGGCGAAAAGGGGGAGATAGTCATTACCCGTAGGAGTACGGAAAAACAGAAACAAGCGGAACAACGGTGTGTCCGCTTGTTTGAGTTAAGCTCAAGAGAGAATTTGTTAGAGTTGTTGGTAAAAAATGAGCTTTGTCAGTAAATTTGATTATCAGGAATGATAACTGATTGTACGTTGTACGTAGAAAGTTCCGCTCCAATGGCTCCAATCGATTTGTTCACTCTGTTTCTGAATGGATTTTGTCCAGTTGCCTTGTGCGTCCGTTTCTTCGTATTCATATAGCTCTTTGGGGGTTTCTTCCGGATTATCTGTTGCCGGCAGGTTGCGTATTGCTGATTTTAACCGACCGTTACTGTCGTAACTATAGGCGATTTCCGTAACATAACTTTGTGCGTCAGTTTTGATAAGTACTGGTGCAAGCGGCACGGCTTCGCTGTAACTAGTAGCGACAGACACTTCCAGCGTTCCGTCAGCGGTATAACATTCTTGCTTGGAAAAGAGTAAAGCACCTTTTTCGTTCCATTGATAATGAATATTTTCCGTACTTTCCAATTCCTCGTTTGTATATGTTGTAACTGTTGCGCTTTCAGGAAACAAGGTTTCTGTATCTTTATAGGTATAAACTGTTTTGGTGCGTGTTTCAAACAAAGACCCTGCATTGACTATTTGTGTATGTACGAATGTATTGTCCGATTTCCATTCAGAGATATTCCCTGACGGACCTATAATTTGTTTCACTCCTTTTACACAAAAGAGGTTCATCTCTCCCAAAGGGAATGGCAGCGGAATATAACGTTCCTGTTCATCATAAGAGATATTGTAAACCGTGGGAGAAGTTGTACCGAGTGTATAAACGGCAATAGTTCTCATTCTGCCTTGTTCGTCATATGTATATTGGAAGTAGTTTAAGTCTACTCCCAACATACGTGTTGACGGTTCCGCACCGGTTCCGTTATAATAAGTCAGATTTCCTTTTGTATCAAAGGAATAGTCCGTTACATGAAACGGCTCTTCTGTTTCCGTACCTTCTCCGGTGGCCGGATTAACCATTTGTTGATGTACATCGGAGACATTCCCCTTCAGTCCGAAAAAGGAGGTATGGGGATTGTCCCAGATATATGCGTTTTCAGGTACAGCCGGATTGTCATTGCCGGCAGGCAATGTATCATCTTCACAGGCTGTTACTGAAAACAGCAATAGTGTACATATGGATAGAGCAAATACTTTCATTATTTAAGATTCTGTTCTTTCCACTCTTCAAAATCCTTCACAGGACGCGCATCATGGTTTTTTCCACACTCTTTGCCATTTTTCAGTGGTTCTTTACAATGTTGCGTACGTGTTACTCCATTGGAGTTTTTATGATAAACAACTACATGAGAATCACCGAATTTGAGTCCGACTTTGTTTGTGACATCTATAGTTGGAATGTGATTCCAGGAATCGGGAATAGCCCAGGTCAGATTCGGACAATTGTCTACGTCTACACATACCATATAAATAGGCCTTGCAATTGATGTATTCGTCGATTCTTCCAATTTGTAATCAGTAGTGGTATAGAAAGCATTATTGTCAATACTTTGTAACTCATTGTTGCCTTCCAGGCCCAGTGTTGAAAACATTTTGCATTTGGTGAAAGCATCTGCCTTAACTTCCTGAATATGATTTTTTGCTACATACAGAGAACGTAAATTGGGTAATCCGCTTACATCGGGTATCTCGGTCAAACCGCAGTTATCCAAGCTCAGTTCCATCAATTTCTCGTGATTGATTACCGGAGCGGCGCTTAACGGGTTACCATCCAGAATCAGACATTGTAAAGTAGTGCTCAATTCATTGTTGCTGACAGATGTAATCTTGTTGTCTGCCAATGACAACATACGGATACCTTCCGTTGCTGCAATTGCAGGAATTGAAGTAAATCCGCAACCATCAAGCAGAAAGCCTGCCAATGCTACTCCTTCACCGCGTGTTTCAGGCAGCGAAGAAAGGTCTGGATTGTTTCTGAAATCGAAAGTAGAAACTTTCTTCATACTGAATATTTCAGCAGGAAGAGACTGCAATTTTGTGTTTCGCATGCTCAATGAGACTAGTTTCTGCCAGCTCTTTGCAAGTTCTGCCGGGAATGAAATTATTTCGTTGCCATCCAGGTTTACAGCAAACAGATTCTCCAGTTTTTGTAAGGAAGCCGGAATTTCGGTGAGTTTACTGTTGATGATGCTCAAGGTGTTGAGATGTTTTATATTCTCAAAATGCTTCGGAAACTCCTTTAATGAAGTATTCAATACCGTAATTGAACTGATGCCGGATTTGTTGAGATTGTCGGGCAACTCTTCAAATTCCGGAATATTACGGATTACAAGACTCTCGATAGTAGGCATTTCGGCAACGGCAGACGGCAATTTTTTCATTCCCTCAAATCCTTTTTCGGTATTGGCTGCGAATTTTTCATCGAATACGATTTCTGAAAGGTATGCGATGTTGCCGTAGTCATCGGTTTCAAAATGAAGGTTTTCCCAGGTAAGGAAGTCCTCATTTTCTTCACGCCAAGTCTTAGGCCATAAGGTAGAGTCGTTTCCGAATATCTCGGTACAGATTCCGAATAAAGTACTGCGCAACATGTTATTGGAGTAAGTAATTCGAATCGAGATAGGGAAGTAGAAGGTTGTAACGCTTTCGTGTTCTACCACCAGTTCATTATCGCTTTCCAGATAAGCTTCCATCACCTGTACACCTTTATTATTATAAGCGATGTATTTCTTTACAGTATAGACACCGTTATCCAGACGGATAGGTTCGGAAGTCATGGCTTTTTCGTCACCGGTCAGGTCAAATGTAGGTAATGTAATTGTTTCACCGTCTTTTTCGAGCGTTACTTTCAGGCGCACCATCTCCTCAAGGGAGGTGATGCTGTATACCTGATTGCGCTCGAACGTGAATATAACTTCTCCTTGCCCTTCTGCTAATGCTTCTTGGATATCATCATCGTCTGAACAGGCTGTGAACAGTGCCGTACACAGCATCAGACAATAAAGAAATATATGTTTCGTATATATATTCATAGTTCGTATATCATTCTATTTATTTAATTCTGTTATAGTATCTCCAATTACCATAGATAGGGCAGTTATTGCCATATTTTTCCCATGGATATTTTGCCGAAAATTCAGCTGCAGCCGCTTTTTCTGCATCATTAAGAATCGGTAGGTTAAGCAACTGTGCCTCTTCTTCCTCATCGGTCGGACAATCCGGCATGTTATCGGTAAATTCTCTTTCATTGTCGAATCCTGCAAGATCTCCTTCATAGTCTCTTCCTTCCTGATTGAGAATCAGAATGGCAGCGCCCCAGCATCCTCTATATTCGTGGTTGACCATCCATTGAGGTAGTTTGCCTGTAAAACGGTTCAAATTGATAGAGAGATATTTCAACTTAGGCAGGATTTCTCCTCCTTCGAAGTCTGTTTTAGCAAGGTCGGGAACTTGTCCATGCAGGTAGTTATAAGAAAGATTCAAATATTCCATATTCGGGAAATAGGTAAATATTTCTTTAGGAAGTGTACCTGTCAAACCTATATGACGTCCTGATACGGGATCGATACCATTAGGTGTATCAGCCAAGTTTTTGGTTGCATCACCGTCTACAATACGGCAAGAAGCCAGATTTAGATATTTCAGTTTCGGTCCTAAATTTTTCAAAGGCTTGATAACGTCGTCTAAGCTTTGGAAAGTGTTGGCGCTTAAATTCAATTCTTCCAGATTTTCCATATCGCCTATCGAAGCGGGCAGCTTGGAAATACCATAGCCGAACAATGATAAACTTTTTAATTTTTTCAGTGTAGTGACCACGTCACCTAGTTCAATTTCTTTGATGTAAGAGTTTGAATTGGATGTTATGGCAAGAGTCTCCAACTGGTCCAAATACTTAAGTTGGTCGGGTAAGGATTCTTTCGTCTCAATCATGGAAAGAGTAAATCCTACAACACGCTCCTCAGTACGTTCTTCTTCAATGGTACCGTCATTGTATGTATAAGTAACAGGTCTTGTCTTGACGTTGTTCCAGTGTGTGATAGGACGGCTGGTATTCCATGGAACACCTACGTTCAACATACGCGCTACAGTCAGCAGAGCCAATGAGTCGCCGGTTCTTGAAGGGATGATGCGCGGAGCTTTTTCCTGAATCACACCTACTTCTGATACAATGCCGTCAGTACGTCCGGTTTCGATATATTGCAAATCGGCTCTACGTTCGCTATCCCATTCGATATGGGTCTTGAAGTAAAGACGCACTTTTTGTTTGCGTGGAATGGTAGTTTCCGCATTAAACTCTTCCTCGTACTTTGGGCTGTTTTCGTCCTTGAAATATAGCCATTCGCGGGCTGTTTCCGGGATTACTACCTTATAAGATACGTTGGCTGTAGCCTCGATGTCTACATATGCTTCGTCCAGCGGTTTGTAATGAGGTACGTGCAACGTGTCGTCCTGCAGGCTTTCAAATTTGATGGCACGTTCGTATCCGCCTTGCTGAATCTTCACTGTATATTCGCCCGATACGGTACGGAAAGTAATCAATCCCTCACGTTGCGTATACATATATGATGAGTCGGCTTTAACCACGCAGACAGCGCTGCCTTCACCGTTGGCAGGAGTTATCATATACCAATCGGCATCAGAAGAAGCAGTCCATCGTTCGTTGGTTGAAATCTGAAGTGCCACCTCACCGCCGTTATCAGGCAATTCGATGCTTTCTTTATCAAGTCGGAAGCCTGTGATACCTTCTTCGTCATCTTTGCAAGAGCTGATACAGACAGCTAACCCCATAAAAGCTATTGCTAAAACATGTTTATAATTCAGTATATTCAATTTCATAATTTCTCTTATTTATTTATATCCAAATCCAATGCCGGACAACCTAATATGTACTGGTCTGAATCAAATCCCAACATGTATGTTCCTTTAACAATTGATTCGCAAACACTGGACGGAATCGTCATTTCCAGGTTTGGATTATCTGCAACGTTAAATTCCATCAGTATGCCTGGGAAATCTTCTTCCGAAATTATCCGGATGTCATTGCCCGATACATCCAGAAAACGCAAACCGAATACCTGGTCCATACCGCTTGGGAATTCTTTCAGACAACGTGTGTTGCCGTCTCTGTCGGTCTGGCTGGAGATATAAAGTTTGTACAGTCTTTGTACATTGAATACCTCTGTCGGAAATTTAGAGAAGCAGTTTTGACTCAGATTCAAGCCTGTCAGGTACGGGAAAGTCTCTACATTGAATTTGTAAGGAATGTAGCGCAAATTGTTGCCCGAGAGGTCCCATGCCTGAAGATTCTTGAAGTACTGGAAACCGTCTGTATAAGTAATGGAGTCCAAATTACAGTTCATTGTTTCCAAGTTTTGGATGGATACGCGCTCGGGAGACTGGCCGTTTTCTGTAGCTTTGGCAAAAGCAGAAGGGAAGTAGCTTACTCCGTTTTTAACCTCGCCAATCGGATTCCAGCTCAATGAAAGCGTTTCAGTGCGGATACCCTTGAAGTCTTCCGGGAACTTGGAAATCCGGTTGTCTGTAAAATCAATGGTTTCAGCTGCATATTTGCCGTCTATTGCACCTTGATTAAACAATAACGGGAATTCTTCGATGTGGTTGCTGACAATTGAGAATTTTTCAATGTCATTGGTTCCGCAGAAAAACTGCTCTACTTTGGTAATCAAATTATTATCAAAGAATGCTTGTATAGGTGCAAACTTCGGAGCAAATTCAGCATTTTCTTTTTGGGGCAATTTAGTCAGTTTATTATCCGTCATGTCGAGCATAACAAGATTTTCTGCATCTAATATATCCATTGGGAATTCGGTCAGTCCGCATTCCTGTGCATAGAGTATCTGTAGGTTCTTAGAGCTATTGAACAGTGCATTCAAACCTTCCATCATCTGTTTACCGTCCGTATCACCTTCGATGGAAGTCGTACTGAGGTTCAATGCAATGATATTCTGCATCTTCTTCAATGCTTCGGGGAATTCTTCCAACTTACAGTTATAGAGTTCCATATCTGTCAGGTTGGGCAATTCTACCAATTCCTCAGGAAGATTGGTAATCCGGCCATTGGCGATATACAGAATTTCCAACTTTTGCAAGTTTTTGATAGTGGTAGGAATGCTTGTAATTCCGTTGAATATATCGCCCTTGTTCACATCGTATGTAGCATGCTCGGCATAAGTATAAGCCTGTTTCTTCTGGTTGCACATGGGAGATGCTTTGCGGCGAGGATGACGCAGAGCCAGTTCTTCGCGGGCAATGGACAAACGGTTTTTCCGTAAATCCACTCCTTTGTGATAAAGACTGTATTTACTTAATTTGTAAGAAACACTTTCGGTTTCATATAAGTCATCATCATGTTTTCCCAACCACAGGCTTTCCAGTTCGGTCAGTTTACCCAATGCCTCGGGAATGTCTCCTTTGGCATTGAACGAACCCAAGTCCAATGATTTCACACGGCCGTCAGCATTTACTTGTACACCCGGTTGATTACCCCATTCATCGATGGGACGACCATCGAATTTCCAGTTGGATTTGGCTACATAAGTTTCGCCCGCATAACTCCAATTTGGACCATCCATTGCTTTCCAAATTTCATAAAGAGCCATATAATCGGAAATGGCTTTCATGTTTTCAGGATAGGTTACATCAATGTCCTGTTTGTTAAGTACATTAGGAGCTACGGTAATCTCGATGTTCGGATTGGTAACGAGCAACAGATTCTGGCGCTTCTTGTCATAATACTTCACTTCCGTAACGGTATATTCACCTGCAACCAGTGAAAGTGTATCAGTGTGGAAATAATCCGCATCGGTTGCCAAGTATACTTTTGCTTGTGAGGTACGTGCCACTTGGCTACCCATTTTGTACGTAACGTCTACCTCGGCTATCTGGTCGTACTGGAACAGTGTCTCATCTTTTGCAGTTGCGCGTGTAGATGCGTTGTTCACCTTATCCATCTCTTCCTGATAATTGGAGAGGTCCTTTATCAGATTAAAGCTGATTTTACCTCGTAAGGTAGCTTCTACATTAACATCTATTTCTGTGAGATGTCCTTGTGCGATTTGGAAGTTTAAATCGCCCGGATAGCCGTATGCTAACTCTTCCGGTGTATCTTTGCCCGGTTTTACTGCACCGTAAATAGTGTAACTCATCAATTGATAGTCACCGGTCAGTAATTCTATTTTTTCTGTTATCAAGCCTGCACCTTCAGCTTCCGGTACGGAAGAAAGTCCTAAAGTTTGAACGACAGTCAGACCATCACAGTCCAACTCGAGTTCTATCTTTTTAGCATCTGCCATATCGTTTAAGGCACGTGTGGTACCCTCGGCAAACAGACGTAACTGCAAGTATCCTTTTCCTCCTGCAATTACAGCATCATCCTCATCGGAACATGCTGTAACTGCTAACAAGGAGAGGAAGGAAAAGAATAAGTAGGTTATATTTTTCCTTAAATTCATCGTTGTTTTTCTCTTATAAATCATTATTCTTTACCTTTTTGTGTAATAGTAAACTTACACAATAATTCATTTCCTGTATCTGCTACAAATCCGCAAGATCTCTCTGTGCGTGGTGATGGGCTTTCATTTTCAGTAATTGTCAAAGTGCTACTAACACTACCATCTTCATTACCCTTAATTGTAGCAGTAACGAATGAATCCGGGGCGTCTGGAGCATAAGAAGCTATACCGTCCCAACCTTCTTGATAAGGTTCGCCCGTTATTCGATAATAGAATCCTAAACCGTCAGTTTCCATATCGATATTATTTGCTTCGAGCACTACTTGGAATTCACCGCCTGTTGCGGGAACTGTAATATTACCATCTTTTAATTCATAGATGGTACCACCTAAAGAAAGTCCTTTAACAACAAATTCATAGTTTTTCTTCAATCCTTTTTGCTCGACTTTGATGAATTTGTCTTCGTATTCGGGAAGTAGTTCACCATCCTCGTCAAATAGATCTGCAAACGTTTTAACTGTATTCGGAACAACAAATAATGCCAAGTAACGTTTTTTAGATGCAACATTAGGATTCATCCAATCTTCATATATGTCGCGATTTTTTAAAATCAAATCATACTCTTGGCTTTCTATTTTACTTCGAGTAGAAGGTTTGGATTTCACTATTGCCCAAAATTCATCTTCATTAGACGGATCCTCCCAATCTATATTTGTATTTATAGGATGACCATTTTCCGTCATTTTAGCTAAATAGCACTTAATCTTACTTCCTGCTTTTACGCTAAAACTCTTAGAAATACCTTTAAACGTAGGATCTATTTCTGTATTTCCTTCAGCCTCAAAAGTATAATATCCGTTTTCAGTATTTTGCTGACCGAAACCTTCTGCATTAACCGAAATATAATCATTCCCGGCTCCATTAAATTTAACAGTCAATGGAGTAAATTCGATTTCTCCGGTTTTGTTTCCAGTAATCTTTAGCGATGCAGGCTCATATTTTTCTGTATCCAGATACTCGTCTTTTAATGAAAAGATAAGAGTTTGTTCAGATGTAAAGAAATCTGCTTCACCAAATGGAGCAATTCCCTCTTGGTCGGTTATACTCTCGCCTGTGATATTTTCGATAACCAGCCATTCGGGCAAGTCGGAGAATATTCCTTTAAAATTGGAAGTAACCGTTACTATTTTTTTAAAATTGTCATCTATGTCTCTTTCAAGACTAAACTCGCTTATTTCTTCATCATTAACAGTAAAGGTAACCGTGGGCACAATGTTTACTTTTACTTTATAAGACACAACTACGGGAGTTGCTTTGGTTGCACTTTTGTAAGTAAATGAAACGGATGCTTCTTCCGAAAAAGAAGAGAGTTTTTGGGGATCTGCGTAGAAACTTATATTTTTGCTGACGCCATTGTCACCAGCTTCTGTAATTTCGTAGCTTAACCACTCTTCTGCGATTTCGACCGTCCAGTCATAATTGCTGACTACTTCTACAGTACCTGCGATGCTACCAGCTTCATTATTGATCTTCAGTTCCATACTATTGTCACTGTTACCGTCACCGTCGGGCGTGTTGAACACCAGTTCGGCATCAATTCCGTGTTGAACAACTGTTACTACAACAGGTTCTGCGTTATTATTGCCGGCAATGGTTATTTTTGCCTCACGGTTGGCGACTTCTTTGTTTTCTTTTACAGTGACGAGAATAGTATGTTCACCGGCCGTACCTCTTTTTTTGTCAAGAGATAACCAGCCGTGAGATGTTTTGGCTTTCCATTCTCCTGTAGCGGTAAACTTTATATCGAAGGTGATAGCTGTAGCGCCTTCGGCAGGTTTTGCCAACACAGCTTCACTCTCATTGGAGGACAGTTCTATCTTTGAAGATAAAGAACTCTTGTCGTCGTCATCACTACAAGCTGCAAATATTGCCAGTGTAAGGCATGCGGCAAACATTGCTTTTAAATAAAAAAATGTAGTTTTCATACTGTGTTATTTTAGTTTTCAGATAGTGCTCTGAGGCTCAAAATAGAACCTCCTGTATTGATTTCACCGTTGTCCATTTCCCAGGCTTCTTCTTTGGTGATGCATTTGAAGATGTATTGGTATACGCCAAAACTACCTACTTGCGGGATATACATTTCCAGATAAAGAATAAAGAAACGGTCGGGTACATTGAAGTACGAAGGATACATCTCTACAGAGCGTAAATAAATGGTACCGTAATTGCTGTCTTTAAACGCTTCCTGTTCAGGTACGTTAATGACATAATTCAGCGGGTCGCTGTCATCGAAAATGAGTCGGATGGGATACAGGTCGCTGAAAGCGTTCTTTAATTTGATTGTATGGTCATCCACCACTTCGGCATCCACACGTATCTGCTGCAATTGGTCACCGAACGGGAAAGAAGCGAGCATATATGTGTAAGCGCCCGGATACATGAAATTATCCATACTGAAAGGATAGCATTTCTGCATATCCACACGCGTTACATTACCGTACAGGTCGAGTTCTTCGTCTTTCGGCTCCAACAATCGCAGGCTAATAACCAGGCTGTCTTCACGAGCTACATTGGCGTATGTCGGTTTCAGTTTTACTATACCCACACGTTCACCGGCTTTGATAGTGATATTATTGGTGCCATCTACAAAATCGAAATGATAGCCGCGTATGGCTGTAGATTTCTCATTGATGATTTCTACAGCATAGTTGCGGTCATAGTCTGTGGCATTGGTAGCCGATACGGGTACTTCAAACACCTTGTCGTCTTCCAATACAGGCATGGTATAGACAGAGTCGGAGAACATTACGTAGTCTCCGCCGTTGTACACCACGTCTTCCGACTGGCAACCTACAGCCAGCAGTGCCGTTAAAGGCAATGCCCATAGAACTTTTAAAAGTTTCTTCATTTTTGCTAATCGGGTTTTATTGTTAATTATTACTTCCATTACTTCTATTGCCTTTTACCACTCCGTTGGTAGCCTCAATCTCATTTTTGGGGATAGGCCATGTAAAGAGCGGATGGTCTTTCGTACGTTTCAGTTCATTGTTGCTCGGTCCGTCCATTGTATAAAGCTGTTTTTTGCGTACCAAGTCAAGTCCCCAGCGCTTCATGTCCGAAAGACGGAAACCTTCCATGTATAATTCGCGTATGCGTTCGTTGCGGATTTCCTTAATGAGGTCTTCACCTTCAGCACTAAAGCTGCCGAACGACTGATAACGTTTGCGTTTCAGTGCTGTAAGGTCTTGGGAAGCTTCCGTAGCTTTTCCTAAATTGTAATAAGCTTCGGCGCGAATCAGATATACTTCCGAAAGGCGGAGAGGCTTCGGCATGTTGATGAAATTCTGCTGCAGACCACCATCCAAATTCGGGTTGCCCGGATATTTTACAATCATGTAAACAGTGTTTCCGGCCGAATTTTCCTGTTGCGCACAGAATACGCTCGTACGGAAGTCGTTGCTTTCATATAAATTCAGAATTTGCTCGGAGAAGATATATTGCGGGTTGTAAGTAGCTCCGTTATAGTTAAGGAACACATTGCCCAGGCTTCCTCCATAGCTGTCGGATGACATGGCTACTTTCCAGATGATTTCATCGGCTTCATCATATCTCCACATATATTGATATTCGGATATCTGAGTATCGCCTACAGTAGCATAGGGAGTAGTGGCATCGGCCAATGTATAGATTTTGCTTCCGATAACTTTGGTAGCTGCTTTCACGGCACCTTCATAGTCGAGCATATATAGGCAGACACGTGCACGGAGCGCATTAACGGCACCGATACTGAAGTAGGGAGAGTCGGCAACCGAACGTTCGGCCGGTATATATTTCTCGGCTTGTTCCAGGTCGTCCAGTACTTGTTTGTAAGATTCGTACAGTGTGGAACGCTTTACCTTGGGAACCGCTTCGGCATACGTCATCGGAAGTGAGATACCCATATCCGGAGTATCTTTGTTTTCTTCCGTATATGCCTCACAGAAAGTACGGATTAAATCGGCAAAAGCCAGCGCACGGGCAAAATATACATCACCCAAACGCTTTTCGAAAGTCTTTTTATCTTCTTCTTTCGTCAGTGTTTCATACACTTGGTCTTTGTAGTCCAGAAAGAAGTTGCAGCGGGCTACAATCTGGTAAAGTCCTGCATAAATGCTTTCCACGTCAGTATCGTTGGGTTTTATTTCCCAGCGGTAGGCAGCCGTATACTGTCCCATGTTGGTGGAAGAAGCATATGCCATATCTGCCTGAATATCGGGCAGGATAGTCAAAGGACCACTATAAAGCGCACCGTTTTTAAACGCGCTATAAATACCGGTCACAACTTCGCTGCAATCGTCCAATGTCTTCATGGCGTCTTTTTCCGGAATAGCCGAGTCCGGATAGCGGTCCAGAAAATCACTGCACGATGTCGCTCCCAAAGCAAACAGGAAGCAAAGCGATGCTATTTTTATTTTTTTCATATATATGCTGTTATATAATTTATTACACATTAAAAACCTATCTCAAGTCCTATGGAGAACTGGCGAGACATCGGATATTGCGCCGCATAGATGTTCATGCTCGATTCCGGGTCCATGCCCTGGAACTTCGTGAATGTAAGCAGGTTCTGTCCTTGTGCATATACGCGGATATTCTCAACTACTTTCAACGGAGCAAGCAGGTTGGCGGGCAATGTATAAGAAACCATCAGGTTTTTCCAACGCAAGAAAGACGCGTCTTCCAAGAAACGGCTGTCCAACTGTGCGGCGATGCCGTAACGAGGAACTGTGGCTACGTCGCCCGGTTTCTTCCAGCGGTCGTAAAGCATTTTCTTCGACTGGTTATAGTTGACGAACGTACCGTTGCTTTCATTGAAATAGCGGTCGTTGTTCATCATCCAACGGTCGGCCACCCAACTGAACTGAGTAGATACGGTAAGTCCTTTCCAGGAAAGGGATGTACCGAAACCGCCCTGCCAGGGAGCGATATAGCTTTTACCTACCAGCACTTTGTCTTCGTCCAGACATTCGTTGGTGAGGTTACCGTTTTTGTCGTACCACAAAGCATCACCATTGGCGGGGTTGACTCCAGCGAAACGGTTGGTGTAGAACTCACCGAAAGAGTGTCCTTTTTTCAGGAACAGACCGGTGGTAGAGAGTTCGTATTCATCGCGACCCTCATAGAGTTCCTTGATTTCATTTTTGTTGTAAGATGCGTTGGCTGAAACAGTCCAAAGGAAATCTTTGAATTTCAGCACATTTACATTCAAGTCCAGGTCTACACCGCGGTTAACCATGGCACCCATGTTGCTCCAGCGGGTGGAGTATCCGCCTACTACGGAAACGGGAACAGCCATCAGCATGTCCGAGGTATATTTGTTATAGAATTCCGCAGTCAGGTTAAATCTGTTCAGGAATCCCAATTTCATGGTGATGTTCAGGATAGTGGTCTTTTCCCAAGTTAAGTCTTCGTTTCCTTTGGAGTAAGGAGCAAGACCCGGAAGAACCTGGCCTTCGAGTCCGTAGATAGGACCGCCTGCCACTAATGCCAGATGATCATAGTCGGGGATGGAAGAGTTACCGGATGTACCGATGCTGGCAAGTAGCTGTGCGTTGTCCAGCCAAGATACATTTTCCAAGAAGCTTTCGGCTTTTGCATTCCACATTGTACCTACCGACCAGAAGTTGGCCCAACGCGAATTGGTACCGAAACGTGAAGATGCATCCCGGCGTGCGCTGAGGTCAACGAAGTATTTACCTAAATAGTTATATTCCGCACGACCGAAGAAAGAGAGGTAAGTACTGCCGCTTCTTGAATCGGTAGGAATATCGGCACGGGTTGCAGCAGACAGGTTCACAAGATAAGAGTTTGTCTGTCCGCGGCCTATTACGGAGAAAGCGTCAGATTGGTTATCCACAGCTTCCTGTCCCAATAGCACATTGAAGTGATGATCGTCTTTGATGTCGAACAAATAAGAGATGGTATTGGTCCAGGTAAGGTTCGTTGCACGGGAGAAACCGCGGCCAATGGCACCTTCACCCTGGTTGCCGACAAAGTCGGGAGAAGTTTCGTTGTTGCTTCTCATATCCAGGAAGTCTATACCTCCCAATGTACGGAGCGTTAAACCGGGGAGCGGACGCAGTTCGGCAAAAGCCGTGGCAATGACTTTCCATTTGTTCGTATCGTTCCAGTTAGTTGTCTGCCACTCCATAGGGTTAACATTGGAACCAGTCCAACTTCCGTCGGCGGCAGAAGCCCAGCTTCCGTCTTCTTTATAAGGGTTCCAGTAGGGAAGCATCAGGCGTGACGCGGAAATAGGAGTAGAGGTTGTGTACTCTCCTTCCTGAGCTTCGCTTATTTTTTCGTATGCGAAAGTGGCGTTGCTTCCTACTTTGAACCAATTGTTGATTTTAGCTTCCAGGTTGGCACGGAAAGTATAACGGTCGTAGCTGGACCCAACGGCGATACCGTCTTGCGAAAATATATTTCCTGAGATGAAGTAGTTAAATCCGCCTTGCGTAGCTCCGCTTGTTTGGATTTCGGTGCTGTAGAAACTTGCAGCATCGTTATATACTACATCACGCCAGTCTATGTTTGTGCGTTCCAGCAGTTCACGGTCGTATGAACCCGCCTTACGCAATCCTATTTCTTCTTCATAGTTAAGTCGTTCGGTCGTATTCATTACGTCCCATTTGCCATAGGCAAGTGAAGATACACCGTATTGTGCACGTACTGCAATCTTACCGTTATCTCCTACACGTCCGCGTTTGGTGGTAATCACAATTACACCGTTGGCTGCACGTGCTCCATAGATGGAAGTGGAGGAGGCATCTTTCAATACCGATACGCTTTCTATATCACTGGGGTTGATAGCTGAAAAGTCTTCTGACGAAACGGCTACTCCGTCCAGGATAAATAAAGGTTCTGTACCAGCATTGATAGAGTTGATACCGCGGATTTTGAAATTAGCTACGGCACCGGGTTCACCGCTGCTGGACAAAACCTGTAATCCTGAAGCTTGTCCTTGCAGTGCCTGGTCGAAACTTGGAGTAGGAACAGCTTCCATGATTTTGTCTTTTACAACCGACATTGAACCTGTTGTTGTTCCTTTCTTACGCACACCGTAAGCCACAACTACCACTTCATCTACCATTTCCGCACTGGATTCCATCTTCAAATCAAAGCGGGTGGCAGCCGTAAACTCTTTTTCTACAGTTTTCATACCAATATAAGAAAACTGTAAACTCGCAGGTGATTTTGTCACCATAATACTATAATTACCGTCAACATCGGTAATTACACCATTCGTTGTACCTTTTTCTATAATGGACACACCAATAACCGGTTGATTGTCATCAGCCGAGATGATTTGTCCCGTTACCCGAAATCCATTTTGTGCAAGCACATAAGGAATCTCGAATAATGTTAAAAGTACAAACCAAAGAATTGATTTTCTCATCCTTGTCTTTAAATTATTATTGATTAAAATTGAATTGATAAATGCCTAATGTTGTAGAATTTCAGAAAGTAATTATCTAAAAATTAAGTGTCATCACGCTTTTTTATGTTTCTCCAAACAAAAATTCTTTTTGACACTGTATACAAATTCATTTTATTTTGTTAAAATTAAGCCTGTTATTATCGGGGCGCAAAGATATTAAATTAATAATAATAAGGTTTGAAAAAAAGAAAATAATAAGGTGATAAAATGTAAGCATATAGAAACGATATATTATATAAATATAAAGTAAAATATCGTTTAAACGCTTTTACTATTACATTTTGATAAATACAGAGGGAGTTGTATGTATAATATATGCTACATACAATGACATTATGTTGTTTAAATTTGTAAGCTTAAAAAAGGTTAACGATTAGCGAAAGCTCCATAAATTTAAATCTTGCATGGCTTCAACCTTTTTCTCAACATCATCCGGCAGAGCAGGAAAAAAGTCGATGCCAGTGATGCGTTCCACTTCATCCACGCTGTTGACATAGTTTTTTAACGGATGATTTCCTGATAAATTTTTAAAGATAAAGCCAATGGCCTTAGGATGCCCGTTGCGGGTACTGAGTATGACTTTGAAGAAAGCTTCGGGCACGGTAACTTTGTGTTTCCTGCCTATGGTACGGTGTTTTTGCCGGTAAAGAATCGGACCGCATACGATGTATAGCTTTCCTTCTTTTTTTGTCCACAGGCGGCAGGCATCTTCCAGTTCTTTCCAGTCGCCCCGGTTCAGATTGTGGTTTTGGGGGCAGATGTTGGTCATGTAGAAACTTTCCTGCATGGCTTTCCAGTGCCAGCGGTTGTCGCCGGCGGGGCACATGTGTCCGCGGTCCATGCCGGAGCGTTTATAGTCGTCGGTAGTCACAGCCTGGCTTTCGGGCAGGTCGGGGTCGGGCAGGAATTTGTCGGTACGGCTTTCCCGCTCTATCAGTTTTTCGGGTGTCAGTTCCCATGCCACCCAGTTGGGTATCTTATGTTCGCGGTTGTATGAAGTGGTATAGCCCTTGCGGTGCAATATTTGTTCGGGCACGTTTTTCAGGGGAGCGGGAAGCAGGGGGCTTCCGGTGATGGCGGGTGTTGCTTTTTGCGTTATCCTCTCTTTAATTACAGGAAGCTTGTCTTGCAGCGCACGGGCTATCGGTTCACGGCAGATGAGTGCCAGACATGCCAGCACTATCAGGTAAATCACTCCTTGAGATTGCTTCTTGCTGCTTTTTCTTTTTGCCATGACGATACGGTTTTCTTTTCCTGTTATTAAAGAGAGGCGGTTTGCAATTGCCGGGTCATTCAACCAGTTTGTGTGCCCGTTCCAGTGCCACGTTGATGTTGGGGCAGATATTCTCTTTGCCTAAAAGCGTGTAGAAATCCGCCTTTTCCAATACCTGATGCACCTTTGTGTTTACGCCGGAGAGCACGACGGTTATTTTTTCTTTCTGCGACATTTTGCAAAGGCTTTCCAGGTTATGGATACCCGTGGAGTCGATGAAAGGAACTTTGCGCATACGGATGATGCGTACTTTGGGGCGGTCGCCGAGCTGTGCCATCACTTCCTCGAACTTCGTTGCGATGCCGAAGAAGTAAGGGCCGTTGATTTCGTACACCTCGACGCCTTTCGGAATGATAAGATGTTCTTCGTTCGTTGTGATGTCCGTTTCGGCGTTCGGGTCTATTTCATCCTTGATAACCGAAATTTCGGTCGTCTCCATTACACGGCGCATGAAGAGCACGCAGGCGATGACCAGACCCACTTCGATGGCAACTGTAAGGTCGAAGATAACCGTCAGGAAGAAGGTTATCAGTAATACGGTAACGTCCGATTTCGGGTTCTTCAACAATGCCTTGAACACGCGCCAGCCGCTCATATTATAGGACACAACCACCAGTACGCCTGCCAGGCAGCCCATCGGAATGTATTGCGCCAGCGGCATCAGCAGCAGAAGAATCAGGAGCAGCACCACCGCATGCACTATACCGGCCACGGGCGATTTGCCGCCGTTGTTGATATTCGCCATTGTGCGGGCAATGGCGCCCGTAGCGGGGATACCGCCGAAAAGGGGAGTAGCCATATTGGCAACGCCCTGAGCTATCAGTTCGGTATTGGAGTCGTGCTTGTCGCCGATAACACCGTCGGCTACGGTGGCGGACAGCAAGGACTCTATCGCTCCCAGTACGGCAATCGTGATGGCAACGGGAAACAGGTTCTTAATCGCTTCCCAGTCCAGCGCGGGCATTACGGCATCGGGCAGTTCGGCTTTGATGCTGAAACGGTCGCCGATAGTGTCGATGCAGTCGATGCCGCCATACATCTTCATCAGGTACACGGCCACGGTCACTACGATAATGGCGATGAGCGAGCCGGGAATCTTCTTCGAGAACTTCGGAGTGATGGCAATGATAACGATGCTGGCGATGCTGACAGCCGTATTCCACCAGTTGACGGTATCGAGATGACGGCAATAAACCAGCCATTTCCCGATGAAGTCTCCCGGAACTTTCTCTCCGCCGAAATTCAATCCGAATACATCTGCAATCTGGGTGGTGAAGATAGTAACGGCGATACCGCTTGTAAAGCCTACGATAATAGGATAGGGGATAAACTTAATGACTGCCCCCAGCTTGAATACTCCCAGAAGAATGAGGATGACACCCGCCATCAGCGTGGCGACAATCAGCCCGGCCTCTCCGTATTGCTGGATAATGCCGTAGATAATGACGATGAACGCACCGGTAGGGCCGCCGATCTGAACTTTACTTCCTCCTAACAGGGAGATGATAAAACCGGCGATGATTGCCGTGATAATACCTTTTTCGGGCGATACGCCTGATGCAATACCGAACGCAATGGCAAGCGGCAAGGCAACGATACCCACAATGATACCGGCCATCAGGTCTGCCATGAAGAGTTCTTTCGAGTAATTTTTTAAAGCCGTGTATAGCTTTGGCTTGAATTCGAACGCTTTCATTGTATTTTAGAAACTTTGTTTTTACCAGTGAGGGTGTGTCCATCCGATTTGCCGGTGCACCCTCTTTTTTGAAAAGAGATTGCAAAATTAGGTAAAATAATGCAAATGACTATAAGAGCCTGTTTAAATTTTCTCCAAAAAGTATTTTTTCAGCTTCTTTTGAGTTTCTTTCCGGTCTGTTCTTCTCTTTTTATCCGTTACGTAGTCCGCTATATTCCTTATAAACCGGAAAAACGGTCTTGGAAAGAGCCTTCGGAAGAATGATGTTTAAGCAGGTGCCGCGTATTCCGCTCTTTTTGCCGATAACCTGTTTCGGGTATGGCAGATGATTGTTTTACGGATGCCCGAACATAAATATGCCGTTTTTTGTTATTACTATCGGATTACTTGTTATGGGTTGGACATTAAAAAACAGCCTCGTCGGATTTATGAAACGAAATAGATACTGTCTGTTGAGTGATAGATAAATCCGATGAGGCAAAATGGGGATTATTAAAACTAAATTTGTATTTTTGTACTGTAAATAAAGCAAATACGAACAATCTATACGTAATTATATTAACTAATAAAAAAGAATTATGAGCAAGAGTATCAAAGGAACTCAGACAGAAAAGAACCTGCTGACTTCATTCGCCGGCGAGTCACAGGCAAGAATGCGCTACACTTATTTTGCAAGCGTGGCAAAGAAAGAGGGTTACGAGCAAATCTCCGCTATCTTTACCGAAACGGCCGATCAGGAGAAAGAACATGCAAAGCGTATGTTTAAGTTTTTAGAAGGCGGTATGGTAGAAATCACCGCATCTTATCCCGCAGGAGTTATCGGCACTACATTGGAGAATTTACAGGCTGCCGCTGCAGGCGAACATGAAGAGTGGTCGTTGGATTATCCTCACTTTGCCGATGTTGCCGAGCAGGAAGGCTTCCCCGAAATAGCCGCCATGTACCGTAATATTTCCATTGCTGAAAAAGGACATGAAGAACGCTACCGTGCTTTTATCCAAAACATTGAAACCGCTTCTGTTTTCGCCAAGGAAGGCGAAGTGGTATGGCAGTGCCGTAACTGCGGTTTCATCTACACAGGCAAGGAAGCTCCTCAGGTATGTCCGGCTTGTTTGCATCCGCAGGCTTACTTCGAGGTGAAGAAGGAAAACTATTGATAACCGGCACATCTGCCCGAATACCGGATTCAGGCGCGGATTATACGAAAGCATACGGCATATTTTGTCCGTTTCGTATAATCCGCGCCTTTTTCATATCCTCTCTGCAACTTTATTCCGGTCCATTCGGCAACCGGTTTTCGGCCGCTTTTTATTTATAATGTTATTTCTGCGGATGCGGATAGTCTATCGTATAGTGCAGTCCGCGGCTTTCCTTGCGCTCCATGGCCTGGCGGGTAATCAGGTATCCTACGTTAATCATGTTGCGCAGTTCGCAAAGCTCGCGGGTGGCCTTGCTGCTCTTGAACAGTTTTTCCGTCTCCTCGTAAAGAATATCCAGGCGGTTCCATGCGCGGGTCAGGCGGGTGTTGCTGCGGACGATGCCTACATAGGATTCCATAATCTGGTTCACTTCCTTCATGCTTTGCGTAATGAGCACACGCTCTTCGTTGGAGATGGTTCCCTCGTCGTTCCATTCGGGGATGTCTTCGTTGAAATCATAACGTTCCAGTACGCTCAATGCATGCTTGGCGGCTGCATCGGCATAAACTACCGCTTCAATCAATGAGTTGGAAGCCAGTCGGTTGCCGCCGTGAAGACCGGTGCACGAACATTCGCCGATGGCATACAGGCGGCGGATGCTGGACTGTCCGTCCAGGTCTACCTTGATACCGCCGCAGAGATAGTGTGCCGCAGGGGCTACCGGAATGTAGTCTTTCGTAATGTCGATGCCTATGCTGAGGCATTTCTTATAGATATTCGGGAAGTGTTTCTTGGTTTCTTCGGGGTCTTTGTGGGTGACATCCAGGTACACATGCTCGTCGCCGCGCTGCTTCATCTCGTTGTCGATGGCACGTGCCACGATGTCGCGCGGGGCGAGTGAAAGACGCGGGTCGTACTTCTGCATGAATTCCTTGCCGTCCATGGTACGGAGCACGCCGCCGTAGCCGCGCATGGCTTCCGTTATCAGGAAGCAGGGGCGGTCGCCCGGATGATAGAGGGCGGTGGGGTGGAACTGGATAAACTCCATGTCCTTCACGGCGCCTTTGGCGCGGTAGACCATGGCGATGCCGTCGCCCGTGGCCACCAGCGGGTTGGTGGTGTTGCGGTATACAGCTTCGCAACCGCCCGTAGCCATGATGGTTACTTTGGAGAGGAACGTATCCACCTCTCCGGTATTTTCGTTCAGCACATAGGCGCCATAGCATTTGATGCCCGGAGTATAGCGGGTGACGATAATGCCCAAGTGGTGCTGCGTAATGATTTCCACCGCAAAGAAATTGGTAAATACGGTGATGTTGGGGTGCTGCTTCACGGCTTCAATCAGGCTTTCCTGTATTTCCGCACCCGTATTGTCCTTGTGGTGCAGGATGCGGAATTCCGAGTGTCCGCCTTCTTTGTGCAGGTCGAATTCTCCGTTATCTTTTTTGTCGAAATTCACTCCCCATTTAATGAGTTCACTGATTTGTCCTGGAGCATTGCGCACTACCTTTTCTACGGCTGCACGGTCGCTTATCCAGTCTCCGGCAATCATGGTGTCTTCGATATGCTTGTCGAAATTGTCTACCGCCAGGTTGGTGACGGAGGCTATCCCGCCTTGTGCGAAATAAGTGTTTGCCTCTTCCAGGCCGGCCTTGCAGATGAGGGCTACTGTTCCTTTATGCGCCACTTTCAGCGCAAAACTCATACCGGCAATTCCGGAGCCGATAACGAGGAAATCGAACTTTCTTACCATAGTTTCGTGTATTTAACACCGCAAAACTACAAAATAAGTACGTTCCTTGTCTCCCTTATGGGCATTAATTCGTAAAAATACCTACCTTAGCGGCAAAAACCGGATAAAATGAATCGAATTTTTCATGCACGTATCGCTGCCGGACAGTATTTGTTTGTTGCTTTGGCAGGTGCAATAGCCGTTTACGGCCTTTGGGAAAAGCAAATTCTCATCGCTGTCCTTTTTATGCTTCTGCTGGTTGTCAGTATCGAGAAGTTGATTCATACTACCTATACCGTTACTGCCGATAATAAACTGTTGCTGTTTTTCGGCCGGTTTTCACGGGGGAAGGAAATCCTACTGAAGGATATTACGTCGGTAGAGCGCACTTCCTCCATGCAGATAGGCGGATTTGCCGTTATGCGCTATGTCCTGGTGAGGTATGGCGAGGGTAAGTGTGCAGCGCTTCTTCCCGTCAAAGAGGAAGAGTTTATCCGCCTGCTTGAGCAGCGTATGTCGCAATAAGATGATAATTATGTAAGGCATTACGCTTTTTTTTCTGAATTTCTTGTCGTATCTTGCATGCAGAAATCCATAAATGTAAGAACTATGAAATATCAAGTTGCCATTATCGGCGGCGGTCCTGCGGGATATACGGCTGCGGAAACAGCCGGAAAGGCCGGTTTGAGTGTTGTGCTTTTTGAAAAGCGGAATCTTGGCGGAGTGTGTCTGAACGAAGGGTGTATTCCTACCAAGACTTTATTGTACTCTGCAAAAACGTATGACAATGCATGCCACGCATCCAAATACGCGGTCAGCGTGTCGGAAGTTTCGTTTGATTTGTCCAAGATTATAGCACGCAAGCAGAAGATTGTGCGGAAACTGGTGTTGGGTGTCAAAGGAAAACTGACTGCCGGCAATGTGACCATCGTGACCGGCGAGGCTTCCGTCATAGATAAGAATCATGTTCTGTGCGGTGACGAAACTTATGAATGCGATAATCTATTGCTCTGCACAGGTTCGGAAACATTTATTCCGCCCATTCCCGGAGTGGATACGGTGCCTTACTGGACGCATCGCGATGCGTTGGACAATAAGGAGCTTCCAAAGTCACTGGCCATTATCGGTGGTGGGGTAATCGGTATGGAGTTTGCCTCATTCTTCAACAGTCTGGGAGTAGAGGTCACTGTCATCGAGATGCTGGACGAGATATTGGGTGGAATGGACAAGGAGCTGTCGGCCATGCTTCGTGCGGAGTATGCCAAGCGCGGCATTAAATTCATGCTGGACACAAAGGTGGTGGCACTGTCCGAAGTTGCGTCCGGAAATGGAGACACGCAGCAGATACAGGTAAATTATGAAAATGCCGAAGGTGCAGGTTGTGTAATTGCGGAAAGATTATTGATGAGCGTCGGCCGCCGTCCCGTAATGAAAGGCTTCGGATTGGAGAACCTGAATTTAGATAAAACGGCGCGCGGAAATATACAGGTGGACGGACAGATGCAGACTTCCGTTCCGGGGGTATATGCCTGCGGGGATTTAACCGGATTTTCTTTACTGGCCCATACTGCTGTGCGCGAGGCGGAAGTGGCGGTACATGCCGTACTGGGGAAGAAAGACTGTATGAGTTACAGGGCTATTCCCGGTGTAGTATATACCAATCCTGAGATTGCGGGCGTGGGAGATACGGAAGAGGTCTTGCAAAGAAAGGGTATTCCTTATCGTGCCGTCAAGCTGCCTATGGCTTATTCCGGTCGCTTTGTCGCGGAGAATGAGGGTGTTAACGGTATGTGCAAGTTGTTGCTGGCGGAAGATGATACCGTTTTGGGAGCACATGTGCTGGGCAATCCGGCTTCGGAGATTATCACGCTGGCCGGTATGGCTGTCGAACTCAAACTGACGGCCTCGGAATGGAAAAAGATGGTATTCCCGCATCCTACGGTAGGAGAAATCTTTAAGGAAGCGCTTTGATAGACAAAATACGGGGTGTTATGAAAATCGTGAAGCTGATGACTTGCGATTCTGCAACTCAAGCCCACATTGTTCAGGGAGCGTTACGGAATGAAGGTATTGATTCCATGTTGAGGAATGAGAATATGTCCACACTGTTAGCCGGATTACAAGTAGATAATCTGACAGGAGTGGACATATTGGTTGATGAAAGAGACTATGAGACGGCAATCAGCTTGTTGGAGCAAAACCAGATGATTCCTGAACAATTGAAATACTGTCCTTTCTGCGGTTCTTCTGATATTAAATTTATGCTTAGGAAAGGACATCGGATGAGGGCTGTTGCAGCGATTATCGTTTCTTTGTTGGCCGCTACCGCTCCGGGAACTAACCATTGGGAGTATGTTTGCAATCAATGTAAAGGACGGTTTGAGAAGCCGGTTGCCGGAAACAGCCGGATAACAGAGAAACTGAATGATAGCTTGTAAGAAGATGAGAAAATATTGTTTATTCCCGATTGTATTGATTTTGACGTTTATTCCCTGTGTATTGCCTGCACAGGGAATATCACCTGAAACAAACTCTTTGTCTTCGCAACTGGATACATTGATAAAGTATCAATTGCCCGCAGGCTCTAATGTATCTGTTTCAGCATACGACTTGACCGCCAATAAGGTTCTGTATGATTATCAGGCGGATAAACTTTCCCGTCCGGCCTCTACAATGAAGCTACTGACTACGATTACGGCGCTTGCGCGTCCTGAGGCGGACGAGCCTTTCCGTACGGAAGTCTGGTATAAGGGAGTGATTGAGCGTGATACGCTGAAAGGGGATATATACGTTGTCGGCGGCTTCGACCCTGAGTTTGACGACGAGGCGCTGGATTCTTTGGTCGGCAGGGTGGCGCGTCTGCCTTTCTCTGTGGTTCAAGGCAGGATATATGGCGATGTTTCCATGAAAGACTCCCTGTATTGGGGAAGCGGCTGGCTGTGGGACGATACGCCCCATTCTTTTCAGCCGTACCTGTCGCCGCTGATGCTCGATAAAGGAGTGGTTACGGTGACCGCTTTTCCCGGTGCACAAGGTGATACGGCACGTTTGGAATGTACTCCCATTTCGTCTTATTACACGCTGGCCAATACAACGAAAACCCGTACTCCCTCTGCCGGACGTTTCCGTGTATCCCGCAACTGGCTGGAGAACGGCAATGAACTGGCGGTATCGGGTAATGTGGACGGGAGGCGTACCGGTACGGTGAATATCTACTCTTCGCAGGATTTCTTTATGCACACCTTCCTGGAGCGTTTACGGGCAAAAGGCATTCATTGTCTGTCGGATTATTCTTTCCGCGAGTTTCAAAAAGACAGCGTTTCAGTGCGAATGGCATCTTATAGCACTTCTGTACAGGTGGTAGTCAACCGGATAATGAAGGAGAGCGACAATCTGAATGCAGAAGCTTTGTTATGCCGTTTGGGTGCACAGTTTACGGGCGGCAGGCATGTTTCGGCTGCGGACGGGCTTTCGGCTGTCCGTCAGTTAATCGGAAAGCTGGGTTATCTCCCCGACCGCTATAATCTGGCAGATGGTTGCGGGCTTTCCAACTATAACTACATCTCCTCTGAACTTTTAGTCGCTTTCTTGAAATTCGCTTATTCACGCACGGATGTGTTTCAGAAACTGTATAAGGCGTTGCCTATCGGAGGAGTGGACGGAACACTGAAGAACCGTATGAGGAAAGGGACGCCTTCTTATAAGAATGTGCATGCCAAAACCGGTTCTTTTACGGCTATAAACTGCCTGGCTGGTTATTTGAAGGCGAATAACGGACACCACATTGCTTTTGCCATTATGAATCAGAATGTGCTTTCCGGCAGGGAGGCGCGTAAATTCCAGGATGCAGTCTGTGACATGCTTATCCGATGAATGGCCGGTTGGTGTGAATTTTATTTTTCAGGCACGGGATTACGCAGGTTGCACGGATTTTTTCAGTTTAATCCATGCTGCACTTTTCATCCGTGCAATCCGCGTAATCCCGTGCCTGAAAGGTCTTTTTAACGGAAGGAACTGTCTTTATTTATACTGTGCCCAGTCCACATTCTTCATATCCCCGCTTTTTGCCAGTTCGGCGTGCATAGCCAGAGCGGCACGCATGGAGTGAGGAGTCTGCGCCTTGCCGTCGGTCAGTTTCAGATAATCCCACAGGATATTCTTGTAGTCCGGATGAACACAGTTCTCGATGATTGCCTGTGCACGTTCTTTCGGGCTCTTGCCGCGCAGGTCGGCAACACCTTGTTCGGTAACGATGATGTTGACATCATGCTCGCTGTGGTCCACATGGGATACCATCGGTACGATGGCGCTGATTTTGCCTTCTTTGGCTACGGACGGGCAGGTGAAGATGGAGATGTAGGCGTTGCGCGTAAAGTCGCCCGAACCGCCGATACCGTTCATCATCTTCGTACCGCCGATATGGGTGGAGTTTACGTTTCCGTAGAGGTCGGCTTCGATGGCCGTGTTGATGGAGATAATACCTAAACGGCGTACCACTTCGGGGCTGTTGGATATTTCCGACGGGCGGAGAACCAGCTTGTCGCGGAAGAAGTCCATATCCTCGTATATACCGTTCAGGCAGTCGTTGGTTACGGTCAGTGAGCAGGCGCTGCCAAACTTCACGCGGCCTTCGCGAATCAGTCCGATAACGGAGTTCTGGATAACCTCTGTGTACATCTCGAATGCCGGAATCGTCTTGTCACGTCCCAAAGCACCTAATACTGCGTTGGCGATGTTGCCTACGCCCGACTGTAACGGGAGGAAGGTGGAAGGGATGATACCGCGTTTCATATCTGCGGCAAGGAAGTCGGCTACGTTCTGTCCGATTTTGTCGGTCAGCGGGTCGGCAGCGGCGAAAGAGCGGGCTTCGTCCGGCCAGTTGGTTTCCACGATGCCCACAATCTTTTTCGGGTCTACCTGGATGTAAGGCTGTCCGATACGGTCGCTCGGCTTGAAGATAGGTATTTCGCGGCGGTAAGGCGGGTCGAGCGGTTCGTAGACGTCGTGCAGGCCCATGGCGTTTTTGCTGTGTGCTGCATTCAGCTCTATGATAATCTGGTCGGCAAGGCGGCAGATAGTGGGAGCGATACCGCCGGCAGCAGTCAGGTAGATTTTACCGTCGGGAGTCACCTCACAGGCTTCGATGATGGCGACATTTACTTTTCCCATGAAGCCGTAGCGTACTTCTTGCGCCATTTGCGACAAATGGATGTCGTTGTAGGCAATCTCGCCGTTGTTCACCGCTTTGCGGAAATCGGGGTTGGTTGTGTAAGGAGCACGGTAGCGGATGGCTTTGACGCGTGAGAGGACACCGTCGCAGGAGTCGCCGGTTGAAGCTCCTGTAAAAATGCCTACCTGGAAAGGGTTTCCTTTGGCATGTTCCGCTTCTGCTATTTTTGCCAGTTCAGCCGTAACGGCTTTGGCTGTGCCTGCGGGAGTAAATCCGCTCAGGCCGATATTGTAGCCATGTTTAATCAGGCTTGCAGCTTCTGCTGCTGAAATGTAATTAAATGCCATAATGTTATAGTTATTTTTTCGTGTAAGGAATCAACTTTATTTTCAATCGCATTAATACTTTCGTTGTAATATCTCTCCCCAGATGATGGCTTTGCGTGCCTCTTCTGCCGAGTGTATTTCAAATTGGGATGAGGCCTCGGTGGGTTCGGGAGACATATTGTCGGTGTTTGGACAGACGGGAGGTTGTTTGGGAGCGGACTTATGTTTCTTTGCGGCTTTCTTTCGCGGCGCGCTTACTTCCGGTCCGGGGGGTTCGGGGTTATACCCGTTGTAGGGTACATCGTTCCAATTTTCCGGAAAAGGACTTTCTGCATCGGGCATAGGCATGGCGGGACCGTTGCCGGTACTGGTTTTCGCTTCTTTCCTGGCCTGTCTTACAAAGCCGATAGCAATGATGCCTATCACGAACAGAAATTTGAAGATGTCTTCCATAAGTCTTTCTTTGTTTTTTACATCGCCAAAGGTAATTATTTAATCTGATTGTAACCAATAAATTGGCATTAAAAAAGGGCAGCTTCACAGCTCCCCTTATTTTTTTTAACCTAAACCTTAACTATGAAAAAATCTAATGTTTCTTTCATTTCACAAAAATGGAAATTTATTCTAATAATGCCAAATTAACACTCGGAAAATGTTTAGTCGCTTAACATTAATTAGTAGAAATCTGTCAATTAGAGGAAGTTAAGTGTTATTTTTCCACAGTTTCACTGCTTTATTGAACGTGAAGATGTATCTTTGCGGCGAAACTAAAAAAATAAGAAACAATGGAAAATATGACGGGAGCAGACTTTAAATCTGCAACTGCTGATGACAACAGAAAGTTGTTCATCGAGACGTACGGCTGCCAGATGAATGTGGCAGACAGTGAAGTGATAGCCTCTGTGATGCAGATGGCGGGGTATTCGGTGGCCGATACACTGGAAGAGGCGGATGCGGTATTCATGAATACCTGTTCTATCCGCGACAATGCCGAACAGAAAATTTTAAACCGGCTGGAGTTTTTTCATTCGCTCAAAAAGAAAAAGAAGAATCTGATTGTCGGTGTGTTGGGATGTATGGCGGAACGTGTCAAGGACGACCTGATTACGAACCACCATGTCGACTTGGTGGTGGGGCCGGATGCTTATCTCAGCCTGCCCGATTTGATTGCGGCTGTGGAAGCCGGTGAGAAAGCCATTAACGTGGAGCTGTCCACAACGGAGACCTACCGCGATGTGATACCTTCGCGTATCTGCGGCAACCACATCTCCGGCTTTGTCTCTATCATGCGCGGTTGCAATAACTTCTGTACCTACTGCATCGTTCCCTATACACGCGGACGGGAACGCAGCCGTGATGTGGAAAGTATCTTGAATGAAGTGGCGGATTTGGTGGCTAAAGGCTATAAGGAAGTGACCCTGCTGGGGCAGAATGTCAACTCGTACCGTTTTGAGAAGGCGGACGGGGAGGTTGTCACTTTCCCTATGTTGTTGCGCACCGTAGCAGAGTCTGCACCGGGCGTACGCATCCGTTTCACTACTTCGCACCCCAAGGATATGAGTGATGAAACCCTGCAGGTTATTGCGGAAGTGCCCAATGTGTGCAAGCATATCCACCTACCCGTGCAGAGCGGAAGCAGCCGTATCCTGAAACTGATGAACCGTAAGTATACCCGTGAATGGTATCTGGAGCGTGTAGATGCTATCCGCCGTATCATTCCCGACTGCGGTTTGTCTACGGATATATTTTCCGGTTTCCATTCCGAGACGGAAGAAGACCACCGGCTTTCCCTTTCCCTGATGGAAGAATGCGGTTATGATGCCGCCTTTATGTTCAAGTATTCCGAGCGTCCGGGTACGTATGCCAGCAAGCATTTGCCGGATGATGTGCCGGAAGAGGTGAAGATCCGCCGTCTGAATGAAATCATCGCTTTGCAGAACCGCCTTTCTGCCGAAGCCAATGCCCGCTGCGTGGGTAAAACCTACGAAGTATTGGTGGAGGGAGTGTCCAAGCGTTCGCGCGACCAGCTCTTCGGACGTACCGAGCAGAATCGGGTAGTGGTTTTCGATAGGGGTACGCATCGCGTGGGCGATTTTGTGAACGTGAAAATCACGGAAAGCAGTTCGGCAACGCTGAAAGGAAAAGAAGTGTGATTTTGCGGTAATATTGCCGGTAATTTTACCGGTAATATTACCGCAAGTGATATATATAATATATATATATAAATATAATAATACCAGTCAGTATAAATACTGATCGGTTTGAAGCGTAAAAAACGCAATTTTACTATCCTGCAAGGTCCGTTTCCGGAATGCCGCGGGTTTGCTTCCGAAATACCGTGAGTTTACTCCCGAAATGCCGTGTGTTTGTCATGAAAACGCCCGGCATTTGTGTTTGAAATGCCTGGCATTTCAGGAGCAAACTCACGGCATTTTCTTTTTAAATAATTCACTTTTCAAAAACAAACTACAGGTTATTCATTTTTAGATATTTCGCTTGACTCTATCTTTATTGTTAAATGGATTTTTTATTATTGATGCTCTGTTTTTTTACTTGATATTTCTAACCTGTATAGTTGTTGTTTTTATCCTATTCTTTTTATTTTCTTGTTTATTTCCCGTTGGGTCTATAATGGGAAGGGTTTATATTTGACATTATATTTTCATATTATTGTCATATTTTTGGTAAAAAAGGACTTTTTTACTGTATGCTATGCAGATTTTGTTCCGGGTCTTTATTTATGTGTATTTTATTTTATAATTTTATGCACTTATTTTAAAAAAACAGAAAACAGTTCAATAAAAACAATTGTAAGATATTTAATATTTTTCAGTATGACAATTAAAAGTGCAATCGGATTTCTATCCTTGTTTATCGTTCTTCAGGCTTGTGAAAGTAAATTTGCTGAATTGCCGCAGGGTAATCAGGCTGCGGAAGCCACATTTACATCTGTCATAGATGACAGGGTGATGTCGAGAGCGGTCAATGCTTCATGGGAAGCGAATGATGTGATCGGTCTTTTTATGCTCGACAATGCCGATAAAAGTGTCCTTAAAACCAATGCGGCGTATGTCACAGCACGAGGTGACGGCAATTTCGTGGGAAAAGCGGGCAATGCCGTTTATTATCCGGAAGACGGAACAGCGGTGGATTTCATTGCTTATTATCCGTATGATGAGCAAGTGACGGACCATACCCGGTATGTCCTTGACGTGACAGACCAGAGCCGTCAGCAGGATATAGACCTGATGACAGCTGTTAACCTGACAGGCAGGACTGCGACGTCCCCTACCGGCAATCTTCAATTCCGCCATTTGCTGGCAAAACTGGTGCTGAATCTGAGCAGTGCCGACGGCAGTTCGCTAACGGGAATCAAAGCAACGGTGCAGCCACTGATAAGCAAGGCTACCATAGACCTTTCGAAAGAGAGTGATAACATTGAATTGGGAAATGAAAAAAAAGCTGTTTCCATGTGCGTCAATAAAGAGTGTACGCAGGCGGATGCTGTGCTGATACCGCAATCCTTTGAAGGAAAACTGAAAATTACATTATCCGTCAACGGGAAAGATAAGGAGATTGAAACAAATATAGCGGGAAATATTGAGGCAGGAGCAAGGTATACGCTTAATTTGAGAATCAGTAATACAGGGGGAAATACAACGGTAGACCCTGAAGCGCCTAAGTATGCCAAGTGGTTTGAGACACCGGTTATAACGAAAGCACAGATGGAAAATCATGATTTGATGTATGTTACTCATAATACGAAGCAAAAATATAAGGGTACTGCCCGACCGGATATGGAGGGACAGATGATACGTAATTATAGTATGCTGTATGATAAAAAGATGAAGATGGCACATTGGGTGGCTTATCCTTTGCATCGGTACTATACCGAGAAAAATGTAACGCGAAAGGATAACTGGGTTTCTGATCCTCTTGTGAGGGAGAATGAATTTCAAGCTGTGGTTTCAAAATCCTATGAGGGGGAGATTTATAGAAGAGGACATCAAATACCGAGTAATGACCGTGTAGCTACCATGGAGATGAATAATCAGACATTTTATTTTACCAATCAGACTCCGCAAAGACAAGACAAATTTAACGGAGCTATTTGGAAGAATTTGGAACATAGAATTAATAGTTGGTCTACAGCTTCGGATACAGTTTATGTTGTGACTGGTGCAGTACCGCCTTCAGATGATGCTACTTGGATAAAAGAAAAATCTATAAAGGATAATGATGGCAAGGATATTCCTATTCCGTCCTATTATTTTAAGGCTGTGGCGCGTAAGATAGGCGGCAAGTATCATACGATTGCTTTCTGGATGCAACATAGGGACTATACAGATTCTCAATCCTATATGAAATATGCGGTTTCCGTCAGTGATTTGGAAAAGAATACCGGATTTGAGTTCTTCCCGGGACTTGATGAGAGCACAAAGAGCCAATTGGATTTATCCAAATGGCAATAATCCTACTGTACAAAGGTACTCAATTAAGACAACATAAAAACAAAACCAATCTCAAAAACAAATCATTATGAGAGTCAGTAATTTATTGATTATGGGCGCATTGTCAGCCCTTGTTTTTACGGGATGTACTAACAATGATGACAATAGTGAATGGTTGGACAGTAACAGCGTTACTTTCAATTCCCGCATTGACGGCCTGCAGACCAAAGCTTCCAAAGACGTTTGGAGCAATGGTGATGAAGTAGGTATCTTTATGACGACGCAAACTGCTGAATTTGCCAACAAGAAATATGTTGCATCGGACGGCGGTACGCTTACGGCTGCTCCGGGACAGACATTGAGGTATCCGGAAGAAGGAACGGCAAGTTTCATTGCTTATTATCCTTATTCCGCATCTTTAAACGGTAAGACTTTAGCCGTGTCTGTAGATAATCAGGCAGACCCTGCCAAAGTAGACTTGCTTTATTCTAATAATGCCAAGGCAATTGCTGCCGGAGAGGCTGTAGACCTGGCTTTCAAACATAAACTGAGTCAGATTGTGATTGCTGTCAGTAGCGATGAGACCCTTCCCGATATAAGCGGATTGAAAATCTCTCTTTCCGGAATGAATACACAAGCCGATTTTAATCTGGCTGACGGTACGCTGGCAGCTAAAGAGAGTAAAGCCAATATCGACATGAATGTCAGTGCCGATGGCACTACTGCTGAGGCTATTATCCTGCCTACCACTACACTGGATGGCGTCAAGATGACATTCGTGCTGGACGGTAAGACTTTCGAATGGCCTGTTTCCGTAAATGGCGGTGCCGGTTTTGAGGCCGGATATAAGTACACGTACACTGCTACTTTGTCCACGGAAAACGGTAAACCTGCCGTTACTATGGGCGGAGCAAGCATTGAATCGTGGACAGACCAGCCTGGTGGCGATATTAATGTGGACTTTGGTGAAGGTGGCGGTGAGCAGCCGGAAGGAGAAAAGGTGTTGTTGGATGAGAAGTTCGATACAAATGAAGGAGCATTTGCTATAAAGAATCTTGTTATACCCGTAGGAGGTAATCGTGTTTGGGCGTGGGCTGAGTACACAAATAAGGTAACTCAAGAATCGGAGCAATTTATGAAAGCCAGTGCTTTTATTAATGGAGAAAATAAACCTTCCGAAGGGTGGCTGGTTTCTCCCGTGCTTAATTTATCTGCTGCTAAGAAAGCTACTTTAACATTTAGTCATGCTCATAGATATGGAGTGGATAAAGCCAAAGAAATGACGCTTTGGATTGCTGATGAAGGAACGGAAGTTACAACCGATGCTACGGGATGGACTCAAATTGAGATTCCGACTTATGGAACAGGTACTGATTATAACTATGTGACAGCCACTGTAGATTTAAGTGCATATGCAGGAAAGAATAAGCAAATAGCTTTCAGATATATAAGTACTGCTGATGGTGCTCCTACTTGGCAAATAGATGAAGTGAAAGTGGTAGCTGATGGTGAAGGTGGAGGCACTGTTGAACCGGAGCCGGAACCGGAACCCGGTGAAGGAACCGTTTTGTTCTCTGAAGGATTCGGAACACCTCAAGAAGATGAGCATTGGCCTTCTGTAGATATCTATAAGGGATGGGAAAATGCTAATCTCGTGTTTACTGACCCATTAATGTCAGGATCTTATAGTAATGCAAGTGTACGTTCTACAAGTACATTAGATGGTCATGTATGGTTTGCAGCAGGAAAGAACAGTGCATTGAAGATAGAGGGTTTTGCAACTGATTATACAGGTCTAAAATTAGAATATGAAATAGCTGCTAATAAAGCAGGAAATCAAAATATTATTAAGGTTTTAACAGATAAAGGTGATGTAGATGTACCCGATATGCCTATTGTTGAGCAAAATAAGTACCAATCTGTTACATTGGCAATACCTGATGGAGCTTCTTATATTCAGTTTACCAGTGAAAAATCAACTAATACCTCTGGTTATCGTATTGATAATGTTAGTCTGACAGGTATCGCAAAATGATATTTTATTAGTATTGCTTAAAGTAAGCGATTAATTCACATTGTTGTGTGGGTGTGTTAAAATGCCGATAATTTTTTACATTCGGTCATTCAGAGAATCTGCATTTCATTCAGAATGATAGGATATAAGGTTTATCAGACTTTCGGCACACCCACAAATTATGATTTAAATCACTCATTATTATACCCCAATTAACGTATGAAACTAAAATTACTGTTCTTCATTACATTCTTCTTCCCCTGTCTCGCCTTTGCTCAAAGTGCAGGTACGGTGAAAGGCAGTGTAGTCGGAGCAGTGAGCAATGAGCCTGTACCCGGAGTCATCGTCACTCTGACCGGGCAGGACAGACAGGTTACTACCGATGCAAACGGTAATTTCATTCTCCGTAATTTGCAGCCGGGAAGCCATGTCATACAGCTCAACTCCGTATTGATTACTCCGAAGAGTGTAACCATTGAAGTGGAAAAACTGGGCGTTACAGAACTCGAGCCCATTAAGGTGACCGAGCTGAATGCCACCGAAGACATCTCCATGATTGGCGTGATAGACGCAGGCATGGTGGATGACGATGTGGAGAACGCTTCGCAGGATGTGAGCTCCACTGTAATCCTCTCTAACGATGTCTTTCTGAACCGCGCCGCCTACCAGTTGTCGCCCGCCCGTTTCTCGCCGCGCGGCTATACCGGTTCGCAGGAACTGAAATACATCAACGGCGTGGAGTTTAATGACCAGAACCGCGGAGTGTTTAATTATGCCTCTGTTGGAGCATTGAATGACATGACCCGCAACGGTGACGTAACCAACTTCACCGCACCCTCTACCTTTACTTTCGGAGCACTGGGCGGTGCCGAAAATATAAATATGCGTGCATCGTCCTATACTCCCGGCGGCAAGGCTACCGTGAGCTATACCAACCGTAACTACTACCTGCGGGGCATGTTTACCTATTCCACCGGACTCAACGAAAAAGGATGGGCGTTTACCGCATCGGCAGGTGGCCGCTATTCGCACGAGGGAAACATAGACGGTACGTTTTACAACAACCTGGCTCTTGCTTTCTCTGCCGAGAAGCAGTGGCAGGGCGGCAAGCACAGCCTTTCGATGACCGCTTTCGTATCGCCCGTACAGCGCGGACAGCAAGGTAACTCATACCGTGAGGTCTACGAGCTGACCGACAACTACCTTTACAATCCTAATTGGGGATACCAGAACGGCAAGAAACGCAATGCGAAAGTAGTGACCGCATTCGACCCGACCGCCGTTATCTCGCATATCTGGAAGATAGACGATACTACAACGCTCACCACCGGTGTGGGTGCGCATTATGCACGCTATGGCAATACGGCGCTGAACTGGTATAACGCTCCTGACCCGCGTCCCGACTACTATCGCTACCTGCCCTCTTATTTTGAAGACGAGGATATGCAGATGCAGTACCGTGACTTATGGCGTAGCGGACGTCCCGATTTCACCCAGATAAACTGGGACAACCTTTATCTGGCCAATGCCAATAACCTGCGTGCCGGTAACGGTGCTGCCGTATATATGGTGGAAGAGCGCCGCAGCGACCTGTTGGAGACCTCGTTCAACTCCACACTGAACAAGCAGTTTAACCGTCATCTGGGTTTGACGGCGGGAGTAGGGGCGCGCTTTACGCAGTCGCGCCAGTTCAAGACGGTAGACGACCTGCTGGGCAGCAACTATGTGCTGGATATCGACAAGTTTGCCGAACGCGATTTTTCGGGCGACCACGACAAGTTGCAGAACGACTTGAACCGTCCGGACCGTAAAGTGTATAAGGACGGTATCTTCGGTTACAATTTCGATCTGAACATCTACTCGGCAAATGCCTGGGCGGTGAACCGCTATACTTCGCGGCACTGGGACTACTACTATGGAGCCAAGCTGACTTATACCAATTTCCGCCGCGACGGAAAGATGCGCAACGGACGCTATCCGGACAGTTCCTACGGCAAGGGTATCCGTCATCAGTTTACCGATATTACCGTAAAGGGCGGTCTCACTTATAAGTTTAACGGACGCCATATGCTGACCGCCAACATCAGTTATGGCAGCGAAGCGCCGCTGCCCAATGAGGCGTATATCTCACCCCGTATCACCGACCGCACAATCGACAACATGAAGAGCGGACGCATCTTCAGCGCCGACCTCAACTATGTATTCTCCATGCCCCAACTGGCTGGACGTATCGGTGTTTTCCAAACCAATTTCTACGACCAGATGGAGCGTAACAGTTATTACGACGGCATAGAGGGCACATTCATCAATCACGTGTTGTACGGTGTAAACCGCATTCACCGCGGACTGGAACTGGGGGCTACCTACAAGTTGGACGACCATTGGAGCTTCGACCTTGCAGGAACCATTTCCGAATATTATTACAGCAATAACCCCGACGGTGTGAAGCACTCCGAAAACGGTAAGATAACGGATCAGGAAAAGGTGTACATGAAAGATGTTTATGTGGGTGGAATGCCGCAGTTTGCCGGCACTTTCGGTGTGCGTTACTTTGTGAACTACTGGTTCCTGGGAGCCAATGTCAACGGTTTTGCCCGCAATTATATCGAGGTTGCACCGTTGCGCCGCCTGTCGTCCAACTATGCTTCCGTCAATCCCTACAATCCGGAACAGATGGAGGCCTACCGTACACTGACTACGCAGGAACGCTTTCCGGCAGCTTATACGGTGGACATTTCGGTGGGTAAGATATTCTATCTGCCCGGACGCCAGTCTGTTAACTTCAACCTTTCGGTAAACAACCTGCTGAACAAGAAGGATATATGTACGGGCGGCTATGAACAGGGCCGTTCCGACCTGAGCTATCCTACGCGTTTTGGCGGCAAGTATTACTATATGCAGGGACTGAATTGTTTCCTCAACGTAAGTTATCGTTTTTAACCAATCCTATATAATCAGAAAAATTATAAGAATATGAAACTTTTCAATAGAATCAGCTTATTGCTTATCTCTTCTCTTGTGTTCGCAGCCTGCGAGCGCGATTATGATGCGCCGCCTTTGAACGAGCCCAAGTATGATGGTCCGGCAGCCAATACCACGATAGAGGAACTGCGTGCTATGGGGGCAACAGTAGGGGAGGATGCTCCCTATACCATTGGCGAGGAAAAAGTGATGAAAGCCGTTATCACTGCCAATGACGAGTCGGGAAATATCTTCAAGAAGATTTATTTGCAGGACGAAACCGGCGCCATCGAAATGGAAGTGGACCAGAACAGCGTGTATAATTACTATCCCGTAGGGCAGACGGTTTATATCGACCTGAAAGGATTGAGCCTTTCCATGTATGGCGATGAGTTGCAACTGGGACACCCCGACGGGTATCTTTACCGTACACCGTGGGAAGAGTTTCAGGCACACGTGAAGAAAGACAGTTGGGCAAATCCGGAGAATGTGACTCCGCTTGTAATAGATGATATCAGCAAGGTGAATGCCGATGTGAACGGCTATAAGTTCAAATTGGTGAAATTTACCGGCGTAACATTCCAAAATGGCGGAAAAGGCACTTTTGCTCCGGAGGATGACTATGGGGAAGAGAACATAGAGGACAGTCACGGGAATGTCATTATGATACGCACCAGCTCGTATGCCAACTTTGCAGCCAATCAGCTGCCGAAAGGAAAAGGAAGCGTAACCGGTATCCTGGGACGTTTCAAAGGAGGCTGGCAACTTACGGTAAGAAGTGCGGATGATGTGGCGGACTTTACGGAAACTCCGGGGGGAGATGAGACGCCGGAACAGCCGGAGGGTGAAACTACTTTGTTTTCTGAAAGTTTTGGAGCACCGAAGAAAAACGGTAACTATTGGCCTTATCTCAAGGATTATACGGATTTTGATAATGCAAAGGAAATGTTCGAGGACGTTCCTTCTGGTAAATTGTCCGTGCGCGAGGTAAATAAAATGGCAAATGTATGGTTTCTTACCGGTTGGGATGTAGCATTGAAAATAAAGGATATTAAAAATAAAGGTGTTTCAGTAGCAACACTGACCTACAAGGTAGGAGCAAATGTGAGCGTTTATGAAAATGAAGGAAATATTGTAAAGACTCAAGACCTTAATACCTTGAAGGTGAAATGTAACGGTAATGAACTGACAATACCCAGTAAGGTTGTAAGCAGTAGCAAGCAAGAAGGTAATGTTGCTTTTGAGGTAATTGTAGAAAATGTACCTCTTTCCGAAAGTAATACATTAGAGTTCTATACTACAGCTGCCGGTAATACATACGGTCTCCGTCTGTTCAGCGTGAAGCTTTCTGCTTCCGGTAGCGGCAGTCAAGGTGGCAATACCGGTAACGGCGGAACAGTTATCGAACCTACTCCTACCGGTAATTAAAAAATTGCGCTTTATGAACAGACGACTCATATTGTCAGCTTTTTTGGTATTATGCCTGTCCACCGGCTTGCTCGCACAGGGCAAGCTGGGTGTATATGCTGCCGCCTTTTATAATCTGGAGAATCTGTGGGATACGGAAGACAATCCGGATAATCCGGGCGATGATGACTTTACTCCGGGCGGTAAGTACGAATGGACACAGGTCAAATACGAACAGAAATTGCAGAATGTTGCCAAGGTGATTTCACAATTGGCGCGTGACTATTGTCCTGCCGGACCTGCCATTATCGGCATCTCCGAAGTAGAAAACAAAAAAGTCCTGGAGGACCTGGTAAAGACAGAGCCTATCGCCTCATTGGGCTACCGGATAGTGCATTTCGAGAGTCCCGACCACCGTGGCATCGATGTGGCTGCCCTTTACAATCCGCGACTGTTTACTTTTGTGTCTGCACGTACTTATCCGTTTGCCAAGCCCGACATGCCGGGCTATAAAACACGCGACCAGCTTTTGGTGAGCGGTATACTGGCAGGAGAGCCTTTTCACATGATTGTAAACCATTGGCCGTCACGCTATGGCGGTTCCAAATCATCACCCTTGCGCAAGTTTGCAGCCGGCATCACCCGCCATATAGCCGACTCGCTGCATGCCGATAACCCGCAGGCAAAGGTGATAATTGTAGGCGACATGAATGACGACCCCGATAACAAGAGTTGCAGCCAAGTGCTGGGAGCTGTGAAGAGCATCAGGGAAGTGAAGCCCGGCGGTTATTATAATGCTACCTGGAAGCTCTTTGAGCAAGGCGTCGGTTCGCTCTGTTACCAGAATCAGTGGAACTTGTTCGACCAGCAGATTGTTTCGGGTAATCTGATAGGAAAGGATCGCAGTACATTGAAGTTTTGGAAATCGGAAGTCTTTAACCGTCCGTTCCTTATCCAGCAGGAAGGAAAGTATAAAGGCTATCCGTTGCGCACTTTCTCCGGAACTACTTTCCAGAACGGATACAGTGACCATTTGCCTACTTTGACTTATTTTGTAAAAGAACTCTGAGTAAGGTACAAAGACGGGGAGTACGAACCTCACGGACCGTACTCCCCTTATTAATGTATTGTTAACTTTAATTTTTCATTATTCTGCCATTGTCAGTAGGTTTACCGTGTGGTATATGCGGTTGCTTTTGTAGGCTACCGGCATATTCTCCGCATTCATTTCGTACACGCTCTTTCTCACATCTTTATCATAAGACTGATGCTTTTCGTTCCAGCGGGCGTAGGATAAGGTGATTTCATTGTCGGCATACTGATAGGACATCCTGAAATAAGGCATCCATTTTTCTTTGACGCTGTCCCATTTGGAGGCGGTTTTATTTGTCAGGCGGTTTTCGTCATCGTATGTAAATTCATAACGCATGTGGTTGTAGAGGTAAGTTCCGCTTTGTCTGAAGATGGTTTTTGCCACTATCAGGTCATTCTGTACTTCCTCATTGGTAATGAATCTGTCCTGAGCTTTGACTTCTGAGTTCATGATACTTACGATAACCATTGCTACGAATGCGACTGCTTTGAATAAATTTGTAGTTTTCATAATATTGTTTTTTTATTGTTACTATTCCTGTTTTACCGTTAGACGTGATTGCCGATATAAAAAGTTGCTTTTTCCGTCTTTTTTTCTCGAACGTCTTCGCATTATAAAAGTCAATAACCGTGCCAACAGATTAACTGTTTGATTAACAGTGTATTTCTTGCTTTCATCTCTGTTCATTATCGGACAGTTGTCCGCCTAAGAACGGACACAAAGGTGATAACCGGTCCGTTTTGTGAAGAAAATCTGAGTTGGGATTTCTCTGTCTTTTCAATATCGGGTTGCAGTAGGGCGGACTTTTATTTCATGTTAATATTAAATCTCCTTAATGAAAGCCTTGTAAATCACTTTTTATTTGTTATTTTGCACCAAATTTAGGATTAATGCGGTCTGTCCGTTTCAGGCTGCATTTCCTTATCGGTAAACGTTCGATGAATAAACTCACTATAAAAGCTTGTCCGGTATGTGGAGGAACGCATTTGGAGCGTACCTTGACCTGCATAGACCATTATGCTTCGGGCGAGGCATTCCATTTGTGCCGTTGCCGGGATTGCGGTTTTATCTTTACTCAGGATTTTCCTGTGGAAGCGGAAATCGGACGCTATTACGAAACTCCCGATTATATTTCCCACTCGGATACGAAAAAAGGAGCGATGAACTCCGTATACCACCGTGTACGCAGTTATATGCTGAAGCGGAAAGCACGTTTGGTAGCGTATGAAGCGCATCGCAAGACGGGGCGTCTGCTGGATATAGGTACAGGTACCGGTTACTTTGCCGATACGATGAACCGTGCCGGCTGGCAGGTGGAAGCCGTTGAAAAGAATGCCGGAGCGCGTGTGTTTGCCAAAGAACATTTCGGATTGGAAGTGAAGCCGGATACTGCGTTGAAGGATTTTGAGCCGGGGAGCTTCGATGTCATCACGTTGTGGCATGTAATGGAGCATCTTGAAGCATTGAACGGGACTTGGGAAACCTTGAATTCGTTGCTGACGGACAAAGGTGTGCTGATAGTGGCCGTACCCAACTGTTCTTCATATGATGCCAGAAAGTATGGTGCATATTGGGCTGCCTACGATGTTCCCCGTCATTTGTGGCATTTCACTCCCGCTACTATCCAGAAATTAGGCTCCAGACACGGCTTTATTCTGGCAGAGCGGCATCCCATGCCGTTTGACGCGTTTTACGTGTCTATGTTGACGGAGAAGAACATGCGCCGTTCGTGCCCGTTTCTGCGCGGCATGGTTGTCGGTACGCTGGCATGGTTCCATGCGTTGGTAAGGAAAGAACGCAGCAGCTCCATGATTTACGTATTCCGTAAGAAAAAGAGCGAAAAAACGGTAGAGTGATAAATGTGAGAAGGGATTGAAAATGAATAAGAAAGCTAAAAACAAGTCTGTGCCCTGTTTTGATATGCAGTTCATCACATCCAGCATAAGCACTACGTTGGTGTTGCTGCTGCTGGGGCTGGTGGTGTTCTTTGTATTGGGCGCTCACAACCTTTCCGTATACGTAAAGGAGAATATCAACTTCTCCATTCTCATCAGCGACGACATGAAGGAGAGCGATATACTGAAGTTGCAGAAAAAACTGGATAAAGAACCGTTTGTGAAGGAAACGGAGTATATCTCCAAAAAGCAGGCGCTCCGCGAGCAGACCGAGGCAATGGGAACAGACCCGCAGGAGTTTCTCGGCTATAACCCTTTTACGGCGTCCATTGAAATTAAACTGCATTCCGGTTACGCCAATTCGGACAGCATCGCCAAGATAGAGAAGAAAATCAGGAAGAATACGGATATACAGGAGGTGCTTTATCAGAAAGACCTGATTGATGCGGTGAATGAGAACATCCGCAATATCAGTCTGATGTTGCTGGGGCTGGCAGTTATTCTGACTTTCATCTCTTTTGCCTTGATAAACAATACAATCCGCCTGACCATTTACTCCAAACGGTTCCTTATCCATACGATGAAGCTGGTGGGGGCAAGCTGGGGCTTCATCAGGCGTCCGTTCCTGAGGCGCAACTTCCGGATAGGCGTATTGTCGGCTGTCATTGCCGATGCCATTTTGTGGGGAGCCGCCTATTGGCTGGTTTCTTACGAACCGGAACTGATCAGGGTTATCACTCCGGAGGTGATGCTGCTGGTGTCTGTTTCCGTACTGGTGTTCGGAGTGCTTATTACCTGGTTGTGTGCATTGCTTTCCATCAACAAATATCTGAAAATGAAGGCAAGCACCCTGTATTACATATAACACTGCTTTCCGAAAGGTAAGGTTTCAGATAGTAAATAGTAAATCGTTAAATAGTAAATAAACAGATGAGTAAACAGAAGTTCGCTTTCGACAAGACCAATTTTATTTTGCTTGCTGTCGGCATGGCGGTAGTGATACTTGGTTTTATCTTAATGACCGGTCCCGTATCCACACCGACACACTTTGAGCCGGATATCTTTAGTGTAAGACGCATTAAAGTGGCGCCGCTGGTATGCCTGCTGGGGTTTGTCTTTATGATATATGCAGTATTACGTAAACCGAAAACAGAAGATAAAACAGAAGAATAACTATGGGAGATTTGAGTACGCTTGAAGTGATTATTATCGCTATTGTAGAGGGACTGACGGAATTTTTGCCGGTTTCTTCTACGGGACACATGATTATTACACAAAATCTGTTGGGCATAGAGAGCACGGAATTTGTGAAAGCCTTTACGGTAATCATACAGTTCGGTGCAATCCTTTCGGTGGTTTGGCTGTATTGGAAACGTTTCTTCCGTCTGAACCATACTCCGGTTCCGGCAGGTACTTCCGCGCTGAAACGCTTCCTGCATAAGTTTGATTTTTACTGGAAGCTGCTGGTGGCGTTCGTTCCGGCGGCTGTGCTGGGATTTCTGTTCAGCGACAAGGTCGACGAAATGCTGGAGAGCGTGACCGTAGTGGCCGTGATGCTTGTGATTGGCGGTGTGTTCATGCTGTTCTGTGACAGGATATTCTCGAAAAACAGTGAGGATACCGTTCTGACGGAGAAGAAAGCCTTTAATATCGGTCTGTTCCAGTGTATTGCGATGATACCGGGCGTGTCCCGTTCCATGGCAACGATTGTCGGCGGTATGGCACAGAAGATGACGCGTAAGGCTGCGGCCGAGTTCTCTTTCTTCCTGGCTGTTCCCACGATGTTTGCAGCTACGGTGTATAAGATGCTGAAACTCTTTCTGGACGGAGGAACGGAGATTATCATGAATAATCTGCCGGCGCTGATAATAGGAAATGTGGTGGCTTTTGTGGTGGCTTTGCTTGCTATCAAGTTCTTCATCAGCTTTGTAACGAAATATGGTTTCAAGGCATTCGGATGGTATCGTATCATCGTCGGAGGAATCATCCTTCTGCTGTTGCTTACGGGACACAATTTAGAGGTGGTGTGATGATGGATTTTAAAGAGGGAGAAGTTCTGTATTTCAATAAACCGCTGGGGTGGACATCGTTCAAGGTCGTAGGGCATGCGCGTTACCACATTTGCCGGCGGATGAAGGTAAAGAAGTTGAAAGTAGGCCATGCCGGTACACTCGACCCGCTTGCCACGGGCGTGATGATAGTATGTACGGGCAAGGCGACAAAGCGGATTGAGGAGTTCCAGTATCATACCAAGGAGTATATTGCCACCATTCGGTTGGGCGCTACCACCCCTTCCTATGATTTGGAGCACGAGATAGACGCTACCTATCCTACGGAGCATATCACGCGGGAGCTGGTGGAGGAGACATTGAAGAAGTTCACAGGCGAGATACAGCAGGTGCCGCCTGCTTTTTCGGCTTGTATGGTGAACGGCAAGCGTGCCTACGACCTTGCCCGCAAAGGTGAGGAGGTAGAGCTGAAGCCCAAGTTGCTGGTGATTGACGAGATTGAACTGCTGGAATGCAACCTGCCGGAAATAAAAGTCCGGGTAGTGTGCAGCAAAGGCACTTACATCCGCGCCCTGGCACGCGACATCGGTGAAGCGCTGCATAGCGGTGCTCATCTCACGGCCCTGGAACGTACCCGTGTGGGGGATGTCCGCATAGAAGACTGTCTGAATCCGCTTGATTTCAAAGAGTGGATAGACGGACAGGATTTAGTTATGAGTGATGGGTTATAAGTTATTTGCTACGAAGGAGCATACTGCTGGATAACTCATGCCATTTATAACTAAAAAATATACTGAAATAAACAATAAATAACTTATAACTCATAACTGATTATGAAACTGTCGCAATTTAAGTTTAAACTTCCTGAAGAGAAGATTGCCTTACATCCTACAAGGTATAGAGATGAGTCGCGCCTGATGGTACTGCACAGAAAGACGGGCGAAATCGAACACCGTATGTTCAAGGATATTTTGGATTATTTCGATGATAAGGATGTATTTATCTTTAATGATACGAAGGTGTTTCCTGCCCGGCTGTACGGCAACAAGGAAAAGACCGGTGCACGTATCGAGGTATTTCTGTTGCGTGAGTTGAATGAGGAGTTGCGCTTGTGGGACGTGCTGGTAGACCCTGCCCGCAAAATCCGTATCGGCAACAAACTCTATTTCGGTGAAGATGACTCTATGGTAGCCGAGGTGATTGACAATACCACTTCGCGCGGACGTACCCTTCGTTTTCTGTATGACGGGCCGCACGACGAGTTCAAGAAGGCATTGTATGCTTTGGGCGAGACGCCGCTGCCGCACAGCATCATCAACCGTCCCGTGGAACCGGAGGATTCGGAACGTTTCCAGTCTATCTTTGCCCGCAACGAAGGTGCTGTAACGGCTCCTACGGCAAGCCTGCATTTCAGCCGCGAGCTGATGAAGCGCATGGAGATTAAGGGAATTGACTTTGCCTATATTACATTGCATGCCGGTTTGGGCAACTTCCGCGACATCGATGTAGAGGACCTTACCAAGCATAAGACGGATTCCGAGCAGATGATTGTTACGGAAGAAGCCGTAAAGGTTGTAAACCGTGCCAAGGATTTGAACAGGCAGGTGTGTGCCGTAGGTACTACGGTGATGCGTGCAATAGAGAGTACCGTCAGCACAGACGGCCATTTGAAGGAATATGAAGGCTGGACGAATAAGTTCATCTTCCCGCCGTATGACTTTACGGTGGCCAATGCGATGGTATCCAATTTCCATATGCCGCTTTCTACGCTGCTGATGATTGTTGCTGCTTTCGGCGGTTACGAGCAGGTGATGGAAGCCTATAACGTGGCATTGAAAGAGGATTACCGTTTCGGTACTTATGGAGATGCGATGTTGATAACAGACAGGTAAAATAGCGATTGGGGATTAGCGGTTAGTGTTTAATGATTAGTGATTAGCACTATGCAGGCAGGTTGCGTTATTACGCCGCAGGGCACTAATCGCTAATCACTGAACACTAATCACTAAACTTAAATGATGTACGTTTACTTTGGCTTAGGAACTAATCTCGGCGACAAGGAGCAGAATCTCCGCCTCGCTGTCCGGAAAATAGAAGAGCGGGTAGGGAAAGTCGTTTCCCTGTCCGCTTTTTATGCTACTGCTCCGTGGGGCTTTTCTTCGGAGCATACGTTTCTGAATGCGGCGGCCTGCGTGGAAACGCTTCTTCCGCCTTTGTCCGTGCTTCATCTCACCCAGGAGATAGAACGCGAGATAGGGCGTACGCATAAGTCTGTAGGCGGGGCCTATAGCGATCGGGTGATTGATATCGACCTGCTTTTATACGGTGACCTGGTGCTGGATACTCCCGAATTGAAGCTGCCTCACCCGCTGATGCACGAACGCCGCTTTGTGATGGAACCGTTGGCGGAGATTGCACCGGACCTGGTGCATCCGATATTAAAGAAAAAGATGCGGGAGTTGTTGTGAAAAATAGTATCTTTGTTTCCGTGCATAAATAAGTTTGTTCATGTTCAGATATTCGGCTTTCATACTGTTTCTTTTTTGTTTTTATTCCGGTTTGGCGGCCGCGGATAAGACTGATGACGATGCCTTGCTGTTGCAGCTGGATAAGATGATTGAGCAACGGGAGGTCTATCAGGAGAAGGTGGAAAAGGAGATTACAGAGCTCCGCAAGATGCTGGATTATGTGGGAGACGATAAAGCTAAGTTTGATATTCTGGGCGATTTGTTTGTCATGTACCGCTCCTTTAAAGTCGATACGGCGCTGATTGTAGCGGAGCAAAGGCTGCAATTGGCAGACAGGTTGGGTGAAGAGTATGTTAATCAAGGATTAATGAACCTGGCCGACGCTTTGAATAAGATAGGAAAACATGAAAATGCGTTGAGTGTTCTTGACAGGGTGAAAAGAACCGGGGCGGTACGGAAGGATACTTACTTTTATTATCTGTATCATACTACCTATCTGTCCTGCTATAATGATGAAACGGAGGCTTCCAGGAAGCGGTTGTTTATGCGGCAGATAAAGGCTTATAAAGATACTTTGATAGCTATCAGCGACCCTAATACGGCCAGTTATGTGACCAATCAGTGCGGTCGCCTGGGTTTGCAGGGAAAATGGGATGAGGCTATCCGGATACTGACCGGATATTATGAACACTGTACGGATACGAACCCCGACAAGGCGAGGGTGGAATATCTGTTGGCGGAATTATATTTGGGCAAACGTGACATACAGCAGGCAAAGCACTTCCTTATCCGGGCTTCCATTACCGACATAGCGAATGCCAAGAAAGTATATATGTCTTTGCAGCAATTGGCAATCCTGCTTTTTCAGGAAGGAGACATTGCAAGAGCCTATAATTATATCTCCTGTTCACTGGAAGATGTGAGCTTCGGGAAAGCCCGTTACCGCATAATAGATATTGCCGAATATCTTCCTATTATCAAAGCGGCCAATGACAGCCGCATCAAGGCTGATAGAGACAGGGTCTTGTTTTTTCTTTTGGCTTTATCCATACTTGTTATTGCATTGGTAATCGTTTTCTTTTTCCTTCGTAAGAAAAATCATAATTTGCTGAAGGTAAAGAAGTCGTTGGCCGAACAGAACCAACGCTTACAGGAAGTGACCGGAAATCTGACCCGGATGAATGAAGAGATTAAAGAATCCAACCATATTAAGGAAGAGTATATCGGTTTGTTATTCAATATCTGTTCCGAATATATTTATAAGCAGGAGAATAACCGTAAGAGTTTACTGAAAATTGTCAATACCGGTTCTATGGCGGATATTTCCAAAATGCTTCATAATCAGTCTTCGACAACGGAAGATTTCAAACTGTTCATCAGTAAGTTCGATACTATCTTCCTATCTATATTTCCGGATTTTGTGGAATCGTTCAATGCTCTTTTGAAAGAGGATGAACGTATACAGGTGAAAGAAGGCGAGTTGCTGACTCCCGAATTACGTATCTATGCACTTATCCGTTTAGGTATCAACGATAATTCCAAAATTGCCAACTTCCTTCACTATTCGCTTCAAACCGTATATAACTATCGTTTGAAAATGCGGAATAAAGCGATTGTTCCCGGAAAAGACCTGGCTGTTCAGGTACAGAAGCTTTAAAAAACACTTCCTCCGGACTTACTTTTACAACATATAGTGTGTTTGGTATGTCGTTGTAAATAAATGTATTATCCTATATAATACTTTCCTTTCACTTACTTTTTCATTCAGTGTCTTTGTTCGGCGAATTTGTAATATCTACTTTCGCTCACAATCTAATTCATACCGGATTTCGGTATACTTTGTTACACTTTAATTTAAAAACATTATGAAAGGCAAGAAAAATCCAGAGACTTTTGGAAGAAAGTGGCGGTATCTGTTTATGATACTCGCTTTGGTTTTCAGTGTAGGGGTTTCTGCACAAAAGACAGTTGTGAAAGGCAATATCCTTGACAGGGACAATCTACCCGTTATCGGAGCCAATATTTTGGAAAAAGGGACGACAAATGGAACAATCAGTGATGTAGACGGTAACTTCACAATCGCCGTAAGCAGCCCCAAAGCTGTTTTACTCATTAAATACATCGGCTATAAAGATGTGGAAAAGGCGGTTTCTCCAATGATGAAAATTGTGATGGAGGAAGATAGTGAGATGCTCGAAGACGTAGTCGTTATAGGTTATGGCAGTGTGAAGAAGTCTGATGCGACAGGGTCGGTAACCGCTATCAAGCCGGATGATTTCAATAAGGGACTGCGAACTACCGCCCAGGATGCATTGGTAGGTAAAGTGCCGGGCGTAAATGTTGTTGCAAGCTCCGGCGCTCCGGGAGCGGGTGCTACTATCCGCATCAGAAGCGGTGCATCGCTTTCCGCATCCAATGATCCGCTAATCGTTGTTGACGGTGTACCGGTGGATAACTCCACTATCGAAGGTGGTGGAAACGTAATCGGCGGTATCAACCCGAACGATATCGAGACATTTACCGTATTGAAAGATGCTTCGGCAACTGCTATCTACGGTTCCCGGGCATCTAATGGCGTGATTGTGATTACTACTAAGAAAGGGTCCGATTCCAATCTGCGTTTCAACTATTCCACTAACCTTTCTGTAAGTACCATTACGGAAAAATTGGATGTGCTTTCTGCCGATGAATTCCGTGAATTTGTTCCTACGGTATCGGGTGTCCCGGGTTCTGTAACTTTAGGGACGGCTTCCACGGATTGGCAGGATGAGATTTACCGTACGGCATTCGGACAAGAGCACAACTTTTCCGTTTCCGGCAAGGTGAAGAAAAATGCACCTTATCGTCTGTCGGTAGGCTATAATAACCAGAACGGTGTGGTGAAAACAAACAACTACGAACGCTTTACTTTTAATGGCGGTATATCACCCAAATTTTTTGATAACCATCTTACCGTTGATTTGAATGTTAAGGTTTCGTATGAAGACAATCAGAAAGTAGATGAGAGTGTCGTTAATAATGCATTGCGATATGACCCTACCCGTCCTGTTATGACCGGAAGTGCAACGGGTGCTGATGAACCGGGACTGGGTTATTTCATCTGGATGAATGGAAACTCCCCCATGGCTATCCAAACCGATAATCCTGTGGCACAGCTTGAATTGCAGGATTTGCATAATAAAGTGACCCGCTCCATCGGTAATGCCGCTATCAATTATAAGGTACATCGTTTGGAGGATTTGCAGTTGAATGCGAATTTGGGTTATGATGTGCTAAAAAGCAAATATACCAAGAATGTGCCCGATATGGCCGGTATGATGTATACATCTAACATGAAAGACGGTACAGGGCTTGTGTATGATTCTAAACAGAACAAGCGTAACTACTTGCTGGACTTATATGCCAACTATGCTCATGTATTCAATGAAAAACATAATTTCAGCGCAATGGCGGGATACGGTTGGCAGCATTTCTGGAAGAAATTCGATGCAACCACTCTTTCTCCGGAAGGAAAAGAACTGTTTTCGCCCAATCATTATGAGTCTGAATATTACCTGCTCTCTTTTTACGGACGTCTGAATTACTCGTATGACAACCGCTATATGATTACCGCCACTTTACGTTCGGATGCGTCTTCGCGTTTTGCCAAAGATAACCGCTGGGGATTATTCCCTTCCGTAGCGTTGGGATGGAAAATCAGTCAGGAAGCATTCTTGCGCGACTCGGAAGTGTTGTCAGACTTGAAATTGCGTTTGAGCTACGGTCAGACCGGACAGCAGGATATTCTGAATGACTATCCGTATATGACTACCTTTACGGTATCTTATCCGGAATCTTGTTATCAATTCGGAGACAAATGGTATTATACCTATCGTCCGAACGGTTATGACTCGGATATTAAATGGGAGACTACCGAAACCTACAATATCGGTTTGGATTACGGTTTCCTGAATAACCGCATTTACGGTTCTGTCGATTATTACCAACGCCATACGAAAGACTTGCTGAATACTATCAATGTAATTTCAGGAACCAACTATTCTTCCGTCATCACAACAAATATCGGCGAGATGGATAATAAAGGTGTGGAATTTGCCATCAATGCAGTGCCGGTACATACAAAAAACTGGAAATGGACAGTAGGCATGAATTATACGTGGAATGATTCTGAAATCACGAAGCTGAATGTTATCGATTCGGATGCCAATTTTGTGCAGACAGGAGCCATTTCCGGTACGGGCAAGACAGTTCAGGTGTTTATGGTAGGTCAGCGTCCTTATACTTTCTACCTGGCAAAGCAGGCCTATGACGATGATGGCAAACCTATGGAAGGGCAGTATGTGCAGCCGGATGGTTCCATCTCTGCCACGGAAACCAAATATGCTACGGACAAAAGCGCATTGCCTACTTCCTATCTGGGATTCAATACCCAGCTTACTTATAAGAATTGGGATTTTGCCATCAGCGGACACGGGGCATTCGGCAACTATGTATACAATTATGTGGCTGCCGACCAGTATGTACAATCCGTGTACAGCGATCAGGGCAACTTCTCCAACATATTGCGCAGAACCAAAGATTCCGGTTTCCAGAACCAGCAGCTTTATTCGGATTATTTCCTGGAGAAGGGCAACTTCTTCCGTATTGACAATATTTCTTTGGGATATACGTTCCAGAAGCTATGGAATAACTCCAGCTCTTTACGCCTGACGTTCGGTGTACAGAATGTTGCTACCTTTACAAGCTATTCCGGTATCGACCCGGAGATTTACAGCGGCATCGATAAAGAGGTATATCCCCGTCCGCGCGTATTCTCATTAAGTGCTAATTTAAATTTCTAACGGCTTAAAACTATACAACAATATGAAAAATATAATTGCTTATTCGTTTATTTTGTTCTTCGCGGGCATAAGTCTGGTTTCTTGCTTGGGCGACCTGGACACGATGCCTTTGGATGATAACCAGCTGGTAAGTGAAAAGGTATACCAGACGAAAGACGGCTACACCGGTGTTTTGGCAAAGTGTTATGCATCACTGGTTCTGACAGGGCAGAAAGGTGGTGACGGAGGTGACGGCGACCTTGAAGGTGCTAATGAGGGCTATTCCGGTTATGTGCGCCTGTTGTTTTATTTGCAGGAGTTGAGTACGGATAATTTTTTGATGCCTTCCTCTTCCAACGGTTTGCGTAAATGTTTGAATTTGCAGTGGGATGCTTCCAATGCTTCGGTCATTACATGGACTTACCAGAGACTTTATATGAGTATTGCCTATTGTAACGAGCTTTTGCGTGAATGTACGGAAGGCAAGTTGCAGAGCAGAGGACTTTGGGAAGAGATGAAAGATGATTATGTGAGCTATCGCGCAGAAGCCCGCTTCATACGTGCTTATTGCTATTCGATGCTTTGCGATTTGTTTGGTGCGGTTCCTTATGTGGATGAAAATACGGGTGTGAAAGAAATTCCGGTTCAATATACGCGTAAGCAGATTTTTGAGTTTGCAGAAAGTGAATTGCTGGCTATCGAAAACGAACTGAAAGCTCCGGGAAGCAATGAGTACGGACGTGTTGACCGGGTAGCCGGCTGGTTCCTGCTGGCCCGAATGTATCTGAATGCACAGACTTGGATTAATGAGAATAAATACCAGGAAGCATATGCTTATGCGGTAAAAGTCATTGCCGACGGGCATTATCCATTGGCTTCCGATTATCGTGAAATCTTTTTAGCGGATAATAATACCTGTAAGGAGATTATCTGGCCGCTGGTACAGGACGGCTTGCGTGCACAGAGTTCTGCCGGAACGAATTTCTATGTGAAAGCTTTTGTAAACGGTCCTATGGATGAACTTTATAAGACCGGTGTCGGCTCCAGAGGCTGGGGTAATGTCCGCGCTAAAGTATCATTGGTGGATGCGTTCGATGCGGATGATGTCATGTTCGACGGCAATGATACTTGGGGAAATAATAAGAAAGATAAGAGAGCACAGTTCATGACCGCCCTTCCTAATCAGGTGAAAGACACATGGGATGTAAATATGGATATGACCAGTACGTTTACATGCGGATACGGTTATATCAAGTGGAGAAACGTTACGAAAGAGGATGAACTTTGTCCTTCGGGAGATGCCTATACTTCCATTGATTTTCCGCTGTTCCGCACAGCAGATGCCTATTTGATGGCTGCTGAGGCCATTTTGCGCGGAGCGAACGGTACGCAAAGTGAAGCGTTGGGGTATGTCAATGAGGTCAGAACAAGGGCTTATATGTCCGGTAAATATGCGAAAAACGGCGTACGTTCCGATGTGTCCGGTGAAATTACGGCCAATGAGCTTAATCTGGACTTTCTGTTGGTTGAACGTCAGAAAGAACTGGCTTCTGAATTGACAAGGCGCACCGATTTGATTCGGTTCGGCAAATATACGAAAGGGAATAACTGGGATTGGAAAAACGGTGTGCGCTTAGGGGCGGATGTGGACGATAAATACAATTTGTTCCCGATTCCGGAAAGTGAACTGACGAACAATCCTACTCTGGTGCAAAACGATGGCTATAAAGTAATAAAGTAAAAATATGATGAAACTGAAACAAATTCTGTTATGTGGTTTGATGGTGCTGTGCTGTGCTCCGCTTGGGGCACAGACATCCAAAGAAGAGATGTTTGCTACTCCTGAGAAGACGGGAGGAGTATATTGGGCATATCCGTTGGATTTCGCGCCACAGACTAAAGCGCCTAAGGGATATAAGCCTTTTTATATCAGTCATTACGGACGGCATGGTTCCCGTTACCTGATTGGCGACCGTGATTATAAATGGCTGGTAGACCTGTTTGAAGAGGCGCATCGTGCACATGCGCTTACCGGTTTGGGTGAAGATACCTACCGGCGTTTGCTCAAGGTATGGGAAGAGGCGGAAGGACATGGCGGGGATTTGACTCCATTGGGAGTCAGGCAGCATCGCGGCATTGCTGAAAGAATGTATGCTTCGTTTCCGGAGGTATTCAAAGGCAATCCCTTTATATCTGCCCGTTCTACCGTTGTATTGCGTTGTGCTATGAGTATGGTGGCTTTTGGTGACCGTTTGAAAGAGCTGAATCCGGATTTGCGGATTTCTTATGAGGCAAGTGAGAAATATATGGATTATCTGAATTATCACACTGACGAATCCAACCGTTTTACTTCTTCCCAGGACGGTCCTTGGGCCGAGGAATACAGGAAATTTGAGGAAGCTCATACCAATCCGGAGCGTTTGGTCGCATCTTTGTTCAAGGATAAACATTTTGTCGTAAAGAAAGTAAATCCTAAGGAACTGATGTGGGGAATGTACTGGGTAGCCAGTGACATGCAGAATGCTGAAACAAAAGTTTCTTTCTATGATTTGTTCGAAGCACAGGAATTATTTGATTTGTGGCAGTGTGTCAATTACCGTTTTTATGTGGGGAATGCCAATCATGCCGATGGAAAAGGTATTGTAGTGGCCAATGCCAAATCTCTGTTAAGAAATATTCTGGACAGTGCTGACGAGGCTATCCGGAAAGGGGGAATTGCCGCTACTCTCCGCTTCGGGCACGATGGTAATGTGATTCCTTTGGTTGCGTTGATGCAGATAGAGAATTGTAATGTTGCAGTTAGCGATCCGTATGAAGTTTATAAGGTATGGAGTGATTTCAAGGTGGTTCCTATGGCTGCTAATGTACAGATTATCTTTTTCCGGAACGAGAAGTCCGGGGATATTCTGGTAAAGGTTATGCACAATGAGAATGAAGTGCATATTCCGGTAGAGACTGATATGTTTCCTTATTATAAATGGGAGGATGTCGAGAGGTTTTATCGAAATTTGTTGAATTGAGTTTTTTGAAGTTAACAATATAGAAACGATTATGGGAGTGCGGCGATGGGATATCGGCGCACTTTTTTTGCAAAAATAGATATTTTGCAGTAATAAGCGTGTTTTTTAGTTAATACTTTGCCCGTTGTGTACCATATTCCCATAAAACCTTTATCTTTGCAGCCGAAAACGATATGTGGAAAGATTTGGGTAGCTTGCAACCACGGAAAAAAATGCTAAAACACATCCTTTTCTGACGGTACTCCGGTGTACCGGGATTTGCATACCTACTCATTAATGACGCTTTCCTCATCTCCTTTTTAATTATTCATTTTTAATTTCTAATTGAAATGGGATACTTATTCACATCCGAATCGGTGTCTGAAGGACACCCCGACAAAGTGGCCGATCAAATATCGGACGCTGTGCTTGACAAACTGTTGGCGTATGACCCCAGTTCGAAAGTAGCTTGCGAAACTCTGGTTACTACCGGACAGGTGGTGCTGGCTGGAGAAGTGAAAACCAAAGCGTATGTTGACCTTCAACTTATCGCGCGTGAAGTAATCAAGAAAATCGGCTATACCAAAGGCGAGTATATGTTCGAGAGTAATTCGTGTGGCGTGCTTTCCGCCATTCACGAGCAGAGCCCCGACATCAACCGTGGTGTGGAGCGCCGGGATCCTATGGAACAAGGTGCGGGCGACCAGGGCATGATGTTCGGTTATGCCACTAACGAAACGGAAAACTATATGCCGCTCTCCCTGGACCTTGCCCACCGTATCCTGCAAGTGCTGGCGGATATCCGTCGCGAAGGAGAGGTGATGACGTATCTGCGTCCGGACTCCAAGAGCCAGGTAACCATTGAATATGATGATAACGGCAATCCTGTCCGTATCGATACGATTGTAGTTTCCACCCAACACGATGATTTTATTCAGCCTGCCGACGACAGCGAAGCTGCACAGTTGAAGGCGGACGAGGAGATGTTGGGCATTATCCGCAACGACGTCGTTAATATCCTGATGCCCCGTGTCATCGCGTCTATCCATCACGAGAAAGTATTGTCGCTGTTTAACGATAATATCAAGTATCATGTGAATCCTACCGGCAAATTCGTAATCGGCGGTCCTCATGGGGATACCGGTTTGACCGGACGTAAGATTATTGTGGATACTTACGGCGGTAAAGGTGCGCACGGCGGTGGCGCTTTCTCCGGTAAGGACCCCAGCAAGGTAGACCGCAGTGCCGCATACGCTGCACGTCACATTGCCAAGAACCTGGTAGCTGCCGGTGTGGCGGATGAAATGCTGGTACAGGTATCTTACGCCATCGGTGTGGCGCGTCCCATCAATATATATGTAAATACCTACGGGCGCAGCCATGTAAATATGAGCGACGGCGAGATAGCCAGAAAGATCGATGAGCTTTTCGACCTTCGTCCGAAAGCCATTGAAGACCGTTTGAAACTGCGTAACCCTATCTATCAGGAAACAGCCGCTTACGGTCATATGGGACGTGAGCCGCAGGTTGTCACCAAACACTTCAAGTCTCGCTATGAAGGCGATAAAGACGTGACTGTAGAACTGTTCACCTGGGAGAAACTGGATTACGTTGATAAGGTGAAAGCGGCTTTCGGCCTCTAATTCTTCGTTAAAGAAAACAGTAATCAGCATAGCTTTACAGCTATTTATTATAGAAAGCTGCCTTTCTGCCTTCGGAATATTCCGGGGCAGAATGAGCAGCTTCTTTTTTCAAATCTCCTTAAAATCATATACCTTTGCAACAAGGTAATAATTGATATAGCTGAAAGATGATGAATAAGATAACCTCCGTATGTGTATACAGTGCTTCGAGCACTAAAATAGACCCCGTTTATTTTGATGCCGCCCGTGAACTGGGAACGTTGTTGGGGCAGCGGCATATCCGTTTGGTGAACGGTGCCGGTAATATGGGACTTATGGCTACGGTGGCGGATGCCACACTTGCGGCAGGCGGTGAGGTGACCGGAGTGATACCCCGTTTTATGATTGAGCAGGGGTGGCATCATACAGGACTGACCAAGCTTGTAGAGGTGGAAAATATGCATGAACGCAAGCAACTGATGGCGGATTTGAGCGATGCTGTGATTGCATTGCCCGGCGGTTGCGGTACTTTGGAAGAATTGCTCGAAGTCATTACCTGGAAACAATTGGGACTGTATCTGAATCCGATAGTCATATTGAATATCAAGGGGTATTTCGACCCGTTGCTGGCTATGTTGCAGAAGGCTGTAGACGAAAACTTCATGCGTGCGCAGCACAGTGCCATCTGGCATGTAGCCGCGACAGCCGGGGAAGCGGTTGAACTGGTACATACCGTACCTTTGTGGGATGCCTCTATCCGTAAGTTTGCAGCGATATGATGAGTTGGTTGGCGGCATGGATACCCGGTGGAGCGGAAGGTGTGCCTATTCCCTATTCTCCGAGAATGGACGACGGCATCACCATTGTGCTGCTATGTTGTTTTTTTCTGTCGGCCTATGTGCTTTCCCGTAGCCGCAGGTTCCTGTTGCAGCTGGTAAAGGATTTCCTATTGCATCGTGAGCGTACCAGCATATTTGCAACCTCAACGGCGGGTGATATGCGCTACCTGCTATTGTTGATTTTGCAGACTTGCATACTCTCCGGGGTCTGCATTTTTAATTACTGCAATGATATTCAGCCTGAATTGGTGCATCATGTTCCGCCCTTTGCGTTGTTGGGGCTTTATATCGGGATAAGTCTTTTGTATTTATTTCTAAAATGGATTTTATACTCTGTATTAGGCTGGATTTTTTTTGACGAAAGTACTACGACTCTCTGGCTTGAGTCATATTCCACCCTGCTTTATTATCTTGGTTTCACTCTTTTCCCGTTTGTGCTGTTTATTGTTTATTTCGATTTGAGTCTGCAACTTACAGTAATAATTGGATTGATTTTAGCCTTTTTTACTAAAATATTGATGTTCTATAAGTGGTTCAAGCTTTTTTGTAGCAATTTACATGGCAGTTTCCTTTTAATTTTGTACTTTTGTGCCCTTGAAATCATGCCTTGTTTTATGCTATACCAAGGAGTGATACAACTAAACGATTATTTGATAATAAAATTTTAGGACGTTGAAAATTAAGAAAGTACTTGTGTCGCAGCCGAAACCGGCATCAGAGAAATCTCCTTACTACGACATTGCCGAGAAGTACGGTGTGAAAATCGATTTTCGCCCGTTTATCAAAGTAGAGAGCCTTTCAGCAAAAGAGTTCAGACAGCAGAAGGTCTCTATATTGGATCATACCGCCGTTATTTTCACTTCGCGTCATGCAATCGATCACTTTTTTCATCTTTGTACGGAATTGCGCGTAACAATCCCTGAGACCATGAAATATTTCTGTGTGACGGAGGCGATTGCTTTGTATATTCAGAAATATGTACAATACCGCAAGCGTAAGATTTTCTTTGGAAATACCGGAAAGTTTGATGACCTGTTGTCTTCCATTATAAAGCATAAGACTGAAAAGTATTTGGTGCCGATGTCGGATGTACATACAGACGATATTAAGAACCTGTTGGACAAGAGTAAAATCCAGCATACGGAAGTAGTCATGTATCGTACGGTAAGTAATGATTTTACTCCGGATGAAAAGTTTGACTATGACATGCTGGTATTCTTCAGCCCTGCCGGTGTGTCTTCTTTGAAGAAGAATTTCCCGGATTTTGAGCAGAAAGAGATTAAAATCGGAACATTCGGCTCTACAACAGCACAGGCTGTCCGTGATGCCGGACTCCGTTTGGATTTGGAAGCTCCCAGTGTGCAGGCGCCCTCTATGACGGCAGCGCTTGATATGTTCATAAAGGAGAACAACAAGGGAAAGTGAAAAGAAGTATGAGTTATGAATTATAAGTTATAAGCCTGTCGGATACATTTATAATCGTAACGAAGCAATAACGGGCGGCGGGCAGACTGCGGAATCTTAGCAGCACTACCTGTAGCCCGTTTTTTCATATCCCCCTCTATATTTTACATTATACCTTATACTTCATGGCGAATACCTTACATAAAGTCGAAAGACTGGATAAAAAAAAGATAATAGAGAAGATGTTTGCGGGCGGTTCGCGTTCGTTCTCGGTCTTCCCGTTGCGTGTGGTGTATTTGCCGGTAGAGGAGCTGGAGGCGGATGCTTCCATTCTTATCAGTGTTTCGAAGCGCCGCTTCAAACGTGCGGTGAAGCGCAACCGCGTAAAGCGTCAGATACGCGAGGCTTACCGTGTAAACAAACATGAACTGTTGAACGCTTTGGCAGAAAAGAAGTGCCGGTTGGCCATTGCCTTTATTTACCTTTCCGACCAGCTGACGGAATCGTCCGTAATAGAAGAGAGGGTGAAGACTGCTTTGGCGCGTATTGTGGAGAAAGTTACCGTGTCGGATGCGAATATGGCAGCCGTAGCGCCTATGAAGCCATGAAACGCCTGCTTTCATATCTGCTGTTGCTTCCTATTTATTTTTACCGGAAGTGTATTTCACCCATGACTTCCCCTTCGTGCAGATTTACTCCTACCTGTTCTCAATATGCAGTTGAGGCTATTAAGAAGCATGGCCCTTTCAAAGGCCTTTATCTGGCGGTAAAACGTATATTGCGTTGCCATCCCTGGGGTGGTTCCGGATATGATCCTGTTCCATGAAATTTCCTGTCGATATACATACGCATCGCTTGCCGCCTGTGCCCGGAACGGCTATTGCGAACCGTTATCCCGATACTTTTGTTCCGGAAGCGGGGGCGTGGTATTCGGTAGGCATACATCCCTGGCATATCCCGGCAACCGTTACTCCGGTTGTTCGGAATGAAATGAATGTTTTGGCTTCTTTAGCCGGGCATCCGCAGGTTCTTGCCATAGGGGAAGCCGGACTGGATAAATTGGCCGATGCTCCGATGGCTGTGCAGATAAAGGTTTTTGAATATCAGGCGCGGTTGTCTGTGGAGCTTGACAAGCCTTTGGTCATTCATTTGGTAAAGGCTATGAGTGAGTTGCTGAAGTTGAAACAGCAGATAAAGCCGGCCAATCCCTGGATTATTCATGGTTTTCGCGGGAAAGCGGCTCTGGCGGAGGAATGTCTGAGGCATGGGTTTTATCTCTCTTTCGGGGAGAAATATCAGGAAGAGGCGCTGCGGATAACTCCAGCCGACCGTCTGTTTCTGGAAACTGACGAAAGCTCCGTGCCGGTTGCGGATTTATATAGCCGGGCAGCCGAAGTCCGTCGCGTATCTTTGGCGGAACTCACGGAAGCGATACGGGAAAATATCGCCAAAGTCTTTTTTAAACAATAAGAGTTGTTTGTTCGGATAAAGAGTCGTACTTTTGTCGCAGACAAAGTATAAATCAAATAATTAATAGTTAATCATTCGATGAATTTTGTAGAAGAATTAAAATGGCGTGGCATGCTCCACGATATGATGCCGGGTACGGAAGAACTGCTGGCAAAGGAACAGGTGACTGCATATATCGGTTTCGACCCTACGGCAGACTCCCTGCACATCGGACACCTTTGCAGTGTGATGATATTGCGTCACTTCCAGCGTTGCGGCCATAAGCCGTTGGCACTGATAGGCGGTGCTACGGGTATGATTGGCGACCCTTCCGGTAAGTCGGCGGAACGCAATCTGCTCACTGAAGAAACATTGCAGCGCAATATGGCAGGCATGAAGAAGCAGTTGAGCAAGTTTTTGGATTTTGATTCGGATGCCCCTAACCGTGCGGAGTTGGTGAACAACTACGATTGGATGAAGGACTTCAGTTTCCTTGATTTTGCCCGTGAAGTAGGCAAGCATATCACCGTAAACTATATGATGGCTAAGGATTCGGTGAAGAAGCGTCTGAACGGTGAAGCCCGCGACGGTCTTTCTTTCACAGAATTCACTTATCAGTTGCTGCAAGGCTACGATTTCCTGCATCTGTACGAAACCAAAGGTTGCAAGCTGCAAATGGGCGGCTCGGACCAGTGGGGTAACATCACCACGGGAGCCGAACTGATTCGCCGTACCAATGGCGGTGAGGTATTTGCCCTGACAAGCCCTCTGATTACAAAGGCGGATGGCGGTAAATTCGGTAAGACGGAATCCGGCAATATATGGCTCGATCCCCGCTATACATCTCCTTATAAGTTCTACCAGTTCTGGCTGAACGTAAGCGATGCCGATGCAGCCCGCTACATCAAGATATTCACTTCTTTGTCCAGGGAAGAAATCGAGGCTCTGACGGCCGAGCACGAAGCAGCTCCGCACTTGCGTGTCCTGCAGAAGCGTCTGGCTAAGGAAGTCACCATTATGGTACACTCCGAAGAGGACTACAACGCGGCTGTCGATGCGTCCAACATTCTTTTCGGCAATGCCACATCGGAGGCATTGAAAAAGCTGGACGAAGATACTTTGCTGGCTGTGTTTGAGGGTGTTCCTCAGTTTGAGGTATCCCGTGATGCGCTGGCTGCCGGTGTAAAGGCAGTTGATCTGTTCGTAGACAATGCGGCTGTATTTGCATCGAAAGGCGAAATGCGCAAGCTGGTACAGGGCGGCGGCGTCTCTTTGAACAAAGAAAAACTGGCTGCTTTCGATCAGGTTGTTACAACTGCTGATTTATTGGATGACAAGTATCTGCTGGTGCAACGCGGCAAGAAGAACTATTATCTGATTATTGCAAAATAATATAGGGATATGAAAAAATGTCCCGAAATATTTGCATATTTCGGGACATACTTCTATCTTTGCACCGCTTTTTAACAGAAAGCGCATATGTTTGGACTATGGTGTAATGGTAGCACAACAGGTTTTGGTTCTGTTTGTCCAAGTTCGAATCTTGGTAGTCCAACGAAAAAAGCTCCGACAGTCGATGATTGTCGGAGTTTTTTTCATTAGTATATGAGTTGTGCCATTATATTGGCACAACTTTGTCTATTATATGGCACGGTTGGCAACTATAGGATTCTCTTTTATTTTTTCTTTTGATTTATTCATTCAATATTAGGACATTTCTGATGATTTTTCCTTTCTTTGTACAATATTGATAGATAATTAGGACAAAAAAGCAATGTTTTGCCGTTTTCTTTTGCTACATTTGCAATCGTGTACGTAAACGACGTACCGCTGGCTGTTAATTTTGAAAATTAAAGAAAGGTAATATAATCATGAGAACGAACTATGAGATCCGCTACGCTGCGCATCCGGAAGATGCGAAAAGTTATGATACGAAAAGAATTCGTCGTGATTTCCTTATAGAGAAAGTATTCTCCCCGAACGAAGTGAATATGGTATATTCCATGTACGACCGTATGGTGGTAGGTGGTGCCATGCCGGTGGGTGAGGTGTTGCAACTGGAGGCTATCGACCCGTTGAAAGCCCCTTATTTCCTGACCCGCCGCGAGATGGGTATTTTCAATGTAGGCGGACCGGGCGTGGTCAGAGCCGGCGACGCTGTGTTTGAAATGGATTATAAAGAAGCCCTCTACCTGGGTTCGGGCGACCGTGAAGTTACTTTTGAGAGCAAGGATGAGGCTCATCCGGCCAAGTTCTATTTTAATTCCGTAACGGCTCATCGCAACTATCCCGACAAGAAAGTGACGAAGAGAGATGCGGTAGTGGCTGAGATGGGTTCTTTGGAAGGCTCCAACCACCGTAATATCAACAAGATGCTGGTAAATCAGGTGCTGCCGACCTGCCAATTGCAAATGGGCATGACGGAACTTGCTCCGGGCAGTGTGTGGAATACAATGCCGGCACACGTCCACAGCCGCCGTATGGAAGCTTATTTCTACTTTGAGATTCCGGAAGACCATGCTATCTGCCACTTTATGGGCGAGGTGGACGAAACCCGCCATGTGTGGATGAAGGGCGACCAGGCTGTCCTTTCTCCCGAATGGTCTATCCACTCTGCCGCAGCTACGCACAATTATACCTTTATATGGGGGATGGGCGGCGAGAATCTGGATTACGGCGACCAGGATTTCTCCTTGATTACCGATTTGAAATAACACTATTTTTTCAACCTAAAATAAATAAACATCATGAATCAGTATTTGAATTTTTCTCTGGAAGGTAAAGTAGCCCTCGTAACAGGTGCTTCTTACGGTATCGGTTTTGCCATTGCTTCGGCTTTTGCAGAACAAGGTGCGAAAATCTGTTTCAACGACATCAACCAGGAACTGGTAGACAAAGGTATGGCTGCTTATGCCGAAAAGGGTATCAAGGCACATGGTTATGTATGCGACGTAACTGACGAACCGGCTGTTCAGGCTATGGTGGCTACTATCGAAAAAGAAGTGGGCTCTGTTGATATTCTGGTTAACAACGCAGGTATCATCCGCCGTATCCCTATGCACGAAATGGAAGCTGCCGATTTCCGTCGCGTTATCGACATCGACCTGAATGCTCCGTTCATCGTTTCTAAGGCTGTTCTGCCTGCAATGATGAAGAAGGGTCACGGTAAGATCATCAACATCTGCTCCATGATGTCCGAACTGGGTCGTGAGACTGTATCTGCATACGCTGCCGCTAAGGGTGGTTTGAAGATGCTGACTCGTAACATCTGCTCCGAATACGGTGAATACAACATCCAATGTAATGGTATCGGCCCGGGTTACATCGCTACTCCGCAGACTGCTCCGTTGCGTGAAAAACAAGCTGACGGCAGCCGTCACCCGTTCGATTCATTCATTTGCGCTAAGACTCCGGCCGGTCGTTGGTTGGATCCGCAAGAACTCACAGGTCCTGCTGTGTTCTTGGCATCTGAGGCTTCCAACGCAGTGAACGGACATATTCTGTACGTTGACGGCGGTATCTTGGCTTACATCGGAAAACAACCGAAATAACAGGTAATAAGGTAGTGAGGCGGTAAGTGATAGAGGATATTGCTTTACCGCCTTATTTTTTATAATAAGGTTGCTTCATCACCTGCTGCATTATTGCATTACCATCCTGTTACATTACCACTTTATCACATTATTTATTCACTATGAAGAAACTTCTTTTATTAGGTATGACGGCCTTGTTTTGCTTCGCTTGCAACGACAGCAGGACGGTGACCGTTACGGTAACCAATCCGTTGGCCATGGAGCGCTCCAATGAAATGGTAGAGGTGTCTATGGAAACTGTTACAGACCGCCTGGGTTTGGCGGACACGGCACAGATTGTAGTATTGAATGCCGACGGGCAGCAAGTGCCTTATCAGATTACGTACGACGGCAAGGTTATATTCCCGGCTGCGATAGCTGCTGGCGGCACCGCTACGTACACCATACAAACCGGTACGCCTGAGGCTTTTGATGTAAAGGCCTGCGGCAGATGCTATCCCGAACGTATGGATGATATGGCTTGGGAGAATGATTTGGTGGCTTTCCGTGCTTACGGTCCTGCTTTGCAGGCTAAAGGAGAGCGTGGTTTCGGTTATGACCTGTTTACGAAGTATAACACTACCGAACCGATACTGGAGGCCATGTACGCCAAAGAACTGGACAAGGAAACGCTTGCCAAGATTGCCGAACTGAAAAAGACCGATCCGAAGGCTGCTGCCGAGTTAAGCCGCGAGCGTTCTTACCACATCGACCACGGTTACGGGATGGACTGCTATGCAGTAGGCCCTACATTGGGAGCCGGTGTAGCCGCACTGATGGTAAACGACAGCATTATCTATCCGTGGTGCTATAAGAACCAGGAGATTCTGGATAACGGCCCGTTACGTTTTACGGTGAAGCTGGAGTTTACTCCGCTGACTGTAAAGGGTGATTCGACCGTGGTAGAAACGCGTTTGATTACACTTGATGCCGGCTCGCATTTGAACAAGACTGCCGTGTCGTACAGCAATCTGAAAGAAACATTGCCTATCGTTGCAGGCATCGTATTGCATGAACCCGATGGAGCTGTTGTTGCCGATGCTGCTAACGGTTACATTACTTATGTAGACCCTACGACCGGTCCCGATAACGGTAAAATCTTTATGGGTGCTGCGGTTCCCACTGTTGTCAAAGATGCGAAAACCGTACTTTTCTCCGAGAAGGAAAAGAAAGAACGTAATAATGCCGACGGTCATGTACTTGCTGTAAGCGACTACGAACCGGGTTCGGAATATGTATATTATTGGGGATTTGCATGGGATAAGGCAGATATCAAGACTGCCGATGCCTGGAACCGGTATATGGCTGATTTCGCCCAAAAAGTGCGTAATCCGCTGACGGTAAAAGTAAACTAAAAACATTGAGAGTTGAAAGTCAGGCTGCGCAATTGTGCTGCATGAAAACTTTCAACTCTCAACTCTATAACTCTATAACAGTCTGAACTCGTATCCCTCTTCTTTCAGAAATTCTATTGCCCGTGGCAGTGCATATTGCAGGTTGCCGTTGTTCCAGGACTTTAAGGAATCGTGAAATGTAATGATAGAACCATTGCGCGCATATTTCATAACGTTGGCAAGCACCTGAGGCCCGCGAAGTTTCTTACTGTAGTCACGGGTTACCAAATCCCACATTATTATCTTATAACGGCGTTTCAGTATCATGTACTGCGTCCATCCCATGTGGCCGTGCGGAGGGCGGAACAGGTCTGTTTTCATTACCTCGTTGGCTTTCTCGGCATTTGCCAGATAATCTTTGAAGTTGTATTCAAATCCTCTGAGATGGTTGAAGGTATGGTTACCGATGCGGTGTCCCCGCTCCACAACCATTTGGAATTCATCAGGGTGCTTACGGATATTGTCACCTACCATAAAGAAGGTGGCTTTTATGTCGTATTTGTCAAGCAAGTCGAGTACCCACGGAGTAACTTCGGGGATAGGTCCGTCATCGAAAGTCAGATAGACGGCTCTCTCGTCCGGGTCCATTCGCCATACGGCGCTGGGATATAACTTACGAACAAACTCGGGTGGCTGTTCTATAAACACGGTTAATCGGTGGTTAACGGTTATTGACTGATGCCGGGTATCCGGTGGCGAATGGCAGGTTTACCGGCAGGATGTACCTGCGGTAATCCACTCATTCGCTACCGTGTACCGGCATTATTTTTTTTCCATTTTTTGTAATCTTTCGTATCTTTCCGCATACAAGTTGTACAACTCTTCTACCTTCGGAGCGTAGATTTCCGCCAGTTTGGAATTGTATTTCTTCATAATCTTCACTTCAGCATCGAGCACTGCCCAGTGATATTCAAATTCACGGGTAGAGATGGAGAAGCGGTTGTCGTCCATGCTCAGATACCAGGTGAGGTATTCCACGGCTTTGTCGGCAAGGGCTTTCATCATGTCGTCGGCTTTTGTAGAATCGCCCAACTGGTAGTATGCTTCGGCCATCTGTACGGCACCGTTCTGCCAGTCGTATGGCACGTTGAAAGCGGGAATCATCTTCTCGGCATAGTCCAGTGCGGCTTTAGCCTTATCCTTCTTGCCTTCGCGTATCAACTGCTGTGCAAGTTGGGAGAAGATACGGCGATGCGAGTGGCACATGCGCATGGCATTCTCATCAATGTAGATGCCCGGTTTGTCGATGCCGCCGAACTTGAACTTGTGCATCAGGTTGTCGTACATCTTTTCGCTGTCTATTTTCACACCCAGCTTGTCGGTATCGAACGGAGTGAAACGGTAGGTGAGACCCTCCTGAATGAAGTGGTTGCCCATGTTCAGTTGGTTCTCCGGCCCTACGCTGACTGCGATGTAGATAGGACGCTCCCAATTGGCTTCCGCCAGCATTTCGAGCATCATCAGCTCACTCTTGTAGAGGGCGCGTTTGCCTTTCAGCGAGATGTGCATGTAGTCGGGGATGGAATCGCCCGGTATCATCATTCCGCTGCGGCGTACGGCTTCCTTATCCACTTTCATCACGATGCTGTCGGTAGGAATTATCTTCAGGTCCTCGTTCTTGCTGCGTATCCAGTATTTCAGTATGTTCTTGAGTTCGTAAGGATTTTCGCCGAATTCTTTCTTCACGTTTACCAGTGCTTCGGTGTTGCCGCTCAGGGCTTGTTTCTCTGCTTCGGCATACAGGGCATCGATGCTCTTCTTGTATTCGGGACGTACCGGAACATATTCGTTGGTACCTTCTACATACTCCATACGGTCCCACGTGATAGGCAGGGAGGGAGAGTCGTAGGCGGGACGCTTCATCTGGTCGATGTACCAGTCGGTCTGCAGGTAGCTGAGGTTGCAGGTACGGGCGTCGGTACGGAAGCCTTCCGTCTCTTGGTTGTACCACAGGGGGAAGGTATCGTTATCGCCGTTGGTGTATATAATCGGATTACCCGTTTCCTGCAATGACATCAGGTAGTTCTGCCCGAAATCGCGTGCCACATAACGGCCGCTGCGGTCATGGTCGTCCCACGTCTGGCTTGCCATCTGTATGGGAACGAAAAGGCAGGCCACTGAAACGATAGCGGCGGCGGGAAGTTCCTTCATCTTGGCATAATGCTGCAACAGGCGGATAATGCCTGCCACGCCCATACCAATCCAGATGGCGAAAGCATAGAACGAACCTGCGTATGCATAGTCGCGTTCGCGCGGCTGGCTCGGTGTCTGGTTCAGGTAGAGCACAATCGCTATACCGGTCATGAAGAAGAGGAAGAACACTACCCAGAACTGCTGGATACCCTTCTGCCCGCGATAGGCCTGCCACAACAGACCGATAATTCCGAGCAGCAACGGCAGGCAGTAGAATACGTTATGCCCTTTGTTCTCTTTCAGTTCTTTCGGCAGCAAGTCCTGATTGCCTACCAGCATATTGTCGATAAACTTGATACCGGTAATCCAGTTGCCGTGTTCGATTTCTCCGCTACCCTGCAAGTCGTTCTGGCGTCCGGCGAAGTTCCACATGAAATAGCGCCAGTACATCCAGTTGAGCTGGTAGGAGAAGAAGAACTTGATGTTTTCCCACTGCGTAGGCATAGTTACCATAATCATTTCGCCGCATTTGTCGTAGGGTACGTCATATCCCTTGATGTCCTGCCATGCCTTATATTGGTTGGCATGAGCGCTGCTGTACATACGGGGGAAGAGCATATTCTGCGCATACTCGTATTCGATGCGTCCGGGAATTTCGATGTAGCTGTCTTTCTCGTCGTCAGTGGCCTTTTCCTTACGGATGTATTTGGTTCCGTTGTAGGAGATGCGCGGTTCGCAATATCCGTCTTTTACGTCCAGGGCTACCTGTGAGGAGTAAGCCGGACCGTAGAACAGCGGGCGTGTACCGTACTGTTCGCGTCCCAGGTATTCGCCCAATGTGAAGATATCTTCCGGAGAATTCTGGTCCATCGGCGTATTGGCGGTGGAGCGGATTACGATAAGCGCGTAGGATGAATATCCGATAACAATCATCATGGTGCACAACAGTGATGTGTTCAGTGTGCGTGCCGATACGCGGTATCTCTCCTTAATCTTCTCCTGCGTGCCCGGTTTGAGATAGAGCCATAGCAGCGCGATAACGATAATGCCGATAATGACAGAACTGCCGCCATGACCATAGAAAGGAATACCCAGCATGGCTATGGTCAGTATGAACGAGAGTGCCATACGCGACTTGCTCTTTTCATTGTAGCTTTCGTATACACCCCAGATGAGGCAGGCTGCCAGCAAGATGATATATACGATGACACCGCTGTTGAAAGACATGCCGAGCGTGTTGACAAAGAATAGCTCGAACCAGCCGCCCACTTTTACGATGCCCGGAACGATACCGTACAGCACAACCGCTACCAGCACCATAGATGCGAGAAGTGCTAACAGCGAACCTTTTGCGTTGGCATTGGGCACTTTCTTATAGTAGTATACCAGCACGATAGCCGGAAGACAGAGCAGGTTCAGCAAGTGAACACCGATACTCAATCCAGTGAGATAGGCGATAAGAATCAGCCAGCGGTCGGAATGCGGCTCGTCCGCCACATCTTCCCACTTCAGTATCAGCCAGAACACTACTGCCGTGAACAGGGAGGAGAAAGCATACACCTCACCCTCTACGGCGCTGAACCAGAACGTATCACTGAATGTGTATGCCAATGCACCCACCAGACCGCTGCCCATGACAGTAATCAGTTGTCCTTTGGTGATGTTGTTTTCATCGGTAATAACCAGTTTGCGTACCAGGTGAGTGATGCTCCAGAATAAGAACAGGATACAAGCGCCGCTCATCAGTGCACTCATGTAGTTCACCATCTTGGCAACGGTAGAGGCATCGGAAGCAAACTGAGAAAACAGATTGGCTACTAACATAAAGAACGGTGCACCGGGCGGGTGTCCTACTTCCAGCTTATAGCCGGTGGTAATGAACTCCGGGCAGTCCCAAAAACTTGCAGTCGGCTCAATAGTCATGCAATAAACCGTTGCTGCAATGATAAAGGTAATCCAACCAATCAGGTTGTTTACGGTTTTGTACTGTTTCATTCGGATGAAATTCGTTATGGTTTTATTTTAATTTCGGCATATATGGGCGCAAAGATAATGATTTCAGTTCTAAATAAGTGACAATAAGGCGGATTATTAGGATTGGTTTAGAGATATAGGGGGAATTTTAAAATTGGAACTGATTGTAGTTTAGGGAAAATTGCACATTTAATTTAGATGAGGTGGAAATATATTAGAGAAAAAGTCAAGATTTGGACTATTAAGTGTTTTAATTGTGAAAATTGATGATAGAACAAGAAAAGAATAGAACATCAAATTATTGGATGACAGTTTTGTATATATTATATTTATAGTCTTTTGATTTCTCTATTGTCTCTTTTTTGCGTATTTTTGTATTCATATAAAATATAAAAAACTAATGAAAAACCGAATCATATTTTTATTGTTTTCATTCTTAAATATTCTTTCGGCAAATGCAGAGTATTTTCGTAATCTAAGTTTGCAAAATGGATTATCTCAACCGTCTGTTCTGAGTATAGCACAAGATGGTTTGGGAAGAATGTGGTTTGGAACTCAGGAAGGCATTAATATGTATGATGGAGAACAAATTACTTATGTAAAAGGTAATATAACTAACATACAAGGTGATAGCCTTTGGATAGGAAATTATATTTCTTTTATTGTACATGATGATGAAGGTAATATTTTTTTCATAGCAGATAATAATTTATTTGGTTATAATATTTTTTATTCTGATTATAAACAATATACGAAAGGTAATGTGACTACAGCTTTGGCTGCTTGTAGAAATGAAATTTGGTATACTTGTAATGACTCTCTTTTTTCTTATGATTGCCAAAAGAAACAGTTGCAGTTTGTTTTGAGGTTGCCTTCTCATACAGTAAATACATTGACGGTTAGTGATACCAATATTTATGTCGGCATGGTGGATGGGCTTTGTATTATTCCTCGTAAGTCTTTAGGATTATCCCATTTTATGTTGAGTGGTATAGATATATATAGTATTTTCGAAGCTTCGAATCAAGAGGTCTGGATTGGTACACGTATGCAGGGATTGTATCGTTTAAAAAATGATGTATTGCAAAAGGTACCTCACACTCCTACTAGTAATATCGGAATCCGTAATCCGCAGGTACGAGCTTTTGTGGAGGATAATGAACATAATATTTGGTTTGGTACTTTTGCTGGTTTACAAAAATATGATATTCAAAAGCAGACTTATACATTAATACAGATTCCCCAATATGTAGGAGGATTGAATCATCCTTCTATTTTTTCTCTTTATAAGGATCAGCAAGGAACTATTTGGATAGGGAGTTATTATGGAGGAGTTAATTACTTCAGTCCGGATCGTAATGGTGTTGTGCATTATGATTATCAGGCTGGCAATCGTTCTAATCTTTATTATTCTTACATAGGTGAGATGGTCGAAGATAAACATGGTAACCTTTGGATAAGTACAGATGGTGGAGGTATTAGCTGCGTTAATGAGAATTGGGAGCTAATACATCAATTTACTGCAGGTCATCAGAACTCTATTCCATATAATAATATCAAAAGTATTTGTTATGATGAGAAAAACGATTACTTATATATAGGGACCCATTTAGGTGGATTATCCCGTTATGACATCCAAAAGAATCAGTTTTATAATTATCAAGAACATAGTTCAAGAGGGAATCTGGCTCCACATAATTTTATTTATCAAGTAAAAATGTGGAATGGAAAGCTTTATCTTTCTTCTCGTGAAGGTATTTTCTTACTTGATCCTGTGAGTAATCTTTTTACTTTTTTATTCAAACCCGATTCTTACTGTACAAACTTCGATATTGATGATGCTGGAAATTTATATGTTAATCAATCAGATGAGATTATAATTGTTTCTTTATATGATTTATCACAAAAAAGATCTGTTCCCATACAAAAAATGGGTTATCAAGGCGGAATAGCACGTATTCTTGCTGTGAAAGATGGTGCTTATGTTTGTACTTTAGGAAGTGGATTGTTGTTTTATAACAGACATACAAAGAAAATTATTGCTTATAATACATCAAACAGTGAATTATCCAGTAATTACTGTTATAATATGAAGAAAACCACTGATAATAAATTTATTCTTACTGGTGACCAAGGAATTACTCTATTTAATTCGTTAGAACAGACTTTTATAAGGTTGGTACAGAAAGAAATTTATCTTAAAGCACCTGTAATTCGTGATTGTGGCATTTATGTGTCTTCTGCTAATAGGATTTATATTGGTGATACAAAAGGTGTAACGTTGTTGAGTGAAGAAGAATTTCAAACGTCTCAAGTAGAAATTAATTCTCTTTATTTTTCTACTCTTTATATCGATAATGAACTAATACTTCCTTCTCCTAAAGAGAAGGTATTAACTGCTGCACTACCTTTCGTAAAAGAATTAAATTTGGGTTCAGACCAAAACAATTTACTTGTCAGATTTGCCCGTTCTGATTATCGGAATGAGCATGCCCAACAAGGGTTTGAGTATAAACTGGATGGTTTGGATAAAACATGGACTTATACTTCTGTTTCAGAAGCTAGATATACAAATCTTGATCCTGGCACTTATACTCTATATGTGCGTATGGCACATGCTTCTAACCTGTCTCCAATCAGTTTGATTATTCATATTGCTACTCCTTGGTACTTGACTTGGTGGGCATGGATGTTTTATTTGATTACAATAGGTTCTGTCATTGCGTATTATGCGTGGAATCGAATAACCAAATTGGCTTTAGCACAATCGTTGGAAAAAGAGCGTATGGAAAAGCAGCATATTGAAGAGCTGAATCATGCCAAATTGGTCTTTTTTACTAATGTAAGTCATGAATTTCGTACTCCGTTGACATTAATTGTTAGCCATATAGATACTTTATTACAAAATCAATTGTTATCTCCACAGGTATATAATAAGATATTGAAGATAAAGCGGAGTGCTCAGCAAATGACAAACCTTGTATCTGAACTTTTGGATTTCAGACGCTTTACACTGAATTGTTTTAAGTTGCAGATAAGGAAACAAGATATAGGTAAATTTCTAAAGGAGATATACCTTTCGTTCAGTGATTATGCCCATCAATCCGATATTCACTATAATTTTATTTGTAATCCGGTAGAAATAATCTGTTGGTTTGATGCAAAACAATTGGAAAAAGTCTTTTTCAATCTCCTTTCAAATGCATTTAAATATACTCCTAAAGGTGGGGAGATAGGAATGACAATAGCAACGGATAGCGGAAGCGTAAAAATACAGATTTACGATACCGGTTGTGGCATTCCTGCTTCTGATTCAATTCATATCTTTGATCGATTCTATCAAGGAGAAAATCAGAAGGGAACCGAACAATCACCAGGAACAGGTATTGGATTGGCCCTTACAAAAAGTATAGTAGAAAAACATCATGGTACAATCAGCGTGAAAAGTGAAGTTGGTAAGGGAAGTATTTTTACAGTTACTTTATCGCTTAATATGAATGTTTATCAGAATGATGAACATGTTCAGTTTATGGATAATACTCCAGAAATTATTACTTCTGAATTACCATCGAAAGACGTGGTTGAATATCAGGTTAATACATCAATGCCAGAGGATAATTTATTGCATGAATCAGAGCGGGGGGATGGACGTAAGCTTCTTTTAGTAGAAGATAACAATGAGTTATTGCATATTTTGCAACAGCTCTTTGAGCCATTTTATCAAGTTTATTTAGCGAATAATGGTAAAGAAGGGCTTTCATTAGCTTATGAATATAAACCGGATTTAATCATATCGGATATTATGATGCCTGAAATGAGTGGTACTGAAATGTGTTTGCAGATAAAAAATCACATTGATTTGTGCCATATTCCAATTATTCTGTTAACAGCACTTAATACTACAGAGCAGAATATAGAGGGGTTAAATCGTGGTGCTGATGATTATATAAGTAAGCCTTTTAATGCACAGTTGCTTTTAGCAAGGGCCAATAATTTGGTAAGGAATCGTTTGTTGATACAGCATCAACTTCAAAAACAACCTTTGTCTGAAATTGATTTGACTAGTATAAATCCGCTTGATCAGGAAATATTGCGTAAAACTTCTCAAATAATAGAAGAACACATGGATGATCCAGACTTTAATATACCGGAATTATGCAAAGGGATAGGCATCGGGCGTTCATTGCTGTATTCCAAGTTTAAAGCATTGACTGGTATGACACCTAATAACTTTGTATTGAATTATCGTTTGAAATATGCAGCAACCCTTCTCCGACAATACCCGAATTTGCCCATATCTGAAGCGAGCGATAGGACTGGTTTCAGTTCTCCGGTATACTTCAGCCGTTGTTTTAAGAACCAATATGGATGTACCCCGCAGAATTATCAGAAAAGAGTTGTAGCAAATGAATCTTAGTTGTTATTCTTGTATATATCCGGCTGCTTGAGCAATTTTTGCAGGGATCTGTGTATTATCTATTCTATCTTGAAATAGTTCAGCTCCTACTCCGATTGCAAAAACAGGAACATAGCCTGCTGAATGTCCACCACTAATCCAACCTATTTGGGCAATTTCATTAATGATACGTTTGGCTTCTGCTGCGATAGGTTCGTCTTGGGAGTATTCGCTTTTTTCCAAATTAATTTTTTGATGTTGCAGGCTTTCATTATAAGTGGCTTTTAAGCGAGCTTCTTGTTTTTCTGTCAATTTTACTTTATCCCAAAATCCAAAATTTTCTTTTAGTGCTTGTTGGATAGCTTCCCAACTTACTTGATTATTGGTTCTTGTACGCATTTTATTTACAATTCTTGTAAAGCCGTTTTCACTTACTTTTTGATTTTTCAGAACTTGTAAGTTAAGGTTATAAGAACCTGTTCCTAGGACAAAACCACCGGTTTCATGGTCAGCAGTTACCACAATAAGGGTTTCATTAGGATGTTGTAAATAAAATTCATAAGCTATCTTGATAGCATTATCAAAATCTATGATTTCATGAAAGGTAGTTGCAGCATCATTGCTGTGGCAAGCCCAATCTATTCTTCCTCCTTCTACCATAAGGAAAAAACCTTTTGATATATCTTTGGATAAGAAATTGATGGCAGAGCGGGTAATATCTTGAAGTGTCATATCTCCCTTTTGACGGTCGATGGCATAAGGTATAGCAGCTATTTCATGTTTTGAAGCCTCTTCTGTTTGAAATAAAATCATTTTTCTAGCTTTTTTGCTCTTTTTCAAGTACTCTTTATAGCCACGAGCAATGATGTAACCATTTTTGTCGGCCATTGTATATAGGTTTTCAGCTGAAGGATTTTTAGGATTTGTGCTTTCTTTGAAGTCGGAACCTGCATAGAAATCAAACCCAGCTTTATATAAATCTTTACCAATCTCATGATAGAGTGTACGTGTGGCTGCATGTGCGTAGAAGGCGCTTGGGGTAGCATGGTTTACAGTTACACTGGTAGCTATACCTACTCGACACCCTTTGTTTCTAGCCCATACGGCTATACTGTTTATGGGAGTTTTCTGATCCTTTAATACGCCAATTGCACTATTTTGGGTTTTGTGTCCAGTTGCTAGTGCGGTACCGGCAGCTGCGGAATCAGTTACACGGTTGCTCGCTGAATAGGTGGTTGCAATAGTAGAGTAGGGAAATTGGGTAAATAATAAAGGGGAGATTCCCGTTTTTTTCTTTAGTTCAGCACGGTATATTTCTGTACCTTGCACTTGGTTAATTCCCATGCCATCACCGATGAAATAAAATACATATTTGGCTTGTTGTGCATAAATACTAACCGACCAGACCAATAGGATAGATAAGAGTAAATGTTTTCTCATGGTATTTTTTTGATATAATGTTTTTATTGTTAATTACGTAGAGAGTGATGTCCGTCAATAGGGAAAGATTTGCCACTCCATGCTTTTCGAGAAGTCCAGTCAGCAGCTGGTTCACTCCAAAATGGGTGGTTGGCGGGCAAGGCTAATGGCATAAAAACAAGCGATGTCATATACAAGCTTCCATTGTTGGTATAATAATTTGCCAATTCTGGCTGATGACCGACAAATCCTAATTTGAGAAAACCTTTGTCATCAAAATTACCTTCTATAGAGAACATATTATTCATGACACAAGTTAATGCACTTCGGACTTGTCCATTGCATAGTACTTTGGGTAATCCGTATTTCCAGGCAGCAAGTGACAGTGATTGAAAGGCTCCCAATCGATATACTACAGAACGTCCGAAGGCTGGGTATGTGCCTTCTGGTGAGATAAGTCTTTCAATAAAGATATTGAATCTTTGCATGCGTTGAATTGCAAGTTTGGGACTGATGGGAGTAGGGAAGCCCTTTGCTTGACAAATTTCCAGTATTTCCACAAACATAGGATGCATTACATAGGAATTATAATAGTCTAAAGCAAATTCTGGACCGTCAGAATACCAGCCGTCGCTAAGATACCATTCGTTGAGTTTATTCATGGCTACTGTGAGTGCAAAATGATCGGCCTCTTCATCTATGAAAAGTAAAAATGCTTCTGTCATAGCGCGAAATAAGAGCCAGTTATTATATGCCGGACGAATTGTGCGCAATTTTTTGAAGCGCTCGATATAGCGTTGTTGGGTTATTTTGTCCAGTTGTTCCCAAGTTGCTTGAGGAGCACGGAGAAAGCTTTCGGCAATATAGGCGGCGTCCACTAATATTTGGGTAGGACCTTCCCATAAAAGATAGTCTGGGCTTTCGGGATTTACAGCGTTTTTGTATGATTGGAGTGCCCATTTATGCAATTGACTGCGTTGCTTCCCTTCAGGTGTATTGTCATCAGATAGAGATAACCAAGGAGAAATTCCAGCCATCAAACGTCCGAAAGCTTCCATATAACTAACCCGTTTATCTCGTCCATCCCAAGTAGGACTAAGTTCTAACTGCATGTTTTTTTGTAATTCACCTTTGCTCATATTTTCTAGAATTGGTTGTGCTATTTTATAGCAAAGGTCACTCCATTGTTTCCTTTCGTTTATTGGTTGTTTTACTTTTTCTCCAGCAAATGCATTTTCAGACAGATAAAAAGAAAGGATAATTAAAAAAATAATTTTTGTTTTCATATTTCTATTAAAGATTTGATAAGTGTTGGCTGCTTTTGATATCTTCTAAAATTCTATTCAAATTCAGTTTTATAAATCGGATAGATTTAACACTGCAATATTAATTCATTTAGAAAAAAATGGATTGTACAATAATACAGAATATATGGGATTATTGTCGGACTGATTATTTTGATAGACTAAAAGTCTAAGTCTTTCTATTTTATGGTGGGAGTATTTAATGGTAGCAGGAGTGAAATCTGTATGACATGGAAATAGCAATGTAACATGAACTATGAAAATCTTCCTGAATTCTATTAAAAATGTCCATGGATAATTTTAATAGTGACTTTGGATAATTTGCATAATGAATATAAAGTAAAAAGATGTAAACTTGCAACGTTAAAAACAACAAATCTTTAAAATACTTATGAAAATGAATGTTAAACACTACGGCTCTCTTTCTAAAAGAATAGTATTGGGAGCATCCTTGGTCTTACTTGCTACTGGATCGTTGTGGGCAGTGGAAACTGGATCTGTTTCTATATCACCCCATGCGGATATAGTAGAAAATATTATGCAGCAAAAGACAATCAAAGGTGCTGTTTTAGATGTATTTGGTGAACCGATTATTGGTGCTAATGTGATAGTAAAAGGCACAGTAAATGGCGTGATAACGGATATAGATGGAAACTTTACCCTTGTTGGTGTATCTACAGGTGATATACTTTTGATTTCATATATTGGATATATATCTCAGGAGATTAAAATTTCTGCTAATATTACAGATTTAAAAATAACTCTGAAAGAGGATGCACAAGCTTTGGATGAAGTTGTAGTTGTGGGCTATGGGTCGGAAAAGAAAGTAAATTTGACTGGTTCTGTAAATAATATTAATGTAGCAGATCTGGCGGAAAGCCGTCCGATTACGGATGTGTCACAAGGTTTGGCAGGTATGGCTGCCGGTGTGCAAGTAACTTCTAGTTCTAACAAACCGGGTGAAAATACTGCATCTATTATGGTTCGTGGTCAAGGAACATTGAATAATTCGGCTCCTTTGGTTATTATTGATGGAGTAGAAGGTTCTCTGAGTAGTGTTCAGCCCCAAGATATTGAAAGTCTTTCTGTTTTAAAAGATGCAGCTTCTGCTGCTATCTATGGTTCAAGAGCTGCTAATGGTGTTATCTTGATTACTACACGTACAGGTAAGCAAGGAAAGGTAAAGGTGGAATATAATGGTTATATTTCATGGGAATCTGTGGGGAAAACTTTTGACCTGGTTTCTAATTATGCGGATTATATGGAGTTAATAAATGAGGGACTTACTAATTCTAATCTTCCAACCACATATTCTACCAACTCTATAGACTTATGGCGTCAAAATGAAGGGAAAGATGCTTTGAAGTATCCGAATACAAATTTAATGGATGCTATGTTCGAGACTTCATTGAGTCATAATCATAACGTTTCTATTAGTGGTGGTTCAGATAAAATTCGTTTTTATACATCATTTGGCTTTTTAGATAATCCGGGAGTTATGGAGAACTCTGGTTATAAAAAATCACAGGCACGCATAAATTTAGATATGGATGTGGCTTCTTGGTTAAAATTGGGAGCTAATATAAATGGATATGTAGCTTTTACAGAACCTGGTACAGATAAGATGGAGGACATCTTTACATATGCTGCAGCTACTTCTCCTGGTATGGTATTCCGCGCATCTGATGGTAGATTTGGAGCTACTAACAATGGTGAAGATGATCCTCAGAATGCGGCCAACAATCCTCTATATCGTTTATATAAAACAGATGGCGAAAATCAAGACAGATACTTGAAGGCACGTTTTTATGGAACTTTAGTCCCGCTAAAAGGTTTGACATTAACGGGTTCATTTAACTATATGCTTCGTAATAAAACAAGTGATTCCAAGCCTGTTTTTATTGAACAATGGAATTTTCAGAATGAAACAGTGACTTCTACCGGAATAGGCAAAACTTCCTTTATGGATAGTGATTATAAATGGAATAATTATCTGATGGATGTAACTGCTACTTATCAGAATAAAGTTTCAAAGCTTGACTATAGTATAATGGCGGGAGCTAGTCAGGAACTTTTTCGCTATAAATGGTTCAAGACAACAAAACAAGATTTGATTGATCCGGGATTAGGTGCACTTGATGGAGCTGTTGGTGCAGCTACATCTTCTGGTAATATGGTAGAGTGGGTGATGCGTTCTTATTTTGGGCGTATTAAATTGAATTGGGATAATAAATATTTGGTTGAAGCAAACTTTCGTGCTGATGGTTCTTCGCGTTTCTTAAAAGGGAATCGTTGGGGATATTTCCCTTCAGCTTCTGCAGCATGGAGAATTAGTGAGGAACCTTTTATTAAAGATTTTGCAGAAAAAATAGCGTTAAGCAATCTTAAGTTACGTGCTTCTTATGGTATGTTAGGTAATAACACGTTGAGAGCTATCAATTCAGATATTGAAGGTAATTATGATGCACAGGCTTTGTATGGTGCATCCAATTATGTTTTGAATAGCAATGTTATTACAGGTTTGGCTATGTTGGCTATTCCTAATGCTAATCTGACTTGGGAGAAAACTAAGATATTTAATGCCGGAATAGATTTCAGTTTTTTTGCGAATCGCTTAAGTGGTACTTTAGAGTATTTTCATAAGAAGACAGAAGATATTTTAATTGATCTTCCAGCTCCATTGGTAAATGGTAATGCGTCTATTCCTAGGCAAAATGCGGGTGTTGTAGTAAACAAAGGCGTGGAAGTCAGTTTAGGTTGGCATGACCAAATCAAAGATTTCTCGTATTTTATAAATGGGAATGTAACATTCATCAAGAATAAGGTTACTAAATTTAAAGGAAATGAGAGTGCTATTACGAATGCTGATATGATTAAGGAAGGTCATCCTATAAATGTGCAATATGGTTATGTTGTAGATCGTATTGTGCAGACTGAAGAAGACTTAGCTTATATTCAACAGCTGATAGATAATACTCCGATTGATCCAGCTACGGGGAAAGTCAAGAAAACTTTTCCTTCTAATACGCCGGAACTGGGAGACTTGCTTTATAAGGATATTAATGGCGATGGTGTTATTAATGATGATGACCGTACAGTGATAGGCAATGGTGTTACTCCAAAATGTACTTTTGGATTAAATTTAGGTGGTGCTTATAAAGGATTTGATTTCTCTGTTCTTTTGCAAGGAGTTACTGGAGTGGAAACTTATTGGCTAGATAATTATTTCCGTCCTTCTGTTCGTCATAGTTATCAGTTAAATAAGGAGATTGCCGATGGGCGTTGGCATGAAGGTATAATGCCAGGAACTGCTAAGTATCCTCGTCTTTTAGAGTTTAACGATAACCGGAATACTTTGATCAGCGATTTTTGGATTCAGAATAGGTCTTTCCTTAAAATCAAGAATATTCAATTGGGATACAGCTTTTCAAAATCTGCATTCCCTTCTTTACCAGTCGAACGTATCCGCATCTATGGCAGTTTAGAAAACTTCTTTACGTTTACAAAGTATGACGGTTTGGATCCTGAAGTAGATGGTGTTGATTATCCGGCAATGAAACAAGCTGTTATTGGTATTAATCTTTCATTTTAAATTAATGCTTTATGAAAAAATATAAATTATTGGCAGGTATATTATTAGCATCTTTAAGCTTGAACAGTTGTTATGATTTGGATAGATATCCATCCGATCAAGTGAGTGATGGAATTTTTTGGAAATCAGAGACGCATGCCAAACAAGGCATGATGGGGGTATATGCAGCAATGCAGGTAGATGATGCTTTTGGGTTGAAGTTTACTTTTGATAGTATGTCCGATATTGGTACTGGTTTTGGTAACGAGGCATACAGTGATGTTATCACAGGTATTTACAATGAACGTTCCAGTTTTGTGGAGAAAAAGTGGCAGTCACTTTTTGATGGTGTAATGAGAGCCAACTTGGTTATACGGAAAATAGCCGAAATAGAAAGTATGAGCGAAAGTCAGAAAGAGCAGTATGTGGCTGAGGCTAAGTTTATGCGTGCTCTGTTTTATTTTGAATTATACAATTTTTATGGAGCTTTGCCTTTATATGACGAGTCTGTTAATTTGAGTACAGACTATAACAATATGAAGAAACCTAGAAGTACAGAAGCAGATGTCTTAAAATTTATTCTTGATGATTTGGATTTTGCTATTACTCATAATTTACCGGTACATTGGGATGTAAGTGAGTATGGACGGGCTACTTTGGGAGCAGCTTATGCCTTGCGTGGAAAAGTGTATTTATATATGAAAGAGTATACAAAGGCAGTCGCTGATTTTGAAGAGATTATTTTGGATAAATCTGGTAAAGGGTATAATTATTCTTTATATGAGGATTATTCCAAATTGTTTACTCCTGAAGGAGATGAGAGCAATGAAATGATTTTCGCAATCCAAAACTCAGGTGGAGTAGGTAAGGATTATGGAATGCCGATTGCTTTTTATATGGGAAACCGCGCTACTTATGGCAGTGATTGGGCTTCTGCATTGCCTTCTACTAAACTAGTGGATATGTATGAATATCAAGATGGACGCCCTTTTGATTGGGAAGAAATTATTCCGGGTTTCACAACTAGTATAGAGGTAAAGGATAAAACTTATGTTTGTACACTGACTAAAGGAGGTAAGGCTATTGAAGCATATCCAGAAAATAGGGATAAGTTACTTGCTATGTATAAACAGCGTGATCCTAGGATGATGCAAACTATTATAATGCCTTATACTACTTATGATGGCTGGGTGAATGAGGCTCCGAAAACTTGTGAATTTGTGATTGCTCGTAATGAAACCCCTAATGAAGTAAATGGTTTTATTCGGGTAGGAACTAATAGAAGAGAGTCTTATATATTTAGAAAATTTGTTCCAGTAGGTAATATGAATGGAGAGATTAATAACCGCGAAGATACACCTATTAATTTTCCGTTGATTCGTTTAGCTGATGTATATTTGATGTATGCCGAATGCAAGAATGAATTAGATGATCAGACTACAGCTGTTGAGTACATCAATAAAGTACGCCAAAGACCTTCTACTAATATGCCTGCTATCAATAGTGGTGCTACTTGGCTAAAAGCAACAACGAAATCGGAAGTTTTTGAACGCATTAAACACGAGAGAGCTGTCGAGCTTATTGCTGAAGGTCATCGTTGGTTCGACCTTCGCCGTTGGAATATTGCTAAAGATGTACTTCCAGGAGATGTATATGGAGCGACTGGACAAAGAATGATGACTCGTACATTTCTTGATAGAGATATGTTGTGGCCTATACCTGGAGTCGAAATCGAGAGAAATCCTGCTCTGGAGCCAAATAATCCGGGATGGGATTGATAACCTAATTTAGTATTATTAAAATAATAATCTTTATGAAAAAGCAGAGCTTTATATTGAGCATGATATTGGGATTTATACTTTTCTCGTCATGCTCCTCTGATTTGCTGAATGTTAATAATGAGGTTCCGTTGACAAAGAGCAATTTTTGTCTTTATGCTTTGGGAGATGAAATGATATTAGGTGCACATAAATGTAATGATATTGTAAAGTTACGAGATGCTATTGATTATGGAATTACTAACTTTGAAGTAGATATTCATGTTTCTCGAGAAAATGGCAACCCTGTACTGATGATTGGGCATGAATTAGAAACTTCAACGGGAAAAACTTTTGAGGAATATATGGATGATCTTCTTCAGATGAAACCAGATTTTAATTTCTTGTGGCTTGATTTTAAAGATTTGAGTACCGATGAAAATGAAAAAATCATTCGTGAGACTTTATACCGTTTAGATAGTAAATATGACATTAAAGATCGTGTTTTGGTTGAAAGTCGTTATATCACTCATTTAACCTCATTTGCCAATGATGGATGGAATGTTAGTTTTTACTCGACTTGGAACAGCTTGGTAGGAAAAACAGAACAGCAACAAAGAGAGATTTGTGAAAATTGGTTGCAGTCTATGCAAGAGAATAATGTAGATGGGATAAGTTTTGATTCAGATGTTTATGAAGTTATAAAAGCTAATTTTGAGAATGCGCAAGTTAATAATAGGCCAGTAAAACAGTATGCCTGGAATTATAGGATATATTATAATGAGCCTGATATTCAGGAAAAGATAAAGAAATATAGCCATTTGGCCGTGCTTATTATAGGTTTCCCTAATGAAGAGATTCCAAAACTTGTGTTGGATGTGCAATTTGCAGATAGTGGTGTAGCGACAAATAAAGGTAAGGTTCTTTCTTCTTTACCAGTGGTTCAAGGTACAACAAATGCAATCGTAACCCGTTGGAATACTCTATATGCAAAATACGAAGCTGTTTTTGACGGAACTAATTTTTTTTATGTTCCATACACTAAAGAAGATGCTATTGGAAATGCAATGCAAGGAATGTTTTCAATGGAGATCTTATTTTCTCCTGATGGAGGAGTCAATCCATTCTCTTCGATGGAAAGTGGTGGATTAGGATATGAAATGACCAGTGATAATAAACTTGCATTCTACTATAGGGCAAATAATAAATGGGTGTTACCAAACAATAATTTTCAAATACCAATACAAGTGGGGCAGAATGCATATTATCACGCTGTTGTAACATATAATAAAACCACTTTTAGGATGTACCTTAACGGCAATAAGGTGAAAGAAATGAAAGTTTCTGGCTCATTTAATTTCCCCCAAAAAAATCAGGCACCGGATTATTTGATGGGAATTGGCGGAGATTATCGTGATGTGGTAATTCCTTCTATTCAAAATTCTTTTATTGGGAAAATTGTATATGCCAGATTGTATAAAGGAGTTTTGAGTGAATCGGATGTGAAAAAAATGAATTAATCAGATTGAGAGAGAAAAGTATAAGGTCTTTTTATATATTTTCTCTGTTTATGCGAGTGAAGAATCTGTAAACATTCAAGCTTTGTCTGCAGATTCTTCATTTCGTTTAGAATATTGTTGCTTTTTCGCAACAGATTTTTCCTTTGTTTTATGTAAAATGATTCGTTATGGATAGATTTATCAGGCTATTTATATATCTATGTTTTGTAGGAAGCGGTATAGTAGCACAAAATACTTCTCCGGTTATCAGGTTCGGATTATTTGCCGATACTCAATATGGAGATTGTCCACCAGGGAATACTCGATTTTATAGACAAGCATTGCAAAAATTGGATACTTGCATTGACTGTTTTAATCAACAAAATGTTCAGTTTACTGTTAATTTGGGAGATATTATTGATAGGAAGAATATGGATTTAGATTCGATAAAGTTCTATCTATCACACCTTGACAATGAAATTTATCATATTACAGGCAATCATGACTATAAGGAAGTGACAGATGATGCTATACTTTATGAACAGTTAGATATGCCATCAGCGTACTATTCTTTCAAAAAGCAGAATTGGGTATTCATTATGCTGAATACCAATGAAGTTTCGGCTTATGCCAATGTAAAAGGCACTGAAAAAGAGCAGGAATTAGCTGAGATGTTAGAGCATATAAAACAAATTGGAGGAAAGCAGGCTCATCGGTGGAATGGGGGAATCAGTAAAAAACAGATGACATGGCTCAATAACTTATTGGCTGAATGTGAAGAAAAAGGTTATAATGCCTTGATTTTTACACATCATCCCCTTTATCCCCAAAGTGAATTTACAGCTTTGAACAATATGGAAATACTGGATACAATTTCAAAATATTCTTGTGTAAAGGCAGTTTTTTCCGGACATCACCATGCTGGTGCATTTGGTTATTATAAAGGAATTCCGATGATAACACAAGAAGGGATGATTGAGACGAAAACTCAGAATGCATATTCTATTGTAGATATTACGGAGGATTCCATTCTTGTAAAAGGGTATGGAAGGGCTTCGTCACGTTCATTCAGATATTCGTCATTGCCTTATTGGAAAGATGTACTGGTTACTTCTGTGAATACAGAAAGTCCTCGCACTTCTTTTATGACATACTCTGACCGTTTACAAGCGTTAACAGGAAAATTTGAAAATAGTCCATATTATAAGCTTTTGAATGGCATTTGGGATTTTTATTATGTAGAATCTTATAAAGACCTTCCTGAAGATATAACTGATGTTTCAACTTCCATTACAAATTGGCATAAGATTAAAGTGCCGGGGAATTGGGAAATTCAAGGGTATGGTACAGCAATTTATACTAATCAATGTTATGAATTCCAACCTAGTAACCCGCAACCTCCGCTATTGCCCGAACAGAATCCAGTAGGTGTTTACCGTAAGGAATTTACTATACCTGCCGGTTGGGATGGACGTGACATCTACTTACACATAGCTGGTGCGAAATCTGGCTGTTATGTGTATATTAATGGTGAGGAAGTTGGTTATAATGAAGATTCTAAAAATCCAGCTGAATATTTGGTTAATAATTTTTTACGGCCAGGGAAAAATATACTTATATTAAAGATTTATCGCTGGAGTACTGGCTCTTATTTGGAATGTCAGGACTTTTGGCGTCTAAGTGGAATTGAACGGGACGTTTTTTTGTATTCACAACCTAAAGCATCAATTAAGGATTTTCGAATAACTTCTACATTGGATGATAGCTATAAGAATGGTATTTTTAAGGTAGCTATTGATATGAAGAATCATAAGGATAGTACTGTTGCATTGAAAGTTTGTTATGAGTTGATTGGAGCGTTAAACAAAATTGTTGCTTCAGGTGAAACAAAATTACTCTTGCCTTCTGGTAGAATAAAAACTGTTACTTTTGAACGACAACTACAGGATGTGCAGACTTGGACTTCGGAATCTCCTAACTTATATAAATTGATAATGACTATTCAAGAAAATGGAGAATCTACTGAGGTAGTTCCTTTTAATGTTGGTTTTCGTCGTATTGAAATAAAAAGAATAGAACAGAAAGCTGAAAATGGAAAAAATTACACTGTTTTGTTGATTAATGGGCAGCCTTTGAAACTGAAAGGAGTGAATATTCATGAGCATAATCCAGAAACAGGTCATTATCTAACGGAAGATTTGATGCGTAAAGATTTTGAACTTATGAAGCGTGCCAATATTAATACTGTACGTTTGTGCCATTATCCACAGGATCGTCGTTTTTATGAATTGTGTGATAAATATGGTTTTTATATATATGATGAAGCTAATATTGAAAGTCATGGTATGCGTTATGATTTACGTAAAGGCGGTACTTTGGGTAATAATCCTGAATGGTTAAAACCACATATGTATCGTACGGTTAATATGTTTGAGCGTAATAAGAATTATCCTTCTCTTACTTTCTGGTCTTTAGGTAATGAAGGCGGGAATGGATATAATTTTTATCAGACTTATTTGTGGATAAAACAGGCTGATAAAAATATAATGAATCGTCCTGTAAATTACGAACGTGCGCAGTGGGAATGGAACACAGACATGTATGTTCCGCAATATCCTACTGCCATTTGGTTAGAAAATATAGGGAAAGAAGGGAGTGATCGCCCGGTTGTTCCTTCAGAATATGCCCATGCAATGGGGAATTCTACAGGTAGTCTTTGGGAACAATGGAAAGCTATTTATAAATATCCAAATTTGCAAGGCGGATATATTTGGGATTGGGTAGATCAAGGTATTCTGACCCAAGATGTAAATGGCTGCCAGTTTTGGGCTTATGGGGGAGATTTTGGGAACAATATGCCGAGTGATGGAAATTTTTGTTGTAATGGTATTGTCAGCCCAGATCGTACTCCTCATCCGGCTTATTGTGAGGTAAAGTATGTACATCAGAATGTAGCTTTTGAGGCAATTAATTTGGCTTTTGGTAAATTTCGAATATGGAACCGTTTTTATTTTACTAACTTGAAAAAATATCAAATTAATTATTGGATAAAAGAAAATGCTAAGATAGTTCGTTCTGGTAAGTTGTATTTAGACATCGCTCCTCAAAAAAGTAAATTATTAAATGTGGATGTAAGTGGCTTGAAACCGAGGAGTGGCGTAGAATATTTTGTGGAGTTCAGTGTAACAACTATTGAACCAGAGGCTTTACTTCCTATAGGTTATGAGATTGCTAAGGAGCAGTTTCGCCTTCCCATAAATCCATTACCTCAAGTTTTCAAAATGGATGGTCCTACTTTAACCTGTAGAAAGGATAGCTGTTTTGTGGCTGTTGAATCTTCTAAAGTTCGTTTTATATTCAATTTAAAGAATGGCTTGGTTACTTCTTATAAAGTGAACGGTGTAGAATATTTTAAGGATGGTTTTGGCTTTCAGCCAAATTTTTGGCGTGCTCCTAATGATAATGATTATGGTAACCAAATGCCTGAGCGCTTACAGATATGGAAACAAGCTAGTAAAAACTTCAAAGTTGCAGCTACTGATATTAATATGGAAGGGGAGGCTGCTGTTGTGGCTGCTACTTACTTGTTACCAGCCGGGAATCAGTATAATGTTATTTATCGCATTTATCCATCAGGTGTAGTAAAAGCAAATTATACTTTTACGGCGACGGATATGAAAGCAAAGAAGGCAGATGTTTCTGAAGAAACTTTAGCGGCAACTTTTACTCCAGGGAATGAAGATATTCATAAAAGACCATTGTTTTTAACTGTGCCACGTATAGGAATGCGTTTTCGTATTCCTATAGAAATGAATCGGATTACTTACTTTGGGCGCGGGCCAGAAGAAAACTATATTGATCGTAATGCCGGTGCATTTGTAGGTCTTTATAGAAATACTGCAAATGGCATGTATTTTCCATATGTGCGGCCACAAGAAAATGGTCATCATACAGATACACGTTGGTTAACCTTAACGGAAAAGAATGGTAAGGGATTAACAATATATGCAGATAGCCTTATGGGATTTAATGCTTTATGTAATTCTGTAGAGGATTTTGATGGAGAGGAAACTACTCAACGAGATTATCAGTGGCTTAATCGTAATGAAGAAGAACTAAAGCATGATATCATAGCTGCTAAAAATGTGAGACCACGGCAGACTCATATTAATGATATAGTGCCAAGAAATTTTATAGAAGTATGTATTGATATGAAACAAATGGGAGTAGGCGGGTATGATAGTTGGGGAGCTATGCCTGACTTGCAGTATCTCATTCCTGCTAATAGGGATTATCAATGGGGAATTACCATTGTACCAATTTAAGTTAAGGGAATACCAGCCTTAATTTAGATAATGAATATTTTGAGTATAAGATTATATTAGTAATTTATTGATATTTATTATTTTAAATGATTATCCTGTGAAATTCTGACTGTTTGCAGAATATATTATTGGAGTATAACGTTTTGGAAGAAAAGATAAGCTTCTTCCAAAACGTTTGTAAGAATATGCTATGTAACGATGTATCCAAGACATTATATAATGTTTTTCTGCAGTTCATTTGTTTTTGATATCGAAGGTAACTTTATTAGATATGAGTTTTATGGTTTGGTTGAGTTGTCCAATATTTTATGTTAGTTATTGATATTTATCAAATGGTAGGTACCCAATAAAAAATATTGTTAGCTTTCTATAGGCAGATATGAGGGGTATCAATGGTGATGATGTTCCCCCAATACCCGGTGCGGCAATGTTCCATGTCCCAGCAGTTCTATGGGGCAGTTGAAATTGCGTTCCAGCCATTCGCCGGTAATGCCAGTATCGGGGTGGTAGTCCAGTGTTTCGTTGACACAGGCAATGGATTTCACCTGCTGCAATACCGTACCTATGTCGTGGCTGACGAGTATGATGGCGCAATCTTTGTTGATTTCGGCCAACAATTGGTATAGGCGTGCTTCAAACCGTTTGTCGATATAGGTACTGGGTTCGTCGAGGATTACCACTTCGGGATCGGAAATAATGGCGCGACCCAGCAAGGCGCGTTGAAGCTGTCCGCCGCTCAATGCACCGATAGCCCGTTCTTCCAGTCCTTCCAGTCCCATGCGTACAATGACTTGATGTGCCTTTTCTTTATGTTCTTTCGTAAAACGCGAAATAAGTGACTTCTTGCTGCTGAGCCCTGACAGAATCACCTCTCCGACTGTGATAGGGAACTTGCGGTCTATGCTGTTGTATTGAGGCAGATAGCCCATGGTGAGCTGTAAGTTGCCTGCCGTGCGGGAAGAGGTGAAAGATATTTCACCGGAAAGCGGTTTGAGCAATCCTAAAATACATTTGATAAGAGTGGTCTTGCCACCTCCGTTCGGACCGATGATACCCAGAAAATCCCGGTCGTAAACGGTGAGGTTTACATCGCGAAGTACTGTACGGCCGTCGTATCCGGCATTGAGGTTTTTGATTTCAATAATAGGTTTCATTGCTTCATTCTTGGTTCTTCATTGGGTTCAGCGCTTGGGCTATATTCAGCATTTCCGTTTCCCAATCGTAAGATAAGGGATTGATGTCAACAACCCGGGTTCCGGTTTGTTGGGCGATGAGTTCGGCATTGCGGCGGTCAAATTCCGGCTGTACGAAGATGACATGTACATTTTCGCTGCTGCAGGTATCAATCAAGGCTTTCAGATGTGCAGGAGACGGTTCTTTGCCACCGGCTTCGATGGGAATCTGATGCAATCCGTAGTCGCGGGCGAAATAAGAGAGTGCCGGGTGGTAAATCATAAAGGCATGGTCTGCGCCGGGTGTTGCCAGCGTTTGCCGTATGAGGCTGTCGGTATGTTCTATCTTCCGGCAAAGAGTATTATAGCGTTCCAGATAAAAATCTTCGTTGCCTTTGTCGATATTGCGTAAGGCACTTAAGATATTGCCTGCGATGATTTGGGCATTGACGGCCGAGTTCCATATATGGGGCTCCACACCGATGGCGTGTTGGTGCTCTTTTTCGTTGGCTGTGTGATGATGAACATGCGTGTTGTCATAAATCAGATCCACACCTTGCGACATATCGAAGAATTGCAGGTGAGGAGCGTTGTCTGTCAGCTTGTCAGTCCAAGTCTGCTCGAAACCGATATAGCCGATACGGAAGTAAGCCTTACTGCGTGCAAGCTCTACGAGCTGTTGAGGCGTAGGGTCATAGGTTTCCGGACTTGTGCCCTTGGGAACCATGCTGACTACCGTAAAGCGGTCGCCGGCAATGGCTTCGGTGAGGTACCGCAGAGGCTCGAGGGTAACGGTGATAACCGGTTTTCCTTCGCTCCTATTGTTGGTTTTGCTTCCGGGTTTGCAGGAAGCTATCAGTATCGTTGCAAGTAGTAGAAAGTATATCTTTTTCATCTATTCTATCTATGGTTTTTTGTATATGTGGCTCTGTGGGGCCGTTACTTTGTTTGTTTTTTGTGTATGGCTCATTCCTTTGTTTTGGATGCCCGCAGTATTTCGCGTTTGCCACCCGGCGGACCGGGAAGACGCTCTACCCTAAATCCGATGGCTTGCAAAAGCCTGCGGATAACGCCTTTTGCACAATATGTGGTCAGTATGCCGTTGTTGTTCATGGCGGCATATATGTGCCGGAAAAGCTCTTCGCTCCACATTTCCGGCTGTTTTTCGGGAGCAAAGGCATCGAAATAGACAAGGTCGAAGTAGTGATTAGTGGTTAGCGATGAGTGATGAACAGGTAATCTGTCACTCATCGCTGACTGCTTGTCGCTCATCACTTTATTTACGTCTCCTTGTATCTTGTGTAACGTGAAGTACGGTGTAATGTTCACGTCTTTGTGCCAGGGTGCCGTGTGTAATTCCTTAAACAGGGGATTGTCGCTATAATGTAAAACATCCACCTCTTCCCATGACAGAGGATAAAGTTCGATACCGGTATAGTGAACCGGCCTTTGCTCCAGTCCGGCTGTTTCCAGTGTGAGCAGAGCGTTCAGCCCCGTGCCGAAACCTATTTCAAGGATATGCGGCAAGGTAGCGGCGGAGGCTTTCAGTCCCATGTCGATGAAAATATGTTGCGATTCTGTGCGCGCCCCTTTTACCGAGTGATAATGCTCATTCAACTCCGGCACAAACAATGTGGTGCTTCCGTCTTCCGTCTGTTCTATAATCCGTTCCATACCCGCTGATCACTAAATATTAATTACCAACCGCTAAACACTCATCACCGACAAAGCGCCTTGAAGAGCCGATAACATAACGATGTACCGTATCAGTTTTCCTGTAAACATGGAAAGGGAAGTCAGCATTACGTTGCTGCGCATAAATCCCAGTGCTATGGCAATGGCTTCTCCTATAAAGGGCAGAAAGGCAAAGAAAGCCATGAGCGCTCCTTTACCTTGCAGGAAACGCTGCATTTTGTCTATTTTTTCTTGCTTCACTTTGAAATATTTTTCTATCCAGTCTGTCTTGCCGAGATGTCCCATGTAATAGCAGGTCATACCGCCCATTGTGTTTCCCAGTGTGGCGGCAAGAACACAGATGGCAGGGTTCAAGCCTACCTTGACGAGTGCCAGCATCACCAGCTCGGAACTGAACGGAATGATGCTTCCCGCCAATAAGGCCGAGATAAAGAGCCCTGCATATCCCCAGTCTATCAGGAGTTGTATGAGTGTATCTATAAAAGCGTCCATAGATTGAATCCGAATAAAGTAAATAATCCGACCAGCATAATGATGAAGAACAGGTTGGAACTCCGGCTGTTGGTCAGTACGAATAAGTGTCCTATCAGAATACTGGTGCCGATTAGCAGCAGAGAGAACAGATGGGGGTACAGAGCGGGTTGCAGTCCTATATAGACGAAAATACAGAAGTTCAGGAATATCAGGAAGTGCAGATAGCTGCGCGTACGTATCTTGTCCTCATATCCGGCTATTAGACAATGGCTTGAACTGACCATATATAAAAGGAGTATATACCCGATTGTCGCCAATTCCCAAGGCCGGAAACCAAATAGGATAGAGCGGAAATTCACCAGTTCCAGGAATGGCTGGTAGAATAAATCCATGTGTCCGGATAGATAGGCATAGCCCAATAGAAACCAATAAGGTACGCTCCAGCCGATAAGCGAAGCGAAAAAACTCTTGGGGTGCAGGGACTGGAAGCTATACGCGCCTATCCAAAATACGGGAACAAAGAATATCAGTTGCGGAAAAAGCAGACTCCCCATTCCTATAAATACGAATGCGTGAAACAGATAGCTTGCAGATTTGGATTGCTGATAGCTCTTGAACAGGAAATACAGAGCAATGAGAAAAGTGACCGCTACCAAATCTCCTGCATACAGTATGTGCATGGTAGGGCAGACGGAAATCAGCAGGAAATAAATGGCAGTCTGTACTGAGGCCCGCATGCGGATGATGGCAAAGGCGTTGTTCAGCCCGATAAGAAAATATCCTATGACGGAGTACAGGATGAAGCTGAAAAGACGAGTGCCCCACGTTGGAATACATGAGCTATAGAAAATGTCCCATAGGGGGTAATTGCCTTTCCGTATCTCCAAATCGGGCAACAGAATAGCGCTCAGTATCCAGCAGGCTACTGATATAAGGATGGCGGCGGGAAGCGTAAATCGTCCCGCCGTAACCCGATTTTGGAATCTTTGGCTTCTCATTGACTGTTAAAGGTCGAATCCGATATCGCGACGGAAGTATTTGCCTTCAAAACTTAACATGTCGGCCACTTTATAACTCTTTTTCAAAGCCTCTTCTTTTGTCTCTCCATAGGAGCAGACAGCTATGACGCGTCCGCCGTTGGTGACGATATGCCCGTCTTTTACGGCGGTACCGGCATGGAACAGAATGCTGTCCGTGGTTGCTGCCAAGTCAAAGCCGCTCATGGGATAGCCTTTCTGATACGTTTCGGGATACCCGCCGCTGACCAGCATTACGCAGGCAGCCGTGCGCGGGTCGAGTTCCATTGCCTTGGTATCGAGGTTTACCTTGTGCACGCCTTCGAAAAGCTCTACAATGTCGCTCTTGATGCGCAGCATGACACTTTCGGTTTCCGGGTCGCCCATACGTACATTGTATTCGATAACCATAGGCTCGTTCTGTACATTGATAAGTCCCAGGAAAATGAAGCCTTTGTACAGGATACCTTCTTCGCGCAGCCCGTTGATGGTAGGCTCTATGATGCGTTTGCGCACCTTTTCCATAAATACCTCATCGGCAAACGGAACGGGTGTTACGCTACCCATACCGCCGGTGTTCAATCCCTTATCACCTTCTCCGATACGTTTATAGTCTTTGGCTACAGGCAGTACCTTATAGTGCTCACCATCGCTCAGGACAAATACCGAGCACTCTATCCCGCTGAGGAATTCTTCGATAACCACTGTTGCACTGGCATCGCCGAACATACCGCTGAGCATCTCTTTCAGCTCTTTCCGGGCTTCTTCCAGAGTCGGAAGAATCAGCACGCCTTTACCGGCGCACAGGCCATCGGCTTTCAGAACGTAGGGAGCGGTGAGCGTTTCGAGAAAAGCAAGTCCTTCTTCGAGTGTTGCAGCAGTCACGCTTTTATAGCGGGCGGTAGGGATGTGATGGCGCAGCATGAATTCCTTGGCAAATTCTTTGCTGCCTTCCAATTGCGCACCTTTTGCAGAAGGACCGATGACAGCAATGTGCTGTGTAGCGGCATCTTCTTTGAAGAAGTCGAAAATACCCTGTACCAACGGGTCTTCGGGACCCACTACAATCATGTCAATCTTATGTTCAAGGGCAAAAGCCTTGAGGGCGGGGAAGTCCGTAGCTTTGATGGCTACATTTTCGCCCACTGCACTTGTTCCCGCATTGCCGGGAGCGATATACAGTTTCTCTATTTTGGGGCTTTGTGCAATTTTCCAAGCCAAAGCGTGTTCACGGCCACCTGAGCCAAGCAATAATACTTTCATTTTATGGATACGTTTAATTGTTTACTGTTGAAAATGTGTCCGGTTTATAAATAATCCTCGAAATATCGGGTTATCTTTTCGTGCAGATGTACGCGGTCGCGTCCCAAAACGTTGTGCTTATGTCCGGGATAGATAAACAGATCGGGATAGGTGCGTGCATCTATGCATGCCTTCATGAAAGAAAGCGTATGCTGGGGCACGCAGGTGTCGTCGTGGTCATCGTGGATAATGAGCAGATGTCCTTTCAGTTGCCCTGCGAGGTTCTTCAAGTCGCACTGTTCATAACCTTCGGGATTTGTCTGCGGGGTGTCCATATAGCGCTCGCCATACATTATCTCATAATATTTCCAGTCGATGACCGGTCCGCCGGCCACGCCTACTTTGAAAATCTCCGGATAGCGCAGCATGAGTGCGGTAGTCATGTGTCCGCCGAAACTCCAGCCGTGAACGCCGATGCGGCTGCTGTCTATGTAAGGCAGGCTTTTCAGGTAGTCCACTCCTTTTACCTGGTCTTTGCCCTCTTCAATACCCAAGTGTCTGAAGGTGACGTTTTCAAACTCCAGCCCCCGGTTACTGCTACCGCGGTTGTCGAGCGTGAACATGATATAACCCTTATTGGCCATATAGATGTCCCAGCCGCGTGCGTCATTCATCCAGCCGTTGGTAATCATCTGGGCATGAGGACCGCCATATACATAGACGATTGCAGGATATTTCTTATTCGGGTCGAAGTCGGCAGGCTTTACAAGGCGGTAATATAAGTCGGTCTTGCCGTCGGCAGCCTTTATTGTACCGGTTTCTATGGCAGGCATGACAAAGCCTTCATAAGGATTCTTCGCAGTGAGCAAAGAGACGCTTTTCTTGCTTTGGGTATTGGTTATCTCTATTTTGCGGGGAGTATCCGGAGTTGAATACCGGTCGATAATATAATTGCCCGAAGCGGAAAGTATTCCGTTGTGTACTCCCTTGCTGTTGTCCAATGGAGTACGTTTGCCGGTATTGACATTGACCTTGTACAGGTTGCTTTGCAAAGGAGATACTTCCGTAGAAGCGATGATAACTTCTTTCTTTCTGGCATTGAATCCTAAAATGTTCTGTACCAGCCACTCCCCTTTTGTCAGTTGCTTGATGAGCTTGCCGTCCGTATTGTAGAGATACAGATGGTTGTAGCCGTCTTTCTGGCTCTGGTAGATAAATTGAGTATGATCCCAAGGCAGGAACAGGATGGGTTGTTGAGGCTCCACATATTTGGGATGCGTTTCTTCGATAAGCGTGGACATCAGTTCGCCGGTCTCGCTGTTGTATCGGCAAAGTTTTGCATGATTCTGGTCACGGTTCAGCTCTATGAGATAAAGACTCTTTTCGTCGGGCGCCCAACTGATATTGGTGAAATAACGGTTGGTAGGATCGCCGGTATTCAAGTAAACGGTTTTTTGAGTGTCCGGATTATAGATACCTACGGTAACCTGATGGCTGAGCATCCCTGCCATCGGATAACGTATCTTGTCCACCAGCGCTATTCTGGGAGTAATATCCACCAGCGGATAGGGAGTTACCATGCTTTCGTTCATGCGGTAAAAGGCCAGCAGGTTTCCTTGAGGACTCCAGAAGGTGCCCTTGCCGATTCCGAATTCATTGCGGTGTACGCTCTGTCCGCATACAATTCCTTCGGGTTCTTCGGTTACGGCTTTGTTGTCCACGAAGAGGTTATTCTTAACGGTATAGGCTATGTGTCCGCCTTCCGGGGTATAGTCAATGTTTGCACCGTTTCTTTCTCCGACCTGCGGCAGACCTTTGACGAATTCATCTTTCTCGAAATCATAAACGATGTATCTCGCAGGCAATTTGATAAGCATATACGGTTTGTCCGGCCATGGAAACTCGGTATTGTAGAAATGCTGTACTTTATTTCCCTTATGGCCGGGTGTTGCGGTTGTTTCCGTAGGAGTTATCAGTGAGTTGAGTACTTTATTTACCTTTTCCCGGGTTGTGAGCAATGTCTCCTTCCCGTTTTTGGGATTGACGGCAAACAAAGAGTCGATGCCGGGTTTTATACATACGTCACCCCACCACTGCAAACCCGGCAGGTTCTCAGCGATACGATAGGTTGCGCCACCAGGAAGAAGGTCTTCCAGAGTGGGCATTTTCAAGTTTTGTGCCATAAGCTCCATTGAAGATAAAGCAGGTGTTGCCAGTAGCAATACCATGATTGCCTTACCGATTCTCTTTATGTTCATAGCTTTTAATTTTAACGGTTTCAGTCGTTATTCCGTTCGTTGTTCCGTTTCCGAAACTCTCCCGGTTTACGTTCTTTATTAAATTCTCGCTCTCTGTCAAATTCTCGCTTCGGTTTCCATTCTCCGTCTGCCGGTTTTCTGTATTCACGAGGCTTGAACTCCCGTTTATCATCCGATTTGAATTCTCTTCTCTCTCTCGGCTTGAATTCCCTTTTCTCTCCGGATTTAAACTCTCTTCTTTCTCCGGTCTTGAATTCTCTTTTTTCTCTTGCAGCGTAAGGTCTGTACTCTTTATTACCCTCTTCGCTTTCCTGCTTTTTGAATTCTTTGTATTTTCCGTCGAAGATTTCGTATTTACGGAACTCACATTCCAGAGCACCGTTGAACAGAGGTATCTTGGCAGTAGGTTTCAATCCGATTTGATCGAAGCATTCTTCACGATAAGAAAGTATCCACGCGGTGTTGCCTGTAAACGCATGTTTCAGCCGTTCGCCAATCATGGAGTATAAGCCCAGCAGGTCGTTGGTAGATATACGCTCTCCATAAGGCGGGTTGGTAATGATAACAGCCTTTTCCTTAGGTTGCTCAAACTGCTGGAAAGGTTGCAACTTCAGCGTTACGTCTTTGGATACGCCTGCTGCCTTGATGTTATGGGTTGCGATTTCGTTGGCTTTCGGGTTGTTGTCGTACCCGTATATCTTATGAGCGAATTCACGTTCCTGGCTGTCATCGTTATAAATCTTATCGAACAGATCCTGGTCGAAATCAATCCACTTTTCAAAAGCAAACTCCTTACGGAATACGCCCGGTGCGATATTCCTGGCTATCAAGGCAGCTTCGATGGGGATTGTTCCCGAGCCGCACATCGGGTCTATCAGGTCACATTCTCCGTGCCAACCGCTCATTAATATCATGCCGGCTGCCAAAACCTCATTCAGAGGAGCTTCCACGGCTTCCTGACGATAACCGCGGCGGTGCAGAGACTCGCCGGATGAATCGAGAGAAAGAGTGCATTTGGTTTCTGCAATGTGAATGTTCAATAATACATCCGGCTTGCTGATGCGTACGGACGGGCGTTTGTCGTATGCATCCCGGAAATAGTCCACAATGGCATCCTTCACTTTGTAGGAAACAAATTTGGAATGGCGGAATTCCTCGCTGAACACAACTGCGTCTACGGCGAAAGTTTTATCTATATCCAGATAATCTTCCCAGTGGATTGCCTTGATCTGTTCATACACCTCATCGGCATTTTTCGCTACAAACTGTTTGATAGGTTTCAGGATGCGGATAGCAGTCCGCAGGCAGAAATTCGCCTTGTACATCATTTCCTTGTCGCCGCGGAATGATACCATACGACGTCCTATCTGTATCTCGTCTGCACCCAAAGAGGTCAGTTCCTGTGCCAATGTTTCTTCCAGTCCCTGGAAAGTTTTGGCAATCATTTCGAATGATTGTTCGCTCATCTACTTATTTATGATTTATAATTTATGATTTATTCCGGTATGATTTCATTTTTACTATTACGCATATGATATGGATTATAATTCTGAAATCATAAAATCTCTTACTTTTTTGCTTTGGTTTGTACTATTCTTGCGCCTGCGGGCACATCTTCCGTTACCCAGATGTTGCCGCCTACGGTAGCGTCTTTTCCAATGGTGATACGCCCTAATATGGTGGCATTGGAATAAACAATGACATTGTCTTCCAGTATGGGATGGCGGGGTATGCCTTTGATGGGTTTACCGTCCTGGTCCAGCGGGAAACTTTTGGCTCCGAGGGTTACACCCTGGTATAGTTTTACGTTCTTGCCGATGATACAAGTCTCGCCGATTACCACACCTGTACCGTGGTCTATCGTGAAATAACCGCCTATGGCAGCTCCCGGATGAATATCGATACCGGTTTCGCTATGGGCCATTTCGGTGATGATACGCGGAATGAGAGGCACGCCGAGTACCAACAGTTCGTGTGCTATGCGGTAATTGCTGATAGCGCGTATGGCCGGATAGCAACTGATAACCTCGCCAAACGAATGTGCGGCAGGGTCGCCGTTGTAAGCGGCTTCAACATCCGTAGCCAGTATGCGACGCAGTTCAGGTAAATGGCTGATGAACCGGGCGGCAATTGATGCGGCCTCCTCACGTTGAAGTTCGGTACAGCAACTGCATTCGTCATCACTGCCGAAACAGAGTCCTGCCAATATTTGCTCGGTCAGCAGGTCGAACAGTCTTTCTACATTGACTCCAATATGGTAAGTTACCGTACGGCTGTTGACCGTTGAATTTCCAAAATATCCGGGGAAGATAATGGCACGTGCAAGTTCGATAATATCGCACAATGCCTTAGCTGAAGGCAATGGATTGCCGTCCGTGTGCTGGTGAAACAGTCCTTTGTAGGATTCGCTTTCCGATAGCTCATCGACTGCCTGTGTCAGGATGTGAGTAAAATTAAGTGGACTCATTATGATATCCTTTATTAATAAAGTGGCTACAAAGGTATAAAATACTCACCAATTTTCCTACATATCCCTCATTTATAGTATGGATTTACCACATTTATGGTATTTTGAATGAACGGACTCCGCCGTACTTTTGTCTTATTGATAATTCACTGTAAGATATGAAAAAAATAGCACAACGCCTGACTGATTTAGTTGGCAATACTCCTTTGTTGGAGTTGAACAATTATGGTAAAAACAAGAACTTGAAAGCTCGTGTCATCGTCAAACTGGAATACTTTAATCCTGCGGGCAGCGTAAAGGACCGTGTTGCGCTGGCTATGATAGAAGATGCGGAAACGAAAGGGCTGTTGAAGCCCGGTGCAACGGTTATTGAGCCGACCAGTGGGAATACCGGGGTAGGGCTTGCCTTTGTGGCAGCTTCCAAAGGCTATAAATTGATTTTGACTATGCCGGATACCATGAGTACGGAACGTCGCAATCTGCTGAAAGCCCTTGGTGCGGAACTTGTTTTGACGCCCGGTGCAGACGGTATGAAAGGTGCTATAGCCCGTGCCGAAGAGTTGCAGGCAAGCACTCCCGGTTCACTGATTCTGCAGCAGTTTGATAATCGGGCTAACCCTGCCGTTCATGAGCGCACTACCGGGCAGGAAATCTGGCAGGATACGGACGGGAAGGTCGATATATTCGTGGCCGGTGTGGGGACCGGCGGAACGGTGAGCGGCGTGGGTGCGGCTTTGAAGAAACATAACTCCCGGATACAAGTGGTAGCCGTAGAACCGGAAGATTCTCCGGTATTGTCAGGCGGAAAACCGGGCCCGCATAAGATTCAGGGTATCGGTGCAGGTTTTGTTCCGAAAAACTATAATAGTGCCGTGGTAGACGGAATTATGCAGGTATCCAATGATGATGCCATTCGTACCGGGCGGGAACTGGCGAAATACGAAGGCCTGTTGGTGGGGATTTCTTCGGGAGCGGCTGTCAGTGCTGCAACCCGGTTGGCGCAGTTGCCGGAGAATGAGGGTAAAAACATAGTAGTGTTGCTCCCTGATACGGGAGAACGCTATTTGTCGACGTTGTTGTATGCCTTTGAGGAATATCCCTTATGATGAGTTATGTGCTCAGTCCTATACAGAGACTACCTAAGTGACTGAAGTATTCTGAGTATAGGACTGGGATACCTTGAATATGCAGGTTAGTGGCAATCAAACTTCGGGCAAAGTTTTTTGTAGAGATTATTTCAATTCACTCGGTCTCAGCCCGAACGATTTGCAGCTTATTTCATCTACTTTCACTTTCCATATTTTCACATTGCGTACAGCCGGTTCGGCATAGCTACATGCATTGTCCGTATATTGCTTCATAAGCAGGTCGAGTATCCGTCGCTTTTCATTCATATCTTCTATGAAATGCACTTTGCCTTTACAGATAACGCTGCGGGATTTCATGCTGTAACTGCAAGCTATCTGTTTATGCATATACACCAGTTCGTGCCCTTCACAGAAGGTGATGCAGACCTGCGGATGCCGTGCCACCATTTCTACTTTACTTCCTTCGGGGCCCGAATGCAGATAAATAGTATCATTTTCCCAGGCAAAGTTCATAGGTATTACATACGGATTACCCTCTCCGTCGATAATCCCGACCGTACAATAAGGGCATTTACGGATGATATCTTCTATTTGCGAGCGGTCTGTAATAGTAATTGTCTTCATGTATGTGTAGGTAAGCTTGTGTAACTGACAATGATAATTCCGCCTATTCAACCAGTGCAAAGTCCAGCTGCTTTTTCTCCAGGTTGGCGCGTGCCACCTTGATGGTGATAGCGTCGCCGAGGCTGTATGTGCGTTTCTTCCGTCGTCCGCGCAGGCAATAATTCTTTTCGTCGAATTCGTAGTAATCATCATCGAGGTCGCGGATAGGTATCATTCCTTCACATTTATTCTCGTTCAGCTCAACGTACAGTCCCCATTCTGTAACACCGGAAATAACGCCGTCGTAAGTCTGTCCCAGGCGTTCCGTCATGTATTCCACCTGTTTGTACTTGATAGAGGCGCGTTCCGCATTGGCGGCTATCTGTTCCATGCTGCTGGAATGCTCGCAGAGGGCTTCGTATTTCTGTTCGGAAACGCTTCGTCCGCCTAAATCCAGGTATTTGGTCAGCAACCGGTGCACCAGCATGTCCGGATAGCGTCGGATGGGAGAAGTGAAATGAGTGTAATAATCGAATGCCAATCCGTAGTGACCGATGTTGTGCACGGAATAGCGTGCTTTCTGCATGGCACGGATGGATACGGTTTCAATAAGGTTCTCCTCTTTCTTTCCCTGAATATCATCCAGCAGATGGTTGATGGATTTGGATACATCCGTTTTGGTTCCGCCGGTGCGCAGTTTGTAGCCGAAGCGGGCGATGAACTGTGCCAGATTATCCAGTTTTTCCGGGTCCGGAAGGTCGTGAATACGATAGGGGAATACTTTCGGCTTTTTGTTTTTGGGTACACGTCCTATTTTTTCCGCCACAGTGCGGTTGGCGAGTAGCATGAACTCTTCTACCAGTTTGTTGGCGTCTTTGGATTCCTTGAAATATACGCTGACAGGCTTGCCCTGCTCGTCAATCTCAAATTTCACCTCGTAGCGGTCGAAGTTGATGGCGCCGGCGGTAAACCGTTTTTCACGCAATATCTTGGCAAGAGAGTCCAGCTTGAGGATTTCTTCCTTAAAGTCTCCCTCTTTGGTTTCGATAATCTGCTGCGCCTCTTCGTAGGTGAAGCGGCGGTCGGACTTGATAACCGTATGCACAATGCGCGAGTTCTTCACTTCTCCCTTGTCCGTCATCTCGAAGATGGCAGAGTAGGCCAGTTTCTCTTCATCGGGGCGCAGGGAACAGATGAAGTTACACAACCGTTCGGGCAGCATCGGGATGGTGCGGTCTACGAGGTAAACGGATGTGGCGCGTTTCTCGGCTTCTTTGTCGATGATGCTGCCTTCCGTTACGTAGTGCGTTACGTCGGCAATGTGTACACCCACTTCCCAAAGATTGTCCTTCAGTTTGCGGATGGACAGGGCATCGTCAAAGTCCTTAGCGTCTTTGGGATCTATGGTAAAGGTGGTTACATTGCGGAAATCCTCACGTTTGGCATATTCTTCTGCGGGAATTTCGGCAGGTATCCTGTCTGCGGCTTTTTCCACGGATGCGGGGTAAACATACGGCAATCCGAATTCGGCCAGGATGGCGTGCATCTCGGTGGTGTTATCTCCGGCTTTCCCCAGAATGTCGATAACCTGACCGATAGGATTCTTTGCCTTGTCAGGCCATTCCACCACTTTGACGATGGCCTTGTCGCCTGTCTTTCCACCTTTCAGTTTCTCTTTGGGGATAAAGATGTCATTGGCCAGCGTGCGGTTTTCCGTAACAAGGAAAGCGTATGATTTGGCAACCTCCAACGTTCCCACGAAGGTATCGTTGGCACGTTCCAGTATCTCGATGACTTCGCCTTCGGCTTCGCGTCCGCGGCGTTTGGCATAAAAGGCGATACGCACTTTATCGCCCGCCATGGCGTGTGCCGAGTTCCGTTCGGCAATGAAGATGGGGTCGCCGCCGCCTTCGGGTATGAATGAGTTCTTTCCGTTGCTCTTGCGTTGGAAAGTGCCGGTCATCTCCACACCATGATTGTTCAGTTTGTATTTATGCTTGTCCACTTCGGTGATGTAATCGTCATCCGACAGTTCGGACAGTATATCCATACACAGCATTTTCAGCGGGTGTGTAGTGAGATGCAGTTGTTCGAAAATGTATTTCAGGGACAGTACTTCGTCTTGTTTTGCGTGGAAGAAGTCCAATAGTGCTTTGACGAGCTCTTTCTTCTTCATTCGCTTGCCGGCTTTTTTCTCTTTCTTTTCCTTTTTTGTCTTAGCCATAATCTGATGTCTTTTTATCTTTCTTGCAAAGTAAACAAATAAATGTATTCACTCGTTCACTCCGGCTTCAAAATCTTTCTGTCTTACTGAAAATTATAAGGGAACGACCGGTCATAACGGATTTATGTACTATATTTGCAACAACTTAGAAAAACGTCATGGAAGTACAATCTATGGATAAGGAAGAGATTGCGAGGGAAAAAGGCATTTACCGCGTAACGATTGTGGGGAGCGTAGTGAACTTCCTGCTGCTTCTGTTCAAGTTCTTTGCAGGCATCATGGGGCATAGTGCCGCCATGCTGGCGGATGCCGTACATTCGTTATCGGACTTTGTTACAGACATCATTGTCATTGTTTTTGTGCGTATCTCTTCCAAGCCGGAAGATGAGGGACACGACTACGGACATGGCAAATACGAGACTTTGGCAACTGCCATTATCGGCATAATATTGCTCGGCGTCGGTTTTGGGATTTTCTGGAATGGCGCTTCATCTATCTATCGGTTTCTTCACGGTGGTTCTTTGCAGGAACCGGGAATGCTGGCACTGATAGCGGCATTGGTGTCCGTTGCCTTTAAGGAAGCGCTTTATCGCTATACGGTGTTTAAGGGGAAGAGGTTGAATTCTCAGGCAGTGGTGGCCAATGCGTGGCATCATCGCAGTGATGCTCTTTCTTCCATAGGAACTGCCATGGGTATCGGCGGGGCTATTCTTTTGGGAAATCATTGGCGGGTGCTCGACCCGATAGCCGCGGTTGTTGTCAGTTTCTTCATCATGAAGGTGGCCGTAAAGTTATTGATTCCTTGCGTAGATGAGTTGCTGGAGAAATCGCTGCCCGCCGATGTGGAAAATGAAATTCAGAAGATTATCCTTTCTTTTCCCGGAGTAAGTTCGCCTCACCATTTGCGCACCCGCCGTATCGGGAATTATTACGCGATAGAGGTGCATGTGCGCATGGATGGAAAAATAACACTGGAAGAAGCACACCGTACGGCAACGGCCATTGAGAATACCTTGAAGGAACAGTTCGGTAAAGGCACTCATGTAGGTATTCATGTAGAGCCGGTGAAATGATGAGGCCGTACAGTAGGGGCGGAATGGTGAAGTAACGGGATACCGGGAGAAAATAATTCATAATTTATAAAATTCATAATTCATAACGTGGAATCGGTTTTAGTAACAGGAGCAAGCGGGTTTATCGGGAGTTTCATCGTGGAAGAGGCGTTGAGGCGGGGATTCGGCGTATGGGCAGGCATCCGTTCGTCCAGCAGCCGGGAGTATTTGCAGGACAAGAAGATACATTTTCTTGAACTCGACTTTGCGCATCCCGGTGAGCTTTGTGCGCAACTTTCCGGTCATAAGGAACTGTATGGTAAGTTCGATTACATTATCCACTGTGCCGGAGCTACAAAATGTGTAGATAAGAACGACTTCGAACGTGTGAACTACCGGCAGACCAAATGTTTTGTAGACACGTTGCGGGAGTTGGACATGATTCCCAGGCAGTTTGTCTTTATCAGTACCTTGAGCGTATTCGGTCCGATACGTGAAAAGACCTATACTCCGATTACGGAAAAGGATACCCCTGTGCCCAATACCGCCTATGGCCTTAGCAAACTGAAAGCGGAGAGGTATCTGCAAAGTATACCGGATTTCCCTTATGTCATCTATCGTCCTACGGGTGTGTACGGACCGCGCGAGAAGGATTACTTCCTGATGGCAAAGTCTATCCGTCGGCACACGGACTTCTCCGTGGGTTTCCGCCGGCAGGATTTGACGTTTGTTTACGTCAAGGATATCGTGCAGGCTGTTTTCCTGGGGATAGAGAAACAAATATCCCGCCGCACCTATTTTCTGGCAGACGGCAAGGTGTACCGGAGCCGTGCTTTTTCCGACCTGATACGGAAAGAACTGGGGAATCCGTTTGTAATTCGTCTGAGATGTCCGTTAATTATATTGAAAGTTGTATCTTTGCTCGCCGAATATTGGGCGAAACACCGGAATACCACCAGTACGCTCAATTCGGACAAGTATAGAATAATGAAACAACGCAACTGGCAATGCGATATAACTCCGACTGTCGAGGAATTGGGCTACAGTCCCGAATATGACCTGGAACGGGGAGTGAAGGAAACGATTGCCTGGTATAAAGATAAAGGATGGCTTTAGACTTATTCAAGAGAGTAGAAACCCGTAAAGGGCTTTTTGCGGTAGAGAAGATTACGCTGATATATAATCTGCTGACTTCCATACTCATACTGTTTCTTTTCCAAGAAATGGATCATCCGGTGCAGATGCTTGCAGACCGCGCTGTGATTGCAGGCATGACGTTTTTGCTGATGTATCTTTACCGGCTTGCGCCCTGCAAGTTTTCGGCTTTCATCCGCATCGTTATCCAGATGTCGTTGCTCTCCTACTGGTATCCCGACACATTCGAGTTCAACCGTATCTTCCCCAACCTGGACCATGTTTTCGCTTCGGTCGAGCAATGGATATTCGGCGGACAGCCTGCCGTATGGTTCTGTCTGCGTTTTCCGCAGATGTGGGTGAGCGAACCGTTCAATATGGGTTATTTCTTCTACTATCCGATGATACTTCTGGTAGTGGTGTGGTATTTTCTCTACCGCTTCGACCTTTTTGAGAAAGTGTCGTTCGTGATAGTCACCGCTTTCTTCATCTACTACCTGATATATATCTTCGTGCCGGTGGCAGGGCCGCAGTTCTATTTTCCGGCTATCGGTGGGGATAACGTGGCGCAGGGGATATTCCCGGCTATCGGCGATTACTTCAACCACAACCAGGAGCTGCTGCCCGGTCCGGGATATGAACACGGATTCTTTTATAATCTGGTGGAAAGCTCGCAGCAGGTGGGCGAGCGTCCGACGGCGGCATTCCCCAGTTCGCATGTCGGCATGTCCACCATCCTGATGATTATGGCATGGCGGGGCAGCAGGCGTTTGTTTGCCTGCCTGCTTCCTTTTTATCTGCTGCTGTGCGGGGCTACGGTGTACATACAGGCGCATTATCTGATTGATGCCATTGTGGGCTTTTTCTCTGCCATTGTGCTCTATGTGGTGGCAACGTGGATGTTCAAGCGGTGGTTTGCGCAACCGATGTTCAAATGATGCCAGTCCCTGACTCATTGTCTTTCAACCCCCTGACTGAATGAGGTTCGCTCGGCGGATGATTGCCGACCCATAGAAAAGCAGGGCACTCTTTTGGTTGGGGTTGTAAGATAATTTAAGCTATATCAGTTTTTCTATTTCGTCGAAGATACGGTACAGTTCCTCCTTTGTCTCTGCCCGCAACATGGCGATGCGCGTTTCCCGGAAGTTAGGGATACCCTTGAACAGCGGGCTTGCTGCCAAGTGGCGGCGTACGTGCAGGATACCTCTCCGTTCGTCCAGCAGTTTTACGCTGTCTTCCACTTCCTGCCGGAGTACATTCAGTTTCCATTCGGAACTGAGGGGCGGTATCTCTTCACCCGTCTCCAGATAATGTTTCACTTCCTTGAATATCCAAGGGCGGCCGAAGCTGGCGCGGCCTATCATAACGGCGTCCACCCCGTAGCGGTCGAAGCACTCTTTGGCCCTTTGAGGGGTGGTGACGTCACCGTTGCCGATGATGGGGATGTGCATGCGCGGATTGTTCTTGACTTCACCAATCAGTGTCCAGTCCGCTTCACCCGTATACATTTGGGCGCGGGTACGGCCGTGGATGGTAAGGGCGGCAATGCCGCAGTCCTGCAGTTGCTCTGCCAAGTCCACGATAATCTTGCTGCCGGCATCCCAGCCGAGACGGGTTTTTACGGTCACGGGTATCTTTACGGCATCTGCCACGGCACGGGTTATCTCCAGCATCTTGGGGATATTCTGCAACATTCCCGCACCGGCTCCTTTGCCGGCCACACGTTTTACGGGGCAGCCGAAATTGATGTCCAGTATGTCCGGGCACGCCTGCTCCACGATACGCGCCGCCTCTACCATAGTGTCCGTATCTTTGCCGTATATCTGTATGGCTACAGGGCGCTCTTCGTCACTGATGTTCAGCTTCTGTTCGGTCTTGCTGACGGAGCGTATCAGCGCGTCGCTCGACACAAACTCGGTGTACACCATATCCGCTCCGAAACCTTTGCACATCAGTCGGAAAGCGGGGTCGGTCACATCTTCCATGGGGGCAAGCAATATGGGGTGCTTGCCGAGGTCTATATCTTTAATCTTCATAATCTGACGGGATTTGCCTGCAAAAGTACGGAAAAAGCCTGTTTCATTCGCTATGCAGGAGTGAAATCCTTGAAAGAATATACAGCTTCTTCCTTAAATCTGTATATTTGCACTATTCATTCACTTAACAACAGAAATAATTATGAAAAAGAGTTTGCTTTCAGTCGCATTGTGCGTGATGACACTGCTCATCGGCATTTCCCCTGTTTCTGCACAAGGGCAGAATAAGGAATATCAGGAAACGTTGCATAAAATGCTGTTGCTTTCCGGCGGTCTGGCCACTGTGGATACGATGGTTCCGCAGATAATCGGCATGATGAAGCAGCAGTCCCCCTCTGTATCGGAGGCCACGTGGAACGCAGTAATGGAAAAGGCAAAGCAGTTTTTCAGCGATAATCTGGTGAAGGTGTATGTGCCCATCTATCAGAAACACCTGACATTGGACGACCTGAAGAAGATTGTAGCCTTCTACGAATCTCCGGTGGGCAAGAAGCTGGGAGCGGTTACTCCTGCCATTACAATGGAAGGGATGACGGCAGGCCAACAGCTTGGCATGGAACTTGTGACACTGATTCAACGGGAATTGGATGCGCACGGTAATAAATAATTGCATCATTAAATTTCATATTGGATGAATTCTACTACTTTGAACGATTTTGAAATCATGGCTCCGGTAGGCTCGCGCGAGTCTCTTGCCGCAGCTATCCAGGCGGGTGCGGACTCTATTTACTTCGGTATCGAAAACCTGAATATGCGTGCCCGTTCCGCCAATACCTTTACCATTGACGATTTGCGGGAGATTGCCCAAACCTGTGATGAGCATGGTATGAAAAGTTACCTTACGGTAAATACCATTATCTACGATAACGATATCTCCCTGATGCGAACCATTGTGGATGCGGCAAAAGCGGCAGGTATCTCGGCGGTGATTGCAGCCGATGTGGCTGTGATGAGCTACGCCCGGCAGATAGGACAGGAGGTGCATCTGTCCACGCAACTGAATATTTCGAATGTGGAGGCTTTGCGTTTCTATGCCCAATTTGCCGATGTGGTGGTGCTGGCGCGCGAACTGAATCTGGAGCAAGTGGCGGAAATTTACCGTCATATCTGTGAAGAGAATATCTGCGGACCGAGCGGTGAGCGGATACGTATCGAGATGTTCTGCCACGGCGCTTTGTGCATGGCGGTATCGGGCAAGTGCTATCTTTCGCTGCACGAGATGAACCATTCGGCCAACCGGGGAGCCTGTATGCAGGTATGCCGCCGCTCGTATACGGTGCGCGACAAGGAAACGGATGTGGAACTGGATATAGACAACCAGTACATTATGTCGCCCAAAGACCTGAAAACCATTCATTTCATGAACAAAATGCTGGATGCAGGCGTGCGTGTGTTCAAGATTGAAGGACGCGCCCGCGGTCCCGAGTATGTGCGTACGGTGGTGGAATGTTATAAGGAGGCCATTCGCTCCTATGTGGAAGGCACGTTCACCGACGAAAAGATAGCTGCCTGGGACGAGCGCCTGAAAACCGTGTTTAACCGTGGTTTCTGGGACGGCTATTATCTGGGGCAGCGCTTGGGCGAATGGACCCGGAACTACGGTTCTGCTGCTACCGAACGTAAGATTTATGTCGGCAAGGGTATCCGTTACTTCTCGAATATCGGCGTGGCGGAGTTCTTGGTGGAAGCCGCCGAAATCAATGTCGGCGACAAGCTGCTGATAACGGGACCGACAACGGGAGCCGTATTCACTACATTGGAAGAAGCGCGCGTGGATCTGAAACCCGTGCAGACGGTAAAAAAAGGGCAGCATTTCTCGATGAAAGCGGATAAGATACGTCCCAGCGACAAACTCTACAAACTGGTTTCCGTAGAGGAGCTCAAGCGGTTCAAAGGTTTGGATATCGAGAATAAACGCGGTTAATTATCAAATGGTAAATTGTTAAATTGCAGGTATTATAATGAACTATATTTATGAACTGAAAATGAAGGTCCGCGACTATGAATGCGACCTTCAGGGTATTGTCAACAATGCCAACTACCAGCATTATCTGGAGCATACGCGGCACGAGTTCCTGTTGAGTACGGGTGTCAGCTTTGCCGCACTCCACGAACAGGGGGTAGATCCAGTGGTAGCACGCATCAATATGGCTTTCAAGACACCGTTGAAAAGCGGTGATGAGTTCGTATCGAAGCTGGCAATGAAGAAAGAAGGCATCAAGTATGTGTTCTACCAGGATATTTTCAGGGCAAGTGACAATAAAGTGGCCATCAAGGCAGTGGTTGAAACGGTATGTGTGGTAAACGGACGTTTAAGCGACAGCGAGTTATTCGATAACGTCTTTGCCCCCTACCTCGACCATGAATAATGACGAACGTCTTTGCAGTATAGCTCTTACGCTCTGTCCCGGTATAGGACATATCGGGGCAAAGCGTTTAATAGATGCCATAGGCAGCGCCGTTGACGTTTTCGGGTATCGTGAGGAATTGCCGGAACGTCTGCCCGGTGTGAATTCCTCGATAATTACGGCTCTTGACTGTCCTGCCGCTTTTCTTCGTGCCGAACGTGAAATGGAGTTTGTGGAAAAGAACCGCCTGACTTGTCTTACTTTGCGGGATGAGGCCTATCCTTCCCGTCTGCGGGAATGTGAGGATGCGCCGATTGTCCTGTTTTTCAAGGGAAACACTGATTTTAACCGTTTACATGTTATCAATATGGTAGGTACGCGCCGTGCAACGGAGTACGGCAAACGGTTTTGTGCGGATTTCGTGCACGATTTGTCCGTGCTTCTCCCTGATGCCCTGATAGTGAGCGGCCTCGCCTACGGCATTGATATTCATGCACATCGTGCCGCCCTGGCCGATAATATGTCTACTGTTGCCGTTTTGGCTCACGGTTTGGACCGTATCTATCCTTCTGTACATCGTAAGACGGCTGTCGATATGTTGGTCAACGGCGGTTTGCTTACCGAGTTCTTATCCGAAACTACTCCGGACAGGCATAACTTTGTCAGCCGTAACCGTATTGTGGCAGGTATGTGCGATGCGACGATTGTTGTGGAATCTGCCGCTAAAGGCGGTTCTTTGATTACAGCGGATTTGGCCGACGGCTATCACCGTGATTGCTTTGCCGTGCCCGGGCGGGTGACGGATGCCGCTTCTATCGGCTGCAACCGGTTGATACGGGATAATAAGGCTGCGCTTGTACAGAGTGCCGAAGAGTTCGTAAAAACAATGGGGTGGGCGAATGCAGAGCCTGCTGCCAAAGCAGCCGGTATCCAGCGCAATCTGTTTCCGGAACTGACGGATGAGGAGGAGCTGGTGGTGCGTATACTGACTCATCAGGGAGACTTGCATATCAATGCGCTGGTAGTGGAGGCGGACATACCCGTAAACCGTATGAGCGCCTTGCTTTTCGAACTGGAGATGAAAGGGGTGGTAAAGGCATTGGTTGGAGGAGTATATTGCTTATTGGCATAAAAAAAGGAGTACCGCTGTACTCCAACCTTTGTTAACCTTAAATCTAATACTATGAAAAAAATCACGTAACAAATGTATAGCTTCTTCTACATATTTCCCAAATATTTACTCTTTTCCTGAATTTCTTTTAGTTTTCTTTTGCGAATATTTACTGTTTTCGTGCACGCTTGGACATCTTGACTTAAATAAAGTGTATATAATGACTATATGATAACTGTCGGATAAGCGAGGCTTGCTGTTGGGGCTTTTCGTGGAATATTCCGGTTCTTTGTCTGTATTGGAAGTAGCATAAGTTGCAAAAAACTTCCAATCGTTTCACAGAATCTTCCAAGTTGCTAAATGAGTTGTTTTTTCTGTATCTTCTTTAATTTTAATGGTTTATTTTTGGCTTTGTACAAAGCAAAGTTATGGTGAATCGTATCTATATAGTAACTCTTATAATGCTCTTTTTTTTATCAGTGGGAAGAGCATCTGTACGGGCTGACATATTGATGGTTGTAAACAGTGTAATGCTGGACTCGGTTATAAAACCGGACGAATGGAGAGAAGTATATCGGTGGGTACTCGCTGATAAGAATGTGCCGGACAGGAAAGAGGTTTTGATGTTAATCCGGTATCATTATGGGAATTTCGGCAAATTGACGGAACTGTTGTTCTATCTGAACGAAGGCAAGGCCTGTAAATATCTGTTGCAGTTTGTTTTTCCGCGGATAGGCAGCTATACGGTACATTCGAAGGAGTTTCCTATTGCCGGAATACGGATGCCGGAGAAGGCACTGCCGGTAATGTCTGCCGGTAGCGGAGAACTGGTTCCGACTGCGTTCCCTGAGAAAAGAAAAAGGCTGGGACCATCACATAAGGTTATGGTAGCTCTGAAGAATAATATGATATATGATTTGGCGTTGGCTCCGAATGTGGAAGTTGAGTTTTCGACAGGAAAGAGGTGGTCTTTGAATACTGAATATAAATGTCCTTGGTGGTTGAACAGTCGGAACGGCTTTTGTTATCAGCTTCTTTCGGGAGGTGTGGAAGTACGCTGTTGGCTGGGCAACAGAAATCTGTGTAACAGATTGACAGGGTATTTCCTGGGGGGATATACCGAGGGAGGAGTATATGATTTTCAGTTGAAAGAAGAGAGTGGCATTCGCGGTAAGTATTATATGACTTCGGGTCTGTCCTGCGGATATGCACGCAGAATAACCGGGCACCTTGCAATCGAATGCAGTTTGGGAATAGGTTATTTGACAACGGAATACTGTAAATATACCTCTTATCAAGGGGAATTAGTCCGAACTAATGGAGGACACTTTCATTTTGTGGGTCCTACAAAGGTAGCGGTCTCTTTAGTATGGCATATAACGGCAGGACGATGAATGTGGTGGAAAATATCAGATATAATGTACCGTTGCCTCTGTTCTGTCTGTTGATAATCCTGTCAGGGTGCAATTTCAGGGAGGTGCTGGACGATTATCCTGTCAGTGGCGTACAGATAACGCTGGACTGGACGGGAGTTGCGGAGAATTTGCCGGAGACCGTGCGGGTAATATTTTATCCGAAAGATGCCGAGGGGCGGAAAGTAGACGGCTATTTGCCGGCTGCCGGCGGGGAAATGAAAGTACCGCCCGGCCATTATGCAATGATAGTTTACAACTATAATACGGAATGTGTCTGCATAGAAGGCGATGAGTGCTATGGTACTATCAGGGCATATACGGAACGGTGTATTGGAATGGATGCCGGAGAGGATATGATTTGGTCGCCGGACGATTTCTACGTTGTGGCGTTGGATGATGTGGAAATAACAAAAAGCGAAGCGGCTATGGTGATGAAACTGAAACCGGAACGGGTAGTAAGCAGTTATTCGTTTGCCGTGAAGGTGGATGGTGTAGAAAATATATCGGCTGTTGTGTGCTACGTCAGCGGGTTGAATGGCGGTTACTTTCTCGGTAGAAGGCTGTGTACACTTGCAGAAGTGCCCGTTTATGTGGAGAATGATTGTAAAAACGGACTGTTGCAGGGGCATTTTTCGCATTTCAGGCTTCCGAAAAGTGCGGATACGCGGGGCGATAGTCCGGTAGTGTTGACCATCAGGATTATTAAGGTGGATAAGCAGGTGCAGGAGATTCTGGTTGATATCAAAAAGCTGATAACACCTCCGACCTCCGGTGAGGAAGAAGAAATACAGCCTGCTCCTGATGGGGAAATACATATTGAGGTGCCTGTTCCCGATGGACAGATTACGGTAGAGGTGGATAAGGAAGAAGGTGGAAATAGCGGTATCGGAGGTGATATAGGTGATTGGGATGATGAAATGAATGTGGATATAATCGTGTAGAAACAAGATAAGCAATTAATATATTAACTAAAAAACAGATGGTTATGAGAAAAATTTTATTGGTGGCTTTAACAGCCGCAGCAATGGTAAGTTGCTCTGAAAATGAAGGGCTTGAGAATGAAAGTACAATGAACCGGATTAAATTCGGGACAGTGGTGAAGACCGGAACAAAGACATTGGTTGCCACTACTGAGAATTTCAGTAAGTTTACTGTAAGCGCTTATAAAACAACAGATAACATGGGAGGAACTGTACAGTTGAATACGGGTTTTATGGATGATATAGAAGTTGATAAATCAAGCGGGGAATGGAAGTATAAGGGCGACTACTACTGGCCTGCCTCCGGTAAATTGCAATTTTTTGCTACCTCACCGGCGCAAACTTTGGATATTACTACCGCTGCCGGTTATCCGAAATTCGAGTATGCGGTGAAGGCGGTTGACAGTCAGGAAGATCTGGTTGCTGCCAACGTAATAAATCAGGTAAAGTCTGAGTCAGCCATTTCTCTTCCTTTCCAGCATCTTCTGACGCAGGTGAATTTTACAATCAAGGGTGATGTTGCCGATTTTATTTATACCGTATCGAAATTGGTGATTAAAGGTGCAAAGGATAAGGCTACTTTTACTTTTGACGGAAGCAGCACCGTAGGGGCTTGGAGTAACCTGGCAGAGTCTGCTTCGGGTGTGACATACGAATACACCGGCACTCCCGTATCCGTTACTCCGACTGCTGCAGAACCTGATGCTTTTACTGCTTTTGAGACTTCCGGCAATGCCTTGTTTATGCTGATGCCTCAAGACGACCTGACAGGCGTTACTTTGGAGATTACCTATACTGCTGCACCGAAAGATAAATCAAGTGAGTATACCTGGAATGATACCAAGGTCGTTAACCTTACAGGCAGTTGGGGCATGGGCAAGAATATTCGGTATACATTGACGCTGACCAACAATGCTACTCCTATTAAGTTTACTCCGAATGTTGGCATATGGACCAATGAGGACGGAACATTCACCGGGCTATAAGAGCTTGATATAAGAGTCCTGTTGATTTCATAATATTTTGATTCTTCCCCGAAAACGTTTTTAAAGTTTTCGGGGAATATGTTTTTTTGTTGGCTGCTAATGTTTATTTTTGCCAAAGCAAACAAACAAAACATTCTATCCTGTCATGTACGACTCTCCCGCTTGTGAAGCGGTTAACGCCGATTGCCTGAAATGCCCCAAGGCTGTGGACAATCTTATCTTATACGCCTCTCATAGTAGAGGGTTTCACTTTATTATGCCCAAGTGCGATAACAATATCATTATGTTTCTTTTAAAAGGTGAGGCTCTTGTCAACAGTGAAGAATATGCAGGCGTGACGTTGCATGCCGGTGAGTTTATTCTGCAGGCTGTCGGTTCAAAATACGAAGTGCTTGCCATGACCGATGTAGAGTGTGTATGCTACCGTTTTTCCCAGCCGGAATCTTTTTGTGAGGGACGCTTTCAGCATATCGTAAAAGATGTGGTTCCACCTCTTATCTTTTTCCCGTTGAAAATATGTTCTGAACTGAATTTTTTCTTGGAAGCTTCGAAGTCTTATCTGGTTGAGGGGAAGATTTGTAGGGAGCTACTGCAATTTAAGCAGAAAGAACTGGCGTTTATCCTGTGGCGTTACTATTCGGATTATGAGCTTTCCATGTTGGTGCATACGTTATCGAAATACACGGATAGTTTTCAGTATTTCGTACTTAAGAATCATGATAAGGTCAAGACGGTTGAAGAATTTGCCGAATTAGGGGGATATACAGTGACGACTTTCCGCCGTATCTTTACTTCTGTATTCCATCAGCCTGTGTACGAGTGGATGCAGGAACGCAGAAAAGAAGGCATTCTTTATGAACTTCGGCATACAAACTTTACAATCTCTGAAATTTGTTATAAATATGGCTTTGAATCTTTATCTCATTTCTCTAATTTCTGCAAGAAGAATTTTGGGTTGTCTCCCCGTAATTTAAGGAAAGAGGTTGAGAAGCCATCTTTATCTGCACCCCAGGATTCTATGTTTTTGTCTGTTTAACCTGCTTGGGATATCAAGCAGGTTCCATAATTTCTTATCATAAAAAAAACTCCTCTACCGGTTTTCCCGATAGAAGAGTTCTTGTGATATTAATCAAATGCAGAAAGTACGGTTAGTCTTTCAATTTTGCGGTAATGAAGTCGCGGTTCAGACGTGCGATGTTGCTGATAGAGACATTCTTCGGACATTCGGCCTCACAAGCACGGGTGTTTGTACAGTTACCGAAACCGAGTTCGTCCATTTTGCTCAACATGGCTTTGGCACGGCGCAATGCTTCCGGTTTGCCTTGAGGAAGCAGGTTCAACTGGCTTACCTTAGCAGAAACGAACAACATGGCGGAACCGTTCTTACAAGCGGCTACACAAGCACCGCAACCGATACAGGAAGCGGCATCCATGGCTTCATCGGCGATAGGCTTCGGAATCAGGATAGCGTTGGCATCCTGAGGAGCACCTGTACGTACGCTGACATAACCGCCTGCCTGCATAATCTTGTCGTATGCAGTACGGTCTACCATCAAGTCTTTGATTACCGGGAAGCCGGCAGAACGCCAGGGCTCTACGGTAATGGTGTCGCCGTCGTTGAAGCGGCGCATATAGATTTGGCAGGTAGTGGCTCCTGTTGCAGGACCGTGCGGATGTCCGTTGATGTAAAGAGAACACATACCGCAGATACCTTCGCGGCAGTCATGGTCGAATACAACCGGTTCTTTACCTTCACTGATGAGCTGTTCGTTCAGAATATCCAGCATTTCGAGGAATGAGGTATCGCCCGGAATATCTTTCATTTGGTATGTTTCAAAAGCGCCTTTTGCTTTCGGACCCTTCTGGCGCCATACCTTGAGCGTAAATGATATATTTTTATCCATTTTCTTTAATTCTTTAAATGTTCAACTTCCCGATTAGCTCTTGTAGTTACGAGTCTGTACCTTGATTGCTTCGTATACCAGAGGTTCTTTCAGTAATACCGGTTCTTTTTCGTCTGAACCCTGGTATTCCCAGCAGGCAACGTAGAAGTAGTTTTCGTCATCGCGCTTGGCTTCGCCTTCTTCTGTCTGGTACTCTTCGCGGAAGTGACCGCCGCAGCTTTCGTTACGGTTCAAGGCATCGTATGCTACGAGTTCGCCCATTGTGATGAAGTCGTACAGACGGATAGCCTTGTCGAGTTCGACGTTCATGCCTTCTTTCTCGCCGGGGATGAACAGCTCTTTCTCGAATTCCTTGCGGATTTCCTTCAGTCTCTTCAAGCCTTCTTTCAAGCCCTCTGCAGTACGTCCCATACCTACATATTCCCACATTACGTGGCCCAATTCCTTATGGATAGAGTCTACAGACTTCTTACCTTTGATGTTCATCATCCAGTCGATTTTGTCCTGAATGGCTTTTTCTGCCGCTGCGAACTCAGGCAGGTCGGTAGAGAAGCGGGGAACGGTAATCTGGTCGGCCAGGTAGTTCTGGATAGTATAAGGCAATACGAAGTAACCGTCTGCCAGACCCTGCATCAATGCGGAAGCACCGAGGCGGTTGGCGCCGTGGTCCGAGAAGTTACATTCACCGATGGCGAACAGGCCCTTGATAGAAGTCATCAGTTCGTAGTCTACCCAGATACCACCCATTGTATAGTGGATAGCCGGATAAATCATCATCGGGTTTTCGTACGGGCTGACATCTGTGATTTCTTCGTACATGTCGAAGAGGTTGCCGTAACGCTGTGCAACCACATCTTTGCCCAAACGGTTGATAGCTTCGGAGAAGTCGAGGAATACGGCAAGACCTGTATTGTTCACGCCATAACCCTTGTCGCAACGTTCTTTGGCAGCACGGCTGGCAACGTCACGCGGAACGAGGTTACCGAATGCCGGATAACGGCGCTCCAGGTAGTAGTCGCGGTCTTCTTCGGGAATATCTTTTCCTTGCAGCGTACCTTCCTGCAACTTCTTGGCATCTTCCAGTTTCTTCGGAACCCAGATACGTCCGTCGTTACGCAAAGATTCGGACATCAAAGTCAGTTTGGACTGCTTGTCGCCGTGAACGGGGATACAAGTCGGGTGAATCTGTACGTAAGCGGGGTTGGCAAACCAGGCTCCTTTACGGTAGCAGGCCATGGCAGCGGAACAGTTGCAAGCCATTGCATTGGTAGAGAGGAAGTATGCGTTGCCGTAACCGCCGGTAGCGATAACCACAGCGTGAGCGGCAAAACGTTCCAGCTTACCTGTTACGAGATTCTTGGCGATGATACCGCGGGCACGTCCGTCGATGATGACAACGTCTTCCATTTCATAACGCGTGTACAGTTTCACCGTACCCACGTTTACCTGACGGCTCAGTGCGGAGTAAGCTCCCAGCAGCAATTGCTGTCCTGTCTGTCCTTTGGCGTAGAATGTACGTGATACCTGTGCACCACCGAATGAACGGTTGTCGAGCAAGCCGCCGTATTCGCGTGCAAAAGGAACACCTTGTGCAACACACTGGTCGATGATGTTATTGGAAACCTCGGCCAGACGGTAAACGTTTGCTTCGCGGGCACGATAGTCACCACCTTTTACCGTATCGTAGAACAGACGGTAAACGGAGTCGCCGTCGTTCTGGTAATTCTTTGCAGCATTGATACCACCTTGCGCAGCGATAGAGTGTGCGCGGCGCGGAGAGTCCTGAATGCAGAAGTTGAACACTCTGAAACCCATTTCACCGAGAGAAGCGGCAGCGGAAGCGCCGGCAAGTCCGGTTCCTACTACGATGATGTCCAAACGGCGTTTGTTGGCAGGGTTTACTAATTTTTGGTGAGCTTTATAGTTGGTCCATTTCTCAGCCACCGGTCCTTCCGGTATTTTAGAATCTATCTTAGTCATAATGCTATTACAATTTAATCATTTACAATAATTTATCAGCAAGCGCCGCTGCACATCAGTGATTTGATGAAGAATACGACAACTACCAGAGCGAAGCATACAACAACGATAGTGGAGTAGATGTTGGAGATACATTTCCAACGGTTGATCCATACTTTGTTGTTCCAGCCCAAAGACTGCATGGAGCTCCAGAAACCGTGAGTCAGGTGGAACCACAATGCACCCAGCCAAATGAGGTAAAGCACTACGAATACCGGGTTGGAGAAGGTGTTCTGAATGTGATAGACACCGTTGGCAGCGTAAGCCAGCGTGAGCATGTCGGCATGTGCGCCCATGTTGTGCATCAGTTCGGGGAGCTGCATCTTTGCCCAGAAGTTAACCAGGTGCAGACCGAGACCTACGATTACCACGATACCCAGTACGAGCATGTTTTGAGAGGCCCATTCCACGGTTTTAGGCTTGTCTACTACTGCATAACGCTCGTTACCGCGCGCTTTGCGGTTTTGCATCGTCAGCCAGAAAGCGTAGATGATGTGGATGATGAACAAGGCAGCCAGACCTACGGTAGCTACCAGCGCGTACCAGTTTGCTCCCAAGAACTCACAAACCATGTTATAGCCATTGGCCGAAACCAATGCAACAAGGTTCATCGCCATGTGAAATGTCAGAAACAGGATAAGGGCGATACCGGTAACACTCATCACCACTTTCCTTCCTACAGATGAATTACTTAACCACATAAATGATTGAATTTAAATTATTTAATAGTTAGAAAATATATTCTTAAAAGCTCGTCAGACTAATATCCTGCAAAAATAGAGGAAATACCTTGATTAAACAAGGAATTAAAGAAATTATTCCGTAATGAGCGGGTAGCAAGATTGCCGGGCGAATCAGCGGTGTCATTCGTCCTCTTGTTCCTTGTTATGTTCTTTACAGATAATAGTTATGTTTTCGCCGTTGGCAGTACGTTTGCGCAGAGAGCGCGGGGTGTCGCCGAAAGAGTCTTTGCAGAAATGGGCAAAGTGTGATAATGAATCGAATCCGTATCGGGTGCTGATTGTGGAGATACGTTGCTTGGTGTGTTGTAGGTCGTTTAAAATGCCCTCGCGTTTTTTGTCCAGAATCCATTCGTATACAGGTACGCCATACATGTTCTTGAATAATCGGCGGAAAGTGGTTGTGGTATATCCGCCAAGGTGGGCAAACTCTTCTACGTTTTTCACTTTATCGTAGTTCTGCATGACGAAATAGTGGAAACTTTCTGTATATGTACTGATTGGATAGAAGAAAGTGGAGACTTGCTGGATTGGGTAGTAGCAAGTCAGGATATAAATTATCTCCTGGCATTTAACGTCAAGATACCTGCTGCACGTGTTCGGCTGCTCCCTGAAATATTCCGTTAAATCTCCGAATAATCTTTCCAGTTTAGGAATGATGGGCAAAGGAGTATAGGTCAGAGGGGCATAAGCCCTTTCAAGTATGTCTTTGTAGCGTTCTTCACAGAGGAGAGGAAGTTCGGTGAATCGGTAGGTAAAATATTCAACATCGGTTAGCGCCAGCAATTCTACTTTGGAGCCGATAGCTTGCAAGATACATTGGCGGGCCTGCAGAGTAGTGCCGGGATATTCCTCGCTATTGACAAGCAACTCGCCTTTCAATATAAATATTATACAATTTTGTGTACACTTTTCGGCAGGGAAATGCTGTCCTTTAGGATATTGGCTATATATCAATACTCCTTGGGATGTTTTAGGACATAGCGCACAATCAATTTGCCGAGAGCAACAACTATTTAATGCCATGAATAGATATGTGAATTGTATTAATATGTAAATTGTGGCAACAAAGATAAGATAATTTTGCGAATACTCTAAGGATTTCGGCTATCTTTGCGCCAAACTAATAGATAGGTTTTATGAGAAGAACCATTTTTTTTGTATTTTTTATTTCCTTTGTTGTATCAAATCTCTTTGCACAGAATTGGGATATTAATACCTTACATCGGGTTAATGGCTGGGATAATAAATTTGTCCGTAATTACAATAAATTTATTTCCCGTTCGGAGCCTTATGTGGCCATTGGTGTCCCGGTAGCTATGGCTTTGACGGCATGGGCTAAAAAGGACAAGGACTTGTTGAAGGATGCCGTATATGTCGGAACAAGTGTGGCGGGTGCTTTTGTGGTGGCGTATGGTATGAAATATCTTGTCGACCGCGAACGTCCGTATGAACGCTATCCGGATAGGGTACATCCGTATAGCCATGAGAGCAGTCCTTCATTTCCCTCCGGGCATACCGCATCGGCTTTCGCACTTGCCACTTCTCTGTGCATAAAATATCCTAAATGGTACGTAATAGCTCCTTCTGCCTTGTGGGCTTGTTCCGTCGGAGTGTCCCGTATGAATGAGGGTGTACATTATCCCTCGGATGTACTGGCAGGTGCGGCTATCGGTGCAGGCTGTGCGATTGTGAATATCTATGTAAACCGCTGGCTGAACCGCTGGTTGTTTGGAAAGTGATAAGGTTATAACCTTACCACTTTTTCATACGCTCCTTCATTTAGAACTTTCAGGGCTTGTATTACGCTGCTGTCCGTAGTATTCATTATCTGGAAGTATTCATTCATATCCCACAGGTCGCGGGCTATCAACGCTTTTAGTTGCGTCTTGATGAGCGGCAGGGACTTCCGGTATTGCTTCTCGTCGAACTTAATCTTTTCTTGTTCCGCAAGAGTCTGCATGTTTGCTAATATCTCATCGCTGATTTCGAACTTATCGTTGAACGTTTCGAATTTCTTATATTTGCTTTGCAACTCTTTCCGATGGCTTTCTATAAATTTCATAGTTGTCTTGATAACGACACCTTTAGCAACGATATTCCGATGATAATCTGTGTATTGGGTGGTATCTATCGGCACGAAGAAGTCGGGCATGATACCGCCACCGCCATAAACGGTGCGCGCTAATTTTTTTGTCTGGTACTTCAGGGAATCGGGGAAATGTATGCTGTCGGCATGCATTAATTCGCCATGATTAAAGCGATCTATCAATTCCTGGTTGTATTTTTCCAGATTATTTTCCCCGCTAAGCGTGCCGTCCGGGTTGGCGGTCTTGTCATAAGGCTTCTGTATGCAACGGCCGGAAGGAGTATAGTAGCGGGCAATGGTCAGGCGTATCATAGAGCCGTCCGGCAGGTCGATAGGGCGTTGCACCAGTCCTTTGCCGAAAGTGCGCCGGCCTACGACTACACCTCTGTCCCAATCCTGAATGGCTCCGGTTACGATTTCACTGGCGGATGCGGAATATTCATCCACCAGAACGACGAGACGGCCGTCTTTAAACTTTCCGTTTCCTTTGGCATGGAAATTACTGCGGCGTGCGGCTCTGCCCTCCGTATAAACAATGAGGTCCTTTTGTTGCAGGAATTCATTGGCGAGGTCGATAGCGGCGTTCAGATAGCCACCGCCATTTCCTTGCAGGTCGAGTATCAGGTCTTTCATTCCTTTTTTCTGCAATTCCTTTAACGCTTTAAGAAACTCTTCGGCAGTGGTTGCCCCAAAGCGGTTGATGCGGATATAACCTGTCCGGGGCTGTATCATATATGCGGCATCCAGACTGAGAATAGGTATTTTATCCCGTTTTACAGTGAAGAATAAGGGTTCATTCACTCCGCGGCGCACGATTGTCAGTTTGACTTCCGAGCCTTTCTCTCCGCGTAACCGGCTCATGATGTCTTCCGTGCTCATTTTAACTCCGGCAATGGCGGAGTCGTTAACGGCTATGATGCGGTCGCCGGCAAGAATGCCTACTTTCTCCGAGGGACCGTTGCTGACGGGCTGTACTACAAGCAGCGTATCTTCTATCATTTGGAACTGTACGCCGATACCTTCGAAGTTGCCTTGCAGGGGTTCGTTCATTTTCTTAACTTCTTCGGCATTGTTGTAGGTAGAGTGCGGATCAAGCTGCGCCAGCATCTTGATAATGGCCTCTTCCACCAGTCTGTTCTCATCCACGGAGTCCACGTAGAGGTTGGCTATGGCAAACTCTGCCATTTGCAACTTGCGGAGGGCTTCATTGCCCATTTTCTGAGCCTGCGCCGTTACGGCACATATACATACTATAATAGCAAAAATCTTCTTCATTATTCTTGTCACTAACTACCAATCATTTCATCTCATCACTCATTTCCATTCCTTCCGGAAGGAACATGCTTATATCCTTTCCAAATTGCAGCAGTTCGCGTACGGTAGTGGAACTTACGCAGGTCAGTTCCGGTTCCGTAAAGAGCAGAATGGTTTCAATTCCTGTCAGCTTGCGGTTTATATCGGCAATCGTTTCCTCGTACTCGAAATCCTTTACCGTGCGTATGCCGCGTATAATCAGACTGGCATCCACTTCTTTGGCGAAGTCAATGGTCAGACAGTCGTATGACTGTACCTTGATGCGCGGCTCGTCCCGGTAGTAATCCCGTATCATCTTTTCGCGCTTTTCAATAGGGAAATGCGTATTCTTATTCTCGTTGATACCTATTCCTATGACGATTTCGTCAATGAAAGTCAGCGCACGGCGCACTACCGAAGCATGACCGATAGTGAACGGGTCGAATGTGCCCGGAAAGATTGCTCTTCTCATGATGCTAAATCTTCTTCTATAACCAGATTATCGATGATAAAGTTTTGCCGTTCCATAGTGTTTTTACCCATGTAGAACTCCAATAACTCTTTTACTAAGTCTGTTTTGCGTAAGGATACCTGTTCCAGACGCATGTCTTTGCCGATGAAATGTCTGAATTCATCCGGTGAAATCTCTCCCAGACCCTTGAACCGGGTGATTTCCGGATTCGGACCTAATTCCTCAATTGCTTTCACCCGTTCGTCCTCTGTGTAGCAATAGCTTGTTTTCTTCTTGTTGCGCACACGGAACAAGGGAGTCTGCAAGATGTATACATGCCCTTTCTTTATCAGATCGGGGAAGAACTGCAGGAAGAACGTGATGATAAGCAGACGGATGTGCATGCCGTCCACATCGGCATCGGTGGCAACAATCACTTTGTTATAGCGGAGCCCTTCGATACCGTCTTCGATGTTCAGCGCCGCCTGAAGTAAATTAAACTCTTCATTTTCATAGACTACTTTCTTTGTCAGGCCGTAGGAATTGAGGGGCTTACCGCGTAGGCTGAATACTGCTTGCGTGTTTACATCGCGGCTCTTGGTGATGGAGCCGCTGGCGGAATCACCCTCGGTAATGAAGATACACGATTCCGCTTCCTGGTCCTTGCCTTTACCGTCGCTCAGGTGGAAGCGGCAATCGCGCAACTTGCGGTTATGCAAATTAGCCTTTTTAGCCCGTTCGCGGGCCAGCTTGGTAACCCCGGCAATAGCCTTGCGCTCTTTCTCGGAATCCTGTATCTTTTGCAGCATGACTTCGGACACTAACGGATTCTTGTGCAGGTAGTTGTCCACTTCCGTCTTGATGAAGTCGCCTACATATTTGTTTACGGTAGGGCCTTCGGGCCACATATTGTTAGAGCCTAACTTGGTCTTGGTCTGACTTTCGAACATCGGTTCTTCCACATCAATGGCAATGGCGGCTACCAGTCCGTTGCGGATGTCGGCATAATCCTGGTTCTTGTTATAGAACTCCTTGATGGTGCGGGCAATATGTTCCTTTAAGGCAGTCTGGTGCGTACCGCCCTGCGTGGTGTGCTGTCCGTTTACGAAAGAATAATATTCCTCTCCATACTGGTTGGTATGCGTAAAGGCTATTTCGATGTCTTCCCCTTTCAGGTGGACGATGTCATAAAGCCCCTCGCTGGTCATGTTGTCTTTCAGAAGGTCTTCCAAACCGTGGCGGGAGATAATCCGTTGCCCATTGTAGATGAAAGTCAGCCCCGTATTGAGATAAGTATAGTTGCGTAGCAGTGTCTCTACAAACTGGTTCTGGAAGGAGTAATTGGTAAAGAGGGTGTTATCGGGTTCAAAGAAGATATACGTACCGTTTTCTTCCGTACTGTCCTCTGTCAGGTCGCTTTGCAGTACGCCTTTCTCGAAAATAGCCGTGCGTACTTTGCCGTCGCGGTAACTGCGTACCTCGAAACGGCTGCTGAGTGCGTTGACTGCCTTGATGCCGACACCGTTCAGACCAACGCTCTTTTTGAATGCTTTGCTGTCGTATTTACCGCCGGTATTCAGTTTGCTGACTGCCTCTACCAGCTTTCCTTGCGGAATGCCTCGTCCGTAGTCGCGTACGCTTACGCGGAGATTTTCTTCTATGTTGACTTCGATTCGTTTGCCGGCACCCATCTTGAATTCATCGATACTGTTGTCCATTACCTCTTTCAGCAATACATAGATACCGTCATCATTTTGCGAACCGTCGCCAAGACGGCCTATGTACATGCCCGAACGGACACGGATATGCTCCATGTCGTCCAAATGGCGAATGTTATCTTCATTGTATTCAACCTCACTGCTGCCGGTATTTGTACCGGTTGTCTTTTCCTCATAACCGGCAGAACCTTCCAACGGCAACATCATATTATTATCTTCCATAGAAAACATCTTGTATTGTAAGCACTGATATTTCGCAAAGTTAATAAGAAAATCAATATAAAACACCCTATGTAAACAAATATATGCCCTGAAACTTTTTTCAGTTTGCCGGGTATTTAATAGGAAAAAGTATGGTTGAAAAGGTTGTTAGGCTATAGGAAAAACCTCGTTTTCCAACTGCGGGCTCCACGGTTGCCAATTGCGGGCTCTTCATCCCGCATATGCAAACCGGACAGCCCGCAGTTGAAAAACGAAGAAAAGGTATAGGCAAAAGCAAGTTATCCTTGATAGATTGGTATATTTATAATGGGGAAAACGGATGTTTATCAATGGGGAAATGGTGTGTAAGACCATTATATTTGCCGGCACAATTGCAAACTCTTAGACGGAAAGGGAGGTAAGGTGATGTGTGCCGGCAAAATGCGGGTCTTTTGTATGCTGATGAACTACGTGTTTTTAGATTGCCTTGGTAAATGCTCTTCTACGCTTATGCTGTTCGGTCTTGAAATATTCCCATTGTGCCTGTACCTTGCCGTTTTGTTCCAATTCGGGGTTGCTTTCCGCAAAGACAAACCCCAGTTTCTGATAAACGGGGATTAGGTCGGAGAATAGCAAGGCGTTTACGCCCTTGTTCTGATATTCGGGTTTCACGGCTACCAGTAACAGATCCAGCATCTTGGCACGGCGTTTCATAAACAAGGCTTTCAGCAGGTGATACCAACCGAAAGGCAGCAAACGGCCATGAGATTTTTGCAAAGCCTCTGACAAGGAAGGCATGGAGATGCCTACGGCTACCAGTTTGTCTTCGGCATCTGTAACCAGCGTCACCATGCGCAGGTCCAGAATGGGCAGATACATCTTTACGTATTGGTTAATCTGGCGCTGTGACAGGGCAGAGTAACCGTACAACGGGCTGTATGCTTCGTTCATCAGCTCGAAAATGGCTTGTCCGTAGTCGCGGGCAATCTTCTTGGCAGATGAATATTTCTTGATTTTGAGATTGTATTTACGTTGGATTAGGTCCGAAATACGCTTATGCTTGTCGGGTATGGCATCCGGGATATAAATCTTGTATTCTACCCAGTCGGCATCTTTCTCAAAGCCCATGCGTTCCATGTGTTGCGGGTAGTAAGGGTAGTTATAGGTGGTTGCCATTGTGCTAAGCTGGTCGTAGCCTTCGATAAGCATACCTTCCGCATCGAAATCGGTGAAGCCTAATGGGCCTTGTATATGGGTCATGCCCCGTTCCTTGCCCCATTCTTCAACGGTATGTATAAGGGCCTCCGATACTTCGGGGTCGTCGATAAAGTCAATCCAGCCGAAGCGCACCTCTTTCTTGTTCCAGGTTTGGTTGGCTTTATGGTTGATGATGGCGGCTACGCGTCCTACGATTTTATCATCCTTGTAAGCAAGAAAATAATCGGCTTCGCAAAATTCGAAAGCGGCATTTTTCTTCTTGTTGAAGGTATTGAGCATATCATCGTAGAGATCGGGCACCGAATACGGATTGTTTTTGTATAGTTTGTAGTTGAAGCGGATAAACTGCTTCAATTCCTTTTTCGTAGAGACCTTTTTAATTGTAATTGCCATAGTTGTATGTTGTTATGAGCCGGCAAAGATACATGAAAATCTTTAAAAACGGGTGTCTTACAGGCTATAAATGAGGAATGTCGTATATGCAACGTAGCAAAGCACCATGATGCTTCCCTCAATGCGGGTGATGGTACGCTTGGCAAAAAACAGCCCGAAGAACCAAAGCAGAATGCCGGAACCTGCCAGTACCCACAAGTCCAGGTTAGTGATTCCGGTCAGGTGTAACGGAGTGATGGATGCACTGCATCCCAGTACAAAGAACACGTTGAACAGATTGCTGCCTACTACGTTGCCAATGGCTATCTCCGGATTTTTCTTCAAGGCGGCTACAATGGATGTGGCAAGTTCGGGCAGGGATGTTCCGCCTGCCACCAGCGTCAGTCCGATAACAGATTCGCTTACTCCCAGGCTGCGTGCAATGCCGCTTGCACCGTCAACAAAGAAACTGCCGCCGGCAATAAGCGCTCCAAGCCCGCCTAGAATGTAGAGGACAGACTTCCAAAGTGGCAGTTGCCTGATAGCTTCCTCACTGCCGGCTGTTTCTTCGGGACTGTGTGAGGCGATGGCAAAAGTATAACTCAGGAAGATAGCGAAGAAGCAGAGCAAAAGCAAGCCGTCTGTGATACTGAGAGTATTAGCCTTGTCTCCGTTCAGGAATATGTCGTTGGCACAAACCAGTAAAGCAATGGAAGACAGGATGCACAGAGGTATTTCCTTTTGCAATGTGTTCCGGGTTACGGCAATTGGGGCGAACAGTGCGGTGCAGCCCACAATCATCAGTGTGTTGAAGATATTGCTGCCCACCACGTTGCCGATGGCAATATCGGCACTTCCTTTCAGGGCGGAAGATACGCTGACCGTCAACTCCGGAGCTGATGTTCCGAAAGCAACGATTGTCAGTCCGATAACGATATTGGGTATGCGGAAGCGTTTGGCAACGGATGCTGCTCCGTCTGTCAGTCCGTTTGCACCTAACAAGATGAGGAGAAGTCCTCCTATAAGTAATAGAATGTTCATGAAATATATTATTTTGCGCGCAAAGATAATGCAAAATTCTGATTAAACGAGCCAAGAGGAAGTCCGTTTGCGCTTGTAAATGCGGAGAATTGTTCCGAAACCGGGGCGGAAATTATATCTTCACATTATATGGTTACGCGTGACGGAAATGTAAGTACGGCTCCGAAGGATGGTGCTACGGAAAAAGAAATAATTGAAAGAAGTCGTATCGGAATGATGGTTTGGTTCTTTCCGATACAACTTCGTATAATCAGGATTTTCCTATTGACTTAAAAAACGGGTTATTTGCTGCGTGTAACAGTGTGCAGTACATTGCCTTGTTTGTCAATCATGCGCAGTTCCAGTGTTTTTTTATCGGCAGATACTATGGAAAAGCCCGGTTCGGGACTGCAAAAAACGGTACCTTCAATAGGGTTGACTTTGCGGCTGAGCGAACCTGAGGTGTTGGTGATATAATCTATATTACTGCCCGGTACGCGCACATGCTGGAAGTTATGGATATGTCCGCAGATATACATGTCTACGTTGTGCCTGCGGAGTATAGGGTCGAGCCGCGACTGCATATCCCGGCGTTCGCTTCCGTCTTTCGGTGTTTCGGCATAAATGGGGTGGTGTCCGGCCACGATTACCCAGTCTTCTTTAGCGGCGGTCAGGACAGAATCAATCCATGCGAGTTGTTGTTTGTAATCTTGTTGGCAAGCATCGGGATAAGTCTCTTTCTCATTACGGTATTTGTCTATCATCGGAGCGGTATCTACCCAAACTACCCGGATAGTCATGCCTTTGTCTTCAAAAACTTTGGTATAGTAACGTGCGGGCATTGTCCAGCGGCGGCTGATATTCGAATAATCCAGTACGGCTTGCGTGTTGCCGCGGTATTCATGATTACCCAGCAAAGGGAACCAGTCTATCATCAGTTCGGGATGGCTGTAAATCAGTTCGTAATTAGTCATCCACAACGGGTCGTTGACGGAACGTACGCCTTCAAAGTGGTGCACATCACCCGTAGCGAGTACAAACTCCGGATCTGTGCCGTTTTCCGCCATTACTCCCATCAGTTCGGCAATGGGCTTCTGGTCATAATAGCCGTTGCGTCCCAGGTCATTGGCTACATAGAAGTTGAACTTTTTGTCGAATACGGAATAATCGGTAATTTGGGCACTTGCCCAGTTGCCCAGCAGGGCGACGAATAGTAAAAAGAATATTTTCTTCATTGTTTGGATGTTATTTATTCACTGCAGAGGGTATACGGTTGCATTGTTTTTTCATTTGGTGTGTTACAAAAGAAAATGCTCTGTCTCTCTGTGGTGATGTGTTTAAAAATTAATCTTCACTCCGGCATTCACCTTTACACCGTAGTATTCGGCTTGCATGGTACGGTCTTTCGTTCCCTGGTAGTAGCGGAGAGGCTGGTTCAGCAGGTTATTGGCTTCGGCATAGAATGTAGTCTTTATTTTCTTTCCGAACGTATAGCTTGCGTTGGCGTCCATGTAGTTCACTTTGTCGTAGTAACGGTCGTAGAAAGTGCTTTCACCCATTTCATCGATAAAGTCGGAAGCGAAATTATAGCTTACGCGGATGTTCAGTCCGGCTTTCTCGAAATAGAGCGAAGCATTGGCGGTGTGTGCCGGTGAACCCGGCATACTGAGGCCTTCTTCGTTTTCGCGCCCTTCGAAGTTGAAGTCTTCTACGCGGGAGTGCGTATAGGTGTAAGTTCCGTAAAAGCCGATGCACTTCAAGGCAGGGGCGATGAAACCGAAGTCGCGTTGGTAAGAGAGTTCTACTCCGAGCAGGTTGGCGTTGCCCGCATTCTTGGGCTGTGTGAATCGAGTATATACATTGCCCTGATATTCGTAGTTGGTGCTGACTTGGTCTACGATGAAATCATCGATTTTCTTGTAGAAGATACCGGCACTGACCAGACCGATGCTGCGGAAATAATAGTCGGCGCTCAAGTCGAAGTTGTAGGATGTGGTCGGTTTTAATTCCGGATTACCGATGGTGATTTCATTATCGGAGCGCTTGATGTTTACGATCGGTACAAGAGCCGAGTACTTGGGACGTGACAGTGTTTGGGTAAATGAACCGCGTACCTTGAAGTCATCGTTTACATTCCACTTTACCAGCAGCGAAGGCAGGAAATTAATGTAGCTGTTGCGCTGACGTTCGGTCTTGCCGGTGATGTCTTCGTCTGCATCGTATGTACGTCCGGTATAAGCCAGATTGGTGTTCTCGATACGCAAGCCGGACATCAGCTCTATGCGGTCTGTGATTTTTGAGTCAAAGCGGACATAGCCGGAGCTGACCGTTTCGCGTGCCTCAAAGTTACCTGCCAGTTCTTCCTGTACTTGTTCTTTCTCGAACAATGCAGGGTTGTTAAGGTCTAATGCTCCGGTGTATTCCTTGCTGGCATAGATTCCTGTCTGGTATTTGCTGTTGGGCATAAAGTGCTTGTTGGATTGGTCAACAGTATTTTTAAGGCTGTTTTCCATAAAAGCATCTTCGTCCAGCGGAGAATATTCGTAGAAGTCCACAGCTTTATCTTTGGTTTTACGAACTACCTTTGCGCCAAATTTCAGTTTGTTGCCATTCTTGAACGGGAGTTTGAAGTTGGCGGAGAATTTCAAGTCCTGCTCTTTGATGTCTTCCTGTTGCTCGGTCAGTTCTTTCAGGCTGAATTCGTCATTCAAGGTCATTGTAGAACCGTCTTTGGGAGATGCGAAAGGCTGGCGTTCGTTGCTCAGGTCTATATCGAATTTCTGTTTCTTGAGTTGGAAGTCGATGTAGCGCTCGTTGGGACGCTCTTCGCTGGCTTTGGCATAACTTGCATGCCAGTCCATGGAAAGAAGTCCGAAGAGATGTTCACCGCCAAGTGAAAAATCCATCGTGCGCTGGCGTTCCAGACGGGCATTGCGGTTGTCGGGCGTTCCGGCTTTGGTTTGTATGCGTACGGTGGCGCTGCCGTCCGGCTCAAGGTCTTTCAGGTTAGTGCGGTAACGGTTTTCCCAGTCGTTGCGGTTATTGAAGATACCTTTGAAAGTGAGTTTGTGGTTGGTACTGATGTCCCAGTCCAAAGCGGCGGAGTAGCTTTGACGTTCGCGGGTTACGTAATACTGGCGCATTTGGTAGTCGTTGACGTATGCTTTGCCGTCTTTATCCTGCTCCCAGGTAAACTCGGTGTCGTAAGAACCGGAGGGGGCATTTTGATAGGAGGCAGATACCATCAGCCCTAATTTATTATTGAAGAAACGGTCGCCGTAGGTAAATCCCAGGTTCAGCTGGGCTTTTTCGCTAATCCAGTTGTAGCCTGTTCCTGCGGTGGCAGCAATGCTGCGCTTATAGGGTGAGTTCTTCGTTACCAGATTGATAGAGCCGCCAATGGCATCGGCGTCCATATCCGGGGTTACTACCTTGTTTACTTCGATAGTCTGAATCATGTCGGCCGGAATCAGGTCGAGCTGTACGTTACGGGTATCACCTTCGGCAGAGGGTACACGGTTGCCGTTGACAGTTACGGAGCTCAGGTCGGCGCTTGTTCCGCGTACTTGTCCGAAGCGGGCTTCTCCCTGGTCGTACTGCACGTTGATACCGGAGATACGCTTTAAGGCATCGCCGATGTTGGAGTCGGGGAATTTGCCTACCTGGTCGGCAGATACTACATTGGTAATTCCCAAGTTGCTCTTTTGGGCGTTGATGGCGCGGCGCTGTCCCTGAAATGCGCCGCCTACAACTACTTCCTGAAGTTCGACTCCTTCGTTCAGTACCACATCTTTCTCTAAAGTGCGTCCGGCGGGAATTGTAATTTTCAGTTCTACGGGTGAGTAGCCTACATAGCTCACCTTCACTGTATAGGTTCCCGGGTCGAGGTTGGGGAAAGTGTAGAAGCCGTTGACGTCGCTCGTCACGCCTGTGTGTAGTTTCTCGATGTAGATTGAAGCACCCGGGAGAGTTTGCTTGGTTACGTCGATAATACGGCCGCGTACCGTACCTTGTTTAACGATATTTGCTTTTTCGTCGGCCATTGTCGTGTTGCTGGCCGCTGCGAATAGTAGAAGGAATAAGAATGCTCTTACAATTTGTTTCATACCTGTTATTATCTGTTAATAATCTGCGGCAAAAGTATAGGTATGGGATTACGTCTGTCTTACGGAATTTTGAAGAAACGGTAACGATAATATTACAAACCAATTGCAAATGATGCATCAGGGGACGATATAATTTATCTTGTATGTACTGAATGACAGATTATAAGATTGGAATGTACTTTACTTTTATTTGCTTTAACTGTATATTAAGGCTGTTTACAGGCAATCAACAGCTTTTTCTCATCGGCAAGAGTCGTTGCAAACAGGTATATGTCTCCACCTTCTGCCAGCTTCAGGCGTTTTCGCAACTCGGCTACGCTGGCAGGAAAATTACGTACTGTGAGGTTGGCCTTCTTTTCCGTTCCTATCAGCTTTTTAAGTTCTTTCTTGTTGAGACTGCTGCTATCGGTAATGCGGAACTTGCGTCCGGGAAAGTCCGGTATATACTCGTCGGAAGTATAAAGATGACTGTTGGGGTGCAGTTTCTCTACATTATATATAGATGAAACGCTGCGGAAGGCTCCGGCTTTTAGGATGGATGCATTGGGTTCGTACAAGTATGTTTTCAATGTGGGAGTATACGGGCATGTATGTTCTTTCTCCTGTTGGCGGGTGAACAGGAGCTTTTGAACTTTCTGCGATGCAGTGAGGTTGATGCAGTGGATAGGGATTTCTTCAGGTACTAATTCCTTTCCGCGCTCTAATACAAGGAGAAGTTCCTTGCATTCGTTGTTGACGGAAACGACGTGGGCGGCTTGTACATGTTTCAAGTCATGCAGTGCAAGGGTAAGGTCCAGCATGGGAGATAACTTAACCAGAACGTGTGATGCTTTCTCAAGCAGTAAATTTTCCAAAGCGGAAACATCAGGCTCACATTCGCTGATAGCTATTGTTTTGCCTCCGTGTCCATCACGCCGGGCGGGGTCTATAAATATCCAGTCTACGGGTTCCATCATTTGCAGATAACGGATGCTGTCTTCATGGCAGACCATGACCTGTTTTAAATTTAAAAGCGAAAAGTTATGAGCTGCTATTGTACAGAGTGTTTCCTGCCGCTCCACATAGGCGGACTGTTGGAAGCAGGCAGATAGGAAGGCACAGTCGATGCCAAAACCGCCGGTGAGGTCGGTAAAGGTTTTGCGGCTGCCGTATCCCGTGTCTGAAACTATTTTGACCTTATAGTTTGCCGTTACTTCCGAGGAGCATTGTTCCATGGAAAGATGTGCCGGGTAAAGAATACCTTCCCGTGCTGCCCAAGCGGGTATTTTTTCTTCTGCTATTTGACGTCCCACAATTTGGATGATAGCGGCAGGTACGTCTACTGTCGGATACTTGTGTGCTTGTAAAGCAAGGTTGCGTACGTTGTCTTTGCGATGCTCCCGGATAAATCGGAGTGTTTCTTCAGTCAGTGTCATGGGCATTGTTTGAGTAACGGTGCAAAGATACGGATAATTGTGATATGATTGAGGAGTTTTGCCAGCAGACAACCGGCAGGAGGTAGACCGGTTGTCTGCTGAGGCTTTATTGAACCAGGGTAAACTCTACAGGTTGCCCATGCTGGCATTCCACACTCAGTTGGGTTGTGTCGGTCCGGTATGTCGTTTTCACTCTTTTGTCGTAAGCAGACACATGCCATTTACCTTTCAGTTCCAACTCTTTTATTATGATACGGCTGGGTTCTTTGGTTGTGAATGTCTTTTCCGCAATGTTGAGGTCGGGAGTACACACACTCATTACCAAGGCATTATTCTCTTTTTGATACATCACCATTGTTTCTGCGGGCAAGGAAGAGAAAACATTATCGGCAGCCGGTTTGGTATCTTCAAAGACAGCGTATGCCATGGTGCCTGTCAGAATATCGTTTACGGCATGCATCTTGCGGTCGCGTTGTATCACTTTGTAGGTGGCTGCCGGCACATGGGTCTTCAGTTCTTTTCCAGAAGGCTGTATCCATACCATGTATTCGTAGCTTCCATCTTTGGGAGCTGTTCCGTGAGCTATCCATGCCGACACAAATGTTCCGGTAGTGGGGGTGCGTAACTTTTCGTGGCGCGATTCCTGTTCTGTGATTTGCACCTTTACCTTTCCGTCTTTCACAAAATACAGGTTACCGCAGCCGTCTTCAAGGCAGACCGGTTGTGTATCCGAGGCAGGTAGTTCCTGTTGCAGCCCTATTTGCTGTTTTTTTTCTCCGGTAATCCTGATGAAATCTTTTCCCGGTCGGAAGACGTGTTGGAAAAGCGTTGTTTCCGTAGGATAGTCGCTGTTGCTGTTTTTGATGTCTGTGCCAAGGCAGATTAAGCGGTTATCGAAACAAAATACCGACTTTCGTGCTACGAAATCGTCGGTAAAGTTTTTAAGGTCTCGTTCCATTAATTTCATGGCAAACATTCCGTTTTGGTTTTTCAGAGAACTTGCACCGGCGAATTTTTCCTTGGAGCGTGCCATGGTAGTACCAGGCAGAGGACTGTTCAACAGTTCGAAGGGCAGGTGTATGGTGGTGGTGCCGGGCAGTCGGTTCCAATCCCAGCCATTTTCATTGTAACCGCTGGCTTTGCGGGAAGGAGCCCCCATTATTTGTACCGAACCGTAACTTTGATACCGACCGTACCGGTTGTCTTTTGTGTAAATTTCCGCTCCCCATACATCTGTGTTATATCCTTTGAGCGTAACCATCCAGTTATTGCGGCGGAAAATGCCGGCAGAACCGTAATTGTATACAAAAAAGCCTTGCGGCGCTGTTGCCGGAAGTATCCCTTGTTGTTTGAAGTAAGCGGCTTCAGGGGTATTACGTTTGCAAAGGCGCAAATAGTCTGCGGCCAGTTGATGATCAAACGGTTCTCCTTTATCCGAGAAGTCTCCGGATAGGGCAAGGTAGGCAAAAGCGTCTATGTCGTCATCTTTCATGGAACCGCCGAAAGGATGTCTGCCACTGATACCTACGCCCCATTCGTATTTGTTGCAATAGTTGCGCATGGCGATAAGAGCGGATTTCAGTACCTTTCTGGCAGATAAGGTCAATTGATAAGAAGTCTTGTTAGTCAGATTGATGAATTGTCCCAGCATAGCAAGTGCTCCCGTGGTATAGGCCGGATAAAAGCCGCCATGGTGAAAAGTGGTACCGTCTACTTTAATACCTCCAATCGTACCGGGAGTATATCTCAACGACGTGGATACCCAACGTGAAAGTCCTTTCAGTGCGCGAACCCTTTCTCTCTCATCCTTTGTCATCATGGCTGAAACAATTTTAGGCATCAGCAATGTATGCCATGTATCCAGTAACTCGTCGCGGTTTTTGCCGCACGCCTTACGGGTTTCCTGTAAGGCTGCCCAGAACGATAGTGTTGAAAGGATATTATCGCATGTGGGAGCTTGCCGTATTTTGTCGCGCATCAGCCAGGCTGTGGTGTATATTTTTCTTATCTGATAGCCGTAATGGTGGTTGGTTCCCATGCCGCTTCCGAAAGCAAATCCTTGGTTCATGGCATAGTCCCAGACTAAAAAATATTTGTGTTCTGCATCTTTGGATTGATTGTAATAGGCATCATAGGCAAATCCGGAGAGCATTGTTTCCAGATCGTTGAGGGATATTTCTCCCTTTTTGCGGTTCAACTTGTCATCGGGAACTACAAGAGGAGCTCCTGTAAAGCCGTTTCCGGAGCGTTGTATCTGTGCTTTTTGGAATGTAGCATAGGCTTTGTCGATTTTGCCTTGTGAAACTTTATCCGCTGTCAGGACTTTTGTCAGCCGTTCTTCTATGGTTTGTAATTCCTGTTTTTCTGTCGGAGTCAGCGTAGCAGGAAGAGGCAGGTCATATTCCAGCTGTTCCCATTGCCATACACGACACCAATGCCATAAGTCTCTAAATGTAAGTGAATTATTGTAGGGCATCTGCATGTCGGGAGTAGTGCGTTGATTCATTTCTTTTACGGGGAAAACGAGACGGTCGAAGAATACGCGTCCGTTGTTGTCCGGAGCAACAATACGGTAACCGGCGATTGTATTCTCTTGCTTATCTCCTTTCATGTGGGCAAAGCCTATCCAACAGGCACGCCAACCCTGAGCGTTTAGCCGGAAACCGAACCTATAAGATACATGACCCGTTGGAGAGAAGAATTCAAAGCGCAGCGAATCTTTTCTGGCTTGTTCGTTGTAAATCCATAGTGTAATCCCGCGCTTTTCTTTTGATATGGAGTCCAGATGTAGGGGAGTATCTAGTTTGACGGTGAGCACGGAACGGGGAGAGAATTGCCATGCAAGGCTTCTTTTCCCTTCTTTGTAGAACTCTTCTGAGGAAGAGAGTTCGTTTGGTTGTACTGTGCAGAAGGATTGTGGCACTCCTTTTTCAAATCCGGTTGTCTGTGCAAAGAGTATGTTGCCAAGGCATAAAAACAGATAATATAACAAATAGAATCGGTACATATTGCGAAATTTTAGCAGGTATGCAAAAAAAGAGGTTGTCTCCGATGTAGAGGCATTCTGCCGCCATCTCTTTCCGGACGGAACGGCAGACTGCTTCATGCCATGAAACAACCTCTTTCGGTTAAGTTAATAAAAAAAGTTGAAGGTTAGAAGAATTGTAGTTCTTTTATTTAGGTTATTGCCAATATTTATTCTGTTCCAATTTGCCGTTTACATCCAGTTCTTTTGTCGGAATGGGGAGGAACTGGTGTTTTTCTTGTGTACGTGCTGCATAATCGCGTGCACCGATAAACTGGTTTCCTGTAGCCCAGCGTTTATCTTGAGTCGCAGCTCCTAATTTGTCGTGTACGGCTTCTACATAAATACCCCAGCGTACCAGATCATATTTCCGCAGAGACTCAAAACAGAGCTCACGGGCACGTTCGTCACGGACGGCTTGTTGGAAGTCTGTATAGGACAAACCCTCCAATTTGAATATGCCTGCACGTTGGCGTATCTCATTAATGCATTCGTATGCTAAATCCGTAGGTCCTTGATGGGCTTCATTTTCTGCTTCAGCCAGCATTAAAAGGACATCACCATAACGTAAAATAGGATAGTTTTCCGGAGTATAGCTCTTGTCCTTCATAGAAGAGCTTTCCCATTCTCGACGGAACTTTCCACATGAACGTTGGACAATTTGTTTGTTTGTCCATGTTTTCTTGTTGTCGTTTACATCATACCAATAAGGAGCGATGGAAAGGTCTCGGCGTTTATCGTTTTTGTCAAACAAATCCCACAGTATCAAAGTGGCTGCATAGAAGCCGTAACCATATCCGTTACCGGTAGATTTGGTGCACTTTTGAAGATTACCTATAACATTTCCTATACGTCCGTCTGTATAGTTTCCTATGCCGTCGGCAGTACGGTTACCGATAAATTCGGCTTCCCAGATACTTTCATTGTATTCGGTATCATATTTGTCGGAAGCCATGTTCCTCCAGATAGCCTCGACATCCGGATTCATTTTATGCTTGTTCGACTTTTTCACTTCATTGGCCCAGTATGCAGCTTTGGCATAGTAAGGCTGTCCGCCGTTGGCGGGATATCCGGCACGCCACAAGTATACGCGGGCAAGGATACCCATTACTGTATTCTTTTTGATATAAGAGGGAGACTTATCGTAGGTCTGGTCATCAACCAAGTTTACGCATTCTTCCATTTCTCCGATAATCCAATCCAACGCATCGGTATGAGGAGTTGCTTCTATGGATGAATTATTCACGTCTTTGAATGAGGTCTTGCGGATGGGGACTTCGTACCAGCCTTGTACTAACAGGAAGTGAAAATATGCACGGAGAAATTTAGCTTCACCTTTCATTCGTGTTTTCACACTTTCATCCATGTCGGCTTTGTCAACATTCTCAAGAAAAACGTTGGCATTGTTGATTCCTTTGTAAAGAGTCTCCCATGTACCCCATACATGTTGGTTTCCCGGATTATGGTCGTTGCCATAGACTTGACTCGCCAATTGTCCGCTTTGGCGCTGGTAGTAACTCAGGTCGTCTACGTTGGATATCATGCATGAGTAATTGTTTCCGTATACTTTCTCGTAGGCCAAAGTATAATAGACTCCAGCCAAAGCAGCCGTGCATTCACTTTCATTGGAATAAAAAGTTTCCGGAGCGGTGAAATCATAAGGCTTTGTATCCAAAAAACTGTCGCAGGAGCTCAGCATTATGGCAGAGCATAATGTTAAAACTGTTGCATGGAATAATTTATATACTGTTTTCATATCAGTCTCATTTTTAATATTTGGTTAGAATGTTACGTTTAATCCCAATGACATACTGAAAGCGCGAGGGTATGGAGACCAGTCAAAGCCCGGTGTCAATGGAGAATTACGGGTAGAAACTTCCGGGTCGCTTCCGGAATAACCGCTGATAGTGGCAATGTTTTCGGCAGAAAGGTAAACACGTGCACTGCTTATATGCAAGGGCTTCAGTGTTTTTGCCTCAAAATTATATCCCAATGAGATGTTCTTGAGTTTCAGGAAAGAGCCGTCTTCCACATAGAGTGAGCTGTATTCATTGGAACCTTGCGCCCGGGCTCTCGGTATGTTGCTGGTGGGGTTTTCCGGAGTCCAGCGGTTAGTATAGGCGGCAAACATATTGGTATTTTGTTTGGCGGAAGGGTTTTCGAACACCATGCGGTTGGCATTGAGGATATCATTGCCATAGCTCCATTGGAAGAAGATGTTCAAGTCGAAGTTTTTCCAAACCAGATTATTGGTAAAACCACCTATGTGTTTGGGCTGACCGTTACCGATAGTGGTCTTGTCCTTGTCGTTGATTTCGCCTTCACCTGTCAGGTCACGGTATTTGGGGTCTCCCGGTTGAGTACCGGCTACGTAATACGGGATGCCTTCTTTTAAGGTATATACCTCTTTGCCGTTTTCATCTATTGTCTTGTTGAAGTCCTCATATTTGTAAGTTCCGTCATAGATGAAGCCGTACATTTTACCGGCAGATTCACCTACTTTGCTGATATATGCCGGAGTGGTTTTATATTTGTTATCCCAACTGATATAGCTGGTCATATAAGGTTGTCCTGAGTTCAAGGCTATGATTTCATTTTTGTTGAAAGCGATGTTGAAGCTGGAATTCCAACTGAAATCTTTAGTTTTGATATTGGTGGTTTCCAAGGTGATTTCCAAACCGCTGTTACGCAATTTTCCAACATTTAAGGTAGCAGAAGAGAAGCCTGAGCTGGCAGATATATCGGCATCAAGCAACAAGTCCTTGGTGGTTTTGATGTAATAGTCCATATTCAGGTTAATTCGTCCGTCGAGGAAGCCGAGGTCCAGACCGAGGTCCAATTGTTCGGTTGTTTCCCATTTCAGCTTTTCATTCTGCATGCTGCTCAATACATAACCCGGTACAAACTGACCGTTCCACGGATATTTGTAAAGATCGTCATCAGTGATGAGGTGTGCCATATAGTCATAGTTGCCTATGCGGTTGTTACCGGTCTGGCCATAGCTGAAACGCAGCTTACCGTTTGACAGCCAGCTGGCATTTTCGGCAATGAAAGATTCACGCGCAAAAGCCCATGCCAAAGAGCCGGAAGGGAAGTAACCCCAACGGTTGCCGCGGGCAAATTTGGAAGAACCGTCGGCACGCATGGTAGCTGTTATATAGTAACGGGAGTCGTAGTTATAATTGATACGTCCGAAATAAGACATCAGTTTGTTTTCGCCTTTGGAAGAATTTACGGCCGGTGTGCTTCCCTTATCGAGTCCTGCCATGCCGAAAGATTCATTGCTGATTTTTTCCGTCCGTATAGAATGTATATAGCTGGTATTTTTCTGAACAGACATACCGAGCATCGCATTGAAATTATGAGAGTTCTTGTTCAGTTGGTAGCTGAGTGTATTTTCGTTCAGGTAACTTCTTGCTTCACTCTGGTATAGATAAGCGTTTATTCCCTTACTTTGAGTGTTGGAAGGGTGGCTGTTACCGGTGCGTGTCTGAGAACCGTTGAATTCTTCGTTTTTGTAGTCGGTTGATGTATATCCGGCTGTAACTTTCAGTTTGAGTTTCTTAATTATCTCATATTCGGCACCTACATTAAACTGGAGATTATTGGTTGTCTTATGACGGTATTCGTTTTGAGCAGACTTCACGGGGTTAAAGCGGTAGTCCTCACTCATATTGACACCCTCATCGTACATCTGATTGAGAAGATCACTTCCTGTAGGGGATACCGGACGGAAAGACCATACACTGTACATGTAGGCGGTAGACATGGAACTTGTGGCGCTCGATACGGTAGGACCGTCCTGAACAGTGCTGGCATAGTTTCCTGTAAAGTCAATCTTCAGTTTGTTGTTTACTTTCTGGCTCAGGTTCACACGTCCTTGATAGCGTTTTACGCCGGAGTTGATGATAACTCCCTGTGTGTCATCGTAAGACAAAGATGTGGTGTATTTCAAATCGCCTTGCGAACCGGTCATGGATATATGATGGTTATGGCTGAGAGCGGTACGGTAGATATAGTCTTGCCAATCGTAAGATTTAGCATTGTGATAGGCATCCAGTGTAGGATAAAGTTCGGTTATATAGTTTTTCTGGAATTCTTCTCCGCTGCCCATGATTTCTTGTTGCAGCATGACAAAGTCATAGGCATTCATCACTTCCGGTGTGTTTTTTACAAGACCTACTTTTACGCTACCGTTGTATGTAATGGTAGGCTTTCCGGCTCCGCCTTTTTTGGTGGTTACGATAACTACACCGTTGGCACCGCGTGCTCCATAGATAGCTGTGGCGGAAGCATCTTTCAAGATGTCTATGGATTCAATATCATTAGGATTTATTGATCCTAAGCCAGAACTTTCGGAAGGGAATCCGTCGATAACGTAAAGCGGAGCTGTACTTCCGGTCAATGAACCGGCACCGCGGATTACTATATTAAAGTTATCTCCCGGTCCACCGTCACCGGATGAAACCTGTACGCCGGCAATACGTCCTCCGAGGCTTTCGGTAATATTGCTGACAGGAGTCTTGGTCAAATCGCCCATATTGGCGGAACCGATAGAACCGGTCAGGTCACGTCTTCTGACATCACCATATCCTACAGCAACAACGGTCACTTCTTCCAAGGTTTGGGTATTTTCTGTCATTGTAATATCAAATTTACTTTGATTGCCTACTTTGACATTTTCCGTTTTATAGCCGATAAATGAGAATTGTAAAACATCACCATTTTTTACATTGTCCAATTTAAACTCTCCGTTTAAATCTGTGGTTGTCCCATTGGTTGTTCCTTTAATTACAACACTTACCCCGGGCAACTCTCCCATGGCATCAATCACTTTACCTGTAATCTGTCTTCCTGTCTGTGCCTGTACTGCTGTACAGCAGAAAAGGAAGAATAAAAGATTTAAGATAACTTTTGGTCTCATAAAAATAAAATTAAAAAATTAGGATGTGCAAATGTATGGATTGTATAAGAAATGTGAAATCTGTAATTGTCCATAAAAAGTACAAATTCATACATGTGGAGTTGTAACTAACTGCGATGCAGCCAATAAACTGCTATTGGCAAGAAGGTATTATTATGTTACATTAAGATTTGCGGAAAAAGGAATGTGGGTCAATTAGCTATGATCACCAACGGCTCTCGTTTTACAAGAGATTCCCATTTTGAGCAACTTACACCGATTTATGCTGTAGCTGCTCAAGAAATAGAAGATTATATAAGGTTTTGTTTATTATAAACTGCTGCAACATTCTTGCGAATGGGGTTATATATAGAAGTATTTCTTAGAATTGTAGTAGCTTTATAGAATTGGACATACTATCATATCTGGAGGGTCTGCAAACAAAAAAGGCTCCATTCTGTTAAGAATGAGCCTTTCAGTTTGTGGACCAGCCTGGGCTTGAACCAGGGACCTCCAGATTATGAGTCTGTTGCTCTAACCAACTGAGCTACAAGTCCGGTGTATCCTTATATCGGATAGCGGGGACAAAAGTAGTATTTTCTCTTGAAATATGCAAGCGTTTCAGATAAAAATGCGAATGCTTTTTGTTTAGAATTTATATGTTCGTTTAGGATTCTTGGGAAACCACCCTTTTTTTACCCGCTCTTCTTGTTCAAAGACTTCTTTGATGGTCCAAAATGAGGAGAAGGCGAATACGCCTAGCAGCGAGGCTACCAAAATATTGTCGGTATACAGTGAAGCAATGGCACCGCCGATCCCCAACAATAGGAAAATCCACCAGCATTTAGTTCCCCAATAATATTCGGCTTTTACTACTATGGGGTGGAAGATGCCTATGATAAGGAAAGTACAGATACCGATTACAAGTCCTGACAGGTGATATTCGTTTAAGAAATCCATATTTATATAAAGTGATAAGGTGGTGAAATCATGGGGTTATGTCAAAACAAATAATAAGTGTTTTTTGTTTCGGCACAACCCCATTGTTTTATTTATCTTACTTTTCCGGGCAAATAGGAATTTCTTTCTTGATGCTTTGTTCCAGTGAAATTAATGTTTCTGTTGCAGTGACGCCGGGGATTTCCTGCATCTTGTTATTCAGCAAGTCCATTAGGTGTTCGTTGTCACGCGCATACACTTTGGTCAGCATGGTGTACGGACCGGTGGTAAAATGACATTCCACGATTTCGGGAATCTTTTGCATCTCGGTAACAACAGCCTTGTACATGGAGCCTTTTTCCAGTTTGATTCCTACATAAGTACAAGTCCTGTAGCCCAAAGACTTAGGGTTTACATGGTAGCCGGAGCCGACAATAACGCCCAAATCAATCAAGCGCTGTACGCGTTGGTGAATGGCGGCACGTGATACACCACATTCAGCAGCTACATCCTTAAAAGGAATACGGGCATTTTGGGAAATGATTTCCAGAATCTGCCGGTCAAGATTGTCTATTTTTTCCATAATAGTAAATAAGTAAAGTTCTTGTTCTTATCAAATAGTAAGCAAATATAGGACTTTATTTTAATTTATCTATAGAATGGAGCGAAAAAAAGAATAAAAGTGATAATACGATAAAGTGATAGGGTAATAAGGTGATAAAGTGATAATGGATGGCAAGGTGATAAAGTGGTAGGGGGATAATGGAATAGGGCGGTGAAGTATCGTCGCTTCACCGCCCTATCGCTTTTATGGCATGATCGTTTTATTTTTCGATACCTACCAGTTCCACTTCAAAAATCAGAGTAGAGAACGGTTTGATTGGGCCGCCGGTTTCTCTTGCGCCGTAAGCCAGTTCTTGCGGGATGTAAAGTTCCCACTTAGAACCTACAGGCATCATAGTGAGGGCTTCTGTCCAGCCTTTGATAACTTGGTTGGCACGGAACGTAGCGGGTTCTTTACGCTTGTAAGAGCTGTCGAATTCGGTTCCGTCAATCAGCGTACCTTTGTAGTTTACTTTTACTTTGCTGCTATCAGCGGGGATTTCACCGGTTCCTTTGGTGATAATCTTATATTGCAGACCGCTCGGAGTGGTTACAACACCTTCTTTGGTCTTGTTTTCAGCAAGGAATTTTTCACCGGCAGCTTTGTTGTCGGCGTATTTCTTTTCCATGGCTTTAGCCTTTACTGCATCCATCTGGGTCTGCATGAAAGTCTGAGCTTCTTCTTTGGTCATGATGCCTTTGCCTACAACTCCGGCAACGAAACCTGCCAACAGGTTTTCACGGCTGATGGTTTGTGTAGAGTCGCCACCGAAAATCTGTTGGTTGAAGCCTTCTACCCATTGTTTGCTTACCATCTGTCCGATTTGCAGACCTGCCATGTAAGCAACGTCTTTCTTGTCGATTTTGCTTGCACCTTCGTTGAAACCTTTCAGGAAGTCTGTCATTTGAGTAGAATCGATACCCTGCTGTGCGAGATATTGATCCAGGCCTTCGGTACGTGCCATACCGATAGCGTAAGATAATGAGTCTACGTCTGTTTTGAGGTTCGCTTTCGGGCTTTGTGCAGTACAGGATGCCAAACCGGCAGCTGCTGCAAGAGCCATGATAAATGTTACTTTTTTCATTTTGCTTTTAAAATTATTTGTTTAATACTTTAAGTAGTTCCACTTCAAAAATGAGTGTGCTGTGCGGCGGAATCATCTCACCTGCTCCCTGGGCGCCGTAAGCCAGCTCGCTGGGGATGTAGAGTTTCCATTTGGCGCCTTCGGGCATCAGTTGCAGGGCTTCCACCCAACCCGGGATTACCTGGCTGACGCCGAATGTGGCAGGCTGGCCGCGCTTGATGGAGCTGTCGAACAGCGTTCCGTCAATCAGCGTACCTTCGTAGTGGCATTGTACCTGGTCGGTAGCTTTGGCATAAGTGCCTGTGTTGCCTTCGTTGATAACTTCGTACTGGAGCCCGCTGGGCAGCGTAACCACTCCCGGGCGTTTTTTATTTTCTTCAAGGAACTTCTTGCCGGCCTCGATATTGGCGGCATTCATTTTCTGTTCCAGTTCTTCGAAGTACTTATTTACTATTTCGCGGGCTTCCGTATGGCTGATAGCCGTCTGGTTGCCTTCCAAGACATCTTTGATTGCTTGTGCAAAGTCATCTACTGCGATGCCTTTAGCACCCATACTTAAAAGATTCTGACCTATTCCAAGGCCGATAGCATAACTGAATTTATCCATAAAATGTTTTTGTTGGCGGCTGAAATCATTTCTTTTCCAGCCTATTGCAAATTAATGAATGGCAAAAATACGTCTTTTATTTGAATGATTTTGTTTTTTTCAGATTAAAAAATCTTAGTAAGTGAAAATAACTTCCCTCTTTTGGGGTATTATTCATACATTTGTATGACTATATGAACTTTAAGGAGATATAAAGATGAAGAACTTGGTTGTTTTGTCCGGTGCAGGTATGAGCGCCGAGAGTGGTATCAGTACTTTTCGCGATGCGGGCGGACTGTGGGATAAATATCCGGTGGAACAGGTGGCGACTCCCGAAGGCTATGCCCGTAATCCGGAGTTGGTTATCAACTTTTATAACGAGCGTCGCAAGCAATTGCTGGATGTAAAGCCGAATGCCGGACACATCGGGCTTGCAGAGCTGGAAAAGGACTTCAATGTAACGGTCGTTACGCAGAATGTCGATAATCTGCACGAACGTGCCGGAAGCAAACGCGTGATTCATCTGCATGGCGAGCTGACAAAGGTCTGCTCCAGCCGCGACCCTTATAATCCGCACTACATAAAGGAACTGAAACCGGATGAGTACGAAGTGAAGTTGGGAGATAAAGCCGGCGACGGTACTCAGCTTCGTCCGTTTATCGTTTGGTTTGGCGAGTCGGTTCCTGAGATTGAAACGGCTGTGGGCTATGTGGAGAAAGCGGATATATTCGTCATTATCGGTACTTCGATGAATGTATATCCGGCTGCCGGATTGCTCAACTATGTGCCTCGCGATGCCGAAGTGTACCTGATAGACCCTAAGCCGGTGGATGTACATTCCATGCGGCAGATACATGTAATTCAAAAAGGAGCATCGGAAGGCGTGCAGGAGTTGCGCTCGTTGCTTAAACCTTAAGCGTGCCGTTCACAGTCTATGTATGTGCCACTTTAATGGCACGCTTATGCCTATATACTGGCACAAGATTGCCAATGAAGTGGCACATACAATTTTCAAGCTGTACGGATTATTTTTTCAGTACCGCCCTCAGTACGAACCAGACATGATAGGCTGCCGTGCTTATCAGACCGTAATATTGCGCCATAATGCGGAAACGTTCTTTAAGCGAGGCTTTCCTGTTTTGGGTAGTCATGCCCTCGTCCAGATAGTCTATTATCGTGAGGCGGGTATTGTGCAGCGTGTGTGCCTTTTTCATGATGCGGATGCACCAGTCAAAGTCGGCGGAGAAGCGGTACTTCAGGTTATACGGTTCTACTAAAGTGCGTTTGGCAAAGAAGGCCTGATGGCAGACAAGCATCCCTTGTCTGAAGCTTTTCCATGTCAGCGTTTCCGGGGCGGAAAGACGGCGCATGCGTACGAAGTGTCCTTCTTTGTCCACCAGGGCCGTTTCACCGTACATCACATCGGGCAGCTCGCTTCCCGGCAGCGTATGTACCATTTGCTGCAGTGTATCGTCTTCGTGGAAGCTGTCGCCGGCATTAAGGAAGCAGAGGTAATCGCCCGTAGCCAGTCGGATGCCTTTGTTCATGGCATCGTACAGGCCTTTATCGGGTTCGCTTGTCACCTTTGCGATGTGATCCTTATAACGGTCTATGATGGAGAGTGTCTTATCCTTCGACGCTCCGTCCACAATGATATACTCCACGTGGCGGTAGGTTTGCGAGATAACGCTCTGGATGGTATCTTCCAATACCGCCTCGGCATTGTAGGTCACGGTAATGACGCTGAACTTGGGGGTGGGATGGTTATGCATTTCTTCCGGTGACTTTGTTGTACAGGTCAATATATTTCTTAGCGATGGTGCTTTCCGAATAGTGGGTGACGGCCTTCCGGCAGGCCTGCTCGGCGAGGCTGGGATAATCCGGGTCGGTCAGTGTCCAGTAGATGCCGTTGGCAAAATCCTCGGACGACTTGTATTGCGCCACGTATCCGTTGTGCAGGTGGTCTATCATTTCGGGAATGCCGCCTACGTTGAAGCCGACGCAGGGAATGCCGCATGCCATGGCTTCCATAATCATGTTGGGCAGGTTCTCTTCCAGCGAAGGGGTGACGAAGAGGTCTACCGCATTGTATATGTTTACCAACTGGTGTTCGTTGCTCACAAAGTCCAGCGGGTAGACCTTGAAAGGCAGCAAGTTGGCCAGTTGCTGCGACTCTTTGCCGAAAACGACGACACCGAGCTCCGTTTTCAGTTCGGGGTGTTTTTCCGCCAGTAGTGCGCACGATTCTACCAGGTAGTCGATGCCTTTCCGTTTGTCCGTTGTTTTCACCGAACCGAACAGTACGAGTCTGGCGTCCTGCGGCAGTTGGCATCTGTTGCGTGCTTCTTGCTTGTTGTGCGGCTTAAACAGGTTGGTATTGATAGGGTTGGGGATGCAGGTAATCGTGTGTCCGGCGAGCAGGGCGCTTTTCTTGGCCAGTCCTTCCAGCCAGTGGCTGCATGTTACGAAATTGATGTGCCGTCCCTGATACAACTCCTGCTTCTTGCGGAAAGTCCGGTAGGAGAGGTCTTTTCTGCTGCCGTTGCCGTGGATGAAAGGACAGTTGCCACACTCCTGCTGATAACGGGTGCACTCGCGGGCATGGTGGCAGATGCCGGTGCACGGCCACATGTCGTGCATGGTCCATACTACGGGTTTGCCCGATGCAAGGATTTTCTCGATGTTCTTCAGAGACAACATTCCCTGGTTTATCCAGTGGAGATGAATGACATCCGCCTGCTGGAACTCCGGAAGAGAGGTAATGTCCGTACCTGTATTGGCGATGTCCACGGCAAAGATATTCTCCTTTTTGAAGCGGTTGGCTTTCCATATGACGATACGCTCCCATACGAATTTCCATATCATGCGCCAGTTGTAGTTTAATGAAACCACGGTGATTTGGTCGGTCTGCTTGTCGCGTACCAGAAGTTTGGCCTTGATGCCGTTGTTCTTGAGCGACTCCATCAGTCTGCTGGCCGCTACGGCTGCCCCGCCGATGCGTTCGGATGTATTGATTAATAGTACTCTCATTTTTGCGGAATGTTTGGACAAAAGTACTGCTTTTGCTGCTTTCTGCTCTATAAATCTTTTATTTTTTTAGTCTGTAACCGCTAAACTCCCTATCTTTGCCGAGGTTAAAAGCTCGTAATGCCGGGAGCAGTGGAGATGTTGCGCTGAGCAACGGATTGAACGTCGTGGAAAACGAGTTTTTCGCCGGAAGAAACCTATGGTTCATCGGTAGAAAATAAATGTGAATATGGGAGATAAAGGAATGAAAAAGCTGGAGCAACTGTGGCAGACTTTCCTGAGTGTGGTGAAGATTCTGCTACAATCCAAATGGCGTACGCACCTACCGTCGTCGTTCAGTAATCCGGAAGAGCTGTTGATACTTGCCAACGGTCCTTCATTGAACCGTACGGTTCGGGAAACTCCGGACTTTGTACAGGGCAAGACGCTGCTGGCGGTGAATTTCTGCGTTACTTCCCCGATGTTCGAGCAGCTCCGCCCGGAGATATATCTGATAGCCGACCCTCTGTTCTGGATTGTTTCCGAGAAGCGGGTACAATTGTTCCGGACGCTTGCCGAAAAAACCGCTTGGCCGATGAGTCTGTTTATTCCCGCCCGTGCTTTGAAGAATAAAGAGTGGCAGCCTATGTTGGCGGGCAACAGGAATATTCGCCTCTGCATTTACAATACCACTCCGATAGAAGGTGTGCAGGGATTCTGCAACTGGGTATTCGCTAAGGGTTGGGGTGTGCCCCGTCCGCACAACGTACTGATTCCTTCTATTGCCATCGGGTTGCGTTTGCCTTTCAAGAAAATTTATTTGGCAGGCGCCGATCACTCCTGGTTGCCGGAAATCACGGTGACGGACGACAACGTGGTACTGATGCACCAAAAACATTTCTATGACCAGAATAAGTCGCAGGCGGCAACGGTGACGCAGGAGAATCTGCATAGCGCACGGCTTTATACGATACTCTACCACATGTATGTGGCCTTTAAGTCCTACTTCGTGCTCGAAGCCTATGCGCGCCGGTTGGGCAAGGAAGTGATCAACGTTACGCCGGGCAGTTATATAGACGCTTTTAAACGAATGAAAGTATGAAAGACGGAATCATCATTCAGGCACGTACCGGTTCTACCCGGTTGCATAATAAAATACTGCTCCCTTTCTATGGCGGGCAGCGCATTATCGACATTTTAATCGGAAATATCAAGCAGGCCTGCGCCGGCAAGACCATTGTGCTTGCCACTACCGACCGTCCGCAGGATGATATACTGGCAGAGGTTGCCCGCGAAGCAGGTATCTGTTGCTACCGGGGAGACGAGGACAATGTACTCGACCGCTTTATCCGGGCTGCCGAAACATTCAACCTTGACCGCTTTATCCGTGTCTGTTCGGACAATCCTTTCCTGCGTCCCGACAGCTTCCGGGCTTTCTTCGAGGAGCACGATGCCCGCCCGGCAGATTATATCGCTTACGGTTTTGCAGACGGCCGTCCCACTATCAAATCTCATTTGGGCTTGTTTGCCGAGCTGACGACTGCCGATGCCCTGCGCCGTGCAGCCGCCGCTACACAGGAAAAACTGTACATAGAGCACGTTACGATTTATCTCTATACACATCCCGAAGCGTTCAGCGTTCGCCTGCTTCCGTTGCCCGATGAGCTGGAAGGGCGGTTGGATCTTCGCTTTACGCTCGATACAATGGAGGATTTCACCTTGTTGCAAGAGCTTTACGCCGCTTTCTGCGAGCAGACCGACCATAGCATCCATGCACTGCTCCGGTTGGTGGAGGCACATCCGGAGTATAGGGTCAAAATGCTGGAAAATATAGCGAAAAACGAGAAATAAGCTCCGGCTTTATCGCAGGGAGACTTCTTGGAAAAGGAAAAGATTATGCTGCCGGGAAGAGGCCGGAAACAGTCGCTGACCGGACTCCATTCAGCCACTGACTGAAAGGGGATGACTCCCTGACTGAATGTCTTTCACTCCCTGACTCATTGTCCCTTTCCTACAGTGTATTGTGGCAGGGAAGGAAGATAGATTTGATGATAGTAAACAAAAATAACAGTTGCCGAATGAAGAGTACATACATTATCGGAGAAATAGGACAGAACCATAACGGTTCCGTCGATATCGCCAAGTTGATTGTCGACCTGGTGTCACGTCCCGTACGCGAAGAAGTCTTTAATCTGGAACTCCGTCCTATGGACGCGGTAAAGATGACCAAGCGGGATTTGAATGAAGAACTGACCGATTCGCAGATGAACCGTCCGTACGACTCTCCCCACTCTTTCGGACGCACCTATGGCGAGCACCGCGCTTATCTGGAACTGACGGACGAGGAGCATTTTGAAGTTTACAAGCATGCCAAGTCATTGGGCCTGGACTTCGTGGAAACACTGTGCTCAAAAGGCTGCATGTCTTTGTTGAAGCTCTTTACGCCCGACCGCCTCAAGGTGGCAAGCCGCGACCTTACCAACCTGCCGCTGTTGGAAGTGATGGCGGAAACCAGGATTCCTATCATCCTTTCCACCGGTATGGCAGGCAAGAAGGAACTGGACGATGCTCTGGAGGTTATCACCCGTTATCACAACGATATATCCATACTGCATTGCGTATCGCAGTATCCCACTCAGCCCGATAACCTGAACCTGAGAACGATAACTTATCTGAAACAGCATTACGGACAATACCATATCGGCTTTTCCGACCACACCATTGGCATTGCCGCTCCGGTGGTTGCCGTAGGAATGGGTGCGGAGATTATAGAGAAGCACGTCACCATTGACCGCCGCATGAAGGGAACAGACCAACAAGGTTCTCTGGGACCGGACGGTGTGAACCGCATGATTCGTGATATCCGCATTGCCGAGCATTGGCTGGGCAGGGAGGAACTGTATATCGACCCTGCCGTCTCTGCCGCCAAAGTGAAACTGGAGCGTTCCATTGCTACGAACAAGGCGCTGCATCCCGGCGATATTATCACGGAAAAGGATATTCACCTGCTTAGTCCGGGCGACGGCTTTAAGTGGGCGGAACGCGATAAAGTGGTAGGTCGCCGGGTACGGAAGGAGATACCGCGTAACGAGATTATTTATCCGTCATTGATTGAGGAATGAGACTGCTTGCCGTTGTTGTGCTTTATCATCCCGGTAAGGATTTGGCCGGGAATATCAACAGTTATCTGCCGCAGGTGGATAGATTGCTGTTGTGGGATAATACGCCCGGAGGCGGAAAGGAACAGTTGCCTTTGTCGGGCGTCACCCATCCGGAGCGTCTGGAATACAGGGGTTGCGGGCGGAATGTAGGCATTGGCACTGCGCTGAATGATGCCGTGGCTTATGCCCGCGAGCATGGGTACACGCATCTTCTGACGCTGGACCAGGACAGTTACTTCCTGCCAGGAGTTTTCCGGGATTATACGGCTGCCATCCGGAGTTACGGGGAAAAAAAGCGGGTTATTTTCTCCGTCAATTATTTTATAAAGTCTCAGCAGGCTCCGCTTTATCCCGTTGCCGACAGGGTGGATGAGGTCTCTTCCGCCATGACTTCCGGTACTGTTTATCCGGTCGGCTTGTTCGAAGAACTGGGCGTTTTTATGGAAGAGTTGTTTGTATGGGGCATCGACTGCGAGTACTGCTGGCGTGCAGCGCGTAAAGGAGTACGGACGGTTTGTTTCAAAAATATCCTGCTGCAACACGATTTGGGGTATCAGAAGAAGAAACACCGCTTGCTGGGTAAGGAGGTTTTTCCGAACGAGTATCCGCCGGCACGTACTTATTACAATGTGCGCAATGGCATGGTACTTCACAGACTCTATCCTGAGAGCCTGAACCTGAAAGCCCATTTACGCTACCATCTATATAAACGGATTGTCTTTGTGCTGTTGTATGAAAAGCAGAAGATAGCCAAATGGAAAGCTCTGTGGGACGGCTATCGTGACGGAAAACGCGGTAAATTGGGAGAGCGTGGGCAATAGATATTCTTACATTCTTAATCTTAAAAGAAATAACAGGCATGTTACCGAAATTAGTTATTACCGATATTGACGGTGTATGGACCGACGGCGGAATGTATTATACTGCCGAAGGGGACGTTATGAAACGCTTTTCCGTGAAAGACGGCTGGGGAGTGATTTTTCTGCGCGAATTAGATATACCCGTTGCCATTATGACCGGCGAGAATACGCAAATCGTGCAGAAGCGCGCCGATAAGCTGAAAATCGACTATTGTTATTTAGGGGTCAAGGATAAAGTGGCGCAGGCTGAGGAGTTATGCCGCGAACTGGGCATTTCGTTGGGAGAGGTTGCCTTTATCGGTGACGACCTGAATGATTTGCCACTGTTGCGTCTGGTGGGTTACAGCGCCTCTCCCAGCAATACGCCCGAATATGTGAAGCGGGAAGTAAAGTATGTAACGGCCGCACATGGCGGTTATGGAGCTTTTCGCGAGTTTGTGGAGAAGCTGCTGAGCGATAACGGCGTACTGGAAAAGACGGTTGGGAAATTCCTGTAATGTCCTCTTTGCGTGTGGATGGGGCGTTTTCGCCGGACGTGTCAGATATGCGGTAACGGTATCACTCTGGAAACGGCGGCTCTTCCCCGTTTCATCATGCCTTTGACAAATCCTGCCAGCCTTTGTGTGGTTGATTGCGGGCGGGGCAATTCCATACGTTTCACATCTTCCATAGTCCACTGCGGTTGATATTGCAGAAGCCGTTTTTCCGTATGCTCTATTTGTTCTTGCTGTCCTTTTCCGGTGTAATGGCGGATGAGGTTCAGGCATATCTGCGCATGGGATTGTCGGAGATTGTCGTATACGTCAGTCCTTCTTTCTTTAAAATAATCCATTAGCAACTCCCGGACAATGAGTGCGATGTCCAGTTTCCGGTCTGTTCCGGCTTCACTCCAGATTGCTTTTTCGTGTTGGCGGTAGACGGCCATCGGACGCTTTATATAATGTATCTTCCCGAATTGTGCATTCAGCAAATGTATGGCATAGTCGTAGGTGCTGACACGGGCAAACCATTCGGGCAGTTCGCCAAACAAGCCCCGGCGGAACAAAGCGGATACGTTGGAGATGTAATTGCTGCGTGCAAGGTCTGATATGTCTGTATCCTGCTTCTGCCCGCCATTGCTGAGGCTCTTGGTTCCGCGGTCTTCGTAGTAGTTGATAACCCGGTGAAAACAGGTGGAATAGTCGGGATGCGTATCCAGAAAATCTGCTTGGATTTGCAGTTTCCGTTTGTCTGTCCAGAAGTCATCGCCCTCGCAGATGGCGATATATTGTCCCCGGCATCGGGCGTAGGTTTGTATGAAGTTCTGTTGCAGTCCCAGATTTTTCTTCCGGTTGAATAGGACGATTTGTTCCGGGTACTTTTTTTGCCAGTCTGCGCAAATCGTTCCCGTACAGTCCGTACTGGCATCGTTCCCTATGACCAGTTCAAAGGGGAAGTTTGTCTCTTGCAGCATTACGCTGCGGATGGCCTCGTTGATGTAACGTTCCTGATTGTAGGTGAGCATCAGGACGCTGACTTTAAGTCCGGTATTATTGTTCATGTCCTTTTTTCTTTCGTATTAATTCCAGCGAGTCTTTCAGTATCTTCGAACCGGTGATATAGGCCGTACCTATATAAATGACCGTGCCGGCTGCCGCTTGTGTGACGAGCAGTAGCAACTGGTTCTCTATCCATCCGCCAATGGGCAGTAGCAATAAGGTCATCAGAGTGCTGAGTCCGGCATATGGCAGTAAATCCATAAGTTGCATGGAAAAGCGGTATCCCGTGTAATGGGCGGTGTAAATCATATTGATAATGTATACCAGCAGGCGGGTGACTACAAGACCTGCTACCATCGTCAGCACATCTTCCCGATAGGTAAGCAGCACTACTGCCACAGTGAAGGCTATCTTGTAATATTCTATTTTAAGTATGCCGTCCGAACGTCCGCTTACTTTAATGAAATTATTGTTGATGGCAGTCAGTATGGTGAAGCAACCGCCAAGGCAGAGCAGTTGGAAGAAAGGAATGGAAGGCCACCATTCCTCTTTCAGCAGCAAACGGATAACGGGACCTGCCGTAACGAACAGACCTGCCATGATGGGGAGTGTGATGAATGCCGTAAAACGGATGGTCTTGCGATAAGCCCTTATCAGCCTTTCCCGTTCGTTCTGGATGGTACTGAATATGGGGAAGGTGGCATTCTGTATACTTCCGTAAATCAGGCTGACACCCATATCGCACATTTTGTTTCCTTGCGTATAATATCCCAGTTGTTTTTGCGGAAACAGTTTGCCGATGATAACGGAATAGATATTCAGGAAGCAGGTATTGATGAGGCTTGCCAATAACAGGCTTGAAGCGAATCCAAACAGCGACCGTATGACCGCGAAGCGGAAAGTCCGTTGCGGACGCCAGTTCTCGCGGCTCCATAGCAGGGTGGCGCGCACTCCTGCCAGTATTACCGGTTGCAGGGCCAATGTCCATACTCCACAGCCGGTCAGTGCCATGGCAAGCGAAGCTATGCCCGAAACCGTCATGGAGTATAGGTTTATTTGCGTCAACGGTTTGAAACGGATTTGCTTGTTCAGTATGGTGCTTTGTATGATAGTGAGCGCATTGATGGGAAGTGCCAGAAAAATGACAGCCGACAGTTCCACCAGTCTGGGCTGGTTAAAGAAGCGGGCTATCAGCGGGGAACAGCCCATCAGCACTCCATACAGCAGGATACTCATTCCCAGATTGAACCAGAAGACGGAACTGAACTCTTCTGCAGTCGTCTCTTTCTTCTGAATGAGTGCGGCACTGAATCCGCTATCTTGTATGATATTGGCTATGGCACTGAAAATGGCAAGCATCCCTACCAGCGCATAGTCTTCGACGGAGAGTATATTGGCTACGAGGATACCGACAATAAACAACAGAACTTGCTGGCCCATACGGTCCAGCAAGTTCCAGAGCAATGCTCCTATTGTTTTTTGTTTCAGTGAAGACTCGCTCATAAGGTTTATTTCACTTCACTGCCGGGCTTTACTTCACGCAACAGTGAGGTTACTGCCAGTGAGCCGTCATAGTTTTCGGCAGAAAGTATCATGCCTTCGCTCACCAGTCCGTTCTTGAATTGGCGGGGAGCCAGGTTGGCGATGAACAGTACCTGCTTGCCTACAAGCTCTTCCGGTTGGTAGTGCTGGGCGATGCCGCTGACGATAGTACGGTTTTCCAGTCCGTCGGCTATCTTGAACTTCAATAGCTTCTTCATCTTGGGTACGGCTTCGCATTCCAATACGGTTCCTACGCGGATATCCAGTTTCTCGAAGTCCTCGAATGAGATAACGGGCTTGACAGGATTGGCTTTGTAACCGGCTGCCTCGTTTGCTTTCTTGGTGGCGAGCAGTTTGTCTACCTGTGCCTGGATAACATCATCCTCAATCTTCTCGAACAGCAGTTCGGGAGTTGCCAGTCGGTGTCCGGCGGGGAGCAGGTCTGTATGACCGAGCTCTGCCCAGTCGAAGCTGTCCATGTTCAGCATCTTGCGGAGCTTTTCGCTGCTGAACGGTAGGAACGGTTCGAAAGCGATGGCAAGGTTGGCAACCAGTTGCAGGGAGATATTCAGGATGGTGGCTACACGCGGCATGTCCGTCTTGGCAAGCTTCCAGGGTTCGGTGTCTGCCAGATATTTATTACCGATACGTGCCAGGTTCATGGCTTCCTTCTGCGCATCGCGGAATTTGAATACGTCGAGCAGCTTCTCCACTTCTTCTTTTACGTCGGCAAACTCTTTCAGTGTTTCGCGGTCGTAGTTGTTCAGTTCGTCGGCAGCGGGCACTACACCGTCGAAGTATTTTTTGGTGAGTTGCAGGGCACGGTTTACGAAGTTGCCGTATACCGCTACCAGCTCGTTGTTGTTACGTGCCTGGAAGTCTTTCCAAGTGAAGTCGTTGTCTTTTGTTTCCGGAGCGTTGGCAGTGAGCACATAGCGCAGTACGTCCTGCTTGCCGGGGAAGTCTTCCAGATACTCGTGCAACCATACGGCCCAGTTGCGTGAAGTGGAAATCTTGTCTCCTTCCAGATTCAGGAACTCGTTGCTGGGCACGTTGTCGGGCAGGATATAACTGCCTTCCGCCTTCAGCATGGCGGGGAATACGATGCAGTGGAATACGATGTTGTCTTTTCCGATGAAGTGAACCAGACGTGTTTCAGGGTCTTTCCACCATTTCTCCCAAGAGTCGGGCAGCAGTTCTTTGGTATTGCTGATATAACCGATGGGAGCATCGAACCATACATAAAGCACCTTACCTTCGGCGCCTTCTACCGGAACGGGAATGCCCCAGTCCAGGTCGCGGCTCACGGCACGCGGCTGTAAGCCCATGTCGAGCCAGCTCTTGCATTGGCCGTACACGTTGGGGCGCCATTCTTTATGGTCTTCCAATATCCACTGGCGCAACCATGCTTCATGTTTGTCGAGGGGCAGATACCAGTGCTTGGTTTCGCGCATTACGGGCTGGCTGCCGCTGATGGCGCTTTTCGGATTAATCAGGTCGGTAGGGCTGAGGCTTGTACCGCATTTCTCGCATTGGTCGCCGTAAGCGCCCTCTGCGTGGCAATGCGGACACTCGCCGGTGATGTAGCGGTCGGCAAGGAAAGTCTTGGCTTCCTCGTCGTAGTATTGCATGCTGGTCTTTTCGATGAATTCGCCCTTATCGTACAGTTTGCGGAAGAATTCGGAAGCTGTATCGTGATGCGTTTTTGAAGTAGTACGGCTGTATACGTCAAACGAAATGCCGAATTCCTCAAAAGACTTCTTGATAAGCGTATGATAGCGGTCTACTACATCTTGCGGTGTAATCCCTTCTTTTTTGGCACGGATGGTGATGGGCACTCCGTGTTCGTCGGAGCCGCCGATAAAGACCACGTCTTCTTTTTTCAGTCTCAGATAGCGGACGTAGATGTCGGCAGGTACGTAAACCCCTGCCAAGTGTCCGATATGAACGGGGCCGTTGGCATAGGGCAACGCCGATGTCACGGTGGTACGCTTGAATTTCTTTTCCATTGTATCTATGTATCTCTTTTGTTATGAACGCTTTTAAGCAGTGCAAAGATAACGGTTTTCTCTTAAACCTACAAAAAGAGCCCTATATACTTCGTGTCCGGAATATTTCGTCTTTGGAAGAACAAGGATACGGTAATATTAAAAGGTTATCTTCTTGTCATTATGTATATAAATTGTATATTTGTGCGATTGTCGTACTTTACTAATATGAACAGACTATGATAACAAACCAATTGCTGCGTCCTGCCAGTATTGTGGTGGTGGGAGCTTCCAACAATGTACATAAACCCGGTGGAGCTATTTTGAGAAATCTGATTAATGGCGGTTATACCGGAGAACTGCGTGCCGTCAATCCGAAAGAAACAGAAGTACAGGGCGTTACAGCGTATGCTGATGTAAAGGATATTCCGGATACGGACTTGGCAATACTTGCCATACCGGCATCTTTTTGTCCGGATGCGGTAGAATTGCTTGCTGCGGAAAAGCAGGTACGTGCGTTCATCATTCTCTCTGCAGGTTTCGGAGAGGAAACGCATGAAGGGGCGTTGTTGGAAGACCGTATTCTGGAAACAGTGAATAAGTACGGCGCTTCGTTGATAGGTCCTAATTGTATCGGGCTGATGAATACGTGGCATCATAGCGTGTTCAGCCAGCCTATTCCCAATTTGAACCCGCAGGGTGTTGATTTGATTTCCAGTTCCGGGGCCACTGCGGTGTTTATTCTGGAGAGCGCAGTAACTAAAGGCTTGCAGTTCAATTCCGTATGGTCTGTGGGCAATGCCAAACAGATTGGAGTGGAAGATGTGTTGCAATATATGGACGAGCATTTCGATGCTGAAAACGATTCCAGGATAAAACTGCTTTATATAGAAAGTATAGGCGACCCTGACAGATTGCTGTTCCATGCTTCTTCGCTGATAAGAAAAGGATGTAAGATTGCGGCTATTAAGTCGGGAAGCAGTGAGAGTGGCAGCCGTGCGGCATCCTCGCATACGGGAGCTATCGCCAGTTCCGATTCGGCGGTGGAGGCTTTGTTCCGTAAAGCAGGTATCGTGCGTTGCTACTCCCGTGAGGAGTTGACTACGGTAGGGTGTATTTTCACGTTGCCGGAGCTGAAAGGGAAGAATTTTGCCATTATCACCCATGCCGGCGGACCGGGGGTGATGCTGACCGATGCCTTGAGCAAGGGCGGACTGAATGTGCCGAAGCTGGAAGGTGAGCTTGCCGAAGAGCTGAAAAGCAAGCTTTTTCCGGGAGCTGCTGTTGGTAATCCGATAGATATTTTAGCTACGGGTACGCCTGAGCATCTGCGTCTTTGTTTGGAATATTGCGAAGAGAAGTTTGATAATGTGGATGCGGTAATGGCTATTTTCGGTACACCGGGACTGGTCACCATGTTCGAAATGTACGATGTGCTGCATGAGAAGATGCAGACTTGCAGGAAACCGATATTCCCCATCCTTCCGTCCATTAATACGGCAGGAGCCGAAGTGGCCGCTTTCCTTGCCAAAGGTCACGTGAACTTTGCCGATGAAGTGACATTGGGTACGGCATTGTCGCGCATTATGAATGCCTCGAAACCGGCGAATAATGAAATAGAGCTGTTTGGCGTGGATGTTCCGCGCATCCGCCGCATCATTGATTCCATCCCCGAAAACGGTTATATAGAACCGCATTACGTGCAGGCTTTGCTGCATTCTGCCGGTATTCCTGTAGTGGAGGAGTTTGTGTCTGCAAACAAGGAAGAGGTGCTTGCATTTGCCCGTCGTGCCGGATTCCCGGTAGTGGCAAAGGTGGTGGGGCCTGTGCACAAATCCGATGTAGGCGGTGTGGTACTGAATATAAAGAGTGAACAGCATCTGGCGTTGGAGTTTGAACGGATGATGCAGATTCCGGAAGTAACGGGTATCATGGTGCAGCCTATGTTGAAAGGAACGGAATTGTTTATTGGAGCCAAGTATGAGGAGAAATTCGGGCATGTAGTGCTTTGCGGCTTGGGCGGTATCTTTGTGGAGGTGCTGAAAGACGTATCTTCCGGTCTGGCTCCTTTGTCTTATGAGGAGGCTTATTCGATGATTCATTCGTTGCGCGCCTATAAGATAATAAAAGGTACGCGCGGGCAGAAAGGGGTGAACGAGGATAGGTTTGCCGAAATTATCGTCCGCTTGTCCACTTTGCTGCGCTTTGCTACGGAAATTAAGGAAATGGATATCAATCCGTTGCTGGCCACGGAAAAGTACGTAATAGCAGTGGACGCCCGTATCAGAATAGAAAAGAACTGATTATACGTTAAAAATTGGGCTGTTGTGCAGTATTTTGTTGGGATAGGCGTTTATAGGATATAACTTAGACTATAAACACACTATGAAGAGAGAAAAAGAACAATGGCTTAGAATTTTCAACGGCGTGATGTTCGGTGCATTGATTTTATTGGGGTTCGCATATTGCGATGAAAACAGTATGGGGGCAGGAAGTGAGAATTGTACTTCTTATGCCAAATATGAATTCAGGGGTAAAGTACTGGGAGAGAGCCGGCAGGTTGTACCCGATGCCAGGATTCTGGTAAAGCATATAGTTTCTCCTGCCGACGGCTCATATGGCTATGCTGTTTTATCCGATACGGTTTATACCAAAGAAAACGGAGAGTATCTTTATCAGAATACCATAACCGGTTATCAGGACTTCCGTATAATCTGTGAAGACCTTACCGGGGTTTACCAGACCGATTCTGTGGATATAAAGATGAATCCGAAAGGTGGAAACGGCAGGTATGAAGGTAAAGATAACAGAGAGGTAGTTTTTAAGCTGAAAAGAGATATTCAGTAAATGTCCCTAAAAAATAAGATGGCATATGAAGATAATAGGGTATGACCACTTCATATGTCATTCTTATTGCCATTTTTTCTCTGTGCTTTCTTACATAATTCTATCCGACAGGATATGACGTTCCGGAAGAAGTCTGATGACCTCTTCTGATTCTGTTAGTAAAATCATATCATGCTGCTTTAGCTGTTTTGTTTCTGATTTTTTCTATCATCAGTACTGCATTTGCCGTATGTATTCCGAAGAAAATCCACAGTATTTCCGTCTTTCTGTTCCGTGTCTTTATCCTTGAGAGCGAGTAATGCTGCTTCTGAGTGCCGAAGCTTCCTTCAAGCCGTGTGGCCCTTTCTTTTGACAGTTCACTTCTGAGTACCTTTCTCAATGGCTCATCCTTTGCCGCCCTTCCCTTACGCACAAAGAAAGTGGATATCCCATATTTCGTGCAGAACTTTCTGTTGGCATTATTGGCGTATATGGAATCTGCGGCCACACATCTTACCCTCACATTCATAAGTTTCTGTTGCATACGGATACAGTCCTTCAAGCGTATACCCTCATTGAATGCCTTGAACGAGAGGTGTTCGATGAACGATATGCCGTCTATCTGTATATTATTGACCTTTGCACCGAACTCGACGAACTTGGTTTCCTTGCCTCTGACGATGGGACGTACATAATGACGGTCAATGCTGACGATGCGGTCACTGACTTTCCGCCCTTCAAACATTTCCTTTTCTTGTACAAGCACCTTTCTGATGATGGAAAGACGCTTATGATAATCCTGGGTATATCGGAGTAAAACACCGTACTCGCTATGGATCCCATCCCTTTGACTGAGGAGCTTTTCAAGAAGCTTGATCATACGGCGCTTAAGCATCTTTGTCCTTGAAGCCTTCCTTTTTCTTTTATTGCGGTAGGACAGATAGGACGCTGACACATTCTTGTATTTGTTACGGGGACGCCTTATGCCCAGATCCCTGCAATGCCGGCATATATGCCTGTAGAGTCATTCGATGCTTTCCCAGAGGAGCTTCATGTCTGTAGGGAAACGCATGTGGCTCTCGTAGCATGTGGCATCGGTCATACAGACGTGAAGGTTATCAAGATAAGGTTTCTAGTGTGAAGCCAGGACCTCCTGGAGGGAATCAATCTCAAGACGGGATGCTATCTCATTACGGATGGCACTGACTATCTTGAAGTTGGTTATGGAAAAAGACGGGTCTATCATGATTCCGCAGAACATCTAGTAGTGTATGTTGCCGTTGAGATGTTCCACCAGTTGCCTGTCGGAGAATCCGGTGTATGCCTTAGGACCATAAGAGCTATCTTTGCACAAGGACTGAAAATGTTCCTGTGGCCCAGACGCTGTTCCGACAGGCCTGCGGCTTTTGCCATACACTCAAACGGGAACACCGAATGAAGCCTGCCAAGCTCACTCTCATTAAAACTCTTGCGATATTTCTTCAGAATATCAAATTCACTACTGTCCACTAAAAATGGACAAGGTTAAAAATTAAATAAATTCGGTTCACTTGAATCATATCGGTCTTTGGCATTTTTGAAATTCGATTTGTCGAACAAGTCATTAAGATGTGTTTTGTCAGTTAGAGAGATTCCGAGAATTTGGAGAGCTTCATAGACGCTGCGTTCTAATTTCATATCGTGTTGTACTATTGCCACTAAATAGTAAGTGATTATTGCACAATGGATTTGTATGTGTACTGCGTTTTCTGATGTTCCCCAAAACTTCTTAATCCTCAGGTGTTGTTTTATCCATTTGAAGAACAGTTCAACACTCCATCTGTTTCGATAAAGAATGATATTAACTCCGCAGATGCATCAAGATTGTTCGTCAGGAAGATGTATCGTTTGCCGTCTTCTGGATTCTCAACGATGAGTTTTCTAAGCTCCTCGGGGTAATCCTTAGAACTTTTATAAACCGTAAAGTATCCGATTATATCCGAAACTACACCTTCCGGCAATCTTAGTTTCCAGATTTTAGGCTTGATCCGTACGTTTGTTTTGGCTCGTACAACGAAGAAAGTACCTATGTGATTTATCGTATTAAGGTTGCTGAAATCGTTATACCCGCGGTCGAATATGTAATGCGCTCCTGATTCGTATGGTATCTCAAGCATCACCTTTGAATCGTGAATATTGGCAGGTGTAATAATGCAAAAATGCAGGTACTTCCACTTCAATATCGTAGAGCGTATGCAACTTTATTCCGCCTTTATGTTTGCGAAATTTAGTCCATTCAAACACCGGACAGGCACAGAACAATCGTTGTAGAGTCAAATGCGTAAACATGACCGTCAAGTTCGAATATTTTACTGATTCTACTCTTGCGGGCCTCGGCTATCATGAATGTTGCGTACTTCTTGAAGATGCGGTAGTTACGTTGCTCATTAGCCTTGCTAAGATTGCTTTGCGTTACAGACTTCCCGATTCCGAGATGGTAGAGTTTCCCGGCATAAGCCTCCATAGCCACAACCTGATCTCGGAGGCCCTCTTGATTGGAACGTTGACCGAATATTATCGTAAGTGGCTGATTCCAACAGGTATATCTCTTGATATACTTGTCGCCTTCATACTTCTTTATGAGATAGTTGAAGTGATTGCGGTCAAGAAATCGGGTTAATTGAGCAAAAATGAACTTGTCTTTATGCATAACGGTCTGATTAATACTGCAAAAGTAAATTCAAATCTGTTGATTTCCAAAATATATATAACAAATTGAATTTCAACTATTTCAAAGAACTTCTATGATTTTTTAGTGGACACTAATGATTTCATGTATGAATATAACTTATCTTTCTGCTTCTATTGTATAGGTGAAACTGTCCGCTCTATAATAACCAATATTATATTCTATGGGGATGTGGTTGATATCATATACAAATCTTTTACGAATTAGAATCGGATCATTAGCTTTGATTTCTAATTTTTCTGCAATAACTTCACCGGCTAACCTAGCTGAAATCTCTTCTTTACTTATTTTTACAACAATATGATAGCTTATTTCCAGTAATTCGTAAAGTGGACGAGTGAAGTTTTCTTCACCGGTTAAGGGGATAGTCGGGTTAAAATATGAGATAAAATATACAAAAGGGAAGTCTTTATTGCCTCTAACTCTTTCTAGTACTACACAGCGTTTTGTATTATTATCATAGGGAATTTCAAAGAAGTTAGCAATCTCTTTTGAAGGTTTTTTCAAGCTGACATGAAGTTCGAAGTTACGAACTTCAATACCTAACATCTTCATTTCCTGTGAAAAACTGAGCCAGTTTTTTACTCCTCCTACTACTCCTTTTTTAGCAACTTTTGTGCCGTAACCTTTTTTTCTAATTAGGAGCCCTTCGAAAACTAACTTGTTGATTGCTTGTCTTAGTGTATTTCTTGATATATTTAATTGTTCAGACAATTCAACCTCGTTGGGAAGAAGCTTGCCATTTTTATATTCTTCTTCTTCGATTAACTTTCTTAGTACTTCTTCTGCTTGAATATGAAGAGGTTTATTACTGCTGTGATCTATTTTCATAGTTTGTTAATTAAGTAAATATATAGCAAAAATAATCTTTTTTGAAAAAATATCCAAATATTATTTTGAAATAAAAAAGTAATATATATATTTGCACAATTGAATATATGTTCGAACATATTAATTTAAAGAATGGTTTATTAAAATTATTTTTAAACGCAGACTTTATTTTATAATATAAAAGTAGAGACTATATATTGAAAAGATAGTTGTAATGAATATCAAAAGGTATCAATGGGTTATTTTTTGAACTGTCCGGACAAATTGTTTTTTTTATTTCTATCATTTTAATAAATGGCTATATACTTTATTCAAATGTAATAATTACAAGAATGGAAACTATGAACCTGAAGAAAAACACATGGAGTTATTACTCTAAATTCATGGCTGTGTCTGTTGCATTATTATTATGTACTATAATGGTGTTTGCGCAGCAGAAAGATGTAAAAGGTACCGTATTGGATACCAATGGAGAAACCGTCATTGGTGCAAGTGTGGTGGTTGTAGGTGCGCCTAATGTTGGGACTGTCACAGATTTAGATGGCAATTTCCAATTAAAAGTTCCGGTGGAATCTAAGCGTTTACGCTTTTCTTATATAGGAATGCGTGCGAGTGAATTTAATATCCCTTCCAATGGTGTAATGAAGGTTATGCTTCAAGATGAGTCTATCACTTTAAAAGAGGTAGTTGCTGTTGGTTATGGTACTGTGCGTAAGAAGGATCTTACGGGTTCTGTGACTAATCTTTCGGATAAAAACTTTAATAAAGGTGTTGTAACTTCTGTTGATCAAATGGTATCCGGACAAGTAGCTGGACTAGTCATAACTAAGCCTGGTGGAGATCCTACAACTGGGGCTACTATGCGTTTACGTGGAACTACTTCACTTTTAGGAGGTAATGGACCTTTAGTAGTGATTGATGGAGTTCCTGGTGCTTCTATGAATATTATATCTCCAGAGGATGTGGAGTCTATTTCTGTCCTGAAGGATGCATCGGCCGCAGCAATTTATGGCGCCCGTTCTGCTAATGGCGTTATTATCATAACAACGAAGAAAGGACGCGAGGGGGCAGCGAGTATTTCTTATAACGGTTATTTTAGTCTTGAAAATATTGCAAATAATTTGGATATGTTATCTGCTGAACAATGGAGGTCATATGTTAAAGAGAATAATTTAACAGCTACAGATTATGGAGGGAATACAGAGTGGCATAAAGAAATTTTCCGGACAGGTTATTCTCAAAGTCATAATCTTAGTCTTACGGGTGGCAGCAAGACAAGCAAATATCGTGCAGGTATAACTTTTCTAGATCAAAAGGGTATAATACTTAATAATGACTTACAACGTTTCAATGCAAATTTCTCGTTAGAGCAAAAGGCACTTGATGATAAACTGACTGTAAATTTGTCATTGAATGGTACATTTGAGAAATGGCATGATGTACCGGATGGAAATGTGTACACTTATGCTTATAATCTAAACCCGACAATGCCTATTTACGATGAAGATGGAAATTACAAAGAAGAAAATGGAATGCTTAATTATAATCCGGTCGCTATATTGAATCAGCTGGTTTCAGATAAAAGCCGTAATTATCTTCAAGGACGTTTGGCGGCAGATTATAAGATATTTCCATTTTTGTCAATAGGATTGAATGGCTCTATGTCACGTAATGACTTTTTGTGGGGATATTATGCGCCGAGTACATCTCGTCCTGCTGAAGCTGCAAAAGGAATTGCTAAACGTGAAACCTCAGAAGACAATCAATTGCTCTTCGAAGGTAACTTAACCTTTGATAAAACATTTGCAGAAAAACATAAAGTGAATGTCGTAGTCGGTTATTCTTTTCAGGAGTTTTTTAACGAAGGTTTTAGTGCTCAGAATCGTGATTTTGTAACAGATCTGTTTACTTACAATAATTTGAGTGCAGGCAATAATCTTTTGCCGGGTGATATTGCGAGCCAGAAAAATTCAAACCGTTTAATTTCTTTTTACGGGCGGGCAAATTATAGTTATGACAGCAAATATATGCTGACTGCAACCTTACGTCGTGATGGTTCTTCAAAGTTCGGTGTTAATAACCGTTGGGGATATTTTCCGTCTGTTTCTGCGGCGTGGCGTATTTCTCAGGAAAAGTTTATGAGTAGTCTTAATTTTATAGAGGATCTTAAATTACGTGTATCCTATGGAGTTACGGGTAATCAAGATATTCCCAACTATAAAACATTAGCTATGTATGGTACAGGAGGCTATTATTATAGTAATGGGCAGTTTTATACACAATATAGCCCCAATCAAAATGCGAATCCTAATTTGAAGTGGGAACAAACTTCACAGTTCAATGTGGGACTTGATTTTCATTTGTGGAATGGTTTGCTGAGAGGTAGCATTGAGTATTATAATAAATATACGAAAAATTTATTGTATGATTATCCAGTACCTACTCCTCCTTATCAGTATGGTACAATGATAGCCAATGTAGGTGAGGTCTCTAATAAGGGTTTTGAGATTACATTGGAAACAACTCCTGTCAGAACCAAGAATTTCCAATGGGATATGAGTGTGAATGTTGCTCGTAACAAAAACATGTTAGAAACTCTGTCTAATGATGAGTTCCAACGTGATATAGTATATACTGGGGCACGGACTATTACAGGTTTGGAGGAAACTTCTCAAGTACTTAAACCGGGTTCTCCCATCGGAACTTTTTATGGGGCAAAATATATCGGTAAAGATGAAAATGGTATTTTTCAGTATGCAGACATCAGTAAGGATGGGAAATATGTGTATGCTGATGACCGGACAGAAATTGGTTGTGCACAGCCGGATTTTACTGCCAATATGAGTCATTCTTTCCAATATAAGAATTTCTTCTGTTCATTTTTGTTGAGAGGTGTTTTTGGGAATGATGTACTGAATGGAACGGCTTTATATCTGAATGATGCTAACCGTTTACCTGGGAGTAACATACTTGATTCAGGTTTGAAAATAGTCAAACAGCCTCTTGTTTATTCTTCATATTACATTGAAGATGGTAGCTTTGTTCGGCTTGAGAATATACAGTTGGGATATAACTTTAAGTTGAGGCCGGGTTCACCTGTTAAAAATCTGAAGTTGACGGCGACAGCCAATAATCTGTTTATCATTACTAAATATAGTGGTATTGATCCGGAAGTTAGTCAAGATGGTTTGGTCTTTGGTATTGATGCGCGTAATTATTATCCTAAAACAAGGTCATTTTCTTTAGGATTGAATGTAACATTTTAATTTATAAATAGATGATTGTTATGAAAAACATAAATAAATTAGCTTTTGCTACCCTTTTTGCAACATCTGTATTTAGTATGTCGTGTACGGATTTGGATGAACGTTTATATAGTGTTATTCCACAAGATAAGTTTGGTACGACAACAGAAGAAATAAATGCATTGATTGGACCAGCATATGGTACACTGGTTAATTGGGTGAATGACCAATTTTGGTATGCCCAAGTCAGTTCGGATGAGTATATGATTCCGGCACGTGGACTTGATTGGCTTTCCGGAGGAATTTATCTTCGTTATCAACGTCATGAATGGCGTGCCGAGGAATGTCCTAATTTGTGGCACTTTACAGATGTAACGACGATTAATAAAACGTTGAATTTATTGGAAACAACGACAGTTGTGGTTCAAGATAAGGAACGTATTATGGCAGAGTTACGTGGTTTGAGAGCTCTATGGTATTTCGTTATGCTTGATGGTATTGGGAGCGTTCCTATTGTGACTAAATATGAAGAGGGATTGCCTACCAATAAAGATGTGACCCGTAAAGATGTCTATGATTTTGTTGAAGAGGAGTTGTTGGCAATTAAAGATCAACTGACGGAAGAAGTTTCTACAACTACTTATGGAAAATTTACGAAATGGGCATGCTATACATTAATGGCAAAACTTTATATCAACGCCGAGGTATATACAGGGACACCTCAATGGGAGAAAGCATTGGATTGTTGTAATAAGGTAATTGAAGGGGGGAAATATATATTAGAACCAGATATCAATACGAATTTTAAAGTAAAGAATGAGGGCTCAAAAGAAAATATATTGATAGTGCCATATGATTATAATTATTTTCGTGGTTATTTCATTCCTTATCAAATGTCATGGCATTATTCCAGTAATAAGACCTTTGACTTTGATTGTGACTGCTGGAATGGACCTTGTGCTGTACCGGGTTTTGTTCACAAATATGATGATGATGATGTCCGCAAGAAATGGTTTATGTATGGACAGCAATATGGTCCATCCGGAGAAAAGCTGAAAGATCGTAATGGAAATGATTTAAATATTACTATTGATATAGTGGACTTTGAGAATGCTACAGAGGTTGAAGGAGCTAGACTTTATAAATGGGAGCCAGAAAAGGGAGGGCATAATCATTTAAATAATGATTTCGCGATATTCCGCTATTCAGATATTTTATTGATGAAGGCTGAATGTATGCTTCGTATTAGTGATGCAAATGAACCAGAAGCACGTGCAATCGTAAATGAAGTACGTTCTCGTAATTTTAACCCTTGGACAGAAGATAAAGAGATTAAGAAGTTGACTCTTGAAAATTTATTGGATGAACGTGGCTTTGAGTTTGTATTTGAAGGCTGGAGACGTAATGACCAGATTCGATTTGGGACATTTGGTGATACATGGGATTTTAAACCGAATAAGGATGATCCGGATAAACATACTTGGGTGTTCCCTATTCCCCTCGCCGAAATTCAGAAGAACCCAAGTTTAGTACAAAATAAAGGTTATTAATATTTAGGGATTTGGTGGAGAAGCTGATTGTTGTACTTTAGTTTGTAATGTCTAAATCAGTTTCTCCATTAATAATTAGTATTGAATATTTATGAAGAAGAGTCTGATTTTTCTCATTCTATTTAGTTGTTGGAATTTGCTTTCTGCTCAACAATCTATACCGACACTTGATTACCCTCATAAATCCATAGTTGGACTTGTAGGAGATGGTACTTTTCTGGTTGAAACACACCCGATGGCTTTTAAATCCATTCGAGGTAAAAATATAGAAGGACGTTTGCGGATAGCAAAGAAATCTAGTCAGGCTACTCAGTTTGATGACCTCACTTCTTCTTTCTTCCCTGGAGGGGTAGAATATATGGATGGTGATGGAACCCGGGTACTTTATGGTGTTCTTCCTAAGTATGGATTTATAGTGGCTGTAGAAACACAAACCGAGGCAGACATCTTGTTACAGGATGAGTCTGTATTACCTCTGAAAAAGCAACAACGGAGGAATGGAGGCAAATATGTAACATTCTTTTCGGAAAAACAGGTTTCCGGTCCATTGACATATGCTGTTTTAAAAGAGAATCTGTATAAACCTTATCGAGAGAAACTGGTAATCAATACTCCGAATCAGACTCTTGATATGGCTGTGCTATTTTCGCAATATCTTTTGGATTTGGGTTTTAACGGTGAGTTTATGTTATGTGAACTTTTTCGGTGGCTTGATATATGGGCCAGAGATTTGGGTTCCGGTCTTTTGCCTGGCGCCTTGGCTTCTGGACGTATTGACATGGCGCGTAAATCATTGGAGTATGATTTGAGACGTTATGCATCGATGTTTCCTGCTGATTGTAAAAATTCAAATGATCCTTCTCAAGGAGGTACTGCTGAGGGTATTGGTTGGACAGTACGTTCTATATGGAATTATTATTTGTATTCCGGAAATAAAGAGCAGTTATCTGACGATGTGAGTGTAATGCGTCCTTGGATTGACTTTTGGATTACTCGTGACTATGATGAGGATGGGCTAATTATTGATGTGACTGAGTTTATGGATCATATGATTATGATGCTTACAACTAACGGTGTATCTACACTTGCTGCTAATGCAATGTATTCAGGAATGTTGCAGTATGCATCAAGGATAGAGCAAGAATTAGGGAATGTTGATAAAGCTATGTATTACCAACAGCTATATCAGCGAACAGTGAATGCTATAAATACAGTCTATTGGAATGAAAAAAAAGGCTATTTTAATAATATGACTTTATGGGGTAGCATTAGTGAGCGTAGTGCACAGCCTTCGCAAAGTATGCTTCTTAAGATGGGAGCGACAGACCGCGAACGTACTAACCGGACTTTAGATTTCCTAAAGAAGAATAATTGGAATGATTTTGGGTCAATTACTATCTTACCTGAAATGAATCATGTCCCCTTGACGAATGACCAAAATGTGAAGATATGGCCTTGGTGGAATCTCTGGGAAGCTGAAGCTCGATTTAAGAATAATGATCTTAAGGGTGGATATAGGATATTAAGTTTGGCAGCCAATACTATCAAAGATGAGAAGTTTCCGGGATTGATGGAAGAGACCCTTGCTTTAGATGGGACTACTTATGGAGGTAATGCTTTTCCTACAGCTGCGGGTAATTTGATAGATGTGGTTGTAAAAGATTTGATGGGAATTGAAGTTATAACTCCCGGTTGGAAAGAAATACGTGTTATTCCCAAAGTTCCAGGTTCTTGGACTAATTATTCTTGTCGGATGCCTATTCCTGGGGGATACATTAAAATCATTGCTAAAAATGGAGATATTTCTGTATATGTTGAAGGAAAACAGGTAAGAAAGGTATATACGACAAAGGAAATAAATGTTGTTGGGGCGGAGAAATTCATTTGGACATTTCCCCAAGAAATGGATATATCATATTCTCTAGTACCTAAAAAAGAGATTTTACCTTTTAAAACGGGTAAATATGCTCAGTTTTTTGATTCGGAGTTTCACGTAAATCCAATTGAATTCATTAAGGATAAAATAGATATAGAGGGATTGGCGAGAATATCGCATACGGATATTTTATATCTTATCGTTCCAGGAAATAGGTTACCAATAGTCACTAAAAATGGAATATCAATACGTCAGGAATTAGAAAAGTATGTTGCAAGAGGCGGTAATGTTATTTTCTATGGTGCTAGTGTAAATGAAAAGAATAATGAAGATGGTGCCGGTATTCTCGGAGAACAATGCGGGATTATAGATTGGGAACAATATTTGCCTGTAAGAGAAAAGAAATATTTATACGATTGGCGGTCAACCGGAAACACCCCCAAATACACTTTCAACTATCAGGCTACGGTTGAAATACCTCAAAATTTTGAAGGTAAAGAACTTTTTATTGAAATAGGGCAGATTGTTGGCTTGGATTCAATTTTTGTGAATGGTAAGTTTGTCGCTTCATATACAGATATGGATCAGTATATGAAGCAGGAATATCCTACGCATACGAGATATCCACATTCTCATAAATATAAGCGTATTAGTAGGATGTACCGTTTTACTCCGGAAAATATGGTTTATACGGCATTTAAATTTGGAGAAAAAAACAAGGTGGAAATACGTATAATGAAGGATGCATTACATGAGGGACTTACAGATAAGAATCATCCTAATATTGGGATTGAGACATCCCGATATGCTTGGCAGGCCTTGGATGAGGACTTACCTGAAATAGGTTTTGAAGTATCAAAACGAAAAGGGGTTAATTATTGGGGGAATGAACAATTTTTTAATTCATGGAGTACCAAACAGGGGCTATTTGGTTTTGCAATAGACGGACGAGGCATCCAATTTGTGAACGGGACAGTACTTGCCGGATTACCGGATATTGATATGCCGGTAAATACAACTTATACGGATTTTGCTCTTTTTGCACCCTTACAATTTGAAGTGTTGGCTTATACTGAGACACATGAGCATTTGCTTTATCCAATGGATAAAGAACGTTATCCGTGTATTGTGCGTATTATACATGGAGATGATGGGGGAGGCTATGTTTTAATCACTCCGTCTGTAACAAATCGTGTTCTTGGAGAAGAAATAATCAAACGTATTGTGGGTAAGAAATGATGAGTATGAGATAAAGGAGATATGATTTGTTATAATATTTATTTTAAATGTAATCAAATGAAATTCAATAGGTATATTATCATAGTATTGGTCTTTTGGCTATGCATAACGAATGCTGTTGGGCAGGAGATGACAGTGGATTATCGTTATGCTCCCGATTGGCATTTGTCAACCCCTGCTTTGCCTGATGACTCTTATAAAACACTGGTTGGGCCACAAGGGCAACTGCTTTATGATTATGGAGGTCAAAAGTTTTATGCTTATGCTTTAGGTAAGGGATTTAAAACGGTTATTCATATGATGGCTGATGAAAACCAACGTTTTGAATCGCAGAAGTTACATTCTGCCCGTATTCCTATAACTGTGACCCGGAGTTCGGTATATGGAATGGAGATCATGCAAGAAGTTTATTCTTCGGCTAAATTGCTTCAAACAGGAAATACTCTGATACACCCGTTTACAGATAATCGGGAAGATATTTTGTTAACCTCTGTCAAAAACAATACTTCTGCTAAACGGACAATTGCACCTTTAATTGTAGTGGATTCAGAATATGGTGTGGAGGTAGAAGGGCAAAAGGTTACGATTCGAGGTAAGGAACATTTTTGTTTTTCCTTGCCGGTAGTTCGTGTACGCAAGAATCTTGCAGATTTTAAAACAGTTGTAGAACTTACTCCGGTAACACTAAATGCAGGGGAAGAATATCAGATTGTCGGAATTTATGATAATGGATTGAAGTCGGATTTAGTTACTGCCATCTTAGCTGATCCTCAAAAGGTGTTATCGCAACTTCCCAATATTTGCGAGAAGGTGATTACATTTTGGAAAAAAGATTCGGACATACCATATGGGCGGATTGAAGTTCCTGACCGTGAAATTCAAAACTTGGTAGATGCCTCTATACGAGGAATCTGGCAGGCTCGGGAAATTGTCGATGGAAATATAAGTTTTCAAGTAGGACCTACTTGTTATCGTGGTCTCTGGATTGTAGATGGTGCTTTTCTGGCGGAGACTGCAGCTTTATTGGGACGTGGTGAGGAAGCTCGTAAAGGTATTGAATATACATTATCATTTCAAAATGAGGATGGTGGATTTGCTAAACTGAATAAGACTTTCTGGAAGGAGAACGGAATTGTATTGTGGACATGTGTTCGTCATGCCATGTTGACACAAGATAAAGAGTGGTTACGTTCTGTTTGGCCGATTCTTTGTAAAACCGTTGATTATATTAAAGTATTGCGTCAACGTTCCTATAAGAATGAAACGTCTTTGGATGATGGACTTATTCCTCCAGGTTATATTGACGGAGGATTAAATGGTGGGATGAATCAGCCGGAATATTCTAATACGGTATGGAATCTTGCCGGGCTGAAAAGTATGATTGGAGCAGCTTGGTGGTTGGGCTTTAAAACGGATGCTAAAAAGTGGCAGAGTGAATACGATAACTTTTTTTCTACATTCCAGAAAGCAGCTCATAGAGACATGGATATGGATGACTTTGGTAACCGTTATTTGAATAATATGATGGATCCTAAACAACGTAGTTTACCACAGCGTGCTTTATGGGCATTCTGTCAAAGTATTTATCCTGGACAAATCTTTGAAACAAATGATTCAATAGCAGTTGGTACAATGAATATGTTACATACAACCCTGCAAGAAGGAATGGTAATGGGGACAGGTTGGATTATTGAGGGTATTTGGAATTATTTTTCCAGTTTTTATGGCCATGCTTGTTTATGGATGGGTGAACCAGAACGTGCTTCAGCTTCCTTATATGCTTTTGCTAATCATGCATCTCCGTTGTATTTATGGCGCGAAGAGCATAATCCCCGTGATCTGCAACGTGATTTTGTAGGGGATATGCCTCACAATTGGGGAAGCGCGGAATTTATCCGTTTGGTGGTTCATTTGCTTCAGTTGGATAGAGGAAATGACTTACATCTTTTGGAAGGAATTCCACGGGAATGGTTAAAAGCAGGAATGCGTACAGCTCTTCAAGGGATAGCTACTCCTTTTGGTTTATTATCTTTCACTTTAGAGGTAAGCCAGGATGGAAAGATAGCTGAAATGAATATTCAGCCATTGAGTGATAAGACATGTGAAAACTTGATTGTACATACAAGAGGTTGGGGAATGATGAATGGGAAAGATATAATCAAGCTCAAACCGAATTGTCCCAATCATTTGAAAATAGAAATTAAAAACTAATCATAAATATATTAATAATGAAAGATGCAAAGATATTTCTACCGGAATTAATATTTAACGGTAAAAAGTTAATCGGAAAAGATGTCGAGAAATCTACCCGTAAGTTAGGAGATTTGAAAGGTATTTTTGAAGATGAAGTAACGTTTAGATTAATGGATCCTGAACAAGTAGTTTATTATGTGTCTAGTACTTTTCCTGTAGAGGAGGGTACTCCTGGAGGTTTATTTATGGGGATAACTTATTTGATGCCGGGTAAAGTAGGTAATGAATATTTCATGACAAAGGGGCATTTCCATTCGAATATTGACCGGGCTGAATTTTACTGGGGAGTGGAAGGTGAAGGTATGCTTATTTTTATGAATGAAAAACGTGAAGTATGGGCTGAGCGAATGTATCCGGGAAGTCTTCATTATATTCCTGGAGGGGTTGCCCATCGTGTTGCCAACGTTGGTAATGATATGCTTATTTTTGCAGCTAGTTGGCCTTCAGATGCGGGACATAATTATGAAACTATTGCTAAATACGGCTTTGCACGTCGTTTAAAGGAAATAGACGGTAAACCGAAACTTATTTAAACAATATGTACTATATAGGAATAGACTTAGGCGGTACTGTCATAAAAGTGGGGTTAGTTCGGGAAGGGCAGATGATTGGCAGTAGGAGGCTTGAAGCTAATTCAAAGAATGGGCTGAAGCCACGGTTAGAAATGATAGCCAATGCAGTAGAGGATTTACGAACTGAATTTGGTATTCCATTCGGAAATCTTGGGGGGGTATTTTTAGCCTTTCCAGGTATTGTGGATGTACATAGCAAACGGGCTGTATCTACAAATGCGAAATATGATGACGCACCTTCAGTGGATCTACAGCGTTGGTGCCTAGAACATTGGAACGTCCCTTTTGCTATTGATAATGATGCTCGTGCTGCTACTGTTGGTGAATGGCAGTTTGGTATTGCCCGTGGTAAAGAGAATATTGTCATGATGACAATAGGAACTGGTATTGGCACTGGTGTAGTTCTTGAAGGAAGAGTACTCTATGGACAGCATTGCAGAGCAGGTGCATTAGGTGGACATTTGATTGTTGATTATAAAGGGAGGCAATGTAGCTGTGGTAATATAGGGTGTGTAGAAGCACATGCATCTTCTTTCTTTTTACCACAGATAGTCCGTGACAATAAAAGATTGAACCGGGAATTTGCTATGGATACAGTTAATTATGATTTTAAAAATTTATTTACACAGGTTTCTGCCGGTGTAGCTGACGCTAAACTAGTGATTGAAGATTGTATAAGTGTTTGGAGTGCTGCTATTGTAAATTATATTCATGCTTACGATCCTCAGATTGTTATTTTAGGAGGGGGAATCATGAAGAGCGGAAATCTAATTTTACCTTATATACGTGAGAGAGTGAATGCGTTAGCGTGGTATCCCAATGAGAAGGTTGAGATAGTAGCATCTTCACTTGGTGACAATGCGGCATTAGTGGCTGCCGAGTATTACTTTTGAATAATATTTATGCTTTATAATTATGAACAAGTATTTACAAAATAACACAAATTCAAATTATGATAAGTTCCCGGTGGTCCAAGTACCAGGAGAGGAACATAGTTGCACAATTGGTTGGGAGAATATAGTCAAAGGGTTACATTCTCTGTTGCAACAACGAAAAAAGAAGATATTAGTACTAGAATGTTATCAAGGGGTACATGATGATGAAGTACTAGAAGCTTTGAGTATAGGTTTTCCGGAGGCCTGTATTTTTGAATCTTCATCGGTTATGAAAGAACAGGATTCTTTGTATAATGCCATAAAAGATGATGTAACAGATGATGAAATCTTTGGTTATATGACACGTTACACGATGGATATTTATTTTGATAATGTCAAAGTGGAGCGTATGCGTAGTCTGATTGCTGCATCGTCTTCTGGATATGTCATTGTTTATGGTGTGGGGGCTTCTTTTATTTGGCAAGATTCATCCGTTATCGCCTATCTTGATATGGCTCGTTGGGAGATACAACTTCGTTTTCGCCGTAATGAGGTTGCCAATGTAGGTTTTAAAAATAAAACACAACGTGCTTCTTTACAATATAAGCAGGCATTCTTTGTTGATTGGCGTATCTGTGACCGATGGAAAAAACAGATTATGAAGAAGATTGATGTATTCATTGACACCAATAAGGCAGGAGACCCCAAGATGGTGCCTGCATCTGCCGTACTGAAAGGATTGGATATTGCTGCCTCACGTCCATTTCGTGTTGTTCCTTATTTTGACCAAGGGCCGTGGGGAGGACAATGGATGAAGGAGGTATGTGAGCTTGATAAAGGAGCTGTAAATTATGCTTGGTGCTTTGATTGTGTCCCGGAAGAGAATAGTCTTTATTTAGGTTTTGGAAGGGTTCTTTTTGAGATACCTTCCATTGATTTGGTATTTACTCATCCTGTCCAATTATTAGGACCTAATGTATATGGTCGGTTTGGAGATGAGTTTCCTATCCGTTTTGATTTCCTGGATACAATGGAGGGTGGGAATTTAAGTCTCCAAGTACATCCTCTAGTGGAGTATATTCAAGAAAAATTCGGAATGCATTATACTCAGGAAGAGAGTTATTATATTTTGGACGCTGAAGAGGATGCTAAAGTTTATTTGGGATTAAAGGAAGGAGTGAATCCTGAGGCTATGATTAATGAGTTATGCCAGGCTCAAAGGAGTGGTGTTTTTGATGCAGAGAAATATGTAGGTGTTTATCCGGTGAAAAAACATGATCATGTACTTATTCCTCCTGGTACGATACATTGCTCAGGTTCAAATAGTATGGTACTGGAGATAAGTGCCACTCCTTATATTTTCACCTTCAAGCTTTGGGACTGGGGAAGAGTAGGGCTTGACGGACGTCCCCGACCTATCAATATAGAGCATGGCAAACATGTTATCCAATGGGAACGTACGGAGAGTTGGGTAAAAAAAGAGGCAATCAATTGTTTTGTTCCTATAGCTAAAGGGAACGGATGGCGTGAAGAACGCACTGGACTACACGAACGTGAATTCATTGAGACACGTCGTCATTGGTTTACGGAAAAGGTACTCCATAATACTGATGGTTCTGTTCAAGTACTGAATCTGGTACAGGGACGTGAAGTAATTGTAGAGAGTCCTTCTGATGTTTTTACTCCCTTTGTGGTACATTATGCGGAGACATTTATTATTCCGGCAGCCGTAGGTGCTTATACCATACGTCCTTATGGAGATTCAGAGGGGGAGGAATGTGCAACGATTAAAGCTTATATACGGAAATGATGAACTGTAGGGAAATACTTTTTAATCCGGGGTTTGAAATAACTCCGACATTCTCACCAATGGGATTTGAATATGGGAAAGATGTGTTTGGACCGGAGGTTGAGAATCGAATGTTAAATGATATTCGTAAAAGTTTGATGGATCCTATTTGTGAAGGTCCCGAAATTGTCTATTCCATTGCTATGGATGTGGGTAAGAAAGAACATAAAGTTTTATTGGAAAGGATGCATTTGCTATATGGGGTGGTTACTTACGCAGCTGGGCGTTTAGGAGATGAGCCGATTCGTAGTCAAGGGCATATTCATAAAATATCAGCTTTCAGTAACTGGTCTACACCCGAAGTCTATGAAATCTGGTCGGGAGAAGCTATTATTTATATGCAGGAATATGCGGAAGATAATCCGGGACGTTGTTTTGCTGTTTATGCTAAAGCAGGAGAAGTAGTTGTTGTTCCTCCTTATTGGGCACATGCTACCATCAGTGCAAATCCGGAGTGCCCGCTTACATTCGGAGCTTGGTGTGACCGTGATTATGGATTTGTTTATGAAGGAGTACGTAAGCATGGTGGTATTGCTTGGTTCCCTTTTTTCAATGCTGACAATAAAATAGAATGGAAAGCCAATACTAAATATCAGCCTTCTGAATTAGTTTGTAAGTTTCCAAATGATTATGCTGTTTTGGGGATAAAGCCCGGTAAAAGTATTTATGAGATTTTTGAAGAGGAGCCTGATACTTTTTCGTATGTTCCTTCTCCCCAATTGAAATCGGATGTGTGGAAGAATTTTATACCCTAATAGTCAAAATAGTAATCATGAAACATGTAAATCAATATAAAAATACGGTACAGGTCTATATTATAGCCATTATTGCAGCTACCGGGGGGCTATTGTTCGGATTTGATACTGGTGTTATTTCAGGGGCTATTCCTTTTTTGCAGAAAGATTTTGGTATTGATGACGGAGTGATTGAACTTATAACTACGTCTGGTCTTATCGGAGCAATTGCCGGTGCTTTGTTCTGTGGTAAAATAACCGATTATTTGGGGCGTAAAAAGGTGATACTTGCGTCAGCAGTAATATTTGCTGTGGGTGCTGTTTGGTCCGGATTGGCTCCTGACCCGTTCAATTTAGTCTTGGCGCGTCTCTTCTTGGGTATAGCTATAGGAGTTTCTTCGTTTGCTGTTCCTCTCTACATAGCAGAAATTTCACCGACCAATATTCGTGGCACTCTGGTGTCTATGTTTCAACTTATGGTGACATTGGGAGTATTGGTCTCGTATTTGTCCGATTTGTATTTTGCAGATGAAACAAATATAAGTTGTTGGCGTCCTATGTTTTATGCAGGTATATTTCCTGCACTGATTTTACTGATCGGAATGTTTTGCATGCCAGAGAGTCCCAGATGGTTAATGAGTAAGGGGCTCAAGAAAGAGGCGATGCTTATATTAAGAAAAATAGAAGGAACTGAGTCTGCTGAAAAGGTGGCATATGCTATTAATGAGGAAATAGAAAATAGTAAGAATGAAATCTCAAAATGGAGTGAATTGTTGAAACCGGCATTGCGTACACCTCTTTTTATTGCTGTAGGAATTATGTTTTTCCAACAGTTTGTAGGTATCAATACGGTTATTTATTATAGTCCTAAGATCTTTTTTATGGCAGGTTTCGATGGTGCGGTTTCTGCTATATGGGCTGCAGTTGGTGTGGGCGGTATTAATGTGATCGCAACTCTTGTCTCAATTTATTTTGTAGATAGGGTAGGACGTCGTAAATTATATTTTACAGGATTAACAGGTATTGTTTTATCTTTAGTGGCTTTGTCTATGAGTTTCGTATTGGTTAATGAGTTAGGGAGTGTTGGGCAATGGCTGACAGTTATTTTTATGTTTCTCTATGTTGCATGTTTTGCTATTAGCATAGGACCGCTTGGCTGGTTGATAATATCAGAAATATTTCCTCAGAAAGTACGTGGATTGGGAGCATCAGTAGGTTCGCTGTCTGTTTGGGTGTTTAACAGTATTGTTTCTTTTACATTTTTCAAAATAGTCAATGCTTTAACTATGCCCGGTTCTGAAGTTATAATTGATGGAGAAAAGGTTGGTAATCCAGCAGGAGCTTTTGGATTTTATGGGTTTATAGCTATGATGGCTCTTGTATGGGGATATTTTTATGTACCTGAAACGAAAGGAATATCATTGGAAAAGATTGAGGATTTCTGGCGCAAGGGTGGAAAACCGCGTGAGCTTAAGTAAAATACAACTTATATTGAAAGAATAAATAAATCTAATAACATAAAAACATATGAAGAAAGTTATATTTATACTATTACTATTGAGTACTGATATTCTGCCAGTATCAGCCCAGACTATGTCAGAGTGGTTGTTCCATATTCGTGGAATGGATGAATACATGCATGAGCAAGGTGGAAAGTTGATGACAGGTAAGGATGCTTCTAATGATAGTTACCTATGGCTGATAGAGGCTACAGATAGTGAATCAGTACGAATTCGTAATAAGCGATCAGGAAAGTATCTGCAGTTAGTAGGAGGTGATGTTCTATTGTCTCCCATGTCCAATGTTCAGGATAGTTCTTTTATTTGGTCCTACAAAGGATTTGATTGGGCACAGATGTCCAATTGTGGTTGGTTTACCTTGACTAATGCCAAAGGTATCAAGGGCTCCTATCTTGTGGCACGGAATGGGGCAATAGTCTATATACCTGTCAATCGTAATATAGAGTTCAACGCTCATTGGACTCCTGTTCGTCAGAATAGTGAAACATTGCCGTTTACTTTATCTACTGACAGAGTCATAGAATCTTCTTTTCTTGGCAAACGCACGGCTATTGCTTTGTCTGATGAAGAAATGACTTCTGACTATCATGGTATGAATCGTTGGAAGCTTTCAAAAGATATCTCTGCCTTTCCACAATTTACGGTGAAGAATAATACTTTGATACCTGCTTTATATAATATGGCTCTTGAAGAAACACTTTTGAATATTCTCCCAGATTCAACATGGAAGGCAGGAGCAAATTGGGCTGATACATGGACACGTGATGCGGTATATAGTATTTATTTTTCGTATGCTTGGATTATGCCAGGAATGTCTCGTCGTACTTTGGAAAAGCAAACATTGAAAAATCCAAGTGAGGCTCTACAGGATACTGGTACCGGTGGATCTTATCCTATCTCTACAGACCGTGTGGTATGGGCTATAGCTGCCTGGGAGTATTATTTGGTGACTGGAGATAAAGGTTGGTTGAAAGAGGCCTATGAAGGGCTTCGTAATACAGCACTAAAGGATCTGCATGTGGCTTTTGATTCTAATGTAAATCTCTTCAAAGGGGAGACCTGTTCTATGGACTGGCGCACACATACTTATCCGAATTGGTTTACAAATGTGAATATCGGAGAGTCTTTTTCTAGCGGAACCAATGCATTACATTTGTTTCTTTATCGTTTTTTGAAAGATGCCGGAAATATCCTTAAAGTATCAGTAGAAGAACAAGAATTATGGCATGTTGCCAGTGAAAAACTGAAGCAAAGTATAAATAAGTATTTTTGGAATAAAGAGAAAGGTTTGTTCAATTGTTACCTGTATCCGGAATTTATGGATTATGTAGCTTCCCAACGGGTAGGTTGCATGTCAAATGGGTTGGCTTCTATTTTAGGTGTAGCTTCTCCGCAACAAATTAGTGAAGTTGTAAGGAATTTCCCAATGTATGCTTATGGGGCGGCAGTGCTATATCCTACTATTCCAGACGATTTTGCTTATCATAACAAAAGTATATGGGCTGTATGGCAAACTCCGTTGATGTATGCTGCAAAACAAGTAAGGAATTTGACCGTAACTGAACACTTAATGAGATCTCTTGTTCGCCAGTCGGCTCTATTCTTAACACACAAAGAGAATTTGACTTATGATACGGGGTATGATTGCAATACTGCATTAAATTCAGATCGTCAACTTTGGTCTGTGGCTTCTTATATCGGTATGGTTTATCGTATACTTTTTGGAATGGAATTGACCCAAGAAGGTATACATTTTAATCCCATGTTGCCAGATTGGGTAGGTAATGAGATTAAACTGAGAAATTTTAAATACCGTGATGCTATTCTTAATATCAGTGTAAAAGGTGAAGGAACTAAAATAGCATCTCTTATGGTGAATGGTAAACCCCAAAAAGCATCTTACATTTTACCATCCGATGCCAGAGGTAGGTATGATATTGTTATATCTCTAGTGAAAGATATTGATAGTGATGAAACTATAAATTTAGTTGCGGCTGGTCCACGTAATTGTTGGTCCCCAGTAGAGCCAGTTATACGTCTTGAAAATCAATATATCCATTGGACTATGCAACCCGGAGTCACTTATCGTCTGAAAGGTATGGGGATAGATAAAAAGGTACAGTCTCCTTACAATCTAAGAAAAGAGAAGTCCGGGTATTATGCGGTGTGTGCAGTGGATGAAGAAGGAGTTGAATCAGATCTTTCCAATCCTGTCCTTTATACATCTTATGAGAGGAGATATGAAGCGGAAGACTTTGCTGCATCTTCTTTTGTTGCCACAGAGGAGAAAGGATATTCTGGTAAAGGGTATGTAAAGGACTATTCTGCCGAATCGGCTGATCTTTCCATAGAGATTGAGATTCCGGAACCAGGTGATTATATGATCCGTTTTACCGGTTCAAATGGAAATGGCCCACACGATACTTTCTGTACAATAAGATCTTTATTTCTGGATGGAAAAGATTATGGGACGGTTATTTTGGAGGCTTATGGAGATTGGGCTGAATGGACACATTCCAATCACGTAATATTTCATAATTTATCGGCCGGAAAGCATACACTATCTTTAAAATTCAATCCGGAAGAGCGTGGATTTGATAATAATATGTCTTTTAACAAGAAGAATTTGAATGATTGGTTCATTGATTATCTGACAGTGGTTCGGCTTTAAGAAGATATGGAAACGATAGTTATTGTTAGAAATATTGAATATCCGGTTTACTCCTCTCCAATAACTCCGCCTCCTCCCTCGGTGGAGGAGCTGAGTAGCCGTTTGGAACATTGTAGGGAAATGATGAGACAACGCGAATTGACACATTTACTAGTTTATGGTGACCGGGAACATTTTGCTAATTTGATGTATCTGACTAATTTCGATCCGAGATTTGAAGAAGCATTGTTGATTGTGCGGTTAAAGGATAAACCATTAATTTTGGTAGGTAATGAGTGTGTAGGGCATTTAGGAGTATCTCCTTTATATGTAGCCGGAGAATTGCGGTACGAGCGTTTTCAGACATTTTCACTTATGAATCAGCCACGGAATGCAAGCCGGCGCCTTGAAACCATTCTTTGTGAAGAAGGGATTGGTACAGAATCATATGTCGGTATGGTTGGATGGAAGTATTTTTCAGATTCAGAACTTGACGCTCCACTATATGCCAGTGATATTCCTAATTATATGGTAGATATTCTGAGAACTTTAGTACCAACTAATAGATTGGTAAATGCTACAGATTTATTCATTGCGCCGTCTTATGGCATGCGTACATATTTGTCTCCTTATGAAGTGGCTTTTTTCGAGTATTCCAACGTGTTAGGTTCTGAAGCAATGAAATCTCTTTTGGAGAATTTTAAGGTAGGGGTGACAGATTTTGAACAAATGCAGTCCTTTCATTATAATGGTTTTCCTTTATCCTGTCATATGAGTATAAAAAGTCATGGCAATCAGCATTATGGATTATCTAGTCCTATAGGAAGTACTATTTGTAGAGGGGAACCATGTTCTGCAGGTATTGCTTATTGGGGAAGTAATATTTGTCGGGCCGGGTGGGTAGCTGAAAGCGAAGATGATTTGCCCGAATCTGCCAAAGGTTATATTGAGGAATTTGCTGTTCCTTATTTTATGGCACTCCGAGAGTGGCTGAGGCATTTGAGGATTGGAACTTTAGGCGGGGATTTGTATCAGCTGATTGTGGAAATGTTACCTTTTGATAAGTTTGCGGTATCTCTTAATCCGGGACATCTGATACATCTGGATGAATGGCTCAGTTCTCCGGTTTATGAGGGATCTGAGGAAGTAATCCATTCTGGAATGTATATACAGATTGATATTATACCTCGCTCACCACGATTTTCGTCTTCCCGGATGGAGGAGGGAATTGTGATTGCTGACAATAGTCTTCGTGGTGCAGTTCGAAAGAATTATCCGGATGTGTATGAACGTTGTATGGAAAGGCGACAGTTTATGGAAAGTCTGGGATTTGAACTTCCGGAGGAGGTTCTGCCATTGTCAAATATGGCTGGAATTATTGTTCCGTTTTTCTTGAAACACCGATCTGTATTAAGTTTAAAGAAATAGTTTTAAATATATAACGAGAAATATATGAGGAAGTTTATTTGTTTATTGTTATGGGGACTTATTATGGCATCTTGCGGTGAGAGGTCCAATGAGAAAAAATTGCGTATTTTGACTTGTGGTATCCGTCATGAATCAAATACTTTTTCTACTTTGGTTACAGATTTAAGTAGTTTCGATGTGTTGCGTGGTGAGGAAGTGCTTGGGGAAAAGTGTTTGTGGAGTGAGTATTTGAAGGGGGAGGGAGTTGAGGTAATACCTACCCTCCATGCTTATGCCTGGCCAGGTGGGATTGTTGCACGAAATGCTTATGAAATGTTCAGGAATGAAATCCTGGAAGATATTAAGAAGGCGGGTAGGCTGGATGGCATATATATGGACATGCATGGTGCTTTACACGTGGAGGGATATGAAGATGCTCAGGCAGACTTGATAAAGAGAATTCGTGCAATAGTAGGCAGTGAGGTCATCATCAGTGGTAGTTTCGATCTTCATGGCAATTTGTCCGATGAATTTGTGAAAGGATTGAATCTTGTGACGGGATTTCGTACAGCTCCTCATCGTGATGGAGAGGAAACAAAACTCAGAGCAGTCAAGAATCTTCTGAAAGTTCTTCGTCAACATAAATCTCCTCAGATTACCCATGTGGAAATACCTATTCTGGTACCTGGTGAAAAAAGTATAACTGAAGTAGAACCACTTCACTCTATTTATGCAGAATTAGATACATTAGAGAGGCAGGAAGGTATCTTGGATGTATCCATATTTGTGGGGTATGCTTGGGCTGATCTTCCTCGGTCTGCAATGAAAGTATTTGTTGTAGCAGAAGATTCGGTGTATCTTGATAAAGCGAAATCAGAGGCATGTAGTTTGGCACAAAGTATTTGGGATTTACGGCATCAAATGGAACTTGATGTAGAATCTGGCGATATTTATAAAATGATAAAACGCGCCTATCAGTTACCTCAAAAAACAATCTTTATATCAGATTCGGGTGATAATACGACTGCAGGTGCTCCAGGTGATAATCCTCAAGTGATAAAAGCGTTGATTGATAGCAATGCTAAAAATGCATTGGTGGCAGGCTTGGTGGATGAAGAAGCTTACCGAAAATGTGTTGAGATAGGTATCGGAAAAAACATTCATCTAACATTGGGAGGTAAGAAAGATACTGTATTCGGATCTCCGCTAACTTTGGATGTTACTATCGAAGCTTTGTCACCGGATTCTCTTCTCTCTACTTCCCGTGGTGTTGCTTTGGTTCGTTCTCAAGGTGTAGATATTGCAATTATCAATAGTCGCCGTTCATTTACGACTCTTCAAGACTTTGAAGAGATAGGTCTTGACCCGTTAAGTTTTAAGATTGTGGTGGTGAAATTGGGTTATTTATATCCAGAATTACGTGATATTGCACCAGCCCATTTGATGGCTCTTACTTCGGGTTTCTGTAACTTGGATATACCTTCGTTGCCTTTTACTCAAGTACAGCGTCCAGTATATCCTCTTGATCTTGATATGGAGTGGAAAGCGTTTTTTTAACCTGCCCAATCTTCCCTGTCCAGGTTTCTGTATCCGATTGCTTCTGCCAAATGCGAGGGCTGTATCAGTTCGCAGCCCTCAAGATCGGCGATGGTGCGTGAAACTTTTAAGATACGGTCGTAGGCGCGTGCCGAGAGGTTGAAGCGGTTCATAGCCGTTTTCAGCAGTGCCAGCCCTTTGTCATCGGGGCGGGCATAACGGGCAAGTAATTTGCTGTTCATCTGTGCATTGCAATATACACCGGGAATCTCGGCATATCTTTCGGATTGGGTCTGACGTGCGCGTACTACGCGTTCCCGAATGAGAGTGCTCGATTCACCGGGACGTGCATCCGACATCTTCTCAAAGGGAACGGGGATGACTTCGATTTGCAGGTCGATACGGTCGAGCAAAGGTCCCGAAATGCGGTTCAGGTATTTCTGTACTTGCCCCGGGCTGCATACGCAGGCTTTGGTAGGATGGTTGTAGTATCCGCAAGGGCAGGGGTTCATGGATGCTGCGAGAATCAGGCTGGCCGGGTATTTGACATTGCATTTAATTCGGGAAATGCTGATTTCCCGGTCTTCCAGCGGCTGGCGCAGTACTTCAAGTACATTTCGATTGAACTCCGGCAGCTCATCGAGGAATAAGACTCCGTTGTGTGCCAGGCTGATTTCTCCCGGTTGCGGGAAACTGCCGCCTCCTGTCATGGCTACAGTGGAAATTGTGTGGTGAGGAGCGCGGAACGGTCGTTTGGAGATAAGTCCGCTTTCCTGTTCCAGCTTTCCTGCAACAGAGTGTATCTTGGTGGTTTCAAGGCTTTCGCCCAATGTTAACGGGGGGAGGATAGAGGGAAGGCGCTTGGCAAGCATGGATTTTCCGCTGCCGGGAGCACCTATCAGTAGAATATTATGTCCGCCTGCAGCCGCTACCTCTAACGCGCGTTTTACGTTTTCCTGTCCTTTCACGTCGGAGAAATCCAGATCAAAGTCATTCTGTCGGGTATAGAACTCTTTACGGGTATCGACATGTACCAGCTCTAGTTCCTGTTTGTCGTTGAAGAACTCGATAACCTCTTTCAGGTTCTTTGCTCCGTAAACTTTCAGGTTATTTACAACAGCGGCTTCCCGCGTGTTCTGCCTGGGTATGATGATTCCTTCAAAACCGAGTTCTCTGGCTTTTATGGCAATGGGCAGTGCGCCTTTAATGGGTTGCAGGCTGCCGTCGAGACTTAGTTCTCCCATTAACAGATAGCGGCTCAACTTGTCCGGTTTGATTACTTCGCTGGCACCTAACATGCCGATAGCCAATGGCAGGTCGTAGGCGGCGCCTTCTTTGCGGATATCAGCCGGTGCCATGTTGATGACGATATTGCTGGTAGGCATCCGGTAACCGTTTACTTGCAGTGCGGAAATGATGCGTTGGTGGCTTTCCTTGACAGCAGAGTCCGGCAAGCCGACGAGATAGAACATACAGCCTCTGGAGCTGTTGACTTCGATAGTGATGAGGGTTGCATCAATACCTTGAACAGCCGCTCCAAAAACTTTGATGAGCATGTAATTTGAGTGTTTAGTGATTAGAGTTTATGATTACCGATAGAAAAGTTATCGTTTCTTTTTCCTTTCGTTCTCTATCTCCTTCTTCTTTTCTTTTTCTTTCTTCTCTTGTTCTTCTATGTCTTTCAGCTTCTTCTCGATAGCCGCTTCACTCAGGTTCTTTCCTTCAATCCTTCCGGAAGGGCTGAGCAGCACATTGGCAGGCAGGGTTCTTATGGCAAGTTGCTTTACAATTCCGGTCTCCCAGCCGGAAAGGTCGCATGCTTGCTCCCATTTCAGGGTGTCTGCTTCGATGGCCTTTTTCCAATTGTCTTTGTTGAGGTCTAAAGAAATTCCTAAAAGCGCAAATTTCTTATTTTTTTGTTCTTTCCTGTAGATTCTGCGGTAAACGGCATTGCTGTCGCGGCTCACGGTATCCCAGGAAGCCCAGAAGTGTATTAGCAGGTATTGGTCTTTGAAGTTCGAACGGGTTATCTGCTTCCCTTCGGCGTTGGGCAGGCGGAAGTAGGCGGCAGTCTTTCCGGTCGCAGCCTTTTCTTCTTCCTGGATGCGGTCGAGCAGCCCGTCGATATAGGGACGGTCTTTCAGTTCTCCCGTCATGTGCTCGGTCAGTTGTTTGATTAGGGTATAATCCGGCTTTTCTTTTTGTGCGAAGTACTTGTCAAGCAGGTAGATACTCGCTAAAGAGGAATGATGTTCATTGATAAATTTGCCGGCTTTCTCTTCCAGGACTTTTTCAGACGGTTTGCCCAATCCTTTCAGTTCTTTCCGGAAGGCGGTCAACTCTTCATTGTGCGGGTTGCCGGTTATTTCCATACTGTTTAGTTCGGCAGCAGAGCCTTTTATGTGTATTTTGTCACCTTTATCCATGAAGAAAGGGTATCGGCTGCCGTCGCTGAACAACAGCCATGCAGCTACCAAGGTATCCGGAGAGAGTGTTTTCGCGAATTTGCCGTTCTCAACGGGCAGGGTATCCATGCGGTCGTACATTTCGTCTGCACCGTATATATATAAGGTGTCATTTCCCAAACCTTTGATTTCTCCGCTCAGACTGACTGTGTCGGAGCTTTTGCCACCGCAAGCGGATAGCATGATAATCAGGAAATATGCAAGATAAATATTCTTCATACGGCTTTCTTCTTCTGATACGTTGCTGCGAAAGTAGTTCTTTTTGGTGTGAATAAAAAAAAATGCCCGACATATTTCTATGCCGGGCACTTCTTTTCATCTTATAACCTTTATTATTTGATGATATTCATGAAGTCTGCATTCGTGAAGTATTTGGAGAATTCCAAGTCAGAAGCAGCTTTCTTAGCCAGTGAAGAATCTTTGGCAACAGCTTTCTTCAGGTTGTCCATAACCATAGAAGAGTTGTTGGTTCTTGCACCTACAACAGCCATCAGGTAGTCAGTGTAAGCGTCCGGTTTAGCGATGCTTGACAATGTGCTCTTAGCCTTGTTGTAGTCCTTAGCCAGGATTTGTGCCAAAGCTGCACTGTTGGTCTTAGTGTCGCCAAATGCGTTAACAGCTCTGTCATATTGACCTTGAGCGATGTACAGGTTACCCAGAGCTTCGTTCAGTTCCTTAGTACCGGAAGCTTTGCCCAGGTAAGTTTCAGCTGCTGCCTTGTCGCCTTTTCTCAAAGCTACGAGACCCATGTTCATGTTAGCTTCAGCAGAATCCTTGATAGAAAGAGATTTCTTCAGGTAGCCTTCAGCCTTGTCCAAATCACCGGCTTGGTAAGCTAACTTACCGAGGTTGTTGTATGCACGGTAGTCGTTCGGGTAGATTTGAGTAGCTTTGGTGAAGATAGCTTCTTGCTTAGCAGGATCGTTAGTCAGAGTAGCTGCATACAGCAGTTCTTCGATGTTCAGTTGCTTAGCATCGCTGTCAGCCAAAGATGCGATTTCTTCGTCAGACTTACCGATTACGTCATAGTTCAAAGTCAGACGAGAACGACGCAGTTGCGGAAGGATTTCTTCTGCCAAAGTGCTGTATACAGAAGAGATATTCTTGATTTCCTGTTCTCTTTGTTCAGGATCAGAGTACATTGACAAAACGCGGAGAATCAACTCTTTGTCCTGGATGTTGGATTTGCTGACCAGTTCCTGGAAACCTTCCCAGTCCTGTGCAGTATATTTAGTATCTACAGCTGCTTCGATTTTGCTCTTCTTCAAATCCTTGTTGATAACTTTGGCTGTATTGTTCTGACGGTTTTCAGCCAGACCTGTATTCAGCTCAACGCCACCATCGGGAGAAGCGTATGCAGAGATTTCGATGTTGCTTATCTTCTTGTTGGCAGCTTCGTTGATGTTCTTAACTTCTTCGTTGAATGCTTTGGCAGTTTTCAACTCGCTTGAACGGATGTTAGCCTGTTGGATCAAGAACATGATGTTTGCATCATATTTTTCTTTGATTACGCGTTGGAAAGCGTCGTCACCGTTAGCAGGATTAGCGCTACCCAAAGTCTGGCCAACCAGTTCGGAAGTAGAGATAACACCGTCGGCTACTTTTACAGCAGGGATAGTAACTTCTTTCTTTCCAACTTTAGCTTTGAATTCCAAGTACAATTCAGACTTAGCCATTTCGGGAACATAGTCGAAAGAAGTCTTCATTGTGTAGCTACCACCAGCCTTGTAAGAGATAGTCTGGTCGTTGCCTTCTACTTTTTCACCCTGGAATACGGCAGGCTGACCTTTAGCTTCGCCGCCTTCCCATCTCAAAACCGGAGTAACTTCCACTACAGCTTTTTTCTTGAAATACTTTTCGGGGAATTTACCGTTAATTGTAGCAGGTACCTTACCGCCTACGGCTTCCAATACTTGCGGAGTCACTGTGAAATAGTCAGAAGACAGTTCACCCATTTTGCTGCTGCATGATGTCAAAACAGCAACAAGTGCCACTAACAAAGGCAGATACAATTTTTTAGTCATTTTAGATATAAATTAATTGTTTGTAATTGAAATTTGTCCATTCACAATTAGTTGCTATATTCCTATATATATAGCTTTGCAAAGATATTAATTCTCTTGGCAATTTGTTAATAATACTATCACATTTATTATAATTTAATAAACGCCGTGCTCTTTCCTGTATTTAATATTGCGGGGATGATGCTCGATAATTTCACTTCGGAGTCTGTTCCGGTCGATATGTGTATAGATTTCAGTGGTGGCGATGGATTCATGTCCCAACATGCACTGGATGGCCCGCAGATTGGCACCGCCTTCCAGCAGATGGGTGGCGAAGGAGTGGCGGAACGTATGGGGACTGATATTCTTGGTGATGCCGGCTTTTTCCGCCAGCTCTTTTATCATGTGAAACACCATGATGCGGGAGATATTATTGCCCCATCGTGCCAGAAATACGTAATCCTCGTATCCTTTCTTTATTTTCCCCAGGTTGCGGTCTGCAAACCAATACTTTATCTCCTTGATTGCACGAGGCGAGATAGGTACTAAACGCTGTTTGCCGCCTTTGCCTTCCACCTTGATGAACCCTTCCTCAAAATAGAGGTCGGAGATTTTCAGGTTACACAGTTCCGACACGCGTAACCCGCAGCTGTACAGTGTCTCCAGGATAGCCCGGTTGCGTTGTCCCTCTTTCTTCTCCATATCTACGGTGGAAATGATTCTGTCGATTTCTTCAACGGTGAGCACTTCCGGTAGCTTGAACCCGATTTTGGGACCTTCCAGCAGCTCGCTCGGGTCGGCTTCCTGATAGTCGGCAATCACCAGAAAGTGGAAGAACGATTTGATTCCGGAGAGTATCCGGGCCTGGGAACGGGGATGGATACCGATGTCGTGGAGTCCTGCGGCAAAGCGTTGCAAATCATCCGGTGTTACATCCGGAATTTCTATATTCTCTCCTTCCAGAAAGTGCAGAAGTTTCTGTAGGTCCGTCATATAGGCATCGAGCGTATTGGGCGAAAGCGCTTTCTCCAGCCTGAGATATTGCTGATACTTTCTGATTATCACCGCTCGTTTTTCCTTATTCGTCAAATTCTCTTCTACTTTCATTACTTTTTCCTATCTTTGCACCTTGAAAGAATGTTCTCTGTGGACAAAGGTATAAAAAAATGTGTTATGAGAATACAGATTATTAACGGCCCCAATATAAATCTGTTGGGTAAACGCGAACCTTCCATTTATGGCAGTGTTACTTTTGAAGACTACCTTGCCGGACTCCGTGAAAAGTATGCGGATGTACAGATAGACTATTTTCAATCCAACATCGAAGGAGAGTTGATAGACAAGATACAGCAGGTGGGTTTTGATGCGGACGGCATCATCCTGAATGCGGGGGCCTATACCCATACGTCCATTGCCCTGCAAGATGCGATCCGGTCGGTCACTGCTCCGGTGATTGAGGTTCATATCTCCAATGTGCATGCCCGGGAGTCGTTTCGCCACGTATCCATGATAGCTTGTGCCTGCCGGGGTGTTATTTGCGGCTTTGGGCTAAACTCCTACCGTCTGGCATTGGAAGCGTTAAAGGAATTATTAATATAAAATAGGTACAAGATTATGCTATTGAAACAGACAAAAATCGTTGCAACGATTTCCGATCAGCGTTGCGATGTTGATTTTATAAAACAGTTGTTCGACGCAGGTTTGAACGTAGTACGTATGAATACGGCTCATGCAGGCCGCGAAGGTTTCGAGAAGCTGATAGCCAATGTGCGTACGGTTTCCAACCGCATCGCTATCCTCATGGATACGAAGGGTCCCGAAGTGCGTACGACTGTCCTTGACGAGCCTATTCCCTTCAAGGCAGGCGATCGTGTAAAAGTGGTAGGCAATCCCGACCGGCAGACTACCCGCGAATGTATCTCCGTTTCTTATCCCAACTTTGTACACGACCTCAATGTGGGCGGTCATATCCTTATCGACGACGGTGACCTGGAACTGGTTGTTGTGGAAAAGAATGCCGACCACCTGCTGTGCGAGGTGCAGAATGAAGCTACCTTGAGCAGCCGCAAGAGTGTCAATGTGCCGGGTGTACGCATCAACCTGCCTTCACTGACGGAAAAAGACCGCAACAATATCCTCTACGCCATCGAGAAAGACATCGACTTCATCGCTCACTCTTTCGTGCGCAACAGACAGGATATTCTGGATATAAAGGCTATTCTCGATGCCCACAACAGCGACATCAGAATCATTGCCAAGATTGAGAACCAGGAAGGTGTGGACAATATCGACGAGATTCTCGAAGTGGCCGACGGCGTTATGATAGCCCGTGGCGACTTAGGTATCGAAGTTCCGCAGGAACGTATTCCGGGCATCCAGCGTTTGCTGATTCGCAAATGTATCCTTGCCAAGAAGCCGGTTATCGTTGCCACGCAGATGCTCCATACCATGATTTCCAACCCGCGTCCTACCCGTGCGGAAGTTACCGACATTGCCAACGCCATCTATTACCGTACGGATGCTTTGATGCTGAGCGGCGAGACGGCTTACGGCAAATATCCGGTTGAAGCCGTCAAGACAATGACGAAAGTTGCCGCCCAGGCGGAAAAAGACAAACTGGCGGATAACGACATCCGTATTCCTTTGGACGAAAACAGCAACGATGTAACGGCTTTCCTCGCCAAGCAAGCGGTAAAGGCCACTACGAAGTTGAAAATTCGCGCCATCATCACCGACAGTTACAGCGGCCGCACTGCCCGCAACCTTGCTGCATTCCGCGGCAAATACCCGGTGCTCGCCATCTGCTATAAGGAAAAGACCATGCGTCACCTGGCGCTTTCATACGGTGTAGAAGCCATCTACATGCCCGAACTTGCCAACGGACAGGAATACTACTTCGCCGCTCTCCGCCGCCTGCTTCAGGAAGGCCGTCTGCAACCTACCGACATGGTGGGCTATCTGAGTAGCGGTAAGGCCGGTACGCAAACATCCTTCCTCGAAATCAACGTAGTGGAAGATGCCCTGAAACATGCTGAAGACAGTGTACTTCCGAACAGTAACAGATACTTGTAAAATTATAAATTGAGAATTAAAAAATGACAGTCCGATGGCAGGCATTTGTTTTTTAATTCTCAATTCTCAATTTATATGACTTTAGACGAATATATCCTGCAACACATCGATGAAGAGGGCGACTATCTGAAGGCTCTTTATCGCGATACGCACCTCAAGTTGCTTTATCCCCGCATGGCTTCGGGACATTTGCAGGGGCGTATGCTCAAGATGTTTGTCAGGATGATACGTCCCCGTCAGGTGTTGGAGATCGGGACATATAGCGGATACTCCGCGCTTTGCATGGCAGAGGGGTTGCCGGACGACGGAATGCTGCATACGTTTGAAATCAATGACGAGCAGGAAGACTTTACCCGTCCGTGGCTGGAGAACTCACCCTATGCCGATAAGATAAAGTTCTATATAGGTAATGCTTTGGAACTTGTTCCCCGGCTGGACATCACTTTCGACCTTGCTTTCATTGACGGTGATAAGCGCCGTTACATCGATTATTATGAGATGGTATTGGCACGCCTTTCGGACGGCGGTTATATCATTGCCGACAATACCTTGTGGGACGGGCACGTTCTTGAAGAACAGCCGCATCGCACGGACTTGCAGACCATCGGGATAAAGGCTTTCAATGATCTGGTTGCCGCAGACCATCGGGTGGAGAAAGTTATACTGCCGTTGCGCGACGGACTGACGATTATACGTAAGAAATAAAAAGTTTGCATCCTCCCCTTTCACCCTTCACAATCCTTTTGTATCATACTGTTCATGGGATTCTGCGGGTGAAGGGGGAGGATGCTTTTATTTTTTAAGCAACCGCTTGCTCAAGTACCGCACAGGATACCACACCGAGAGGAACCCTACGGTGATAACCGTTACGAATACCAGTATAATGTCCGTTGCATGCACGCTTACCGGATAGGCGTCCACTACAAAACTTCCGTTGCCGCCGCCCAGCGATATAAGTCCGAAGCGTTGTTGCAGGAAACACAGCAGCAGCCCCAATACAATCCCGGCAATTGCTCCGAACACCGAAATCAGCCGTCCTTCAAAAAGGAAGATACGGGCAATCAGCCGGTCGTCGGCGCCCAGATTGCGCAGCGTCTCCGTATCTTCGCGCTTATCCAGTATCAGCATGGACAGCGAACCGATAACATTGAAGCAGGCAATTGTAAGTATAAAGGTAAGGAACAGGTAGGAGATGAGTTTCTCAATCTCCATGATACGGAATACATCCGCTTGCTGCTCGTAGCGGTTTTGCACGATGAAGCGGTCGCCCAGGATGCGTTCCATTTTCTTCTGCACGGCATCGGTGTTGCTGCCCGGTTTCAGTTTCAGTTCGATGGCGGAAACTTCCGTGTCATAATTGAACAGCCGCCGGGCAAAGCCCAACGATGTGAGGATATAGCGTGAGTCGTATTTCTGCTGGTTGACAACAAACACCGCTCCCGGCGAGAACAGATAATCCTGGTTGAAAGCCGCCGACGGATTGGCGATGTTGACACGTACATTCCTTTTAGGTGCATACACCCGCAACGGGTCGACAAACTGAAGTCCCGTGCCCAGTTCGGACACCAGCTCCACACCCATAAAGCCGTAGTCCACAACGGAATCGTTCAGAATGAACTTCCCCGTACCGTACAGCAGGCTGTCTATGGATGTCAGTTGCTCGAAGTTATCCTCCACGCCTTTGATAACCGCCATTGCCTGGCGATCCTTGTACTGCACCATTGCGTTTTCTTCCAGCGTCTCCGTCCATACATCTATTTCGGGCAGGGCGCGTACTTGCTGCACGCGCGATTCGAGCGGGTCGAACACCTTTCCTTCCCGAACGGTGATTTTCAGATCCGGGTCGAAAGCCGTGAAGAACCCCGCTACCATATCCTGAAATCCGTTGAATACGGACAATGTGCACACCAACGCCAATGTAGCCAACGCCACCCCGCACACCGAGATGCCGGATATAATATTAATGGCATTATGCTTCTTCTTAGAGAAGAGATAACGGCGGGCTATAAAAAAAGGAAGATTCATGGTTGGGGATTAACCACTATTTCAGTAGTTCATCGATTCTTTCCAGATAATCCAGCGAGTCGTCCACGAAGAACTTCAGTTCGGGAATGATGCGCAGTTGGTGGCGTACGCGGGTTCCCAGTTCAAAGCGGATGGACTTCATATTGGCATTGACGTTCTTGATGATTTCTTCGCTCCGTTCAGAGGGGAAAACGCTGAGGTAGGCGCGTGCCACGCTCATATCGGGACTGATGCGTACGGCGCTGACCGAAATCAGTATACCGGGCATCGATTTGGTTTGCAACAGGAAGATGTCGCTTAATTCCTTTTGGAGCAAACGGGCTATTTTGTTCTGTCTGGTAGTTTCCATACTCTATCGTTTTTTTGATTTGAAGAGCAAAGTTACTGAAATATATCGTTCTGCCGGTGATTTATACCATTTTTTTCATTCTTTTCCTTGTAGGAGAATCTGATTTATGACGTTGCAGGATTGTATTTTCATCCGTAGGGCATTCGTTTCGGCCACTGGGAACATCAGGTGTTGACTACTGTCAACAGAGCTGTTTGCTGCTGTCAACGGATCGGCCGGCTATTGTCAACCGGGCTGTTGACAGTAGTCAACAGCCGATGTTCTTCTTGAGAAAAAAGAATTCTCTCTATAGCAATACCTGATTTTCCTCTGTATGTCTTTGTTATAAGGCTGTGAGGAAAAGCGTACCGCTATAGAGAGAAAGACGTATTGCTCTGTTATATTTATTGGATGTGGATGAATCCGGTTGCCCCGTAGATTCGACCTATTCTTGCGCTTTTTTGCGTGCAATCAGCGCAACTGCCGCGACTCCGATGACCAGCAGTGCCAGTGCTCCGTAGGCAATGCCTTCCGTTACATGCAGGCTTTGGGGGTCAAAGCGCATTTCAACGGTATGCTTGCCGGCAGGGATATACAAGGCGCGCAGTACATAATCCGCACGTCCCAGTCCGGCAGGTTTCCCGTCAATGGTTACTTGCCAGCCGTTCGGGTAGTATATCTCGGAGAATACGGCGATGCCGTCTCCTGCGTTTTCCGTTTCGTAAACCAAACGGTTGGGTTCGTAACTTGTCAGGCGAATGGAGGAAAGGCTGTCTTTATGAGCCTCTGAAATCCCTTTCAGCACATCCTTGAAGCGGGCATCGACAACAGCGGTTTCGGTGGGAAGGATGGTTTTGAGCGCATCAATCTCCTCATTGGCATTGTTTACGTATTGCACGTTCTTCACAAACCAGGCGTTGCCGTTGGCATAAGGGTTGAGGACGGGAACGGTCTGTCCCTGCTGTCCGGCGGGGAGGATGAAGTACTTCGTGTTCAGCATGTTCAGTACACGGAACTTGGAGGCGTCCACACTGTCCATTTCTCCGCCTGCGGCGGCTATCGCTTGATAGGCAGCCTGCATTTCGGGAGAGATGTGGCGTTCTATCAGTTCCTGGTAGCGACGCAGTTTGGCGGCATGGTATCCACCTATATTCTTATGCCAGTAGGAAGTGTTGTTCTCGTTGAAGGCATCGGTTGCAAAGTTCAGTACGCGGTAGTCCGGGCTTTTGTCCTGCAGGATGAGTTCGTCGGTCTTGGTTTTGCTGAACGTTTCCGTTTGGATGGAACGGGGCACGAACTGCTCGTCGTGCAGGTAGCGTTTGTTTACACTCCACATATCTACAAGGCAGAGAACCGTGATGCCTGCAACGGTCAGTGACTGCCGCAGCTTGCCTGCCGCGTGGAGCCAAAGCAGTGCGCATCCGATGCAGATGATGATGAAGCTCCGCAATGCGTCGGCGCTGACAAGCGCACCCCGCATTTCTGAGAGATTGGCGAGGATGCCGGACAGCTCGTTGGCGGGTATCATCTGCTGGTCGACGGCATTTTGCAGCATCTGCGCTTCTTGTGCGGGCACGAAGCCTGAGCCGAGGCTACCCGGCGCTACGGTAAGCAGCAGGGCTACGCCGGCGGTCAGCGCAAGGCTGATGCCGAACGCTTTCTTGTTCGCTTTCCATATTCCGGGTTCTTCCAACACGCGCTTCAAAGCAAAGATTGCCAGTAGGGGAATGGTAAATTCCGCTATGACGAGGATGGATGATACGGCGCGGAACTTATTGTACATCGGGACGTAATCGATGAAGAAGTCCGTCAGCGGCATGAAGTTCTTGCCCCATGCCAGGACGATGGAGAAGAAGGTTGCTCCCAGCAACGCCCATTTCAAGGGGCCTTTTATGATAAAGCAGCCCAGCACGAAGAGGAACAGTACGAATGCACCCACATAGACGGGGCCGGCGGTCCAGGGCTGGCTGCCGAAGTACTGCGGGAATGAGTTGTACAGACTCCCGTACATCGGGTTGGCCTTTTCCATGGCGGTTTCGCTCTGGCTGAGGGGGGCGGAGGAGGAACCGCCTTTGAAGTTGGGAACGAGGAGCGTCCAGGTTTCGCCGATGCCATAGCTCCAGTTGGTGATGTAGTCGCGGTCCAGTCCGCTGCTGGTTTGCTTGGCGGCATCACCGGTCTGCACCAGCTCGCTCTTGCCGCGCATGGTTTCCTTGCTGTACGTATAGGTGTGGTAGAGGTTGGAAAGGTTGGCGGCCACACCGATAAGGGCGGCAACCAGGAGTACGGCGCTTGCCTTGAAGAACCGGGGAAGCGTCTTGTTGCGCCACGCATCTTCAAAGTATGCTCCTGCGATGAACAGGATGACGAACAGGAAGTAGTAGGACATCTGCACATGGTTGGACATGATTTGCAGGGCGATGAAGAAGGCTGTGAGTATGCCGCCTGCCAGCAGCTTGCCCCGGTAGGCGAGCACGATGCCCGCTATTGTGGGCGGGATGTAGGCAAGGGTGATGAACTTCCAGATGTGTCCCGCCGAAATCAGAATGAAGAAGTAGGACGAGAAGGCCCACATGATGCCGCCCAAGCCTGCCAGCCATGCCGGTATGCCGAATGCCCGCAGCAGGATGTAGAAGCCCAGCATCAGGATAAACGTCAGGTTGACGTAGGTGGGCAGGAAGAGCTGGTATATTTTCTGTGTCCATTGCAGCGGTACGGTAGAGTCGTAGGACGGGGATATCTGGTAGGTAGGCATTCCGCCGAAGAGGGAATTGGTCCAGCGGGTGCGTTCGCCTGTCTGTTCGTAATACTCTTTGGCTTCTTGTCCGGCGCCGGCTCCGGCGGCGGTGTCGTGCTGGAACAGAATACGTCCTTCTATATCCGCCGGAAAAAAGTAGGCGAAAGAAATCAGGACGAATGCCAGGATGGCAATTAAGTCGGGAAGAATCTTCTTTATCATCTTTGCTGGGTTATGGTTTATGTGGGGGAGCCGAAAGGGTGAGGAGTCGACTCCCTTGACTCCTAATCTGAATTTCAGCGGCAAACTTATACATAAATATTGATTTATGCACCAGTTGGATAGATAAATCTGCTGAAATATCGTACCTTTGCCTTCCCTAAATCATATAATTCATAAATCTGAAATTTGGAAATCGGTAAGCATGACGATAGGTGTTATCAGTGCAATGGATAGCGAACACCGCCAACTGGCGGAACGTTTGCAGGAGAAGAAGGTAGCGGATTACGGGAATCTGCACTATGTGGAAGGTATGCTTGGCAGCAATCGCGTGATACTTACGCAATGCGGCATCGGTAAGGTGAATGCGGCGGTGGGAGCTACGGAGCTGATACGCTGTTTTGCCCCGGACTGTATTGTGAGTACCGGTGTGGCGGGCGGCATCGACGCTTGTCTCAAGGTGACGGATGTAGTGGCGAGCGACTCTTTGGCGTACCACGATGTATGGTGCGGTGACGGTAACGAGTACGGTCAGGTGCAGGGATTGCCTGCAGTGTACAAGGGGTGCGCCCCGCTTTTGGAACATGCTTTGTCTCTGAACAAGACCGGATTGGAAAGCCGTATTCATAGCGGACTGATATGTACCGGCGACCGGTTTATCACCAACCGCACAGAGCTGGATGCCATCAAACGCCGCTTCCCGGCTGGACTGGCTGTCGATATGGAGTCCGCTGCCATTGCGCAGACCTGCTATCTGTACGACATTCCTTTCCTCAGCTTCCGTATCATCAGCGATACGCCGGGCGTGGAAGACCACTCTTCGCAATATGCCGATTTTTGGGGTACGATGGCGGAACGTTCTTTCCTTACGACATGGACTTTCCTTTCCACCCTGCCCGACAACTTATAACTCATAACTCACAACTTATAACTTATGAAGAAAATACCCAGCTTTACCATCGATCACATCCGTTTGCTGCGCGGTATTTACGTATCGCGCAAGGATGAAGTGAACGGAGAAGTCATCACGACTTTTGATATCCGTATGAAAGAGCCCAACCGCGAACCGGCATTGGGACAAGGCGCCCTGCACACTATCGAGCATCTGGCTGCCACCTACCTGCGCAATGAACCGCAATGGCAGGACAAGATTATCTATTGGGGCCCCATGGGCTGCCTTACCGGCAATTATCTGCTGATGAAAGGCGATTTGCAGCCGCAGGACATCGTACCGCTGATGCAGGATACGTTCCGCTTTGTTGCCGGATATGAGGGCGAAGTTCCCGGTGCTGCTCCGCAGGATTGCGGCAATTACCTGCTCCACGACCTGCCCATGGCAAAATGGGAGTCTGCCAAGTATTTGCATGAAGTGCTGGAACAGATGACGGAAGAGAATATGAACTACCCCGAGAAAGCGGAGTGAGTGGTTGAATGAATGTTGAAAAATACATTTATGTTAAGAGTATCTGTCATTCAGAGCTTCTTTGCGATGCTCTGAATGACAGATAGTATAAGCTAATTCCCCATATTTACTTGGTTTACTCCTAACTGCTTAAATAATTTCTATTCCTTGCTCCTTGCAAAGTTGCAGCCCTATGTCTTTCAGCTTGAATTTCTGTATCTTGCCGCTTCCTGTCATGGGGAACTCTTTTACAAAGAAAATATATTTGGGAATCTTGTAACGGGAAATCTTGCCGATACAGAAGTCGCGTACATCCGATTCGTGCAGGTCTGCCCCCTCGTGCCGGATAATGAATGCGCCGACCGCTTCGCCGTACTTCTTGGAAGGGATGCCGGCTACCTGCACATCCTTGACGCCTTCCAGTTGATAGAGAAACTCTTCGATTTCGCGCGGATAGATATTTTCACCGCCGCGGATAATCATGTCTTTGATACGTCCGGTGATGCGGTAGTTGCCGTCCTCGTCTTTCACGCCCAAGTCTCCGGAGTGCAGGAAACCGTTCTTGTCGATGACTTCGGCTGTGGCCTGCGGATTCTTGTAATATCCTTTCATGGTGTTGTAACCGCGGTTGCACATTTCACCCTGCACGCCTACCGGACACTCTTCGCCGGTTTCCGGGTCGATGACTTTCACTTCGGTATGCTCAAAGTCGCGTCCTACGGTGTTGCAACGTACATCGAACGAATCGTCTATTCGCGTGGCGGTCATGCCGGGAGCGGCTTCCGTCAGGCCGTAAACGCTGGTTACTTTCATGTACATCTTTTCCTCTACCTGCTTCATCAGCTCGACGGGGCAGAGAGAGCCGGCCATGATACCCGTGCGCAGGCTGGACATGTCGAACAGGTCGAACATCGGATGGTGCAGCTCGGCTATGAACATCGTGGGTACGCCGTAGAGTGCGGTGCATCGTTCTTTGTGGATGGATGCAAGCACCACTAACGGGTTGAAGCGTTCCACCATGACTTGTGTACAGCCGTGGGTAAGGCAGTTCATCGTGGCAAGCACCACGCCGAAGCAGTGGAACAGGGGGACGCAACAGCAGAGTTTGTCAGCGGCAGTGAATTTCATATGCTCGCCGGTGAGGAAACCGTTGTTGGTGATGTTGTAGTGGGTAAGCATTACCCCTTTCGGGAATCCGGTAGTGCCCGAAGTGTACTGCATGTTTACTACGTCGTGGCAACTTACCCGGCTTTTGAGCTCATTCAGACGGGTGTCTTCCACGTTGTCGCCTAAAAGCAGAATTTCGGAAGTGTTGTACATTCCTCTGTGCTTTTCCTGCCCTACGTAGATTACATTCTTCATATAAGGGAAGCGCTCGCTTTTCAGATGTCCGCGCTGGCAGGTTTTCAGTTCAGGCAGCATGGTGTAGGTCATCTGCACGAAGTCGCTGTCTTTCTCGCCGTTGACGATACAGAGCGTGTGCATATCCGAATTTTCGCACAGGTACTCCAGTTCGGCTTGTTTATAGTTGGTGTTTACCGTTACATAAACGGCGCCTATTTTGGCGCAGGCATACAGCAATGTCAGCCAGTCCGGTACGTTTGCCGCCCAGATGCCGACGTGTGTTCCCCGTTCCACGCCGATAGCGATAAGTCCTTTTGCCATGTCGTCCACTCTGCGGTTGAACTGGCTCCAGGTGAAGCGCAGATTACGGTCGGAGTAAACAATGTATTCTTTGTCAGGTGTAGTTGTGGCCCAATGCTCCAGCCATTGGCCAAGCGTTCTTTCGTATAACATAACGATGCTAATTAACGTATGAAGTATGAAATATAAGAGGGTATGTCAAAACTAAAATTCGCTTGCCGTTTGTTTCTTTTTAGGCACGGATTACACGGATTTCACGGAAAAAGAACAAAGAAAATCTGTGTTTCCGTAGAATCCGTGTAATCCGTGCCTAAAAGAAATCATCAAGTGTATTTTGACACACCCCCTTATGCCTTATACTTATCAGATTGGTGTATAAATTACTGCCAGTATTTTGGCTGCCTGTCCTTCATAGGCGTGTACATGGTGCGGTACGATGGAATCGTAGTAGATGCTGTCCCCTTCTTCGAGCAGGTAGGTGTGTTTACCGTAGCTGATTTCCATGGTTCCTTCCATAACCATGATGAATTCTTCGCCTTCGTGTGAGGAAAGAACGAAATCGCTGTCGTCCGTGGGGGCCACGTCGATGATGAACGGCTCCATGTGGCGGTCTGCTTTTGATTTGGAAAGAGAGTGGTACTCCATGTGTTTGCGCGAGTGGATAGCGTTGTTGGAGAAGCTGATGCTGTCCTTTGCTTCCGACTTGCGGCATACCACAGGACCGTTCTCGTCCTGGTCGTCAAGGAATGTGCCGAGACGCACGCCCAGTACGCGGGCTATTTTGATGAGCGGAGCCAATGAAGGCAGGTCGATATTGTTTTCGATGCGTTCGATTTGTTCGATGGCGAGCCCCGAACGTTGCGCCAACTCTTCCATGCTGATGGACTGGCTTTCGCGGAGTGATTTGATTTTTTCTCCTACAATCTTACTTGTATCCATAATGATAGTATTTTCAGTCTAAAAGGTTATGATTAATAGCTGTAAATTGCAAAAATAAGATATTCTTTTACTTGGTGCAACATTCTATGACGAAAAGTTTGCTTATGGTCTTTGCAGGTGTACAGGAGATTTTGTCTGTATGCCATCGCTATTCCGGCTTTCTCAGAGCAAGAGTGATATTCGCAGACGTATGGTTTATGATTGCATGAAGCCTGATAGAAGTTCCTTACTCTTTTATATCCAACTCTCCGGAGTATGAAATGGCCTGTCTGTTCATCGGCTGGATATGTATGTTGGCCGAACCGTCGGAATAGATAGTAAGGCTGTATTCATATTTATCTTCCTCGTTGCCGGTTTTGAAATCAATCCGGGTTTTTCCTTTTTTGAGGCTTTCTTTCCTGTATCCGGTTATCGGGGCATTAAATATCAATCCTTTCCCGCCGCCGTAAGGTACATTGTATGCCACTCCGAAGTAGGGCAGGTAAGAAAAGACGGAGTCATTCCTGATTTCGATGGAGTAGTCGGATGTCAGGGCGCGGCTGCGACCTTTCATGGGTTGCATATAGTCTACGTTGATTTTGTAGTGATCGGCATTTATCGCTTCCCTGACGTTACGTTCGGTCTGTGCTTTCTTTTCACTCCGGCTTTGTGCTGTTGCGGATTGCATGGCAAGCATTCCCGACAAACATAATAGAATTAATTTAGCTGTTTTCATCGTTGTTTGGTTTTAGGTATCAACAAAGATAAAGAGAATGTTTTTGAGAAGTAAAACAGATTCAGTATTTTTGTATGAGAATAAAGATTATTAAGTATGGTATATATTGAAACTCCCCGTTTGATATTGCGCGATTGGAAAGAAGAAGACTTCGTTCCTTTTGCAGAGATGAACGGGAATCCGTCTGTCATGGAGTTCTTTCTGCATCCTTTGTCCGGGGAAGAGTCCCGCAAGCTTTTTGATACTGTCAGGAACGAGTTTCTTCAGTACGGATATGGCGGATATGCCATCGAGCAGAAGTCCGATGGAGCCTTTGTGGGTTTTACGGGCTTTCATAACTTTATGTTTGATGTGGACTTTGCTCCGGGTATTGAGATACTGTGGCGATTAAGGCAGGAATATTGGGGCCGGGGATATGCTACCGAAGCAGCGAAGTCATGTCTGGCTTATGCCAAGGAGAATCTTCCGTTTTCTATGGTCCGGGCTTTTACTTCGCTGACCAATAAACGTTCGCAACGGGTGATGCAGAAGATAGGGATGGAATTTGAAAAGAATTTTATGCACCCTGCAGTGCCCGACGGGCATCTGCTGAAAGAGCACGTACTCTATAAGATACAATTGTAATAGGCTTTTAAAACCCTTGTACAGGGAAGACAGTGATAAAAGTAAAGCGGCGGTATTCTCATTGGAAAATACCGCCGCTTTAATAAGTTTACCGCAAGTAAATTACTTACGCAAGCCGAGTTCCTGAACAATGGCACGATATCTGTTGATGTCGCGGTCTTTCAGGTAGTTCAACAGCGCGCGGCGCTTACCTACCAACATTGTCAAGGCTCTTTCTGTACTATAATCCTTTCTGTTGAGCTTCATATGCTCAGTCAGATGAGCAATACGGTATGAAAACAAAGCTATCTGGGCCTCTGCTGAGCCAGTATCAGTGTTAGACTTCCCGTATTTGCCGAAGATTTCTTGCTTTTTAGCAGCGTCTAAATACATAGTGTTTAATTAAAAAGTTGATAATTCTTTTCTCTTTCGAGCGTGCAAAGATAGATATTATCTTTTATATTGCAATGATATTCAGCAAAAAAATCTTTTCTCTGTGATGTATATACTGTAAAATTCGTACCTTTGCGGTCAAATAATAGGTATTATATGCAAAATATTAGAAACATTGCAATTATTGCCCATGTCGATCATGGGAAAACGACGCTTGTAGATAAGATGCTTCTGGCAGGAAACCTTTTCCGCAGCAACCAGAGCACAGGTGAATTAATGTTGGATAACAATGATTTGGAGCGTGAGCGAGGGATAACAATCCTTTCCAAAAACGTTTCTATCAGCTATAAAGACACGAAAATTAATATTATCGATACTCCGGGACACAGCGACTTCGGTGGCGAAGTGGAACGTGTATTGAATATGGCCGACGGATGTATCCTGTTGGTGGATGCTTTTGAAGGCCCGATGCCGCAGACCCGTTTTGTATTGCAGAAAGCTTTGCAGATCGGTTTGAAACCTATTGTTGTAGTCAACAAGGTGGACAAGCCCAACTGTCGCCCCGAAGAAGTCTATGAAATGGTGTTCGACCTGATGTTCAGTCTGGAAGCCACGGAAGAGCAGTTGGACTTCCCCGTTATCTACGGTTCGGCAAAGAACAACTGGATGAGTACGGACTGGCAGAAACCGACGGACAATATCTATCCGCTGCTGGACTGCATTCTGGAGAACATTCCCGCTCCTACACAGTTGGAAGGTACGCCGCAGATGCTGGTGACCTCATTGGACTACTCCTCTTATACCGGCCGTATCGCCGTAGGCCGTGTACATCGCGGTACTTTGCGGGAAGGCATGAACGTGTCTTTGGCAAAGCGCGACGGTACAATCGTCAAGTCGAAGATTAAAGAACTGCATACGTTTGAAGGTATGGGCCGTGTGAAGGTATCGGAGGTATCTTCCGGTGATATCTGTGCCCTGGTTGGTATCGAAGGGTTTGAAATCGGAGATACGATTTGCGACTACGAGAACCCCGAAGCATTGCCGCCCATCGCCATTGACGAGCCTACCATGAGTATGCTGTTTACTATCAACGATTCTCCGTTCTTCGGCAAAGAAGGTAAATTTGTAACTTCCCGCCATATACATGACCGTCTGATGAAGGAGCTGGACAAGAACCTTGCGCTTCGCGTACGCAAGAGCGAGGAAGACGGAAAATGGGTGGTGTCCGGTCGTGGCGTGCTTCACCTTTCCGTGTTGATTGAGACGATGCGCCGCGAGGGATATGAGTTGCAGGTAGGCCAGCCGCAGGTTATCTTCAAGGAGATAGACGGCGTGAAGAACGAGCCTATCGAGGAGCTCACGGTCAACGTTCCCGAAGAGTATGCCAGCAAGATTATCGATATGGTAACCCGTCGTAAAGGTGAAATGGTGAAAATGGAAAGCGCCGGCGAGCGTGTGAACCTTGAGTTCAATATGCCGTCGCGCGGTATTATCGGTTTGCGTACCAATGTGCTGACTGCCTCTGCCGGTGAAGCTATCATGGCGCACCGCTTTAAGGAATACCAACCCTATAAGGGTGAAATCGAACGCCGTACCAACGGTTCCATCATTGCCATGGAGTCGGGTACAGCCTTTGCCTATGCCATCGATAAATTGCAGGATCGCGGTAAGTTCTTCATCTTCCCGCAGGAAGAAGTGTATGCCGGACAGGTTGTAGGTGAGCACTCTCACGATAACGACCTTGTGGTGAACGTTACCAAATCAAAGAAGCTGACCAACATGCGTGCTTCCGGTTCCGACGAGAAAGCGCGTCTGATTCCGCCGGTGCAGTTCTCTCTGGAAGAAGCGTTGGAATATATCAAGGGAGACGAGTATGTAGAGGTTACTCCCAAGTCCATGCGTATGCGTAAGGTTATCTTGGATGAGACAGAGCGCAAGCGTGCCAATAAGAACTGATTTTACTTTTTAGTTGTTATATATAAGAAGGAGTGCTTCGCTGTAAAGGTGGAGCACTCCTTCTTTTATTGCAATGGGGGGATTCTGAAGTTTTTATTTTATCGGTCAGTCTACGTATTTCACTTTGGCGGCATCTCTCGGCTTGGCGGCAGGCGTTTCATCCGGATATCCGAAAGCAATGCAGTAAAGCAGCCGGTATCCTTCGGGAAGTTCCAGTCTTTTGAGGTATTCGGCAGCTTCGGGCGTATCGGTCATAAAGCGTGTGGGGCTTGCCAGGCAGCAGGAGCCTATGCCCATAGACCAGGCGGCAAGTACCATATTCTCACCCAGCAGTCCGCAGTCTATCTGCGAGCAGTCGTACGAAGTGTCATTTCCGATGAACACTACCGTGGGAGCATTGCGGAACATATTCTTGAAATTGGGGTCTTCCGCCGCTTTCGGGTTCTTCTGCTTGAAGATTTCACTTATCCCGTTCAGGAATTCCGGATTGTCTACTACGCGTACCGCCCAGGACTGTTTGCTCTGACCGTTGGGGGCGTTGATACCGCACTCCAAGATTACCTTCATCGTGTCCCGGTTCACTGCTTCCGGTTTGTACTTGCGGACGCTGCGGCGCGATAGGATTGTCTCGATTACCGCTTCCGAATTGCTTTTCTCCGTAACTGTGCCTTCACTCTCTTTCTGTACCTGCTGTCCGCAAGCGGACAGCATCAATAGGCTTGCGCCTAACAGCATAACCTTTACACTCTTCATTCTCTGTTGTCTATTAAATTGTTTCTTCGCAAATCTAACAAAAAAAGCGGCTTCCGAGAACGAAAGCCGCCTTAAAATATATAATCTGGTTCTATTAGAGTTTCGGACCAGCAGCAACCAAAGCCTTACCGGCTTCGTTACCTGTGAACTTAGCGAAGTTCTTGATGAAACGTCCTGCCAGGTCTTTTGCTTTTTCTTCCCATTGGCAAGCACATTCGTAAGTGTCGCGAGGATCAAGAATCTTCGGATCAACACCCGGCAATTCTGTCGGAACAACAAAGTCGAAGTAAGGAATAACCTTTGTCGGAGCCTTGTCGATAGAACCGTCGAGGATAGCGTCGATGATACCACGTGTATCTTTGATAGAGATACGCTTGCCGCTACCGTTCCAACCGGTGTTAACCAAATATGCCTTAGCGCCGACCTTGTTCATCTTCTTAACCAGTTCTTCTGCATATTTAGTAGGATGCAAGCTCAGGAAAGCAGCACCGAAGCAAGCAGAGAATGTCGGAGTCGGTTCAGTGATACCGCGTTCTGTACCGGCCAGCTTAGCGGTGAAACCGGACAGGAAGTAGTACTGAGCCTGTTCGGGGTTCAGGATAGATACCGGAGGCAATACACCGAAAGCATCAGCCGACAGGAAGATTACCTGATGAGCGTGAGGACCTTTAGATACCGGCTTAACGATGTTGTTGATGTGATAGATAGGATAAGAAACACGCGTGTTTTCAGTTGTGCTCTTATCGGCGAAGTCAATCTTGCCGTCAGCGTCAACAGTTACGTTCTCCAGCAGAGCGTCACGTTTGATGGCGTTGTAGATATCGGGTTCGCTTTCTTTGTCGAGGTTGATAACCTTAGCGTAGCAACCGCCTTCGTAGTTGAATACACCTTCGTCATCCCATCCGTGTTCGTCGTCACCGATCAGCAGACGTTTCGGGTCGGTAGACAAAGTAGTCTTACCTGTACCTGACAGACCGAAGAAGATAGCAGAGTCCGTACCCTCCATGTTGGTGTTGGCAGAACAGTGCATGGAAGCGATACCGCGAAGCGGGTTCTTGTAGTTCATGATAGAGAACATACCCTTCTTCATTTCACCGCCGTACCAAGTGTTCAGGATAACCTGTTCGTTGGTCTTCAAGTTGAATACAGTAGCTGTTTCAGAGTTCAGACCCAGTTCCTTGTAGTTGTCAACTTTTGCTTTGGAAGCGTTGAATGATACGAAATCAGGTTCGCCGTAGTTAGCAAGTTCCTCAGCAGTCGGGCGGATGAACATGTTAGTTACGAAGTGAGCCTGCCAAGCTACTTCCATGATGAAACGCACTTTCATGCGGGTAGCTTCGTTAGCACCGCAGAAAGTATCGACAACGAACAGACGCTTGCCGCTCAGCTGGTTTACAGCTTTAGCTTTCAGGTCGGCCCATGCTTCTTCAGAGCAGGGTTTGTTGTCGTTTTTGTATTCTTCTGAAGTCCACCATACAGAATCCTTGCTGGCTTCGTTCATTACAAAGAATTTATCTTTAGGAGAACGTCCGGTATAGATACCAGTCATTACGTTCACAGCACCAAGTTCAGTTACTTGACCTTTTTCGAAGCCTTCCAGACCCGGTTTGGTCTCTTCAGCGAACAATACATCATAAGACGGGTTGTGGATGATTTCCTTCACGTCTTTGATACCGTACTTGCTTAAATCTAAATTTGCCATTTCTTTTTAAGATTTTAAAATTGGTATTTGGTTTATAATCTCTCTTCGCATTCGTATGCTTCATTGCAAGGGGGCGAGTTTGTGGAAAACCGCGTTGTTCAGTAAGGCCCTTGTTTTTGCGACTACAAAAGTAATACTTTATTTTTAAAGAAACATCCTATTAGAGAAATTTTTCTGTAATAGGAAATCTTTTATAGAACCGTAACAATATCTGCAAACTGAATGTTGCAAATTGAGTGGAATTCGTTTACTTTGCACTTCTGTTCTATCAATATACGGAATAACCAATACATATTTTAATCTGATAATATAATGAAAGTTATCAACTTTGCCGAGACTAACTCAGTCTTGAACCAATACATGGCGGAGATACGCGATGTGCAAGTACAGTCCGACCGTATGCGTTTCCGCCGGAACATCGAACGCATCGGCGAAATCATGGCGTACGAAATGAGTAAGGAACTCACCTATTCCGAAAAGCAGGTACAAACACCGCTGGGGATAGCCCCCGTCAGCACTTTCGATGATGATGTGGTGATTGCCACCGTCTTCCGTGCCGGGCTTCCCTTGCATGCCGGTTTCCTGAATGTGTTCGACCGTGCGGGCAATGCTTTCGTTTCCGCTTACCGTTATTATAAGGATAAAGAGTGCCGTACGGTGGATGTGCACATCGAGTATATCGCTACTCCCGACCTTTCCGGCAAGACTCTGTTACTGGTTGACCCGATGCTTGCTACGGGCGAAAGCATGGAACTTGCCTGGAAGGCTTTCCTTACCAAGGGCACGCCTGCCAAACTGCAGATTGCCTGCGTCATTGCCAGCCGGCAGGGAGTAGAGCACTTGCAGAAACTCTTCCCCGGTGACGAGGTTTCCTTGTGGTGCGGTGCTATCGACCCGGATATGAACGAGCATTCGTATATAGTACCGGGGCTGGGCGATGCCGGAGACTTGGCATTCGGCGACAAGCTGTAATCAGCAGGGCGGTTGCAGCCGTCCAATCCGAACCCCGGCACTGTTCATTGAACCATAAAGAGAGCCGTATCAACTCCGTTTGTGAGTAATGATACGGCTCTTTTATGTTTGCAAGCTACTGCATCAGGATATCCATTCCCGCTTCGCTTTCATTGTTCACTTGGCCCAGAACAGCTTTTCCGTATACGTGTCTGTGCCGGCTACATCCTTATAGTACGGATTGTAGTTCACTTCCGTGCTGGGGTATCTCCAGCGGTTCGGCACATTGGGGATAGTACCCGACACTTCCGGGAACACCAGTCCCGAAGGATAGCCTGTGCGGCGGATGTCACTCCATGCCTCGCGGCTGACAAGGAAACCGAAGTGCAGCCATTTCTGCGTGATGATGGCATCCAGTTTGTCCACGTATGCCGTACTGTTCCATCTGGCATTGGCAAAGTCTGCAATCTCTTCATCGGTAGGAGCGTCGTAACGGCGGCAATTCTCTCCCGAGCCTATCGAATCGTAATAGTAATACAGGGCGATGGATTGGCTGACAGCCGTCTTGAATTCCTCTTCCGCCTTCGCCATATCCTGCGCCACACCATACCCCATGGCATAGGCTTCCGCTTTCAGGAAATGTATCTCTGGCGAAGCCATTATCAGCATATCGAATTTGTCGTTTTCCCAGAAAAAGCCTCTTTGGGTAATCTGCGAGAAACCTTTGTTGGCGGTGTTCACTTCGTCTTGTGCCTGAGCGCTGTAATACTCCGTCAGCTCGTCTGCTACCGTGAGGTCCGTACCCAGGTAACGGTGTTCGTCCACCTGTCCGGTTTCGCGGTTGGTGATGCTCACGGGATTGTAGTTCAGCAGGATGCGGGGGTCGTCTTCGCCTTTGACGTAGACGCCGCTTAGCGGATCGCTGCTGGTCATGTCATAGTTGCCGTGGCCCAGCATACGGTCTATGATGGCGCCCGAAGCAAGACGGTTCGTAACCCAGTCGCCCAATCCGTGGCCGGCGGTGAAGTTCAGTTGCCCGGACTTCTGGTTGACGATGAAGATGTTGTTTCCCTGCTCCTCTACGAGCGGATAGTCGGCGGGGTTTTCCAATATCTCCTTGATAACCGCACATCCTTCCGCCTGCAAAGCTCCCTGCGTGGCTACACGCATGGCAAGGCGCAGGCGCAGGGAGTTTGCATAGCGTTCCCATTTCTCCATATCTCCCAGGTTGATGAAGTCCTGGGTACTGAAGTTTTTCGGTACGGCTGCCGAACGGAAACGCGGGGCGATGTCTTTCAGTTCGTCAAGGATTGTCTTATAAATATCTTCCGCCTTGTCGTAGGGAGCGTAAGAACCGTTTACGTCGTTGGTCAGCGGCAGGGTGCATGCTTTGAAGAAAGGCATGTCGCCGAAAATATCCACCGTTGCGGCAAAGAAGTCGTACAGTTGCACTTTGGCTGCCAGCATAAAGGCTTCGTCCTGTGCCTTCTGCGTATCGTTCTCTTCATTGTACAGCGATTCCATCTTGCGGTATTGCATCAGTGCCGAATACAGGTTGTCCCATTGCCCGTCTATGGCAGGCGCATATCCGGGGCTGTACATACCGCCCGAATAGCTGTAGCCGAAGGTCTGCGCGTACTTGCCCACAAACTGCGAGTCGAAGCCGAAGAAACGTCCGTACTCATATACGTCATAATCTTTCACTTTCTGGAAAACTCCCACCATGAGGTTGCTGATGGTAACCTGGTTAACCTTTGAGGGGTCTTCGTATTTGCTGTCGAAGTCGGAATCCGTACAGCCGGAAGCTGTCATCAGCATGGCTCCCGCTATAACGAACGCTCCTATATTTATCTTTTTCATATCCATTGTCATTCACTCTAAAGTCTTATTTTTTCAATTCTCTATTTCCTAAAAGCTTGCCCGCAGCGACACACCGAAATTACGTGTTGCCGTAGTGGAGCCGCCCACTACCGCCTGGCTTGCCCAGGATGTTCCTACGGAAGATTCCGCATCGTAATTCTTCAGTGCCTTGTAGAAGTAGAACAGGTTGCGTCCGAACACCGAAACGCTCAGCCGCGTCATGCCCAGTTTGGAAATCAGCTTTTCCGGAAACTGGTAGCCGATGGTCAGCTCGCGCAGCTTCACATAGCTGTTGTCGAATACCGAGTGGCGGTACGTAAGCTGTTCGGGCTGGGTACCCCAGTTGTAGGTCTGGTTGTAATAGTAGCCGGCAGGGATGATGCGCGTGTTCTTCTCGCCGGTGGAGGCCACTACGCCCGGCAGGATAACGCCGTCGTGATAAACGGTTTCTCCGTTAGGCCCTGCACCCAGTGACGGGTCTACCTGCACGGGCACGCCGCTGGCGTTGTTGTTGCCCGGATAGTAGTAGGACAGGCCGCCGTGTTCCGTATCGCGGAATTGCAGCGACTCCGGTGTCAGACCCGATGCGGTGGAATACTGGTACATCTCGTTGATGACGTCGCCGCCTATGCGGAAGTCGATACTGAAATCCAGGAAGATGTTCTTGTAGGAGAACGAGCTGAACAGACCGCCTACGCCGTCGGGGTTGATGTTTCCTACTCTTTGCAGTTCGGTCTGGTTCATGTAAAGTCCCTTGTCCGATACGAGATACTCTCCGTTTTCGTTCATCTGGGGCACTTGCACGTAGATGTCACCCATCGGGCGTCCCTCTACGGCCTGTATCTTGGCTCCGCCACCGCCTATGTTGGATATTTCGAGGTACGGTACACCGTCGGCGAGCTTCACGACCTTGTTGCGGTAGATGCCGTAGTTGGCCGTCAGGTCCCAGCGGAAATTCTTGGTCAGTACCGGAGTGGCGCTTACGGAGATGTCCCAGCCTTCGTTGGCCACCTCTCCCACGTTCATCAGCACGTACTTCACACCCGATGTGGAGGGTTGCGGCGTGGAGAGTATCTGGTCTTTCACGCGGTTGTTGTAGTAGGATACGTCGAAGCCCAGCCGGTTGTTGAGGAACTTGCTTTCAAAACCTATTTCGTATTCGTACTTCTTTTCGGGGCGGATATTGGCATTTCCCCACGAAGGAGGAACGTAGTTCCATGTGAAGCCGTTGTCCGAACCCTGCTCGTAGATGATGTTGGCGGCATACGTTTCCGGTGCGTTACCTACGATGCCGTAGGAGAGGCGGAGTTTGCCGTGATTCCACCATGCAGGCATGCGGAAGGCGTTCGAGAACAGGAAACTGAGGTTGGCGGAGGGGTAGAAGAAACTTTGGTCCTTCAGTGTGGACGAACGTTCCTGACGCCCGGTGAGTTCGAGGAACAGGTAGTTGTCCCAACCCAGGCTCAGCGTACCCATGTATCCCGTTTTCAGCAGTTCCATACGTTGCAGCGTGCTGCTGGCGGTGTAGCGGCTGGCGTTGAGGTCGAACCAGTTTTCCGTAACCAGACCGCCGTTGGTGGAGACGCGCATGTTGTTCATGTTTTCGTAACGTCCCGTCCAGCCCAGTGTGGCGGCAATGTCGAAACGGCGGATGTTGTAGTTGAAGTTCAGCATCACATCGCCGTACACGATGTCATAACGTCGGTTGATGTTCTGGAAGCTGCCGCTGGGATCGTACAGGGAGTTGGGACGTTCCGTCTCGTACTCCAGCGTCTGTTTGGTATCCGTGATGTCGGTAGATAGCTGGGCGCGCAGACTCAGCCAGTTGGTTATCTGCCAGGTGGGGCGTATCATACCGATGAGGCGGTTCTCTGTCTCCTTGCTGTGGTGGTGATACATGTTCCAGAGCATATTCGATACACCGTTCAGGTATCCCGGGTCGTATGCCCAGGCTTCGTCCGGTGTCAGTGTGGCATCGCCGCCTGCGTACGTGTTGCGGTAGCCCAGGCTGGTGACGTAGCTCTGTTTCAGATAGGGGATATCCATGAAGGAGGAGAACATGTTGCTGAAACTGCCGTACAGGTTCAGCGATGTTTGCGGGCGGTCCTTTACGTCCTGCACGATGTAGTTCAGCGAGTATTCTATGTTCAGCGTCCTTGCCGGTTTGTAAGAACCCGTCAGCTTGAAGTTATGTTTGGTGAAGCTGCCCGTCAGCGAGTTGGGCGTTTCACCCATGAAGGTGTAGGAGAAGCGGTTGCTGCTGGTCTCCGTACCCTGCGAGATGGCGAGGTTGTAGGTCTGGTTCCAGCCCGTGCGGAACAGCTCTTTCCACGGATTGTCCGTAGCCGGCAGGTAGGGGCGCATCTTGCCGTCCCAGTACAGCACGTCGCTGCCGTCGTACTTCGGACCGAAAGACATGGTCGTATTATACAGACTTCTGTAGCTTTCGCCGTTCATGGTGCGTTGGTAGAAACCGCCCGTCTGTTTTTCGTAATCGCTGTATTCCGTGTTGTAACGTCCAGGGCCGTATACGGTCTGCACTTTTGGCAGATAGGCGGGCAGGTTGGCGGTGACCTGCGCGGTGAAGTCCACCGTCAGTTTGCCGCTTTTGGCGCGCTTGCTGGTGATAACCACCGCGCCGTTTGCCGCTTCCGAACCATAAAGTGCCGTGGCCGAAGCACCTTTCAGCACACTTACGCTTTCAATATTTTCGGGGTTGATGTCCACCAGACCGTTGGAACGTATCTGCCCGTCGTTGCCGAATTCGGCAAAGTCGGTACTCTTGCCCGTTCCGCCGTTGCGGATGGGCACGCCGTCCAGGATGATGAGCGGCTGGTTGTTTCCGGTGATAGACGTGAGTCCGCGTACATTGATAGACACGGCTCCGGCGGAACCGCCCTGCGTCTGCGTGATGCGGATGCCCGGCGCCTTACCGTACATGGCGGATGCAAAGTTGGTTGCTCCCGCCTTCACTATCTCGTCCGATTCGATAGTGCTCACCGCGTAACCCAGCCGTTTGGTATCCTTCTTGATACCCATGGCCGTGACAACCACCTCTTTCAACTGTTGCGAGTCCTCTCTCAGCGTTACCCTCAGGTCGCCCTGCTTCTTGCGTTTTGCCAGATGTATTTCGCGGGTGGCATAGCCCATATAGGCTATGGACAGCGTTGCATCGGCAGGCACGGTCAGTGTAAAGTTTCCGTCCACATCGGTAATGACACCGTTGTTGGTTCCTTTCTCTATGACGCTGGCGCCGATAAGCGGCTCTCCCGTCACATCCCTTACCATACCTTTGATTGTTTTGGTTTCCTGCGCACCGGCACTTCCTGCAAACAGAAGCGCCAATGCCACAATCATACTACCTAATACCTTTTGAAAATGTAGCTTCCTGTGCGAAGCCATACTCCGTTTTTTCTTGATAGACTTCATATTTCCACAATGATTATTTCCTTGTACAATTAAATCTGTTGGAATTTATTTGTATTTGTTATAAGCAAGCAGTATGCCAAAAAAGATATGTAGACTATGCGAAGTATTTATACCTATGATATTCAGTTTATTGCTTTTTTATAAATACTTATAATATGTGTATGCAGGTTGTGGAATGTTGTGGAAAAAATCCACACTTGCAGGTTGCCATTCCACACTTGTGGCATTTGTATCTTATTCCGGCGGTTTTCCGGCGGATTATACTTTGTGCCTGCATCCGGAAGACCGTGTGGAAAATAGGATTATACCGCGTGTGAGCGGGGCAATCTCCCGGGTATAATGTGTCAATGCCTGGTGGAAAACTTTCCGATGCACCTTGTAAAATGTGCTTGTCCCTTATGTATTTCTTCGTTTTCCGGTTGCGGACTGTACGGCCCGCAGCTGGCAACCGTACAGCCCGCAATTGGCAACCGCACGGCCCGCAGTTGGAAAACGGGGTTTTAGTAGATGCATAACGGGGTTTTATACAGTGTATTGTCACCTTTATGCTGAGGCATATCGGTATTTTGCCTCTGCCTTTGGAGAGCTGATGCCGCTTGTTTCTTTGCTGCCAACCGGGATATAAAAAGCCCCCTTCACCCGCTGTCCCTTATGGATAAAGGGATGTGGAGGGTGAAGGGGGAATGTGTGTAAACTGAATTCCTGTTCCGTGGAGGTTATTTCACTTCCCAGGTATCATTGGTCATCAGCAGTTCCTCAAAGTTGTGATACTTTTTCTTGGCGGATACCTCTTCGATTTGTGCATGTACGGCATCATCGTAGGTGGGAGCTTCCACATCGCGGATTACGCCGAGGGCAATCGGGAAGTCAGGGCCTTCCATCAGGGCAAGTTTCAGTTGCAGGGTGTTGTCCTCGCAATGGGCGTCGTGGATAAGAATATCCTTTTCCGTAATGCCGTTCTCGCCGAGCTTCACCACTTTCAGCCCGAAGCCTTCCTGCATCAGTCCGTATTCGTTGTTCTCGCCGAAGAGCATGGGCTTGCCATGTTCCAGATAGATGGCGTGTTTGGCGCGGTCTTCTTTCTTGGCAACGGCATCGTGCGTGCCGTTATTGAAGATGACGCAGTTCTGGAGAATCTCGCAGACGCTGGCTCCTTTGTGGTTGTAGGCGGCTTTCAGGATTTCCACCGTTCCGGCTGCATCCGTGGCAACGGCGCGTGCAAAGAAGTGGCCGCGTGCACCGAAGCAGAGTTCTGCCGGATGGAACGGGTCTTCTACCGTACCGTAAGGAGATGATTTGCTGACGAAACCGCGGGGAGACGTCGGGGAGTATTGTCCTTTCGTCAGGCCGTAGATACGGTTGTTCAGCAGAATCATGTTCAGGTTGATGTTGCGGCGGTTGGCATGGATAAAGTGGTTGCCGCCGATGGCGAGTCCGTCGCCGTCGCCGCTCACCTGCCATACGGTGAGTTCCGGATTGGCAACCTTGCAACCGGTGGCAATGGCAGCGGCACGTCCGTGAATGGTGTTCATGCCGTAGGTATTCATATAGTGGGGCAGACGGCTGGAACAGCCGATACCTGAGATTACTGCTGTTTTGTAAGGCGGAACGCCGATTTCGGCCATAGCCTTATGCAGGGACGCGAGGAAAAAATGGTCACCGCAACCCGGACACCAGCGGGGTTGCCCTTTCTTGAAGTCTTTTGCTGTATATTCGCACATAGTTCTTTTCTTTTTTAGTTCTTGATAATCTCCTCAAATGCTTGTACTAACTCGTTTACCAGGAAGGGCTGGCCTTTCACCTGATTGAACTGGTAGGGAACGAAACCGTCTACTTTCATGCGCAGGTATCCGGCAAACTGTCCCATGTTCTGCTCGGCCACCACTACTTTCTTGTAGCGCTTCATCACCTCTGCCGTATTCTTGGGCAGCGGATTGATGAACTTGAAGTGGGCGAGGGCCACTTTCTTGCCTGTGGCGCGGAGTTCGTCCATAGCGGCGTGCAGATGGCCGTAAGTGCCGCCGAAGCCGACAATCAGCAGTTCGGCATCGTCCTTGTCGCCTTCCACCTCTACATCGGGCACTTCGATTTTGGCAATCTTCTCGGCACGCAGGCGGGTCATCAGGTCGTGGTTCTCAGGGTCGGTAGAGATGGCGCCTGTCTTGTTGTCTTTCTCCAATCCGCCGAGGATGTGGGTGAAGCCCTCTGTTCCGGGGATGGCCCAATAGCGGCTGCCGGTCTTTTCATCGCGTTGGTAGGGTGTCCATGAACCCTGCATTTCGGGGCGTACATAAGGCGGAACGATAGCGGGATAATCGGCAAGCTTGGGCAGTTTCCACGCTGCCGAGCCGTTGGCAACGAAAGCATCGGTAAGCAGTACGACGGGGGTCATGTGCTCCAGTGCTATCTTGGATGCTATATAGGCGCATTCAAAGCAGTCTGTCGGTGAGGTGGCGGCAAGTACGGGCATGGGGCTTTCGCCGTTGCGGCCGAAGAGTACCTGCAGTAAGTCGGTCTGCTCGGACTTGGTGGGCAGACCTGTTGCAGGACCGCCGCGCTGTACATCGAGTACCACCAGCGGCAGTTCCATGATGACAGCCAGGTTCATGGCTTCCGATTTCAGGCAGATACCCGGTCCGGAGGTGGAGGTAACCGCCAATGCTCCGGCAAAGGATGCTCCGACAGCGGAGGCGCAACCGGAAATCTCGTCTTCGCACTGTACGGTCATTACGCCCAGTGACTTGTGTTTGGAAAGTTCGTGCAGCACATCGGTTGCGGGGGTGATGGGGTAAGAACCCAGGTAAAGCTTCAGGCCTGCTTTCTCGGCAGCGGCTATGAAGCCGTAGGCCGTGGCCTTGTTGCCCGTAATGTCCATATAGCGTCCGGGAGTCTTTACTTTGCTTTCAATCTTGTAAGTGTGAGAGGCGGATGCGTGGGTGTTGTGCCCGTAGTCGTATCCGGCGCGGATAACCTTGATATTGGCTTCTGCAATTTCAGGTTTCTTGGCGAATTTCTCGCGGATAAACTCTTCGGCTATCGTCAGGTCGCGGCTGAACAGCCAGCATACCAGTCCCACTGCAAACATGTTGCGGCATTTCAGCATGGATTTGTTGTCCATACCCGTGTCGGCAAGGCAGTCTTTCACCATTTGGGAGATAGGAGCGGCAATGACATCCTGTTTGATGCCCATTTCTTCAATGGGGTTGTCCGTCTTGAAAGCGGCCTTTTCCAAATCCGATTTCTGGAATGCGTCCGTATCGATGATAATACATGCGGTAGATTTGGCAAACTTATACTGTGTTTTTAACGCAGCGGCATTCATCGCTACCAGTACATCGCATTTATCACCGGGGGTATAGACTTTGTTTGCACCGATATGTACCTGAAAACCGGATACGCCCGTCAGTGAGCCTTGCGGGGCGCGGATGTCTGCCGGATAATCGGGGAATGTACTGATGTCATTACCTACCGTAGCCGAAACTGTTGAAAAGATGTTGCCGGCGAGCTGCATACCGTCGCCGGAGTCTCCGGAGAAGCGGACTACCACTTGCTCCAGTTCTTTGACCATCATGTCGTTTGCCATAACTTACGAATTATTATATGTATTATATAAGGAAACTTATACTTATTTTGTTCAAAGACAAATTTCGTAAAGTTAATCGGATTAACAAAACTTTTTTCGGAAAATCAGCAGAATACATTATCTTTGTACCCGCATTCCATTGCTATATGCAGAATGTATGCAAAAAGGCTCTGTAGTTCAACGGATAGAATAGAAGTTTCCTAAACTTTAGATAGGGGTTCGATTCCCCTCGGAGCTACGAAAGGATGTCTGTTATGATACGGACGTCCTTTTTTTGTGTGCGGAACTTTCTGCTGCTGTAGAGGAGTATCCGTAAAATTCTGTAGAAAAGAGAAAGAGGAAACCCCGTTACACCGGGATTTCCTCTTTCTCTTATTTTTATCCTATTTATATAATAGGAATTATTTTGCTTCTTCAACAGCTACTGCCTGTTCTGTATCTTTTTTGTTCTTCATCAGCATGTAAGCGATAGGAGATGCAACGAACAGAGAAGACAGTGTACCGAATACAACACCCAGAATCATGGCGAACGCGAAGCTGCGGATGGAATCACCACCGAGGATGAAGATACACAGCAATACAATCAACGTACTCAGTGAGGTATTGATGGTACGTGCCAGAGTCGTGTTCAGTGAATCGTTGAACAATACTTTCTTGTTGCGTTTCGGATAGAGACCGAAGAACTCGCGTACACGGTCGAAGATTACCACCTTATCGTTGATTGAGTAACCGATAGCCGTCAGGATAGCACCGATAAACGTCTGGTCGATTTCCAAAGAGAACGGCAGGATGCCCCAGAACATGGAGTAGGCGCCCAAAATGATAATCGTGTCGCAGGCCAGTGCACATACGGAACCGATAGAGTAGGCAATGTTGCGGAAACGGAGCAGGATGTACAGACCGATAGCAATCAATGCCAGCACAACAGACCAGATAGCGGATACCTTGATGTCGTCTGCAATACTCGGACCTACTTTCTGTGAGCTGATGATACTGCCGCCCGTATGGTTCTCACGGTCGATGAAGGTTTCCAGCGTGATATTCTGGGTCAGCAACGGCTTCAGGGTCTCGTACAGGTATGCTTCGATTTCGGAGTCGATGTTGTTACCTTCTTCTTCGATACGGTAGTTGGTACTGATACGTACGGTCTTGCCGTCAGCACCGATAGCGATGACACTGACATTGGCATCGCCGAACTTGCTGGAAATCAATTCGCGTACCTGTTCGGGTTCTACCTTGTTCTCAAACTGTACCTTGAAGTTACGTCCACCGGTGAAGTCGATGCTCTGGCTCAAACCGCGGATGCTGAGGAAGCCGATGCAAACTACAACCGCTACACCTGCCAGCGTCATCCAGAGTTTGTTTCTGCCCATGAAGTCGAAGTGTACATTCGCCATCAGGTTCTTGGAGATTCCCGTAGAGAATGTCAGGTTCAGCAACTTGTCTTTGTTCATGAAGTGTTCGTAGAACAAACGTGTCATGAACACAGCGGTAAAGAATGAAATCAGGATACCGATAATCAGTGTCGTGGCGAAACCGCGGATAGGACCGGTACCGAAGTTGAACAGGATGATACCTGTGATGATAGATGTCAGGTTAGAGTCGAAGATTGCGGAGAAAGCATTGGAGTAACCGTCGGCAAGTGCTTTCTTGACACCTTTACCTGCACGCAACTCTTCTTTGGTACGTTCGTAAATCAATACGTTGGCATCCACAGCCATACCGAGCGACAGTACCATACCGGCAATACCGGACATCGTCAGAGCTGCCTGGAAGGATGAGAGGATACCCAGCGTGAAGAACAAGTTCAATATCAGAGCACCGTTGGCAACCATACCCGGGATGAAACCGTACATGGAGCACATGTAAATCATCAACAGAATCAATGCCACAACGAATGACATGATACCGGCGTTGATGGATGCCTGTCCCAAAGACGGACCTACGATGTCTTCCTGTACGATGTGGGCAGGAGCCGGCATCTTACCTGATTTCAATACGTTTGCCAAGTCTTTTGCCTGTTCGGGAGTGAAGTGACCGGTGATTTGTGAGTTACCGCCGGTGATTTCCTGATTTACGTTTGGTGCGGAGTATACATAGCCGTCCAGTACAATGGCGATGGCTTTACCTACATTCTGTTTGGTGAGTTGTGCCCAACGGCGTGCACCGTCCGTATTCATAGACATGCTTACGGCAGGTTTGCCATAGTGGTCGAATTCGTCTTTGGCGTTTACAACTACGTCACCTTCCAGCGGAGCGCGTCCGTTACGTTCGGTAGACTTGATGGCGTACAATTCGAAAGTCTGTGCTTTCGGGTCGTATTCAAAAGGAGAAACACCCCACTTCAGGCGCAGGTCTTTCGGCATTTCAGCCTGAATTTCCGGCATAGAGAGGTATTTGTTGATATCAGCGGTATCCTTGTAGTTTGCATAACCTACAACAGGGCCTTGACCGCTGGGATTTACCTGAAGAACTGCCAGCAGCGGATGTTCTTTCTTGATTTGCTCAAGGTCGGCAGCCTGTGTTTTGCTTTCACCTTTCAGTGCTGCGGCAAGGCTGTCGGTAGTGCTGGTAGCTTGCGCTACAGCGGGAGCTTCGGCAGCTACGCTGTCTGTTGCTTCTGCTGCGTCTTCTGTGGTAGCCAGGATTGCACGCAATTTGGCATCAGCCGATTGCAGGTACGAAGCAACGTCTTTTGCGTTGTATGTTTCCCAGAATTCCAGGTTGGCAGAACCTTGTAGCAATTTTCTTACACGTTCAGGCTCTTTGATACCCGGAAGTTCCACCATGATACGTCCCATTTTGTCTTCCAGACTCTGGATGTTGGGCTGAACCACACCGAAGCGGTCGATACGGGTACGGAGTACGTTGAATGAGTTGTCAACGGCTGCCTTTACTTCTTCGCGCAATACTTTTTCAACTTCTGCATCGGAAGATTTCTGGTTTACCTTGTCCTTTAGCTGTTGGGTAGCGAACAGTTGTGAGAGTGAAGCATCCGGAGCGATTCTGTGATACTCTCTGATGAACAACGTGATAACGTCGTCCTGGCTGGTAGTAGCCTGTTTTGCCGCAGTGGCCAGTGCCTGGTTGAATGCTTCGTCAGACTTGTTGTCCGCCAATGCCTTGATGACATCGGGTACCGACACTTCCAGGATGACGTTCATACCACCCTTCAAGTCCAAACCTAAACTGATCTCCATTTCACGACATTGTTTCAGCGTCCAATTGCCGAACCACACTTTCTCGTTTGACAGAGAATCGAGGTAGTCCTGTTCTACTTTCACATCGCCTTTTGCGAACTCTTTAGCCTTATGGGCGTAATGGCGGGTCACAAAAGAGAAGGAGAGATAGAACACACACACCAGTGTGAGCAATATCGCAAAAACCCTTACAAATCCTTTGTTTTGCATGTTACTTTTAGTTTATTATGATTACTTTTTAATTGATTTCTATTGTATATAAGGCTGCAAATATAGCTTTTTTTTCACAATTCTTACTTCATACCGCGATTTTTTAACATCGGCTCTAATTGCGGTTCTGACCCTCTGAAATTCTTGTAGAGTGTCATCGGGTCTTCGCTGTCTCCTTTTTCCAGCACATTGCGGCGGAAAAGGTCGGCGGTTGCCTTGTCGAAAATGCCGTGTTCCTTGAATGCTTCAAAAGCATCGTTGTCCAGCACGTTTGCCCACAGATAGCTGTAATAGCCTGCGGCATAGCCGCCTATGATGTGATTGAAGTAGGTGGTGCGGTAGCGGGGAGCTATTTCGGGGATTAAACCGAGTTGGTCCATAGCTTCTTTTTCATAGGCTACGACATCGATACCTTTCGTATCCGTCAGGTTGTGCAGGTTCATGTCGAGAATGGCGGCTGCCAGCAGCTCGGTAGTCATGAAACCCTGGTTGAAGGTCTTTTGTTTCAGTATCTTTTCGATGAGGCTGTCGGGGATGACTTCGCCGGTCTGGTAATGTCTGGCGTACATCTTCAATACCTCGGGTTCAGTGGCCCAATGTTCGTTGATTTGTGACGGAAGTTCTACGAAATCGCGCACTACATTCGTGCCGGAGACGCCCAGGTAGTTGCATTTGGTCAGCAGTCCGTGCAGTCCGTGACCGAATTCATGGAAAAGGGTTTCCACTTCATCCATTGTGAGCAGGGAGGGGGTATCGCCAACGGGTTTGGTGAAGCTGGCTACGTTGCATACCAACGGACGGATGTCACCTTTCTGTTCGCGGTAGTTGCTCATCCATGCTCCGCCGCTCTTGCCGGGACGCGGGAAGTAGTCTACGTAGAAGATGCCTAATTGCGAGCCGTCTGCATCTTTTACCTCGAAGACTTCTACATCGGGATGATAGACAGGGATATTGTTGAGTTTTGTCAGCGTAATGCCATAGAGTTTGTTGGCAACGGCAAAAGCGCCTTCGCGTACGTTCTCCAATTTGAAGTAGGGTTTGATCTGGTCCTCTTCGAGGTCATATTTTTCTTTGCGGAGCTTCTCGGTATAATACCACCAGTCCCAGGCTTCCAGCTTTTCGCCTTTGCCTTCTTTGTCCATCAGCTTCTGGAGTTCGGCAGCTTCGGCCTTGGCTTTAGGCAGGGCATAATTCCACAGGTTGTTCAGGAACTCCATTACAGTGTCCGAATTCTTTGCCATCGTATTGTCCAGTACGAAGTTGGAATAGCAGTCGAAGCCTAACAGGCGGGCTTTTTCGAGACGCAGACTGACGATGTCGGTAATGATTTTCTTGTTGTCGTTCTTGTCGTTGTTGTTGCCGCGGTTGATGTAAGCTTTGTATATTTTCTCGCGCAATGGACGGTTGGCTGAATATTGCAGGAACGGGAGACGGCTGGCGTTGTGCAGCGTAAACAGCCATTTGCCTTCCTGTCCGGCTGCTTTTGCTTCTTCGGCAGCGCTTTGGCGGAACCATTCGGGAAGTCCGGCAAGGTCTTCCTGCTTGTCTACAAAGAGCATGAACTCATTGTTTTCGTTCAGGATATTGTTGCTGAAAGTGATGCCCAGCGTGGAGAGCTGCTTGTTTATCTCGCGCAGGCGGGCTTGCTTTTCGGCAGAAAGATTGGCGCCGGAACGTACGAAATCTTTGTATGTTTTGTCCAGAAGTCTTTGTTGTTCGGTGGTCAGGTTTAACGAATCCTTTTTCTGGTAAACGGCCTGTACTTTATTGAATAGCGCCTGGTTAAGCGATATATTGTCTCCATGTTCGGACAGTACCGGAGCAAGCTTTATGGAAAGTTCGTTCAGGGCGTCACTGGTCTCGGCATCCGTCATGTTGAAGAAGATGGCGCTTACCCGGTTGAGTATGGGTGAACTGTTGTCAAAAGCAACGATTACATTTTCAAAATCCGGCGCTTCGGTATTGTCGACAATAGCCCGGATATTGGCATTTTGCTCTTCTATTCCCTGAAGGAATGCCGGTTCGTAGTGTTCCAGTCTGATTTTGTCGAAAGGCGGAACGCCGTTCGGGGTTTGAAACTCGGTGAGGAACGGATTGCTTTCCGTTTGGTTGGCACAGGAGTACATCATACAACTTGCAGCTAAAATTAGAATACTTCTTTTAAACATAAAGTCAGAGTATTAGATAATGAGTAGTTTATTGATAATTTCATCTTAGCAGGGAACGTCATTGCCGTTTGGCTATGTAGCACCATATCGGATAGTGATCGGACTCTCTTATGGAACGGTCTACCGTACAGTTGTACGACCGCAGGTTCTTGCTGATTAATATGTTGTCTATCCTAAAATAGAATTTGTTCTGGTTGTAGGAGATTCCCAGTCCGCGTCCCGACTGGGTGAAAGCATCATCCAGATTTTGCGCTATGACGCGGTGGGCGTATGAAATGGGAGTGTCGTTGAAATCTCCGCAGACGATGACGGACGGATGCCGGGAAGATGCTATTTCCCGTGCAATGGTGTCTGCCTGCGGGGCGCGGATGGCGGATGCTTCCGCCAGTTTATGCAGCAACAGCCGTGCGCCGCTTTTCACTTTTTCCGTTTCGGGAGCTTTCAATATTTCTTCGTAAATGTCTTTATCGGCCTTTGTCAGTTTGTTGGACTCCAAATGGTTGTTGATAAGGGTAATCGTATCTTCATTCAGTTTGAGTTCATACAGTACGGAACCGTTGTAGCTGCTTGCATAGTCCAGGACACGTGCGGATAGAATGGGAAATCTGGAGTAACATGCTATCCTGTTGGTATAGCCGCTGCCGCTGCCTACGACGTTGATACGGCGGTAGGGATAATCTTTCAACTCCCGTTCGATGTCTTTCTGCGTGAGGTGGCGGGGAGATTCGTCGGATGCATATTCCTGCAGGCATAGGATGTCGGCATTGCTCTCTTTCAGATAGGTAAGTATCGGATTCTTCCCGTCTTTTTTGTAAGCACCGTCAAAACCCATAATGTTGTAAGACAGGAGCTTTATGCTGCCTTCGGGAAGCTCGGTGGTGTGAAAATTAAGGGGCAGATAGGTCCGTAGCTGCGAGTAGCATAACAGGAGACCGGTTAACGGCAGCAAAGCTGTCTTGTATCGTTGTATAACCAGCCAGAAAATCAGAAAGCCGCCGTTGATAAGTGCAAAGACCGGAAAGGTCAGTCCGAGACAGGATTGTACCGGATGCGTTGCCGGTTGGATGTAAGGACTGTATGCCACCAACAGCAAAAGACCCGTGAATAAAGCATTGACCGCTACAATCAGCAGGGCGACAAAATTACCGAAATGCTTCATACATACATTATCGTTTACTTGCATCGAACAAGCTCTTCTTTTCTTCCGTTGTGAGACTTTCATATCCGGACTTCTTCAATTTGTCGAGGATACGGTCTATTTCATCGGATTGAGCTTTTTTTCGGGCGTTATAGTTATAATCTTTCTGTCTTTCGGTTCCATAATGGACTTTCATCTTGGGCTTGCGGGGCTTGAAGCTGAACAAGGCAGTGACAGCGTCCAGAGACTTGTTAATCCATGCAGTGATATCCGCGCCTTTGCTGAGGCTGGCTGCAAACCACAGACCTGCCAACGCTCCGCCTAAATGGGCGATATGTCCGCCGGCATTGCTGGAGGTGATGAATAACAGGTCTGTTACGATAACAACCAATGCCAGATATTTCAGGCGTACGGTTCCAAAAAGGAAAAGACGTATCGGGTAGTCAGGTTCCCGATAGGCGGTAGCCGCCACGATAGCGAGTACGGATGCCGATGCTCCCAGCATGAAAGAGTATTCCGTCATCGGACGGAAATAAGGGAAGATGTTGTAGGCGGTCATATAAAGCAGTCCGCCGCAGATTCCGCCTAAGATGTATACTCCCCGTAAGTGTCTGGCAGAGAAAAAGTTCAGGAATAAGGCGCCGAACCAATACAGCCAAAGCATATTGAAAAGAATATGCAGGACTCCTGCGTGCATAAACATATACGTCAGGACAGACCAGGGCTGGATGATGAAGCGGGGCAGTGAAGCGGGCAGTTCCAGCCATTCGAACACTCCGCCGAGGCTCCGGTTGAAGAGCTGCAATATGACTCCTGTCAGTGTAGTGAAGATAAATACCCCTACATTGATATAAATCAGTTGGATGTAGATGTTTCCTCTACGGAACGATTCCTTTAAATCAGTTATAATAGTAGCCATTTCCTCTGTCCTTTTTTCTCCAGTACATTATTAGAATGAATCCGAATATCATACCGCCCAAATGTGCAAAGTGCGCCACATTGTCGCCCGGATTGTTGGCAAGTCCCGAGAATAATTCTATCAAGGCATATCCGATAACGAAATACTTGGCCTTGATGGGAAACGGTAGCGGAAAGACGAACATCGGTTGGTTGGGAAACAGCATGCCGAATCCCAGCAAGATGGCATATACGGCTCCGGAGGCTCCGACGGTAGTCATCATGTTGAGATATTCTTCCATGGGGATGATGGAATACCCGGTATTGACACTGTCGTATGCGGAAAGCACCGTTTCGTAATGGATGTATTGTACAAGCTCCTGGATAAGCCCTGCACCGATGCCGCATGCGAGGTAGTAGAACAGGAAGCGTTTCGGCCCCCAGACCTGCTCGAGTATACGGCCGAACATCCAAACGGCAAACATGTTGAAGAACAGATGGGTAAATCCGCCGTGCATGAACATATAAGTAATCAACTGTGCTGCATTGAAATCTCCGGCAAGGAAAAAGTGCAGTCCCAGGTAGTTGTTTAAATCAATGCCGTAACTCTGTGCCACAATTGTGCCGAGAAACATCAGTACATTGATGATTAAAAGGTTTTTGGTTACTGTCGGTATAGTATTCATAATCTGTTTTTTTCGCTTTATTTGGCAAAAATACGAATAAATTCTGTTCTATAACAGAAAAAGGAACTCCTATTCTTTCTTTTTCTCTGTTTTCCGCCCTTTTTTTAATGTTTTTATTTGATATTCAGAATTTTTGCTCTATTTTTGTAGGAAGTAGCATTGGAATTTTTCTTTTGTGTAACAATTAATTAATCATTCGTATTATGAATAAGTCAGAACTTATTAGCGCAATGGCAGCGGAAGGCGGTTTGTCAAAGGCCGATTCAAAAAGAGCATTGGATGCATTTATTGCATCGGTAACAAAAGCATTAAAGGCAGGTGATAAAGTCGCATTGGTTGGCTTTGGCACTTTTTCTGTAATGGAGAGAGCCGGACGCATTGGCATCAATCCGGCAACAAAGAAACCTATTCAGATTGAGGCGAAAAAAGTCGCTAAGTTCAAACCGGGTTCGGAATTGACTATCGAATAAAATCAATCATAAATAAAACTTGAGAAAAGGAGGCGCATACAACGTCTCCTTTTTTATGGAATTAAAAATAGTTCGTATCTTTGTACGCAGAAAATACATTTGAATCATGAATATAGAACAGAAGTTGGTAGCGTCCGTAATGAGCGGACTGAAAGCGCTGTACGGTCAGGATGTTCCGGCTGCACAGATACAGTTGCAGAAAACCAAGAAAGAATTTGAGGGACACCTTACCCTGGTCGTTTTCCCTTTTCTCCGTATGTCTAAAAAAGGACCGGAGCAGACCGCACAGGAGATTGGCGAATATCTGCAGGCAAACGAGCCGTCGGTATCGGCATTCAATGTTATCAAGGGCTTTTTGAACCTGACAATCGCTTCTTCGGCATGGATTGAGTTGCTGAATGGAATTCATGCGGATGCAAAGTACGGCATTGTTGCTGCAACCGATAACGCTCCGCTGGTGATGATCGAGTATTCTTCGCCCAATACGAATAAGCCGCTCCATTTGGGACATGTCCGTAATAATCTGTTGGGAAACGCGTTGGCAAATATCATCTCGGCCAATGGCAACAGGGTGGTTAAGACAAATATAGTGAACGACCGCGGTATTCATATCTGTAAGTCAATGTTGGCTTGGCAGAAGTACGGTAACGGTGAAACTCCCGAATCGTCCGGCAAGAAAGGCGACCATTTGATAGGTGACTATTATGTGGCTTTCGACAAGCATTATAAGGCTGAGGTAAAAGAGCTGATGGCGAAGTTCCAGAGTGAAGGCATGAGCGAAGAAGAGGCCAAGGCAAAAGCCGAAGCGGAATCTCCTTTGATGAAAGAAGCGCGTGAGATGTTGGTGAAGTGGGAAGCCGGCGACCCTGAGGTCCGTACTCTGTGGAAGAAGATGAATGATTGGGTATATGCAGGCTTCGATGAGACCTACCGTATGATGGGCGTTACGTTCGACAAGATTTACTACGAGTCGGAAACTTATCTGGAGGGCAAGGAGAAGGTTATGGAAGGTTTGGAGAAAGGCTTCTTCTACCGCAAAGAAGACGGTTCCGTATGGGCCGACCTGACCGGAGAGGGGCTCGACCACAAATTGCTTCTCCGTGCCGACGGCACTTCTGTTTATATGACCCAGGATATAGGTACGGCCAAATTGCGCTTTGCCGATTTCCCCATTGACAAGATGGTTTATGTGGTAGGCAACGAGCAGAACTACCATTTCCAGGTGCTTTCCATTCTGCTTGATAAACTGGGCTTCGAATGGGGCAAAGGGTTGGTTCACTTCTCCTACGGTATGGTGGAACTGCCCGAAGGTAAGATGAAGAGCCGTGAGGGTACGGTTGTGGATGCCGATGACTTAATGGCTGAAATGATTAATACCGCTAAGGAAACTTCCGGAGAATTGGGCAAGCTGGATGGTCTGACCCAAGAGGAGGCTGATAATATTGCACGTATTGTCGGTTTAGGTGCATTGAAATATTTCATATTGAAGGTGGATGCCCGCAAGAATATGACGTTCAATCCGAAGGAATCCATTGATTTCAATGGTAATACAGGACCTTTCATCCAGTATACGTATGCCCGTATCCAGTCGGTTCTCCGTAAAGCGAAAGAAGCTGGTATTTCCGTTCCTGCACAACTTCCGGCCGGTATTGAATTGAGCGAGAAAGAGGAAGGCCTGATACAGATGGTTGCAGACTTTGCCGCTATTGTGAAGCAGGCGGGTGAGGATTATAGCCCTTCTTTGATTGCTAACTATACTTACGACCTCGTGAAGGAATACAACCAGTTCTATCATGACTTCAGCATATTGCGTGAGGAGAATGAGGCTGTGAAGATATTCCGTCTTGCCTTGTCCGAGAATGTAGCCAAGGTGGTACGTTTGGGAATGGGATTGCTTGGCATTGAGGTTCCCGACAGAATGTAATCGAGATATTTTATCATATGAAAAAGCCCTCTTTGCAATTTGCGGAGAGGGCTTTCTTTTTTTATGGCTTCTTTACTTTTTCTTCTTGGCGTATTTGCCGCGTTTGGCTTTCGGTGCATCGGGATCGCTCTGCAGTTTGATGATTTCCCTGCATGCATCCAGGTTTAAATCCTGCGGGATAATGTCCTTCGGGATTTTGTAGTTGCTGCCTTTATAAGAAATATACGGTCCGTAACGGCCGTTCAATATTTCCAGCTCCGGTTCTTCTTCAAATTTCTTGATATGTTTCTGGGCTTCGGCATCTTTCTTTTCCCGGATGAGCTGAATAGCCTCTGCCAATGTTATTTCCAGCGGATCTATTGTCTTCGGAAGCGAAGTATACATTCCGTTGTTGTGTACATAAGGTCCGTAGCGTCCGGTTCCTATGGTTACTGTCTTGCCTTCATATTCGCCCAGGGTGCGGGGAAGCTTGAACAGTTCCAAAGCTTCTTCCAGTGTTATTGTCTCAATGGACATATCTTTCTTGAGTTGGGCAAAGCGTGGCTTTTCGTTGTCTCCGGCAGTACCGATTTGTACAACGGGACCGAAACGGCCGATTTTTACGGATACCTGTTTGCCGCTGCCCGGTTCTTCGCCTAAGATACGTTCGCCGGCCTTGTGGGCATTCTTGGTGGCAAGCGTGTTTTCCACGGACGGGTGGAAATCTTTATAGAAATCCTTCAGGATGGCGGTCCACTTCTTTTCTCCTTCGGCTATCTCATCGAACTGCTTTTCAACGCTGGCAGTAAAGTTATAGTCGAGGATGTTGGGGAAATATTCCATCAGGAAATCATTGACTACCGTACCTGTATCGGTAGGCATCAATTTGGCTTTTTCGGCTCCTGTAATTTCCGTTTGCGTAACGTCCGTAATCTTGCTGTCCTGCAATGAAAGTATGTTGTAAGAGCGCTCTTCCCCGCTCTTTTCGCCTTTCTCCACATAGCCGCGTTGCTGTATGGTTGAAATGGTAGGGGCGTATGTGGAAGGACGGCCGATACCCAGTTCTTCCAATTTGCGTACAAGGCTGGCTTCGGTGTAACGGGGCGGATGTTGCGTGAAGCGTTCCGTAGCAATAATGCTCTGGTGATGCAAGACCTGTCCTTTCTTCAAAGGGGGCAGCAGACGGGTTTCATCCTCCTGCTCCGTGTCTTCGTCGATAGACTCGCGATACACGTGGAGGAAACCGTCGAATTTTACAACCTCTCCGGTTGCATTGAACGTATCCGCTTCGTTGCTGATGCCGATGCTTACGGTCGTTTTCTCAACTTCCGCATCTGCCATTTGAGAGGCTATCGTGCGCTTCCATATCAGGTCGTACAGTTTTCTTTCCTGCGGCGTACCTTCTATCTTGGCATTTTCCATATACGTAGGGCGAATGGCTTCGTGAGCCTCTTGAGCGCCTTTGGTTTTGGTGGCGAAATGACGCGGATATACATAGCGCTCTCCCATCATGTCGGCAATGACCGCTTTGCTGCTGTCAACCGCCAGTTCGGACAGGTTGACGGAGTCGGTACGCATATAGGTTATCTTTCCCGATTCGTACAACCGCTGGGCTACCATCATGGTCTGTGCTACTGTAAATCCTAATTTGCGGGCAGCTTCCTGCTGCAAGGTAGATGTAGTGAAAGGAGCGGCAGGACTTTTTTTCAGCGGCCGGGTGGAAATGTCATGGATGGTGAAAGAGGCTGACCGGCAGCTTTCCAGAAATTTTTGAGCTTCGGCTTTGGTCTTGATACGGCGCGACAGCTCGGCTTTCATTTCCACCGGTTTGCCGTCGGCATCGGGCACGAGGAATACGGCGGTCACCCGGTACGATGCTTCCGATTGGAAAGCCTGTATCTCGCGCTCGCGTTCTACGATAAGACGGACTGCTACCGATTGCACACGCCCGGCAGAGAGTGCGGGTTTCACTTTTTTCCACAATACGGGTGAAAGTTCAAAACCTACGATACGGTCCAGAATACGGCGCGCCTGTTGGGCATCTACCAGATTGATGTCGATATTGCGCGGTTGCTCGATGGCTTTCAGAATGGCGCTTTGGGTGATTTCGTGGAAAACGATACGCTTGGTATGCTCCGGTTGCAGTTTCAGCACTTCGTATAAATGCCATGCAATCGCTTCTCCCTCGCGGTCCTCATCGGATGCCAACCATACGGTTTCCGCTTCCTTGGCTTCGGCTTTCAACTCTTCTACAACCTTTTTCTTATCTCCAGGAATTTCATAATGCGGTTTGAAATCTTTATCAATATCAATACTGAACTCTTTTTTCTTCAAATCGCGTATATGACCGTAACTGGAAAGGACTTTATAGTCTTTCCCGAGGAATTTCTCGATAGTCTTAGCTTTTGCCGGAGACTCGACAATGACAAGGTTTTTCTGCATAAATTTCTGTTTTATAGTGACTCCAGCCACTAATTTGCCCGCAAAAGTAGGAAAAAACAAACTTTCCACCTTATAATATAAGGAGAATTTAGCAAAAATGACCTATTTTGTTGGTTATATCTTTGATTTTGGCTATTAGAATTTAAAACTTACACCTCCGGTAAAGTTGATGCCTTCGGTGGGGTATCCCCAATAATATTGATAATCCTGGTTTAATAAATTGTCTATGCGGGCGTAAACGGATATGCCTTTAAAGAATTCGTAGTTGCCGCCGGCATAGAGGTTGTTGACCGCATCGACTTTGTTTCCTTCCACCTTCTCGCGCGAAATATGCCTGTAGCCGAGGTTAAGCAGTAAAGCGGATACGGGATGCACATCTATGTGCAAATCAGCTTCAAAGGCCGGTTTATAAACGAGGGCATAGGCGCCGGCATTGGACTGGCTGTCGTCCTTTGCATCCCAATTGCGGTAAACTCCGGTAGCGGAGAATGAAAATATGTTCTTATAGCCGTAGCGTATCTCGGCGCCGGCGTAGATGTTGCTTGTGTTCCATTGGCCGATGGAAAGCATCGGACTGTACTCATTGGCAGCGGATTCTAAATCTGCCGGTTGGAAAAACAAATCATCCTTTAAGTTCTGATATCCGCCGTACAGATTCAGCCATAAGCCGATTGCCGGACTGGCTTTGAAGCCGATGGCGGCATTTATTTGTTCGTAAGTGGCATCCGGTTGTGAAGAAACCTGTCCGTACGGGCAGAATGTTTCTAAACGGCGGAAGTCATTTTGCAGTCTCCCGCCTTTGGCCTGTGCATAGAGGATATAACTGTCCGAGAAGTTGTATTCCACTGCTACATCGGGGGCTGCCCGGAATTTCTTTCCGAAACCGAAGGCCATGTCCACCAGGGCGCCGATACGTATTTTCCAATCATCGTTTTCCAAGCGGTAATGCGGGTTCAGACCAAGGGATGTGTAGTTCTCAAAATGATTGTTCTTGTACAGCACATTGTCCATTGCAAAGCCGATGCCTACAGTCTGTTCGTCTGATATGCCGCCTGTGACCAGTGCTTTGGTGCGGACGATGTATTCCCGGCTGTTCAAGAAACCGGAATCGTATTGACGTTCGTAAAGCATCAGGTTTGTTTCGGCACTGAACCGGAGGGGCAGTTCCGTATCCGTGGATTTCACTCCGAAATGAATGTCACCGGAAATGAACTTCTGTTTTCTGACGGCTGCATCGGGCAGGAAATTGAAGTTGCTCAATCCGAAGTTGCCCGCAACGTTCAGGTCTGCTTTCCTGAAGCGGTGCACATAATCCATATTGGCATGAGTGCGATAGTAGTAGGAATTCCATTTGCCGTCATTGTCGGGTAAATCGAGTTTGCCGTCCATGCCATTCATCCGGAAATTCAGGTTGAGGCGGTCGCGTCCGGACAATGTGAACAGATAGCCGGCGCGTGCGTCCAGATTGCCGTAGTTGCCATAACCCAAACGGATATATCCGGGATGTGTTTTGGCTTGCGTCTCCTTGCCGGTATATGCCTGCATGACAGTTGCGGGTATGGTATTGGCAGGCACGAGAGTTACATCGTATTCCACCGCCTTTTTATTGGCAGTCGGCGCTTCCACTTGGGGGAGCACGTTTATTTTGGACGCATCCGGAATATCGGGGGTATATTCCTGTTCCACAACAACCGTACGGTTTACGGTGGAGTCTTTGGCCTGTTGCTGGGCATGGATGCCCAAAGGTAGGGTTATCAGCGTTATTCCGCTGAGGATATATTGTATTTTTCTCATATTCATTGCATTCTTTTATTTCAGCTTTTCCAGTCTTTCTTGAATCATACGTTCGATATCATCATCGGCATGATAGTTTTGTTGCAAGCTCAGCAGATATTGGCGTGCATCCAGTTTCTTATCCATAGCGACATATACATCGGACAGAAGGATAAAGCTGCGTGCCAGCCAGTAGGCATGCGGGGTGCTCTGGTCGATGAAGTTCAGTATTTCCTTTTCGGCTGCGGCATACTCACCGGCATTGTACATCAACTGTGCCGACAGATATTTGGCTTCCGCACCGTATAATGTACGGGTATCTTTTGCCAGAAGCTTCAGGTCGTCTGCCGCCTTTTTCACCGCTTTCTGGTTCAGATAGGCTTTGGCGCGGTAGTATAAGGCTTCATTTTGCAGTTCGGGAGTCAGTTTGGCTTCGGCCAGTAAAGCGGTTGCGGCCTGAATCACTTCTATGTCATCCTTCAAGAGCACACCGCATCGCAATACGCCGGTGACGCCCAGTTGCCGGCGTTCGGCGGTTGTGGCGCGGGTTTGCAGTTGCTTGTAGTCTGCCAGAGCCTGTTTGTACTCCTTGCGGTTGAACAGGATTTCTCCGTGCATCAGCAGGGCCTCTTCCGAATACGGGCTGTCCGGATACTCCAACAGTTTGCCGGTATGCTCCAATACACCGGTTTCATCTTTCTGTTCTTTTCCGATGAGGCTCAGATAGTAATGCGCGTTCAGGCTGAAAGCTCCGTTCGGATAGCTTTGCAGGTAACGGGTGAAGCTTTCTCTTGCAGGGATGATTTCCCCTTTCATATACACCTTTTCCGCGGCAATATAGGTCAGCGAATCCTGCTCATTGGGTTCAAAGCGGATAACCCCCGGCATTTGGGCGGCAAGCGCAGCAAACTCATCCACGCGGTTGGCTTCCACATAAATGGATTTCAAATCGCGCATGGCAAGACGTGCTTCTTCGCTGCCCGGATATTGGGTGATAACGTATTTATAGGCTTCGATGGCGCGGTTGTAATCATCATTCTGATAGTACAGCAGTCCGATTTCGGCGGCAGCCTTACGACTGACGGGGCTTTCGGGATATTTGTTCAGCAGTTCCCGGAAGGTTGCGATGGCCTGACTGTTATTGCGGCCCTGCACATACGAACGGCCTTTTTCGTAAAGTGCACTGACGGCATAGGGCGAATTCGGATATTTGTCGGCCAGCCGGTTCAGCAGCGTAATCTTTCCATCGTAGTCCTTTTGCAGACCCGACACCAGAGCCAGTTGATAGTAGGAGTAGTCACCGGCGGGCGTACCCAGATTTTCTGCCCGGGTATAGTACTGTTTGGCTTCGTCGAAGCGGCGGACGTGCATGTAGCAGTCGCCGACACGGTTGTACGCATCGGCAAGAACGGTTGCGTCTCCGGTCTTTCTCAGTTGGATGAATTTCAGGAAACGGTCTTGCGCCGTTGCATAATCTTTCTTATGGAAAGCTATGTATGCCAGATTGTAGTAGGCAAGGGCATACATTTCCGTATTCTTCTGTGGGGTAAGGGACAGATAATCGTTAAAATTACGGGCGGCTTCCTGCATGCGGTTCAGCCGGTAATAGGATTCACCCCGCCAATAAAGGGCATCGGCCTTTGTTTGCAGGTTATACCCGCCTAAGGCAATACTTTGGTTGAAGCAGCCGATTGCCTGCTCAAACTGCGTATTGGCAAAGGATTGGGTACCCAACTGGAACAGAATCTTCTGCTTGGCTTCCAAAATGGCTCTGCCGGGATGCGTAATGCGTTCAATGGACTTGAGTGCGGCGTCGTAGCTGCGCGTGTTCATATACACCTCTACCAGGTAGCTGCTTACTTTATCGGCGTATGCGGAGTTGGGAAACTCATTCAGGAAGTTCTCGAATACCGTAACCGACTCGCCGAAAGCAGAGTAGGATGTTTCGTGAATGCAGAGAGCGTTATTGTAGGATGCCTGTTCCTTTATTTTCAAATCGGCATCGGATGCAGCGGCCTGTTCAAATGCCATACGCGCCTTGTTCTTGTCGGCAAGCTGCAAGTAAGCCAATCCCATGTGCAGATATGCGTTTTGCGTAAGCGCATCTTTGTTTGCGGTCACCTCGCCCAGGGTAACCGGAACTTGCGAGTAGACACCCGTCCGGTAGTAGGACATTCCCAGCATATAAAGCGCATCTCTTCTTGGGGCAGGCTCCGCGTTGTCTTTCAGATAGCTGCCGAAAGCTTTTATTGCTTCATGGTACTTGCCGAAATGATAATCGGCTGTACCTTGTATACGGTACATCTCTCCCGTATATTTCTGGTTGGGGTAAGCCGAGAGATAGTTTTGCGCAACAATTTCCGCTTTGTCATAATTCTTTTTAATCAGATATATTTCCGCGATGTAATAAGGTACGAGCGCCTCGTATTTTGCATTGTCCTGCAGGCTGAGGAAGCCGCTGAGGGCATCGTCGTACCGTTGCTGTGAGTAGCGGATATATGCAAGGTAGTACGTACAGTCTGCTGTATATCTGGAACCGGTGCTTCGCAATGTCTCGAACCAGATGGCGGCTTCTTTCACATTTCCGGTTTTCAGGTAACAGGTTGCCAGGCGGTAGGTCATGTCATCCCGTTCTTCATTGCTCAGGAGGTCGAGCCGGGAGGAGTTGAACATGGCGAGTGCATCGTCATATTTTCCCTCGAAGAAATAGGCGGACGCTATGAGGGCGCAGATACGGTTGGCGTGGGGAGTGTCGGGATACGCATCGAGATACTCCCGCAACAACTCTATGCTATTGGGGTTTCTCAGTTCATATTCGGCGCATACCAGCATGTATTCGGCTTCTTCTTTGTTGCCGGCAGCGGATACCGGGGCGCCTTCCGCATCGGTTTGTTTTATAAAAGCCTGTAGGGGAGGCATGGCTGCGGCAAATGCCTTTTGCCGGAACAGACTTTCTCCTTCCTCATACAGCTGTTGCGGCGAAGTGATTTTCCCGCCCGTCTGTGCCGTGGCGAGCAAAGGTGCGCAGCAAAGCGCGGTGCATACTATGCGATAAATTTTATGTTTCATCTTCGGTGGTTATAGAATAGGGCTTTTTTACAAAAATACGGGTTTTGGTTTGAATATGTTCCACTTGTTTGGCTTTTTTAGGATATACCCGCCAGGAACATTTGCAGGCCTTTACGGATGGAGCCCAGCCCGAAATCTTCCGGGTGGATGTCTTTCAGCGGAAGGAAGAAGACTTCCGCCACATCGTCCATTGCTTCGAAATGCAGGGTATCGGCTACCGTACAGCGGAAAAACAGGTCCAGCGTATGCACGGGAAATCCCGAATAGATATAGATGTTCGGTAATGAAAACAGGTATTCGGCTTGTGTCACTGTCATTCCCGTTTCTTCTTTCACTTCGCGTGCAACGCCTTCTTCACCGGTTTCCGCCATGTCTATGAAGCCGCCCGGTAAATCGAGTGTCCCTTTGGCCGGTTCTTTGGCGCGGCGGCACACCAGTAACTCGTTCCGTCCGTTCAATATCAGGGCGACGGTAGCGGCGGAGGAGTTGAAATAGTAGACAAAACCGCAATTCTTGCATTGTTTTGATTTTTCATTATGAATTTCGAAATGCTCCGAACCGCATTTCGGACAATATCTGAATTGAGAAAGAGGATGTTCCATATTTTAAAGCTTTACTGGTTGCAGTAGGCAAAGATAGTAAAATCTATTCATATAAAAAGGCCGCACCGTATGATACTCTGTTCATACGATGCAGCCTCAGTTATAGACAGGTTGTTTTTTAAGTCAGCCTGCAGGTTTTATCCCAGCGGATTTTCTTCCTCTCCGCCATTGCCACTGCCGCCGTTACTGCCGCCACTTGTAGCAATCTCCTCGCCGTTGGTCGAGATACGCGTTATTCCGGCGCTCTTTACCATATCTTTCAGCCTTTTTCCCGGAGTGAGGATCAGTTTCTGCCGGTAGATGCTGTCGGCGGTTACATCTTTTGCCTCGCTCTGGCTTTTGCAGTTCAGTCCCGGACGGATAGTGCCGAAATCTCCTAATTTCACGGTCGCTCCGAGACTGACGTAAGTGCTGAGCGCATCAATCAGTCCGTCCATAACCATTTTTACAACGCCGCGCGGAGCCATACCCTCCTTCGTAACCTGGTCGCACAATCTGTCGTAGCTGATTTCTCCAATGGAGAACGAAGCGGCTACATACTTTTCCGACTTACTTTCATCGAAACCGAAAACTCTCTTTTTAACTACATAACGGAATGCCATAATTTTTTTTGTTTTAGATGGTTGTTACTTCAAAATCATATATCTTTGTGATCACAGTGCGAAGTTACAACATGCCGGAACGGACGGGTGCTTTAAAAGCGCTTTCGGTACTTTCCCTGTGCTCGGAAAACCTTATAAACGGCTGTTTAATATTTTGGTTTACAGTTGATTGAAACTTTTTTTAAAATATTTTGGAAATATCGTAAAAGAATCGCTTCATGGAGAACTTTGCCGCTATAGATTTTGAAACGGCCAATGAACAGCGCACCAGTGTATGCAGTGTCGGTGTAGTCATTGTGCGGAATGGAGAAATTGCAGACAGCTATTACAGTCTGATTCGTCCCGAACCGGAGTATTATACTTATTGGAATACCCGTGTACACGGTCTGACCCTGGCGGATACGTCCCGGTCGCCTGTCTTTCCGGCCGTATGGCAGGAAATAGCACCACGCATCGAGGGACTGACGTTAGTGGCGCATAATAAAGCGTTCGATGAGAGTTGCCTGAAAGCGGTATTCCGCATGTACGGCATGGATTATCCCGATTATGATTTCCGTTGTACTTTGCAGGCATCACGCCGTGCCATTAAGGGACTGCCCGATTATCAGCTGCATACGGTAGCGGCATGGTGCGGTTACCGGTTAGAGCAACATCACCATGCGCTGGCCGATGCAGAAGCCTGTGCCTGGATAGCCAGGCAGATTATTTAGAATATCCGTTTAGCGCAGAAATTCGTAATGACCGGCAGTGCCTTCAAAAGAAAGGATGCCGTCGTCCGAACGTACTTCCATGGCAGGGATATATACCTTCCCGTCTTTCTTTATTTGCCATGTTCCCGGAATGAGGTCGGTGATGACAAATTTCATGGCAGTGTTCCCGTCTACTTTCATATCGACTTTGCCGGACAGAGGCCGGCTGTCTCTGCTGAAGGTAACGACCCGGTCGGCTATCTGTACGCCTACCACTTTTTCCGCATCAATGCGTTTTACGTCATGCATCCGTTTGCAGGTGTTGTCTGCAACCTGCATTACGTTCAGGAAGCAGTCTTCGGTGGCAGGTGCGGCAGGCGACACTTCCACACGCCATGCTCCCCGTTCGTTGGCATCATCGGGGCGGTTGGGCAGTGCGTCGTTCGGGTAGTTGGTTCCGAATACCCAAAATTCTTTTCCTTTGCCACCCACCTTTTCTATCTGTGCATTTCCGGCTTCGGGCAATAATACATGGTTCTGCAACATTCCGGTATCACCGTTTTTGGTGCGCCGGACAATGAAACGGTTGCCTTCTATCGTAGGTTCTTCAATGCTGTGCAGCAGCCAGAATTTCTTGAATGTGGGGTCGGAAGACACAACTTTGTCAAATACGATAAGTGCGGCGGGCACTTCGGCAGCGTGCAGGTTCAGGAAGACGAAGGAGCGTTTCGCCTCTTTTACTTTATCCGTGTAGGCTTGCGTGATATCGCCTTTCAGATAGGAGTAGTCGGGTTTGCAGGCATCAGGCCCGAATCCGTGCGCCAGGGCTTTGCCGGTTGTGTAGTCTTTGCTTAGCAATTGCTCGAACGAGCGGCAGGTTTCCCAGCGGTCGCCGGGCATGCGTTGTCCGCCGTCATTGGTTGCAAATTCGGTCTTGCCGCCTCCGCCATAGTTCCAGCAGGCGAATTTTTCATCGGGATTATATACCAGCAGCGAATTATGCGCGATGGTACGTTTGAAGAAATTCTTGTTGTGCGGGCTGTTGTATCCGCCGGAACTTCCTTGATAGGCTCCCGCGTCGATGGCAAGGGGGCCTTTGTAATAGAGTTGGAAAGAGCCGCCGTCCAAGTGCTGGTGGTTGCCGACAAACTGTTCGTTTATCTTCATTTCGGCAATCACGCTGTTTTCGTCCCATGCCGTGCGGGCTATCATCCAGCCGAAAGGACTTCCCGAATAGCGTGTCAGCGGCAGGTCATCGGGAGCTTTGGCCTTCAAATCCAAGTCTCTCCACAGAATGTCGAAGATGAGGCAGTGGCGTTCGATGTTGGGTTTGCGTTCGTACTCGTATGCCAGATAGCTGTCTTTGTAGAAGCTGGAAGCCAGCATGGCAGGCAGTGAGTAGGACGGTATGTTTTTTCTGATGGGATTCGTATCGCCGGCCGGCATCACCTGCCCGTCGGGACGGCGGCGGTAGAGGAAGTCGTACAGGACAAACTGCTGCGCCGGGTTGTATATGGCTCCTGCGCCCATGCGTTGCAGAATCCAGAGCGAGAAGAGGTCGTTGCTGAAACGTACATTTACGTAGCTCGTTCCCTGATGGTAGTTATGCCCGGAGTAGATGTAGTTTCGCACAGGCAGATAATCCTTGAACATCATCTTTATTACATGGTTGTACATGTCCGGATATTCATCGTAGATGGCTATGCCGGCAGAAAGCATGTCCCGCAGTATCATCCATTCGCTGGAGTGCCCGGCAATCGGTTCGTTGTTGCGTGGGGGATAGCCGCATTCCATTGTTTTGGCTATGCGGATGAAAGATTCTATGTAAGCTTTCTTTTCGGATTCTTTCATCTGGTCGTAGCACCAGTCATATACCATTGCACCGCAGGTGAGCATCACACCGCTGGCACGCGACAAATCGCCTTTTGTTCCGTAATTGACGTTCTGAAGCGTGTCCAGCATGGCGGTAATGGCGCTTCTGGCCTGTTTCTTGTCGCCATACACCAGATAGTCGAGTGCCTGCACCTGTACGCGGCTGGTCACGCCACGCATTTCAAAGTAGTAGCGGAATCCTCTGTCCTTGACTTTTGCCTCTTCTTCGGGGGTACGGTCTTTGCCCAATTTGTTCAGGGTAGCCAGAACTTCCTTTACATGCGGGTGTTCCATGCGTTTCTTTAAATCGGGCAAATCGGCGGAGCGTACATAAAGCCGGGGGTGTACTTGCGGCGGAATGGGTACTGTGACGCCTTCCATATTCTCCCAGATAACCTCTGGCCTGCTTTGTTGCGCATTACTTTTCAGACAGAAAACACAGAGGAAAAAACTCGTGATAAATAGGATACTTTTTTTCATGTTTTTTTGTTTGGTATATTAATAAGTAGTTGTTTCCCGTTTCGTTTTGGAGAGGCGGACCGTGCTTAATCCTCTGTAAATGTAAGGCAAAAATAGTTATCTTTATAGGCTTTGAATAGGCAAAAAGCCTCAGTGCCCCCATTTTTGAACATAAATGATATATGCTGGGACATTATTAATATTGTGTGCTTTCTGAATTATCCGTTATGTAGGATAAATCAGGCAGAATAATTGCAGGATTTATTCGTTTCTCTTATATTTATTAGTATCTTTGACTGCGAATGATAATTCGTTAAACCTTGGTTTCCCTTTCGTTAGACCAGGGTTTAACGAAAGGGAGACCAAGGTCTGACGAAAGGATAACCCGGGTCTAACGAATTATCTACCGTAATCCGGCTATTTATCTATGGTACATACACCGGTTGGCATTAACTGATTAATAGTTTACCTATATGAGTGCTTATTATGATTTGTATCAAAGTCCGCCGGATGAAAATGGTGAAAGCGTTTGTCTGCATGCCCGTATCCTGCCACGGGGAACAATCTCCGCCGATAAATTCCGTGAGTTGGTGGCTAAGGCCACCGGTTTCAATCCCGCCATTCTCGACGGAACTTTGCAGGCTGTTACGGACGAACTATACAGTTGGCTGTCCGAGGGTTGGACGGTGGAAGTGGGCGAGTTGGGCTATTTCTCCGTATCGCTGAAATGCGACCGTCAGGTTACCGACAAGAAAGAAATCCGTTCGCCGTCGGTACATTTTCAGAATGTGAACTTGCGTCTCGGGAGCAAATTCCGTAACCGTTTCAATACGATGGAGCTGGAACGCAAAGCGTCACCGTACGTATCCCGTTCCTTGATGGGCGAGGAGGAGAGGAAAGAAAAACTATTGCTACATTTGGATAAATACGGATGCATCACACGGGCGGATTATGAATCGATAACGGGTTTGGTGAAGCATCGGGCGGTGTCCGACCTGAACCGATACCTTGCGGAGGGGATGATACGTAAGTATGGTAGCGGTAAAACGGTGGTCTATTTGAAACCTTGATATCGGAAGAGAGACTTTTTTATAGGTGATTTGTCCCTACCTTTGGGCATGAAAACCAAATTTATGGAAAATACGCTTAAAGCCTGGCTTTTATCTTTTCTTCATTTATTCTTTCCTCAGCAGTGTGTTGTGTGCGGCACACCTCTGCAGGAAGGGGAGGAGGCTATTTGTCTGAGATGCAATATGGATTTGCCCCGTACGGATTATCATCTTTGTGCGGATAATCCGGTGGAACGTATGTTCTGGGGAAAACTTCCTTTGGAACGCGCTACCTCTTACTTCTTTTATCATAAGGGCAGTGACTTCCGCCGGATACTGCATCAATTGAAATATGGCGGCCGTAAGGATTTGGGAGAGACAATGGGGCGTTTTATGGCAGCGGAATTGACTGTTTCGGAGTTCTTTTGCGATGTGGATGTCATAGTTCCCGTTCCTTTGCATCCCCGCAAGCAGCGGATGCGCGGATATAACCAGAGCGAATGTGTGGCCAAAGGGGTTGCGGCGGTTACGGGTATTCCTTTGGATGCTGCTTCCGTAGTGCGCAAGAAACATACGGAAACGCAGACAAGCAAATCTGCCTATGAACGGTGGAAGAATGTGAACGGCATCTTTCATCTTCGCTATCCCGAACGTTTTGTCGGAAAGCATATCTTGTTGGTGGACGACGTACTGACTACCGGAGCTACCATTACTACGTGTGCCGATGTGTTTCGGGACGTAGAAGGTGTACGTATCAGCGTGCTGACGCTTGCTGTTGCGAATTTTTGATAAATTCCGGTATTTCGGAAGAACGGGAAGCTTCCGGATATGTATTAAAGTTTGTAATCTGTGTACTTTTTTAACAGAATAGTCGTTTGAACTAATTTGTTCTTTAGGCATTTATATGGCTCACTTTTAAAGTAGAAACTATATGAATAAAACAAATTTGTCAGCCTATATGGCTATGACTGTCTCTCAGTTGAAAGAAGAACAGCGCATGGGTACGGCGCATGTGTATCAAAGTACGTTGAATCGTATCAAGGATTTTATGGAGCAGGACTCCATCAGTTTTGAAGAGGTCACCCCAGTGTGGTTGAAAGCATTTCAAGAGTATCTGCTGGAGCGTCAGCTTCATTGGAATACAATTTCCACGTATATGAGGATGTTGCGTGCCACTTATTTCCGTGCCGTAGACGATGGGCTGGCTCCTTATCAGCCCAGGCTGTTCAAGGGAGTATATACGGGAACAAAGGTAACTGTGAAACGTGCTGTGGATGAAGATGTGTTTCGGCAGCTCAATGCACCTGTGGCGGATGAGAGCCTGGAGTTTACGCGCTTGCTTTTTTTATTACTTTTTATGCTTCGTGGAATGCCGTTTGTAGATATTGCTTATCTGCGGCATTGTGATTTGCATGGCAACGTGATAGTGTACCGTCGTAAAAAGACGGGTGCATGGCTTACTGTACGCGTAGAAGCTGAGGCAATGAAGATTATACGCAATCTCAGAAATACCGATAAGACTTCTCCCTATTTATTCCCTCTCATTCATCATCCGGGAAAGGATGAGTACCGGCAATATCAGAATGCTCTGCGTAGTTTCAATTATCATTTAAAGAGATTAGGAGAACGTATAAAAGGCGTTGCAGGACTGACAAGTTATACCGCAAGGCATAGTTGGGCTACCATTGCCAATTATCGGAATTATCAACAAGAACTTATTAGTAATGCAATGGGACATTCCTCTGTTAAAGTGACAGAAACTTACTTTAGAAGGCACTCGGATGATAAAATATGGGATATGAATAAGGAAATATTATCTTATGTATTTGATAAACAATGATTTGTATTTGCCTGAATAAAAAACATTAAGTCTATTAATGTTTTGATAATACTACAAATGTTATCCGTTACTTTGTAGGTAACGGAGAGTTATATATTGCAACAAATATCAACAAAAGATTTGTATTAAACAAGAAAAGAAAAGATTTTTTTCCAAAAAATAAGTAAAGCCGTCCTTTGATATGCTTACAAGACGGACTGACTTGAATGACAGTGTTTTCCTTTGGTGGAAAATGCATAATACTTTCATGTCTGTATTATATTAAATTAACACAGAAAATCTGCTCGTATTTTTTCGCTCTCTCCAATAATCCGCAACAGTTAATTATGTTGATGCAAGATGTCTCTTGCAGTGTGTTTGTTCCTGTTTTCCAGTTACCTACAAAGTAACGGAAATGTTAACCTGATAAAATATATAGACAGATAAGTTATATCTTAATAAAAATGGAGAGCATGAAAAAGAGCCTTTGCATTATTTTCCTGTTTATCGGCATTTCTTTGTCAGCACAGGACATTTCGTTGAAGACGAATCTTCTGTATGACATCAGTACTACTTTCAACCTTGGTGCCGAATTCCGGCTGGCTCCGAAATGGACGCTGGATGTTTCCGCGAACTATAATCCTTTTACATTTTCAGACAGTAAGAAGTGGAAGCACTGGATGGCACAGCCCGAAGCACGGTATTGGCTGTGTGAGGCGTTTAACGGACACTTCTTTGGTTTGCACCTGCTTGGAGGGCAATTTAACGTGGGCAACGTGAAATTCCCTTTAGGCATTTATCCTACTACCAAGGACTATCGGTATGAGGGATATTATTACGGCGCCGGCTTGTCCTACGGCTATCAGTGGATATTGGGCAACCGCTGGAGCCTGGAAGCGAGCATCGGTGTAGGTTACGTGCAGAACCATTACGATAAGTATGACTGTCCCAAATGCGGTGAGTGGAAAGAGAAGAATGACAAAGGGTACTTCAGCGTCACCAAAGCCGCGGTATCATTGATATATGTTATTAAATAAAGGAGGAAGTACATTATGAGAAAAGAATGGATATATGGCAAACTGATATGCAGTGCGTTGTTCTTGCTTGGAACGTGTCTTCCTGCTTCCGCGCAGACGGGGCATCTTTCAGGCGTACGCGTAGTCAATGATGAAATAAAGAAGAACGGCCGTGAGGTTCATGTGAACTTTGTACTTGATATAGAGGAGATGCATGTGAAGCGTCAGGAGAGCGTGCGTCTTTATCCGGTGGTGGTGGCGAAAGAGGGTGGTAAGAGTCTGGAGCTTCCTTCTGTGGTGTTGGACGGTCGTGTCCGCGATAAAGTACACCGCCGTGAGAAGGCGCTGACCGGGTCTGCAAAGACCGATGGCGCTTATATAGCGTTGTGTCGTAAAAACGGAGAGGCGCAGCAGGTGGAATATGCAGTGACTCTGCCCTATGAGCCTTGGATGGCTCAGAGCCGTCTGGTGCTGCGCGAGCAGGTGACGGGATGTCTGGAGTGTGCACAGTCCGGCATGGAGGAAACGCCGGTAAAAAACACGTTCCTGCAATTGTTCCGGCCGCAGTATGCCACAGCTTTTGTGCAGCCCCGGAAAGAGACTGTGAAGGTACGAAACGAGGTGCGTGTGGCACGTTTGCAGTTCCGTCAGGACAGTTACAATATAGACCCGAAGTTCAAGAACAATGAATCGGAACTTGCCACGGTAAGCAGCTCTGTCGAGGTGGTAAAGACAAATCCCGATTTGACCATAACCGGAATTTATATTACCGGATATGCTTCTCCGGAGGGTACGGTGGAGTATAACCTGAAGCTGTCGAAGAATCGTGCGGAAGCATTGGCTGCGTATGCGCAGAAAGATACGGAAGTGGATGCTTCGCTGTGGCATGTGACCGGTGTGGGTGAGGACTGGGAAGGCTTGCGCAAGGAAGTGGAGAAACATCCGCAGTTACTGAAGATTGACGACGTGCTGAGGATTATCGATGAGTGTGACGGCGATAAGGACCTTTGTGAACAACGTATCCGCGATCTTGTGCCTCCTGAAATTTACCAACGTTTGCTGAACGAAATGTATGGTCCGTTACGCCGTAATGAGTACCGCATAGAATATAATGTGAGAAACTTTAATCTGGAAGAGGCAAAGAACCTGTTGAAAACCCGTCCCGACCTGCTGAGTGTCGAGGAAATCTATATGGTGGCAGATTCGTATGGGAAGGGTAGTGCGGAATATGATGAGGCTATGCTGACTGCTGCCCGCACATATCCGGCCAATGCCGCTGCTGTAGTGAATGGTGCTTATGTGAAGATGGAGCAGGGTGACGTGAAAGGTGCGATAGACCTGCTGGAGGGTTGTGAGGTGAAGGATGATGCTTCGGTTCTGAATGCGCTGGGTGTTGCCTGTGCCAGGGACAAACAATATGACAAGGCGAAAGAAATACTGGAGCGTGCCTTGAAGGCGGGAAGCATGGAGGCGCAAAAAAATCTGGAGCAGTTGGCGGGAGTGGTAGCTGATTTATAGTATACCACAGGATACATGTTTGTAGCAACATATAACAGAATACACAAATAGAACGAGTTATTAATACTATTTTATTTAATTAATCTATCAACTTATGAAGTTAAACAAGTATTTTATGCTGGGATTGGCAGGATTGGCTTTCGCAGCATGTAGCAACGAAGATGAAGGTAATGATATCTTGACGAAAGGTACCAAACAGATTTCCGTGACGATTTCTGCCGGAAGCTATGGACAGACAAAAGCCGGAAGCGGGTGGACAGAGGATACTGATAAAGCTATTAATCCTCAGAATATCAAACTTTACCTGTTGAAAGCAGATGGTAATATTGTTGAGGTAAAAGATGCACAGGTCGGTAGTGACAATGTCTATCACAATGTAAGTCCTGAAGTTACTAAAATTGCGGCTGTTGCCAATTTTAACGAAGATACCCCACTTCCTGTTGAAGGAAACTGGGATAATGATATTTTAAAAGCAACTTTGAATATGAACAAATATGGAGTTGCATCCACAGCACCTTTAGCAAGCAAAGTAGCTGATTTGGTTCCTAATGGTACTGATGCAACAGATGGCAATACGATGTATACGGCAACAGTTGAACTGGCGACCATGCTTTCCCGTATCGAGTTGAGCGGTAATCTTACATGTACCAACTTGGGTGTTAGTGCATATAGCAAGTTAGCATTGACTCACATCGGTCTTAATGGAGTGCATCAACAGTTTACATTGGGTGGAAAACCGGTTGGTAATGAATTATATGATAAGACCAACCAAGGAGGATACCCGGTAAGTGTACCTGCATGTTTTTATGATGAAACAGACGGTCCTGAAATCACTACTACTGCTGAAACGGCTTTATTGGCTGGTTATGGCTATAATGTACTGGGTCAGCCTAAAGAAATGCTTCTTAAGTTCAATACGGAATTCAAGAGCCCTGTAGCCGAAGGATTTATCGTTTATAATCCTGCCTATTTAAAGATTACAGGTCTGAAAACAGAGAAAGGTGAAGTAACCATGGAACCCGGTAAAATCTATCAGATTACAGACCTGGAATTTACAGAAGAAGACTTGACCGATTTGGATCCGGGAGAACCTACTATCTGCGTTACCGCTACTGTAAAAGTAAAGAACTGGGATATTGTAAAGGTAGAACCTGAATATGGCAAATAATCTCTACTAATTTTTTCAACCGGAGGGATTGTATCAAAACAAGGTGCTGAGACAGGAATTGTTCCCGGTTTTGATACATCCCTTCCATCTCTCTCTTTCAACTAATTCTAAGAAACATACATAAAATATGAAATACACCAAATACATACTATCCTTGATGTTTTTAGCTTCGCTCAACGGGTGCATCAAAGAAGATATGAGTGACTGTCCGGGCAACTGCCTGCTGGAGTTCAGTTATGTAGGCGACGGTACAACCCAAATCTTTCAAGATAAGATTCATAAAGTGGACATGTATGTTTTTGATAGTGACGGTGCGTTGCTGTCTTCTCATCCGATAAGCGAAGCTGATATAAAAACAAGAGCCACAGAGTTGAAGCTGCCTATAGGAAACTACCGGATTGTGACAGTGGGCAACACCTATCATACGGAGGTCAGCAACGGGCAAAGTCTGGCAACTGCCCAATTCTGTGATAAAAACTGTATAAGTGGCGAACGGATTGTCGGAAATGACTCTCTGTATTATGCTTACAAAGAAATCAGCATCCCCGGTGATGCACAACAGATAAAAGAACAGATGGATTTTGCCAGTTCGCACTACAAAGTCCATGTGGAAGTAGTAGGAACGGGACCTGTAGAGTCCGCTACCCGCACTCCGGTATGGCCGTTGCTGAGCATGAGCGGATTGTCTTCTATGACCGGTTTCGACAATAAGGCATGCGGCAATATTGTTACCTATTACCCTGAAACTGAAAATAATGCGGAAAAGCATACCATGCTGGCACGTTTTAATATAATGAGGCATACTAATCATGAAAATGTGAATTTAGACCTCACTGACGCTAATGGAGTGAACCTTGCTCATGTAAATCTGGCCGATTTCCTGGCTGCCAACCCTGTAGTAGACCTGACCAGACATGAAGCGCTGATACCTATCCGCATTGAGTTTAAGTCTATAGGTGCGGTGGTCACTGTTCCCGACTGGTACATAGTAGACGTGAAACCGGAATTTTAAAAAGAGAAAACGATGAAGACATTAAATACAATATATCTATGGCTGATGTTGGCTGCATGTGTGCTGGCACTTGCGGGATGTGTCGAGGAAAAAGTGTCCGGTACGGGAGAAGGCGGGAATATCAGTGTGAAAATGAATGTAAATGCCCGTGGAGGTTCCGACATACAGGCTGAAATGGAGAATGCCGTAAAGAGCTTGCGCGTATATGCTTTTATCGGACAGAAACAAATTGGGTATTATCGTGGAACTACCGGTTTAAATCCGGATGCAGGAGGTAAAATCTCTTTTTGGATGGATTTGGAATTACCGCCTTATTCTGCACTTGTACAGGATGTATGGTTCTACCTGGTGGCGAATGAGGATGCAATGCTGAGACCATCTGCAACTCTTCGGGAGGATATGACACGCGATGAATTGGAAAAGTTTTATTTTGGAGAAATCAATGCTCGTGGTTATGGTGCGGTTCCGATGGCGGTCAAGCAGTCTCAGAAAATAGACCCGAATAATCTGAAGGAAAGTACGGCAGGCGGTTCGCATAACGGACATCTGATGTGGAATGGAACTGTGGAATTTGAACTGGAACGGATTGTAGGTAAGCTGGGCATGTATTTTGCCGCTAAGGAAGCTGGCATGAACTTAAGTATCGAACACATTGATTTTTTGGGAGTGCTTCAATATAATTATCTGTTCCATCCGGAAGATGCAGTGTGGAAAGAAGTTCCTTCTTTGGACAGTCCATTCGAATTACTGACCACCTCTTCTCTGGTGACAAAGGTAATGACAGATGCTGATTATGAGTTGCTTGATAAAACAGATCCGGAAAGTATAAAGAAAGGGTTTAATGACTTTTTTTCCGTTCCGGTTTATATGTTTGAAAACTATTATGGTTCCGGTAATCCGAATAGTTGGGGAACGGCAGATACGGAACATAAAGGTTTTGTGGTCAGGGTTACTTACAGTATTAACGGGAATCAATCGGTGAAAGATATTTATTTGCCGCAAGTGAAGCGCAACAAATATTGTGTGGTGCTTAACCGTATCGGTCCGGACGATGTGATAACGGTGGATTATATGGTGGCCGACTGGGACGATGCCGATGCGTGGAATGACTTGACTTTTGAATATCCTACATATAGCAATCCGGTATTGCCGCTTGACGGCGATAAACCGAATACTCCTCCCGTGGTTTGCTACACAGGCGATGAGGGTTCGTCCACAGAGGAAGATGGAGCTTTTTCTGTTCTGTTTGAGATGACTGCACCGGAAAATCAAGAATGGGCTCCCACTCTGCTTACTGGTGTCGGAAATTTTGTCTGTAAGGTTTATCAAAATGGAAAGTTGGTAGATGCTCCTTATCGAGCTTCTCCCAATCCGTTTACAATCAAGGTGATTGCACGGAATCCCGATGCTGTAGGGCAGACTGTTAATTTTGGTATTACTTATTCTCCTATCTGGGATTCGGGAAGTCCCAGTCTGTTAATGATTAATGGAACACAAGGTGACATTGCATGGCCGGGAAGTGGCGACAGAGCAGATGTGATTACAATTAGACAAGTATCAGAAATTCAAAAATGATGAACAGATGAAACGGATATTCTACCATATGGCTTGTTGGTTGGCAGTGTTAGGTTGCGCTGCCTGTAGCAATGAAACGGATTTTGTAAAAACGGAAGCGGACAATAATAGTATTGTGCTTGACATTTCGTCTGCAACAACGCCGGTGACCCGTGCAGGCGCAACGGGTGCGGAAGTGACGGTAAGTTATGTTGATGTATTGATATTTGATGATACGGATAACAAAAGCTTGGCACATTATGAACGGGTGCAGGTGGTAGCCGACAGTCAGAAGAGCGGTAAAATTACATTGGCAAAAGCACAGCGGAATGATTTTACAGTTAATGAATCATATTGGGTATATCTGATAGCCAATAGTACATTGGGAGAAGACAAATTTCAAGAGGTAGCCGATTTGGGAAAATTACGCGGGTTGATGGAAGAACAGCGTAATATACACATGACCGGCGCCGGCACTGACCCTGAAATACCGATGATTTTTCTTATGGACGGCATAGCCTATCCCGCTGGAACAGACGAACCGGAAACGCCTGGAAAAGTAGTGCTTAACAATGGCAATCTTTCGGATAAAACGGAATTGGCCGTTACATTGCGACGCGCTGCTGCCAAAATTGTTGTGAAGATAAAGAAAGGGGAAGATGTTACCTTTGATAATTCATCGGGAGCCTATAGAGCAGGTTATTATCTGCGAAACATGTCTTACAGCACAACCCTTATTCCAAACCCGAATGCGAATGATAATGTAAAATTGCGGACGCCCGATCCTACTGCGGGTAAATATTTTGCATGGACGGAAAATGAAATAACTGTTACGGCTTATGCTTACAGTCATAATTGGAAGGATAAGCCTTTGGAAAGAGAAACGCGTCTGGTGGTGAATATTCCGCTCTATTATAAGAAAGAACCGGATTTGCGCGGAGCTAATTATTATCAGATTCCTATCAGCAAAGAGAAGGTTCTGGAACGGAATACTTATTACGAAGTAACGGTAGAGGTAAATGCGCCGGGTGCAACAGAAATTTTAAAACCCGAAGAACTCGAACCTGTCAATTATACCGTGCAAGCATGGGACGAGACAATAATTAATGTTGGAGGAGAAACCGACCGGCCGAAATATTTAACGGTAAATGAGGAAGAAATGGAAATGTATAATATCTCGGATGATAACACAACGCTGGAATTTGCTTCTTCATCGGAGGTATCGGTTAAGGTGACGCGGGTTTATTACATTGATAAATTTGGGCAAACACAGGCTACAACCAGTGAAAGGGAGATTGCCAGGATGGGTATTAATGTAGTACCGGATAAAGGATTGAACGGAAATATCAATATACACAGCCCGTTGCCTACCAACAATACGATACGGTACATAGAATTGGAAATAACCAATGAGGATGGAGTAGAGGCTCGTAAAGTAACGGTTGCCCAATATCCGTTGGAGTATATCGTCAATATCCAGAGTTGGTATTCTTATCGCGATGACTTTAAAATAAATGATTCCCGACCTACCACTTATGATTATATGGGAGACAGGGTATACGGAATAAGTCTTGCTACAAGAAGTATATCCAATTGGAATGGGAATTATGATTACGAAGTATCCAGCGGCTTCGGTTGGTTCGAAGATGCAAGTAATGGTTTTTTCAGATCCAAAGTCGTTACCAAGATAGTTGCTGGCAAATCAACCATTTTACATTACTACTGGAATAGCAGAGGAGTTCTTAGCACCAGTGAATCAGGAGAGTATAACGGTCGTTTGTATCATATTACGATTACTTCTACATCTGACAAATACACTATAGGCAATCCGAGACAGATTCGCGACGAAACGACTGGTCTTCTCGTTACAGATCCGGGTACAGACAATGCGGAACTTGTGTCCCCGTCATTTATGATTGCATCTTCATTAGGCGGGTTCATGTTGGGTGCCGGAAACTTGACATTGGATAACAGTGCGAACAGTTTGAGGGTTGCCCGTGAACACTGCGCCAACTATGTGGAAGTTGCGCATGATGGAACAATTTATGACGATTGGCGTTTGCCGACAAGGGCGGAACTGGAGATTATCATGAATTTTCAAGGAAAAGAAGATGAAGATGCAGATGCTATTGACTATCTGCTGAATGCCAAATACTATTATAGTGCAAATGGTAGGGTGGAAAACTCAAAATCAAATATGAATGGAACAGGAGTCCGCTGCATCCGTGATGCCTTTGATACCCAAAAATAGAGAAGAATAAAAAAACAGAAAGATATGGCAAAAGCAATAAAGCATACAGTACTTGTTGTGTTGGGACTGTTGGTCTCATTCACCGCCTGCCAGACGGATGAGTGGACTGCTTTTCAAGAAAAAGAAGCTCCCGAAGGTTATGTTAATATACATTTCGAAACGGAAATACCGGCTATGCCGGTGGTGACCACCCGCTCTGTAGACCCGGATGGTAAAGGGGTAAATAGTATGCAGCTGTTTTGTTTCGACAGCTACGGATTATTTATAACAACTACGCCGGCAACAATCACTTCCCACGGGGAAGAGTCTGGAGAATTTACAGCAACCATACCTGCCAATACACGCCGTATTCATTTTATTGCCAATCAGAATATGACTGATTTCCAGGAAGATGAATTCAGAAATAAATCGGAGGCAGATGTGATAGCTCTGCTGGAAGGTTCGTCCGGTATGATGATTTATTGGGCTCGTTTTGCATGCGATGCTAACAACGAAGAATCGATTGACCAACAATTGGCTAAAAATCCTAATATAATAATGATTCGTAACCAGGCTAAAATTACAATAGACAATCCGACAGGAAACGGTTATCTGGTAGTTACCGGTTTTACAGCCTATAATACGAATGCTTTTGGTACTGTGGCTCCTTATCATCCTACGAAAGGGTGGGTATGGTCTTCGAATGCAGACGTTGAGCCTTTTGTTACATTGCCTGCCAATGATGCCAAGTTGAGCGATATTCAGGATGTACAGGATATCAGCCAAAATCCGGAATTATATGTGTTCGAATGCGAAAACAGTTCGGAAGACCCGGTCAGTGTCATCATCCGCGGACATCTGCCCGGTGAGAGCGAAGAACTTTATTATCGGGTGATGCTGATTAAAGCGAATGGCGAGCAGGAACTGATACGAAGGAATCATCATTATATGTTTCATATTGCAGGAGCGCTTTCTTATGGACAACCTACTTTTGAGGCAGCGCTTACAGCGGCAGCCACGAACAATGTGTGGCTTTCCATATCGGACGAAGTTGAGTCGGTGGAAGATAACAACTATATATTGGCCGTGGACCAAACGAGTGTCGTGTATAATGATGAAAGAGCGGGTAAGACTGCCGAACTGAAATATACACTGTCGGGCAAGAACGGCACTTCCATTATCGGAACAGACAAGCCGGTGATAACATGGCTTGACGGAAATACGGTGGCAACCAATACGATAACGGACGCTTTTACCATAAACAGTAACGGGGAGGGTGAAGGAAAGATTACCATTAATCTCCTGCCAATGAATAACAACCAGAAACTGGAAGGTACATTGTTGGTGAAAAAAGACCGCCTGCAACGTAAAATCAAGGTGATTATGGTGAAGAAGCAGAATTTTACACCAGCATGGGCATCTACGGAAATTTATGGCAATATGGATGATGGCGGTGCGCACGCTACTATAATGTTTACTATTCCGGAAGATTGTCCGACAGAGCTCTTTCCGCTCAGGGTACTGCTTGCAGTAGAGGCTCTGGATGTGCGCCATGAATCGGGTATGGTATTGCCGCTGGTGCGTGAAGGCGAAGAAGGTTATGGAACGGAGATGCCGGAATGGAAATATAAATATGTGTACACTGTGACGGAACCTGGTGTACAGCGTGTTTATTTCAGGAATATTCTGAATGAGGAAGATGGGACAACCAAGGATATCAGTATCGAAGCCGAACACTTCAAAACCATGCATCGTGTCTTTACTTTTGCAGGCTCTTCACAAAAGTCGATAACAGTAGTGGGACTGGGAGAATATAATGGAGCAGAAGGTGGAGGAGACTTTGCGGATGATGAGAAAATCCTTTACCGTTTGGTGCCGCAGAAGAAAGGAGCTTTAGTACAGTTTGATATGCTGTTGAAAGATGGTGTAACGGCTATAAATGCAGGTGATAGGGATGAGTTTTTACTTTATTCCCAATATTTGGATCATATAAAGGACGGAGAAGAGCCTGATGGAGTAACTTTTGATTGTACTTTTTATGAAGTAGACAAGAGTGAATGGGGTTCAGGAGGACGTGTATATATGTTTAAGCCGATTGATGCCGGAAATCCGGAAGAAACAGGACGTTATTCCATTTACATGAAGACTAATGTTGCACGGAGTGCGGAAGTAGTACGTATGGCATCCAACCAGCATGGTTCTCCCTCAGGATTACCGTCGAATAATGAAGCCGAGTATACGGGAAATACCTATCGCTCCGTTACTTTTGAGCTTGCCAATTACCATCCTTTCCGCTTTGCCGCACGGGTGGATGATATAGGTACTGATGTTTCGGGCAATGCGGAGGAGGAGGAAACACCGCTGACATGGACTTATGAACCTGAACAGGAAGTGGATATTAGCTTTGATGTAACCAGTTTTACCGGTTCAGATGGAAAGTCTGTCGATCCGTTTGGAGAAGAGTTCGAAATCTATATTGATGCGCCTATGCTGGAAATAGATGATGCACGCCTGAAGGAATTCAACTTAGATAAAAACAAGCTGAAAGCCGATCCGAACACAGAAGGACGCTTTATTTATACGGTAGAGGCTAATCGGGAGGATGAAAGACGATATGGAGTAGGTGAAGCCTTGCAAAAGGACGATGCCGCTGGTGCAGGAAGTCAAGAGGGAGAACGGAAAAAGCTTCCTTTCAAAACCAAATCTGCGGTAAGTGCCGGGGATATTGTCGTCAGTTCGAATAATAGGCAGGTGGTATTCTTTGAAAAGACATTTAAAGTAACCAATGAATCCATTACCGGAACCATCCGCTATATTGCTAACGGGGAGACTAAACCTGTGCCTAAGGGAGCTTTTGTATCTTTTGAACGTGAGGTGAACGGCAGCCGTATTGGTGTCATGACTATTCGGGAGGATGGCCGGTATGAGTTACGTTTGCGTAAGGAATATAATTTCGATTGGTATATAGACAATGTGGAACTGCATTATACGGTAAATGGAGAAGTTTATCATACTATGACCAAATTAAATGAGTTATTCAATAACAGAGATTTGGTTTTGACAGCAGCAACAACTGAATAACAGTAAGTATGCTGAGCCTTACAGTATTTATCAGATGGATAGAACTTATGCCGGTTGGAAAAGAAAATATATAGAATCTCTTATCATATACAATGGCTGTCTGTGACAGATGGCCTTGTTGTTTGTTTTGTTTGTATATCCCATTCTTGTAACCTGGTGAGGTAAGGAATGGGATATTTTTTACGTTGGTCCATTTTTTTTGGGGGGGGCTCCTCTGGAGGAAATGGGATATCCAACAAAAAAAGGTCCGCCGTAATGACGAACCTTTTTTGCTCTTCCTCTTGGACTTGAACCAAGGACCCTCTGATTAACAGTCAGATGCTCTAACCGACTGAGCTAAGGAAGAATGTTGCATTTAAGTTTTTCTTTTGCTCTTCCTCTTGGACTTGAACCAAGGACCCTCTGATTAACAGTCAGATGCTCTAACCGACTGAGCTAAGGAAGAATGTTGTTTTTTCTCAAATGCGCTGCAAAAGTAATAGGATATTTTGAAATATGCAATATCTTTGCAAAAAAAATATCAGAAATGGATAAAATAATTGGATTGGGAAACGCATTGGTCGATGTGTTAGCAACCCTTGACAGTGATGAAATCTTAACTAAAATGGACTTGCCCAAGGGCAGTATGACGCTTATAGATGAAGATAAGTTGCTGAAAATCAATGAAGAATTTAGCCGTATGAAAACTCATTTGGCTACCGGTGGCTCTGCCGGAAATGCAATCCGTGGCATGGCGCAGCTTGGAGCGGGAACCGGGTTCATCGGAAAGATAAATAATGATTCTTATGGTAACTTTTTTCGGGAAAGTCTGCTGAAGCATGGAACGGAAGCTGATTTATTAGTTTCAGATACATTGCCTTCGGGAGTGGCGTCTACTTTTATATCTCCGGACGGAGAGCGCACGTTCGGCACATATTTGGGAGCAGCGTCTACGTTGAAAGCGGAAGAACTGTCGCTGGAGATGTTCAAGGGATATACTTATCTGTTTATAGAGGGTTATCTGGTACAGGAACACGATATGATTCTCCGGGCTATTGAGTTGGCCAAAGAAGCTGGTTTGCAGGTTTGTCTGGATATGGCAAGTTATAACATCGTGGCGGGCGACCATGAGTTCTTCTCTTTGCTGGTAAATAAATATGTGGATATTGTTTTTGCCAATGAGGAAGAGGCGAAGGCGTTTACCGGTAAAGAACCTGAGGAAGCGTTGGATATTATCGCTAAAATGTGTAGCATTGCCATTGTAAAGGTGGGAGCGCGCGGCTCGCTGATTCGTAAGGGAACGGAAGAAGTACATGTTGAGGCTGTGCCGGTGGCGAAAGTGGTTGATACTACCGGTGCCGGAGATTTTTTTGCGGCAGGTTTTCTATATGGACTGACTTGCGGATATTCTTTGGAGAAGTGTGGAAAAATAGGTGCTATCCTGTCGGGTGAGGTAATACAGGTGATTGGAACGGAACTGCCGGATTCAAAGTGGGAGAAGATAAAGGAAGATATAATAATGATAAATTAGAATATATGAAATATTTAAAGATACGTTGGATAGCTGTCCTATTGGTAGCAGTAGGTACAAGTTTCTTTTTCGGGTTTAAGAGTGGAGACAACCGTAGTTTTCAGGTGGCAAAGAATTTGGATATATTCAATTCTATAGTAAAGGAATTGGATATGTTTTATGTGGATACGATAGACCCGAACAAGACTATCCGTACCGGCATCGAATCCATGCTGTATTCACTTGACCCCTATACGCAATATTTTCCGGAAGACGACCAAAGCGAACTGGAACAGATGTTGAAGAATACGTATGGCGGTATCGGCTCTATCATAACCTGGAATACCAAACTGAAGCGTTCCATGATAGCAGAGCCTTATGAGAACATGCCGGCAGCCGTTGTAGGTCTGAAGGCAGGCGATATTCTTATGGAAATCGACGGCAAGGACCTTGCAGGAAAGAATAATCAGGAAGTAAGCGAGATGCTCCGCGGGCAGGTAGGCACGAGCTTCAAACTGAAGGTGCAACGTCCCGGAACGGAACAGCCGTTGGAATTCGATATCGTTCGTCGTTCTATCCAGTTGCCTTTTATTCCTTATTATGCAATGTTGGATAACAACATCGGTTATATCAACCTGAGCACTTTCTCCGGTAATCCTTCCAAAGAGTTCAAGCAGGCATTTCTTGATTTGAAAAAGCAGGGAATAACTTCTTTGGTTATCGACCTGCGTAATAACGGCGGCGGTTTGCTGGACGAAGCCGTGGAAATAGCCAACTTCTTCCTGCCGCGCGGCAAAACACTGGTGACAACGAAAGGAAAGACCAAACAGGCAAGCAATACGTACAAGACGTTGCGTGAGCCGCTGGATTTGGAAATTCCGCTGGCTGTGCTGGTGAATAGTGCTACAGCTTCTGCATCGGAAATCCTGGCAGGTGCATTGCAGGATTATGACCGTGCAGTAGTGGTGGGTAACCGTACATTTGGAAAAGGGCTTGTGCAGACCACCCGTCCGCTGCCTTATGGAGGCACAATGAAACTGACAACTTCCAAATACTATATTCCGAGCGGCCGTTGCGTGCAGGCTATCGACTACAAACATCGCAATGAGGACGGCAGCGTAGGACGTATTCCGGATAGCTTGACTACCGTATTCCATACTGCTGCCGGACGTGAGGTACGTGACGGTGGCGGAGTTACTCCCGATATTACCGTCAAGCAGGATAAGTTGCCTAATATCCTGTTCTACTTGGTGAATGACAACTTGATATTTAATTACGCTACGGAGTATTGTTTGAAGCACCCCACGATTCCGGCTCCTAAAGATTTTAAGATAACGGATGCCGACTATGCCGACTTTAAGACGATGGTACAGAAAGCAGATTTCAAGTACGACCAGCAGACTGAGAAGATTTTGAAGAACTTGAAAGAAATGGCGGAGTTTGAAGGATACCTGACGGATGCGTCCGACGAATTCAAGGCTTTGGAGAAAAAGCTATCTCATAACCTGGAGCGTGACCTCGACCACTTCTCAAAGGATATAAAGGAGATGATTGCAGTGGAAATTATCAAACGTTACTACTATCAGCGTGGAAGTATCATCCAACAGTTGAAAGATGATAAGGACCTGAAAGAGGCTGTCGGGATATTGACTGCTCCGGAAAAATATAAAGAAATGCTCAGTGTCCCACCGGTTAAGCCGGATGAAGGCAAAAAGGAAAAATAAAAAACATCATCATAATCTTTATTTAAACCGAAATAGTCCGCTATTTCGGTTTTTTAGTTTCTATCTCGTTTTTGTCCCGTTGTGCGTATGTGTGTAATCCTCTATTTTTGTAAAAATAGAATGAAATAAGCGTTAAGGGGAGTTCCCTTTAGTGCTCCTGCGCTTTCCTAAAATTACTGGTATGCTGAACGAAGGAGCCATAAGCAAAACACAGACAAATTATGATGAAAAAACTGTTTTGGTTGGTGCTGTCAACCGTGATTTTGACAGGACAAAGTATTTTTGCTCAAGAAGCTGATTCCGAAGTCCAATCTTCTCAAAGAGAGGATTCTTTACTGCAAGTGGTAAATGAACTCTCCGACAGAGTACAGAAAACCGAAGATGCAGCACGAAATGAGAGAATATGGAAAAAAAGAGCCAAGTATTTTAATATCGGTTATATTACAAACCAAACGTTGACGGATAAAGTAGATGCCGAAGCGGAATGGAAAAGTGATTTCGGTGTTTCTCTGACTTTCGGAAAAACGTATTACCTGCATAAGAAGCCGTTGCTGAATATGATTAAGTTCGGTATTGACGCAACATGGTTTGAACTTTCGTATGCCAAGTATTCCGAACCGGACGTCTTTGCGGAAGGTGGTTCGTACACACGTGCTTATAATGATTATAGCAGTGGTTATGACGACTATTACGAGGAAGATTTTGATTTGGGTATTCATCAGATAGATGCGTCTATGCACGTAGGTCCCTCCGTCACAGTCAATCCGGTAGGCGATTTGAAAGTGGCTGCCTATTTCCATTATGTGCCTACTTACTCTATGGTGGTCATCGATGACAGCTTCGGACACGGATATGTTTCCAATTTTGCGTTTGGTGCTTCTGTTGCCTATAAAGCAATTTCGGTCGGTATAGAACATCGTTGGGCGAAGAAAGCTACTTATAACGGACTTTCTTTTGATGAGGAAGGTATGGATTATGATGCTCCGGACTTTGAGGATGTAATTGAAAGTGACAAGTGGAAGATGAAGTCAAAATCCTTCCGTGTATTTTTGAGTTTCAGATATTAGGATTCATCACAAAAAAAGCACAGGGTCTCACAGCTTTGGGGAATCCGGTAAGCATTACCCGCATCCGGAACAAAAGAAAACTCTGTGAGGCTCTGCGCTTTTTTGTGGTGAAGAATAAGAAACCTACCGCTCGGTATAATCTCCGTTCTTTCTGATAAGTTCAATCAGCTTTTCTACGGCTTCCTCTTCGGGGATATTCTTTTCGATACACTCCTTTTTCTTATACAGGCTGATTTTGCCCCGTCCTGCACCTACATATCCGTAATCGGCATCGGCCATTTCACCGGGACCGTTGACTATGCAACCCATGATTCCGATTTTGAGTCCTTTCAGGTGTGATGTAGCTTGCTTGATGCGGGCAATGGTGCTTTCGAGGTCGTAGAGCGTACGGCCGCACCCCGGACAGGATATGTATTCGGTTTTGCTGGTACGGATGCGTCCTGCCTGCAGGATACCGAAAGCCGTGGTGTCTACAACCTTGTCGTCTATTGCCTTATCGCTTTCCTTGCCGGCTTGGTTGAAAAGGAAAATACCATCGCAGAGTCCGTCGATGATGAGTGCTCCCATATCAGCAGCCGATTTGATTTGCAGATTTTCAGTTTCAGTCTCAGCGTAATGCTGGAAGAAGACAAGTGGATTCTTTAATCCTTCATTCATCAGTTGGTGCGCCAATGCACGGTATTCACCCAGTCTGTTGGGATGGTTGCTTTGTGCGACAAGTACCACTTCCGGGTGGTATTTCAGTCCGGCAATTACTTCGTCGTTCAATCCCATATAGGTGATAAACAGAAATTTCAGTGATGCGCTGCATCCGCTGATAAACGGCAGCTGTTCGCCTTTAAATGCAGGCCATGTGTTGGCTTGTCCTTCCCAAAGGTCGGCATCGATAATGTATTGTATGCCTTCGGTGGGAGATTCGGGCAGTTGACGGCCCACGTATACATAGTCGGGCATAAACTGCGGATTGAAATCCATATTGCCGTCCAAGCGTGCGGCAACGACAACGGGAAGGTTTTCTCCGCCTATATTGCGCACGGCTGTCGTGGCTCTGCGTTCAGGAGACAAGTACTGGAATTCGGGAGCTACAGCACCCGGTATGTAAGGGTGGTTACGGCGTTGTACAATATAGTCCGCTAATTTCCGGGCAACAGGAATTTCTGCTTCGGGAGCTTCACTTAAAGATACGCGGATGGTATCACCCAACCCGTCTGCCAGCAAAGCACCTATGCCTAAGGCCGATTTGATGCGTCCGTCCTCACCGTCACCGGCTTCCGTCACACCGAGGTGCAAAGGGAAGTGCATCCCTTCTTTCTCCATGATGTGGGCAAGCAAACGTACGGTTTTCACCATGATTACCGTATTGGATGCTTTGATGGAAATGACTACGTCCATGAATTGCTCCGCAACGCAGATTCTCAGAAACTCCATGCACGATTCTACCATGCCTTCGGGAGTGTCTCCGTAGCGCGACATGATACGGTCGGATAACGAGCCGTGGTTCACACCGATACGGATAGCCGTGTGATTGGCCTTGCAGATATTCAGAAACGGGACGAAACGGTCGCGTATCTTCCGGAGTTCCTGTGCATATTCTTCATCGGTATACTCCAGATGCTTGAAAGTACGTGCGGAGTCTACGTAGTTGCCCGGGTTGATACGGACTTTTTCCGCATACTGCGCTGCCACATCTGCTACTTTCGGGTTGAAATGCACATCGGCCACCAATGGGGTCATGTAGCCGTCCTGACGTAAGGCTGCGTTGATATTCATCAGGTTTTCTGCTTCTTTGACACCTTGAGTGGTAAGACGTACGTATTCTCCACCGGCATCCACAATACGTTTGGCCTGTGCTACACACGCATCGGTATCTTGCGTGGAAGTGTTGGTCATACTTTGTATGCGGATAGGATTGGAGCCGCCCATAGGGGTGGCTCCGATATTCACTTCTGATGTTTCCCGTCGGGAATAATTGAATATATCCACGTTATTAGTGATTAATGGTCAGTGATTATCAATCACTTCTTTCAGTTTGTTTTATACTCGTATTTAACTTCTTTCAGGTCTTCGTTTGCTTTCACGATTTTCTTTTTCAGACCTTCTTTATAAGCAGTAAAGGCTTCTGCCAGTTCCTTGTCGCTCAATGCGAGCATTTGTACGGCAAGAATAGCTGCGTTCATTGCTCCGTTGATGGCTACGGTGGCCACAGGGATGCCCGGAGGCATCTGAATGATGGAATAAAGCGCATCCACTCCATCGAGTACGGAGCCTTTTATGGGCACGCCGATTACAGGCAGTGTGGTATTGGCTGCAATAACGCCGGGCAGGGCTGCTGCCATGCCGGCTGCCGCGATAATAACTTTAATTCCGCGTTTACGTGCCCCTTTGGCAAATTCTTCTACTGCTTCCGGAGTACGGTGGGCGGAGAGGGCGTTCATTTCGAACGGTACATGCAAATCGTTGAGCAACTGTGCGGCCTTTTCCATGACAGGAAGGTCGGAAGTACTGCCCATGATGATACTAACAATTGGAGACATATTATTTAAATTAGTGGTTAGTGATTAGCGTTTAGTGATTAGTGTTTAGTGATTAGGGATTGATGAGAAAAGATTTTAAAACAAATTATTACTGCTAATCATTACCCTAATTACTAAACACTAATCACTAAACGCTAATTATTAATCAGTGCTTTGTATGCTTCTGCATCCAGCAGTCTGCCGAAATCTGCATCGGCAGCGGGTTTGATTTTGATGAGCCAGCCTTCGCCATACGGGTCTTTGTTAACCAGTTCGGGCTGCTCTTCCAATGCTTCGTTTTGTTCCAGCACTTCTCCGGCAACGGGCAGGAAAAGGTCGGAAATGGTTTTTACTACTTCGATGGTGCCGAATACTTCATCGGCTGCCAATGTTTCGCCTACGGTTTGGATGTCGACAAATACGATGTCTCCCAATTGTTCTTGGGCGTAATCGGTAATTCCTACATAAGCTACATCTCCTTCGAGACGAATCCATTCATGTTCTTTCGTGTACTTTACATCATTAGGAAAATTCATAATCGTTAGTTTTAAGAGTTAATATTTGATATTTAAAATAAGAATATGCTGAATAGACGGAATAACAGTTTGCTGAGCGGATGAAGTACCAGCAAGGTACAAATCAGTCCTACGGCAAATCCGCCCATTACCTCACCGAGCGTATGGTGTTGCAGGATAATCCGTGCCGTGCCCAATACACCTGCTACGAGAATGAATATACACAGCCAGCCCACCGGATTGTATCCGAACAGGGCACTGAAAGCAACCAGCCCACCTATTATGGCACCGGCTCCCGCCATGTGTTCGCTGAGTTTCCATTTCAGGTTGACAATGACACAGATAATCATCACGATAAGAGAGGCAAAGATAATTCCTGTCATATACCAGGGAATGTTCAGCCGGTGCATCATGAGCAGGCAGAACACATAGGAAGTGATAGTCAGGATGAAAGGCACATATCTCCGTTTCCGTTCCGTTAAATCCTCAGGAGTGAATCCGTTGATTTTGCGAAAGAGGAAAATGGTCAGTGTGGGCATAAGGATTGTAAAACAATATACCACGCCCAATACAATCAACTTGTATTGCAGAGGCATGATTCGCAGGTATGAGAATACGAACAGAATCAGAAATGCCATGAAAGGTATGGAGAATGGTGTAAATATCATCGAAATTACCCTGGCTGTCCTGATAAGGTTTTTATCTGCTATAATATGTTGTTCTATTGCCATTTTTTTATTTTTGCATTATCACTCTACCGTTTGGATTGCCTTATGCCGTTTCTATTTTCTCAGCCTTGCTACCGGAATGTTTAATTGCTGGCGGTATTTGGCTACGGTGCGGCGGGCAATGGGGTATCCTTTCTCTTTCAATATCTCGGTCAGTTCGTCATCGGTATAGGGTTTCTTTCTGTCCTCGTTGTCGATGCATTCCTTGAGTATTTTCCGTATCTCCCGGACTGACATTTCTTCGCCGTCTTCCGTAACATATCCATCGTTAAAGAAGAACTTCAGCGGGTAGATGCCGTAGTTGGTCTGTACATATTTGCTGTTGCTGACGCGGGAGATGGTTGAGATGTCGAGTCCTGTGCGCTCGGCAACGTCTTTCAATATCATGGGGCGAAGCAATGACTCGTCACCGTCGAGAAAGAAAGGGCGTTGCAGGTCGATGATGGCCTGCATGGTAGTCATCAGGGTATTCTGCCGTTGCTTGACGGCATCGATAAATCCCTGAGCTGCATCCATTTTCTGTTTCAGGAACATCATGGCCTCTTTGGATTCCTTGGACTGGTTTGCCTTGTTCTTGGTGTGTTCCTCTACCATTTCGGTGAAATCGCGGCTCATGCGCAGTTCGGGAACATTCCGGTTGTTGAGCGACAGGTTGATAGTGCCGTCGTCATAGGTATCCACAATAAAATCGGGTACGATTTGTTGCAGGTTCTTGCCGATAGCTTCACCCAAAGACGCTCCCGGACGCGGATTCAGTTTGCAGATTTCTTTTATGGCTTGCTGGAAAGCATCTTCTTCCAGCCCGAGTTTCTGTTGTATTTTGTCCCAATGCTTACGGGTGAAATCCTCGTAGCATTCGGAAATGATTGCTTCTTCAATATAAAGAATCGGATTGGGAGTGAAGTGCTGCTGTTCTATCTTGCGCCGTATCTGGATGAGAAGGCATTCCTGCAAGTTGCGGGCTCCCAATCCGGCAGGGTCGAAATCCTGAATGATTCTCAATGCTTCTTCCAGTTCTCCGGTAGTGGCTTCGATGCCGGCATAAATGGCAAGCTCATCGCTGATGCTGTCCAGTGATTTGCGCAGCAGCCCGTCGTCGTCCAATGAGCCGATGAGATATTCGGCCAGTTCACGCTGGTGTTCGGTAAGGTTGCGCTCACCCAGTTGTTCTTTCAGGGTTTCATAGAAGGAAGTCGTATCGGAGAAAGGTATCTCTTCGGCTTGTTCTCCCTTGCTGTGGTTGTTTTCCTGTAATTTATAGTCGGGTATGTCATCCTCGTTGAGATAGTCGCTCAGAGAATCGTAATCGGTATCTCCACCATCTTCTGCATTGGAGTCTGCATCGGGGGTATTGGAATATTCATCGCCGGATGTATCATCTTTTCCCTCTTCCAGTGCCGGATTTTCCAGAAGTTCGGCACGTACGCGGTCTTCCAGCTCTATTGCCGGAAGTTCCAACAGCTTTACTACCAGAATCTGTTGTGGTGACAGCGTCTGTATCTGCTGCTGCGCTTGGGTTTGTATCTGTCGGGAGCCTTGTGCCATAAGTTACATTATTTATCCGCTGCAAAGATAAGTTTTATCTTCGCACTTTTTGCAAAAATAGTGAATAGTTCGGGAACGAAAAATCTTCTTCTGTTATATTTAACAAGAAAGCTGCGGTTCGGTTGTTTTTTCTTGTTGGGTTGTAAGTCAGTATTTCCTGATTTTCCTTATCCTTTCAAATATTCTCTTTATCTTTGTGGTATAACAACTAAAACTATGAACATTATGTTTGCTAAAGAAACGTATATACAGCGTCGGGCCCTGTTGAAGAAAAATATAGGCTCAGGAGTGTTGCTGTTTTTGGGTAATGACGAACAAGGACTGCATTATGAGGACAATACTTTCCGTTATCGTCAGGATTCTACCTTCTTGTATTATTTCGGTTTGTCGTTTGCCGGTTTGTCGGCGATTATCGATATTGATGAGGACAAGGAGATTATATTTGGCGATGAACTTACGATTGACCATATCGTATGGATGGGAACGCAGCCTACCCTGAAAGAGAAAAGCGGGCGTGTGGGCATAACGGAAGTAATGCCTTCTGCCGAAATCATGAACTATCTGCATAAAGCAGTGCGCAAGGGACAGACAGTGCATTACCTGCCTCCCTACAGGGCGGAGCATAAATTGAAACTGATGGAGTGGTTGGGCATTCCGCCTGCACGCCAGGAAGGTTCTGTTCCATTTATCCGTGCAATTGTGGCACAACGTAGTTATAAGTCTGCCGAAGAAGTAGAAGAGATAGAAAAGGCATGTAATGTGACGGCTGATATGCACATTACGGCTATGAAAGTACTTCGTCCGGGTATGTACGAATACGAAGTCGTAGCAGAAATGAACCGGGTGGCCGAATCCAATAATTGCGAGCTTTCTTTTGCAACGATTGCCACTGTCAACGGACAGACTTTGCACAATCATTATCATGGCAATAAGGTGAAGCCGGGAGATTTATTCCTGATTGATGCCGGTGCGGAAGTAGAGTCGGGTTATGCGGGCGATATGTCCTCTACCGTTCCTGCCGATAAAACGTTTACCCCTCGTCAGCGGGCTGTTTATGAAATTCAGAATGCAATGCATCTGGAGGCTGTCAAAGCGCTTTGTCCGGGTATTCCTTATATGGATGTTTACGACCTTTCCGCCCGCGTAATGGTAGAGGGAATGAAAGAACTCGGTTTGATGAAAGGCAATGCCGAAGATGCTGTACGCGAAGGCGCACATGCCTTGTTCTATCCTCATGGTTTGGGACATATGATGGGGCTGGATGTGCATGATATGGAAAACCTCGGCGAGCTTTGGGTCGGTTACAACGGTCAGCCTAAGAGTACGCAGTTCGGTCGTAAGAGCCAGCGTCTTGCCATTCCTTTGGAACCGGGTTTTGTACATACCGTTGAGCCAGGCATTTACTTTATCCCCGAACTGATAGACCTTTGGAAAGGAGAGAAGAAGTTTAAAGACTTCATCAATTATGATAAAGTGGAAGAATACCGCAACTTCGGAGGTATCCGCAATGAAGAAGACTATCTGATAACGGAAACCGGTGCACGCCGTTTAGGCAAAAAGATTCCGCTGACACCGGAAGAAGTGGAAGCGTTGAGATAGTTAAAGATAACTGAGAGTTGAAAATTACCGTGTAGCACAATGGCGGCACTCATTTTCAACTCTCAATTTTTTTTGATTCTCAATTCTCATTGTTTTAAGCGTGTAGCTCCAATACAAACCGTGTGCCTTTCGCATAGCTACTGTCCAATGTAAGGCTGCCATCCATTTTAGCGGCAATCAGAGCACAGATGGGTAATCCCAGACCATCGCCCTGCGTCAGGTCTTTTACTTCGGTGAAAGGCTTGAATATGTTTTCGCGCTGTTCTTCGGCGATGCCGCAGCCTGTATCGCTTATGATGAACTGATGTGTATGAGCGCCGCGTTTTTTGAAGTCCAGCCCTATTTTTCCGCCGGCGGGGGTGTATTCGGCCGCGTTTTCAAGCAAATGCAGTAAGATGCGTTCCAGGTGTTCCGGATTAATCTTTATGTTCAGTTTGGGAGCATTGACAATGAGGGATACATCTTCCTGTACTTTGCCGCGTATTTTGTTCATAACGTTTTCACAGAAAGCCGAAATATTCTCTTCTTGCATTTCATACGGTTCTGATAGGCTGTTTTCCAGTTCGGACAGCTCTTGTATGTGAGCAGAGAAAGTACGCAATGCCTGTACGCCGGGCAGCTTCGGGTCGAGAGTATCCAGTGTAGGCTCCATCTGGGCGGAGATATTTTGGATGAATTCGGTCTTCAGTTCATTGTGTTCGTTGGCAATGCCGATTGCTTTCTTTTGTTTGCGTGTCAGTAGGATGAAGCGTAATAATATGATGGCTCCTGCCACTAATGCTGCCGCTAAAACGGCTGCCAGGACGCAAAGACCGGTGATGATATGCTGTTTGGAGGAAAGAGAGTCGTCTTTTTCCTGAATGATAGTCAGACTTTCATTGTATTTCTTTTTCAATGCATTCAGTTCCTTCTGTGCAGTGAGTGCTTTAACAGAATCTGTCCAGGTAATGTATTTGTCGTAAGTACGCGCCATTAATTCTGTATCGTTTGCCCGAAGGGCAATGTTTATGAGATTTTGATAGCATTCATCCGCTTTGGCGTAGTTCTTTTGTTGCTTATACTGTTCTATCAGTTTCTTGAAAGCTGTATCCCCCTGCGAATTCATGCCGAAAGTGTAGTAATAGCTGGCTTGGGTATACAGAAAGTCGTTGCTTAGAGAGTCATTTTGGGCAGCTTTGGCTGTTTCTTCCAGTCTGTTTAACTGTTCTTTGGCACGGGTGGGGTTTCTGAGGCTGATGTACATTTGCAGACGTTCTTTGTTGATGCGGAAACGTAAATCAGGAAAGTCCTTTTTGAGTTTTTGTTCGCCGGTTCTCACCAGCAGTTCGGCATTGCGCAGCAGTTCGAATGCTTCTTTATAATAATTCTCCCGGTGATAGAGGGCGCTGGCATTTACACCGCATTTTACAGCCTGGGCATAGTTTTCTTGCGTGGCGAAGGCATTGTAAGCCTGTAAAAAGAGATAGCGTGCCTTGATGTATTCTTTCTTTGCCAGATTTTCCTGTGCCTGTTTCATCAGTTCATCAGCGCGGTTTTGTGCAAATGTTTGGGTACACAGGCAAAGGAGAACCGCAAGAAGTATGGGAATGCTTTTTTTCATTATAACCGGATTTGTTTTGTTTGCCTACAAAGTTAAAGTTTTCTTTGTCTGTTGTATGCGGATGTTTGTAATTCCCTGTCAGAATTAACAGAATGTTTGGTATGGCAGGAATTTTTGTCCGGACCGAAGCTGTTTGCCGGTTCCGGACAAAGAGATTGTTTGGGTGCCGGGTTAGTATTTGAAACTACTGCCGCCTAAGAACTCCCTGAGCAGGGATGTCGGCGGAATTTCCTTATCCTGTACCGGAGTGAAGTATTTGATGAACTTCATAAGCCGGTAGGCCTCGGCGTATTCCGGACAGTTGCGCGGTACGCTGGTAAGGATAGGTTCTGCATGGCAACGCAGTACGGCAAATTCAAACAAGAGGGCGGAATTGAACATGACATCGGCATTTTCCTGATAGGGGAATATCCATTTGTCTTCACCGGCACGTACGCTGGGCCAGCGCGAAATGGTTTCTTGTGCTGAATATCCCCGATAGTTGAAGTCGCGGATGATGCGGCGCAACAGGCGGTTGTCCGTAGTAGGAATCCAGTTGTGATCGTCCAGTGAGATGGTGGTCAGTGCAGATACATAAATTTTGTATTTGTTTTCGGCAGGAATCTGCGGAGTGAGCTCCGGATTCAGGGCATGGATTCCTTCCAATATAAGAATGGTATGCTCGTCAATGCGCAGTTTGTCTCCCTTGTATTCTTTTTTGCCCAATGTGAAGTTGAATCGGGGAAGTTCCACTTCTTCTCCCCGTAGCAAAGCTTGCAATTGATTGTTGAACAGCTCAAGGTCGAGGGCGTAGAGAGATTCGTAGTCATAATTGCCGTTTTCGTCCAGCGGGGTGTCTTCCCTGTCTACAAAATAATTGTCCAGAGAAATGGGGTAGGGGCGCAGGCCGTTGGTCATCAGTTGCACCGAAAGCCGTTTGCTGAAGGTCGTTTTTCCGGACGAAGAAGGGCCGGAGATCAATACGAGCTTTACGCGGTCGCCGTTTTCTCCCCGGTGATAGATTTCATCGGCAATCTGAGCAATCTTTTTCTCCTGAAGGGCTTCTGCTACGTTAATGAGGTCGGTTGCATGTCCGGCTTCGCATGCCAGATTGAAGTCGCCTACATTGCTTAGCCCCATGATGTAGTTCCAATGCAGATGTTCCTTGAATACATCAAGCATCTTTTCCTGTTTTACCACTTCTTCCAGTACGGTCGGGTTTTCTTTGTTGGGGATACGCAGCAGCAGACCGTCATAATATTTTACGATGTCGAACAGCTTGATAAAACCTGTGCTGGGCAACAGGTTACCATAATAGTAATCTACCGTATCTCCCAATGTATAATAATAGGTGTATATGGAGCCGGAGGTTTCCAGCAGCTTTACCTTATCGTTCATTCCCCGTTCGCTGAATACCCGTACGGCTTCGGTGGTATGGCATTCGGTACGTCGGAAAGGGATGTCCTCGGCTATGATTTCCTGCATCCGCTTCTTGATTGCCGACACGTCTTCCAGCTCAATAGGACGTCCGATGCGGAGATTGCAGAAATAGCCCTTGGATACGGGATGCTCTACAAACAGCTTCCCTTCCGGGAACAATTCGCTGACAGCCTTATATAGGATAAAACAAAGTGAGCGGACATACGTACGCATGCCGGAGGAATCCCGTACATCCAGAAATTCCACATCTTTATTATTATATACCCGGAAATTCAGCCCTTCGGAACGGTTATTTACTTTGGCGCTGACCACTTGATAGGGGAAATTAAGATTAAAACCGTAATAAATATCCAAAAGTGAGCTCCCTATAGGGAATTCTTTATAAATATTATTATTTTTGCAACAAATTTGTAACATATGTTTCATGGTGTCTTTTTTTGAGATTATTAATACGCTAAATATAGGACATTATAACAAATGGTACAATGAAACACTTTAACTAATTAAAGATGGAATATTCTTTTTATGATTTTTTAAAGCTGCTTGGCTCATTGGCATTGTTCCTCTACGGAATGAAAATTATGAGTGAGGGACTTCAAAAATTCGCCGGCGACCGCTTGCGGAAGATTTTAACCGCTATGACGACCAACCGGGTGACCGGCGTTCTGACAGGTGTGCTTATAACAGCGCTTATCCAGTCCTCTTCTGCAACTACGGTTATGGTAGTGAGTTTTGTCAACGCCGGGTTGCTGACCCTGTCACAATCTATAGGTGTTATTATGGGGGCCAATATCGGTACTACTGTTACTGCCTGGATTATTTCAGCATTAGGTTTTAAAGTCGACATAGCTGCTTTTGCCCTTCCTCTCTTAGCCTTTGGCATTCCTCTCCTCTTCTCTCAAAAAAGTAATCGCAAATCCATCGGTGAATTTATTTTCGGTTTCTCTTTCCTGTTTATGGGGCTTTCTTATTTGAAGAACAATGCACCCGATTTGAGCCAGAATCCGGAAATGCTGGCTTTTGTGCAGGATTATACCGATATGGGGTATATATCCGTACTGCTTTTTGTGCTTATAGGAACGGTACTGACCATGATTGTGCAGGCCTCTGCTGCAACGATGGCGATTACGCTTATCATGTGTGCGAATGGCTGGATTAGCTTCGAACTGGGAGCGGCACTTGTTCTGGGTGAGAATATAGGAACAACCATAACAGCCAATCTTGCGGCGCTTACCGGTAATACGCAGGCCAGGAGGGCTGCATTGGCGCATCTGGTATTCAATGTGTTCGGTGTTATATGGGTGTTATGCCTGTTTGTTCCTTTTACGCAGGGAGTATCATGGTTTGTGGAAAATATAATGGGAACCAAAGATCCTGCCGTTGCCGTTTCCTTTAAGCTGTCGGCCTTCCATACTTGTTTCAATATCTGCAATGTGTTGATATTGATATGGTTCGTGAAGTTTATAGAGCGTACGGTCTGCGCCATTATTCCGCAGAAGGAACAGGACGAGGAATACCGTCTGCGCTTTATTACGGGCGGTATGCTTTCTACGGCGGAGCTTTCCATTCTGCAGGCAAGCAAGGAGATTCATCTGTTTGCCGAACGTACGCATCGTATGTTCGGTATGGTACGCGATCTGTTGCATACCGAGAAGGATGACGATTTCAATAAGCTGTTCAGTCGGATAGAAAAGTACGAAAATATCAGCGACAGCATGGAACTGGAGATTGCCAATTATCTGAATCAGGTGTCGGAAGGACGGTTAAGTTCTGAAAGTAAGCTGCAAATCCGGGCCATGTTGCGCGAGGTGACGGAGATAGAAAGTATCGGTGACAGTTGTTATAATCTGGCACGTACCATCAATCGCAAGCGTCAGACCAATCAGGAGTTCACAGAAAAGCAATATGAGCATATCCATTTCATGATGAAGCTGACCGATGATGCTCTCGGGCAGATGATTGTGGTGGTGGAACGTTCGGATCATCAAGGCATTGATGTGAACAAGTCGTTTAATATCGAGAATGAAATCAACAATTACCGCAACCAGTTGAAGAATCAGAATATCCTTGATGTCAATAACAAGGAGTATGATTACCAGATGGGAGTCTACTATATGGATATCATTGCCGAATGTGAAAAGTTGGGCGATTACGTTGTTAATGTAGTAGAAGCCAGCAGCGATATAAAAGAAAAGAAAGCGTCTTAGGACGCTTTCTCAAATTCATCTTTGCCTACTCCGCACAGGGGGCAAACCCAATCGGCAGGGAGGTCCTCAAAGGATGTTCCCGGTTCTATTCCGTTTTCCGGATCTCCTAATTCCGGGTCATAAACATATTCGCAAATAGTGCAGATGTACTTTTCCATAATTGTCTTGTATTTAAATTTCTTCTTTAAGAACAATTGAATTTCCCTTTTTGTTTTCCGTTCGGGCAGAAAAAGATGTTTTTGTTAGTAGGCTCTTGAAGTAAGTTTCTATGGAAGTGGCTGGCAGATGTTCATAGAAAGGAAAAAGGCCGGATTTGTAAAACCTATAAAAAGATTTAATAACATTCTCTATACAAATTATTGTTGTATTTTTGCAATTCAATTTAAACCTAACGAATTGCATGACTGCAACAAAGGATGATTTGTATCACGTCGGACTTACTGACGATGAAGTACGGAAGAGCCGTACCGAGCATGGTGTAAACCTGTTGACGCCTCCGAAGCGCCCGTCTTTGTGGAAACTTTATCTGGAAAAGTTTGAAGACCCCGTAGTAAGAGTATTGCTGGTGGCCGCTTTCTTCTCTTTGATTATTTCCATAGTGGAGAACGAATATGCCGAAACAATCGGTATCATAGCTGCTATTTTACTGGCTACGGGCATTGGCTTCTTTTTTGAATACGACGCCAATAAAAAGTTTGATTTACTGAATGCAGTGAACGAGGAAACTTTGGTAAAGGTGATTCGTAACGGACATGTACAGGAGGTTCCCCGTAAGGATGTGGTAGTAGGAGATATTGTTATATTGGAAACCGGTGAGGAAATTCCCGCAGACGGTGAATTGCTGGAAGCCGTTTCTTTACAGATAAATGAATCTAATCTTACGGGTGAGCCTGTTGTGACCAAAACTACTGTAGAGGCGGATTTTGATGAAGAAGCCACTTATGCTTCCAATCGTGTGATGCGCGGTACAACAGTGGTCGACGGACACGGAGTTATGCGTGTAGAGTTTGTGGGTGACGCCACGGAGATCGGAAAAGTTGCCCGCCAGAGTACCGAACAAAGTACAGAGCCTACTCCGTTGAATATCCAGCTTACAAAACTTGCCAACCTCATAGGGAAAATCGGCTTTTCGGTAGCCGGTCTTGCATTCGCTATCTTCTTTATAAAGGATGTTGTCCTGGTTTATGATTTTGCCTCATTCCATACTTTTGAACAATGGCTGCCTGCTTTGAAAGCTACTTTGCAGTACTTTATGATGGCAGTAACCTTGATTGTCGTTGCCGTTCCCGAAGGCCTGCCCATGAGTGTGACACTCAGTCTGGCACTGAATATGCGCCGCATGCTTTCCACCAATAATCTGGTGCGGAAGATGCACGCCTGCGAAACAATGGGTGCGATTACCGTTATCTGTACGGACAAGACGGGTACGCTGACACAAAATCTGATGCAGGTGTATGAACCGAATTTCTACGGATTGAAGAACGGAAAGGAAATAGGAGAAGATGATTTGAGTAAATTGGTAATGGAAGGTATCAGTGCCAATTCTACAGCTTTTCTGGAGGAAACGACTCCGGAAGAGAAGCCCAAAGGCGTGGGTAATCCTACGGAGGTAGCTTTATTGTTGTGGCTCAATAGCCAGCAGCGTAATTATCTGGAGTTGAGAGAGGGCGTGAAGGTGCTTGACCAGTTGACTTTCTCTACCGAACGGAAGTTTATGGCAACATTGGTACACTCTCCTCTGATTGGGAAGAAAATACTTTATGTAAAGGGGGCTCCCGAAATTGTATTGGGCAAATGTAAGGATGTGCTTCTGGATGGCAAGCGGGTGGATGCGGTAGAATATCGTTCTACGGTAGAGGCTCAGTTGCTGAACTATCAGAACATGGCGATGCGTACGCTTGGTTTTGCCTATAAGATAGTAGACGATACGGAACCGGCCGACTGTGTGGCATTGGTTGCAGAAAACGATTTGTCTTTCCTTGGCGTTGTGGCCATCAGTGACCCTATACGTCCGGATGTGCCTGCGGCAGTTGCAAAATGTCAGTCGGCAGGTATCGGCGTAAAGATAGTAACGGGAGATACGCCGGGTACGGCAACCGAAATTGCGCGGCAGATAGGTTTGTGGAAACCGGAAGATACGGAACGTAACCGTATCACGGGTGCTGCCTTTGCCGACCTGACGGACGAAGAGGCGCTCGACCGGGTGCTGGACTTGAAGATTATGTCGCGTGCCCGTCCTACCGATAAGCAACGTCTTGTTCAGCTACTGCAGCAGAAAGGCGCGGTGGTAGCCGTGACGGGTGACGGAACCAATGATGCTCCGGCCTTGAACCATGCACAGGTGGGGTTGTCTATGGGAACGGGAACATCTGTGGCGAAAGAAGCAAGTGACATCACGCTGCTGGACGACTCTTTCAACAGTATCGGTACGGCTGTGATGTGGGGGCGTTCATTGTATAAGAATATCCAGCGCTTCATCGTATTCCAGTTGACGATTAACTTCGTGGCACTGTTCATTGTGCTGTTGGGTTCGCTGGTGGGTACTGAATTGCCGTTGACCGTAACGCAGATGCTGTGGGTGAATCTGATTATGGATACCTTTGCCGCTTTGGCCTTGGCGTCTATCCCGCCCAGTGAGAGTGTTATGAAAGAGAAACCCCGCAAAAGTACGGATTTCATTATAACCAAATCCATGCGGAATTATATACTTGGCATGGGAGTGGTTTTCCTGGCATTGCTTATGGGCATGTTGTTCCGGTTTAACAATGAAGAAGGCGGTATGACGGTACAACGCCTTACAATCTTCTTCACTTTCTTCGTTATGCTGCAATTCTGGAATCTGTTCAATGCGAGAGTGTTTGGAACATCGGACTCCGCTTTTAAGGGAATATCCAAATCTTACGGCATGGAGTTGGTGGTACTTGCCATTCTGGGCGGTCAGTTTGTCATCGTACAGTTCGGTGGGGCTGTATTCCGTACGGAGCCGCTTGATTTTACGACATGGATGATAATCATTGCTTCTACTTCTTTGGTATTATGGGTGGGCGAAGGTATTCGCCTTGTCCGACGTCTAATGCAAAAATGAGATAATGAAAAGAAAAGGAATTAAAAACCTTATAGTAGACTTTGGCGGTGTGCTGATTGATTTAGACCGCCAACGTTGTTTGGAGAACTTTAGAGAATTGGGGTTGCCGGATGTAGAACACACCCTCGACCTATATCACCAGCAGGATTTTTTCCAGCAATATGAGAGAGGCCTTATTTCCAGTGCCGATTTTCGGAATGTGATACGGGAAAAGATAGGAAAAGACGTTGACGATGCCCGGATTGATGCTGCATGGAACAGCTTTTTGGTGAGCATACCGACCTATAAACTGGATTTATTGCTGGCCCTGCGTAAGGACTATGTGGTATATCTGTTGAGCAATACCAACGAAATCCATTGGAAATGGTCCTGCGAACATGCTTTTCCCTATAAGACATTCCGCGTAGAAGATTATTTCGAACATATTTTTCTTTCTTATGAAATGAAGATGGCGAAGCCCGATGAAGAAATCTTCCGCAAAGTGCTGGATGATGCGGGTCTGGATCCGAAAGAAACTTTCTTTATCGACGATTCGGAAGCCAATTGTATGACTGCCCGGTCATTAGGTATTTCCACTTATGTTCCGAAAGCCGGTGAAGATTGGAGCCATTTATTTAAATGAACCAAACCGCATGAGGTGAATATGCAATTATGTACCGGAACATCTGGTAGTAAACTCCTGCCCAATGTAGCCACTATCGGCTTTTTTGACGGAGTGCATCGGGGACATCGGTTCCTGATAGAACAGGTGTGTAAAGTTGCGGCTGAACGTGGGCTTGCTTCATCGGTAATTACTTTTCCGGTTCATCCCCGCAAAGTGATGCAACCCGATTTTCGTCCTGAGCTGCTTACCACTTGCGATGAGAAAGTGTCTCTGCTTGCCGGTACCGGGATAGATTATTGCATCATGCTCGACTTTACACTTGATTTGGCGTGCCTGTCGGCCAAACAATTTATGGCTATATTAAAGCAAGATTACCGGGTGCAGGTTTTAATGATAGGTTACGACCACCGTTTCGGACATAATCGGAGTGAAGGATTTGAGGATTATGTGCGTTATGGACAGGAGTTGGGAATAGAAGTGCTATTGGCGCAGGCTTATTACACCGATGCAATGACGGTCAGTTCTTCAGCTATCCGCCGCCTTTTGCTGCAAGGAAACGTTTCGGAGGCGGCAAACTGTTTGGGTTATCAATTTTTTTTGGACGGTACGGTTGTGAACGGTTACCGCGTTGGGCGTAAGATAGGTTTTCCAACTGCTAATCTGCGCATCGGCGATTGTGAAAAACTGGTTCCGGCTGACGGGGTATATGCCGTTTATGTTTTCCTTGGCGGGGAAAAGCATGCGGGGATGTTGAGTATCGGCTACCGCCCGACATTGAATAATGGCATAGACCGTAGCATTGAGGTGCATATCTTTAATTTTGATGCTGACATTTACAATCAACCCATGCGGCTGTCCTTCGTTTGTCGCACTCGTCCGGAACTGAAGTTCGATTCCATAGACGAACTGATAGCGCAGCTCCATAAGGACGAGGCTGAAATCACTGCGATTCTTTCATAACACTGCTTTTCAGGTTTTCATTATTGAGCTCTTTCTTGTATATTTATTGAAAAACATATCTTTTTTATTGTTTTTCGATAAAAACATGCTGTTTCTCTTTGTCTTTTCAGAAAAAGCTCTTTTATTTGCATATCGAAAAACGATAAATTCTTATTGAGAAACAGAATAGGTAGATAAGAATAAGTGCTGATTATAAAAAGTCTACGGTTATGAAGAGAGCATTTATGAGTATTACATTGTTGGTACTGTCACTTTCTATGGTGATGATGTTGTTAATGGGAGTTGCTGCTGCGGCTTGACGGGTTTGCAGGAAAATGTGTATCTTTACACGCTCTTAAAAAAGAAGGAACGATGAAAACAGCAATAAAATTGGTTTTGATTTATTTTGTAATGCAGATTTTGGCTGCATTGTTGGTGATGCCTTTTGCCATGCTTTATTCGTATGCAGTCAGTGGTACGATAGATGCTGCAAGCGTTATAGCTTTGGCTCCGAGTATGTTGCTGGGATTTGTCGGTATGGGTGGCTATTTGTGGAAGAAAGGCTACTTGAAAGATGACGGGCGGATATGGTCTCCGGTGTCGGTTGCTTATTTGGGATGGAGTATCATTATAGGCCTTTCTACTATTTTCCTGATAGACTTTGTGATGTCCAGACTGTCTTTCCTGCCTGATTGGATGGGAGCTACATTCGATGTGTTGCAATCGGGTTGGCTGGGCATTATCTGTATCTCGGTGTTAGGGCCTGTCTTGGAAGAGATGTTGTTTCGGGGGGCGATTACGAAAGTATTGCTGCAAAGGTACAGTCCGGTGAAGGCTATTATCCTTTCCGCCCTTGTTTTCGGAATTTTCCATATTAACCCGGCACAGGTGGCAGGTGCTATATTATCGGGAGGCTTGTTTGCCTGGCTCTATTATAAAACGGGCAGTCTGATTCCTGGAATTTTAATACATATTCTGAACAACAGCCTGTCGGTATTCCTCAGTTTGCATTATCCCGATGTGAAATATACATCCGATTTGCTTGGAGAACCGGCCTATTGGAGCTGTCTGGCGGTAGCGGCAGTGTTGTTTGCCGTCTCTTGTAAAGTAATGAATTCTTATTGGTTACCGGCAACTGATACAACTTTTAAAATATGAAAAGACGACTGAATATTCTTTGTGTGATTGTAGTGCTCGTGTTGAGCTATTCGGTTTTTGAGACCGGCTACTATTTTATCGTAGGGGTGAAAGCCGGTGTGGAAGCCGGGATTGACGGCAATGCTTCCGAGGCAAGCCAGAAAAAACTGATGAACATGAAGTACATCAGCCTGCTGCCGGAGCACCTTTCCGGTTTGGGCGATAACGGTCTTTTCCAAGATTCCGTTTATAATGAAAGAAGCGGTGAATATGTACCGGTCTCTTTCAACTCGATGATGGTCAGTGTCGATACGGAATCCACAACTTTGGAGCAGGCTGCTTTTACTTTGTTGAATTTTCTCCATATAGTTATATGTGTCTGGAGTATTGTGCTGTTTGTCCGCTTGGTCATTTCTATAAACAAGTCCGATATCTTCAACTGGAAGAACGTCCACCGCTTGCGCCTGTTAGGGGCGGCATTGATTATCAGTTTCTGTACGGCGCTTCTTCCGGCATATCTTACTTTTAGGAGTGTAGGCAATGTTTTTTCCGTTCATGGTTACGAGTTGCATCTTTCGGATACGGTGAATACAACCACTTTGGTATTAGGAATTTCCACATTGATTGTGGCCGAGGTATTCGCAATAGGATTGAAGATGAAAGAAGAACAGGACTTGACTATTTAACCGAATATTGGGAAAAAGAAAATGATTATAGTAAACCTTGACATTATGATGGCCCGAAGAAAAATATCTTTGGGAGAACTGGCGGAGAAGATTGACATTACGCCGGCGAATCTTTCTATTCTGAAGACCGGTAAGGCAAAGGCTGTCCGTTTCTCCACATTGGAAGCTATTTGCAAGGTATTGGATTGCCAGCCGGGAGATATACTGGAGTATGTGGAGGGAGAAGAAAAGTAAACCGATGGTATATATATGAGAGTGTGTCAAAATACATTTGATGATTTCTTTTAGGCACGGATTTCGCGGATTTCACGGAAAAAGAACAAAGAAAATCTGTGTTTTCCGTGTAATCCGTGCCTAAAAAGAAACAAATAGCAAGCGAATGTTAGTTTTGACACACCCTCGAAATAGCAACAGTCTGCTTAATCATTAGCGCTTTTTGCCTTGAATGCCAACGCATACATCCGCATCTGTTTCACCATCGAGAGCAATCCGTTACTGCGTGTGGGAGAAAGATGCTCCTTTAATCCTATCTTGTCTATAAAGTAGAGGTCCGCATTCAGAATCTCGTCCGGGGTATGTCCGGACAGCACTTTGATAAGCAGCGAGATAATGCCTTTTACAATTAAAGCATCGCTTTCGGCTTGGAAAACGATTCGGCCGTTTTCCTCGTCCGCCTGCAGCCATACACGGCTTTGACAGCCTTCAATCAGATTCTGTTCTGTTTTGTATTTGTCATCAAGCGGTTCCTGTTCATTTCCTAAATCGATGAGGAGCTGATAGCGGTCCATCCAGTCGTCGAAATCATTGAACTCGGCGATTACTTCATCTTGTACTTCGTTGATACTCATAATAATTTTATCTTTAGTATTTATTTTTCATTGTAGATAACTTCCATGACCGTCTGGCCTACCGCCTTCAGAGTGTTGCGGTCGATGCCGTCCATATCATCTTTCAGGGTATGCCAGTTTTCGTAGAATCCGGTTTCCTCGCTGTATTGAATGATATCGATGGTAGGGATGCGTGCGTTCCGGAACACAAAAAGGTGGTCGTCGGTTACGATATTCCCTTTTTCTTTTACGAAATAACGTCCGTAGCCCAGGTTATTGGCCGCATTCCATACTTTCCGGTTGATGCCTTTGGCAAACTCTTCGGAGTATCCTTCGTAGAAGAAAGTGGCGTCTTTGGCACCTACCATATCAAGAAGGATGCCAAAACGCGCATTGTATCCCTGGACATGGGGATTCTGTGCCCAGTACTGCGAACCGAGCGCCCAATACTCTTCCTTATGGTTGCCTGTATAGGATTGGTGAGGGCCGTAGTCTTCGGCATCTACCAGTACGATGTCGATGCCCAGTTCGGGTAGCTGTTTGTGCAGTTGGCGGGCTATTTCGAGCAATACGCCTACTCCGCTCGCACCGTCGTTGGCGCCGAGAATGGGTGTGTGACGGTTTTTCTCGTCAGAGTCGGCATCTGCCCATGGGCGGCTGTCCCAATGCGAGAGCAGCACGATGCGTTTCTTCGTTTCGGGCTTGTAGCTGCCGATGATGTTGCGGGCTTTTAGGAGGGTACCGTCATAGGCGGTTAAATCCACTTGCTGGTTGTATACCGTGGCGCCGAATTGTTCCAGCTTCTTTGCAAGATATTCTCCACAGGCTTTGTGTGCCGCAGTATTGGGTACGCGGGGGCCGAAGTCTACTTGCTCCTTGACATACCGGTAAGCGCTGTCTGCATCGAATTGGGGTACGCTGACCGTGCTCTTGGGTTGTTTTCCCTCACTGTCGGTATTGCCTTTGCTTTTATTGCTGCACGCTACCATCGCTATGAGCAACAGCAGTGACAGTGGGATAATTGTATAATTCCGTTTCATTCTTTGTGGGTGTTAAATGTTAGTTTCACTTCTTTTTTTCCAACTTCCAGCGTGACCTGCGCACCGTTAATCATCGGTACGTTCATCGTAACGTGTCCCACCGGAAATCCGAAGCATATGGGATAATCGTATTCTTTTACCAAATCGGCCAATGCGCCGTACAGTTCTTTGCCTAAAGACATGTTCTCTTCGTATTCGGTAAACTGTCCGATAATCAGTCCGGACAGCTTTTCGAGTACGCCGCCCAGTTTCAGATTGTACATCATACGCTCCACGGCATGGGGACGCTCGCCTATGTCTTCGATGAAGAGTACCGTACCTTCTGCCGGAATGTCATAAGGCGTGCCGCGCAGCCCGTAAAGCACCGCCAGGTTTCCGCCCCGAAGGATGCCCGTTCCCTCGCCTTTGCGATTGAGCTTGTGTGCCGGGCAGGTATAGCTGAACGAGGTTTCTTCCTGCAGTTTATTGCCGAAGAGGATGTCTTTCAATGCCTGACAGCAAAAATCATCTTCCGGCTCCACGGTGAGATGCCGTGCCATGGGAGCGTGCAGCGAAGCGAAGCCGTTTTGCTGAAACACGTTGTGCAGGGCGGTTATGTCGCTGAAGCCGATAAGCCATTTGGGATGCTGGCGAAACCGGGTGAAGTCGAGCTGCCCCACCAGATGCACAGCACCGTATCCGCCGCGACTGCAAAGGATAACTTTGGCTTTCTCGTCGTCCATGGCTTCCTGCAGGTCTTTCAACCGTTGCTGTATGCTTCCGGCGTAAGTGCCGTGCGCACTGCCTGCATGCTTGGCGATGATAACCTCCAGTCCCCATGATTTCAGCCGTTTTTTGGCTCCTTTCAGGAAAGATTTGTCAATCTTGCTGGAGGGGGAGAGGATTATCGCCCGGTCGCCCTCGTGCACGTATGGCGGAAAAATAAGGCTGTTCATATTGTATATCTCTCTGTATTTGTGACAAAAGTACATAATTCACCACAGAGGGCACAGTGTTTCACGGAGTTTTTTTTATTTCTTTAAGGGGTATTGCGGCAAATCACGGCATGTTCAGTCTTGCGACATGGCATGTTTTTTTATCAAAAAGAACAAAAAGACAAAGCGGAATATGTTCTTTTGTTCTTCTGTCTGAAAAATGTGATGAAGAAATATGTTTTTTGTCCCGAAAACTCCGTGAAACTCTGTGCTCTCCGTATTAAACCTGTCAAAATGATATAAAACATAGAAATAAAATGAAGTATACCGTTCTTTTTCTCGACATTTTTTTAGATATTTGCTAAAAATCTAACGTTATGGAACCTATTCGGAACTTTGATCAATTAACTTCTCATCTCAAGACCTTAAATAAAAGGAAACGCATTGCCGTAGTCTGTGCCAATGACCCCAATACTGAATATGCCATAGCCCGTGCTTTGGACGAAGGCATTGCCGAATTTCTGATGATCGGCGATTCGGCCATCTTGGAGAAATATCCTACTTTAAAGAAATATCCCGAATATGTGCAGACGTTGCATATTGAAGACAAGGATGAAGCGGCGCGCGAAGCGGTGCGCATCGTGCGTGAGGGCGGTGCGGATATTCTGATGAAGGGTATTATCAATACGGATAATCTGCTTCATGCTATTCTCGACAAGGAAAAGGGACTGCTGCCCAAAGGAAAGATTCTGACACATCTGGCTGTCATGCAGATTCCCACCTATGATAAACTGCTGTTCTTTTCGGATGCCGCAGTCATTCCCCGACCCACCTTGCAGCAGCGCATAGAGATGATTTGGTATGCCATCCATACCTGCCGCCATTTCGGTATCGAACAGCCGCGTATCGCACTTATCCATTGTACGGAAAAGGTGAGCGCCAAGTTCCCTCATTCGTTGGATTATGTCAATATTGTGGAACTTGCCGAGGCAGGCGAGTTCGGAAACGTCATCATCGACGGCCCGTTGGATGTAAAGACTTCCTGCGAAAAGACGAGCGGCGACATCAAAGGCATTGTATCTCCCATCAACGGTGAGGCCGATGTCTTGATTTTCCCGAATATCGAATCGGGCAATGCTTTCTATAAGGCTGTCTCCCTTTTCTCTCATGCCGATATGGCGGGGTTGCTTCAAGGACCTATATGCCCTGTTGTGCTACCTTCGCGCAGCGATTCCGGCTTGTCCAAGTATTACAGCATTGCTATGGCATGCCTCACCAGTTGCGGCTCGGAAACTGTGAATGATATTTCGCAATTATCAAATTGTAAATCGTAAATAATAAATACATCGATGAAGTTACTCGTCATCAACCCCGGTTCCACTTCGACAAAAATTGCCGTATACGAGAACGAAGTACCCCGCTTGGTACGAAGCATCCGTCACACGGTAGACGAATTGTCTTCCTTTTCTCATATCATCGACCAGTTTGAATTCCGCAAGAATTTGGTACTGAAAGAATTGGAAGCCAATAATATACCTTTTGAGTTTGACGCCATAGTGGGGCGCGGCGGACTGCTGAAGCCCATACCGGGCGGCGTATATGAGGTGAATGACGCCATGCTGGATGATATTCTTCATGCCATGCGCACCCATGCCTGCAATTTGGGATGCCTCATAGCTTCCGAACTGGCCGCGTTGCTTCCGGGCTGCCGTGCATTCATTGCCGACCCCGGTGTTGTGGATGAGCTGGACGAGATAGCCCGCATCACCGGCTCTCCCCTTATGCCCCGCATCACTATCTGGCATGCACTGAACCAGCGCGCCATTGCCCGTCGCTATGCCGCCGAGCATCATACGCGCTACGAAGAGCTGGATTTGATTGTCTGCCACTTGGGTGGCGGCATATCCGTCGGCGTCCATCATCATGGCAAGGCTGTCGATGTAAATAATGCGCTCGACGGTGAAGGCCCGTTCTCGCCGGAACGTGCCGGTACGCTTCCTGCCGGGCAGTTGATAGATCTTTGCTGTTCCGGTCGCTACACAAAAGACGAACTTAAAAAGCGTATCTCCGGCCGTGCCGGGCTGACAGCCCATTTGGGCACGACCGATGTGCCTGCCATTGTCCGCCGGATAGAGGAAGGGGACAAGCATGCCGGGTTGGTATTGGATGCCATGATTTACCAGATAGCCAAAAGCATCGGTGCGGCTTCCGTTGTGTTGTACGGTAAGATAGATGCCATTCTGCTGACGGGCGGCATGGCACATTCCGATTATATCATTTCCCGTCTGAAGGAGCGCATTTCGTTCCTTGCACCGGTTCATGTTTATCCGGGTGAGGATGAAATGGAAGCATTGGCGCTGAATGCGCTTGGAGCATTGAGGGGGGAGCTTCCGATACAGGAATATAAATAAGTATCATAGCGCTTATAATCAATAAGATATATGTACCAGGTTTGTACTGCCCTTTGGTATGTCTTGTACCAAGCAGTGGTACTTGCCGTACCAACCTAAGGTACATGGAGTACCAACCTTTGGTAGCTGCCGTACCACTTGTTGGTACACGCCGTACCAGCCGCTGGTACACCCCAAAACCTGCGGACTTATCCGAATAACTCCCGGCCTTTAGGCAGACAAGCTCTTGCAACTGTCCGGGTGCTGTTATAAGACAGTTTGTTTATGCCTTATGGAAAAAGGGGAACCGCTTCGGTCTCTTATATATGAAAAGAAGGAGCAAAGCCCCCCGACTTTGCTCCTTGCAACCTTTTCCCGTAATAACTAATACGGAGAAAACATCACTAATCAAAAAATATGCCTTTGTGTTTTTTAGAAGTTATTCCGTCCGGTATCCCACCAAAGACGTGTGCCGCCGTTGTCTGCACCGCCCAGCTTGCTGACTAAGGCGTCATACAATGCTTTATTATCCGTCTTGTAATCTTGGTTGAAGAATACACGGCGAATCATATCGTCGGTACTGATGGTATTGCCGCTGTTGTTCACCGCAACCTTGATGAGCCGCGGATAACCGGTACGGCGTTGTTCCGCCCATGCTTCACAACCTTCCGGATAGAGCGCCAGCCACTTCTGGGTGATGATTCTCTCCAGTTTTTCTTCCTTATCGGCTGTATTGTCCCATTTCGGAGTGATTGTCGAAGGTGCATCCGCATTGAACTTAGCATCGAATACATCTACGTAGGCAGCCGGTCTATCGTCACTTTCCAGATAATCGCTGACACCATTGGCATCCCATTGTGCAAAGGATACGGTAACACCTTGTTTATAACAGTTTTCCACATCATCGCCGGTGTTATATCGTAAGGCTGCTTCTGCGCGCAGGAACCATACTTCGGCCGCGCTCATGACAATGATTTTACTGGCGGTCGTAACGGTGGTCTGCGAGTGTGTGGAGTAGCGGTTGTCGGCTACGCCAGTGCCTTGACGGACACCTTTGTATTCATCTTCAATGCTGCTGAGTTGTTTTACTCCGGCAACTTCTCTGTTAATGTTTCCGTCTTTGTCTCTGCCGTCTTGTGCCGGGTTGAAGTAGGATTTAAGGCGAGGATCGTTGTAGCCTTTCAGGAAAGACTCCAAGCTTGCGTTCATATACACTTCGCTCCAGCCGGCAACACCACCCAGCGGATTGCGGATGCCGTATTCGCCTACCGTTTCGTTGGCTGTTTCCAGTACGCCGCCGTTGGCAGCATCCAAAGCTGCTTTGGCTTGTTTTTCGGCAAGTTCGGGAGCTACGTTAGATACGCGCATAGCCAGACGCAAGCGGAGAGAGTTGGCGAATTTCAGCCATTGTGCGGGAGTGCGTTTGCCTTCCGGCATCATGAAGTCGGCGCTTTCAAAGGATACGCCGCCTTTATAATCTTTCAGTATGTTCACGGCTGTTTCCAGGTCTTCAAAGAAACGTTTGTAGACTTCTTCCTGTGACTGCGGCTTCTGGTCGGCTGTTCCGAATCCGTCGTAAAGGATAGGGCCGTAATAGTCGCTCACACGATGAAGGGTAGCTACTTTCAGAATCTTGGTAATGGCGTGGTAAAGAGGCCATTCCTTTTCTGTATTCAGCGCTTCCGCATCGGCGATGGAAGGCATGACGTATCCGTAGGTGTATACCCACATGGCGCTTGTCCAGCCGTTGTTCAGATTATAGGTGGAGTTGTTGGCATTGAACGAACCGTTCATGTCGTGGAAGTATCCGCAGAACATGTCCGCCACTAAGTTCTGTATAACCTGGTATTGCCAGTCCGTACCGTCCACTCCGGTCTGGTAGATGATACCCTTTTGAATGGTGGCGAAAGGTACGAGGTTGGTCTGGTTATCGTATTTCTGCAATTCTTCTGTATAAGCTCCGTCGGTACTGTTGAAGTCGGCAAAGTTGTCGGTACAGGATGAAAAACTCAGGAGACCGCCGAGGAGCAATGCGGTTGTATATTTTATCTTATTCATATCGTTCGGGTATTTAGAAAGTAAATTTAATGTTGAATCCTATGTTTCTTGTTGAAGGCATGCCGAAGGTGTCCAATCCCTGGTTGTCATTGCCTACCGACATTGTGGCATCCGGATCGAACGGTGCATCTTTGTAGATGAAGAACAGGTTGCGTGCCACCAGCGACAAGTCTATTCCTTTGATGAATCCGGTCTTTTCAAGCATTTGCTGCGGGAAGGAGTAACCCAAGGATACTTCGCGCAAGCGGATGTTTGTTCCGTCATAGCGGTAGAATTCCGTTGTTCCGTTGCCGCGGTCGCCTACCATTTGATAGAATTTCTGTACATCATTAATCTTTTGTCCTTCCAGCATATAGTAGCCTGCGTCGCGGGCATCACCGGTTGCCTTGCTCACACCGGCATAGTCCAGTCCGGCTTGTGTCAGCGAAATTACGTCGCCGCCTACGCGTGCGTCAATCAGGAAGTAAAGCGAGAAACCTTTGTATGTCACGGTATTGCTCCAGCCCAGTGTCCAGTCGGGATTGAAGTTGCCTATCTTGGCGGCTTTGTCGGTTGTAACCTGAGGCAGACCGGCTTTGGCGTTGGGGTTACCGTCTTTGTCTGTTGCCGGTTCCAGCAGGATTTTACCGTTTGCATCGCGTACAAATACGTTGCCGTAGATGTCGCCCAGCGAACCGCCTTCTACAACCATCATTTTATAGGGCATGCTTACATTGCCCGAAGCGTATTGGAAGTTGGGTGTGCCGCCCAAGGATACAATCTTGTTCTTGTTGGTAGCAAAGTTGAACTGGGTTTTCCAGCGGAAATTATCGTTCATCAGCGGCGTAGCGCCTAAGGTGATTTCAACACCCGTATTGCGTATCTTACCTGCGTTTATCCAACGGTAAGGACGTTGTTCGGCGGTAGTGTTTACGCGGATCAGTTGGTTTTTGGTATCCGTGCGGTAGAATGTGAAGTCGAAATCCAGACGGCTGTTGAAGAACTTCCACTCAGTACCTACTTCGATGGAATTGCTGATTTCCGGTTTCAAATCTTCTGCAAAGTAGTAGTCGATGGGTTTCACTACGCCGCCTGCCGTGATGGTCTGCGCCGGGCTGGTGATGCCGATGGGAAGGTCGTTGCCGACTTGTGCCCAGGAAGCACGAACCTTGCTGAAGCTTATCCATCCGGGCAGGTTGAGAGTTTTGTTGAGAATCCATGAGAGACCTACCGACGGATAGAAAAAGCCGGAGTCTTCGCTTTTGGTGTTGGCAAGTGTGGAAGACCAGTCGTTGCGTGCGGTTACATCCAGATAGATACTCTCTTTCCAACCGAGCTGTGCGGTTGCGAACACAGACTGGATGGTACGTCTTTGGTTGGCTGTTTCATCAATGTATGAAGTGCCTGCACCGCTGAGATTCATATTGGGAACTGTGAACACATTAGCCTTGTACAAGCCGGATTTACCGGAGTCGAGACTTAAGGAGTTGACTTTGGTGGTATTGATACTGCTGCCTATGGCTGCATTCAAGCTCCAGTCGTTCCATGTTTTGTTGAACATGGCCATAAAATCACCGTAAACCATGAAGTCCTGACGGTTCATTTTGATATAGCGGCCGTTCTGGTGAGCTACATCGGCCGTTGTTCCGGCATACATTTTCTGCTCGTAATTGTCATTGATATAGTCTACATTACCGCGGGCCTGAACGCTGAACCAGTCGTTTATCTTCAAGTTGGCGCTTAAGGAAGCTAAGGTACGGAAACGCTTGTCGTTGCTGGTAACTCTGTTCGTCAGCCAATAGGGGTTCTGGCTGAATCCGCTGATGTCCGTATACCAGTTCTGCAATGGCATGGATCTGTTTTCATCGTATTTTTCGAATCCGTTGTTATCGCGATAGATACTGAGGTCTTCACCGCGCGGGAAGGTGTACAAACCTACCAGCGGGTTCATGTAGTAGCCGCCGGAAGTAGGGCGGTTCTTGATTTTCTGGGTCATCAGGTTTACATTGGCATCCAATGTGAGGCGGTCGTTGAACAAAGAGGCTGTTTCACGGAAGGTGATATTATGCTTTTGCAGTTTGTTTACATCGACAATACCTTTGGCGGTGGTGTTGGCATAAGAGAAGTAGGTCTGCATTTTCTCTTTACCCGTCATGATGGATAGTGAATTGGTTGCAGTAACTCCGTTGCTGAAATAGTCGCCCACGTTATCGTAAGCTTTGATGGGTGTGGAGTTTGCATTTTCTGGAACCGTACCCCAGCTTGTAGCTCCGCTTGCGCCGTATTTGTCTTGGAATTCGGGCAGGCAAATGGCATGGTCTATGGTCAGGTTGGAGTTGAATACGATACGTTGCATGCCGGCTTTACCCTTCTTGGTGGTAATCAGGATTACGCCGTTGGCAGCTTGTGAGCCGTAGAGGGCTGCTGCGGAAGCACCTTTCAGTATGCTCATGCTTTCAATGTCGTCCGGATTCAAGTTGGAGATACCGTCGCCCGAGTCACGGTTGCCGGCATCGTTGTTACCGCCCATGGCGGAGAATGCCTGCTCGGCTACGTTGTTCAGCATAGGTACACCGTCGATAACATATAACGGTTGGTTGTTTCCATCGGCATTGGCAGAACGGATACCGCGGATGGATACTTTGGCTGAGCCGCCCAGACCGGAGGAGTTACGGGTGATGGATACGCCTGCTGTCTTACCGGCAAGGGCGTTAATCATATTAGGGTCTTTGGCGCGGGTCAGTTCATCGCCGCCCACCTGTTGGGTAGAGTAGGTGAGAGAGGCCTCTTTTTTCTTGATGCCCATAGCTGTTACGACAACGGTTTCCAATGCCAGCGCTTCTTCTTTCATTTGGATTTTTAGCGATGTACGGCCGTTGAGCGTAACGTTTATAGGTTCATAGCCTATGTAGGAAATGACTAAAGTGGCATTGGCAGGTGCGTTGAGGGTGAACTCTCCGTCCAGGTTGGTGATGATACCGTTGGTCGTACCCTTTTCCAATACATTTGCACCGATAATCGGTTCGCCCTTGGAATCGGTAACGACACCCTTTACAGTGACTCTTTCCTGTTGTGTTCCGGCTACGTTTTCGATGCTTTCACCTCTTTTGGTCAGGACTATATTTTTGCCTTCCATTACATATCTGATGTTTGTTCCGGCAAATATTTCATCCAGAAGTTCGGCTACGGCTTTGTTTTTCGCATCTACATTAACAGTGCGCCGTACATCGACACTCTTTTTGTTGTATACAAACAGATAGTCTGTCTGGGATTCAATTTGGGAAAGTATTTGCCCTACTCTCAGCTGAGAATCGGGGATACTTACTTTGGCGTTCTGAGAGTAGCTATTCCCGCAGTATGCTTGGAATGTTACAAACAGAAGAAGGAATAGTGTGGTCTTCATAGTACGCAATAATTGCTTGTTTTCAAAACTTTTTGGACAAAAAAGTCCATTCAAAGAAATTTTTCTCATATCTTTGTCACTGTGTTAAGTTAATAAATTGATTAAGGTCGATTTTTGACTGTTTCGGATCGGAAAGTATGGGGGTACTTTCCGATCTTTTTTTATCAAAAAAGGGAAGTAATTCTTAGGACTGTTGCTTTATGGTTTCATGCTGTTCGGTTTTAAGGGGTTAGTACTAAATTTAAAGGTTTTGTTTATTCATATATGATTATCGAGTCTTTGTTTTCATTGATGCGGAACTTGAACGAATGCTCTTTGGAGATGGCTCTCAAGATGTGCTCTATGCCATCCTGTTCCCTGAATTTGCCGGTCAGGCCTTCGTGGGTCAGTAGTCTGGGGCTGGTGACGGTTATCTTTACGTTGTAGTATTTTTCGAGTTTGTCCAGGATGCCGCTGAAGGGTACATCATCAAAACAGTATAATCCCTCTTTCCAGCGGAGATATTCGTACGAGGGGAGGATGGTTTTCTTGCAGCGTCCGTCATAATTGGCAAAAAACTCATCCTTTTGAAGGCGGGTAATCACTTGGTTGTTACAGCTTGGGTAGATGTCTACGATACCCTCCACCAATGTTGTTTCGAACTCTTTGCTGCCTTTGTATGCGCAGACGTTAAAGCTGGTTCCGACCACTCTTACTTTGTGCATTTCCGTATGTACATAGAACGGTAATTTTTTGTTTTTGGCAACTTCAAAATATGCTTCGCCGTCTAACTCGACGTTGCGGTCATTGCGACCGAAGTCGGAAGCATATGTAAGCGTGGATTGGGCATTGAGCCATACGCGTGTACCGTCGGCAAGCGTAATTTGGGCGCGTTGCCCGGCAGGAACAGTAATGGTTTGAGGCTGTGCATCCTTATTATATATATAATTTGTGGTCATGTAGTAACCTGATATGGCAATGATGACTGCCGCTGCAATACGCGCCGCCCAGCGGAGCGTTGGCATGAGTCGTATTGCTTTCTTCTTATTGTCTTGTTTTGTGGAAAACAGGGATACGTCGAACAGCATACGCTCTTTCAGGTAGGCTTCCCGGTTTTCTTCAGAAGCTTCAACCCAGTCCAGAATCTGTTTCTCTTCTTCAATGGATGCTATTCCTTTAAAATATTTGTATAGTAATTCCTGGTTCATCATAAATAGAGTTGCTTGGTTAAAGAGAGGAACTTTACCGCCTTTCTGTATATATAACCGGCGAAGTGTGGACAACCCTATCAAAAAAGGAAACTTTTTTGGAAAAAAGTATTTTTATTGTTCAGAGAAGTATGGAAGCCAGGTAATCTTTCAACTCCAATCGCAGTATGCGGAGGGCTTTGGTGATATGCGCTTCTACGGTTTTCAGTGAAACATGCAGTTGCTCGGCAATTTGTTTGTTGGGGAGATTCTGGTAACGGCTCAGCATGAAAATAGTCCGGCTTTGTTGTGGCATTTGCTCTAAGGCCTTGTGAACGATGTGCTGTATTTCGTTGTCGAATATCTGCTCGGGTTCGCAGGCTTTTAAGGTGGATATACGCAAGTTGAGCTCCCGCTGGTTATGGCTGTTTATATTTTCTTCTGCTTGCAGGCGTATTTTTTTGTGCTCTAACAGATTGAGTGACTTGTTTTTGATTATGGTCAACAGCAAGGCATGCAGATTGCTTCCTTCTTCCCAACGGTTCCGGTTTTCCCATAGGGCAATCATGGATTCCATTAACACGTCTTCCGCTTCCGCTTTATCTCTGAGGTAGGAATAAGCAAAAGTCAGGAACTTTTCTTGGTTCTCCTGAAAAAAACGCGAGAAAAGGTCCATCGTATGTAATTTAATGGAGTCGGACATTCAAATTGGAGTTTTTTCGTACGATTTAAGGTTTCGTATCACAAAGCAACATAATCTTTTTGTAATATGCAAACAATACCTGTTGTTTTTTTGATTTCCATGGGTGGGGAGTGAAAAAAAGCCCGGCAGATCACTGTCGGGCTCATATATCCTATTTATTAATAGGGATTATTTGTCTTTCTTTTCCGGTCTTTCCTGTCTTTCCGGTTTCGGAAGCAATACTTTGCGAGACAGTTTGAACTTACCGGTCTTAGGATCAATGTCAAGCAACTTCACATCAATCTCGTCACCTTCCTTGATTCCGGCTTCTTCTACTGTTTCCAGACGCTTCCAGTCGATTTCAGAAATATGGAGCAAACCGTCTTTGCCCGGTAAGAATTCAACGAATGCACCGTAAGGCATGATAGAACGTACTTTACCTTTGTAGACTTCACCTACTTCCGGTACTGCCACGATACCTTTGATGATACGCATTGCATCGTCGATAGACTTCTTGTTGGTTCCGGCAATTTCAATTCTACCGATATTATCTATTTCCTCGATAGTGATTGTTGCACCGGTTTCTTCCTGCATACCCTGGATAATCTTTCCGCCCGGGCCGATTACTGCACCGATGAATTCTTTAGGAATAGTCATGGTTTCGATGCGTGGAGCATGCGGTTTCAGGTCGGCATGCGGTTCAGCGATACATTCGGTGATTTTATTCAGAATGTATTCGCGGCCTTCTTTGGCCTGTAACAATGCTTTTTCAAGGATTTCATAAGACAGACCGTCTACTTTGATATCCATCTGGGTAGCAGTGATACCGTCCTTTGTACCGGTTACCTTGAAGTCCATATCGCCGAGGTGGTCCTCATCACCGAGGATATCGGACAATACTGCGTATTTTTCTTCGCCTGCATTCTTAATCAATCCCATTGCAATACCGGATACGGGCTTCTTGATTTTTACACCGGCATCCATCAGTGCCAGCGTACCGGCACATACGGTAGCCATGGAAGATGAACCGTTTGATTCGAGAATATCGGATACTACACGCACTACATACGGATAATCGGCAGGGATTTGTCCTTTCAAAGCACGCCATGCAAGGTGTCCGTGACCGATTTCGCGACGACCTACACCACGTTGTGCTTTGGCTTCACCCGTAGAGAATGGCGGGAAGTTGTAGTGCAGTAAGAAACGTTCTTTTCCATGTTCCAGAACGTCGTCGATAATTTTTTCGTCCAGTTTTGTACCTAAAGTAACGGTAGACAAAGACTGGGTTTCACCACGTGTGAAGATAGCGGAGCCGTGAGGACCGGGCAGATAACCGATTTCGCACCAGATAGGACGGATTTCGGTAGTCTTACGTCCGTCGAGACGCTTGCCTTCATCCAGGATGGAACGACGCATGGCTTCTTTTTCAACATCGTGGTAGTAGCGGTCGATAAGCGGAGCTTTTTCTTCCAGTTCTTCTTCGCTGAATTGTGCTTTGAATTCTTCGCGGATGGCATCGAAAGCATCCATACGCTCATGCTTATTCTTGTTACCGGAAGCTGCAATTGCATAAGCCTTGTCATAGCAGGCGTCGTGAACAGCCTTGCGGAGTTCTTCATCGTTTACTTCGTGGCAATATTCGCGTTTTACGGTAGAACCGACTTCTTCTGCCAGTTCCATCTGGGCCTTACATTGTATCTTGATTGCTTCGTGAGCAGCTTTCATGGCTTCCAGCAAGTCTCTTTCGGAAACTTCATCCATTTCACCTTCCACCATCATGATGTTTTCATAAGTGGCGCCTACCATCAGATCCATGTCAGCCTTTTCCAATTGCTCAAAAGTAGGATTGATAACAAATTCGCCGTTGATACGTGCTACGCGTACTTCGGAAATCGGTCCGTTGAAAGGAATATCTGAAACAGCGAGGGCTGCAGAAGCTGCAAGTCCTGCCAGTGCGTCCGGCATGTCAACGCCGTCTGCAGAGAAGAGGATGATGTTTACATATACCTCTGCGTGGAAATTGTCGGGGAATAAAGGGCGGAGAGCACGGTCTACGAGGCGGCAGGTAAGGATTTCATAATCAGAAGCACGGCCTTCGCGTTTTGTAAAACCTCCGGGGAAACGTCCGAAAGCGGAGAATTTTTCTTTGTACTCTACCTGTAACGGCATGAAATCTGTTCCGGGAACTGCGTCCTTGGCGGCACAAACAGTAGCTAACAGCATGGTGTTACCCATACGAAGCATTACAGAACCGTCTGCCTGTTTTGCCAGCTTTCCCGTTTCGAGCGTGATGGTTCTGCCATCAGGAAGCTCGATCGTCTTAACAATTGGGTTAATCATAAAAAATGTTTTATATCTATTTTTCTTTCAAAATGCTTGCAAAGATACATATTTTATTCGTGTAATACGGTGGGAATGAGATAAAAAGTTTGTATTTAGTTGTTTTTTGCACTTTTATAAGTGTAAGAAGTGGGAAAATGCTTTGACTAACCGTGAAAAGGAGTATATTTGCACGTTCTTTTTAGAAAAATACATGAAATATGAAAAAGATTCTTTTTGTAGCATTGGCTGTTTGGGGGTTAAGCGCATGTAATTCCGGACCGGAATTTAAAGTGGAAGGTGAAATATCCGGTGCTGACGGTAAAATGCTTTACCTGGAAGCTTCGGCTTTAGAGGGTATTGTTCCTTTGGACTCCGTTAAGTTGAAGAGTGATGGTACGTTTGCTTTTAAGCAGGCATGCCCTGTATCACCTGAATTTTATCGTTTGCGTGTAGATGATAAGGTTATCAACTTTTCCATAGATTCTGCGGAAACGGTTCGGTTTAATGCACCGTATACGGATTTTTCTACGGCTTATACAGTAGAAGGTTCGGCAAACAGTGTGAAGATAAAAGAACTTACATTGAAGCAAATGCAGCTTCAAACCAATGTAAATGCGTTGATTCAAAGTATGCAAGCCCATAAAATCGGTACGGATGTGTTTGAGGATAGTTTGGCTACACTGATGAAGGACTATAAGGATGAAGTGAAGATTAATTATATTTTTGCCGCTCCTAATACGGCAGCTGCTTATTTTGCTTTATTTCAGAAATTAAATAATTATCTCATATTCGATCCGTTGAATAATAAAGATGATGTGAAGTGCTTTGCTGCAGTGGCAACCAGCCTGAACAATTATTATCCGCATGCTGACCGTTCGAAGAATCTTTATAATATAGTAATAAAGGGAATGAAGAATACCCGTGCCCCGCAGCAGAAGGTCGTGGAACTTCCTACGGAGGCTGTGTCGGAAACAGGTATCATTGATATTAACTTGCGCGACATGAAAGGCAATATGCACAAGTTGAGTGATTTGAAGGGGAAAGCTGTTATTTTGGATTTCACAATCTATCAGAGTGCGGTTTCTCCTACACATAATTATATGCTGCGTGATTTATACGACAAGTATGCCGGTCAGGGCTTGGAGATTTACCAGGTTTCTTTGGATGCTGATGAGCACTATTGGAAAACAACAGCCGATAATCTGCCGTGGATATGTGTACGTGACGCCAATGGGGTATATTCCAGCATAGCTGCCGCTTATAATGTACAGTCGCTTCCTGCTGTCTTCCTAATCAATAAAAAGAGCGAGTTGAGTGCCCGTGGCGAAACAATTAAAGATTTGGATGCAGCGGTGAAAGCCTTGCTGTAACATGTTATAAATTAGAAGATTTCATTTAAATATGTTACAAAGCACTGCTTTTTGCTTGACACGCATTATTTAAAAGTCTATCTTTGCAAAGGAAAAAATAGGAAGAGGGTTCCAGCATGCTGACCATGTTGGAATTCTTTTTTGTTTATAGTACCATTAAAAAACATTATAAATAATAAGGAGGAAAAACTATGGCTTATATGTCAGAAGAAGGCTACAATAAGTTGTTGGCCGATTTGAAACAGTTGGAAACGATAGAACGCCCGAAGATTGTGGCAGCTATCGCTGAGGCACGCGATAAAGGTGACTTGTCGGAAAATGCAGAATATGATGCTGCAAAAGAAGCTCAAGGTCTTCTTGAAATGAAAATCAATAAACTGAAACAGGTTATTGCGGATGCAAAGATTATTGATGAATCTAAATTGAAAACCGACAGTGTACAGATATTGAATAAAGTGGAACTGAAAAATGTGAAAAACGGTATGAAGATGACTTATACCATTGTTTCTGAAAGTGAAGCTAACCTGAAAGAGGGAAAGATTTCTGTAAATACTCCGATTGCACAAGGTTTGCTTGGCAAGAAAGTGGGTGATGTTGCTGAGATTAAAGTACCGCAGGGTATCATCAATCTGGAAGTAGTGAACATATCATTTTAGAGGAGGGGCAGGTCTGCATGCGGGCTTGCCTCATTTTATATAAGTAAAATTATGGCAACAATATTCAGCAAAATTATCGCGGGTGAAATACCTTGCTACAAAGTGGCGGAGAATGATAAGTTCTTTGCTTTTCTTGATATTAATCCATTAGCGAAAGGGCATACGCTGGTCATTCCTAAACAGGAAGTGGACTATATCTTCGATTTAAGTGATGAGGATTTGGCTGCAATGCATGTTTTTGCAAAGAAAGTGGCATTGGCTATTGGCAAGGCTTTTCCTTGTAGGAAAGTGGGTGAAGCAGTTTTAGGTTTGGAAGTTCCTCATGCACATATTCATTTGATTCCTATGCAGAATGAAAAGGATATGCTTTTTTCCAATCCAAAGCTGAAATTGACAGATGAAGAATTTAAGGCGATAGCCAAAGCTATCACCATGGCGTTCTAAAAGATTTTATTTCCTCCCATTATAAAAAATCGGCAGTTGGAAATAGCAACTGCCGATTTTATTTTACTTTTTTGTCGTTGAAAAAACTATTTATATATAGTCCTCTCCCAATTTAATTTGAGCATCATTCACATACTTACGTATGGAATGCTCTTCATCTTTTTTACAAATCAGCAGGACATTGTCGGATTCGGCAATGAGGTATCCTTCCAGCCCGTCGATGACAGCAAGTTTGTTTTGCGGAAGTACGACAATATTGTTTTTACTATTGTATAATAAAGACCTGCATTTCAGAGTGACATTCTCCGATTCGTCTTTTTGAGAAAGATCGTACAGGGAGCCCCATGTACCTAAATCAGACCATCCGAAGTCGCCCAATGATACATATACATTGTCTGCTTTTTCCATAATGCCGAAGTCGATGGATACGTTAGGGCATGCAGGAAAGTTCTCATCTATGAATTTCTTTTCTTCCGGTGTTCCGTACACATCTTTTCCGGCTGCCAATTTAGTGGCCAATTCCGGTAAAAGCAATTCACCGGCTTTGATGATACTGTTTACATTCCACATGAAGAGACCGGCATTCCAATAAAATTCTCCGCTTTCTATAAAGACTTTGGCTAATTCCAATTCGGGCTTTTCTGTAAAGGTTTTTACTTTATAGAAGCTGCTGTCTATATGTTCGGCTACCTGTATATAACCATATCCTGTTTCCGGGCGGTTAGGCTTAATGCCAAGAGTTAGAAGCTTATCAGATTTTGCAACGAATGCCAGCCCTTTCTCTATGGCTGAAAGAAATTCGCTTTCTTTTAGGATAAGATGATCCGAAGGAGCTACTACGATATTGGCATTTGGGTTTAATGCACGGATATGGTAAGCAGCCCATGCAATGCACGGGGCAGTGTTTCTGCGTGTAGGTTCTAATAAAATCTGTTCGGAGTTTAATTCGGGAAGCTGTTCTTTCACCAAGTCAGCATATAGGTCATTGGTTACAACCAGTATGTTTTCTGTAGGGATTACTTGCTTGAACCGATCGAATGTTTGTTGCAATAATGAACGCCCTGTGCCGAAAAAATCTAGAAATTGTTTCGGAAGAGTTTTGCGGCTGAAAGGCCAGAAACGGCTACCGATACCGCCACCCATGATTACACAGAAATTATCCTTATTGGTTATCATATTAAATGTTTTAAAAGTTTCTGCTAAAGTACTGTATATTTTATAAACGCGGAATGCTTGGAGAATATTTTCTCGTTTTTTTCGCCTTTTTTTAAGGAAAGTATTGTAGTTTTCAAAAAAAGCTGTATCTTTGCACCGCATTTGAGAAATCAACATGCCCAGATGGCGGAATCGGTAGACGCGCTGGTCTCAAACACCAGTGGATTCACTTCCATCCCGGTTCGACCCCGGGTCTGGGTACAAGAATAAAGGATAAATAGTTGATAATAAACTATTTATCCTTTTCTTCTTTTTAAGAATGTTCCCATTTTGTTCCCGTATAGGATTCTATTTAAAGCGAAATTTAATTGGATTCAAATTCTGTCTTACGAAAATTAATATATTATGAATAAGCAAACGATAATAAACCGTTTAGAAGCGTTAGACTTAAGCCAATACCCTTATTTTGAAATAAAAGAATTGATACGTGATTTGGGTAAAGTTGGATTTATTATTTTTACGCTACATCCCGGCAAAACAATCACAAGGGCACGTTGTGATGGAAACCTAAAAACAGTTTCGGATTTGTCATATAAACCCCAACAATATAATAAACAGTGCCAAAGAGCTAGTACACCTATGCAAACCATGTTTTATGGATGTATTGTTCCAGAAGAACAAAACATTATAGATACCCGGTTTATTTCTGCATGTGAAAGTTCTTCCTTGATAAGAGGAGGTGTAGGATCAAGCGGACAACAAACTATCACATTCGGAAAATGGGAAGTTATCGAGAATATACACCTTTTAGTTGTTATACATAAAGATTCTTTTTGCAACGCTGACAATTCTTTACTTGAAGAACTTAAATCAGCATATGATGTTTTTCTAATGAAACACCCTGATTTTGCTAATGATATAGACATTTCAGCTAAATATTTTGCCAAAGAATTTTCTAAGAAGAATGAAGAAGGAGCTGATTATAATTATCTTATATCAGCGATATTTACGGAAGTGGTTACAACTGATCATGCTCTTGACGGCGTTATGTATCCCTCTGTTCAGGCAGGTGGACAATTAGGATTTAATGTTGCAATAACTCCCAATGCCGTAGACAAAAAAATGAAATTGCTTGTAGCTTATGAAACACAAATTAAAAAGACAGGAAAGGAGGTACATATTGGTGGCAAAAGTAAAAAAGGGACAATCTTGCAAAATTCCAGCATTTCATATAAAGATATAATTGAATAGGAATATTGTTTTTAACTTATATCGTTAAAATCCAAATCCTTTTACGCTTTTATTGTGCGCATTTTGTATCTTTGTAAGCGGATTGAGGAAACTCTCTCCAAAACATATTAGAAATTAAGAAGCGTTATGCTTATCTTGTGAATTGGAAACGTAGGAAATTTCACAATTACACACAAGGGTGGCATAGTGGTTCTCACGCTATAGCGTGGGCTGCTATTACTACATTCGTGTGTACAGGTTTCCTACGACCTCCAATTCAGAACGTGGCATTTGCAGTTCCACGCTTCTGCATAAATAACGGTTCAATTGGAACTAAAAGAGCCATTGGCATAAAAGGAAATGAAGCAAAAATTTATAATTCATATTATATCTATAGCCGCTATGATAGCACTAATGACATCTTGTGCTTCAGGAAAGATTGTTCTATCTAATGATGCAAACATTAGTAAGTACAAGTATGTCATTTTCGGAAAAGAAACATCTGGAGATAGAGAATTGGATGACGTAGTTATGTCTGTTCAAAATCAGATAGCAGAAACCAATCTAACAGTTTTATCGCCCTCTAATACTTTGAAAATTTTTGAGTGTTCGGATAGTATTCTCTCACCAAATATTCACGTCACATCTGAAAAGTGGGATGGAGGACATACATATATAACAGTAACTTTTTACGATTATAACACTAATCAAAGTGTAGCCGTTATAAAAAGTAGTGGTATAGGGATGACGGTAAGTCATGACCAAAGTATAGCCTTAAGTGCAATAAGAAAAAAGATTAGTAAACTTTTCAAATAGCAAAAAGCATTTCACACCAACGTAAGAGTATGTACCCACACGATAATATTTTCAATATATATTACAACATTGGCAAACGAACTCCATTCTTGGTAAAAAGATGTGAGTTGGGATTAGCTCGTTCTTCAAGCGAAGAAAGACGTATTGACCCTAATCGAGATAGAACTTTTTTAGTTGAAACGGTAAAGCCACGTGGTAAATACGGCAAGGCTTATGGGAAGTGCTTTGTGAATGGTAAGCCAGATGATAGTTATAGACAGGAGTGCTATCCAGATATCAAAGATGAGGAAATTCCTTGTGCTGGATGTGGAGAATGGGTTTTGATTGATGTTCCCGGTGTATCGCTTGATGAAATATTTCCTATCCACAAAGCGGAAGAAGTACTACAGTTTGGAAAATATAAAGGAAAATCCTTGGGGGATATTTATACAACGGATTACCAATATCTCTATTGGTTAGAAACGACAGATAGGTTCTTTAAAATTGACTTTGAAGAACTTGAACAATTGTATCCAAATATAGGAAAGCCCTCGGATATATCCATTTCCGAAAGAATTATTGGCTTTGGAAAATATAAAGGGAAAAAGTTTAGTGAAATCAAAGATGATATTTCTTACCTTGAATGGCTTGCTTCAATAGGGAAAATTTCCAATGATGATTTCAATTCATTAACAGCGATATAATCAACAAAAACAATTTATATGAGAAAACTTTTAATCACATTAACTATGCTCTTTGCTGTAATCAATATTATGGCGCAAGAGCATCTCTCTTTCAAGGGTATTCCTATTGAGGGAAGTATGACGGCTTTCTGCCAAAAGCTAAAAGCAAAAGGCTTTACACAAATGGGACGTGACAACAATGTGACGATGTTCACAGGTGATTTTACAGGCAGACAGGCAACAGTCGGTGTCGGTGCGACTGATGACGGGAAAAGCGTTCACTCTGTCGTCGTTATATTCGATGAAAGCAGCGAATGGAATACTCTTGTGAACACTTATGACTATTATAAAGGCTTATATATTCGTAAGTATGGTGAGCCCTCTGCTTGCCGAGAACATAATCCGAGCCGCCAGGACAGCAATATTTCTCTCATGTACGAATTAGGACAAGGTACAGTTACTTATGCAAGTGCTTGGAATGTCACTGGTGGAACTATTGAATTATCAATCGAGAAAGCTGGTTATTCTGACGGTGTTGTTATTATTCGATACCGTGATGCTCAAAATGTAGAGAATAAAATCCAAAAGGATTTGGAGGATATATAATAATTGACTGATAAATGAATAATAATCATTGAATATGAAAAAATGGCTTGTTTACTTGCTCGGTATAATAACAGGTGTTATACTGACATTTGCATTCGCTTTTTATGTTAATCTGTCTAACAATTCTGGTATCGTTGGACTTGAAATGTTTGAAGAACCCGGAGATTACATGGAGTATTCACAATTTGAGGTTTTTCAAGTGGTTGAATCTGGATGTGCTTTGGCTCATGCCGATGACTCTTTTGGTGCAATTGTATTCATTATTCCAAATGAAAATCAACAATTTTACGATGAACAAAAGATTGTTCTTAAAAAAGACCAATGTGCACAACGTGTCGGAACGTATAAGTATAGTACCAAAATGGAAATAGAAAAAACTGTCCCAGCGATTAGGATAGTTGATGGCGTTGAATTACCGAAATCAAATAATTCTGCTTCTAATAACAAGAATGCGGGAAAGACCTTGTTTGATAAGCCTGGTGATTGTGTAAGTCGAAAGAATTTTGAAGTACAGGAGGTTTTGGAGTCAGGAGATGCTATTGCGCTGGAAATAAGAGAAACCATTTCGGGACATGTATTAACTTCCGACTTAGAAGTCTTAATATTAGCTCAAGAGGGCAGTAATTTTTACAATAAACAAATAGTTAAAGCTCCACAAGGCAAATGTGCAAGACAAATCGGTAACTACAAGTATCAAGAATATGGTAACACAAAAGTAATTCCTATAATTGCTTTTAAATAAACAATAACTGTTCTATGCCATTCGCACCATTCATATTTCTTATTTGCTTGGTGGCAGGTATTGCTTACCTTATCTATGTCAAGCGGAAAGAGCGTGAACTCATTGAGCAGGTTACGCCCATTACTCGTGGCGAATGGTCGGAGCGCAGAGTGGTATTGAAACTTCTGAAAGCGGGTATCAACCCCAAAGCCATATTTCACGACTTATACATTCAGAAGCCGAACGGCACTTATACACAAGTCGATGTAGCCGTTGCAACCAAGGTGGGCTTAATCGTTTTTGAGGTAAAGGATTACAGCGGTTGGATTTTCGGCAATGAACACCAAAAGTATTGGACGCAGTTACTGGCATACGGCAAAGAAAAGCACCGCTTTTACAACCCCGTAATGCAAAATGCCGGACACATTCAAGCTATCAGACAATGTTTGTCGCAAAATCCGGGCATACCGATTTATTCCGTTATCGTATTCTTCGGAAGCAGCGAGTTTAAGGATATTACTTGTAATGCAGAAAACACCTTTATAATATATCCTCGCTCTATCCGACAGGTCGTATCGGATATTATGATGCAGCCCAACGCCAATTTCGGGAATAAGTACGAGATTATGAACTTATTCACCAAAGGAGTACAAAACGGAAATGACTCGATGATTGTTTCTTCACAAATCAATTCTGCTGCATATTATGGTCGCAAAACGCCACAGTCCACTTATACCATATCTTTCAACTCATTATTCCGTTTTCGTGGTTTTTCACACAGAAGAAAATTTTGGTAACCCACTATTAGCGTATTAAATAAAAGGAACATATAGCGAGGATTGTCAAGTAGGTATCTGACATTAGTGTTCGTCACATTTTTATTCCGTTCTCTTGCATACGTTCAATCTTCCAATCATACGCCCCCTCTGCAACATCGCCCACCTCTTTGAGTGTGTGGCGATGTTTTATTTCATCAAAAGGCTGTCTGTGTTCCGTATAGCCACACAACCAGTCACCAATAGCCTTTTGCATTTCTGTCGTTTCCCCATATTCCTGCATCACGCTCTTGATGTCAGCGGCTTCGGATGGAGAAAAGATTGACTTGTACTGCTCTGTCCCGAAATGGATAATCGCATCAACGGCTCGCTTGAACACCTCGCTTGCTTGGTAGAGAATATCGGCAATGACATTCAGAATTTTCTGGCTGGCTTCCAATGCCCCCTGCAACAAGCGGATAGTATTGTCTTTCTTCTTCGTGGCTGTGAGAATTGCTTGGCTGATGCGCTGCTGTATGTCTGCTTCCTGTTCTTGAAGCTGTCTGACAGCCTCGTTCCTTTCTATGATTGATGAGCGGCTTTGCGCCAATGCCTTGTCTCGCTCGGCCTCGGCACTTTGCTTTGCTTCGACCAGTGTCTTTGTCAGTTCTTCCACCTTGTTTTTTACGGCATTTGGAAAGGCTTTCTTGATGCGCTCGATTTTGGTTTTCAGTTGGGTGTTTTCCTTTTCAACCGCTGCGGATTTACCGACACCGACAATACTGCCGACACTATCCAGTATGCTGTCCATTTTAGCCTTGCGCTCGTCTTTGAGCTGCCTTTCCTTATCGGCAATCTCATTATCAAGTGAAAGGCTGTATTGTTTTTTCGCCTTGTTCTTGCCCTCAATAGATTGTCGCTCGGCTTCGGCTTTCTCCTTGGCGGCAAGGGCGGCATCCTTTTCGGCTTTGACCTTTTCGGCTTCCTGTTTCTGTTTGGTGATGATGAAGTCGTTTCGTTCCAAATGCTCCTTGCCTGTCAGCTTCTTTGAGATGCCCCTCTGCATCTCCAGACACTCAGCCAAAACGGTCTGCATTTCGCACATGGCTTTCTCGTCCAGCTTGCAGGATTTGCCTGTTTCGTGATCCATCCAGTCCCAAACGATATGTGCGTGAAGATTGGGCTTCCAAGTGGCAATGTCTTCGGGATTGCTGTAATGTCCCTCGTCACGGTGGATGAACACTTGCAGGGGTGTGATACCCCAGCGTTCCTTGCACACCTCGCAAAAATGCTTTAACTGTTCCATTGTGGTATCTTCCTTGATTACCACCACGCCCTCTTTGAGCGGAGTGCTGCCACGGACAATGGTCACCTTCCCGGTCTTTTTGTTCACCCGTTCACGGTCTTTGGTCTGCATCGCCCGACCTGTCTTTTCCTTGACCATTACGGCTATCTGATTGTAGCGTTCAGTGAGCGATGTATTTCTAAAGTCAGGTGCTACCCATGCTTCGTTTTTCGGCATGAGGTCAGTGCGTATATAGAACTTTTCTTTGTTGATACGGGTAAGGTATTCTGCTGTCCGTCTGTTATGGGGTTCGCTACTGCCGATGTTGCAGGGCTTGATGTTGATGGATGTCTTCTGTGCCATAAGTTTACTTTATTCGGGTTTCACAATGGGTTATTAGGGCAGAGCCTTAATCGGAGGGTGCAGGGAGAGGGTCACTTCCTGCTCCGGGTTCTTAGGGGTGGAAGCCACTGAGCGGAGTTTCCAAAGAGAGGGTCACTCTTTGGTCGGGTTGCATAGGGCTGACAGTCCTTGCCGGGTTCTTAGGGCAGCGTCCTAAGTGGGACGGGGCAACGCCCAGCCCCTCGGGAGAGCCCACAACTACGGAAGCGAAGCGTGTAGTTATAGTGGGCTATATCAGGGCAAGCCCTGTCTGTCACACCACGACAACTCAGCTACCTGCACATACTGTATTTCTTTTCTGGCATATAATACTCCTTGTCTGCTGCTATGTGGTTCAACACATCTTGCAGTCGGTCGAGTTGTTCATGGTCAAGCACACGGATGGCATTGATGGTTATCTTCTGTGTGGCAATCTTCCGGTGTGCTATGGCGGTTTCGTTCATCGTTCCGTCACCGTTCGCATGAACAGAACGGAGATAGTCATTGACCGCTTCCGTCTGTTCCTTGCTGGGATATGGTGCTGCCCATTTGTCTTGAATATAATCCACCATTTTGCTGACTGCATTTGCCAAAATCAGGTCTTGTTGTTTGATAGATTGTATCAGCTCTATTTTTTTCATACAAATATCATTTAAGTTGGGTTTTACGATTATTTATTCCATAGTTGATTTTGTTGACTTTGTTGAAGATGATTCAAAAAAGAGGGAAAAGAAAATTAAAGATGCAGTACACAATCTTTTTTCTTTTTTGGAAGGCAAAACTCTTTGTTGAAGTTTGTTGAGGGTGTTGTTGAATAGTAACCCTCTTATTTATACTTCTTCCCTTATGTTTCATCATATTCAACAACCTCAACGATAATCTTTCAATTTTTCACGGGTAACGGTATAAAAGCGTCCCACCTTTTTGGACGATGCAGAATACTTCTGTCCCGGCAGCACGGATATTTGATAGGTGGAGTAGGACAGCGCATTGGATGCTGGCTCCAGTTTCCAGTACTGTTGCAGAACATTCCTCACCTGATGACGCTCCATCTTTACCATAGAGTAATTGAACAACGCTAACAAGTCGTTGATACAGAAATCTACCACATCCACCTGCATTGTGTCCATGATGTCAAGCAACAGTTCTGTCATATCAAGTTCAATGCGACTGCGGTTGCAACGGATGATTTTCTCCAATACTTCCGTGCGGATGAGTGAAGGAGAAAACCACATACGGCTTTCTTCTTTGGTGGTTAGATTTCGATGTTGTAGATGGTACAGAAATGCAGGTATCTCATCTTGCAGTTTCTGAAGAAAAGAGGTGTCGTCTTTTCCCAACCTACTAATCTTTCTTACCCAATAGCGTGTCTCCTCTGGCTCAATGTAAACAGGGAAATTCTCATTGTTGGAACACAATACGAATTTGGCAAAGAACTGCACTTCATAGCGGTCTTTGCCCTTTGCCTCCATCTTGTATGAGTGTGCCGTACTGAGGTTTTTCAATCGTTCGCTATCTTCCCTACGGTTGAGTAGCACCTCGTCCACCACTATCATCAGTTTACCTGCCCAGTCGGCATTAAACTGGCTCCGAAAGTCCTCATTGGTGTTGAAGGTCACGTTCTCTTGAAACAACGCTTTCAGAAAATTCAGGAACGTACTCTTACCCGTGTTCCGTTCCTCCGACACTAATAGAAGTATCGGTAACTTCTGCGTTGGTTTTAGGTATAACAGTTGAAGATAATCCATTCCCAATTTATATTGCTCACCAAAGATGTGTTCAATCAAGGATTGTATATGATTAAACTCACCTTCTTTTGGAATGTGGGTTATTGGCTCATAGAGATTATAAAAGTTATTCACGTTTAATTGGTAATCTGTATGACTTGGCATAGTGCAGAATCCGTCATATTTCGGAATGAGTGCCGCTTCATCCTTGCCGTGGTCTAATCGGAATACGCTCATTTTCCATTCAACCCGCATTTTGCGGAATGATCCATTCATCATTGGCTGATTGATAATACGAAACAAGGTTGTACCGATACGGACATACTCTTCCTCGATATTCTCAATTTTTCCACTTGTAGGAGTAACAAGTGCATTATCAATCTTTTCCATAACCAGATATTTTGTTGGTTTCCCCCAAGATGCGCTTCACGTCTGAGAAGCGGTATCTTACTTTGTTTCCCACCTTGATTGCTTTCAGGTAGTTGCGCTTGTTCCAAAGCCATAAGGTGGTGTCGCAAACGCCACACATTTCCTTGACTTCCTCACGTGTCAGCAGTTTATCTTCATTGGTGGCTTTGAGTGCAACAGCCACTTCATTCACTGCGCGACTAATAAGTTCATCAGAGAAGTGGCGTAAATCTTCACTCGTAATCTCCAATTTGATATTAGCTGTGCTATTGGAGATGATTTGCATTAAATCTGTCATAGCATATATGTGCTGCCATAGTCCGACACAATCACTTTGGCAGCATTATAAATGATTGCGCCACCGCTCCGACATTGGAACGATGGCGCAAAAGTATAAATGTAATTCGCTATAATTCAACAATCTACATTTCGCTATTTTCGCTGAAATCATAAACGAAAGAAACGAAATGTAAGGTAATCAATTTGGTTCGTCTGAAAATGGTCTTATCTCAATGTCAATACTGGATTTTGAACAAGTTGGTCTATAACTGGATGGTAAATGGCTCCATCAGTAACCGCTGTAATTGTCGTAACTTTATTGCCTCCGTCTTTCGATGAAGCGCCACAATGGTAAATCTGTTCATCAGCCGTTTGGTAATCAATGACAATATACCTGTCGTGGAATATTCCTCCAGACGTTTGCAGCGAAATGGTAACATTGGGATATTCACGGCAGAAATCGTTAAACTCGGCTTGGTGCAACCTATTACCGATATTGTCGGAGAATACTACAACATTCACATTAGCCGGAACATCTTTAAGGAGAACCAATGTCTTCAATCCGATGTAATTATCAACTACAAATATCGTTTTCTTGGCGGTTGCATAAATCTGTTGGTAAGCCAAATCCGATTCAACAGGTTGCCCATTGAGTATCAACCAACCTCTCCTTACTGAAGGATTGCCAAAATCAAGCATGACATTTGCCAGTTCCGACTTCGTAACGACATTACCCAAAGCACCTATTATATCGGCAACTTTGTCATCAACGGCTGATAGGGATTTGCGCAAATCAAGCAGGTCTTGTGTGTTTTGGGTTGTCTGCAAGGACAGTTGCAGATACTCCCTTTGCCCCAATAATGGTTGATTATCTACGATATAGTCTTTCATCTGTTTGAAGATGCGAATCAAAGCCTTACTTTGCTTGGTTGCCAAATCTCCTTTTAGAACAGTCATAAGCATATATATACCTTGTTCCGTGAAAGCATAAGGGTTGTATCTACGACCGCCCCAACTTGAGGTGGAATTTTTGCACCTCAAGATTTCACACTCTTCATCGGACAACTGAAACATGAAGTCTTGCTCAAACTTTTCAATGTTGTTCTTTACTTGACGGTTAAAATCTTTGGTGCTATAGCCATAGATTTTGGCTAAGTCCATATCCAGCATTACACGAACACCTTTAATGCTGTATATATAACCTTTCAGATATTCAGCATTGATTTCTTGGGCGATGATATCTTTATCCATATCATTAAATTAAATAGGTTCATACTTTTAGTTATTTACTTCTGTGAGGTAAGTCTTCCACTCATTGATAAGCGACCGTTCAATACCATTGTCTTTTATTCTCCCTCTGTTTGTACTGTCATTCAACTTCTTTATAGAAATTTGAAGGTTTCGCACAGTCTTCAAATCGCAATTCGGTAGTTCATTGGCAAGTAGCTTATGGAATGTTGTCACATCGCAGCCTGTCAGAAGTTCTTCCTCTTGAAGGGCAAAATACAATCGTGCCAAATCGGTGCCTGTGTGCTGCGTTGAAACTCTCAATTTTATCTTCTCCAAAATCTGTTCTTGATTTCCGTGAAGATAATCTTTCAATGTGCGTGATGGCTGCTCACTTGTTGACGATTTTTCTTCGACAGGTTTATCATCAAAAGACAATCTATCAATGGTTGTTTCTACGACACAATCATCCTCAATAGCCTTTTTCTCCTGATGGAAATTCTGCCAATCCTCTTTTGTTCGCATTTTGTTACGAATACTACTGTTGATAACTACTTTAATCATTATAGCAGCTATCTTTTTCTCAAAAAAATTGTTCGCGGGATTATGTGTTTCTGCTTCTAATTGGGTGACCATAGTTTCATAGCACTTGCCGTAATAAAGCCATGCCAACATTGCAGGAGCTATTGAATCGTTTTGCAAATTGTGAAACTCCCCAACCAATAATCTTGCAGCATCGGCATCTGCCGAATAACTTTGCAGACGGTGTTCGTCAGCAAGGTCTCCATGACACTCGTTTTGATATTTACGCATCATTTGAGGGGTGAGTTTCCATCCTAATTTGAAAACCTTTTGCAAACCAGTTGCTGATTTGTTGTTCACTTCAGCAACGAATCTGTCATATTCTTCCGGATGGCTGTTGAGCCATTCTTTAACATCTTGTTTGAATTGTTCGAAATCTTGTTTTGCCATAGCCTTTCCCTTATTAGTCCAACAGGTGAACAAGTTCTTGTTTCATTTCCTCGTCAATCTCCCTATATCGGCGAAACGCCTTGCTGCCTTCCTTGTGTCCCGATACCGATGAAACAAGATCTGGGTCTTTCACCTTCTTATACATATTGCCAATGAATGTCTTTCGGGCAGTATGTGTGGTTGCGACTTCATACAAATACTTCTGCTCAGGATTGCGAGTAAGTGGGTTAAGCACTGTGACAATTCTGTCAAGACCAGCCAACTGGAACGCTTCTTTGATGGCTTGATTATATTTTTGCTCTGATATAAAGGGAAGCAGGGTTGCGCCTGCGTAATCTTTGTAACGTTCAAGTATGGTTCTCGCAACACTATTCAGTGGCACTCTTATTGTTCGGGGATTATGGCTGCGTGTCTTTTCTTGTATATATTCCAATGCTCCGTTCACGATGTTTTTCTTTGTGAGCTTATAAAAATCGCCCACACGACAACCTACAACAGATTGGAACACAAAGATATCACGTTGAATGGCAAGTTGTGGACGAGCAGACAAATCAGCTTCAAACAATTTGTCACGTTCTTGAAGGGTAATATAAATCGGAGTTCCATAAAGACATTCTTCCAAAGGGAACTTGTCAAACGGTCGATTGGTGGTCTTGCCTTGATTATAGCACCAGATAAAAAAGGTACGTATGCGTGAGAAACTGTCTATAAGAGTATTCTTCCCTCTCGGTTGAGGAGTCCGTTTCTCGGGAATGGTCTCGTATATATCGGGATATTCTTCTGCATACATATATTCGTTCTCCATAAAATCCCACATATCGGCAAGCGTCTCTTTGGTGGTAGTATGAATATCAAGGGTAAAATGTTTCATTCCACGCCTTGTTTTTCTGACAAACAATTCATAGCGCATGAGAGCCCTTTTTACTACACGGAAGTTTTTCTTCCGTACCTCCGAAAGATTGTGTTTCTCCAAAAACTCATCGAAAAGTTCGGCAAAAGTAGGTGGATTCTCTATTGCCAGTTCTTCTTCTGTCTTGTACTTTTCGGGATGATGGAATTTGTCTATGACTTCTCCGAGCCATTCACTTCCTGCATCCTCTTTGTATTCTTTCTCAATCATTCGGGTCAATGCCTGCACTTTATGGTTCAAGTCCATCTTTTCGTTTTCTGCCACCAAAGCTACACGGTCTTTATAGCCCTGCCGGTCAGCACTCCAATGGTTCGGGCTGATAACAAGTTCGCTTGCTGCCTTGATGTCTTTCTTTCCATCACGCAAACGAAAATAGATAGTAGCCTTAGTATCTACATCGTTCTTTTTGGCAGTCTTCCGTATAAATGCAGTCACTTTCATAATCTTCAATTTAATTTCTGGATTGAACACTGCAAAGTTAGCAAATTGTTCCCAAATTGTTCCCAATTATCCCGAAATAATTTCAATCTCATTAAATTTAATTCGATTCAATGCTGTTTGTAAATCGTTTATATATAGGTGAATATACGGAATTTTGTTGTGAGTAGAATTTGTTCTCATCTATTGATATTTAATATTTCAAATGCGGGTCTGGGTACGAAAAGAGGAAATTCTTGTAAATCAAAAGTTTACAAGAATTTCCTCTTTTCGTACTGAAACATAGCTGAAACATTTTGGGTCCAGTTTGAAAACGGGATCAGTTATAAAACATGGTTTATATGAAATTAAAACGGTACTTCTATTTATCAGTTGCCATTATGCTTTCACTTTCATCATGTAGTGAAGATGACAACTTAGAGAATGATTTCAAACCTACAACGTATGACGTTTTGGGGAAAGTCGAAAAAGGTCCATTTGTCAGTGGCTCTACAATTACTATTCAGCCGATGGATGGTAATCTGCAAGTATTAGGAAGCTTGTATTCCTCTACCATTCAAGATGATTTAGGAAATTTCTCATTTGGCTCAAAGTTGTTTGAAGCTCCTTATGCGGAATTAACCGCCAATGGCTATTTCTTTAATGAAGTGGATGGAGACTTGTCATCAGGCACCCTCAACTTACGTGCCTTAGTTGACCTATCTGATGAAACAACGGTAAACGTGAATCTTCTAACGCACTTGAAGTATCAAAGAATACAGAGGCTTATTGCGAATGGAATGAAATTTGGAGAAGCCAATAAACAGGCGCAAAAAGAACTTTTCACCGCTTTTGGACTTCAAAAATATGCAGAGAAAGATGCATCCACATTTTCCATAGCAGGAGGTACAGACGAGTCAGCCGCTTTGATTGCCATTTCTTCGTTATTGCTTGTGGATAGAAGCGAAGCTGCCTTAACGGAATATTTAGCGAAGTTGTGTAGGGAGTTTGGCGAAAATGGAATATTTAGCGAAAGTACACAAAAACAAATAGACGCAGACAAAGAAACATTGGGAAATCAGCTATCCTCTGTGGAAGACAATATAATAGAGCGTTATGCGGATTTAGGATTGGAAATAACAGTAAAGAATTTAGCGTATTTCCTTGATTGGGACAATGATGGAATAGCTGGAAATGAAATATTGCAAGAAGGAGAGGAAGTAAAATTGGAAATGACAGAACTGAATGTTCCTAATGAAGGTGGAACTTATACCATCAGTATATCTTCACCAATCCCTGTTTATCTTGAACCGAAAGCAAACTCAGACAATCCCCCAATTGATGCAATATCGCCAGAAGAATTTTTTACTGAGATTTACGAGAATATATCTAATGCAGATATTTCGATGGAAAAAAGCTTGACTGATGGCAAACTGGTTATAAAATTATCACCTTTAAATTCAAAAACAGCAAAATCTACTTCCGTAACAATATACGATGTGTTGGGTAATGCCTTAGGAAGTGTAAAAATAGTTCAAGAAGGGGATGGTGATATTTCGTTACCCAAATTAGGAAAAACGGGGAAACAGCTTGTTGCGTCTATGGCTATGGATATTGCACAAAGCTTCTCCGAGTTAAACCTCATAGAGCAATATTACCACTATAATAAGGAAGCAAATTTAGTTAGCCAATACATTTATCCTAGTTGTAGCTCTGTCAATAGCATTTGGAGCAATTTTTATAAAGCCAATAGAACTATTATGATGTTTAAAGAGAAGGAAGCCGAACAACTTGGAGTATATCAAGAGTACTTTAACGTATTCAGTGCTATGCAGTACTATAATATGGTAGTAATGTGGGGTGATGTTCCTTATATCAACTTTGTGCCTGATATGAACGCAGCCTTTAATATAAGCAGAACACCACAAAAAGACATATTTGCCGACCTTAAAAGCAATTTGGAAAAGGCGATAAGTTACCTTGAAGAAAAGAAGAATGAATCACTCAGTAATGATGCTAATGACTTTTTCTTCATTTCAAAAGATGTGGCTCGCATTCTTCTTGCTAATATTTATATGTATCAAGCGGAGTATGGCTTGGCGGAAAAACTTCTGTCAGATATTATTAGTACAGGCTTTTACGAGTTGGATTCTTCCAATTATAATGATAAGGAAACCATAACGGGCTTGTGGAATAATGGTAGTGGCAAAGAAACAATATTTGCAACTCGCAGTGAAAGTGGAGAACCGCGAACTCGTGGGAATATAACAATTACAACTCCTGCACTTGTCCCCATAATGACTTATACAGATGTAATCCTTTCTTACGCTGAATGCCTTTATAAGAATGGAAAAATATCAGAATCGGAGAAAGAGTTGGAGAAAGTAACTTCTAACAAGGGTATCAATGTATCTGGAAGCAGTGTGTTGGAAAAAATAAAAGATGCAAGGTCACAATTAATGCTTTATAGCAATACAAACTTTGCTTTTATGAAGAGAAATGGGTTTGTTAAAGATTTTTATGGGGTTGAGGATTACAGACAGTTGCTGCCTATACCTCAAAGAGAATTGGATCTGTGCCCACAAATGACTCAAAATCCTGGGTATTGCTAAATAGTCAAACTATGTTTACCAAAATTCGGCGGTCAATAACCGCCGAATTTTGGTTGTATCTTATAAGTTGAGAAAAGCCATCATTTTTTCACGATTTCCCAATGCCCGATTGCTCTGCCACCAACCCTACATATTATACCATTTTCTTGTAGACGTTTCATGTGCTTGGCAACAGCCCTCCTGTTAATATTAAGCAGATTGGTGATACGTTCAATAGGCACATTGTTGTCTTGATTAATAATCATGATTATCTTTTTAGAAGTGGAAGCTTCATCATCAGCCAAGCCCTTTGTGAACCATCTGTGAACCCTTTGCGAACCTTGTCTTGTTCGGTATAGCTGTTGAGTTGGGCGGTGAACTCGCAAATTTTCTCAAACCCGAACCTCGTTTCTCCATGTAATCCAACTGGGTGACACATCGGCAAGCACAGGATTACGGCGGACGGAGGGCACATTGTATATGTCACGGTTCTGAATCAGTGTGCCATCGTACATACCACCAGGAGTGTTGAATACCATACGGTCATCGTAAACGTCCATGTGGATTTATGTTTTAGAGGTATGGAAGCCCGTCTCTCTGCAACAAATATTGAAAATTAATGATTTATAGAAATGATTCCCAATTTTATACTCCAAAATGTAAGATTGGGTATTTCATAGTGGTTATTTGATTTGTTTGTTCGATTAGCTTTTGTTTTTTTTTATAATTTGTATCCTTTTATTACTTTTGCCTCAAATTTATTATTTGAAAGAAGGCATTTATGAAACGCCGTTTCCTGTTGTTTAGGGGGCTGTGTAGAAGTTTGAGCGACAGGATAAGCGGAAAGTACAGACTTCTATGCCTTTTGATGTATTAATTTTATTGAATCCGGGAAGTCTATAAGAAGATTTGCGACTTATGAAAATGTTTAGAATGCTTGCTGCTTCCATGCTGAGTGCAGCGTTGTGTCTGGGATTTACTGCTTGTAGTGACGATGACGAAAATGAAAATGGTGAGGGTGGCGGAAGCACTGTCACTGTGGTCAAGCCGTCGGAGGTATTCAAGGGAGGACTACCGAAGTCGGCTGCCGGGATGTCTATCACCCAAAACAAAGAAGGACTGGTGACAAGTATCATAGGCGAGGATGGGGAAAAAGTCGTCTTCGAGTATTTCTTTGCCGAAACGAAGGCAGATGCAACGAAAGACCGCGCAAAAATCACCGTGACAGATGACGAGGGCGATGTTACCGAACTGAACTTGCAGCTCAACAGCAATGGCTATGTGGAATATTGCAACTCCATAGACCACGCCGGCACTTCCGATGCCAGTGAGTTCACTTGGGAGATGAAGTACGATGCCGACGGTCATCTCATAGAAATGAGACGTTCTGAAGGTAGCGGTGAGTTGACGAAAATCACTTATAAAGATGGTGACGCTGTGAAGACTTCCACAAGCTATATGGGTGGTGGAGATATGAATGGCGACGGAGTTCTTGACGGCAATGACGAGTGGGAGGACGGTGCTATCATAGACTATACGACGGGCGAGATTGCAACTCCCATTGATAACAAGGGTTGCCTGATGATGTTCGACGAACTGCTGGATGTGGATATGGATGAGATGATATATGCCTACTACGGAGGTATGCTTGGCAAGGCTACCAAGCATCTGCCGCTTGCGATGCGTGATGCTGATGATACTTCTGTTGAATTATCGAATTATAAGTGGACACTGAATTCCGACGGTTATCCTACGCAACTGCTTATAAAAGACGAGGGGGATGAGAAGAAGTACACATTTACTTGGTGACTTATCGGAAAATGACAAATAGCGAGAAGGCTTGCATCGGTCAGGTGCAAGCCTTCTCGCTATTTGTCAATGATTAAGTTTAGTCCATTTCTCTTGTATATCTAAAATGAACTAAACCTTTGTTTTTATTGAAAGTTGTTAGCCTGTCTCCTTTGAAAGAAATCTCTTGATTTCTTCCTCACTGGACAGCAACTGGATTTTATACTTTTTGCACAAAAATATTCGGGTCTAGTCCTGTTTCATAATGTTACCATCTTACCGGTTCGTTTAATATATTTCCGTCTGTTGTATCTTCTTGTGCGAATGTTGCAGCCTTATATTGAATGCAAAGCATAATAAGGGGAATTATGCCGTTGTTCCGGACAGACCTTTTACCTTTAGGGGCTACACGTACCACACTTCCTTCCGAAACAGGGAATACTTGGCCGTCTACTTGAAATTCTCCGTTTCCACTAAGGAAGAAATAAAGTTCTTCATGTGTTTGGTGAGTGTGAAGAAAACCGGTTTCTGTTCCCGGTTGGAATAACTGGAATGAAAATTCGCTTCCTGTGGCTTGAAGTGCAGCCCCGCCAAACACTTTTCCCGGAATTTTTATTTCAGGAGCAAGTTCCAACAAGTAATCTCCTAATTCATTTAACTTGCCTAAGTTGATAGCGGTGAAGTTTGTCGCTGATGCTGTTTTTTCAATCTGTTTCATAGCTTTTAATTTTGATGTTTATACTTCTATTGATTACGTATCGCAAATTAACTAACTTTGCATTAGATAATTGCTTTCTTTTTGATACTGCAAATATATGAATCAATTATTTGCAATACAAGAAGTTACAAATATGTATCAAAGTTACCCGGAGGTTACTTATGCAGAAAAACAATAGATTGTCATGACGAAAAAAGAAGAAAAAAAATCTATCATTGAGATTTGCCCTATTCGGAATGTCGTTGCACGTTTTGGTAATAAGTGGGCATTGTTAGTTGTTTTCATTCTGAATGAGAATGGTTCAACCCGTTTCAACCAATTAGCGAGGCAAATTCCTGATATATCAACCAAAGTGTTGTCTAATACGCTACAGATATTGGAAGCTGACGGACTGGTAAAACGAACCGTTTTTCCGGAAGTTCCGATAAGAGTGGAGTATGAGTTGACAGCAACAGGCAAAAGCCTTGTCCCTATCATTATATCGTTAACTGAATGGGCGCAAAATAATATGCAATCAATAATGGAGCACAGAAAAAAGTTCGAGAGCTTGTCATAGAATGAATATATAGAATAGCATTGTTATTAAGAATCGGAATGGCAAAGGGTTATTTCATGGTAACACCGGCAGCTCTGTTCCGTACGGAAAGACTCTTTATAATATTCGGCTACTCTATTATCGGTATATCAATATTCTCGTTTTTCTCGTTCCAGTCATCGACGGTAAAGTCACCGGAGGATTCTTCAGAGAAAATATCACCCAGACTTAACGTTAATGTCAGTTTGGCATTGGCATCGAGCGGGCTGCTCAATGCTTGTCTGAAGCTTTTCACATTACCGTTTTTAAGAATGATTGCCAGTTGGAATTCCGGTTTTCCGGCGGACGGGAACAGCATAACGGTGCTGTTGCTCATCTGAGTACCATCGTTCGAACGAATCAGAGGGAACGCGATTGTACGTGGTGTACCTTGCGGTTTTCCCGTATAATAATTGAGTTCGCTGTAAATGTTGGTGATGCGTACGGACACACTGTCTATACTGGAACTTAGTACGGCATTGTCTTTGTCCTTCAGGACAACCTTTATTCCGGCTACCACTCGTTTTAAAGAGCCACTGAGGCTTTCGCTTCCGATGTTTACCGGCTGTGTGGCGTACACCAGATCGAATACGGGATAGTAAATGGTATCGGCTGATATTCTGAACAAGCCGAGAGACTGTTGGGACATATCGGCACCTATGCTGTGAGCCGCCTCTTTTATGGCAGGGTGGGCATAAATGGGAGTCTGGTATTGGGGTGTTCCCCAATAAATCATATTGTAAGTGCCTATCGGCAGAGAAATCTCCCTATTGATGGAATTGTCATGGAAACTTCCGTCCTTTACCCGGTAATAGCCGTAGAAAGGAGACAGTTTCCCTTTTACATAATTTCCATAATATATGGAACTGTTTGCATCGCATGGCATAATTGTAAGAATGCCGGTAAACGGGCTTTGGCGGCCGTCGGTGTTGCTGATGCTCACAGCCATTGAGGGACTGACAAGATGCTGATTATCCGTATCGTTGTTCCGGTCATCGTCCGAACAGCTTGCTATGAGAGCTGCAAGGCCCATTAACAGTATCGATTTTTTCATTATCCGTTGGGTTTTGGGTTATTTCCATAGAGAACATTCTGCAGTGGGAATGGTTCCCGGATACGGTACATTTCGGGAAAATTATTCGTCCGGCGGGGGGACAGTTATCAAAGGAAAGCTGTGCGGTTAGCTTCCGTTTCAGGTTTTTCCGTATTTTTGCAACACAATAAAGAATTAACTTGTGATGAACCGTATGTTACTTGCGCTAAAGCGCCCTTTTATCTGGCTGTACCGATTCCGCCACCGCTGCGGTTACGGGGTGCACTCGCCTTTTGCCTTCAACCTGATAACGCACGTTATCTATGAAACTACTCCTTATTATAAGTATAAGGAGCTGGCTTCCGAGCAGAAGAGGCTTATGCCGCAGAAAGACCGGGCATGGGGGTACGAGTCCTTAAAGGTGAAACGGCTTCTGTTCCGGCTGGTAAATTATGCACAGCCGGCTACGATTGTGGATGCAGGCATGCAGGCTGCCTCTTCCTTATATCTGAAAGCTGCGAAGGAAGGGGCGGACTACACTGCCGCCGCCGACCTGTCCGAACTGTTTCTGGAGAGTGGCGCGTCTGTCGACTTTTTATACCTGCACGATTACCGCCGTCCGGAGTTTGTGGAAGAGGTGTTCCGTATCTGTGCCGACCGCACTGCGCAAACGTCCGTCTTTGTAATCGAAGGTATCCGTTATACTTCCCGGATGCGTACCGTTTGGAAGCGTATCAGCCGGCACGAAAAGGCAGGCATCACTTTCGACCTTTACGATCTCGGTATTATTTTCTTTGATAAAACCAGGATAAAACAAGACTATATTGTCAACTTTTGATTACCTTTAGGCGTTTCAAAGGAAAAAAGACCATTATGAAGAAAAGCCTTGTATATACAAAGACCGGAGATAAAGGAACCACTTCCCTTGTAGGAGGCACGCGTGTTCCTAAAACCCACATCCGCCTCGAAGCCTACGGTACGGTGGACGAACTGAATTCCAATCTGGGGTTTCTGATAACTTTCCTTTCCGACGAGCCCGACAGGCAGTTCCTGCAGCAAGTCCAGGACAGATTGTTTGCAATAGGTTCTTACCTTGCTACGGATCGTGAAAAAACACGGCTGAAGGAGGCGAGTATCATCACCCCGGAACAGGTGGAGGCGATAGAGCGCGAGATAGACCGGCTGGACGACAAGCTTCCCCCTCTCTCTGCTTTTATTCTTCCGGGCGGGAGTCGCGGAGCCTCCGTTTGTCATATCTGCCGTACCGTTTGCCGCCGTACCGAACGTCGCATTCTTGCTTTGGCGGAACAGACGGACATCTCTTCCGAGCTGTTGGCCTATGTAAACCGTCTATCTGACTATTTGTTCGTTCTTTCGCGTAAAATGAACCAAGACGAGAAAAAAGAAGAAATATTTTGGAATAATAGTTGCAAGTGAAATATTTTGTTATACTTTTGCCGAAAAATAAAGAAAGGAATTACTACTCACAATTTTAATACTTAGAAACTATGTATTGGACATTGGAATTGGCATCTAAACTGGAAGATGCCCCTTGGCCGGCAACTAAGGACGAATTGATTGATTATGCCATGCGTTCGGGTGCTCCGCTTGAGGTTATTGAGAACCTGCAGGAAATGGAAGATGAAGGCGAGATTTATGAAAGTATTGAAGATATTTGGCCTGATTATCCCAGCAAAGAAGATTTCTTCTTCAACGAAGAGGAGTATTGATGCGCTTTGATTGAATTTCATCCGTCGGCTTACGGATATACAAATTATAGAAAGAGGTAGTACGAAGGCCTTTACTATGGCCGGAATACTATCTTTTTTTCTTTTTAATCCCCCATTATATTAATGATGACACAAACAGGAGAGGCACATCGCTTGCCCGTATTGAAAGAACGCCACTTGCCCGGGGAGTGCCGGCAAAGTGTAACGGAATTGCTGAAAGAGACCTATGGTTACGACGGGTTCCGCAATCTTGAGATTTACGATGATTTGTTTAAAAACAGGGATACTCTCTGTATTTCTCAGGGACAACTGGTTGAAAATGTAATCCGGGAAGCGGAAAAGGCGTACAAAGGCGGCGAACAGCCCGACAATATCCTGCTGACTGCTCCGACCGGTGCGGGAAAGTCTCTCTTGTTTCAGCTTCCCGCCATCTATCTGGGAAAAGAATATAACCTGCTGACTATCGTTGTCTCTCCTTTGAAAGCGCTGATAGTGGACCAGGTGGAAGGCTTGCAGGACGTAGGGTATGAACGTGTGGCATATGCGTCTTCCGACCTTTCGCCGGAGCAGAAGATGGAAGTGTACCGGGCGGTGCGTGAGGGGGAAATCGACTTGTTCTATCTTTCGCCGGAGCTGTTGCTCTCCTACGACATCAGACATTTTATCGGCAACCGCCGCATCGGTATGGTTGTTGTCGATGAGGCGCATACGGTAACCACCTGGGGCAAAGAGTTCCGCGTGGACTATTGGTTTCTGGGACGTTATTTGGACGCATTGAAACAGAACCTCGGTTATTCGTTCCCCCTGTTTGCCCTTACCGCCACTGCCGTGTGGAATCCCAAAGGCGGCAACGATATGGTATTCGATACCATCCGCTCCCTGCAAATGGAGCCTTGCATACTTTATGTAGGTACGGTCAGGCGCAAGAACATCGGTTTTGACATCCGCCGGCTCACATTGGAAGAGGGAGAGACTTATGACAAAGGCAAGCAACGCGTCATATCCGGGCGTGTGGAGGAGTTTCTCGACGGGCATAAGGCGCTGCTTTACTATCCTTTTGCCGGTGGCATAGATATGCGTATCAAGACCTGGGTGGCTCCTGCCGACTGGCGTCTGGTGGCCTCTTACTACGGCAAGAAGGACAAGGCGCAGAAGGCTGCCATCGTCAGGGACTTTAAAGAGGGCACGAAGCGGATGATTGTTGCTACAAAAGCTTTCGGCATGGGAGTGGACATCAGCGACATCGACCGTGTTTACCACGTGGCGCCTTCCAGCACGTTTGTCGATTACATTCAGGAAATAGGCCGTGCCGCCCGTGATGCGGACGTGCAGGGTATTGCCGCCACCGATTATCACGAACGCGACTTTTATTACATGAAGCGTCTGCACCAGACCGGCAACATCGGGCAGGACCAGTTGGAACTTATCCTGAAGAAACTCATGGAGGTATATCGGATGAAAGGGAAGAAGGAAGAGATACTTGTTTCCCTGTCCGACTTTGAGTTCGTGGTGAAGCTGCCGCGTACCAAGAATAAGCTGGAGTACGAGGCCGAGTTGGGGCAGCTTATCAAAACGGCCCTGCTGTGGCTGGAGGATGATTTGGAGCAACGCTACGGCACACGTCTGCTGGAGGTAAGTCCGCAAAATCTGTTGACGGAGGGTTACATCCAGGACAAGACGGGCGATGCCTTTGCACGCGAATTTCAGGTCTATCTTACCGGGGTGGACGGTGAAGAGGGAGTCTACCGTGCCCGTTTGGACACTCTTTGGGAAGAGCGTTTTCCGGAGTTGGGATACAGGGAGTTCAAGCAGAAACTGAACAGCGGCATGTTGTGGGAAGGTTCACGTGCTGTTTCAGTGGGCAAGCACGAGGTGTTGCTGAAAGAAGATGCAACGGTTATCCGCCAGCGCATGGACGCTTTGTTCAAGAGCCTGGTATCGATGCTGAAAACAGCTTTGCTGAAGTCGAAAGGCCGTTTCGACGAGGAGGAGTTGCGTGCGGTGTTTGCCGAGCACGGCATGGATGTGCCGTCGGCCAAACGTTTCATCGGTTCGTTGCTGGAAAGCCGCACCGAGGAGGGGCGCAGCGTAAGTTACATCAGCAGCGTCAAGAAGAAAGACTCGAACGAGCTCTCGTTTACCGTCACCAAAGGTTTCGACCTGCTTCTGTCCCGTTATCAGAAGCTGTTCGCCCAGCGTATCGCAGGCAACCGGGGCGACCGCTTGCAGTTCTATTGCACTCCGTTCTCCGATTTGAATATGTTGCTCAACCTTCTTTCCATGCTCGACTGCCTGTCGTTCAGCGTTGAGGGAGGCGGTACGCCTTGCGTGCATGTACGGTTCGATAACCCGGAACTTCTGCAACAGTTGGCGGATTCCGACGAATATCATAATCTTATACTGGACACGAACGAACGTATCTTCGAGGAGCAGATTGAGCTGTTCTCCTTTTTCTTCGGTACGGATACTCTGACCGACAGCCAGCGCTGGGATTTCGTGGAAGAGTATTTCACCGGAACAACCGTGGAGGAGCTGAAGAAGAAATACGGCGGCAGCCGGCCCGTATGAGTTTGGTGCGTGTGCCGTCGCTACAGCTTCTGAAAGGCCAGCCGTTCGTCTCCATTCTGCAGGTATATGATGCCGCAATATTGGAAGCCGTGTTTTTTGAGGATATGTTGCAGGATATGGTTGTCGCGGTGCGTGTCTGCCCGTAGGTTGGGAATCTGGCGGTAGCACCATTGCAGGCAGGCGGATGCCACTCCTTTGCTTTGCTCCGTGCTTGCCAGGCGGTGGATGACGCCGTAGGGACGCGTGTCGTCACTCCATGCTCCTTCGTAAATTCGGGCGTAAGTAGGGTCGTTCCCTTGTATGAAGGTGAAAGTCCCTACTATGTTCTGTTCTTCATCGAGGCATACGTAGCTGTTTCCGTTCTCGATGTCCTTCTTTACAAGTTCTTCATCGGGATAGCCGCCGGTCCACTGTTTCATGTTTCCGCTTTTGCGCATGATGCGCTTTCCCTGTTCAAAAAGCTCCATAAGGATGCCGAGTTCTGCAATCTCTGTTTTCCTGATTTCTATCATATTCCGTAATAAAGAAATGTGTTTTTTTTGAATAATGTTTTGCAAAGGTAGTCAATCTATGCTTTCCGATGCCTATCTTGCATTTTTAATCTCCTAAAAAAGAAAATACGTTTTTTCTCGTCACTCGTCACCGGTAGTGTTCTATCCCTTTGCAGAAGGGGGATAGAGAGGGTGTTGACAATGGTGACGAGAGTGTTGACCAATTGTTTGTCGTCACTTCTGGTCGTCACTTTTATCCTTCTTGTTTGTTGTAACAGGCTTATACACAGATGTAAAACCTATGTGAAGTGAAATTTGTTAACGGCGGTTAAAAGCCTCCGTTTTTCAAGGGCGGAGCGTTCCAAACTCTGCGGCTTAATGGCACCGTTGCCCGTTGGTTTTGTCGTTTTACAGCATGTATAATGTAGGAAAGCCGGATGTAAAACCTCGTTTTCCAATTGCGGGCTCTCCGGTTGCCGGTTGCGGGCCGTACGGTTTCCATATGCGGGCCGTACAGCCCGCAGTTGCAGGACGAGGAAAACGATGTGGCATAGCAGGTTTTTGCATAGGGTATTTCTCCTTTATACATAAGGGATGTCGTGGAAAAACACCGGCATACGGAATGCTCTGGGCTGGAGATTGGGACGGTCTCCCACCGGTGGCGCACCGAAACTCTTGTTTTAATTTTGAACAATTCGGAATGCCTGTTGTTTTTTTAAGGGATAATTTGCATATATTTGTCCGCGAAATTTAAACGTATTGAATTATGAAAAAGTTCTTTAGTGTTTTTATGATAGCTGTATGCTGCATGGCATTGGCTATGCCTGCCCAAGCTCAGTTGATTAAGTTTGGTGTAAAAGGCGGTGTGAACTTGTCGAAACTCAAGTTCGAAGGAATGAAAGACAACTCTACCGGATTCTTTTTCGGACCTATGGCGGAAATAACGATTCCTGTTATAGGACTGGGAGTGGACGGTGCGTTGCTGTATTCTCAGAAAGGCGATAAGATGGAAGGCCTTGATATGAAGCAATCGGGGCTGGACATACCTGTCAATCTGAAATATTCCATCGGTCTGGGCAGTATGCTGGGTATTTATGTAGCGGCCGGTCCGGACTTCTTCTTCAATTTCAAGGGTGATAAGAATTTTGAAGATGGAAGAAAGCTGGAAAGCAAGAAAGCGCAGGTGGGTATCAATGTGGGAGCCGGTGTGAAACTGGTTCGGCATTTGCAGATAGGTTTCAACTATACGATTCCTTGCGGCGACTCGTTCACCTGGAAGAGTGCCAGTGAGGCTATCGGAACAAAGAATAAGACCTGGCAGATTTCCGCTGCTTACCTGTTCTAAAGATATAACAGGATTATCTCTGTATGGCGTTGCCGATTTTGATTGGCAACGCCGTTTTTTTACGTTATCTTTGCCGTTGCAATGGAAAAATTCGTAGATGTCATATTGCCCCTTCCCCTGCATGCCTGCTTTACATACTCGCTGCCGGAGGATATGGCGGGGAGTGTACAGATTGGCTGCCGGGTGGTCGTTCCTTTCGGACGGAAGAAATACTATACGGCTATTGTGCAGAACATACACTATTCCGCACCGGCCGGGTACGAGGTAAAGGAAGTGAGTGCCCTGCTGGATGCGCATCCCATCCTGCTGCCCGAGCAGTTCAGGTTTTGGGACTGGCTGGCGGATTATTATCTCTGTACCCGGGGCGATGTCTATAAAGCGGCGCTTCCTTCAGGCCTGAAGCTGGAGAGCGAGACCATCGTGGAGTATAACCCCGATTTCGAATCGGATGTGCAACTGCCCGAAAAGGAACAGAAGATATTGGACCTGCTTGCCGCGGAGCCGGAACAGTGCATTACGAAACTGGAGAAGGAGAGCGGCATCAGGAATATCCTGTCTGTAATTAAATCCTTGCTGGATAAAGAGGCGGTCTTTGTGAAAGAAGAACTGAAGCGCACCTACAAGCCCAAGACCGAGACCCGCGTACGCCTGACGGAAGCGGCAGGCAACGAACACCGTCTGCACTTCTTCTTTGACGAACTGCAGCGCCGCGCTCCCAAACAGTTGGACTTGCTGATGAAGTACATCGAACTTTCCGCCTGTTTGGGCAAAACGCCGAAAGAAGTCACCAAGAAGGAACTTTTGCAGCGGACTTCCGCTACGCCTGCCGTGTTCAACGGGTTGGTGGAACGCGGGGTCTTTGAGGTATACCAGCAGGAAATAGGCAGGCTGAACGCAGCCTCTGCCCGGACAACCCTCCCTTTAAATCCTTTGAACGGGCATCAGCAGCGGGCATACGACAGCATTGTGGAAAGTTTCCGGACAAAAAATGTCTGTTTGCTGCATGGAGTCACGTCCAGCGGAAAGACGGAGATTTACATCCATCTGATAGAAAAAGTTATCCGGCAAGGGAAGCAGGTGCTGTATCTGTTGCCGGAAATAGCCCTGACCACACAGATTACCGAAAGGCTGCAACGGGTGTTCGGTTTGCGTCTGGGCATCTATCACTCTAAGTTTCCGGATGCCGAACGGGTGGAAATCTGGCAGAAACAGCTTTCGGACAGTGGATATGACATTATTTTAGGAGTGCGTTCTTCCGTGTTCCTGCCCTTCCGCAAGCTGGGCCTGGTTATCGTGGACGAGGAGCACGAGAACACATATAAGCAACAGGACCCCGCCCCCCGCTACCATGCACGCAATGCCGCCACTGTGCTGGCTGCGCTGTATGGCGCCAAGACCCTGCTGGGAACGGCGACGCCTTCCATAGAAACCTGGCACAACGCCATGTCCGGAAAGTACGGGCTGGTGGAGCTGAAGGAGAGGTACAAGGAGATACAGTTGCCGGAGATTATTCCGGTAGACATCAAGGAGTTGCAGCGCAAGAAGCGGATGAACGGGCCCTTTTCCCCTTTGTTGCTGCAATATGTCCGCGAGGCACTGGAACGGAAAGAACAGGTCATTCTGTTTCAGAACCGCAGGGGGTTTGCCCCGATGATAGAATGCCATACGTGCGGGTGGGTTCCCAAATGTAAGAACTGTGATGTCAGCCTGACCTATCATAAAGGACTGAACCAACTGACCTGCCACTATTGCGGATATACCTATCAACTGCCCCGCATCTGTCCCGCTTGCGAAGGAACGGACTTGCGCAACCGCGGTTTCGGTACGGAAAAGATAGAGGACGACGTCAAACTCCTGTTTCCCGAAGCGACCGTTGCCCGTATGGACCTGGATACCACCCGCACACGCGCGGCCTACGAGCGTATCATCGCCGATTTTGAACAGGGAAAGACGGATATTCTTATCGGTACGCAAATGGTTTCCAAAGGGCTGGACTTCGACCACGTAAGCGTGGTAGGCATTCTGAATGCGGATACGATGCTGAACTATCCGGATTTTCGTGCCTATGAGCGTGCTTTCCAGTTGATGGCGCAGGTGGCAGGGCGTGCCGGACGGAAGAATAAAAGGGGCAGGGTAGTGTTGCAGACCAAGAGCATTGAGCATCCTATCATCCCTCAGGTAATTGCCAACGACTACGAAGGCATGGTCGACGGACAGCTTGCCGAGCGGCAGATGTTTCATTATCCCCCTTATTATCGCCTCATATATGTGTATCTGAAGAACCGCAATGAGGCCCTGCTCGATTTGATGGCGCAGACTATGGCGGGCAAGCTGCGTGCCATCTTCGGCAATCGGGTGTTAGGGCCGGATAAACCGCCGGTGGCACGTGTGCAGACGCTGTTTATCCGCAAAATTGTAGTGAAGATTGAAACCAAAGCTCCTATGGCGCGTGTCCGCGAATTGTTGCTGCAGGTACAGAAGGAGATGATAATGGAAGACCGTTTCAAGTCGCTGATTGTATATTATGATGTAGACCCGATGTAGATGGCCGTAGTGCGGGTTGCGGAATGTTTAATATGTGTTTGAGTATGAAAGAGAAGAAAAAGATATTGTTTGTTTGCCTGGGCAACATTTGCCGCTCTTCTTCGGCGGAAGGGGTGATGAGGCATTTGATAGAAGAGGCAGGGCGTGAAGATGAGTTCGTTATCGACTCGGCAGGTATTCTTTCCTATCATCAGGGAGAGCTGCCCGACAGCAGGATGCGTGCCCATGCCGCCCGTCGGGGTTACAACCTGACGCACCGTTCCCGTCCGGTACGTACGGATGATTTCTATGAATTCGATTTGATTATCGGAATGGATGACCGTAATATTGATGATTTGAAAGAGCGTGCCCCTTCTGTGGAAGCATGCGGAAAGATACATCGCATGACGGAATACTGTACTAAGTTTGCCCATGCCGATTACGTGCCCGACCCTTATTATGGCGGAGCCGAGGGGTTTGAATACGTACTCGATATATTGGAAGACGCCTGTGCAGGATTGCTCGGAGCGGTTGGCGAATAATCACCGCTCAATGCCTGTTGTCATGATAAAAACGCTTGTTGTCGTTGAGGCTGCACGTTGCATCCACTCCGGCCTGCTGCAACCGTTCGGCAATCTCATTCAGCTTCTTCCTTGAAACCCGGCCGATGTAGAAAAGACGGTAGCGGTAGTCCTTGTCGAGCAATTCCATGACGTGGGTGAAAGTCTGCTCCCGGGCAAAATCGAAGTTAACCTTGCGCAGGTCTGCATACGGATAGCGGATTGTCCTGCCTGCACTGTGTACGGTGAGGTTTTCGTTGTCCAGCGTCAGGTAGCAGAACCGGGTCATCAGCATGCAAATGAAGAAAAGGCTCAGTCCGAAGGACAGGATGGCCGGAATGAATCCCCACCATGCATCGATGCCGACGGAATAGTAACCCAATATCAGGAACATGAGGAATAATATGAAGAACCAAAACATATACAGCGAGGGACGCCGGTAAGTTTCCTCCGGGAGGGTTTCCATGCTCCGTCCGCGCGGAACATAATTGGCAAAAGGCACTCCTTGCGACACCAGAAAGCGGACGAGTGATGAAGGATGCCTGAAGGGAGGCATGTATATTACCTTATCCTGCTTTTCCTTTAGGTGGAATACGAATATTCCGGGGCCGTATTTGGCTTTTCCTGCCGGGATATCCTTATGCGCCTGTCGGGGGTATCGTTCCATGAAACTGAAACTTTCAATCTGATGCAGTTGAATCCGTTGGCTTTGCAACAGAAATTCCGCTCTTTGCTGTTCTTTGGTACTGATTTTCATAGGTCTTGCTTTTTAAGTTCCGGGTAACTGATGCGGGTGTGGTAGATGGTTTTCAATTTTTCTTTGAAAACGGCTTTTACCGTTGCTATGTCCTTGAACGTGACGGGGCACTCCCTGAAATAACCTTCCTCCACCTGCGAATCGATAATCTTGTCTACCAGGTTGCTGATGCTCTCTTCCGTATATTCGGGCAGGCTGCGCGAGGCTGCCTCTACGGAATCTGCCATCATCAGGATGGCTTGCTCCTTGCTGAAAGGGTTGGGACCGGGATAGGTGAATGACTCGTTGTCGGGTTCCTCGCCGGGATGCTCGTTTTTCCAGGATATGTAGAAGTATTTAGTCTTTCCCCTACCGTGGTGAGTAGTAATGAAATCCTTGATGACTTTAGGCAGGTTGTTCTTCTCGGCCAGTTTCAATCCGTCCGTTACATGTCCGATGACGACCTGCGCACTCTGCTCGTAACCGAGATTCTTGTGCGGATTGACACCGCCCGACTGGTTTTCGGTAAAGAATGCCGGATTCTCCATTTTGCCGATGTCATGGTATAAAGCGCCTGTACGCACCAACTGGCTGTTTGCGCCGATGCGGTTGGCTGCTTCGGCTGCGAGGTTGGCTACCTGCATGGAATGCTGGAATGTGCCGGGTACGGTTTCCGACATGCGCCGCAGCAAACTGTTGTTGATGTTGGACAATTCCACCAGAGTAACATTCGAAGTGAAGCCGAAGGTCTTTTCCACCAGGAAGAGCAACGGATACGTGAAAAGCAGCAATACGCCGTTTATCACGAAGTAGGTGTACATACTGCCGTTCAGTTTGGAAAGGTCGTTTTCCGTTATCAGTTCAAAAGCGAAATAAACGGCTGCATAAGTCAGAATCACCAGAATGGCCGTGCGGAACAACTGCGAGCGTTGCGATAATTCTCTCAAACTGAAAATCGCAACCAAACCTGCCGTTAGTTGCAGCAGGATGAACTCGTGCGGATAGCGCAGGCAGATGGAACAAATCAGTATTGTGACGACCTGTGTGAGAAAGGCTGTCCGTGAGTCGAGAAACACGCGGATAATGACGGGCAGCATGGCATAGGGAATGATGTATACGTTGAATATATTGTTTGTTACCATAACGGCCGTTACCACACAATAGAACATGATAAGGGTGAAAAGCAGCGCGAGGTTGCCTTTGCGGTTGTAATAATCTTTGCGGAAGAGGTCGAGATAAAGCATGAAGCACAATATGAAGATGCCGACATACAGAATCTGACCTGCCAGCATCAGTTGTTTCTGGCCGATGGACTCGCTGCGCTGGATGGACTCTTTGCGCAGGCTTTCGAGGATATTGTAGGTTTCCCGGCTCACTATCTCGCCGCGGTCGATGATTTTCTGCCCGCTCAGTACGATGCCGTTTGCCCATGAATAGTTGTCGAGGATTTCTTCCTTGGCGGTCTCTGTCCGCCGGGCATCGTAGGTGAGGTTGGGAGAGAGATATTCGTTGAGGGAACACTGCCGGAGTATGTTCGGACGATAGTGTATGGTGTCGGCCGTAAGCAGGTAGGCATATGCCTGCTTTACAGAGTAGAGTTTGTCGATGCTCCGTTGGTTGGCAAGCTTGTCGTCTATCACCATAACGGCAGATGTGCTGTCTTTGTGCAGCCGGGCAAGCTCTTCAGTGGAAAGGATGCCCGCCCGGTACACCTCGGATAGTATTTTTTCGATATGGCGGATGTAATCGGAAGAGGGCAGAATGTCGCGCAGATGAGTCTGATAGTCGTTCTTCAGTTTCTTGAGCGCCTCTTTCCCGGTGCTCTTGTCCAATTGGAAATAGGGTTGGAAAGAGGCCAGGATGCTGTCTTGTTCTTTTTTTACGACTTGGTCGTCTTTGTAGATGGGGAAGTCGAAGGTAGCCATCAGTTGCCCGTACTTCCAGGGCTTGTCAATGTCAAACTGGTAATTAAACTTACCGTCTCTCGGCAGGAAATAGACAATAACTCCCACCGTACCTATAAAAATAAGTGCCTTGTATATCAAATCTCTGAACGAGAACTCTTTGTTTTTACCTTTGAAATAGTTCATATCGGTTGAAATTTTTGCGAAAAGTACAAAAAAAAACAATAGTATGGAAAAAAAGGTTTAATTTTGCCGTCTAATTTAGTTATAAGTAAGATAGATTATGACAGAAAGAAAAGTCAGAGTCCGTTTTGCCCCGAGTCCTACGGGGGCGTTGCACATCGGTGGTGTGCGCACTGCGTTGTATAATTATCTCTTTGCCCGTCAGCATGGAGGAGATTTGATTTTCCGCATTGAGGATACCGATTCCAACCGGTTTGTGCCGGGAGCGGAAGAATATATATTGGAGTCTTTCAAGTGGTTGGGCATTCCTTTTGACGAGGGTGTCAGCTTTGGTGGAGAACATGGTCCGTACCGTCAGTCCGAACGCCGCGACATATACAAGAAGTATGTACAGGTGCTGCTGGATGCCGGTAAGGCATATATTGCTTTCGATACTCCGCAGGAGCTGGAAGCCAAGCGTGCGGAGATTGCCAATTTCCAGTACGACGCTTCTACACGCATGCAGATGCGTAATTCGCTGACGATGCCCAAAGAGGAAGTGGACGCGCTGATTGCCGAAGGCAGGCAGTATGTGGTCCGTTTCAAGATAGAGCCGGACGAAGATGTGCATGTGAACGACTTGATACGTGGCGAGGTCGTGATAAACTCGTCTATCCTTGACGATAAGGTGCTTTACAAATCGGCGGACGAACTGCCTACCTATCACCTGGCAAATATTGTGGATGACCATTTGATGGAAGTTTCCCACGTTATCCGCGGTGAAGAGTGGCTGCCTTCCGCTCCGTTGCATGTGCTGCTGTACCGTGCTTTCGGTTGGGAAGATACGATGCCGGCGTTCGCACACCTGCCGCTGTTGCTGAAGCCCGAAGGTAACGGTAAGCTCAGCAAGCGCGACGGCGACCGTCTGGGCTTCCCGGTATTTCCGCTGGAATGGCATGACCCCAAGTCGGGCGAAGTGTCTTCGGGCTATCGCGAATCGGGCTATCTGCCGGAAGCTGTCATCAATTTCCTTGCCTTGCTGGGCTGGAACCCGGGTAACGACCAGGAACTGATGTCGATGGATGAACTTGTTAAACTGTTCAATCTGAGCCATTGCAGCAAATCGGGTGCTAAGTTCGACTATAAGAAAGGTATCTGGTTTAACCATGAATATATTCTTCAGAAATCGGACGAGGAGCTTGCGGAACTTTTCAAGCCGGTACTGAAAGAGCACGGTGTAGACCTTGGTGCATACAGCGATGCGTTCCTTACTACGGTAGTCTCCCTGGTAAAGGGCCGCGTCAACTTCGTGAAGGAACTGTGGGATCAGGCACGTTTCTTCTTTGTTGCTCCTGAGCAGTATGCCGAGAAGGATGTGAAGAAACGTTGGTCGGAAGATACTCCGCGCATCATGACGGAATTGATGGAAGTGCTTCGGGGCATTGGAGATTTCTCCTCTAAACCGTCGGAAGATGTAGTTATCGGCTGGATTACGGAGAAAGGATATCACATGGGTAATGTGATGAATGCTTTCCGGCTGGCAGTGGTAGGAGAGTGTAAAGGACCGCATATGTTCGATATTACCGCATTGTTGGGCAAAGAAGAGACGCTTGCCCGCATACAGCGTGCCATCGACGTTCTGAAATAAGTTGAAGCGGAGAAAAGTATGTTTTATAATTTAGCAATAATACTCTATGATATTGCGGTGCACCTGGTGGCTCCTTTCAGCCGTAAACCGCGGAAGATGATGAAGGGGCACTGGGTAGTGTACGAACTTCTTCGGCAGCAGCTGGAGAAGGATGCGCGTTATATCTGGTTTCACGCTGCCTCTTTGGGAGAGTTTGAACAGGGACGCCCGCTGATTGAGAAGATACGTGCCAAATATCCGGATTATCGTATTTTGCTGACATTCTTTTCGCCGTCGGGCTATGAAGTGCGCAAGAACTACCGGGGGGCGGATATCGTGTGTTATCTGCCTTTCGACAAACCGCGCAATGTGAGGAAGTTTCTTGACCTGGTGAATCCCTGCATGGCGTTTTTTATCAAGTATGAGTTTTGGAAGAACTACCTGGATGAGTTGCATAAGCGCCGCATCCCCGTTTATAGCGTGTCTTCCATCTTTCGCCGCGGGCAGATTTTCTTTAAATGGTACGGCGGTACGTATAGGAATGTGCTGCGCAACTTCGACCACATCTTCGTGCAGAACGAGCGCTCCAAGCGTTATCTGGCGAAGATTGGTATCAACCGGGTGACTGTGGTGGGGGATACCCGTTTTGACCGCGTGCTTCAAATTCGGGAAGAGGCTAAAGATTTGCCTTTGGTTGAGTTGTTCAAGAACAATACGATGACTTTTGTTGCCGGAAGTTCCTGGCAGCCCGACGAGGATTTGTTTATCGAATACTTTAATCAGCATCCGGAAGTAAAGCTGATTATCGCTCCGCATGTAATCGACGAAAATCATTTGGTAGAGATAATCCGTAAGCTGAAGCGTCCGTATGTGCGTTATACCCGTGCCGACGAAAAGAATGTCCGTAAGGCGGATTGCCTGATAATAGACTGCTTCGGTCTGCTTTCCTCCATCTATCGCTATGGAGAGATTGCCTATATCGGCGGCGGGTTCGGAGTGGGTATTCATAATACGCTGGAAGCTGCCGTATATGGCATTCCGGTAATCTTTGGACCGAAGTACCAGAAATTCCAGGAAGCCGTTCAGCTCCTGGAGGCAAAAGGCGGGTTCTCTGTCAAGAGTTATGAAGAACTGAAAGCGTTGCTCGACCGTATGCTGGAAGATGAAAGCTTCTTGCGCGAGACCGGTACGAATGCGGGGACTTATGTAACCGGTAATGCTGGGGCAACGGACAAAGTTTTGGGCATGATTAACTTTTAGACTGTTGAAGAGGTTGCCAAAGACCTCTTCCATAAAAAAATATGAGGGGTTGTCAAAACTAAAACGAGACTCTGAAAAGTTACAGACTGTAATTATAACCTCTAAAAGGGTCGTATCAAACTCCGTTTTGAGAGTAATGATACGACCCTTTTCTTTAGTCTTTTAGGATGTTCTAATTTCAAGTTAAAAGTTTGTCTTCTCAAAGAATGAGTTGCAACGCCTTCATTTTTCCTATATGTAGGCAGTCTCCTTTTTAGAGACAGCCGATACCTTTACTCCTTGTACCAGCTTGAGTACATCAGGTAGTTGTGTGCAATCTTCTGGTTTAGTTCTTTTGCCTGTTCGGGGTCTACCTTTTTAATGAATTTGGCAGGTACGCCACCCCAGATGCTTCCCGGTTCTATCACGGTGTTGCTAAGTACCAATGAGCCGGCGGCTACAATGGCGCCTTCGCCTACTACGACATGGTCCAGAATGGTAGACCCCATGCCTATAAGTGCATAATCCCTGATTGCAGCTCCGTGGATGGTTACATTGTGGCCTACGGATACATGGTCGCCTATTTCAATGGTGGATTTCTCGTATAAGGTGTGCAGTACGCTTCCGTCTTGGATGTTTACACCGTTTCCGATGCGGATGGAGTTGACATCTCCGCGCAACACGGTACTGAACCAGATGCTGCAATCCCGTCCCATTTTTACATCTCCGATGATAGTAGCGTTATCTGCTAAAAAACAATTCTCTCCGATTTCCGGAGTGAAACCTCTTACTGATTTTATTAGTGCCATTTTTTCTGTTGGTTATCGGTTAATAATTAATGGTTTACATGCTTCTTTCAGCCACTCTTTTTCATCATTATCTAAGTCGGGAGATAGCTTTTCGTATACAACTCGATGGTATTCGTTCAGCCATTCGATTTCTTCGGCAGTCAGCAATTCCTTGATGATTCCTTTCCGGCAGATAGGACAGAGCGTGATGGTCTCGAACTTCAGATAATTGCCGAACATACCTTCGCCGGCAGGGACTGTCAGTAACAGGTTTTCGGTGCGGATGCCGTGGCTTCCGGCCTTGTACACGCCTGGTTCGTTGGAAGTGACCATACCCGGTTGCAAGGGAATGGGATTTTCGTTCATTCGGATGCTCTGCGGTCCTTCGTGTACATTGAGGAAATGTCCCACTCCGTGGCCGGTTCCATGCAGATAATTCATGTGCTGCTTCCATATCGGGAGGCGTGCCAATACGTCCAGTTGCGCTCCGCGGGTGCCTTCAGGGAATACCGCCGTTGCCAGTGCGATATGGCCTTTCAATATTAAGGTGTAATCGGTTTTCTCTTCCTCCGTCAAGTTGCCAAGTGCGATGGTACGGGTTATATCTGTCGTTCCGTCCAGATATTGGGCTCCGGAGTCCAGTAAAAGAAAGCCTTCCGCTTTCAGTGTTACATCCGTTTCGGGAGTCGCTTCATAGTGAACTATGGCTCCATGTTCTTTATAGCCGGCAATCGTATCAAAGCTTTCGCCCATGTAAAGTGGTTGTGCAGCCCGAAAAGCATGTAGCTTTTTATCTATACTGATTTCTGTTTCCCGGCCTGTAGGGACGGCATCTTCCAGCCACTTCAGAAATTTAACCAATGCCACGCCGTCTCTTTGCATAGCCGTATGGATGCCGGCTATTTCCTGTTTGTTGCGGATGGCTTTCAGTAGAGTTACGGGGGATGTGCCGTCGATTATCCGGCATTGCGGATTGATTGCCGAGTAGATGGCGTAATTTGTTTTGGCGGAATCTGCCAGTATGCTTCTTGCAGGGAAGTGGTTAAGGTAATCTTCTATTTCTTCATATGTATGTACGGAGATGCCATTAACGTTAAAATAGGAAGTTAGCTCTGCTGTGACTTTTTGCGGTTGGATGAAATAATGCACTGCGTTTTTCTCTATCAGCAGGTAGCTGACAACAACCGGGTTGCAGTGTACGTCATTCCCTCGAATGTTGAGCAGCCAGGCTATTTCATCCAGTGCCGACAATAGCAAAGATTCAGCACCGTTTGCGTCCATCTCTTTTCGGACGGCTGCAAGTTTCTCCATAAAGCTCCTGCCGGCATATTGTGTGTCGTGAATAAACGCGGGAGACAATGGCATTGCCGGGCGGTCTTTCCATAACAGTTGCAGGGGATCGACAACACTTTTTACATGGATACCGCTCTTTCTCAATGCTTCTTGCAGATGCTCCACTTCTTTGGCCGAGAACATTTTTCCGTCTATTCCTACGGTGTCTCCCTCTTGCAGGCGTGAGTTCAAGAATGCCGGAATACTTGGCGTTTCAGGCAACATCTCTTTGTATAATGTGATTTCTGTTTCTTCTATCTGCCGGGCGGCTTGCAGGAAATAACGGGAGTCGGTCCATAAACCGGCCTCTTCTGCTGTTATAACTACCGTGCCGGCTGAACCTGTAAATCCGGAAATCCATTCCCGCGACTGCCAGTGGGGAGCTACGTACTCGCTGAGGTGAGGGTCTGTGCTTGGAATGATGAATGCCTGTATGTTTTCTTGGGCAATGTGTGTCCGCAAGGCGGCAATACGTTCATTAATTGTTAAATTCATACTGTATAAGGTGTTGATAAGCGTTTTCAAAGATACTCACTTTACTTGTATTACATGGAGTAAATTCTGTTATTTTATCTATTGTTGCTTCTGTAAGTGAAATCTTATCTGCGGACAGTTTTGATAACTGTCAGTAAGAAAGGCAGGTATTTTATGTTAGGATTGTCGATTTTTTTGTCGAAAGTTTTGTGAATAAAGAAAGTATGTGTAATTTTGCCGCTCAATTTAATCGTGAGATTTTATAAACCATTTAAATTTTAAAAACAAAAAAATGATTGTAGTACCTGTAAAAGAAGGCGAAAACATTGAAAAAGCGCTGAAGAAATTTAAAAGAAAATTTGAAAAGACTGGTATCGTTAAAGAGTTGAGAAGCAGACAACAGTTTGATAAACCGTCTGTGACTAAAAGACTTAAGAAAGAGCGTGCAGTTTACGTTCAGCAACTTCAACAAGTAGAAGATTAATAATTCGTAATTTCCTTTGAATTATTGAATTCTTTTTCATACATTCGTTGCATGATTTAGATGTAACGATATGCTGTTGACAGATTCTTTTCTCGACTATCTTCTGTATGAACGGAATTATTCTGAAGGTACTGTAAGGTATTATCGGACGGACATTCTTGAGTTGCAGAAGTTTGGTGAGAAGCTGTTGGGAGATTTAGCCCCGTCGGATGTAGGTGCGGATCTTGTTCGTGAATGGATTGTTTCCCTGATGGATAAAGGTTATGCGCCTAATACGGTGAATCGAAAGTTGAGTTCTGTCCGGACATATTACAAGTATCTTTTAAAGAAAGGATTGGTGGCGGCAGATCCGTTACGGAGAGTAACAGGGCCGAAAAAAAAGAAACCGCTTCCTGTCTTTCTGAGAGAAGGTGAAGTGGATAGGTTGTTGGATGATGTCGACTTTGGAGAAAGGTTTGAAGGGTATCGCGACCGTTTGATTATCGAAATGTTTTATACGACAGGTATGAGGCTTTCGGAATTGATAGGGTTGGATGATAAGGATGTTGATTTTTCTGCTTCTCTTATCAAAGTGACCGGAAAACGGAATAAGCAACGTCTGATACCTTTTGATAAGGAACTGGGGCGTTCCATGCAGGAATATGTCAATGTGCGGAATCAAGCATTGCCGGTTCGTTCGGATGCTTTTTTTGTCCGAAAGAATGGAGAAAGGCTTGGCCGCGGTATCGTAGCATATATTGTGAGACGAAACCTGTCAAAGGTAGTAACTGTAAAAAAAAGAAGTCCGCATGTGCTGAGGCATACCTTTGCAACGGCTATGCTGAACAATGGCGCTGATTTGAGCTCGATAAAAGAGCTGTTGGGGCATGAAAGTTTGGCGACTACGGAAGTTTATACGCATACTACTTTTGAAGAGCTTAAAAAAGTGTATAATCAGGCTCATCCTCGAGCCTAAAAAAAAGGAGGTAAGTATGATAGTTAGAATTCAATCGATTCACTTTGATGCGTCAGAGCAGTTGCAGGCTTTTATTCAGAAGAAAGCTGCTAAATTGGAGAAATTTTACGATGATATAGAGAAAGTAGAGGTGTCATTAAAGGTAGTTAAGCCGGAAACAGCCGAAAATAAAGAAGCCGGGGTGAAAGTATTGGTGCCCAACGGTGAGCTTTATGCGAATAAGGTTTGTGATACGTTTGAAGAAGCAGTGGATCTTTGTCTGGAAGCTTTGGAAAAACAGCTGGTTAAATACAAGGAAAAACAACGAAGTAAATAAAAATCCGCTTAAAATTTTGCGGGTAAAAAATAAATGCCTAAATTTGCAGCCGTTTCGCTCGCGGTAGAACGTTGCGGTTGCATTTTAAAAAAAAAAGATTGCCTCTTTAGCTCAGTTGGCCAGAGCACGTGATTTGTAATCTCGGGGTCGTTGGTTCGAATCCGACAAGAGGCTCAAAATGAATTATTACTAAAGGGTGGGAACGCCCGAGGGATTCAGAAAAAGAAAAAGAGTTCTATGATTGGGCAAATACCAGAGTGGCCAAATGGGGCAGACTGTAAATCTGCTGGCTTACGCCTTCGGTGGTTCGAATCCATCTTTGCCCACAACTCCGGTTTTCTTGCTGTTATAGCTCAGCGGTAGAGCACTTCCTTGGTAAGGAAGAGGTCCCGGGTTCAAGTCCCGGTAACAGCTCATAAAATGTAAAAGCTGATTATTAATCAAATAAATAACAAGTAAAGCTATGGCTAAAGAGAAATTCGAACGTACCAAACCGCACGTAAACATTGGTACAATTGGTCACGTAGACCACGGTAAAACCACGTTGACTGCTGCTATCACTACAGTATTAGGCAAGAAAGGTTTTTCTGAAGTAAAATCATTCGATCAGATTGACAACGCTCCTGAAGAAAAGGAAAGAGGTATTACTATCAATACTTCACACGTTGAGTATGAAACAGCTAATCGTCACTATGCTCACGTAGACTGTCCGGGTCACGCCGACTACGTTAAGAACATGGTAACAGGTGCTGCTCAGATGGATGGTGCTATCATCGTGGTTGCTGCAACCGATGGTCCGATGCCTCAAACTCGTGAACACATTCTGTTGGCTCGTCAGGTAAACGTTCCTAGACTGGTTGTGTTTATGAACAAGTGCGATATGGTAGATGACCCTGAAATGCTGGAACTTGTTGAAATGGAAATGCGTGAACTGCTTTCAGCTTACGAATTCGATGGCGACAACACTCCTTTCATCCAGGGTTCTGCTCTTGGTGCATTGAACGGTGTTGAAAAGTGGGAAGAAAAAGTAATGGAATTGATGGATGCTTGCGACAATTGGATTCCATTGCCTCCGCGTGATATTGATAAACCGTTCCTGATGCCGGTTGAAGACGTATTCTCAATTACTGGTCGTGGTACTGTAGCTACAGGTCGTATCGAAGCTGGTGTTATCCATGTAGGTGACGAAGTTGAAATCCTCGGTTTGGGTGAAGACAAGAAGTCTGTTGTAACTGGTGTTGAAATGTTCCGCAAATTGCTGGATCAGGGTGAAGCCGGTGATAACGTAGGTTTGTTGCTCCGTGGTATCGATAAGAACGAAATCAAACGTGGTATGGTTCTTTGTAAGCCGGGTCAGATTAAACCTCACTCTAAGTTCAAAGCTTCTATCTATGTTTTGAAGAAAGAAGAAGGTGGTCGTCACACTCCGTTCCACAACAAATACCGTCCTCAGTTCTATCTGCGTACTATGGACTGTACAGGTGAAATTTCTCTTCCGGAAGGAACTGAAATGGTAATGCCTGGCGATAACGTAGAAATTACTGTAGAACTGATCTATCCGGTAGCATTGAACGTAGGTTTGCGTTTCGCTATCCGTGAGGGTGGTCGTACAGTAGGTTCTGGTCAGATTACTGAAATTCTCGACTAATAACCAAATATCTTAATCAGTTCCCGGTATTTACTGGGAACTGATTATGTTCACACGGGAGTAGCTCAGTTGGTAGAGCACCGGTCTCCAAAACCGGGTGTCGGGAGTTCGAGCCTCTCCTCCCGTGCTAATATTTTTGAAATGAAGAAGATAGTAGCTTATTTTAAAGAAACTTACGACGAGCTTGTTCATAAAGTGTCGTGGCCTACGTATTCTGAACTTACTAACAGTGCAGTAGTTGTTTTATATGCTTCCCTGCTTATTGCACTGGTGGTATTTGCGATGGACTTCTGTTTCCAGCATTTAATGGAATTTGTTTATCCACATTAAAAAAGAAGGAGAAATGTCTGAGATTGAAAAGAAATGGTACGTTTTGCGTGCTATTAGCGGTAAAGAAACTAAGGTAAAGGAATATCTTGAAGCTGATATCAAAAACAGCGACCTTGGTGATTATGTGTCTCAGGTATTGATTCCTACCGAAAAGGTATATCAGGTTCGCAATGGTAAGAAAATTGTGAAAGAGAGAAGTTATCTCCCTGGTTACGTTTTGGTGGAGGCTGCTTTGGTTGGTGAGGTCGCTCACCATCTGAGAAATACTCCTAATGTGATAGGATTCTTGGGTGGTTCGGAAAAACCCGTTCCTCTGAGACAGTCGGAAGTGAATCGTATACTTGGTACAGTTGACGAATTGCAGGATGCCGGTGAAGAACTGAATATCCCGTATGTAGTCGGCGAGACTGTAAAAGTGAATTACGGTCCGTTCAGTGGCTTTAGCGGAATCATTGAAGAAGTGAATACCGAGAAGAAGAAACTGAAGGTCATGGTAAAGATATTCGGACGGAAGACTCCGCTCGAATTGGGCTTTATGCAAGTAGAAAAAGAATAGGACAGGTGTTACGCTGTAATATTCTTCATTAATGTTTATATATAAATCAATTAAAAAATGGCTAAAGAAGTTGCTGGACTAATCAAATTACAGATTAAAGGAGGCGCGGCAAATCCATCACCTCCCGTTGGACCTGCTCTGGGTTCTAAGGGAATCAACATCATGGAGTTTTGCAAGCAATTCAACGCCAGAACCCAAGACAAAGCAGGAAAAATTCTTCCTGTGATTATCACTTACTACGCAGACAAGTCTTTCGATTTTGTAATCAAGACTCCTCCCGTTGCTATTCAATTACTTGAAGTAGCTAAGGTAAAGAGTGGTTCTGCTGAGCCTAACCGTAAGAAAGTTGCCGAGATTACTTGGGAACAGGTTCGTACGATTGCTCAGGACAAGATGGTTGACTTAAACTGTTTCACTGTAGAAGCTGCCATGAAGATGGTTGCCGGTACAGCTCGTAGTATGGGTATCGCTGTAAAAGGGGAGTTCCCGGTTAATAACTAATAAACTTCAATTAGAATGAGTAAACTGACAAAAAATCAAAAGTTGGCTGCAGAAAAAATTGAAGCAGGGAAAGCATACTCTCTCAAAGAAGCTGCTCAATTGGTAAAGGAAATTACTTTTACTAAGTTCGACGCTTCTCTGGATATCGACGTACGTTTGGGCGTTGACCCGCGTAAGGCTAACCAGATGGTGAGAGGTGTTGTATCACTTCCTCACGGTACTGGTAAGGTTACACGCGTTTTGGTGCTTTGTACACCGGATGCTGAAGCTGCTGCAAAAGAAGCCGGAGCTGACTATGTTGGTCTTGACGAATATATTGAAAAGATCAAAGGTGGATGGACTGATATTGATGTAATCATCACTATGCCGTCTATCATGGGTAAGATTGGTGCGCTCGGTCGTGTACTCGGTCCTCGTGGATTGATGCCGAATCCGAAGAGTGGCACTGTGACTATGGATGTTGCTAAAGCTGTAAAAGAAGTAAAACAAGGTAAAATCGACTTTAAAGTTGACAAGAGCGGTATCGTTCATACTTCTATCGGTAAAGTTTCATTTAGTGCTGATCAAATTCGCGACAATGCGAAAGAATTCATCTCTACTTTGAATAAATTGAAACCGACCGCAGCCAAGGGTACATATATCAAGAGTATTTATCTTTCTAGCACGATGAGTGCGGGTATCAAGATTGACCCGAAATCTGTAGAAGAAATCTAATAAAACGGAGTAATAATGAGAAAGGAAGATAAAAGTACGATTATTGAGCAGATTGCTGCTACAGTTAAGGAATACGGTCACTTCTATTTGATAGATACCACTGCTATGAACGCTGCTGATACAAGCGCGTTGAGAGCTTTGTGTTTCAAGGCTGACATCAAATTGATGGTAGTTAAGAATACATTGCTTCATAAAGCATTGGAAAGCCTGGAAGAGGATTATTCTCCGCTTTACGGTTGCATGAAAGGTACGACTGCTGTAATGTTTTGCAATACAGCGAATGCACCTGCGAAACTGCTGAAAGATAAAGCAAAGAACGGTATTCCCGGATTGAAAGCTGCATATGCAGAAGAAAGCTTCTATGTTGGTGCTGACCAGTTGGATGCTCTCGTAAGTATCAAGAGTAAGAATGAAGTTATTGCCGAAATCGTTGCCTTGCTGCAATCACCGGCCAAGAATGTTATTTCTGCTCTGCAATCAGGTGGTAACACCATTCACGGAGTTCTCAAGACTCTCGGTGAACGTCCCGAAGCGTAACTTCGGAAACAAAAAAACATCAATTTATTTTAGTAATTAAACAATTAAAATCATACAAAAATGGCAGATTTGAAAGCTTTTGCAGAACAATTAGTTAACTTGACAGTAAAAGAAGTTAATGAACTTGCAACTATCCTGAAAGAAGAATACGGTATTGAACCTGCTGCTGCAGCTGTTGCTGTTGCTGCTGGCCCTGCAGCTGGTGGTGCTGCTGCCGCTGAAGAAAAAACTTCTTTCGATGTAGTATTGAAGAGCGCTGGCTCAGCTAAACTTCAAGTAGTTAAAGCCGTTAAGGAAGCTTGCGGTCTTGGTTTGAAGGAAGCTAAAGACATGGTAGACGGTGCTCCTAGCGTAGTAAAAGAAGGTTTGGCTAAAGACGAAGCAGAATCATTGAAGAAAACATTGGAAGAAGCTGGAGCTGAAGTTGAACTTAAATAACATTAGCCTGTAAATCAGGTAATTCGGTAAGGAACCCTTCGTGAAAAGGGTTCTTTACCTTTTTGTGTATATATTTAAAATTAAGTTCTACAAATCCATTAACAGATGTCTTCAAATACTGTAAATCAAAGAGTTAATTTTGCTTCGACTAAGAATCCGCTGGAATATCCGGATTTCCTGGAAGTACAATTGAAGTCATTCAAAGACTTTTTACAACTGGATACCCCACCCGAGAAACGTAAGAACGAGGGACTGTATAAAGTATTTGCTGAAAACTTCCCCATTGCCGATACAAGAAATAATTTTGTTCTTGAGTTTTTGGACTACTATATTGATCCGCCGCGCTATACCATAGACGAATGTATAGAGCGAGGGCTTACTTATAGCGTACCCTTAAAGGCAAAATTGAAATTATATTGTACCGACCCTGACCACGAAGATTTTGATACGGTTATTCAGGATGTATTCCTGGGCCCGATTCCTTATATGACGGATAAGGCTACATTCGTTATCAATGGTGCGGAACGTGTTGTTGTGTCGCAGCTTCATCGTTCACCGGGCGTATTCTTCGGTCAAAGCGTGCATGCCAACGGTACTAAGTTGTACTCAGCCCGTATCATCCCGTTCAAAGGATCTTGGATTGAGTTTGCTACTGACATCAACAATGTCATGTATGCCTATATCGACCGTAAGAAGAAGTTACCGGTAACCACCTTGCTGAGAGCTATCGGTTTTGAGAATGATAAGGACATTCTTGAAATCTTCAATCTGGCGGAAGACGTGAAAGTGAATAAGACGAACCTCAAGAAGATTGTAGGTCGTAAGTTGGCAGCACGTGTATTGAAAACATGGATTGAGGATTTTGTAGACGAAGATACCGGTGAAGTTGTTTCTATTGAGCGTAACGAAGTGGTTATCGACCGTGAAACTATAATCGAGCCGGAACATATTGACATTATATTAGAGTCAGGCGTTCAGAATATCCTTGTACATAAGGAAGAACCGAACCAGTCTGACTACTCTATCATATATAACACTCTGCAGAAGGACCCCAGTAATTCGGAAAAAGAAGCAGTGCTTTATATCTATCGTCAGCTGCGTAATGCAGATCCTGCCGATGATGCCAGCGCACGTGAGGTTATTAATAACCTGTTCTTCTCAGAAAAGAGATACGACTTGGGTGATGTAGGTCGTTACCGTATCAACAGAAAGTTGAATTTGACGACTGACATGGATGTCCGTGTACTCACCAAGGAAGATATCATTGAGATTATCAAGTATCTGATTGAGTTGATAAACTCAAAAGCAGATGTGGATGATATTGACCACTTGAGCAACCGTCGTGTACGTACGGTAGGCGAACAGTTGTCAAACCAGTTTGCTATCGGTTTGGCACGTATGTCCCGTACTATCCGCGAGCGTATGAATGTTCGTGACAATGAAGTCTTTACTCCGATCGATTTGATTAACGCCAAGACTATTTCTTCCGTTATCAATTCTTTCTTCGGAACAAATGCCTTGTCACAATTCATGGACCAGACCAACCCGCTTGCCGAAATCACTCACAAGCGCCGTATGTCAGCTTTGGGTCCCGGTGGTTTGTCACGTGAACGTGCCGGTTTTGAGGTGCGTGACGTACACTATACTCACTACGGTCGTCTTTGTCCGATTGAAACGCCTGAAGGTCCGAACATTGGTTTGATATCTTCACTTTGTGTGTTTGCTAAAATCAATCAGCTTGGTTTTATTGAGACACCGTACCGCAAGGTGGCTAACGGAAAGGTAGACCTTTCAGATGAAGGTTTGGTTTACCTTACAGCCGAAGAAGAAGAAGAGAAGATTATCGCTCAGGGTAATGCACCTTTGAATGAAGACGGAACTTTCGTCCGCGACAAAGTAAAATCCCGTCAGGATGCCGATTATCCGGTTGTAGCTCCTGATGAGGTAGAGCTGATGGACGTATCGCCACAGCAGATTGCCTCTATTGCAGCATCTTTGATTCCGTTCTTGGAACATGACGATGCTAACCGTGCGTTGATGGGATCGAACATGATGCGCCAGGCAGTTCCTTTGTTGAAGAGTGAAGCTCCGATTGTAGGTACAGGTATCGAACGTCAGCTTGCACGTGACTCTCGTACGCAGATTACTGCTGAGGGCGAAGGTGTGGTTGACTTTGTAGATGCTACGACTATCCGCATTCTGTACGATCGTACGGAAGAGGAAGAGTTTGTAAGCTTCGAATCTGCACTGAAAGAATATACTATTCCCAAATGGCGTCGTACCAACCAGAACATGACGATTGACCTTCGTCCTATTTGCGAGAAAGGTCAGCGTGTGACGAAGGGACAAATCCTTACCGAGGGTTACTCGACCGAACAGGGCGAGCTTGCTTTGGGTAAGAACCTGTTGGTTGCCTACATGCCTTGGAAGGGATACAACTATGAGGACGCTATCGTATTGAACGAACGTGTGGTTCGCGAAGACCTTTTGACTTCCGTACACGTAGAGGAATACTCTTTGGAAGTTCGTGAAACGAAGCGCGGTATGGAAGAGTTGACTTCCGATATTCCTAATGTAAGTGAAGAGGCTACCAAAGACCTTGACGAGAATGGTATTGTGCGTGTAGGTGCCCGTATCGAGCCGGGTGATATTTTGATTGGTAAGATTACTCCGAAAGGGGAGTCTGACCCTTCTCCGGAAGAAAAGTTGCTTCGTGCCATATTCGGTGATAAGGCTGGTGATGTGAAAGATGCGTCTTTGAAGGCATCTCCTTCTTTGAAAGGTGTGATTATCGGTAAACGTCTGTTCTCCCGCGTTATCAAGACTCGTAGTTCTAAATTGGCCGACAAGGCATTGTTGCCGAAGATTGATGATGAGTTCGATAGCAAGGTGGCTGATTTGAAGAAAATATTGGTAAATAAGCTTTTGAAGCTCACAGAAAATCATACTTCAGAAGGTGTGAAAGACTATATGGGAGCTGAAGTAATCAGTAAAGGCGCTAAATTCTATGCTTCTGATTTCAGTGATATAGACTTTACTGCTATTCAGTTGAGCAATTGGACAAAAGACGAGCATACCAATGAATTGATCCGTGCACTGGTAACGAACTTTATCAAGAAATATAAGGAACTCGATGCAGAGTTGAAACGTAAGAAATTTGCTATTACTATCGGTGACGAGTTGCCTGCAGGTATTATCCAGATGGCTAAGGTTTATATTGCCAAGAAGCGTAAGATCGGTGTTGGTGATAAGATGGCCGGTCGTCACGGTAACAAAGGTATCGTTTCACGCGTGGTACGTCAGGAAGACATGCCGTTCTTGGCAGACGGTACTCCAGTAGATATTGTATTGAATCCGCTGGGTGTGCCTTCACGTATGAACATCGGTCAGATATTCGAGGCTGTTTTGGGACGTGCCGGAAAGAACTTGGGAGTTAAGTTTGCTACGCCTATCTTTGATGGTGCTACGCTGGATGACCTGAACGAATGGACCGACAAGGCCGGTCTGCCCCGTTATGGTAAAACCACTTTGTATGATGGTGGTACAGGTGAGGCTTTCGAGCAGCAGGCTACAGTGGGTGTGACATACATGCTGAAACTCGGTCACATGGTTGAAGATAAGATGCACGCACGTTCTATCGGTCCTTATTCGCTTATTACGCAACAGCCATTGGGCGGTAAGGCACAGTTCGGTGGTCAGCGTTTCGGAGAAATGGAGGTTTGGGCGCTCGAAGCATTCGGTGCTGCGCATATCCTGCAGGAAATCCTGACTATCAAGTCTGATGATGTTGTCGGACGCTCCAAGGCTTATGAAGCAATCGTTAAGGGTGAGCCGATGCCAGCTCCGGGTATTCCTGAATCACTGAATGTATTGTTGCACGAGTTGAGAGGTTTGGGCTTGAGCATCAACTTAGAATAAATTGAAATTTGGAAATTGAGGGTTGAGAGCTAATGTCTCTTGATTCTCAATTCCCGACTTATCAACATTGTTTTTCAATTTTTAATTCTCAATTATCAATTATATATAAAAGTATGGCTTTTAGAAAAGATAACAAGATAAAGAGTAATTTCTCGAAAATCTCTATCGGTTTGGCTTCTCCCGAAGAAATCCTTGAGAATTCGAGTGGTGAAGTTTTAAAGCCTGAAACCATTAACTATCGGACGTATAAGCCGGAACGCGACGGTTTGTTTTGCGAGCGTATCTTCGGTCCTATTAAGGATTATGAGTGCCATTGCGGTAAGTACAAACGTATCCGTTACAAAGGCATTGTGTGTGACCGTTGCGGTGTGGAAGTGACAGAAAAGAAAGTACGTCGTGAGCGTATGGGACACATCCAGCTGGTTGTGCCGGTGGCTCACATTTGGTATTTCCGTTCGCTTCCTAATAAAATCGGTTACTTGCTGGGTTTACCGACCAAGAAACTCGATGCTATTATTTACTACGAACGTTATGTAGTAATCCAGCCGGGTATATTGGAAGGCGAAGTGGCACAGTATGATTTGCTTGAAGAAGGAGAATATCTGGATCTGTTGGAAAAGTTACCAAGCGATAATCAGTACCTTGAAGATTCAGACCCCAATAAGTTTGTTGCCAAGATGGGTGCAGAAGCCATTTATGACTTGCTGTCGCGCATTGATCTTGATTCATTGTCTTACGAACTGCGTAACCGTGCAGGCAGCGATGCTTCACAACAGCGTAAGAGCGAAGCTTTGAAGCGTTTGCAGGTAGTTGAGTCTTTCCGTGCATCACGCGGACGCAACAAGCCCGAATGGATGATTGTACGTATCGTACCGGTTATCCCGCCCGAACTTCGTCCGTTGGTTCCGTTGGATGGCGGGCGTTTCGCCACTTCCGACTTGAACGACCTTTACCGTCGCGTTATCATCCGTAACAACCGCTTGAAGAGATTGATTGAAATCAAGGCTCCTGAGGTGATTTTACGTAATGAGAAACGTATGTTGCAGGAAGCTGTCGATTCATTGTTCGATAACTCTCGTAAGTCAAGCGCAGTGAAGACTGATGCCAACCGTCCTTTGAAGTCACTTTCCGACAGTTTGAAAGGTAAGCAGGGACGTTTCCGTCAGAACTTGTTGGGTAAGCGTGTCGATTACTCTGCACGTTCCGTAATCGTTGTAGGTCCGGAACTGAAAATGGGTGAGTGCGGTATTCCTAAACTCATGGCGGCCGAGCTCTACAAGCCGTTCATTATCCGTAAGCTCATCGAGCGTGGTATTGTGAAGACGGTGAAGAGTGCCAAGAAGATTGTAGACCGTAAGGAACCTGTTATCTGGGACATTCTGGAACATGTAATGAAAGGACATCCGGTATTGTTGAACCGTGCTCCGACACTGCACCGTCTGGGTATCCAGGCGTTCCAGCCGAAGATGATTGAAGGCAAGGCAATCCAGTTGCACCCGTTGGCATGTACGGCATTCAACGCCGACTTCGACGGTGACCAGATGGCCGTTCACTTGCCTTTGAGCAACGAAGCTATTCTGGAAGCACAGATGCTGATGCTCCAGTCACATAATATCTTGAACCCTGCCAACGGTGCGCCTATTACAGTGCCCGCACAGGATATGGTACTCGGTTTGTACTATATCACCAAACTGCGTAAAGGAGCTAAAGGTGAAGGCCTCACTTTCTACGGTCCGGAAGAAGCGCTTATTGCCTACAACGAAGGTAAGTGCGACATTCACGCACCTATCAGCGTTATCGTTAAGGACATTGACGAAAACGGTAATGTGGTAGACAAGATGATGCACGACACGTCGGTAGGTCGTGTTATTGTAAACGAAATTGTACCTGCCAAAGCGGGTTATATCAATACGATTATCTCTAAGAAGTCACTTCGTGACATCATCAGTCACGTAATCAAGGTTTGTGGTGTGGCAGAAGCAGCCGAATTCCTGGATGGAATCAAGAACCTCGGTTATCAGATGGCATTCAAAGGCGGTCTTTCGTTCAACTTGGGAGATATTATTATTCCCGAAGAGAAAGAAGCGCTGGTGCAGAAAGGTTACGAAGAGGTAGAGCAGGTAATCAACAACTATAACATGGGTTTCATCACCAACAACGAACGTTACAACCAGGTAATTGATATCTGGACACATGTAAACTCCGAGTTGTCAAACATTTTGATGAAAACTATTTCGAGCGACGATCAGGGATTCAATTCCGTATACATGATGTTGGATTCCGGAGCCCGTGGTTCTAAGGAGCAGATTCGTCAGCTTTCCGGTATGCGTGGTTTGATGGCGAAACCTCAGAAGGCAGGTGCCGAAGGCGGTCAGATTATCGAGAACCCGATTCTTTCTAACTTTAAGGAAGGTCTTTCCGTGTTGGAGTACTTTATCTCTACTCACGGTGCTCGTAAGGGTCTTGCCGATACCGCTTTGAAGACGGCCGACGCCGGATACTTGACCCGTCGTCTGGTTGACGTATCTCACGATGTGATTATCAACGAAGAAGACTGCGGTACGCTTCGCGGACTGGTTTGTACAGCTTTGAAGAATAACGATGAGACAATCGCTACATTGTACGAACGTATTCTGGGACGTGTATCCGTACATGATATCGTTCACCCCACAACCGGTGAATTGCTTGTTGCAGGTGGTGAAGAAATCACTGAAGCCATTGCACAGAAGATTGAAGACTCTCCGATTGAGAGCGTTGAAATCCGTTCTGTATTGACTTGTGAATCCAAGAAGGGTGTTTGTGCCAAGTGCTACGGCCGTAATCTGGCTACAAGCCGTATGGTTCAGAAAGGTGAAGCTGTCGGTGTAATCGCTGCGCAGTCTATCGGTGAGCCGGGTACACAGTTGACGTTGCGTACGTTCCATGCCGGTGGTACGGCAGCCAATATCGCTGCCAATGCAAGTATTGTTGCCAAGAATCCTTCCCGTCTGGAATTTGAAGAACTCCGTACAGTAGATATTATTGACGAAGCAGGCGAACCGGCTAAGGTGGTAGTAGGCCGTCTGGCAGAAGTACGTTTCGTAGATGTCAATACAGGTATCATACTTTCTACGCATAACGTGCCTTATGGTTCTACACTCTATGCAGCGGATGGTGAAGTAGTAGAGAAAGGCAAACTTATAGCCCGTTGGGACCCGTTCAACGCAGTTATCATTACCGAAGCTACTGGTAAGATTGAGTTTGAAGGCGTTATTGAAAACGTTACCTATAAGGTAGAGTCCGATGAATCTACCGGTTTGCGCGAAATCATCATCATTGAGTCTAAGGACAAGACGAAAGTGCCTACAGCGCACATCATGACTGAAGATGGCGAACTTATCCGTACCTATAACCTTCCTGTGGGTGGTCACGTAGTAGTGGAAAACGGACAGAAGGTAAAAGCCGGTGAAGTAATCGTGAAGATTCCGCGTGCCGTTGGTAAGGCGGGTGATATCACGGGTGGTCTTCCCCGTGTTACCGAATTGTTCGAGGCACGTAACCCGTCCAATCCTGCTGTGGTTTCCGAAATTGACGGTGAGGTCACAATGGGTAAGGTGAAACGTGGTAACCGCGAAATTATCGTTACCTCTAAGACCGGGGAAGTTAAGAAATATCTCGTACCACTGTCCAAACAGATACTGGTACAGGAGAACGACTACGTGCGTGCCGGTACTCCGTTGTCTGACGGTGCCATTACCCCTGCCGATATCCTTGCCATTAAAGGTCCTACGGCTGTACAGGAATATATCGTAAACGAAGTACAGGACGTTTATCGTCTGCAAGGTGTGAAGATTAACGATAAGCACTTTGAAATTATCGTTCGTCAGATGATGCGTAAGGTTGAAATCGATGAACCGGGCGATACCCGCTTCTTGGAACAACAGGTAGTGGATAAGCTCGAATTCATGGAAGAGAACGACCGTATCTGGGGCAAGAAAGTTGTAGTAGATGCCGGAGATTCTCAGAACCTGCAACCGGGACAGATTGTTACTGCCCGCAAGTTGCGCGATGAAAACTCCATGCTGAAGCGCCGTGACTTGAAACCCGTTTCAGTACGTGATGCTGTGCCTGCTACCTCTACACAGATTCTTCAAGGTATTACCCGTGCGGCTTTGCAGACTTCAAGCTTTATGTCTGCCGCTTCTTTCCAGGAAACGACGAAGGTACTCAACGAAGCTGCTATCAACGGAAAGGTAGACCGTCTGGAAGGTATGAAAGAGAATGTTATCTGCGGTCACTTGATTCCTGCCGGTACAGGTCAGCGCGAATTCGAGAAGATTATTGTCGGTTCGAAAGAAGAGTACGATCGTATGCTTGCCAACAAGAAAACGGTGCTCGATTATGCAGTTGATGATAAGGTAGAAGAGTAATTACTACGTTAATACAATCAGTAATTTTTATAGTGAAAGAAGAGGATCTCCCGGGATTCTCTTCTTTTTTTATATTTGTTGCAAACCGGCTCTCTTTTCGGTCTGATGTAAGAAGAGTGTAATGTAATAGTAAAATAAAGATTTGCATGCCCCCTTCACAACCTTTTATTCATGGATGTTTGAGGGTGAAGGGGAGGAGGGGGAAGCATGCTATTGCCTCAAATAAAACAGACCATCGGTTTGGGGTAAACGCATGGTCTGTTCAGGTAAATCAGACGATGTGTTCTATCCGAACAGACCATGCAATTTCAGGACATATCAAGTGCCTTTTTTGTTCAGGTCGTACTGTTACTTTTATCTTGGAGTATTTTGTGTGTCGGAATGAAAGAAGTATATTTGTCATTCAATTATAATGATATACGATAATATGGAAAATCAGGAAAATAATAACGGACAGTTACAGATAGAGCTGAAAGAAGAAGTGGCCCAAGGCACGTATGCCAATCTTGCCATTATCACTCATTCCAGTTCGGAGTTTATCATGGATTTTATTCGGGTAATGCCGGGAATGCCCAAAGCCGGGGTTCAATCGCGCATTGTATTGGCACCCGAACACGCCAAGCGTCTGCTGCGTGCGCTTGAAGAAAATGTTGGTAAATATGAACGTGCTTTCGGCCCTATCCGCATGCCGGATGAGCAACCTATTCCGCCATTGCCTAATATTAAGGGTGAAGCATAAAATCAAAAAAAAACTTGTAGTGCATTGATTATTCAAAACTTATTAGTATCTTTGCAGCCCAAAAGTGTATAGTTTTGAATTAATATAAACATAATATATAACTAAAAACAATTAAAATGCCTACAATTCAGCAATTAGTAAGAAAAGGACGCGAGGTTTTGGTAGAGAAAAGTAAGTCTCCAGCCTTGGATTCTTGTCCTCAAAGACGTGGCGTTTGCGTGAGAGTGTATACAACCACTCCGAAGAAACCGAATTCAGCTATGCGTAAAGTAGCTCGTGTACGTTTGACTAACGGTAAAGAGGTGAACTCTTACATTCCGGGAGAAGGTCACAACTTGCAGGAACACTCAATCGTATTGGTTCGCGGCGGTCGTGTAAAAGACCTTCCGGGTGTACGTTATCACATCGTTCGTGGTACTTTGGATACCGCAGGTGTTGCTAACCGTACTCAAAGACGTTCTAAATACGGTGCTAAACGTCCGAAACCGGGACAGGCTGCTCCCGCTAAGAAGAAATAATTAGGCGGCCAAACTGATAAACAGTAAAATTAAAAGTAATAACTTACGTTTTAGTTTGTTGGAAATGCTAAAGGTTGAGTAAACACTCCGGAGGGAGAGTTGAAGAAGACAGAAGTAAACAACCAAGAACGAAAAACATTATTCTTTCAGACAAATGAGAAAAGCAAAACCTAAAAAACGTATCATCCTTCCGGATCCCGTTTTTAATGATGTGAAAGTTTCCAAGTTCGTTAACCACCTGATGTACGACGGAAAGAAGAATACTTCTTATGAAATCTTCTACGCCGCTTTGGAAACAGTGAAGAACAAAATGCAGAATGAAGAGAAATCAGCTCTTGAAATCTGGAAAAAAGCTTTGGACAACGTAACTCCTCAAGTGGAAGTGAAGTCTCGCCGTGTAGGTGGTGCTACTTTCCAAGTTCCTACTGAAATTCGTCCTGACCGCAAGGAGTCAATTTCTATGAAGAATTTGATTATCTTTGCCCGCAAGCGTGGCGGTAAATCAATGGCTGACAAGCTGGCTGCTGAAATTATGGATGCTTTCAATGAACAAGGCGGTGCTTTCAAACGTAAAGAAGATATGCACAGAATGGCCGAGGCTAACCGTGCGTTTGCTCATTTCAGATTCTAATACTATAAGAGATAACCAATCAAAGATTAAAAACTTAAAGTAAAAGGAATTAGAAAATGGCAAAGAATGATTTACATTTGACACGTAATATCGGTATCATGGCCCACATCGATGCCGGAAAGACAACAACCTCTGAACGTATTTTGTTTTATACGGGTTTGACTCACAAAATCGGTGAGGTGCACGATGGTGCCGCTACAATGGACTGGATGGAGCAAGAACAGGAACGTGGTATCACTATTACTTCCGCTGCTACTACCACTCGTTGGAAATATGCCGGTAATACTTATAAAATCAACTTGATTGATACTCCGGGACACGTTGACTTTACCGCTGAGGTAGAGCGTTCTTTGCGTATTCTTGACGGCGCTGTTGCTGCTTATTGTGCAGTTGGTGGCGTTGAACCGCAATCTGAAACTGTTTGGCGTCAGGCTGATAAATATAACGTACCGCGTATCGCATACGTTAACAAAATGGACCGTTCAGGTGCCGACTTCTTTGAGGTTGTTCGTCAGATGAAGGACGTTTTGGGTGCTAATCCTTGTCCTATCGTTGTGCCTATCGGTGCTGAGGAATCTTTCAAAGGTTTGGTAGACCTTATCAAGATGAAAGCTATCTACTGGCATGACGAAACTATGGGTGCCGACTATACAGTAGAGGAAATCCCTGCTAATTTGGTAGACGAAGCTAACGAATGGAGAGATAAGATGCTCGAAAAAGTAGCTGAGTTCGACGATGCTTTGATGGAGAAATATTTCGATGATCCTTCTACTATTACAGAAGAAGAAATATTGAGAGCTCTTCGCAACGCTACAGTACAGATGGCTGTTGTTCCTATGTTGTGTGGTTCTTCATTCAAGAATAAGGGTGTACAGACTTTGCTTGACTATGTTTGTGCATTCTTGCCTTCTCCGCTGGATACAGAGAATGTGGTTGGTACAAACCCTGAAACCGGTGCTGAAGAAGACCGTAAGCCGAGCGAGGATGAAAAGACTTCTGCTTTGGCGTTCAAGATTGCAACCGACCCGTATGTAGGCCGTCTGACTTTCTTCCGTGTTTATTCAGGTAAGATTGAAGCCGGTTCTTATATTTATAACTCTCGCTCTGGTAAGAAAGAACGTGTTTCACGTCTGTTCCAGATGCACTCAAATAAACAGAATCCTGTTGAGGTGATTGGCGCCGGTGATATTGGTGCCGGTGTAGGCTTCAAGGATATCCATACCGGTGATACGCTGTGCGACGAAACCGCACCGATCGTATTGGAATCTATGGACTTCCCCGAACCGGTAATCGGTATCGCAGTTGAGCCTAAGACTCAGAAGGATATGGATAAACTGTCTAACGGTTTGGCTAAATTGGCTGAAGAAGACCCGACGTTTACGGTTAAGACTGACGAACAGACAGGTCAGACAGTTATTTCCGGTATGGGTGAGCTTCACTTGGATATTATCATCGACCGTCTGAAGCGTGAATTCAAGGTTGAGTGTAACCAGGGTAAACCTCAGGTTAACTATAAGGAGGCTATTACGAAGACTGTTAACTTGCGTGAAGTGTATAAGAAACAGTCTGGTGGTCGTGGTAAGTTTGCCGATATCATCGTGAACATCGGTCCGGTTGATGAGGACTTTACTCAGGGCGGCTTGCAGTTTGTTGACGAAGTGAAGGGTGGTAATATTCCTAAGGAATTTATCCCGTCTGTACAGAAGGGTTTCACAACTGCAATGAAGAACGGTGTATTGGCCGGTTATCCGTTGGATTCACTGAAGGTGACTTTGATCGACGGTTCTTTCCACCCGGTTGACTCTGACCAGTTGTCATTTGAAATCTGTGCTATCCAGGCATACAAGAACGCTTGCGCTAAGGCAGGTCCGGTATTGATGGAGCCTATCATGAAGCTGGAAGTTGTTACTCCGGAAGAAAACATGGGTGACGTTATCGGTGACTTGAACAAGCGTCGCGGTCAGGTAGAAGGTATGGAATCAAGCCGTTCTGGTGCTCGTATCGTGAAGGCAATGGTTCCGCTGGCAGAAATGTTCGGTTACGTAACTGCGTTGCGTACTATCACTTCTGGTCGTGCAACTTCTTCAATGGTATATTCTCACCACGCTCAGGTTTCCAACTCTATTGCCAAGGCAGTATTGGAAGAAGTAAAAGGTCGTACAGACTTAATCTAAAATAATAACTAAAGTCCGTAGGTTAGCGAATGACTCTTAACCTACGGGACTTTATCTTATATAATAACACTATTAATAACTAGGACAGTAATGAGTCAAAAAATTAGAATCAAACTGAAATCTTACGACCACAACTTGGTTGACAAGTCAGCTGAGAAGATTGTAAGAACGGTGAAGACAACAGGCGCTATCGTTAGCGGTCCAATTCCTCTCCCTACGCATAAGCGTATCTTTACCGTAAACCGTTCGACTTTCGTTAACAAGAAGTCGCGTGAACAATTCGAACTCTCTTCTTACAAGAGATTAATCGACATCTATAGCTCAACAGCTAAGACAGTAGATGCTCTGATGAAGTTGGAGTTACCGAGTGGTGTGGAAGTAGAAATCAAAGTGTAAGTATTAAAAATTAAGTGAAATGCCAGGATTATTAGGAAAAAAAATCGGAATGACATCCGTTTTCAGTGCCGAGGGTAAGAATGTACCATGCACTGTTATCGAAGCAGGTCCTTGTGTTGTTACTCAAGTGAAAACTGTAGAAAAGGACGGCTATCAAGCTGTTCAGTTGGGTTTCCAGGACAAGAAGGAAAAGCACACTACAAAGCCTCTTATGGGCCACTTTAAGAAAGCTGGAGTAACTCCCAAGAAACACTTGGCTGAGTTCAAAGAATTTGAGACAGAATTGAATCTGGGTGATACTGTTACCGTAGAATTGTTCGAAGGCGCTGATTATGTAGACGTTGTAGGTACTTCCAAAGGTAAAGGCTTCCAGGGTGTTGTGAAACGTCATGGTTTCGGTGGTGTAGGTCAGACTACTCACGGTCAGCACAACCGTGCCCGTAAACCGGGTTCTATCGGTGCTTGTTCTTACCCTGCAAAAGTATTCAAGGGAATGCGCATGGGCGGACAACTTGGTGGTGACAGAGTAACTGTTCAAAATCTGCAAGTATTAAAAGTAATCGCGGAGCACAATCTCCTTTTGATTAAGGGTTCTGTTCCTGGTTGCAAAGGTTCAATCGTAATAATTGAGAAATAATGGAAGTTAACGTATATAACATTAAAGGTGAAGACACTGGGAGAAAGATTACGTTAAACGAGTCTATCTTCGGAATTGAGCCCAACGACCACGCTATCTACTTGGACGTTAAACAGTTTATGGCTAACCAGCGTCAGGGTACACACAAGTCAAAGGAAAGAAGCGAAATCAGCGGTTCTACTCGTAAAATCGGTCGCCAGAAAGGTGGCGGTGGTGCACGTCGTGGTGACATGAACTCACCGGTACTCGTTGGTGGTGGACGTGTATTTGGTCCGAAACCGAGAGATTACTACTTCAAACTGAATAAGAAAGTAAAAGCTCTGGCACGTAAGTCAGCTTTGGCATATAAGGCTCAGAACAATGCCATCATTGTAGTAGAAGACTTCAATTTTGAAGCTCCTAAGACAAAAGATTTTGTTGTTATGACAAAAAATCTTAAAGTTTCTGACAAAAAGCTGCTTGTTGTTTTACCGGAAGCAAATAAAAACGTATATTTGTCGGCTCGTAACGTAAAGGGCGCTAATGTGCAGACTATCTCAGGGTTAAATACTTACAGAGTATTGGACGCTGGAGTTGTTGTGTTTGCTGAAAGTGCACTTTCTGCTATCGACAATATCTTAATGTAAAAAGGAGGCTTAAATAATGGGAATTATTATTAAACCGTTAGTGACAGAGAAGATGACTGCAATTACTGATAAGTCGAACAATCGTTTCGGCTTTATCGTGCGTCCTGAAGCTAATAAACTGGAAATTAAGAACGAAGTTGAAGCCCTTTACAACGTTACCGTGGTTGATGTGAATACAATTCGTTATGCCGGCAAGAACAAGAGCCGTTATACACGCGCAGGTATCATCAACGGACGTACAAACGCTTACAAAAAAGCTGTTGTTACGTTGAAAGAAGGAGATACTATTGATTTTTATAGCAATATTTAAAAGAAATGGCAGTACGTAAATTTAAGCCCACAACACCGGGGCAAAGACATAAAATTATTGGTACTTTCGAAGAAATTACTGCACGAGTACCAGAAAAGTCTCTTGTATTTGGTAAGAAATCTTCCGGCGGTCGTAACAATACTGGTAAAATGACCATGCGCTACATCGGTGGCGGTAGTAAGAAGATTATCCGTATCGTAGACTTCAAGAGAAATAAAGACGGTGTACCTGCAGTGGTTAAAACAATTGAATACGATCCGAACCGTTCGGCTCGTATCGCTCTGTTGTTTTATGCAGATGGTGAAAAAAGATATATTATTGCTCCCAATGGATTGCAAGTTGGTGCGACTTTGATGTCAGGTGAAACTGCTGCTCCGGAAATCGGAAATGCTCTTCCGCTTCAGAATATTCCGGTCGGTACTGTAATTCACAACATCGAATTACGTCCGGGTCAAGGCGCTGCTTTGGTTCGTTCAGCCGGTAACTTCGCTCAATTGACTTCAAGAGAAGGTAAATACTGCGTTATCAAGTTGCCTTCAGGCGAGGTTCGTCAGATCCTCAGCACATGTAAGGCTACTATCGGTAGCGTTGGTAACTCAGATCATGGATTGGAAAGTTCAGGTAAAGCTGGACGTTCTCGTTGGTTAGGACGTCGTCCGCGTAACCGTGGTGTTGTTATGAACCCGGTTGATCACCCGATGGGTGGTGGTGAAGGACGTGCTTCAGGAGGACACCCGAGATCTCGTAAGGGATTGTATGCTAAGGGTCTTAAGACAAGAGCTCCGAAGAAACAATCGTCTAAGTATATTATTGAGAGAAGAAAGAAGTAATCTGATTAATTGAGTAAATTATGAGTCGTTCATTAAAAAAAGGTCCGTATATTAACGTTAAGCTTGAGAAGAAAGTGCTTGCCATGAATGAATCGGGCAAGAAAGTGGTAGTTAAGACTTGGGCCAGAGCTTCAATGATTTCGCCTGATTTTGTAGGCCATACTGTTGCAGTTCACAATGGAAATAAATTTATTCCTGTTTATGTTACCGAAAACATGGTAGGACACAAGTTGGGCGAATTTGCTCCAACTCGTACATTCAGAGGACACGCTGGTAACAAGAAAAAATAAGACAGGATTTATCTGAAATAATAAAGTAATAATATAATGGGAGCAAGAAAAAAAATATCGGCTGAAAAAAGAAAAGAAGCCCTTAAGACCATGTATTTTGCGAAATTGCAAAATGTTCCTACTTCCCCCCGTAAAATGCGTCTCGTGGCTGACATGATTCGTGGGATGGAAGTGAACAGAGCACTCGGCGTTTTGAAGTTCTCCTCAAAAGAGGCTGCCGCCAGAGTGGAAAAATTGCTGCGCTCTGCAATTGCTAACTGGGAGCAGAAAAACGAACGTAAAGCTGAAAGCGGCGAGCTGTTCGTAACCAAGATTTTTGTTGATGGTGGCGCTACACTCAAAAGAATGAGACCGGCTCCGCAGGGTAGAGGTTACAGAATCCGCAAGCGTTCAAACCACGTAACGTTGTTCGTTGGTTCTAAAAGTAATAACGAAGATCAAAATTAAGGTAAATGGGACAAAAAGTTAATCCAATAAGCAACCGTTTAGGAATTATCAGAGGCTGGGATTCCAATTGGTATGGTGGAAAGAATTACGGCGACTCTTTGCTGGAAGATAGCAAGATTCGTAAATATTTGAACGCTCGTCTTGCTAAAGCAAGTGTTTCAAGAATTGTAATCGAACGTACACTGAAACTCGTGACTATTACCGTTTGTACAGCACGTCCGGGTATCATTATCGGTAAGGGTGGCCAAGAAGTTGATAAGTTGAAAGAAGAGTTGAAGAAGGTCACTGATAAAGATATCCAGATCAATATCTTCGAAGTGAAAAGACCTGAGTTGGACGCTGTTATCGTGGCTAACAACATCGCCCGTCAGGTAGAAGGTAAAATTGCCTACCGTCGCGCTATCAAAATGGCTATTGCCAACACAATGCGTATGGGTGCGGAAGGTATCAAAATTCAGATTTCAGGACGTTTGAATGGTGCAGAAATGGCCCGTTCTGAAATGTATAAAGAAGGAAGAACTCCGCTGCACACTTTCAGAGCAGACATCGACTATTGTCATGCAGAAGCATTGACTAAAGTAGGTCTTCTCGGTATTAAAGTTTGGATTTGTAGAGGTGAAGTTTATGGTAAGAGAGAGTTGGCTCCGAACTTTACGCAAAGCAAAGAAAGCGGTCGTGGAAGCAATAGCGGAAACAATGGCGGAAAGAACTTCAAAAGAAAGAAAAATAATCGCTAACGAATTTGATTTTTAGGAATTATGTTACAACCGAAAAAGACAAAATTCAGAAGACAACAAAAAGGCCGTCAAAAAGGTAATGCCCAAAGAGGAAACCAACTGGCTTTCGGTTCTTTTGGTATTAAGGCCTTGGAGACGAAGTGGATTACAGGCCGTCAGATTGAAGCTGCGCGTATTGCAGTAACAAGATATATGCAACGTCAAGGACAGATTTGGATTCGTATTTTCCCGGATAAGCCTATTACAAGAAAGCCTGCTGACGTACGTATGGGTAAAGGTAAAGGTAGCCCCGAGGGATTCGTTGCTCCTGTTACACCGGGTAGAATTATTATCGAAGCTGAAGGAGTATCTTATGAAATCGCAAAAGAAGCTTTGCGCTTAGCTGCACAGAAGCTTCCTATCACAACCAAGTTTGTGGTAAGACGTGATTATGATATCCAAAATCAAAATGCGTAAGAAGTATGAAAATTGCAGAAATTAAAGAAATGACTACCAATGACTTGGTAGAAAGAGTAGAAGCAGAAGTGGCTAACTATAGCCAAATGGTTTTAAATCATTCTATTTCTCCTTTGGATAATCCTGCTCAGATCAAACAATTACGCAGGACTATTGCGCGTATGAAAACTGAATTACGCCAGAGAGAACTTAACAATAAATGATGAGCTTGATGGAAGCAAGAAATTTAAGAAAAGAAAGAACAGGGGTTGTGCTGAGCGATAAGATGGATAAGACCATTACTGTTGCAGCTAAGTTTAAGGAAAAACACCCCATATATGGTAAGTTCGTTAGTAAGACGAAGAAGTACCATGCTCATGATGAAAAGAATGAGTGCAATATCGGCGATACTGTACGCATCATGGAAACTCGTCCTTTGAGCAAGACTAAGAGATGGAGATTGGTTGAAATAATTGAAAGAGCTAAGTAATTATGATACAAGTAGAATCCAGACTTACAGTATGTGACAACAGCGGAGCAAAAGAGGCTCTCTGTATCCGCGTTTTGGGAGGTACAGGTCGTCGCTATGCTTCAGTAGGGGACGTGATTGTTGTTTCTGTAAAAAGCGTTATCCCTTCAAGTGATATTAAAAAAGGTGCAGTGTCTAAAGCTTTGATCGTACGTACTAAGAAAGAAATCCGTCGTGCTGATGGTTCTTACATACGTTTTGATGATAATGCTTGCGTGTTGCTGAACAATGCAGGTGAAATTAGAGGTAGTCGTATTTTCGGTCCGGTAGCTCGTGAACTTCGTGCTGCTAACATGAAAGTTGTGTCACTCGCTCCTGAAGTACTTTAATTTTGTAAAAGATTTAAGTAATGAGTAAATTACATATTAAAAAAGGCGATACAGTTTACGTAAATTCTGGTGAAGACAAAGGTAAGACTGGTCGTGTATTGAAGGTTCTTGTTGATAAAAAACGTGCAATCGTTGAGGGTATCAACATGGTGTCTAAGAGCACAAAACCGAATGCAAAGAACCCGCAAGGTGGTATCGTGAAGCAAGAAGCTTCTATCCACATTTCAAACTTGAACCCGGTTGATCCAAAGACTGGCAAAGCAACGCGTGTTGGTAGAAAATTAAGTGCTGACGGCACTTTAGTGCGTTATTCTAAAAAATCAGGAGAGGAGATTAAGTAATGAGTAATACTGCTAGCCTTAAGAAAGAATATGCAGAGCGTATTGCGCCTGCATTGAAATCACAGTTCCAGTATTCTTCTTCAATGCAGGTACCCGTACTTAAGAAGATTGTTATCAATCAGGGTTTGGGTATGGCCGTTGCTGATAAGAAGATTATCGAAGTGGCAATTAATGAAATGACTGCTATTACAGGTCAGAAGGCCGTTGCAACCATTTCTCGTAAAGATATCGCTAACTTTAAGTTGCGTAAGAAAATGCCGATTGGTGTTATGGTAACTTTACGTCGCGAGAGAATGTACGAATTTCTTGAAAAATTGGTTCGTGTAGCTCTGCCGCGTATCCGTGACTTCAAGGGTATTGAAAGTAAGTTCGATGGAAAGGGTAACTATACCCTTGGTATTCAGGAACAAATTATTTTCCCTGAAATTAATATCGATAGTATTACCAGAATTCTCGGAATGAATATTACCTTTGTAACCTCTGCGCAAACAGATGAAGAAGGTTATACCTTGTTGAAAGAATTCGGTTTACCGTTTAAGAACGCTAAAAAAGATTGATAATATGGCAAAGGAATCAATGAAAGCACGTGAAGTAAAGCGTGCCAAATTAGTAGCCAAATATGCCGAGAAGAGAGCTGCATTGAAGCAAATCGTTAGAACAGGTGATCCTGCGGAAGCTTTTGAAGCTGCACAGAAATTGCAGGACCTGCCTAAGAATTCTAATCCGATTCGTATGCACAACCGTTGCAAATTGACAGGTCGTCCTAAAGGATATATCCGTCAGTTCGGAATCTCCAGAATTCAGTTCCGTGAGATGGCATCCAACGGTCTTATTCCAGGTGTAAAGAAAGCAAGCTGGTAATTTTTGTTTTTTAAATATTGTCAGGGCAGTCCTGATTAATTTAATTTATTTTTATATGACTGATCCAATAGCAGATTATTTGACGAGGTTGCGGAACGCTATTCAAGCAAAGCACAGAGTTGTTGAAGTTCCCGCTTCAAATTTGAAAAAAGAAATCACTAAGATTCTTTTTGAAAAAGGCTACATTCTTAATTACAAGTTTGTAGAAGATGGTCCTCAAGGTACTATAAAGGTTGCCTTGAAGTATGATCCGGTTAACAAAGTTAACGCTATCAAGAAGCTGGAAAGAATTTCTTCTCCGGGTTTGCGTCAATATACCGGTTACAAAGAGATGCCGCGAGTTATTAATGGTTTGGGTATTGCTATAATATCTACTTCCAAAGGTGTAATGACCAACAAAGAAGCCGCTGAACTGAAGATTGGCGGTGAAGTTTTGTGTTATGTATATTAATAGGAGGAATCAGCAATGTCAAGAATAGGAAAATTACCCATTAGTATTCCCGCTGGAGTAACAGTTACTCTGAAGGATGATGTGGTTACCGTAAAGGGACCCAAAGGCGAAATGAGCCAATATGTAAATCCTGCTATCAATGTTGCCATCGAAGAAGGCCATGTCGTTTTGACAGAGAATGAAAATGCAATGCTGGATAATCCGAAGCAGAAGCATGCATTCCACGGTCTGTACCGTTCATTGGTTCACAACATGGTTGTTGGTGTATCTGAAGGATATAAGAAAGAGTTGGAACTTGTCGGTGTAGGTTACCGTGCTTCTAATCAAGGCAATATTATTGAATTGAACTTAGGTTATACGCACAGTATCTTTATACAGTTGCCTGCTGAGATCAAAGTAGAAACTAAGTCTGAGAGAAACAAGAATCCTCTTATCCTTTTGGAATCTTGCGACAAACAATTGCTTGGTCAAGTTTGCTCTAAAATACGTTCTTTCCGTAAGCCTGAACCGTATAAAGGTAAAGGTATTAAGTTTGTTGGCGAAGAAATTCGTAGAAAGTCTGGTAAATCAGCCGGTGCTAAATAATCATTTAAATTGATAGTATTATGACAACAAAAATAGAAAGACGTATTAAGATTAAATATAGAGTACGCAATAAGATTTCAGGTACAACTGAATGTCCGCGTATGAGTGTGTTTAGAAGCAATAAGCAAATCTACGTTCAGATTATCGACGATTTGTCCGGTAAGACTCTGGCTGCTGCATCTTCTTTGGGTATGACTGAAAAGATGCCTAAGAAGGAACAGGCTGCCAAAGTAGGTGAACTGATTGCAAAGAAGGCTCAGGAAGCAGGTATAACTACTGTTGTTTTCGACCGTAATGGTTACTTGTATCATGGGAGAGTAAAAGAAGTGGCTGATGCTGCTCGTAACGGTGGACTTAAATTTTAATCATTATGGCAGGACTTAATAATAGAGTTAAGATTACAAACGATATAGAACTGAAAGACAGATTGGTTGCTATTAATCGTGTAACCAAAGTAACCAAAGGTGGTAGAACTTTTAGTTTTTCTGCTATTGTGGTAGTAGGAAATGAAGAAGGTATCATCGGTTGGGGTCTTGGCAAAGCAGGCGAAGTAACCGCTGCTATTGCTAAGGGTGTTGAATCAGCAAAAAAGAACCTGACTAAAGTACCTGTACTGAAAGGTACGGTTCCTCACGAACAGTCTGCTAAGTTTGGTGGTGCTGAGGTATTCATTAAACCGGCTTCTCACGGTACTGGTGTAGTGGCAGGTGGTGCAATGCGTGCAGTGCTTGAAAGTGTTGGTGTAACGGATGTTTTGGCTAAGTCAAAAGGTTCTTCCAACCCACATAACTTGGTGAAAGCTACTATCTTGGCATTAAGCGAAATGCGTGATGCCCGTATGGTTGCTCAGAACAGAGGAGTTAGTATGGAAAAAGTATTTAGAGGATAAGGAGGAAGAATATGTCGACTATAAAGATTAAACAAGTTAAAAGTAGAATTGGTGCTCCTGCTGATCAGAAGAGAACTCTCGATGCACTGGGACTTCATAAGTTGAATCGTGTGGTTGAACACGAATGCACTCCTTCAATTCTTGGAATGGTGGATAAGGTTAAACACTTGGTTACCATTGTTAAGTAATTATTTGTTGAATATAAAACGAATTACAATATGAACTTAAGTAATTTAAAACCTGCAGAGGGATCTACTAAAACAAGAAAAAGAATCGGACGCGGTCCGGGTTCTGGTTTGGGAGGTACTTCTACCAGAGGTCATAAAGGAGCTAAATCAAGATCTGGATACTCTAAGAAAATCGGTTTTGAAGGTGGTCAGATGCCTCTTCAACGTCGTGTTCCTAAGTTTGGCTTTAAAAATATCAACCGTGTAGAGTATAAGGCTATCAACTTGGATACAATTCAGAAATTGGCCGAAGCTAAAAATCTGCAGACTGTAGGTATCAATGACTTCATCGCTGCCGGTTTCATTTCTTCAAGCCAGTTGGTAAAAGTATTAGGTAACGGAACTTTGACTGCTAAGTTGGATGTACAAGCACACGCATTCTCTAAGACTGCGGTTGCTGCCATCGAAGCTGCTGGTGGACAAGTAGTAAAACTCTAATTCGATGAGAAAAGCTATTGAAACATTAAAGAATATATGGAAAATTGAGGATCTGAGACAACGGATCCTCATTACCATATTGTTTGTGGCAATTTACCGTTTCGGTTCGTATGTTGTATTGCCGGGTATTAATCCGTCAATGTTGACACAGTTGCATCAACAAACAAGCGAGGGTCTTTTAGCCTTGTTAAACATGTTTTCTGGAGGAGCGTTCTCTAATGCGTCTATCTTTGCATTAGGTATCATGCCTTATATCTCCGCTTCCATTGTGATTCAGTTGCTGGGTATTGCGGTACCGTATTTCCAGAAATTGCAACGTGAAGGTGAGAGTGGTAGAAGAAAAATGAATCAGTACACCCGTTATCTGACGATTATCATTTTGCTGGTTCAGGCTCCTTCTTATTTGCTCAATCTTAAAATGCAGGCTGGTCCTTCCTTAAATGCTTCATTAGATTGGACTCTATTTATGCTTACTTCTACCATTATATTGGCGGCTGGAAGTATGTTTATTTTGTGGCTTGGTGAGAGAATTACAGACAAAGGAATAGGTAATGGTATCTCCTTGATTATTATGGTGGGTATTATTGCACGTTTACCGCAGTCTTTATTTCAGGAATTGATTTCCCGTATGACCGATAAGACCGGTGGTTTGGTTATGTTCCTGATTGAACTTGTAGTCCTGTTGCTTGTCATTGCATTTGCCATTCTTCTGGTGCAAGGTACAAGAAAGATTCCTGTACAATACGCAAAGAAGATTGTTGGTAACAAGCAATACGGCGGTGCAAGACAATACATTCCTTTGAAAGTAAATGCAGCAAACGTGATGCCTATTATTTTTGCTCAGGCAATCATGTTCATTCCTATTACTCTCGTTGGATTTTCAAATGTAAATAATGCGAGCGGTTTCATACATGCATTAACTGATCATACAAGCTTTTGGTATAATTTGATTTTTGCGGTATTGATTATACTGTTTACGTATTTCTATACTGCGATTACCATTAACCCGACTCAGATGGCTGAGGATATGAAGAGAAACAACGGTTTCATTCCGGGCATCAAACCGGGAAAGCAAACAGCAGAGTACATTGACGTGATTATGTCACGTATCACTTTGCCGGGTTCTTTCTTCTTGGCTTTGGTTGCCATTATGCCTGCATTTGCCGGTATCTTCGGTGTGAAAGCCGAGTTTGCTCAATTCTTCGGTGGTACGTCTTTGTTAATTCTTGTAGGTGTGGTTCTTGATACTCTCCAGCAGGTTGAAAGTCATTTGTTGATGAGACACTATGACGGTTTGCTGAAATCTGGACGTATTAAAGGCCGTAGCGGTACAGTGGCTGCGTATTAATCTTATTTGAAGAATGATATTTCTTAAAACTGAAGATGAGATAGAGCTGCTCCGTGCGAGTAATTTGCTTGTAGGAAAAACGTTGGCTGAGATAGCTAAGGTTATAAAGCCCGGAGTTACTACAAAGGAGTTGGATAGAGTAGCGGAAGAGTTCATTAGAGATAATGGGGCTGTTCCTACTTTCAAGGGATTTCCGAACCAATATGGCGATCCGTTTCCGGCTTCGATTTGTACTTCTGTAAACGAGCAGGTGGTACATGGTATTCCGAGTGATAATGTAGTACTGAAAGAGGGTGATGTAGTTTCTGTTGATTGCGGTACTTATATGAATGGCTTTTGTGGCGACTCGGCCTATACGTTTTGTGTAGGTGAGGTTGACGAAGAAGTTCGCAAATTACTGAAGGTTACTAAGGAAGCATTATATATAGGAATACAGAATGCTGTTCAAGGCAAGCGGTTGGGTGATATAGGATATGCTATACAACAACATTGCGAGTCCAATTCTTATGGTGTGGTGCGCGAGTTTGTCGGTCATGGTATCGGTAAGGACATGCACGAAGATCCCCAGGTGCCCAACTACGGTAAGCGCGGTTACGGTACAATGTTGAAAAAGGGGTTGTGCATCGCAATCGAGCCGATGATAACTTTAGGTAACCGGCAGATAGTAATGGAACGTGATGGCTGGACGGTGAGAACCAGAGATTGCAAGTACGCCGCTCATTTTGAGCATACCATAGCAGTGGGAAGCGGTGAAGCCGATATTCTGTCATCGTTCAAATTCATTGAAGAAGTATTAGGAGATAAAGCAATTTAAGAAGTTAATATGGCAAAGCAATCTGCAATAGAACAAGATGGAGTTATAGTTGAAGCATTGTCTAATGCAATGTTTCGTGTTGAATTAGAAAACGGACATGAGATTACTGCCCATATTTCCGGTAAGATGCGGATGCACTACATCAAGATCCTGCCGGGTGATAAGGTAAGAGTCGAAATGTCTCCTTACGATTTATCGAAAGGAAGAATTGTATTTAGATATAAATAAAATTAAGATATGAAAGTAAGAGCATCCTTAAAGAAACGTACGCCAGAGTGTAAGATCGTTAGACGTAATGGCCGTTTGTATGTTATTAACAAGAAAAATCCTAAGTATAAACAACGTCAAGGATAATATTATTATTTTTGCAAAAAAAATAATTTAGTATATGGCTATAAGAATAGTTGGTGTCGATTTGCCTCAAAACAAGAGAGGTGAAGTTGCGTTGACCTATGTATATGGAATAGGTCGTAGTAGTTCAGCAAAGATTTTGGACAAAGCAGGTGTTGACAGAGACCTGAAAGTAAAAGACTGGACGGATGATCAGGCTGCCAAGATTCGTGAGATCATTGGTGCAGAGTATAAAGTAGAAGGTGATCTTCGCTCTGAAGTTCAATTGAACATCAAACGTTTAATGGATATCGGTTGCTACCGTGGTGTACGTCACCGTATCGGTCTCCCTGTAAGAGGCCAGAGTACGAAGAACAACGCCCGTACTCGTAAGGGAAGAAAGAAAACCGTTGCTAATAAGAAAAAAGCTACTAAATAATAATTGTTGATATGGCAAAAAAAACAGTTGCAGCAAAAAAGAGAAATGTAAAGGTAGATGCTAATGGACAGTTGCATGTTCATTCATCTTTCAACAACATTATTGTTTCTCTGGCTAATAGTGAAGGTCAGATTATTTCTTGGTCTTCTGCCGGAAAGATGGGATTCAGAGGTTCTAAGAAGAACACTCCTTATGCAGCACAAATGGCTGCTCAAGATTGTGCTAAAGTAGCATACGATCTTGGCTTGAGAAAGGTAAAGGCATATGTGAAGGGTCCAGGTAACGGACGTGAGTCTGCTATTAGAACTATCCACGGTGCAGGTATCGAAGTTACTGAAATCATTGATGTAACTCCGCTTCCACATAATGGTTGTCGTCCTCCGAAAAGACGTAGAGTTTAAGATTTACCTTTAATAAAAAATGAAACTTGATATTGTTATTGGATTGTAATTTCTTCTCTACAATCGCGGCTGCAACAAATTAAGTTCATGAATAACAATTAAATATTTAAAAGAAATGGCTAGATATACTGGACCAAAATCAAGAATAGCCCGTAAATTCGGTGAAGGTATCTTTGGAGCAGATAAAGTATTGTCAAAGAAGAACTATCCTCCCGGACAGCACGGTAATTCAAGAAAGAGAAAAACTTCTGAATATGGTGTTCAACTTCGTGAGAAACAGAAAGCCAAATACACCTATGGAGTTTTGGAAAAACAATTCCGCAACTTGTTTGAGAAGGCAGCTACCGCTAAAGGTATTACCGGTGAGGTGCTCCTTCAATTGTTGGAAGGTCGTCTTGACAATGTAGTATTCCGTTTGGGTATTGCTCCGACTCGTGCCGCTGCCCGTCAGTTGGTGAGTCACAAGCACATTACTGTAGATGGCGAAGTGGTAAACATTCCTTCATATGCAGTAAAACCGGGTCAGGTTATTGGCGTTCGTGAAAGATCCAAATCTTTGGAAGTTATCGCCAACTCATTGGCCGGCTTTAATCACAGCAAATATCCTTGGTTGGAATGGGATGACAATGCTAAAGTAGGTAAGCTGTTGCACGTACCTGAAAGAGCAGACATTCCTGAAAACATTAAAGAGCATTTGATTGTAGAATTGTATTCTAAATAATAATTAATTTCATGGCGATATTAGCATTTCAAAAACCTGATAAAGTATTAATGTTGGAAGCGGACTCTAAATTCGGAAAGTTCGAATTTCGTCCGTTGGAGCCCGGTTTCGGTATTACCGTGGGTAATGCACTGCGCCGCATCCTGCTTTCTTCATTGGAAGGTTTTGCTATCACTACTATCAAGATAGAAGGTGTTGAGCACGAGTTTTCCAGTGTTCCGGGAGTAAAAGAGGATGTTACTAACATTATCTTGAATCTGAAACAAGTGAGATTCAAGCAAGTAGTTGAAGAATTCGAGAGCGAAAAGGTAAGTATTACAATCGAGAATTCAAGTGAATTTAAAGCAGGTGACATAGGTAAGTATTTGACTGGATTTGAAGTGTTAAATCCTGAATTAGTTATTTGTCATTTAGATTCAAAATCAACTATGCAGATAGATATTACGATCAACAAGGGCCGTGGTTATGTTCCTGCTGACGAAAACCGCGAATATTGCACCGATGTGAACGTAATTCCTATCGATTCTATTTATACTCCGATACGTAATGTTAAGTATCAGGTAGAGAACTTCCGTGTTGAGCAGAAGACCGACTACGAAAAGCTGGTGCTTGAGATTACTACGGATGGTTCCATTCACCCGAAAGAAGCTCTGAAAGAGGCAGCAAAGATTCTGATTTATCACTTCATGCTCTTCTCCGATGAGAAGATTACGCTGGAAAGCAACGATGCTGACGGCAATGAAGAGTTTGATGAGGAAGTATTGCACATGCGTCAGTTGCTGAAGACCAAGCTTGTCGATATGGATCTCTCGGTTCGCGCCCTCAACTGTTTGAAGGCTGCCGATGTAGAGACTTTGGGCGACTTGGTACAGTTCAACAAGACCGATTTGCTGAAGTTCAGAAATTTCGGAAAGAAATCGCTTACCGAGCTTGATGATTTGCTGGAAAGTCTGAATCTGTCGTTTGGAACTGATATTTCTAAATATAAATTAGATAAAGAATAAAAAATGAGACATAATAAGAAATTCAACCATTTGGGTCGTACTGCCTCTCATAGAAACGCTATGTTGGCTAATATGGCGTGTTCTTTGATAAAGCACAAAAGAATCACTACGACCGTTGCAAAGGCTAAAGCTCTGAAGAAGTTCGTTGAGCCTTTGATTACAAAAGCCAAGGACGATACGACAAACTCTCGTCGTGTTGTATTTAGCAATTTGCAAGACAAGTATGCTGTAACTGAACTGTTCAAGGAAATCTCTGTGAAGATTGCTGACCGTCCGGGTGGTTACACTCGTATCATCAAGACTGGTAACCGTTTGGGTGACAACGCAGAAATGTGCTTCATTGAACTCGTTGACTACAACGAAAACATGGCTAAGGAAAAAGTGGCTAAGAAAGCTACCCGTACCCGTCGTTCAAAGAAGAGCGCTGCTGCCGAAGCTGCTCCCGCTGCTGAAACTGCACCGGTTGCCGAAGCTCCTGCTGCTGAAGAAGCAAAAGCAGAATAATTCAACTATTCTTTTTATATATAGAAAGCCGTCCCAGCGATTGGGGCGGCTTTTTTGTTTACGCTTTTATCATTTTTACGGTAAGCACTAACAGAAGTACCTACTTCAAAGGTTATGGTTGTGTTGTAATTTTGCCACTGCAATATTACAACAGCTATAACCTTTCTATTTATGACGAAGCAAGATTTTTTAGAGATTCAATCAGACGTATTTTGACAATCCTCTTTTTACATGAACAAACCTTAAAAGATGTGTGTATAAAACAAACCTGTGAAATAAACCGTTATATTTGCACACAGTTATGGGCAGATATTTGAAAATCATAGGACTCCTGGTGCTTGCGTTGGCCTTGTGGCAGACGTCGGGCACTGTATTTACTTCCGATGGCGGGGTGATTACAGAAGATTCTACGGATATTCAGGCGGTGACTGCCGCTCATTCTCAGGATGGCACATGCTTTACTTCACCTCAGTTGCCCTATCTGCCGGTAGCGGAGCTGGCGAGTAACAGCGGTCATCTGCACTCGCTTGCCATGTCTCGTATTCAGCGTTCCTATACCGCCGAATACATCTTTTCACTAAAGGACTGGGTGGATAAGCTTGCCCGGCGCGAAGCGGTTCTGTCTTTGCATAAAGAGAAGCTTTATGATTCCACCGCTTACTATGGTTGCAAGCCTGTGTGTGAATACTATATTTTCACACTGAGGCGGATTCTGATTTAATGTCTTATTGTATTCAGGTCTTTTTTCTGTGTATGGGCATCGGATAAATGTCCGTATAGAGAAGAGATTGTACTCCCTTATTCTCTATTACAATAATTCATTAATTTATAAAACTGTTTATAATATGGCAACTAAAACTATCGACGCAACTCTTTTTGCGTCTTCACATCCCGATATTGCAAAACGTACAAGTGTTTCCGGACTGCTCATCTCATTGGCGATGATGGTGGCGGGTCTTCTTATCTTTGTTTCTATTTTTGAAATGCACGATAAATCTTCCACCATAAGCATGGCGCTGATGGTAGTGGGCACGGCATTGATTCTGCTGGGGGTATTCCGTTTGTTCTGGAAGTCGAAGGAAATGGTGTACCTGCCTACGGGAAGCGTGACGAAGGAGCGCAGCATGTTTTTCGATTTGAAGCATATAGGTGAGCTGACCGAAATGATTGAGCGCGGCAATCCGGACTGCGAGGCAGGTATAAAGAGCGAATCGAGCGGTAATGTACGTATGGACATTATGATTTCGCAGGACAATAAATTTGCCGCATTGCAACTGTTTCAGTTTGTGCCTTACACCTATACTCCGGTGACTTCCGTACGTTACTTCACGGGTAGCGAGGCAGCGGCGGTCTCGGCTTTCCTGTCTAAGTGCAAGGCAGTGTAAGTTTGTGCAGATAAAAGCGAGCGCTTTAGCTTATCGGTATAAAACGGGGATTAGTCGGTGACGGCAATCCCCATTTTTTTCATCAGGAAGCAGGCGTTCATGTTCTGCGCCACGCCCGGACGGAGACGGTAGGAGAAGGTCAGCTCATTGTCGGTGATATCCGCCTCGAAGCGGAAGTTGCGGATATTCTCCGGGAAAAGGTCGATGAGCGTACCCAGCAGCAGGTCGTGGGTGGCGATGATGCCGTCTGCCTCTAAAGCCATGAACTGCTTGATAAGTGCGAATGAACCCTTCTGCTTATCCATCGAGTTTGTTCCTTTGAGTATTTCGTCCAGAATGATAAACAGCTCTTCGCCCGCTTGCAGTTTGTCGATGATGAGTTTCAGGCGCTTGAGTTCGGCAAAGAAGTAAGATTCGTTGTCGGTCAGGGAGTCGCTGGTGCGCAGACTGGTGACAAGGCGCGCGGGATACACTTCCATTTCCTCCGCACAGACGGGCATGCCGGTGCAGGCAAGCAGATAATTGACGCCTATCGTACGCAGGTACGTGCTTTTTCCTGCCATGTTGGCGCCGGTGATGATGATGAAGAAAGGGCGTTTCTCCATGTCGATGTCGTTGCGCACACAACGGTCGCGATGCATCAGGGGATGTCCCAAGGCCTTTGCACGGAGTATGAAACGGGCATTGCTGCCGGTATTTGCCGCATCGGCTTTCCTTGCATCGGAAGAGATGCCGGCTTTGGCGGCAGCCATATCAGCCTTGTCGAGCAGAGTAGGATAAGCATATGCGGGATGATTATAGGCAAAGGTTGCCAGTGAGTTAAGAGCATCCATCTGCCCGAGGGCGTCGAGCCACTGAGGCAGTTCGCCGGCATATTGCTCTTTCCATGCCTCGATACGCATAATCTGCCGCAGTTCCCAGAAGAACAGTCCGTTGAGGATGACGTACATGAACATATTGTTGCGTTGGTCCAACTCGTTCATCAGCTTGCTCAAACGGCTGATGGAGAGGGATGCTTTCCGCTGTTCGCCGCCGATTTCCTCTTTGATGCTTTTCAGCAGGCGGCATTGCATGGGGCGAGTTTCCATAAGCCTGAGCAGCCCGGCATACGTTCCGAGAATCTGCAGTTTCTTGCCGTACACGGCTTGTATCTTGGTAATCTTTCCGGTAAAGGCAAACCCGGCAACGACAAAGAGGGTCCAGATTACTCCCCACATACTTGCCGGCAGGTAACCGGCAACGACCAAAAGCAAACATACACCGTTGATACCCGTAACGGTTGCCGGCAGCACACGCAAGAGTCTGCTCTTGCGAAATATCCCGGGACTTGCCGCCCATGCTTTCAACTCGGTTTCATCGGCTGCCTTGCCTTTATGCAGCAGGCCGAGGATACGGAACCGCTGGCGGAATTTCAGTTCGGGAGCAAGTTCGCGTACGGCGGCCTGGCGCTCCAGTATATCCTCCTTTTTTGTAAGATGCTGCCCCAGCCAGTCGGCCAGCAGGCGTCTCCCTGGTTCGGTACAGGTACGGTTGATATATTGGAACAGCGAATGCGTGCCGAATACGTCCAGGTCGTAAGCATACAGATGTGCAGGGTCTGCAAATTCCTCGCCGCCGTCGAAGCAGGATGTGTCATAGTCCAGCGCAGCCAGCTCCTGCCGGTTGACCTCTGCCTTCTTTTCCAGATAATCTTTGCGGTGAAACAGGCGGTTGTGGTATTTTATCAGGAGAATGAACGGCAGCAGGGTGACAAGTGCAATGCCCGTCAGCACTGCCCAACTTTCCGTCCGGAAATAGATAATCCCCGCAATTCCTGCCACGAACAGCAGCAGCCGCAGTGTGCTGATGCGATAAATCTGTTGCTGTACTTTATTCAATTCGCATCGGGCTTCATCCTCAATACGCTGGTAGACCGATTTTATATTTTCAATGCTTTCCATTTTGTTTCCATGCTTTAGAGAACGACAAAGATAACGAAATATATGTTTTTTCCCCTAAGGATATGCGAAATACCGGCTGGCGGTATTCGAAGTACCGCGGGTTGGTACGAGGCCTACCACGGTTGGGTAGGAGAGCTACCGCTGCTTGGTACGGGAGCTACCAACGGTTGGTACGGCGTGTACCAGCAGGAGGTACATTGTTGGTACTTGCATCTTGCTTGTAATCAGCAGCGTATCTTGCTTGTTGCGGCAAGGTGGCTTCGGGCTTCCGTACCATAGGTTTCCGTTCGCGGCGATGGCGGCATGCAAGGCCGATGATAGGTATATGCAAATGATTTTGCGGGGAATATGATGTTTTTTCTCTTCTATATTTGCTGAATATCAATAAAAAATGTACCTTTCGCCTGAGTATGCAAAGTTTCAAAAAGAAAGGATAGCGATATGAAAAGAGGTTGGGTGTTAGGGCTATTGGCATTATTGGTCTTGCCATGTTCGGCACAGCAGATAATGTATTCCAATTTGAAAGAGTTGGTGGAAGGGCGTGGAGATACGGTCACCATACTGAAAGTGGAGAAGCGTTCCAAGAATCAGATTTATCTGATGGGGGGAGCGGATTACCGTATAGAAGCGAAGGACAATTCCGGTCTTTGCAGATATTTGAAGTCTCGCTGTTATGCGGTGCGGATGGATACGTCGCTATATGTAAATTGTAAGAAAATGCGTTATAAACGCTACCGCTTTGGCGGCTGGTATGCACCTGCCATGTGGGTGAAAGGCAGGATTTATTTCTGTGCGCAACCTGTGGGGCAGGCTGCCGCAAGTACGGCAACTCCGCCCGATGCAACTAAGCTGGGCGGTGAAGTGGGAGATGCTATCAATGCTTCGGGGCTGGTTTTTGCGCGCGTGTATTATGAGTTGAATCCGGAAACGGGACGCTCGGAGTTTGTGGGCAGGGAGAAGATGCTGGAACTGCTGGCGGATTATCCTGAGCTGAAAGAGGCTTTTGAAAAAGAAACGAGCGAGTCGGCAGAGGTCATCGGAAAGTATCTGAGACAACTCAAGTCTGAACCGACTTGTTCCATCGAATCAGCCCAAGCCCTTATCGAACTGACCAAGAAAGCGAGAAACGGTCATCTGCCTTCACAACAGGAGTGGGAAATATTGTTTGCCACCGATGGATATAAGCAGTTTTTTGACCGCCCTGTGGGGAAATCGCTGAAAAAAACTTTCAAGGCTTCTTATGAAATTGTTTTCGACCGGAATTTAAAGGCTGTTAAGGATAGTATCTTGTCCGTTCCCCTTCAGACGATGAAGAACAATGAAGATATCGTACGTTATTTTTGTATTCAAAATCTCAGCCGGTTTGGCGATGACCTTGATAGGCTCGATGACTATTTGGCAGGTTCTGCCCTCTCCGGCGCTTTTGTCCGTGGCAACAAGCAAGCCTTGAAATACTTATCGGATAGTTTTGCGATGCGACATCCCGATCACAGTAAATTCTACATTCTCTTGTTTACCCCCGAAGCCTGGTCGCTCAGCGGCAATGTATTTATGGATTTGAACTGTGTTTATAGTCAGGATGAAGAATCCCTGGTCAATCTGATAGGCCACGAACTGCATCACAGCTATCGTTGGGGCTATCTTCGAGAGAAATACAAAGACAGTGGAAGTCCTGTTGCGGTCGCGTTGAGCATGATGCAGTCGGAGGGTTGCGCTGATATTCTGAACAAGTTCGAGGGGCCTTATTCTATGAAAGACGCCGGGTTTTTCGGTGAAGATGTGCTGAAACAGATGAACGAAAACTACTACAATACGCCGAAGCTACTGCAAAAGATAGATTCTTTGACGGTGGGTTACTCGAAAGGAACAGTGGACGCCGATGTCTATGGGCAGGTTGCCAAGTTGCCGGTTAACGGCGGACATCCGAATGGCTTTTATATGGCGACGCTCATCAAGCACCAACTCGGATTGCAGGCGATTGCCGACAATTCTGTGGAACCGGTGATGTTTGTGGAAACCTATAACAAGGCTGCGCGAAAGGCAGGTGATGAATATGTCTTTACTGATGAATTTGTGGCTTATGTAAAACAACAGTATAAGTTAATGGAGAAGTAACTTTTCTGACTTTAACTAAAATTAAAATAGTATGAAAGGACGATTCTTGGTTGCGCTTTTTTTGTATTTGGCTTTTGCCGTAGTGTTCTCCGGTTGCAGAACTGTCGATACCGTAGAAGGACAAACGGCTCATCATGTTGCCTTGCAGGCATTGACATCCGGCAACTGCAAGATTGTATTGGAAGAGATTTATATCCCTTCCGACCGCCCCGAAAAACTTCGTACGCAGCAGGTCTCAGGTAGCTATTTTGTAATAAAGGGGGACAAACTGCGGGCCTACCTTACGCGTGAAGTCGACGGTTCGAAACTATTCTCCGGCATCTCTCCGTTGAATGGTGGTGAGGCCGATTTGCAGATAGGCGAACCGGAAGTGCGGCATAACGGAGATGTCAACATCAGTTTGCGGGTGCAGGGGAGTCAGCATTATCGGGTATTCGAGTGGGTAATGACGCTTTATCACGATTCCAACCAATGTTCCGTGCAGGCGAACAAGGTTTACATGGCAGGAAATTACAGTTTCAAGGGACGTATTCTGCCTTTGCCTGAAAAATAAGCTGAAAGACTAATCCTGTGCAGGTCTATACCGGATTATCGCGATGATATTGCTAAAATGAAAATCCGTGATCAAGAATAAGCTGTACACTATTCCAACTTTACTAAATGATAAAATTCCCGGTATTCTATTGCGAATATCGGGAATTATTTTTATATTGCGGCAGATACAAGCCAGTGTATTCTGACAATTTGTAACTATTCACCTTATATACTATGGAGATAACTTTAAGCAAAACACTGCCCCCTTATCCCACCTTCGTAGAAGGTATCCGGCGGGCACCCGACCGCGGCTACACTCTTGACGCGGCACAAACCGCTACGGCATTGAAGAATGCCCTGCGCTACATCCCTAAAGAACTGCACGAAACACTCGCTCCGGAGTTTATGGAAGAACTCCGTACGCGCGGACGCATTTACGGCTACCGCTACCGTCCGCAAGGCGACCTCAAGGCAAAGCCCATCGACGAATACAAAGGACGCTGCATCGAGGGCAAGGCCTTTCAGGTGATGATAGATAATAATCTTTGTTTCGACATAGCCCTTTACCCTTACGAACTTGTCACTTACGGCGAGACGGGGCAGGTGTGCCAGAATTGGATGCAGTATCGCCTGATAAAACAATACCTCGAAGTCCTTACCGATGACCAGACGCTCGTTATCGAAAGCGGGCATCCGCTGGGACTCTTCAAGTCGAAACCCGAAGCGCCGCGCGTCATTATTACGAATGCGATGATGGTAGGGCTGTATGATAATCAGCAGGACTGGCATACAGCCATGCAGATGGGTGTAGCCAATTACGGTCAGATGACTGCCGGCGGGTGGATGTATATCGGGCCGCAGGGCATTGTGCACGGCACTTTCAACACCCTTTTGAATGCCGGACGGCTGAAGCTCGGCATCCCTCAGGACGGTGACCTGCGCGGACGGCTTTTCGTCTCTTCCGGCCTGGGCGGTATGAGCGGCGCCCAGCCCAAAGCTGCCGAGATGTCCGGTGCGGCGGCTGTCATAGCCGAAGTGGATGCCTCGCGTATCGAAACCCGCCACCGTCAAGGCTGGGTGGGACACGTAACGGATTCGCTGCCGCAAGCCTTTGCGCTGGCCAAAGAGGCCATGGACAGTCACACTCCGATTTCCATCGCCTATCACGGCAATGTGGTGGACCTTTTGGAATATGCCGTAAAGGAACAGATACATATAGACCTGCTTTCCGACCAGACATCCTGCCATGCGGCATACGACGGCGGCTACTGCCCCGTGGGACTGACCTTCGAGGAGCGTACCCGGATGCTGCATGAGAATCCTGCCGAATTCCGCCGTAAGGTGGATGCCACGTTGAAGCGCCACTTCCTTGCCATAAAAGAGCTTGTCGGCCGGGGCACGTACTTCTTCGATTACGGCAACTCTTTCATGAAAGCCGTTTATGATGCCGGCGTTCCCGAAATAGCGCGTAACGGCAGCGACAAGAACGGTTTCATCTTCCCCAGCTACGTGGAAGACATTATGGGGCCGGAACTCTTCGATTACGGCTACGGGCCTTTCCGTTGGGTATGTCTTAGCGGCAAACACGAGGACCTGGTAAAGACCGACCGTGCCGCCATGGAGTGCATCGACCCTACCCGTCGCGGACAGGATTTGGATAATTATAACTGGATACGCGATGCCGAGAAGAACAACTTGGTGGTAGGCACGCAGGCGCGCATCCTTTATCAGGATGCCGAGGGACGCATGAAGATTGCCTTGCGCTTCAACGAAATGGTGCGCCGCGGCGAAGTAGGGCCCATTATGCTGGGACGCGACCATCACGATGTCAGCGGTACGGACTCTCCTTTCCGCGAGACATCCAACATCAAGGACGGCAGCAACGTAATGGCGGACATGGCGGTGCAATGCTTTGCCGGCAACTGTGCGCGGGGCATGAGCCTTGTGGCGTTGCACAACGGTGGCGGAGTAGGTATCGGCAAGGCCGTTAACGGCGGCTTCGGCATGGTGTGCGACGGTTCCGAACGGGTGGACGAAATCTTGCGCTCTGCCATGCTTTGGGATGTGATGGGCGGTGTGGCACGCCGTTCGTGGGCACGAAATGCACATGCCATGGAAACCAGCGAAGAGTTTAACCGCACCCATGCGGAAGGCTATCACATCACGATGCCTTACGTGGCGGATGAAGAACTGATTGATAAATATATAAAATAATAGTAACCGGCTTATTTATAGAGGAGATAAGGACATAAGAGTATTCTTTTTTCAGACAGACGAACCAAAGAACAGAAAGGATATTCAGAATATAAGAGAACCAAAGAACAAATGCGCAAAAAGATATAAGGTTAAGAGGATAAACTCAACTGTGATGTCCGGCAGGTATCCGCCTGCATAGTTTATATCCTTTTGTTCTTCTGTCTGAAAAAATAATAGGTCTGTCCGGAGATAATATCAAAGAAAAATACTGTCTCCTCTGTAGTAAGCTCCAAAAACATAACCGTTATGAACCGAATCGTAGAATGTGTCCCCAATTTCAGCGAGGGACGTGACTTGCAGAAAATAGACCGTATTGTAGCCCCTTTCCGTGGCAAACAAGGTGTGAAGTTGCTGGATTACAGTAACGATGAAGACCACAACCGGCTGGTGGTTACCGTAGTGGGCGAGCCCGAACCGCTCCGCGATGCCGTGCTCGAAGCCATCGGCGTGGCCGTACAGCTCATCGACCTGAACAAACACCAGGGGCAGCATCCCCGTATGGGCGCTGTGGACGTTGTTCCTTTTATTCCAATCAAGAATGTGACCATGGAAGAGGCCATTGCGCTCTCTAAGGAAGTGGGTGCGGAAGTGGCAAAACGTTATAACCTGCCTGTATTCCTCTACGAGAAATCCGCTTCGGCACCTCACCGCGAGAACCTTGCGGCTGTCCGTAAAGGAGAGTTCGAAGGCATGGCGGAGAAGATAAAGCTTCCCGAATGGCAACCCGATTTCGGTCCCGCCGAACGTCATCCTACCGCAGGTACGGTGGCAGTGGGAGCACGCATGCCGTTGGTAGCCTATAACATCAACCTCAATACGCCGAGTCTGGAGATTGCGCACGACATTGCTAAAAAGATACGTTTCATCGGCGGCGGGCTGCGCTACTGCAAGGCTATGGGCGTGGAACTGAAAGACCGGGGGATTACCCAGGTATCCATCAACATGACCGACTATACCCGCACGGCGCTTTACCGTGCCTTCGAACTGGTACGCATCGAAGCGCGCCGCTACGGTGTCAGCATCGTGGGCAGTGAGATTATAGGTCTCGTACCTATGGAAGCGTTGATTGATACGGCTTCCTATTACCTCGGACTGGAGAACTTCTCGATGCAGCAGGTGCTGGAAGCCCGGATAATGGAATGAGTGCAGGAATACGCAGACTGCGCGAGTAACCGGAAGAAAATGAAACAGAAACAGCTATGACAGAAAATCTGATAATCTTCAATGCCCGTGTCGTAACTCCCGTCGGCTTTTCCGCCCGCCGCGGCAGGGAAATGGAAGAACTTTGCATCATCGATGACGCTACGGTGGAAGTTACCGGAGGCGTCATCACTTACGTAGGCCCTAACCGTGGCGAGGAGCGCGACGGCTATTATCAGCGCTACTGGCATTACAACGCCCGCGGCAAGTGCCTTTTGCCCGGCTTTGTCGATTCGCATACGCACTTCGTGTTTGGCGGGGAACGTGCCGAGGAATTCTCCTGGCGGTTGAAAGGCGAGAGTTATATGTCCATTATGGAGCGTGGCGGCGGCATTGTCAGTACGGTGAAAGCTACGCGTGAGTGCAACTTTATCCAACTGCGCGCCAAGGCAGAGGGCTTCTTGAAGCAAATGAGCACTATGGGAGTTACCACCGTCGAGGGCAAGAGCGGCTACGGCCTGGACAAGGAAACCGAGTTGTTGCAACTCCGTGTGATGCGCAGTCTGAACAATGACGAGCACAAGCGTGTGGACATCGTTCCTACGTTTCTGGGCGCGCATGCAGTGCCTCAGGAATACAATGGACGCACGGACGATTACGTGGATTTCATTATCCGTGAAGTCATGCCCGCCGTTGTTCAAAACCGGTTGGCAGAGTTTTGCGATGTCTTTTGCGAGCGAGGCGTGTTCTCTATCGGACAGTCCCGCCGCTTGCTGACCGCCGCCCGTGAAATGGGACTGGCACTGAAACTCCACGCCGATGAAATCGTACCGCTGGGCGGTGCGGGGCTGGCTGCGGAACTCTCCGCCGTCTCCGCCGACCACTTGCTGCATGCTTCCGATGCCGACATCCGTGCCATGGCGGATAAAGGCGTGGTTGCCACATTGCTCCCTCTTACCGCCTTTGCCCTGAAAGAGCCGTATGCCCGCGGGCGCGAGATGATTGATGCGGGCTGTGCCGTAGCATTGGCCACCGACCTCAACCCCGGCAGTTGTTTCTCCGGTTCTATCCCGCTGACCTTTGCGCTGGCATGTATCTATATGAAGATGAGTATCGAAGAAGCCATAACCGCCCTCACGCTGAACGGAGCAGCCGCCTTGAACCGGGCCGACAGCATCGGCAGTATCGAGGTGGGAAAGAAAGGAGACTTTGTGGTGCTGAACACGGACAATTACCATTTCCTGCCCTATTACGTGGGGATGAACTGTGTACACACCACGGTGAAGGAAGGTGTGCTTTATCCGGTGCTTTGAAACAGAAAACTAATACTTTATACTTTATATTTAATACTTAATCCCATGTTAGTCGATTTAACAGTCAAAGAGTTTTTGAATAAAGTGGCGGGCAGCGATCCCGTCCCCGGCGGCGGAAGCATTGCCGCATTGAATGGAGCCGTCGCTTCGGCTTTGGCGGCAATGGTTGCCAACCTCACTATCGGCAAGAAAGGCTATGAGGAGCATGAAGAACTGATGAAACATATCTCCGAAGTGGCTTTGCAAGTGAAAGATACCTTCATCGGCGACATAGACCGCGACTCCGAGGCCTACGACAGCGTATTTGCCTGCTTCAAGATGCCGAAGGCCACCGATGAGGAAAAGGCCGCCCGCAGCGCAGCCATTCAGGAAGCTACGAAGTTTGCCGCACTTGTGCCTATGCAGGTGGCGCGCAATGCCTTCGAACTGATGACCGTCATTATGGACGTAGCCCGCCTGGGCAACCGCAATGCCGTAACCGATGCCTGCGTGGCAATGATGTCGGCCCGCTCTGCTGTGTTGGGAGCCTTGATGAATGTGCGCATTAACCTCGGTTCGCTGAAGGATAAGGAGTTCGTTGCCAAACTGCAAGCCGAAGCCGATGAACTGGAACGCCTTGCCTGCGCCAAAGAAAAAGAATTGTTGGACGAAATCAATGAGGAGCTCAAAGTATGAAGAATGTCTATTATGTCGGTTCGGGTGAGCTGACTTTCGAACTTATCGAACGCATCATTAACGAGAACCTGAAACTTGAGCTGGCTCCCGAAGCTAAGGAACGCATACAGAAATGCCGCGACTATCTGGATAAGAAAACCGTTGAATCGGCAGAGCCTTTGTATGGAATAACTACCGGGTTCGGCTCGTTGTGTAGTAAGAATATATCGCAAGACGAAGTGGGCATCTTGCAGGAGAACCTTATCAAGAGCCATGCTTGCAGCGTGGGCGAAGAGATACGTCCGGTCATCATCAAGCTGATGATGCTGCTCAAGGCACATGCGCTTTCTTTGGGGCATAGCGGTGTGCAGGTGATTACCGTACAGCGCATCCTCGACTTTTTCAATAACGATGTGATGCCTATCGTCTACGACCGCGGTTCGCTCGGAGCATCGGGCGACCTTGCGCCGCTTGCCAATCTTTTCCTGCCGCTTATCGGTGTGGGCGATGTATATTATAAAGGTAAGAAGCGTGAGGCAATCAGCGTACTCGACGAGTTCGGCTGGGAGCCCGTCAAGCTGATGAGCAAGGAAGGACTTGCTTTGTTGAACGGTACGCAGTTTATGAGTGCCAACGGTGTCTTTGCCATCCTTAAAGCCTTCCGCCTCTCCAAGAAAGCCGATTTGATAGCAGCCCTTTCGTTGGAAGCCTTTGACGGCCGTATCGACCCCTTCATGGATTGTATCCAGCAAATCCGTCCCCACAAAGGACAAATCGAGACAGGCGAGAACGTCCGCAAGCTGTTGGAAGGCAGCGAACTCATCGCCCGTCCCGGCAAGCATGTGCAGGATCCGTACTCTTTCCGCTGTGTTCCGCAGGTGCACGGCGCCACGAAGGATGCCATCAGGTATGTGTCTTCGGTACTGCTGACCGAAATCAATTCCGTAACGGACAATCCTACTATCTTCCCCGATGAAGACCGCATCATTTCGGGTGGAAACTTTCACGGGCAGCCGTTGGCTATTTCGTACGACTTTCTGGGCATCGCCCTTGCCGAGTTGGGTAATATCTCCGAGCGCCGCATTGCCCAGCTCATCATGGGGTTGCGCGGACTGCCGGAGTTCCTGGTTGCCAATCCCGGTCTGAATTCGGGTTTCATGATTCCCCAATATGCCGCCGCTTCCATGGTGAGCCAGAACAAGATGTACTGTTATGCCGCCAGCAGCGATTCCATCGTATCCAGCAACGGACAGGAAGACCATGTGAGTATGGGCGCCAATGCCGCAACAAAACTGTTCCGCATCATGGACAATCTGGAACATATCCTTGCCATTGAATTGATGAATGCCGCGCAAGGTATCGACTTCCGCCGTCCGCAAAAGACTTCGCCCATTCTGGAACGTTTCCTGTGCGAATACCGCAAGGAAGTTCCCTTTGTGAAGGACGATATTGTAATGTACAAGGAAATTCATAAGACAGTGGCATTCCTCAGCCGCACCAAATTTGATTATTAGGATATTTCTCCTTGTATATCTGTTATATCCCTAATTTTTATTAACCATTTGAGAAAAGAAAGAAAACTTAATTGCTTAATTAAGTTTTCTTTCTATATTTGCTTGTTTTTATTTTGAAAAATGGATAAAAAGAGTTTTTGAATTTTAAAAGAAAGAGAAATGAGCGAATATACCAAGCATCTTGTCCCCCGTCCGGAACTGAGAGAGCGGATAATTGACACTGCGGTGGAATCTTTTTCTGCGCACGGTATCAAGAGTATTACAATGGATGATATTGCCACTTCACTGGGCATTTCCAAACGTACCCTTTATGAAGTCTTTTCGGATAAGGAAACTTTGTTGGAAGAGTGCATACTGAAAGGTCAGAAGGAAGGGGATGAATTTTTGAAGAATGTACTTGCCACATCCGGAAATGTATTGGAAGTCCTGCTGAAATGCTATCAGCGCAGCATCGAACAGTTCCATGCCACCAATAAGAAATTTTTTGAAGACATCAAGAAGTATCCCAAAGCCTATGCGCTGATGACGAACCGTCATAATCAGGATTCGGAAGAAACGGTAAACTTCTTTAAGGAAGGTGTGAAGCAGGGCATTTTCCGTGATGATGTAAACTTTGCCATTATCAATCTGTTGGTAAGGGAGCAGATAGACGTGTTGATGAATACGGACATCTGCAAAGAGTATTCCTTCCTTGAAGTCTATGAGTCTATAATGTTTACTTTTCTGCGCGGAATCTCTACAGAACAGGGGGCGCACGAGCTGGAAGCGTTTATCCGGGAATACCGTAAAAAGGTTGTGCCTGCAGACAATGACACGGAAACCAAATAGAATAACAATTAATAGTTTATGAAGATGCAGAGATTTTTTGAGGGTAAAAAATGGCTGTTGCTTATTGCCATAGTCTTGGCAGGCAGCCATGCACGGGCGCAAGGGACGAAGGATACCCTGATCTTGAACCTTGACAAAGCCTTGGAGATTGCTTTGAGCGACAATCCCACCATTAAAGTGGCGGAAGAGGAGATTGCCCTCAAGAAAGTGAGTCGTAAGGAAACTTGGCAGAACTTGTTGCCCGAGGCAAGTATTACGGGAAGTATGAGCCATACCATCACGGCTCCGCAGTTCAGTATCGGCGACCAAATCGTGAAAATGGGGCAGGACAAGGCGAATACCGCTGCGGGAACATTGAATATCAGTTTACCATTGTTTGCCCCTTCCGTCTATCGCGCCATGTCGATGACAAAGACGGATATAGAGCTGGCAGTGGAGAAGTCGCGGGCTTCCAAACTGGATTTGGTGAACCAGGTGACCAAAGCCTACTATCAGCTGATGCTGTCGCAGGACTCATACGAAGTTTTGCAGAAAAGCTATGAACTGGCGGAAGAGAACTATAATATTGTCAATGCTAAATATCAGCAGGGAGCGGTAAGCGAATTCGATAAAATCACCGCCGAGGTGCAGATGCGTAGCGTGAAGCCGAGTGTCATTTCCGCCGGAAATGCCGTTACGCTTTCCAAACTGCAACTTAAGGTGCTGATGGGCATTACCGCCGATGTGGAGATTAAGATTGACGACAGTTTGGCGGCCTATGAAAGCATCGTGTTTGCCAATCAGTTGGAGAATGACGCTCACGAAGGTTTGGTGAACAATACTACCATGAAGCAATTGGAGTTAAACCGTCTGATGCTTCAGAAGAATATCAAGTCCTTGCGCACCAACTTCATGCCGACGATAGGATTGGGGTATTCTTATCAGTACCAGTCCATGAACAACGACAGTTGGAACATCTTCGATTACCATTACAGCGGCAGCTCTTCGCTGGTATTCAATCTGAGTATTCCTTTATATAAGGCAAGCAACTTTACGAAACTGAAATCCAACCGCATCCAGATGCGCCAGTTGGACCAGAACCGTATCGATACGGAACGTAAGCTTAACATGCAGATTACAAGCTATCAGGATAATATGGCAGCCAGCTCGGAGCAGGTATCCAGTAACAAGGAGAATGTGATGCAGGCCGAAAAGGCGGTGCAGATTGCCGGCAAGCGTTATGAAGTGGGCAAGGGTACGGTACTCGAACTGAATACTTCGCAGGTTCAGCTCACCGAGGCGGAGCTTACTTACAACCAATCCATATATGACTACCTGGTGGCTAAGGCCGACCTTGACCAGGTATTGGGAAGAGACTATATCATCAGTAATCAGAAATAAAACAAGAACAACGATATGAAGAAACGTTTTCAATTGATTGCCCTGCTTGCAGTAGCACTGTTGGGCGCTTGCAGCGGTGGAAAAGATAAAGTTGCCGTTGAGCAGGTGGACGAAAAGCCGAGAGTGAAGCTGGCGGATGTAAAAGCACGTCCGGTAGAGCAGATTCATGAGTACACAGCTACCGTAGAAGCAGAGGTAAAGAACAACATAGCTCCTTCCTCTCCGGTACGCATCGACAGGATATTGGTGGAAGTGGGCGACCGCGTGTCCAAAGGTCAGAAGCTGGTCAGCATGGATGAGGCAAACCTGAAACAGACAAAGTTCCAGTTGGACAATCAGGAGATTGAGTTCAAGCGTATGGACGAACTGTATAAAGTGGGCGGTGCATCCAAATCGGAGTGGGATGCAGCCAAGATGGCGCTGGACATAAAAGAAACGGCCTACCGCAATCTGCTGGAGAATACCGCGTTGCTCAGCCCGATAAACGGGGTTGTAACTGCCCGAAACTATGACAGCGGCGATATGTACAGCGGCGGCGAACCCGTGCTGGTGGTAGAGCAGATTATGCCTGTGAAGTTGCTTATCAATGTTTCCGAAACTTACTTCACCCAAGTGAAGAAAGGCGCTCCGGTAGCCGTGAAGCTGGATGTTTACGGAGACGAACCCTTTGAAGGCTATATCAGTCTGGTGTATCCTACAGTAGACCCGAACACCCGTACTTTTCCGGTAGAGATTAAACTCGCCAATAAAGACCGGAGGGTACGTCCCGGAATGTTTGCCCGCGCCACGCTTAACTTCGGAACCAAAAACAATGTGGTTGTACCCGATTTGGCCATCGTAAAGCAATCCGGTTCCGGCGACCGTTATGTATATGTGTACAAGGACGGCAAGGTTACCTATAATAAGGTAGAGCTCGGACGTCGCATGGGGGCTGAATACGAGCTGATTTCCGGCGTGCCCGACAACTCCCGGGTGGTTATAGCCGGACAAACCAAACTGGTGAACGGAATGGAAGTAGAAATAGCGGTTAGCGATTAGTGATTAGTGATTAGTGGTTTGCCGGTAAATAAGTTGCTAATCTCTAAACACTAAACACTAAACGTTAATCACTAATCCCTAATCCCTAATCATTAAACGCTAATCCCTAATCCCTAATAATATGAGTTTATATGAAGGTGCGGTTAAGAAACCGATTATGACTTCGCTCTGCTTCCTGGCAGTGGTGATATTTGGTCTGTTCTCGTTGTCCAAGTTGCCTATTGATTTGTATCCGGACATTGATACGAATACGATTATGGTGATGACAGCCTATCCGGGAGCAAGTGCTTTGGATATCGAGAACAACGTGACCCGTCCGTTGGAGAATGTTTTGAACTCAGTCAGCGATTTGAAGCACATCACTTCCCGTTCTTCGGAGAATATGTCGCTGATTACGCTGGAGTTTGAGTTCGGTAATGATATTGACGTGCTGACAAACGATGTGCGCGACAAGCTGGATATGGTTAGTTCCGAACTGCCCGATGATGTGGAGAATCCTATCATCTTCAAGTTCAGTACGGATATGATTCCTATCGTGCTGCTGTCCGTACAGGCAAACGAAAGCCAGTCGGCACTTTACAAAATACTGGACGACCGTGTGGTAAACCCTCTGGCGCGTATTCCCGGTGTGGGTACGGTGTCTATCAGCGGTGCGCCGCAGCGTGAAATCCAGGTGTACTGCGACCCCTATAAGCTGGAGGCGTACAACTTGAGTATCGAAACAATCAGTTCCATTATCGGTGCGGAGAACAAGAACATACCGGGCGGTAATTTCGACATCGGCAATGAGACTTATTCCTTGCGTGTGGAGGGTGAGTTTGACGATTCCCGTGAACTGGCGGATGTGGTGGTGGGCACCTATAACGGTGCTACCGTTTACCTGCGCGACGTAGCCCGGATTGTGGATACCGTGGAGGAACGTGCGCAGGAAACCTATAACAACGGCGTGCAGGGTGCGATGATTGTGGTTCAGAAACAGTCGGGCGCCAATTCGGTGGAGATTTCCAGGAAAGTACAGGAGGCGTTGCCCCGTCTGCAGAAGAATCTGCCGAGCGATGTGAAGTTGGGCGTCATTGTGGATACGTCCGAAAACATCCTGAACACTATCGACAGTTTGACGGAGACGGTGATGTACGCCCTGCTGTTCGTCGTGATTGTGGTATTCCTGTTCCTGGGACGCTGGCGGGCTACATTGATTATCTGTATTACGATTCCGCTTTCTCTGATTGCTTCGTTCATATACCTGGCAATATCGGGGAATACGATTAATATCATTTCGCTTTCGTCACTCTCCATAGCCATAGGTATGGTGGTGGACGACGCTATTGTGGTGTTGGAGAATGTCACGACACATATCGAGCGCGGTTCCGACCCGAAGCAGGCAGCAGTTCACGGAACGAACGAGGTGGCTATTTCCGTAGTGGCTTCTACGCTGACGATGATTGCCGTATTCTTCCCGCTGACCATGGTAACCGGTATGTCCGGCGTGTTGTTCAAGCAGTTGGGCTGGATGATGTGCGCCATTATGTTTGTATCCACCGTTTCGGCTTTGACGCTGACGCCGATGCTCTGTTCGCAACTGCTCCGCTTGCAGCGTAAACAGTCCAAGATGTTCCGGATATTCTTCGGACCGATAGAGCACACATTGGATGGCTTGGACAACTGGTATGCACGTATGCTCAACTGGGCGGTGCGTCATCGTATGGTCGTGCTTGTCGGTTGTGTGATATTCTTTATCCTGAGCCTGTTCTGTGCAAAGACCATTGGTACGGAGTTCTTCCCGGCGCAGGACAATGCCCGTATTGCCGTACAGTTGGAGTTACCTATCGGTACGCGTAAAGAAGTGGCGCAGGAGGTTTCGCAGAAACTTACCAATCAGTGGCTGCAGAAGTATAAGGGTGTCATGAAGATATGCAACTATACCGTAGGGCAGGCCGATTCGGATAATACCTGGGCTTCCATGCAGGACAACGGTTCGCATATCATTTCCTTCAATATCAGTTTGGTAGATCCGGCAGACCGTGATGTTACGCTGGAGACAGTCTGCGAGGAAATGCGCGAAGACCTGAAGGCTTATCCCGAATTCAGTAAGGCACAGGTTATTTTCGGCGGTAGTAATACGGGTATGTCGGCCCAGGCATCCGCCGATTTCGAGGTATATGGCTACAGTATGGAAGAAACCGACAGCGTTGCCGCCCGCCTGAAGCGCGAACTGCTGAACGTAAAAGGCGTGTCCGAAGTCAACATCAGCCGCAGCGATTACCAGCCCGAATACCAGGTGGACTTCGACCGCGAGAAGCTGGCGCTTCACGGACTGAACCTCTCTACTGCCGCCACCTATCTGCGCAACCGTATCAATGGTGCTACGGCTTCCAAGTATCGTGAAGACGGCGATGAGTATGATATCAAGGTGCGCTACGCCCCCGAATACCGTACCAGTCTTGAAAGTATCGAGAACATATTGGTATACAATGCCAAAGGCGAGGGCGTCCGTATCAAGGATTTGGGAAAGGTGGTGGAACGTTTTGCTCCGCCTACTATCGAGCGTAAGGACCGTGAACGTATCGTAACGGTGTCTGCCGTCATCTCCGGCGCTCCGTTGGGTGATGTGGTGGCTGCGGGCAATGCCATTATCGATAGAATGGAGAAACCGTCCGACATAACCATTCAGGTGGCGGGTTCCTTTGAAGACCAGCAGGATTCGTTCCGCGATTTGGGAACACTCGGCGTATTGATTATCATCCTCGTGTTTATCGTAATGGCAGCTCAGTTCGAGTCGCTTACCTATCCGTTTATTCTGATTCTCTCCGTGCCGTTTGCCATGAGCGGTGTGCTGATGGCGCTGTTCATAACCGATACGACGCTGAGTGTGATGAGTCTGCTGGGCAGTATCATGTTGATCGGTATCGTGGTGAAGAACGGTATCGTGCTCATCGACTACACCATTCTCTGCCGCGAACGCGGGCAGTCGGTGCTGAATGCCGTGGTTACGGCAGGCAAGAGTCGTCTCCGTCCGGTGTTGATGACGACCATGACTACCATTCTCGGTATGATTCCGATGGCCATCAGCAGCGGTCAGGGTTCTGAGATGTGGAGTCCTATGGCGATTGCCGTAATCGGCGGTCTGGCGGTTTCCACCATTCTGACTTTGATTTACGTTCCTACGATGTACTGTATCTTCGGTGGTGTCGGCATTAAACGCCAACGTCGCAAGATGCGCAAGCAATTGGATGCTTACTTTGAGGAACAGGCTAATAATTAATAGTTTACATTTAATAGTTGAATAATGAAATCAGTATTAATCACATTCGATCAGGCATATTACGAGCGTATCATTGCTACACTCGACCGGCTCAATTGCCGGGGCTTCACTTATTGGGAGCAGGTTCGCGGGCGCGGTTCCAAGACCGGTGAGCCTCATTACGGCAGTCACGCCTGGCCTTCCATGTGCTCCGCCATTCTTACAATGGTAGAGGACGAGCGGGTAGAGCCCCTGCTGGAGGTCCTTCACAACATGGACAAGCAGACCGAGCAATTGGGGCTCCGGGCATTTGTCTGGAACATAGAGCGGACTGTTTAAAGTTTCTGCCATACAAACAGCAGTCAAGACTGTGTTAAAATGAACCTGACGATTTCTTTTTAGGAAGGACGATATTTATTTTCATCCGATTCTTTATCTTTGCGTCCGGATTAGTTATGGAAAAGAGCGTTTTAAAACATACAGGTTGGCTGATGCTTATTGTGCTGGCGGTACTTCTGCTGCTGAACTTGCTGCCGGGGGGCACGATAGGGGGCCATGTGTTGAGGCGGGTAGACATACTTGGCGATGTGCGTCCCGTGCCGGAAGTCGTGAGCGAACCGGACAGTCTGTTGCCGCCGCCCCCGAAAGTGAAGCCCGCCTTTGTGGATACCTGTCGCAGCGGCATGACCTGCATTGAGGATTACAGCGACTCCACCCTGCGCGGCATGACACCTTTCTATCGCGCGCTGGATGAGTTGGCGGCAAAGCCCCGTCCGGTGCGTATCGCCTATTTCGGAGATTCTTTCATCGAGGCGGATATCCTGACGGCCGACCTGCGTGCGATGTTGCAGGAGCGTTATGGCGGCTGCGGGGTAGGTTTCGTGACGATTACTTCTCCGGTCAACGGCTATCGGCCTACAGTGCGGCACAGCTTTGGCGGCTGGCAGAGCCATTCCGTTACGGACTCCGTATTCTTCGACCGTGGCAAACAAGGTGTTTCGGGCCATTATTTTATTCCGACCCCCGGAGCGTACGTAGAGCTTGGCGGACAGAGGAAGTATGCTTCCCGGCTCGATACTTGCGAACGTGCTTCTATCTTCTTTTATAATAAAGGCGAAGCCCGCCTTTCGGCATCCGTAAACAAGGGCGAACCGCAGACCGGAACATTCCCGCCTGCCGACGGACTTCGTGAAATGGATGTAACAGGACGTATCGGCTCTGTGCGTTGGAAAGTGGAGAGCGCCGATTCTACCTTATTCTACGGAGTGGCTATGGACGGCACGCAAGGGATTGCCGTCGATAATTTTTCGCTTCGGGGCAGTTCTGGTCTGTCTTTGCGCTCCATACCTGTCCGGACTATGCACGAATTTAACGAACTGCGTCCGTACGATTTGATAGTCCTTCAGTACGGACTGAACGTAGCTACGGAACGCGGGCGTAATTACGACCGCTATCGCGACGGTATGCTGACGACCATTGCCCATTTGAAGCAAGCCTTCCCCCAAGCCGGAATTCTCATTGTCGGTGTGGGCGACCGCGAGTATAAAACCGAAGAGGGCAGCCTGCGGACCATGCCCGGCATTAAAAACCTTATCCGTTACCAGCAGAATCTGGCGGCCGACAGCGGGGTGGCTTTCTGGAATATGTTCGAAGCTATGGGCGGTGAAGGCAGTATGGCGGATATGGTGCATGCCAAACCTTCTTTAGCCAATTACGATTATACGCATATCAACTTCCGTGGCGGCAAGCATCTGGCGGAACTGCTTTATGAGGCTCTGGTTTATGGCAAAGAACAATACGACAGGAGGCGTGCCTATGAAGCGGAGCCATAAAAGGAGCCGGTACTTGGCCGATTTACGGTTTGCCGTTTGCTGCGCGGTATTGGCGTTGCTCTTCCTGCCGGTGCAACGGAACTATGCCCAAGATGTGCTTCCGGGTTGTCCCAGGCTTCAGAAAACGGCATTTGATTGCGACACGCTTAGAATCTACGGACAGCGTACGGATACGTTGCCCATTCCTCTCATCACCCTGCCCGCAGCCTTTCGGCAACTGGGTGGGAACGAGCTGATAGACAGCATCGGCATCCTGAAACCCTTTTGGGAGAAACTGCGCATGCTCCGCCTGGGCATAGCTGTCGATACGGTACGCATCGTGCATGTGGGCGACAGTCATATCCGTGGCCATATCTTTCCCGAAACCACGGGCGGGTTGCTTCAAAGAACATTCGGAGCACTGTCTTATACGGACATAGGGATAAACGGTGCGTTTTGTACAACCTTTACCCGTCCGGACCGTGTGGCGGATATCGCTGCGTTGCATCCCGACCTTGTCATTCTCTCTTTCGGAACGAACGAGAGCCACAACCGGCGTTATAACTCCATACTGCACTACCGGCAGATGGAAGAACTGGTGTGCATGCTTCGCAAGAGTCTGCCCGATGTTCCGATGCTGATGACTACTCCGCCCGGTTCATACGATAGTTTCCGTCAGCGCCGTCGCCGGCGTACCTATAAGATTAATCCCCGTACTGCTGTTGCCGCACAGACCATCCGTCGTTTTGCCGACGCCAACGGACTGGCGGTGTGGGATATGTACGAGACTTTCGGCGGTGTCCGCCGGGCTTGTCTCAACTGGCAGGAAGCGCGTCTGATGCGTCCCGACCATGTGCACTATCTTCCGGAAGGATATGCATTGCAGGGAGAGATGTTCTATCGCGCTCTGCTGAAAGCGTATAATGACTATTGCAGTCAGTGAATGTAGTTAACTCATTTAGCCGTAAACCGACCGATGTGGAATATTAGCGAACTTTTGAACCAACTGAATATAGACCTTACCCGCCTGCACGACCTGCTGGTGTACAATCCGCATGCACCGATGATATTCAGCAGCGGCATTTTCCTGTGGCTGTTTGCAGCCTTTATCCTGTTCTACCTGCTTTTGCAGCGCCGCACCACCGCCCGCCTGATGTTCGTCACCCTGTTTTCTTACTATTTCTATTATAAAAGCAGCGGTGCTTATTTCTTTCTGCTGGCTATCGTTACGGTGAGCGATTTCTTCATAGCTCGCCTTATGGCGCGTGCCACCATGCAGTGGCAACGCAAAATGTGGGTTGCAGCCAGTCTGGCGATAAACCTGGGACTGCTGTGCTATTTTAAGTATACGAACTTTCTCTGCGATTTCTTTGCTTCGCTCACGGGCGGCACGTTTACCGCAATGGACATCTTCCTGCCTGTGGGTATATCCTTCTTTACGTTCCAGTCGCTGAGCTATACAATCGATGTGTACCGCAAGGAGATAACGCCTCTCACCAGCTTGTTGGACTACGCATTCTATGTATCATTCTTCCCGCAGTTGGTGGCGGGTCCCATTGTGCGTGCACGCGACTTTATTCCGCAAATCCGCCGTCCGTTGTTTGTTTCCAGAGAGATGTTCGGCAGGGGGATTTTCCTTATTGTGAGCGGACTGTTCAAGAAGGCGGTTATCTCGGACTATATCAGTATCAACTTTGTGGAGCGCATCTTCGATAATCCTACCTTGTATTCGGGTGTGGAAAACCTTATGGGTGTTTACGGCTATGCACTGCAAATCTATTGCGACTTCTCCGGATATAGCGATATGGCTATCGGCATTGCCTTGTTATTGGGCTTTCACTTCAACATAAACTTCGATTCGCCTTATAAGTCGGCATCCATTACGGAGTTCTGGCGTCGTTGGCATATCTCGCTTTCCAGTTGGCTGCGCGATTATCTCTATATATCCCTGGGCGGCAACCGTAAGGGCAAGATACGCCAGTATGCCAACCTTATCATTACCATGTTCCTGGGCGGCTTGTGGCATGGGGCTTCCTGGAATTTTGTGTTTTGGGGCATGTTGCATGGCGTTGCTTTGGCTGTCCATAAGTTCTGGATGGGCGTTACCGGACGGAAGAAGGGCGAACGCAGTCGTGGCATCCGCCGCTTCTTCGGTATCGTCATTACGTTCCACTTCGTTTGCTTCTGCTGGATATTCTTCCGCAATGCCGATTTCTCCGCTTCGCTGGATATGTTGAGGCAGATATTCACGACTTTCCGTCCCGGGCTTTTCCCGCAACTGATAGTGGGCTATTGGGAAGTGTTTGCCTTGATGGCGCTCGGCTTTTTCCTGCATTTTGTGCCTGACAGTTGGGAGCACGCTTGCAGCAAGGCGGTTGTTCGCCTTCCGTTGATAGGGAAGTCATTGCTGCTGGTTGCCATAGTCTATCTGGTTATTCAGATGAAGAGTTCGGAGATACAACCGTTCATTTACTTCCAGTTCTAAGGGTGGTACTGCCGGTACCGGCTGCTGGTATTCCCTGTACCGCTCTTTGGTAGCTCATGTACCAAAGGGTGGTAGGTCTCGTACCTTAGTAAGGTACTGCTCGTACCACAGTGTGGTACGGCGTGTACCACGGCGTGAAATATCTTGGTACACGTATCCCTTTCATTATTAGCATGCTGCCGGTATTATTCTTTCCTACCGGATTAATATGTGTAAATAGTATGTGTCATGATACATACAGTAAACTTTATGAAACATTTGGCACAATGGTATATCGGGTAACCCTGTATCTTTGTACGGTAAATAAATCTGATTACTATCATTAAAACAGCAACAACCATGAAACGGAAACTTATCTGTTGGTTGCCTCTTCTATTGCTGATAGGGTGCAGCCAACCTACGTACAGAACAACCTCTTTGACTCCGGATAAGCGGGCGGAACTTTTATTGAAAGAACTTACTTTGGAAGAAAAAGTAGCATTGATGATGGACACTTCCCAACCGGTGGAGCGCTTGGGGATCAAACCCTATAACTGGTGGAACGAGGCGCTGCACGGTGTGGCACGCGCCGGATTGGCTACGGTTTTTCCGCAACCGATAGGTATGGCAGCCTCTTTCTCGCCTCAAACAGTATATGAAGTATTCAATGCCGTATCGGATGAGGCGCGTGCAAAAAATACATATTACGCATCGCAGGGCAGTTACGAGCGTTATCAGGGACTTACCATGTGGACGCCTACGGTGAATATTTACCGTGATCCGCGTTGGGGACGGGGTATTGAGACCTACGGTGAAGACCCTTATCTCACCAGTCGCATGGGTGTTATGGTAGTGAAAGGTCTGCAAGGAACCAATGACGGAAGATACGATAAGTTGCATGCTTGTGCCAAACACTTTGCCGTACATTCCGGTCCGGAATGGAACCGTCATTCTTTCAACGTGGAGAACCTTAGCACACGTGATTTGTATGAAACCTATCTGCCGCCTTTTGAGGCGTTAGTGAAGGAAGCCGGTGTAAAGGAGGTGATGTGTGCCTATAACAGTTTCGAGGGAGAGCCTTGTTGCGGCAGCAACCGTTTGCTGATGCAAATTCTCCGTAACGATTGGGGGTTCGATGGTATTGTCCTTTCCGATTGTGGTGCTATTGCCGATTTTTATAATGAATACGGGCATAAGGCATATTCCGATGCAGAGTCTGCTTCGGCAGCCGCAGTGCTGAACGGAACGGATCTGGAGTGTGGCTCCAGTTATAAGGCATTGGTAAAGGCAGCTCAAGAAGGCAAGATTGATGAGAAAGACATAGACAAGGCTGTGCTCCGCCTGCTGGAAGCCCGTTTTGCTTTGGGAGAAATGGACGCTCCGGAAGATGTGTCTTGGACGAAGATTCCTTTCTCCGTAGTAGCTTCGGCTGCACACGACTCATTGGCGTTGGATATGGCCCGCAAGTCCATGACATTACTGCAAAACAAGGACAATATCCTTCCCTTGAAACGTGGCGGTCTGACTGTAGCTGTCATGGGACCTAATGCTAATGACTCCGTAATGCAATGGGGCAATTATAACGGTATGCCGTCACATACAGTCACCATTCTGGATGGAATACGGAACGCGTTGGGAGCGGACGATAAGCTGATTTATGAACAGGGTTGCAGTTGGGTGGAAAGAACACTGATTCAAAGCGTGTTCAACCAGTGTAAATCGGCAGACGGACAGGGGTTTACGGCACGTTATTGGAACAATGTAAAGCATGAGGGCACCCCGGTGACTACTACACAAGTAACCACCCCTTTCCGCTTCTGTACCTCGGGAGCTACGGTTTTTGCACCGGGCGTAAACCTGACAGACTTCTCTGCAACTTACAACAGCGTGCTCACCCCTCTACAATCGGGCGAAGTGGTATTCGAAATTTATACATACGGTTCCGGTTGCCTGCGTATCAATGGCGAAGAAGTAAAGCGTTTCCGCAATACGCATGGTGGCAGATCACTGGACTATACGCTACAGGTAAAAGCGGGTGTTCCTTACGACATCGAGCTTGACTTTGAGTATTTCAGAAGCGATGCGCAACTGAATTTCGATATCGGCTTCAAGCAAAAGGTAAATATCGATGCATCTGTAGCTTGTGTGAAAGATGCCGATGTTGTAGTTTTTGCCGGTGGTATATCTCCTCTTTTGGAAGGAGAGGAGATGGGAGTGAACCTTCCCGGTTTCAGGGGCGGAGACCGTACGGACATTGAATTGCCGGCTGTTCAGCGTGAATTGATTCACGCATTGCATCGTGCCGGAAAGAAGATAATTTTGGTGAATTGTTCCGGTTCGCCCATCGCTTTGGAGCCTGAAACAAAGAATTGTGAAGCTATCCTACAGGCTTGGTATCCGGGACAGGCGGGCGGCACTGCCGTGGCAGATGTATTGTTCGGTGACTATAATCCGGGTGGACGCTTGCCTGTAACTTTTTATCGCAATATGTCTCAGCTTCCCGATTTTGAGGACTATAATATGACAGGACGTACCTATTGTTATATGACTCAACAACCATTGTTCCCGTTTGGTTACGGCTTGAGCTACACTACCTTTGAATATGGCAACTTATCCTTGACCAAGGAACAGATTAAGGTGGGAGAGCCTTTGAAGTTGACCGTTAACGTTACGAATAACGGTCAGCGTGACGGTGAAGAGGTAGTGCAGGTTTACCTCAAGAAGCAAGATGACGCAGAAGGACCGGGCAAGACTTTGCGTGCTTTTAAACGTGTCCGCATTCCTGCCGGAAAGAGTGTTGAGGTAGCGTTCGATTTGAACGGCAAAGAATTGGAATGGTGGGATGCTCAAAGTAATACGATGCGGGTTTGTGCAGGCAGGTACGATGTGATGGTGGGGAAAAGCTCGCAGGAGCGGGATTTGCAACGTAGGAGTTTCGTGATTGAATAAATGTTTTAGATGCACTTTCGCAGAAAATATCATCCTGTCATTCGGAGGAATCTAATATCCAAGAATGACAGGATGATAGTTGTTGTATATCTTACCGTTTTTGATAAGTTGCCTTATTCCACTTCAATCTCATCGATAAACAGGAAAGGTGTTCCTCCTTCTCCCGGATGTCCTTTGGGCAGGGCGGGGGTACGCTTGATTAATACTTTAACATAGCGTGCTTTCACCGGTTCGAAAGTAACTTCATAGTTTGCCACAGCTTTTTTACGGCTGTCCATTTCAACGGGAAATTCTTTGGCTGCCACCTCACGGAAGCTTTTGTTATCGTCAGACACTGATACTGTCAGGCCTGTACATCCTGCAACCCAGGCGCCCATGTCTATTACGGCATGGGTAGAGACATGCTTTATCTCCGGTAATTCGGCAACTGTCTTGCCTGCGGCATTGCCGTTTGACGCACCGAGGTCGATAACAGCCGTTACGTCTCCATCCAAAAAGCCAATCCACTCGCCGGTTGCATAATTGTCAATTCCGCTCATTCCGTCTACTAAAGCGGTAGCGCCTTTAAAGGCGTATTTCGGAGTGGGCTGTGTACCTGTCAGCTCAATCGGGCAGAAAGTGGCTTTGTTGATGTAGAAGCTTTTTTCTGTTACCTTGCTTTTTCCTTCAGGGCGGATAGCAACAGCACGCAAGTCGGCGGATTGGCGGATAACGATGCCGGTTCCGTTATACTGTTCGGAGGCTGTAGTGGGTTCAGTACCGTCTAAGGTATAGTAAATGGGAGCATTGTCAATGGTGCGAAGCGTGGCTACTATAGTTCCGCTACCGCTTCCGTCCTCTTCTTGGGTAGTGGTATATTCCGCTTGAATATCGAATATATGTTTGGCATAATTCATGCTATCCCGTTGGTAGAACTTGATGAGGCGCGGCAGGCGTTGGGTGAAGTCCGCGTAATCTTTCTTTTCGGGCTGTGTCCATTGCACTTCGGCAAGGGCAGCCATGCGTGGGAGTATCATATACTCTGCATGTTCGGTAGTGGCGATATATTCTGTCCATAAGTTGGCTTGTGCACCGAGAATATGTTTGGCCTGTTCTTTGGTAAGCGCAGCGGTAGGGTCGAGACTGTATACTTTCTCTACCGGTACATATCCGCCTATGCCGAGAGGTTCGTCTTTACTGTCCGCAGTTTGGAGATAGTCAAAATAGCAGTAAAGATTGGGTGTCATAATTACGTCATGTCCCATTTGTGCAGCCTTGATGCCGCCGGATGTGCCACGCCAGGACATAACGGTGGCATTTGGTGCCACGTCGCCTTCCAGTATTTCGTCCCAACCGATAATCTGCCTTCCTTTACTGTTGAGGAACTTTTCGATGCGTGTCATGCAATAGCTTTGCAGACGGTCCTCGGCTGTATGTTGTTTGTCTGTTTTCAAGCCTTCCGCTTTGATGCGTGCCTGACATTTGGGGCACTTGGCCCAGCGGGTACGGGGAGCTTCGTCTCCACCGATGTGTACAAACTTAGAAGGGAATATCTCGGTGATTTCTGCCATTACATCTTCAAGAAACTGCATGCTCTGTTCGTTGCCGATGCACAATACATCTTCAAAGATACCCCAGTCGGGAGATACTTTGTACGGTCCTCCGGTGCATCCCATATCAGGATAGGCGGCCAAAGCGGCAAGCATGTGTCCCGGCAGGTCTACTTCGGGAATTACGGTGATGTAACGTTCTTGTGCATACTTCACGATCTCTTTGGCTTGTTCCTGCGTGTAGAAGCCGCCATACGGAATGTTGTCATATTTTCCGCTTCTTGCCTTGCCGACAACGGTGCAGTTGCGTTTTGAACCGACTTCCGTCAGCTTCGGATATTTCTTTATTTCGATGCGCCATCCCTGGTCATCTGTCAGATGCCAATGGAAAGTATTCATATTGTGTAGCGCCAGTAAGTCGATATATTCTTTTATGAACTCCAGCGGGAAGAAATGTCGGCATACATCAAGATGCATACCGCGATATGTAAAGCGGGGTTCGTCTTTGATACTGCCTGCCGGTAGCAGAATATCAGCTCCCTGAGCCTCGGCGGGGATTGATTTCCGTAATGTCTGGCAACCGTAGAACACGCCGTTCTCTGTCTGCCCGTTGATTTGAATACCTTCCGAAGTTGTCGTCAGCACATAACCTTCTTTATTGGCTATATCCGCATCTAAACCTAAATTGATTGCATGCTTTGCCGTTTCTCCGTCCTTTAAGCCTTTTACAGGAGGAGTATACCCTGTGGCTTGCCGGATATATCCGGATAAGAATTCAGCGTTGCGTTTCAGCAAGAGGTTGCCTTCTGGATAGGTAATGGAAACATTTTTGTTTAATAGAAACGGCTTTTCTTGTGTCAGAACAACCTCTTGGGGGAGAGGTATTACTTGGTAATCGGCCTTTTTTTCTGTTTGGCACGAAGAACATGCCAAAGCTACAACACCTGCAAGGAGTACGTGGTTAAGTTTCGTAAGCATAGATTTGATTGGTTTTTAATAAGTTTCTCGCAAATATACGAAAAAAAATTATGTACAGAGGAGCGCTGCATATTTCTTTATCATATTTCATAAAAAAAGGCTATCTCTCCCAGACAGCCAATCTTTTTGTTAACCTTAAATCTAATACTATGAAAAACACATTGCAAAGTTATTCTATTCCTGATATTATCCAATATTTTTTCTGGAAATCTGTTGTTTGGTAACACGGTTTATGAGACAGTTGCTTCTGTTAACATTTAATACAACGTGCGTCTTCCTTTAACAGGTTTGTTGGGTTGTGGCTTGCTTCGTGTTTTCCAGGCTGTCAGCCGCCTTTCTCCTTTTTTATGTGTCTGTTCTTTTTTGCTGTGCCGTTGTTTTTTTGTATCTTTTTCTCTGCCGTTTTCTTTCTGTATTTCTTTTCCTTGTATGTGTCCGTATTGTTTTCTTCCTGTGCCGTTAGTCCTGTTAGCCTTTATCTTGTGTCCGACACCCGGGTGTCGTGCATACCGAGACCCGGGTGTCAGACGTGCCGAGACCCGGATGTCAGACATGTCAAGACCCGGGTGTCATGCAATACCCTTCCGTATCTCCGTGTTTTCTTTCAGCCTTCCGTTGTTTCTTTCCGCGCGCATGCGCATATATTATAATGTGTCCCTTTTGCCAGACTTTCCACCCTCCTTAAAAAAACATGTTCTTCAACATATTTGTCAATCAGCGTTTTATAAAAATGTTCAAGAGAAACGCAAAAAAATCCCCTGATATATTTGGCTTGTATGTTATAAAGTCCTACTTTTGCACCCGCTTTCGAGAACGGGAGCAGCGATGTTTTGACATTCTGACAGGAACGGCGTAGGAACTCTTACATATTTCTTCTGCTTGGGGCTTGTTTCTTTCTGGAATCTTCCCTTTGAAAAAGCAGAATGAAAAAAAACTTCCGGAAATATTTGGAAGATATGAAATAAAGTTCTTACCTTTGCACCCGCTTTCAAAAAGTAAGCAGCGTTGGTTGACACTTTTTCTTGAATCCGGGTCGGTAAAACAATCTTTCTTTTATTCTCCCTTTCGCAAGAGAGATGACGGGAAAAAGGAAAGATGAAAAAAAAACTTCCGAAAATATTTGGAAGATATACTTAAAAGTTTTTACCTTTGCATCCGCTTTCCTGAAAAGAAAGCCGACATAAAAGAAGCGATCTTTGAAGAGATTTACATAAACAATACAAGTAGTACAAGAGCAAGACTTGTTTCTGAAAAAGAAACGGTCTTGGGTAAAATAAAAAGAACCGTCATTACTTAGTAAAATAGGTAATAGATACTTTTTTAAATTCGAGCGTCCTGAACAGAGCAACAACCGTTCCTTTATGGAATGATTAACAATACTTTTACAATGAAGAGTTTGATCCTGGCTCAGGATGAACGCTAGCTACAGGCTTAACACATGCAAGTCGAGGGGCAGCATCATCAAAGCTTGCTTTGATGGATGGCGACCGGCGCACGGGTGAGTAACACGTATCCAACCTGCCGACAACACTGGGATAGCCTTTCGAAAGAAAGATTAATACCGGATGGCATAGTTTTCCCGCATGGGATAATTATTAAAGAATTTCGGTTGTCGATGGGGATGCGTTCCATTAGGCAGTTGGCGGGGTAACGGCCCACCAAACCAACGATGGATAGGGGTTCTGAGAGGAAGGTCCCCCACATTGGAACTGAGACACGGTCCAAACTCCTACGGGAGGCAGCAGTGAGGAATATTGGTCAATGGACGAGAGTCTGAACCAGCCAAGTAGCGTG